>WBZP01000092.1_pt1 | contig 131070 bp, 127 predicted proteins | sample 5204301 | NCBI WGS metagenome assembly WBZP01 (sample SAMN12412401, study PRJNA552823) | activated sludge metagenome | isolation source: activated sludge from nitrification reactor of wastewater treatment plant... | place: USA: Pennsylvania | collected 2017 | reverse complement strand
CTCGCGCAGGTCTACCACAACGAGATCAACAGCCTGCCCGAGGAGGACCGCCGCCGGCTTCGCCGCAAACAACGCCTCTATCTCGAGGAGTGGGTTCATCTCGTCAACGAGATGCGCACCGAACTCAGCGATGCCGACTCACGAACGCTGGTGCACGCGGCGATCGGCGCAATCCAGTCGCCGCTGTTCCACAGCGCCGGATTGGCTGAAGACCGGCTGCGGGTCCTCCTTGCCGACGCGGCCCGCGCCGTGCTCGGCGCCGGCCGCTGAGCGCTTGGGCACCAGCTGTAGCCGTGACCGCCTCAGACGATGTTCATCTCGTCGAGGAACGCGGCGCCGTATTCGGCGTCTCCGGTGATGTCGACCTCACGTTCGCGCCAGGGCGCCCGCCGGGTACCCCATTCCGGGAATTGCGCCGCCTGGCCGGTGATCACCGCCACCGCCGATGCGGCGACTCCCGGGGTCACAGCCCCAGATGGCTCGACGCTCCAGGCCCCCCCGCCGGGGCCGGTCAAGTTGATCGAGAGCGGACGATCCAGCCACACCGGGCTTGCCGCGCGGAGCTGGTTGCTCAACACGGCCATCATCCACTCCAGGCTCACCGCAATCCGGTTGGCGTCGACCTCGCCCACCGCCCGGCCGAGGGCGGGCGCAATGTCGTAGCGCAGATGGGTGTACGTGTCGAACACCAGCGCGCTGAGGAACAGCCGCACGGGGAATCCGCCGAGTTCGGACAACGGCAGCCGCATCGCGCCGAGCGGGGTGCTCGCCAGCGGGGGCATCACGTTGGCGAAGACACCGGTCCATCGGCGGTATTCGCTCAACACCTGATCCGGTGACCTGTCCCGACGGATTCCGACCATCTCGTCATTGAGCTTCTCGATGTCCTTGCCCAACAGCAGTTTGGTCACGGCGGGCCCGAACATCGCATGGACACCGGCGCCCATGTGCGCGACGACATCCTGGATACTCCAGCCTTCGGCCCGACTGGCGGTCCGCCACTCCTCCGCGGTCAGTGGCTCGCAGAAGTCCAGCACTTCCGTTCGCTGTGCCCGAAAGGCACCACCGCGGTCCAAATCGCTCAAGGTCATCGAAGGGCCGGTGCGGCCTCGCGCGCGGGGACCGGGTCAGAAGCCAGTGCATCGTTCGGCGGGGCGTCCGGCAGCAACCGGCTCAGCCCGTACACCGCGAACGCGCAGAGTGCGATCGACAGGATTGTCGCGGCGGCGACGAGCCCATCCGTCGACAATCCGTCATCCAGGTGCAACGCGATGATCACGGGGGCACCGAGGCCGAAATTCGCGCCGAAGAAGGTCATCGGGAACAGCACGAACAGGCTGAGCAGTCCCCAGGCCGTCGAAACCTTGCGCCACAGCAGCACCGCCAACACCGTGAAGAGCAGCGTCTGCGTTCCCTCCAGCACGCCGATCACGACGGGGTAGTTCACGATGCGTCCGACGTAAGGCCCGTAGTAGGTGTAGACGTCGGTCCCCGTGCCGATGACTTCGAAAGCGGTCGACATCGCAATCTCGGCGCCCCACACCAGGAACAAGCCCCGGCGACGCAACCGCCCCTCGTAGATGAGTCGGCCGGCGTACAGCGATGCGGCGGCGTAGAGGATGATGTAGCCGCTGTGCGTCCAAATTGGTTGCACCACACCGAACGCGGAGAAATGGCTGAGCGCGGCACCCGGTGTTCCGTCGGCGTGAGCGTCGTAGAACCACAGGTCGAATGCGACATCGTAGAGCGGCTCGGCGAAAGCCGCCACGCCCGCCGCCAGAATCGCGATCACGTAGAAGGGCGTTCGTTGCCTCAGCCCCATCAACACGGCAATGACGAGCATCATCAGGACGATCAACCAGCTCGCCCACATGAAGATGTTCTGCCAGAGCAAATTCAGCGGATGCTGCATCACCACGTCAGACATTCGGCCCATCCGCCGAATCTATGGCAAGGCTCACACCCGCTCTGCACCACTGAGGGGGATTTACCTCCCCCCACCGGGTAGTTCGGCGTCCCCTCGGCACTTGCTCGTGCCAGGCTGCGCTGGTGTACGTGGACGGCAACATCGGCGGCAGCATCGACGGAACGGGTGGGGCCGACCTCGGCGTGCTCGCCGAGCAGGTGGGCACCGCCGAGCGGATCGGATTCGACGGCATCTGGTCGACCGAGGTCGCGCGCGACCCGTTCCTCCCGCTGGTGCTCGCGGCGGAGAAGTCTTCCTCACTGCAATTGGGCACCGCGGTCGCGGTGGCGTTCGCCCGCAGCCCGATGACGATGGCGACGGCGGCCAACGACCTCAACGCGTTCAGCCGGGGCCGCTTCGTTCTCGGCCTGGGCTCGCAGATCCAGGCGCATATCGAGCGTCGCTTCAGCATGCCGTGGTCGGCCCCTGCCGAGCGCATGCGCGAATATCTCGCTGCGCTGCAGGCGATCTGGGCCAGCTGGCAGACCGGCGCCAAACTCGACTTCCGCGGCGAGCACTACCAGCACACCCTGATGACGCCGATGTTCTGCCCCGAGCCCAACCCGTACGGCCCGCCGAAGGTGATGCTGGCCGCGGTGGGCCCGATGATGACCAGAGTGGCCGCGGAAGGCGCCGACGGTCTACTCGTTCACGGCTTCACCACCGCGCGGTACCTGCGGGAGGTGACGATGCCGATCATCGAGGCCGGACTGGTGGCGAGCGGCCGCGGTAGGGCGGATTTCACCACCAGCTACCCCGGGCTGATCGTCACCGGGACGTCGGAGGCCGAATATGAGGAGGCACGGAAACGCGTTCGCCATCAGATCGCCTTCTACGGCTCCACGCCGGCCTACCGCGCGGTCCTGGACCTGCACGGCTGGGGTGATCTGCACCGCGAACTCAACCGGCTCTCCAAGAGCGGTGACTGGACCACCATGATGTCGCTGATCGAGGACGAGGTACTCAACACGTTCGCCGTCCAGGGTGAGCCGAAAGCCGTTGGCACGGAGATAGTTCGGCGCTTCGATCAACTGGTGGACCGGTTCACCCTCTACACGCCCTATCCCCTCGACGACGCCGCCCGGGCGGCGATCGTCGAGGGGATCAAGGTTGCCTAGCCCTTCGCGGCCGCCGCCGCGGCGGCGGTATTCAGAAGAAACTCCCCGATGTAGGTCTGGGTCTGGTCGGCGTTCAGCGGCTGGAACATCGACGCCGCCGAGTCCCGGTACAGCCGCTCGAAGATGGTGCCCTTGCGGAAGGACTCGCCGCCGACCATGCTCATCGCCCGCCGTGCCATGTGCATCACGTTCTCGGAGGTGAAGGTCTTCGCGATGCCGAGGTTGGGGAACCGCAGTTCGGGCGCCCAGTCCTTGTCCCGGCCGTGGATCAGATCCTCACAGGTCTGGTAGACCACCCGCTTGGACAACTCCACCTTGGTGGCCATGTCGCCGATGCCGTCGACGATGTGGCCGATGCTCTTGACCTCGGTGTCGTTGGCGACGATGGCGCCGAAGGTGGCGCCGAGGTGCTTCTTGGACAGCTTGGCGACGGTCTCCTCGAGGATGCGGTACTGCATGCCGAGGTAGATGCTGGCGAACATCAGCGAGGCCCACTCAAGCACCCCGAAGGCGCCGGCGCGCCAGGGGCAGATGAAGCCGTCCTCCGGCACGAAGTAGCCGTCGAAGTGGATGACCTGGGTGCCGGTTGCGTGCATACCGAGGGCGTTCCAGGTCTTCTCGATCCGGACACCGTCGCCGATACCGTTCTCGTCGACCTTGAAGTCCCCGACGAACAGCTTCTCCGCAGCGACCCGGCCGTCGAAGGTGTCCGGCAGGTTGCCCTCGGCGTCGGTCTCGGTGGCGTTGGTGGTGATGATGTTCGCGGCCTCGCTGAGCGTGCCCCAGGTCTTCTTGCCGTAGAGCTTCCAGCCGCCGCCCTGCTGCGGTACCGCCTGCATGTCGGCCAGACCGGAGAAGCCGGCCCGCTTCTCGGAGAACGGCCCGAAGATCAGGTCGCCGTCGGCGACGCGGCCCATCCAGTGCTTCTTCTGCTCCTCGTTCATCAGGTTTCCGGCGATGCCCACCATGATGTAGTGCATGTTGTAGGCCAGCGTGATCGCCGAGTCGCCCTTGGACATCTCCGAGACGACCTTCGACACGTGCAGGATATTGCCGCCCGGCCCGCCGTACTCCTTCGGGATGGGGAGCGCGCCCAGCCCGGACTTCCGGAACACGTCGATCGACGGGTAGGCGAAGGTGTTCTCCTCGTCGTACTTGGGTCCGATCTCCCGGAAGAACTGCGAGACCTCCTCGGCCTTGGCGAACCAGGGAGCGAACTCCTCGTCGGTCATGTCTTGGTTGAGCATTGCTTTCTCCATCTCGGTGTCGGTGGCCTAGACCGATGCTGCTCCGGGCGACCCTGCCGCACACCCCTCACAGGGGGTAACTCACTCCAACGTCGGGGTAGATGAACCCCGCTTCCCTCCCCCCTTGGGGCAGTCGGTTTCCTCCCCGCGGTAGTCGCCGGCCGGACGGCGCGGGCCATAACGTCGTAAACGTCCAGCCCCCTGCTGAGGAGAAAACGCCCATGAGCCATACGTTCGCCGTCAAATGGCTGAAGGCCTTCCGGGAGAGCGCCGAGGCCGTCGTCGCGCTCTACGCCGACGACTTCCTGTTCGAGGATCCGATCCTCGGCCAGTCGATCACCTCCAGGGACGAGCTGCTGCGGGTGTTCGCCCCGTACGCCAACAAGGACGAAAGCAACGGAATCGGCATCAACAACTTCCGCATCGACGAGGTGGTGGGCGACGAGAAGGCCGCCATCTACCGCTGGACCTGGCAGGCGCCCACCGCCGCCGCATTCGTGGGCGTTCCCACCAACGGCAAGGTGCCCGGCGCCCGGGGCATCACCTTCCACATCTACGACGCCGACGGCCGCATCAAGCGGGAAGAGAGCTTCTGGGACTGCGCCACCGCAGTCCGGGACCTCGGCCTGCCCGTCGACCCCACCGCCGTCGCCAAGATTCCCGCCCGGGTCTGAAAGGGACACCGATGAGCCTCGCCAACGATCACGCCCAGGCCTGGGTGACCGCACTGACCTCCGACACCGCCGCGGCGGTGGGCATGTACGCCGACGACCTGGTTTACGACGACCATGCCGATTCCGACCACATGATCGACACCGCGATCACCAAGGCGGAACTCGAGCCCCGGCTGGCGCCCTTCGCCAACAAGGACGCCGCCAACGGCGCCGGGCTCCATACCTTCACCGCCACCGAGGCTTTCGAGTTGGCCGGAGTGAACGGCAACCCCGCGGTGGTGATCCTGTGGGACTGGACCGGCGAGGGGCTGGACACCTATCGCGGCGTTCCCACCGGCGGCCGAAGCCTATCGACCCGGGGCATCACCTGGCATCAGCTCGACGGTGACGGCAGGATCGCCCGGGAGACCACCTACTGGAATGACACTCCGGTGCTGCAGGAGTTGGGCCTGCCCATCATCACCCCCGAGTACTGGGTGGAAGGGTTCGACCCGGCTGCCCTGGCCCGATAGTCGAACGGCCATGACGGATTTGGATATCGCCCCACTTCGGCCGCTGCAACTCGGCGTGGTGACGGGTACCGAGGTGGCCTGGGTGGCGCCCGCCGATCCGGTCCGGGTCCGGGGCGCCGATCTGGGCGAGGTCGCCCGGCGGGCGTCGGCCGCGCGCCGCGATCACCCCCACTCGGATGTCGTGGTCGACATCGACTTCGTGATCGCCCACGATGCGCGCAGCGCGCGTGCCCTGACCCTGGCCGGCGGCGATGAGCCGGATCGTCAGACCCTGCTCTACGTCGGGACCCCGGCCGGCCTTGCCGGGCTCATCGCCGACATCCACGCGCTGAACATCGCGGACGGTGCGGTGCTGATCCCCCGGGCCGCCGGGGTCGCCGAACTGATTCCCGAGGCGGTGCTTCCGGTCCTCCGGACCATGGCGCGACTGCCCGTCGCGGTGGGCGAGGTACTGACGGCATGACCGTGAGCGCCGACGAGTACCGATCCGCGTTACGCCGCCACCCCGCCGGGGTCGTCGTCATCACCCTGATGTCCGACAGCGGCCCGGTGGGATTCACTGCGACCTCGTTCGCCTCGCTGTCGCTGAATCCGCCACTGGTGTCGTTCAACATCACCCACACCTCCTCCAGCATCGCGGCACTGACCAAGGCTCCATCCGTGGCGGTGCACCTCATCTGCGAAGAGCAACTCGAGATCGCACGCCGATTTTCGGCAAGCGCCGATCAGCGTTTCGCCGAACCGGTTACGTGGAGCCCGCTTCCCACCGGGGAGCCGTTGCTCTCCGACACACCGACGTGGATGCGGGCCGAGCTGACGCGCCTCATCCCCGCGGGGGATTCCACCCTCGTCGTCGCCAGAGTCACCGACGCGCACTGCTCCAGCGAGGACAAGGCGCCGCTGCTGTACCACGACGGCCAATACCATTGTGCGCGTGCGCTGGTCGACTGAGGCGTCAACGGTCCTTGAGGGCCCACGCGATCGCCTGGGCGCGATTCACGGCACCGTACTTGCGCAGGATGTGCTTGACGTGTGATTTCACCGTGCCCTCGGTGATGACCAGCCGGTCGGCAATGGCCTGATTGGTCGCGCCGGTGACCATCAGCTCGAAAACCTCGGCCTCCCGGTCGGTGAGCTCGACCGTCACCGCACCCGGACCGTCCACACCCGCCTCTAGGCCCTCCGACATCCGCTCGGTGGTCGACTCACACAGTTCGTCGAGCCGGTCGACAGCGCCGAAGAAGAGTTCCCGCACGCTGTCCCGCTGCGCCCGCAACTGTTCGGTCAGCATGGCCCGCTCGTAGATGTGGCTGAACCCGTCGGCAAAGGCCCACAACACATCACGATCGGCCTCGTCGACGCGCCGCGCCAGCGGATGGTGGTCGGTGTGTAGGAATCCCACCACGTCGTGTCCGACGACGAGGGGCGCCAGCGCGTAGGACCGGGACTGTCCGGCCTGCACGATCAGCGGCCGGTACACCGGCGCGTCCGCGGTGTCGTACACCAGCGTCGGCCTGCGGCGCGACAACATCTCGGCCTCCGGCGCCGTGTCGGTCAGGGGCACCCGCTGGTTGATCCAATCGGCGAACCAGGGTTGGGTGTCGTTACCGCGGTGATGGATCACCAGCGGCTTCCAGCTGCGGCTCTCCACCTTGGACAGCACAGCACGGTGAAACCCGCAGCGCTGCACCACTTCCTCGCAGACGTTGTCGGCCAGTGCCGCCGCACTCGGGAGGGTGCGGAGCCGCGCGAGCCCGGCCGCACAGTCGGCGAGGCGCTGCCCGCGCATCGCGGTGTCGTGCAGATACCAGTCCATGGCCAGCCGCTGCAGGTCCAGGATCAGATCGCAGACTTCCTGAGCACGAGCCGCCGCGCTGTTGGGTAGCCGGCGCAACTCATCCAGGCACGCATGGGTCAGCGTGGAGGTCAGTTCCGCGGCTCGCCACGGCACATCCCAGTCAACCGACGGAAGGGAGAGTTCCGCGCCCAGTACGGAGCTGGTCTTGTCGCTTGCATCGCGAAGCCGTTGCACGAGTTCGTTTTCCCGCCACCACCACTCGGTCTTCGGTCTGCCGGTACGGGTCGGGTCACCGGCCAGAGAGACGCTCATCGAGGCCACCGTTCGTCGGGTCGGGATTCCCGGAGATAGCACGCGATCGCCGCGGCGCGATTTCCGGTCCCCAGCTTGTGCAGAATGTGCTTCACGTGGGACTTGACCGTGCTCTCGGCGACGGTCAGACGATCGGCCAGCTGTGCATTGGTGGCGCCGCTGGCGAGCAACGCCAGCACCTCGCGCTCGCGGGCGGTCAGCCGGGACAGCCGACTCGACTCCCGCGGCTCCCCGCTCGGGCGGACGGGCTGCACGGCGGGACGGCTGGTGACCGGTCCGGTTGGCCGCAAAGAGATCTCGGTCGCACCGTCGAGGTCGGCGAGCGCACGGGCCGCCGCGTCACACACCTCGGCGACGCTGCGGCGCTGCTCCTCTGCGCGCCGACTCAGCACCGCACGCTCGTACAGGACGCCGACGCCGTCGGCGAACAGCCGTAGCAGGTCGCGGTCGGCCTCAGCGAGCGGCAGTGCACCGGCAACACGGTCGGCGTGCAGCAAGCCGATCACCGACGACATGGCGACCACCGGAGCCACCACGTAGTCCCGGCAGCGCGCCAAGGTGACCAACGGCGCGTATGCGCGCGGTTCGTCCGGCGCATCGTTGACCAGAGCCGGTGTCCGCCGACGCACGACCTCTGCCTCGATCAGGGGCGAGGCCAGCGCGACCGTCACACCGTCGGTGATGCCATCGACCTGACGCCGCACCTCGTCGTCGACGGTGTACATCGCCCGCGGTATCCACGTCGAACCCCTGACCTCCGACCACAGCACGCGATCGAAGATTCGGGCCTGGCACAGGGCGCGCGGCGCTTCGGCGATCACCGCGTCCGGGCTGGCGTGCTCCCGCAGCATCGCCAGTGCGTCCAGGGCCGAACCCAACGCACCCGCCGCCCGGTCCGACGCCAATCGCGCATCCGTCGCCCGGGACGCACTGAGCGCCTCGAACTCATCCGCCAGTTGGGTGAAGCGGGTGTCGGGGGTCAGACCCGTTCCGATGGCGGTGCCCCTCTCGTGCCGGCCGGACGTGTTTCGCCGTTTACTAGTGCCGCAATCTTTGGTGATCTGCGTCACCTTGTCAAGCTACGGCACGGAACCTGCTCACGATGGCCAAACCGCAAGTCCTGGATATTTTCGGTCGGGAAAAGTCTGGCACGAAGCCCCGCAGTTAGTTATTCTTCATTCACTAACTTCAACACATTGGAGCCAGCCCCGTGTCCAGTGACCCTGGTTTGAGTTCAGCCGCCAGCCCCCCCCGCGGTGGTGTCACGACGTTCACCAGGAGATTCCGGTGACCGTTCTCAGCACGGACGTCGACATCACATCATCGACCTATCTGGCCAACCTCGAGGTTCAGTCGGCGGCCGTTGCGGCACTCAACGAACAACTCGAACTGGTCGCGGCTGGTGGCGGCGACCGCTACGTGCAGCGCCACCACGAGCGGGGGAAGTTGCTGGTGCGGGAACGCATCGAGCTGCTGCTAGACCGGGACGCCCCGTTCGTGGAACTGTCCGCCCTAGCGGCCTGGGGCACCGAGTTCAACGTGGGAGCCGCAATCGTCACCGGCGTGGGCATCGTGTCCGGCGTGGAGTGCATGATCATCGCCCACGACCCCACCGTGCGTGGCGGCACGATGAACCCCTACACCCTGCGCAAGAACCTTCGCGCCCTGGAGATCGCCCGGGTCAACCGGCTACCGGTGCTCTACCTGGTGGAGTCCGGCGGCGCCGACCTGCCCACCCAGGCGGAGCTGTTCGTCCACGCCGGGCGGATCTTCCACGAGTTGACCGAGTTGTCCGCGATGGGCATTCCCAGCGTGTCCCTGGTGTTCGGCAACTCCACCGCCGGTGGCGCCTATGTGCCGGGCATGAGCGACTACGCCGTCCTCGTCGACAAGCAGGCCAAGGTCTTCCTGGGCGGGCCGCCGCTGGTGAAGATGGCCACCGGCGAAGACGCCGACGACGAGTCGCTCGGCGGGGCCGACATGCACACCCGGATCTCCGGACTCGGTGACTACTTCGCGGTCGACGAGGTCGACGCTATCCGCATCGGCCGCGACATCGTCTCCCACCTCAACTGGCGCAAGCTCGGCCCGGGACCGACGATGCCGGCCGACGAGCCGCTCTTCGATGCCGAGGAACTGCTCGGTATCGCCTCCGGGGACACCCGGGTGCCGTTCGACCCGCGCGAGGTGATCGCCCGCATCGTCGACGGCTCCCGGTTCTCGGAGTACAAGCCGCGTTGGGGTACCAGCCTCGCCACCGGCTGGGCCTCGATCCACGGGTTTCCGGTCGGGATTCTCGCCAACACCCGCGGCGTGCTGTTCAGCGAAGAGTCCAAGAAGGCCACCGAGTTCATCCTGCTGGCCAACCAGACCGACACCCCGCTGATCTTCTTGCAGAATGTCACCGGCTACATGGTCGGCACCGAGTACGAGCAGGGCGGCATCATCAAGGACGGCGCCAAGATGATCAACGCCGTCACCAACAGCACCGTCCCGCACCTCACCATCAACATGGGTGGATCGTTCGGCGCCGGCAACTACGGCATGTCGGGGCGGGCCTACGACCCGAGATTCATGTTCGCGTGGCCCAACGCCAAACTCGCCGTAATGGGCGCCGCCCAGTTGGCCGGCGTGCTGTCGATCGTCGGCAAAGCCTCCGCGGCCGCGGCCGGAAAGGAGTTCGACCACGACGCCGACGCCAAGCGCACCGCGGAGATCGAAGCCCAGATCGAACGCGAGTCGCACTCGTTCTTCAACTCCGCTCGCATCTACGACGACGGGGTGATCGATCCCCGTGACACCCGATCGGTCCTCGGCATGGCGCTGTCGGCCGCCCACTCCAACGTCGTCGCCGGACGCCGCGGCTTCGGCGTGTTCAGGATGTGAGACTCGTGATCAACAAGCTGCTCATCGCCAACCGCGGCGAAATCGCGGTTCGCATCACCCGTACCGCACGGGAGATGGACATCGCCACCGTCGCGCTGTACTCCGACGCCGACCGGGACGCGTTACACGTGCGGGCCGCCGACGAAGCCGTGCACCTTCCGGGCACCGCACCCGCCGACACCTATCTCCGGGGTGACTTGGTGCTCGCCGCGGCGCGGCGCACCGCGGCCGACGCGATCCACCCCGGCTACGGATTCCTCTCGGAGAACGCAGAATTCGCCGCCGCCTGCGCTGAGAGTGGAGTGGTATTCGTGGGCCCCAGTCCCGCGGCCATTGCGGCGATGGGCTCGAAGATCGCCGCCAAGGAGTTGATGGCGGACGCGGGCGTTCCGGTGCTTCCGGGTGCGACGGTGCCCAGCGACGGCGACATCGACCCGGCGGCGCTGCGCGAAGCGGCCGCGAGCATCGGTTATCCCATCCTGGTCAAGGCCGCATTCGGCGGCGGCGGCCGCGGCATGCGCATCGTCGCCGACGCCGCGGAACTCATCGACGCGGTGCAGAGCGCGCGGCGCGAAGCCGCCTCGGCGTTCGGCGACGGAGCGGTGTTCCTGGAGAAGTTCGTCGAGTCGCCCCGGCACATCGAGGTACAGATCTTCGGTGACCGGCACGGCACCGTCGTCCACCTCGGCGAGCGGGAATGCTCGATCCAACGGCGCTATCAGAAGATCATCGAGGAGGCGCCGTCCACCGCGGTCGACCCGCCGTTGCGGGACGAACTCGGCCGGGCGGCGGTGGCGGCCGGCAAGGCGCTGGCCTACGAGGGCGCGGGCACCGTCGAGTTCGTGATGGCCCCCGACGGGGCCTTCTACTTCCTCGAGGTCAACACCCGCCTGCAGGTCGAACACCCGGTCACCGAGATGGTCACCGGTATCGATCTGGTCCGGGCCCAGCTCATGGTCGCCAGCGGTGAGCCGCTGCCGCCGGAGATGCTCGACACCAGTCCGCGCGGACATGCCATCGAGGTGCGGCTCTACGCCGAAGACGTTGCGGCGGGGTTCATTCCGGCCGCCGGGACACTGCGCACGTGCGAGTTCCCCAGCCTGCCGGGAATCCGGGTGGACAGCGGCTTCACCTCCGGTGCCGTGGTGAGCACGTTCTACGACCCGATGCTCGCCAAGGTGATCGGCTACGGCGAGACCCGGGCCGATGCCTGTGCGCGGGTGGCCCGGGCCCTCACCGAGAGCCGGGTGCACGGCGTCGCGACCAACCGCGACCTGCTGGTGGGAATCCTGCGCGAGCCCGAGTTCCGGGCCGGGGCCATCGACACCGGGTACCTCGAACGCCACGACCCCGGCCGACTCATGGCCACCGCGAGCAACCCGCTGGCGTTAACGGTGCACGCGGCGGTGGCGGCACTGGCCGCTCAGGCCGAGCGTCGCTCCGCAACAACGATTCTGGGGGGCCTGCCGTCCGGCTTCCGCACCCTGCCCAGCGCACCGCAGCGGGTGAGCTTCACCTCCGGCGACGCCGAGGTGGACGTGGCCTATCGCTTCGAGCGCGGCCGCGTCCGGGTGTCGGTGAACGGCGAGACCGTCGACGTGGTCCTGCTCAGCGCCACCGGTGACCTGGTCGACGCCGAGATCGACGGCGTCCGGCGAGGTTACCGGGTGCTGCGCGACGGGCTCGACGTCTACGTGGACTCCTCGCTCGGGACGAGCGCGCTGCGGGAGATCGACCGTTTCCCCGACCCGTCAACACTGGCGGAAGCCGGATCGCTGGTGGCGCCGATGCCGGGAGCCGTGGTGCGCGTCGAGGTGATCGAGGGCACCCAGGTGACGGCGGGCACTCCGATCATCGTGCTGGAGGCGATGAAGATGGAACACATCGTCAAGGCGCCGGCCGACGGGGTCGTCGCCGCCATCTCCGTGGCCACCGGCGATCAGGTGGAGTCCGGACAGGTGCTGGCCGTGGTCAGTGTCGAGGAAGCTTAGGAGACCGCAGGTGGCACTGGACTTTCCGGGCCTGCTGGCCGATCTGCGTGCGGAGTCGGACTACTTGATCGCCGTCCTGCGTGGACTGGCCGCGGAGCAGTGGGCGCTGCCGACCCCTGCAGCGGGTTGGACTGTCGCCGATCAGGTTTCACATCTGGCGTTCTTCGACGATTCCGCGCGACTGGCGCTTACCGATGCGGAGCAGTTCCGGGTGGAGGCTGAGGCGCTGATGGCCGACGGGATGGATTTTCCGGACCGGATCGCCGATGAGCACCGGGGCGATTCGCCGGAGTTCCTGCTCGCCTGGTTCGCCCGATCGCGCAGCGAGCTCCTGGACGGTTTCGCCGGGGAGGACCCGAAGCGCCGGCTGCCGTGGTTCGGTCCGGACATGAGCGTCGCCTCGTCGGCGACCGCCCGGATGATGGAGACCTGGGCCCACGGTCAGGACGTCTACGACACGCTGGGCCTGGTTCACCCGCCCGCACGCGGTCTGCGCAGCATCGCCCACCTGGGTGTGGCCACCTTCGCGTTCTGCCACACCAACAACGGGCTGCCGGTTCCCGACCAGCCGGTCCGGGTCGAGTTGGACTCGCCCGACGGCGAGTTGTGGACGTGGGGACCCGATGATGCCGACAATGTTGTCCGGGGGCCCGCAACGGATTTCGTGCTCACGGTGACCCAACGCCGGCACTGGTCGGAAACCGGGCTCACCGTCGTCGGGCCGGTCGCCGAGGCGTGGCTGGACATCGCGCAGGCCTTCGCCGGCGCACCGAGTCAGCGGGTGGCCGGCTGATGGACTTCACCGAGCCGACTGAACATCAGGATCTGCGCAAGGCCATCGCGGCGGTCACCGATACCTACGGCCCGCGATACTTCGCCGAACGGGCCGTGGCCGGTGAACCGACCACCGAGCTGTGGCGAGACCTGGGTGAGCACGGCTTCATTGGGATCAACATTCCCGAGGAGTACGGCGGCGGCGGCGCCGGGATGGTCGAGCTGACCATCGTGTGCGAGGAGACCGCTGCGCGCGGTTGTCCGCTGCTGCTGCTGCTGGTGTCCAGCGCCATCTCCGCGGAGCTGTTGACCCGCTACGGCAGCGCCGAACAGCGTTCGGAGTTCCTGCCGCGCATGGCATCCGGGGAGACCAAGGTGGTGTTCGCCATCACCGAGCCCGACGCCGGATCGAACAGCCGCCAGATCAGCACCACCGCCGTGCGCGACGGCGCCGACTACGTGATCAACGGTACCAAGTACTACATCTCCGGGGTGGACGAGGCCGAAGCACTGATCGTCGTGACCCGGACCGCGCCCGAGAAGCTGTCGCTGTTCCTGGTGCCCACCGACGCACCGGGTCTGGTCAAACACCGGCTGCCCGTGGGCATCAGCGTTCCGGAGAAGCAGTTCACCCTGCACTTCGACAACGTGCGCGTCCCGACCGCCAATCTGGTCGGCACCGAGCACGACGGCTTCCGCCAGGTGTTCGACGGGCTCAACCCGGAGCGGTTCACCGGCGCCGCGGTCTGCGTCGGCGTCGGGAGGCACGCCATCGAACAGGGTGCGGACTACGCGCGCACCCGCGCGGTGTGGGGCCCCCCGATCGGCTCCCACCAGGCCATCGCCCATCCCCTGGCCCAGGCCAAGATCAACGTGGATCTCGCCGCGATGATGACGACGAAGGCGGCCTGGTTGTTCGACCAGGGCCTGCCCGCCGGTGAAGCCTCCAATATGGCGAAGTTCGCCGCCGCCGAAGCGGCGGTGGCGGCGGTGGACCATGTCATCCAGCTGCACGGCGGCAACGGCCTGTCAGCGGAGTACGGTCTGCTGCCGCAGTGGGGGCTGGCCCGCCTGCTGCGGATCGCACCGGTCAGCCGCGAGATGATCCTGAACTACGTCGCCCAGCACAGCCTGGCGCTGCCCCGCTCCTACTGACGAGGATTCGATGAAACTCGGCCTGCAACTCGGGTATTGGGGCGCACACCCGCCCACCAACCATGCCGACCTGGTGACTGCCGCCGAAGAGGCCGGCTTCGACACCATGTTCACCGCCGAGGCGTGGGGCTCGGACGCCTTCACGCCGCTGGCGTGGTGGGGACGGCAGACGCGGCGGATGCGGCTGTGCACGTCGGTGGCCCAGTTGTCGGCCCGCACCCCGACCGCCTGTGCGATGGCGTCGCTGACCCTCGACCACCTCTCGGGCGGCCGGCACATCTTGGGACTCGGCGTCTCCGGGCCGCAGGTGGTCGAGGGCTGGTATGGCCAGCGCTTCGCCAAGCCACTGGCCCGCACCCGCGAATACATCGACATCGTGCGGCAGGTATGGGCGCGAGAGGCCCCGGTCACCAGCGCCGGCCCGCACTATCCCCTGCCCTTGAGCGGGGAGGGCAGCACCGGACTCGGTAAGCCGCTCAAGTCGATAGTGCATCCCCTGCGGTCCGATATCCCGATCATGCTTGGCGCCGAGGGCCCCAAGAACGTCGCCCTGGCCGCCGAGATCTGCGACGGCTGGCTGCCGCTGTTCTACTTCCCCAGGCTGGCCGGCATGTACAACGAGTGGCTCGACGAGGGTTTCGCCCGCCCGAGTGCACGGCGCAGCCGCGAGGATTTCGAGGTCTGCGCCACCGCGCAGATCATCGTCACCGACGACCGCGCGACCAGCCTCTCGCAGATCAAACCCGTTCTGGCCCTGTACATGGGCGGGATGGGGGCCGAGGAGACCAACTTCCACGCTGATCTCTACCGGCGGATGGGTTACGCCGAAGTGGTCGATGACGTCACCAGGCTGTTCCGCTCCGGCCGCAAAGAGGAAGCCGCCGCCGCGGTGCCCGACGAAGTGGTGGACGACTCGGCCATCATCGGCGACATCGACTACGTCCGAAAGCAGATCGGCGTGTGGGCAGCCGCGGGCGTCACCATGATGGTGGTCGCCGGGCACAATGCCGAGCACGTCGCCCAGCTCGCCGGGTTGGTGGGCTCGTAGCCTCAGGGCGAACGTCCCGCGAGCAGCCCGATCAGAACAGGGCCGAGAACACCCAGTGCGACTCCGGCCACGAGCCACGGCGTCTCATCGGCGCCCGCACTCGTGGTGGCGAGAATCAGACCACCGAGCGCGCACAGTAGCGATAGCAGCGTGACGACCAGCGAACGGCCGTCGCGATGCTCACCCACCGTCGTGAACGGATCCATCAGAAGACGTACCGGCCGATCATCTCGGCGACCGCGGCGGGCTTGGCCCCACCCTCGAGTTCGACGGTGTGCTGCACCGTGAGCTGGACCGTGCTGTCGTCGACCTTCGTCGCATCTGTCAGCACGGAGCGCACGCGTACCCGCGAACCCACCTTCACCGGCGCGATGAAGCGGACCTTGTTGAACCCGTAATTGATGCCCATCCTGACGTTCTCGACGACGAAGCACTGCTTGCTCAGCGCCGGGATCAGCGACAGGGTCAACAGTCCGTGGGCGATCGTTGTCCCATAGGGACTTTCGGTGGCCGCGCGCTGCGGGTCGACGTGGATCCACTGGTGGTCCCCGGTCGCGTCGGCGAAGGTGTCGATTCGCGCCTGGTCGACCAGTAGCCAGTCGCTGGTACCCAGTTCAGCGCCGGCCGCCGCGACGGCGTCGTCGATCGAGGTGATCGTCCTCATACGCTGCGCTGCGCTTTGGCAGCCTCCGAGGCGGTCTTGCTGCGCTCCCGCGCCAACCTCCAGTCCTCGTCGGTCATCGACGTCAACGCCGCGAAGGTGTTCGGGCCGGCCAGTCGCTGGCCGCCGTCCATCGCGATGGTCTCGCCGGTCAAATAGTCGCAGGCATCGGAGAACACGAAGATGGTCAGACTGGCGAGTTCGTCGATGGTGCCGGTGCGTCCCAGCGGAATCTGGTCGGCCTGGGTCGCACCCGCGGAACTCTCATCGGTGGGGTTGAGCATCTCCCAGGCGTACTCGGTCGGAATCGGTCCCGGTGCAAGCGCATTCAGCCGGATCCCGTAGCGGCCCCACTCGACGGCCAACGACATCGTCATCGCGTGCACGGCGGCCTTGGCCATCGCCGACGGGACGACGAAGGCCGAACCGCTCCAGACCCAGGTAGTGAGATTGGACAACACCGAACCCGGCAGGCCCTCGTCGATCCAGCGCTTCCCGACCGCCAGCGTGGTGTTGAAGGACCCCGCCATCACCGTCGAGGTGACCGCCTCGAAGGCCCGTGGGCTCAGGGTTGCGGTGGGGGCGATGAAGTTGGCGGCCGCGTTGTTCAACACACCCGTCAACGGCCCGTGCTGCTCCCAGATCTCGCCGACCGCAGCCGAAACCGCCTCGAAGTCACGGACATTGACGGCCTGGTAGTGCGCGCTTCCCGGGCGATCGGCCGCGATCTCCGCCACCGCCTCGGCCAGGACGTTCTCCCGGCGCCCCCAGATGTGGACCTCGGCGCCGTGCGCCACCAACCGGGCGGCCACACCGCGGCCGAGTCCGGTACCGCCGCCGGTGATCAGGATCCGCTTACCGGCCAGCGCGTCCGGCGAGTAGATGCTCACAGGCCGAGGCTCTTGCCGATGATGTCGCGCTGAACCTCGTTGGCACCGCCGTAGATCGGCGGCGCCAGCGCCTTGCGGACCTGAAGCTCCATCCCGTACTCGACGGTATAGCCGTTGCCGCCCATCAGTTGCACACCCTCCAGTGCCGCCTGTTTGGCGATCTCGGTGCACTTGAGTTTGGCGATCGAGCCCTCCCGCGCCAGTTGGTCTTCCAGCCCGGCGTCGATCTGGGCCGCCACCTGGTACACGTAGGCACGGCAGCAGTCGATCTCGGCGACTAGGTCGGCGAGCCGGTGCCGCACCGCCTGGAAGCTGCCGAGCGAACGGCCGAACTGCTCGCGCTGCTTCACATAGGCGATGGTGTCCTCGACGGAACGGCGCGCCGCACCGATGGACATCGCCGCGATGATCAGCCGCTCCACGTTGAGACCGCGCATCAACCGGTGCCAGGCGTCGCCGACGCCACCGACGACGTTCGCGGCGGGCACGGCGACGTCGGTGAAGAACACCTCATTGACGGTGTGGCCGTCCATCGTCTCGATCGGCTTGATCTCCAAACCCGGGGTGTCGGTGGTCAGGTACAGCAGCGTGAGGCCCTTGTGTTTGGGTCCGTCGGTGGAGGTCCGGGTCAACACCAGCAGGTGGTCGGCAAGGTGTGCGGCGGTGATCCAGATCTTCTGCCCGTTGACGATGAACCGGTCGCCATCGCGCACCGCCCGGGTGCGCACCGACCCCAGGTCGGAGCCGGCGCCGGGTTCGGACAGCGCGATCGCCTCGAAGCGCCCGGCGCAGAGGTTGCCGAGCACCTCTTTCTTCTGTTCCTCGGTGCCGTGCCGCAGGTAGGTCTGTGCCGCGGTCAGCCCGGTTCCGTAGGCGTGGATGGGCGCCTGCCCGCGTGCGGTCTCCTCCAGGAAGATGCACTCCTCGACCATGCCGGCCCCGCCGCCGCCGTACTCGGCGGGAAGTGAGACCCCCAACCAGCCCAACTCGGCCAGCCGCAGCAACAGCCCGGGACTGTTCGACAACGTCCCGCCCTCGGTCAGCGCGCGCCGCTGCTCCGGGGTGGCGCAATGCTCCGCGCAGAACTGCTCGATCGCGGTGGCGAAATCCTGTTGCTCGGCGGTGAACAACGCCACGTCAGTTGCCTCGGTATGGCGCGAAGTCCGGCGAACGCTTCTCGTTGAAGGCGGTGACACCCTCCTTGGCCTCCGGGGTGTCGCCGAAGAGCTTGAGATTGGAGTAGGCCATCTGGCCGAGCGAGGCGAACTGCTCGGTATCGGCGTTGAAGGACTGCTTGAGCACCTTCAGCGAGGTGGGCGACAGCTGCAGGATCTCGTCGGCCCAGGCGCGCACCTCGGCCCTGAGCTGGTCGGCGGGCACCACCTTGTTGACCAGTCCCCATTCGTAGGCCTGCTGCGCGGAGTAGCGCCGGCACAGGAACCAGATCTCCCGGGCGCGCTTCTCCCCGATCACCCGGGCCAGATACCCGGTGCCGAACCCGGCGTCGAAGGAACCGACCCGCGGGCCGTTCTGGCCGAACGCCGCGGTCTCCGAGGCGATGGTCAGATCACAGAGCACATGCAGGACATGTCCGCCGCCGATGGCGAAGCCGTTGACCGCCGCGATCACCGGCTTGGGTACGTCGCGGATCACCCGGTGCAGTGAGTCGACCTCGAACAGCCCGCTGTCCGACGGGCCGTAGTCACCGGTCTCGGCGCGCTGTTTCTGGTCACCGCCGGTGCAGAACGCCTTCTCGCCCGCACCGGTCAGGCAGATGACGCCGACCTCGGAGCTGCCCCAGGCCATCTTGAAGGCCTTGATGAGCTCGTCGACGGTGCGGGCGCGGAACGAGTTGTACCGATCCGGGCGGTTGATGGTGATCCAGGCCAGGCCGTTGTCGACCTCGTAGGTGATGTCGGTGAAGTCGGTCATGCTGTCGCCCTTCGTCTTTGATAGGCCGGCTGGTACTGGGTCGGACGGTGGCCCGCACCCGGTTGATGCAGGTTTGGTCATACCATAATACCAAAACTCGGGGTCATCAAGACTCGGGTTGCAGGAGTGCTCAACTCTCCCGGAACTCATCGGGCAGCGACTTGGCGGTGTTCTCCCGGTTCCGGAGTTCGACCCGGCGGATCTTGCCGGAGATCGTCTTCGGCAGGTCGAAGAACTCGATTCGCCGGACGCGTTGGTAGGGGGCGAGGTTCTCACGCGCGTGGGCGAATATCGCGTCGGCGGTGGCCCGGTCGGCAGGCCAGCCGGACGCCAGGCTGATGTAGGCCTTGGGCACCGCCAGTCGGAGGTCGTCGGGGGCGGGCACCACGGCCGCCTCGGCCACCGCCGGATGTTCGATGAGCACGCTCTCCAACTCGAACGGCGAGATCTTGTAGTCCGACGCCTTGAACACGTCGTCGGTGCGGCCGATGTAGGTGATGTAGCCATCCGAGTCGCGGCTGGCCACGTCGCCGGTGTGGTAGTAGCCACCCGCGGTCACCGCATCGTTGCGTTCAGGGTCGCCGAGGTAGCCGGTCATCAGGTTCATCGGTCGGCCCGCCAGCCTCAGGCAGATCTCGCCCTCGTCTGCCGCCCCGCCGGTGATCGGATCGACGATCTCCACCGGAACGCCGGGCAACGGCCGGCCCATCGATCCAGGCTTGACGCGCGCACCCGGGGTGTTTCCGATCAGCGCGGTGGTCTCGGTCTGTCCGAAGCCGTCCCGGATCGTCAGACCCCAGCCATCGCGAACCCGTGCGATCACCTCGGGGTTGAGCGGCTCGCCGGCACCCATGGCTTCTCGCAGCGCGGGCGGCTTCTCACCGAGGTGGGCCTGAATCAGCATGCGCCACACCGTCGGAGGGGCGCACAGCGAGGTCACGGCAACGTGCTGCAACACGCCGAGGAATCGGGCGGGGTCAAACCGGGCGTAGTTGTACGCCACGATGGTGGATTCGGCGATCCACGGCGCGAAGAACGAGCTCCACGCATGTTTGGCCCAGCCCGGGGAGCTGATGTTGAGATGGACGTCGCCCGGCGACAATCCGATGAAGTACATGGTGGACAGGTGGCCGACCGGATAGGACCGGTGGGTGTGCTCGACGAGCTTTGGGTGGCTCGTGGTGCCGGAGGTGAAGTAGACGAGCATCGGGTCGTCGGGGGCGGTGGTGGTAGCGAATGGTGCCGGCGAGTCGACGGCGTCAGAGTCCCGGTAAAGGTGCCACGGCGCAGCCGCATCACCCACCGCGATCCGGCCGTAATCACCGGGAACGTCGGCGAACTTGTCGGTCTCCTCCGCGTTGGTGATGACGTGGCGGACCCCGCCGCGTGAGAGCCGGTCGCCCAGATCCTTGGGACCCAGTGCGGTGGTGGCCGGCAGGATGACCGCGCCGAGTTTCATGACGGCCAGCATCGACTCCCACAACTCGACCTGGTTTCCCAGCATCAACATCACCCGGTCACCGCGTTGAACACCGCACTCGGCGAGCCACCGAGCGACACGATCGGACCGAAGGGCCATCTCGTCGAAGGAGAACGACTCGTCGGGGCCGTCGTCGCCGACGATGCGCAGCGCGGTTCGCGGGTTGCCGCGCGCGACATGATCGAACCAGTCGATCGCCCAGTTGAATTGGCCGCCCACGTCCGGCCATCGAAAGCCGGCGGCCGCGGCTTCGTAGTCCTCGCGATGCTTGATCAGGTGATCACGGGCGGCGCGGTAGGCCCGGCTTGCCGCGCTGGCTTCGGTCATCGTCGCCTCCTGGAAGTTACTATCTCGGTATTCGGGATCGTTCCCGCTGAAGGAGGCCATGGATGGCACGCCGTGAACCGGCGGCGCGCTCGTCGCGGGCCGAGGTGGTGGCCGCCGACCTCGAGCACGAAATCATGTCCGAGCGCCTCCAGGTCGGGGCTCACCTTGGCCGGCGCGCGGAGTTGATGGACCGGTTCGGCATCAGCCCCACGGTGATGAACGAGACCTTGCGGATTCTGCGGGACCGCGACCTGGTGTCGGTGCGCCCGGGGCCGGGCGGCGGTATCACCGTCGCCAATACGCCACCGCAGGTGCGCACCGGGGCACTGGACCTGTGGTTCCAGCCGTCCAACCCGCATCCCCTCGACCTCTTCGAGGCGCGCCTGTATCTGGAGTTCGGGCTCACCAAGGCCGCCTTCGAGCGTGCCACCAGTGCCGACATCGCGGTGATGCGTGACGCGATGGTGCAGATGCGGGCCAGTCGGGAGGCGCGGGAATTCTTCGACGCGGTGTTGAATTTCCACGCTGTCGTCGCGGCCGCGGCCCACATCCCCGTACTCGAGGGGATGCATCAACTGGTCATCACCAGCATCAAGGCGGTGCTGAGCCGGGTGACCTTCGTGAAAGACCATGAGCCGCTGGTGGCAAGCAGCCTGGTCGTGCACGACGACATCGTGGCCGCGATCGCCGTTCACGACCAGGCGGCGTTCGTGGAGGCGATCAATCGCCACGATCGCGACCTCATCCGGGCCGACGACCCAGAGCGCACCCCGCACACGCCACAGCACCCCTGAGACCTGCGAAATCCCACGCTCCACGGTCGTTCCGCGCTGCCTTGAGGCTGCCTGCATGCGTTACTCCTGGACGCCCGGCGGATGTGATCCACAACATTCTGCATAAACATCTTGAATTATGGATGCATATTATCCTAGGCTCGGATCGGCATCCTGTCATCACTCCCGGAGGTCGTCATCACCTCTCCCGCGCCCCGCGGCCTCATCGACGTGCACACCCACGCCGTGGATCCGGGCCTGCCCGACCTGGGCCGGCGTTACAGCCGCGACCGCTGGCCGAGCGTCGAGCGCACCGACGAGAAGACCGGATGGCTGAACTACGGTGACCGGCGCTACCGGCAGATCGACCACCGCTGCTGGTCGCCGGATGCCCGCATGGCTGACATGGACCGCGACGGCGTTGCGATGCAGGTGATCTCGCCGATCCCGGTGACCTTCTGCTACGAGGCCGATCCCGCCGGGGCGGCGGAACTGGCCGCCGCGCAGAACGACTTCTTCGCCCGGCTGGTTGCCGAGCATCCGACCCGGTTCGCCGCACTGGGTGCGATCGCGTTGCAGGACCCGGATCTTGCGGTCTCCGAGCTACGCCGGTGCATGGGCCGCCCGGGTTTCCTGGGGGTGGAGATCGCCACGCAGGTCCGCGGCTACGAGCTCGCCGACGAGCAGTTCGACCGGTTCTTCGCGGTCGCGCACGAGTTGGGGGCCTTGGTGCTGGTCCATCCACGTGACGAGGACCTGCCCACTCGGATGGCGGGGCTGGCGATGGGGTTCGGGGCCGGGATGCCGATCGAAACCGCGACCGCGGCAGCCGCACTGCTGACCAGCGGCGCGCTGGTTCGCAGGCCTGCCGTCCGGTTGTGTCTGGCTCACGGCGCGGGCGCTCTCCCCGCGATCATCGGCAGGCTGGACAAGGGCGTCCAGATCGGCGGCATGGCAGCGGATTCCGCGGAGCTGCCGAGTCGACTGGCCGGCTCGCTGTGGTGTGACTCGCTTACCTACAACCGGACCGCGCTGCTGTCCGCGACGGAGGTCGTGGGCGCCGATCACGTGGTGTTCGGCTCCGACTATCCCTTCCCCGCCGTACCTGATCCGATCGACCACATCGTCGCCGGGCTGCCCGCCGGCCTCAAAGACCAAATCAGCAGAACGAATCTGGAGAGAATCTATGGCGCACTTCCTCGGACTGGGCCTCACGCACTATCCGCTGCTGGCGGGGACGGATGAGCACATGGCCAGCCTGTTGCGCTGGACCCTCACCGACCCCGACATTCCCGAGTCGGCCAAGGAGCCGTCGCACTGGCCCGAGCTGATGCGACGGGAGTGGGGCGCCGACAAGGGGGTCATCGCGGCCGGACGGCATCGAAAGACGCTGGTCGACAACCTCGCCCGCTGCCGCGCGGCACTCGACGAATTCGACCCGGACGTCGTCGTGGTCTGGGGAGACGATCAGTACGAGAACTTTCGGGAGGAGATCATCCCACCGTTCTGCGTCCTCGCCTACGACGATCTCGAGGTCGAACCGTTCGAGCTGATGAACGAACGCGGCAGCCCCAACGCCTGGGGCCTGCCCGATGACACCACGATCACCGTGCACGGCAGTGCCGACAAGGGTCGTTGGCTGACCAACGAACTCATCGACCGCGGATTCGACATGGCCTACTCCTACCGTAAGCGGGAGAATTCGGCCTTCCCGCATGCGATCGTCAACACCCAGCTATTCCTCGACTATCCCGACGGCGGCGCGGCCTTCCCCTATCCCCTGTTGCCGATCACGGTGAACTGCTACGGCCCGCACGTGATCGCCCGTCGGGGCGGTTTGGTCACGTTCGCCCAAGCCAGAGGCGAACGTCTCGACCCGGTCGGTCCCTCGCCGGCGCGCTGCTTCGCACTCGGTCGCGCCGTGGCGCAGGCGTTCACCGGTACCGACCTACGGGTCGCCCTGGTGGCTTCGTCCAGCTGGTCGCACGCCTTCCTCGTCGACAAGACCTGGCGGCTCACCCCGGACACGGAATCCGATCGCAGGCTGTATGGGCTGCTCAAGGACGGCGACTGGGATTCCTGGCAGGCAACCCCCACGGCGGACCTCCTCGAGTCGGGCCAACAGGAACTCCTGAACTGGTTCTGCATGACCGGTGCCGCGGCCGAACTCGGACTCGAGCTCACCTGGTCGGACATGGTCGTCACCGACGTCTTCAACTCGAACAAGTGCTTCGCGATCTACCAGGAAGGCGAAACCAAGTGACCTCAGTCCTGACGCAGTCACACAACATCGATGCGGGCGGTGTCGACACCGCCTATCTGGAGGCGGGATCCGGGGAGCCGGTGCTGATGCTGCACGGGTCCGGACCCGGGGTTTCCGGAACGGCGAACTGGCAGCTGAACATCGGGCCACTCTCGGAACGCTTCCACGTGCTCGCCCCGGACATCGTCGGGTTCGGCGCCACCGCGCGACCCGAGGATGTCGTCTACTCGCTGCGCACCTGGACCGACCATGTCTGGGCTTTTCTGGACGCGAAGGGCATCAACCAGACAGCGATCGTGGGCAATTCGCTCGGCGGGCGCATCGCGCTGCAGATGGCAACGGACCATCCCGACCGGATCAGCCGGATGGTGCTCATGGGCTCCCCCGGCGTCGGCATGACCCCGACCGAGGGGTTGGCGGCGCTGCGGGCCTACGAGCCCTCCCATGAGGCCATGCGCCAGCTCTTGAAGAACTTCTTCGCGGTGAACCCCGACCTGATCACCGAGGAACTGGTGAAGATCCGGTACGAGGCCAGCGTCGCCGACGGCGCCTACGAGGCCTACCGCGCAATGTTCTTCGATCCCAAACACAAGGGATCCGAGCTGGCCATCACCGCCGAGGAGGTACGCACCATCGCCACGCCGACCCTGCTCATCCACGGGCGGGAGGACAAGGTCGTGCCCTTGGCGGTCTCGATCACCATGCTGGACCTCCTGCCCAACGCAGACCTGCACGTCTTCAGCCGATGCGGACACTGGACCCAGATCGAGCGCGCAGACGAGTTCTCCGCGCTGGTCGCAACCTACTTGGAGCGCTCATGAGCACCGTCGAAGATTGGACCACCGCGGTAACCGCGACGCCGGCCGCCGAACCACTGGTGGTCGACGACCAGGACCGCCAGACCTTCCGGGTACACCGCTCGGCGATGACCTCGCCGGAGGTGCATCGCGCCGAGATGGAACGGGTCTTCGGCCACTCCTGGCTCTACGTCGGTCATGAGTCCGAGATCCCCAAGCCCGGCGACTTCGTCCGCCGGAAGCTCGCCGGCCGGCCGATCTTCATGGTCCGGGGCGCGAAGAGCGGCGACGTCAACGTTTTTCACAACTCGTGCACACACCGCGGCGCGCTGGTGTGCCGGCAGGACTCCGGCAACGCGAAGGTCTTCCAGTGCTTCTATCACGCCTGGTCGTTCGACAGCGAGGGCAACCTCAAGGGTGTACCCGACCGGGAGGGCTACTCCAACGGACTGAACTTCGAGGAACTGGGGCTGGCCCGGGTGGCCCGGGTGGAGTCCTACCGCGGATTCGTCTTCGCCAGCTTCGATCCCGCCATCGTCGATCTGTCGACCTGGCTGGCCGGCGCCAGGGAATACCTGGACCTGGTGATCGACGGATGTGGCGGCTCGGTCGAGATCATCAAGGGCACCAACGAGTACAGCTTCGACGCGAACTACAAGCTGCTGGTCGAGAACAGCGCCGACGGCTACCACGCGGCCTCCACTCACGACACCTACTTCAAGTACCTGGTGTCGCTGGGGACCGACCTGCAGGGTGGGGTCATCGGTAAGGCGGTGAAACTCGGCAACGGGCACGCAGTCATCGAATACTCGTCGCCGTGGGGTCGCCCCGTGGCCAAGTGGGAACCGTTGTTCGGCGAGGAGGCCAGGGTCGAGATCGACCGCATCCGAGCCGAACTCGTCGAGCGCTACGGGGCGGAGCGGGCGCACAAGATGTGTGAGGTGAACCGCAACCTCATCATCTATCCGAATCTGATCATCAACGACATCATGGCCGTCACGGTCCGCACGATGTTCTCACCGGCACCGGATCGCGTCGATGTCACCGCCTGGGAGCTGGCCCCCCAAGATGAGCCGCAGGCCCTGCGCGACCGGCGGCTCGACAGCTTCCTGACGTTCCTGGGGCCGGGGGGCTTCGCCACCCCCGACGACGTCGAAGCGCTCGAATCCTGCCAGCAGGGCTTCTCCAGCGGCGGTGTGGAGTGGAACGACATCTCCCGCGGCATGGGCCGCGGAGCGATGGCCAACGATGAGGAACAGATGAGGGAATACTGGCGACGGTGGCAGCAGCAGATGGGTGACGCGGCGGATCTGGGCGGTGCGCGATGACCGCCGCAGCGAATGTCGTGACACGGGCCGAGATCGAGGATTTCCTGTACCACGAGGCCGCTTTGCTCGATGACTGGGACCTCGACGGCTGGTTGGAACTCTACGAGCCCGACGCCAAGTACGAGGTGCCGTGCAATGACAAGCTCGACGCCGATCCCAGCCGCGATCTCCTGCTCATCGACGACGACCACCGCCGCATGCAGGCCCGCGTGGAGCGGCTGAACAACCGCCGGGCACACCGCGAGTACCCGCACTCCCGCACCAACCATCAGGTCTTCAACGTGCGGTTCGATCCGGCCGGCCGGGACGGCGGGGAGATCGCCGGGGAGATTTCAGTACTCGCCTCCTTCACGGTGTGGCGGTGTCGGGCCGGGCGGACGAGCACCTATGTGGGGCGGTACCGGTATCGGTTACGGCCGAACGGGGACAGCTTCCGGATCGCCCACAAGCGGGTCGAACTCGATCTCACCGACCTTCGCGAAGTCGGCGACGTGGCGATCATCTTGTGAGCGGTCCGCTCGACGGCCGAACGGCCATCGTCACCGGTGCAGCGTCGGGAATCGGGCTCGGCATCGCCGACCGGCTGATCGCCGACGGGGCCCGGGTGTTCGTGGCCACCCGATCGCAGGCGGACCTAGACCGGGTGGCCACGACGATTTCCGTCGCCGGCAGCTTCGTCGGCGAACTGCAGAAGCCCGGGGCGGCAGACGACCTCGTGACGGCAGCGATACCGGTCCTCGGTCACGTCGATATTCTGGTGAACAACGCCGGTGGCGGGGTGATCAAACCGACCTTGGAGCACACCGAGGACACTCTGCAGGCCACCATCGACAACAACTTGTGGACCACGATCCGCTGCGTGCGAGCGGTATTGCCGCACATGGTGTCTCGAGGCCATGGCCGCATCATCAACATCGGCGCCGACTCGGTGCGCACCGGACTGATGGATCACGCCATGTACAACGCCGCCAAGGGCGGCGTGCACGCGATGGTCACCGGACTGGCCCGAGAGTTCGCCGGATCGGGGATCACCGCCAACACCGTGGCACCGTGCTACGTGCTCACCCCCGAACTGGCCACGCTTTTCGACTCCGGCGAGGCCCCGCCCCGACTTTTGGAAGTCGTCGAGCAGGGCACCGCGATCGTCCCGCTCGGGCGGCCGGGCGAGCCGGCGGAGGTCGCCGCCGCCGTCGCCTTCCTGGCCGGCGAGGACAGCGGATTCATCACCGGCCAGACGATCTACGTCAACGGCGGCGCCAGCATGGGCTGACGCCCCCAACTCACCGAGGAACCATGACCCTGACCCAACCGGAACTACGCAAAGCCGCCGACCGCCTGATCGCCGCCGCCGGCGCGCCATGTCAATGTGAACCGGTGCGAAATATTCTCGGCGACAACGATATCGGGGCCGCCTACGCCGTGCAGAACCTGATCACCCAGGACTCCCTGAATCGCGGCCGCACCATCGTCGGCTACAAGATCGGCATCACCTCGCCGGCCGTGCAACACCAACTCGGCGTCGACCAGCCGGATTCCGGTGTGCTCTTCTCCGATATGCAGGTGGCCGACGGGGCGACCGTCCCGGCGGGCGGCCTGCTGCAGCCGAGGGTGGAGGCCGAGATTGCCTTCATCCTCTCCGCCGACCTCGACGACGACGTGTCGCCGGACGCTGTCCGGCGTGCTGCCGGAACGGCGAGACCGGCGATCGAGATCGTCGACTCGCGGGTTCGAGACTGGTCGATCAGCATCGTCGACACCGTCGCCGACAATGGTTCGGCGGGGTTGTTCGTGATCGGCGAACCTGCCGTCCCTGCAGCAGACATCGACTTCGTCTCCCGCACCATGGAACTCACCGAGGATGGCGTCGCGGTGTCGCACGGTCGCGGCGCCGACTGCCTGGGCAGCCCGCTGATCGCCCTGCAGTGGCTGGCCCGGACTGCTCGCGACAACGGATCGCCGCTGCGGGCCGGGCACGTCGTGCTCTCCGGCGCTCTCGGACCGATGGTGCCGGCGCGGGCGGGTAGTACCTATCGCGCGGCGATCGACGGAATCGGTTCGGTGGAGGTCTCTTTCGCCTAGACAATGGCGAGCGGACTAGTGGCCCCGGCGATGGCGCAAGTCGAGTGCCACGTCGGTGATCATGTCCTCCTGCCCGCCGACGAGTCCGCGCCGGCCGACCTCCACCAGGATGTCGCGGGTATCCAAACCGTATGTGCTTGCGGCATTCTCGGCGTGTCGCAGGAAGCTGGAATACACCCCGGCGTAACCGAGAGTGAGGGTCTCCCGATCGACCTGCACCGGGCGGTCCTGTAGCGGACGCACCAGATCGTCGGCCGCGTCCTGCAATCCGAACAGATCGCAGGAGTGTTTCCACCCCAGCAGATCCGCTACCGCGACGAACGGTTCGATCGGGCAGTTTCCGGCACCGGCGCCGTGACCGGCCAGTGACGCGTCGACGCGGATCACCCCTTCCTCGACCGCGACCACCGAATTCGCCACCGACAACGACAGGTTCTGATGCGCGTGGATCCCGATCTGCGTGGCCGGATCCAAAACCTCTCGATACGCACGCACCCGCTCACGGACCCCGTCCATCGTGAGCCGGCCACCGGAGTCCGTCACATACACACAGTCGGCGCCGTATGACTCCATCAGCTTGGCCTGCCGGGCCAGTTCCTCGGCCGGGGCCATGTGCGACATCATCAGAAACCCGGAGACATCCATACCCAGTTCCTTGGCTTTCGCAATGTGCTGGGCAGAGACATCGGCCTCGGTGCAGTGGGTCGCCACCCGCACCGAGGCGACTCCCAACTCATGGGCGCGCGTGAGTTCGTGGATGGTGCCGATTCCCGGCAGCAGCAACGTGGTCAGCCTGGCGCGGTGGATACTCGACGCCGCCGCCTCGAGCCATTCCCAGTCGATGTTGCTTCCCGGGCCGTAGGTCAGCGAATGCCCGGCCAGGCCGTCACCGTGGGACACCTCGATCGCATCCACCCCCGCCCGGTCCAGTGCCCCGGCGATCACAGCCACGTTCTGCGGGGTGATCCGGTGCCGGATCGCGTGCATACCGTCTCGTAGCGTCACATCCTGGATGTAGAGGGCCACGCCATCGTCGGCCGTCGCCCGCATGTCTACCGATGGGTTCAATTGCGTTGTGCTCATTGGGCTATGCCTCCACCTTGTTCGCGGCAATCGCGCGGGCCACCTGCAGTGCGGCCGATGTCATGATGTCCAGGTTTCCCGCGTACGCGGGCAGGTAGTGCGCGGCACCCTCGACCTCGAGAAAGACTGCAACCTTCCACAGCGGTCCAGGCGCATCGGTCAGGGTGGACATCGATTCCTCGACCTTGGTGAACTGGACTGCCTGCTTGAGTCGGTATCCGGGCACGTAGGTGGCGACCTTCTCCACCATCGCCGCGATCGAGGCCACGATCTCGTCCGTGCGGTCTTCGCCCACCAGTGCCAGCACCGTGTCGCGCATGATCAGTGGTGGCTCGGCCGGATTCAAGATGATGATCGCCTTACCCCGTGCGGCACCACCAACCTGCTGGATCGCCAGGGACGTGGTCTCGGTGAACTCGTCGATGTTCGCCCGCGTGCCCGGACCCGCCGATCTCGACGCGATCGAGGCGACGATCTCGGCCCAGTGCACCGGCGTCACCCGGGAGATGGCGGCGACAATCGGGATCGTCGCCTGCCCGCCGCAGGTCACCATGTTGACGTTGGGAGCATCCAGGTGTTCCTCGAGGTTCACCGATGGGACCACATAGGGGCCCAGGGCTGCCGGGGTCAAGTCGATCAGTCGTTTTCCCAGCGGGCGAAGAACCGAGTCGTTGTGCTTGTGGGCTTTGGCTGATGTCGCATCGAAGACGATCTCGATCTCGTCGAAGCGTGGATGCTCGACGAGTCCCTCGACGCCCGTGGAGATCGCATCGATGCCCAGGCGTTTCGCGCGGGCCAGCCCGTCGGATTGCGGGTCGATACCCACCAGCGCAACGGTTTCGAGCTCGTCGCCGGCCAGTCGCTTGATCTTGATGAGCAGATCGGTACCGATGTTCCCCGGGCCGATGATGGCCACCTTCGTGCTCATTCCCGCGCTCCTAGGATCAACTTGGTCTCTCTTGTACTGTTCGCGCGGCGTTGGGCATACTCAAGGAATGCGTTCCGAAGAGTGGAACACTCGCGAGTCCGCTGAAGAATCCTCGACATCGGTGGTGCGGCGGGTATCGGCGCTTCTCGCCGCCTTCGAAGCCCACGAGACCAGCGTCGGAGTCAACGAACTCGCCCGCCGAACCGGCATTCCGAAGGCGACGGTGTCACGGCTTGTCAAGGAGTTGGCGGGTGTCGGCCTGCTGGAACGCAACGGCACCAAGGTCGGCCTGGGGTTGCGACTATTCGAATTGGGCGAGTGCGCCTCCCGACGGCGCTCGGTCCGTGAGGTGGCGCTGCCCTTCATGGCCGATCTGCGGGAGGCCACCGGACAGACGATTCATCTAGCGATACTTGACGGCGCCGACGTGGTCTACGTGGAGATCCTGCGCGGCCGCAACGCGCCGCGGTTTCCCTCGGCGGTGGGCAGGCGCCTACCGGCGCATGCGACCGGTGTCGGCAAGGCGCTGCTTGCCGGCGCTCCAGGACGAGTGACCGAGCAAGTTATCGCGGCCGGCCTGAAGCGTGTCGGCCCCCGGACGATCACGGCCCCCGGAACGTTGATACGTCAGTTGAAACTCATCTCTTCCAGCGGAGTCGCCTACGAGCATGAAGAGTCCGCCCCCGGAGTCGCGTGCGTCGCCAGCGCCATCCAGATCCATGACGGACCGCCGGTCGCCGCGGTCTCGGCGTCGGGATGGATCGGCAAGGTGGACATCAGACGGGTGGGCCCCGCCGTCCACACCACCGCGCTGACGATTGCGCGAGTGCTCGCCGCCGGACCCGAACCGAGCTAGCCGTAGACGGTCACGTACTGGCGGGCGTAGTCGAGATAGTTCCGATTCCAGCAGAATTCGCTCCACCCGGTGCCCGGTAGCCCGTCGATGTCCACCGTCACGGCGGCTTCGCTGTTGTACACCATCGGGTCGAACTCCATCGGGACGCTGGCGAAGGTGACCGCATCGACGTGCGCCGTGCGGCCCTCGGTGTCGACGACGGCGCCCCGCAGACGGCGGTGCAGCATCTGATCGTCGTACTCCACGTCGTAGTCCACCGATCGAATGTTTCCGAGGACACCGTCACGGTAGAGGTAGCCGCGCACTTGCCTGCGACCGAACGAGTCCATTTCGAAGAAATGGATCGAGGATGCCGCCGTGACCGCGTGAAACCACTTGTAGTGCTGGTTGAGACCCCAGATCCGGGGCCCCCAGGAATGATCGCGGATCATGAATCCCTCGACCTGTTCGTCGATTCCGGGTGCGATCAGCCGACCTGCGACACGGCCGTGCTGTTCGGTCCGGTCGTCACCGTAGTACCGCGGGTTTCCCAGGGGATGCATGCTGAACGCGAAGACCGGGTGCATCGCCTCGTAGTGGCCGAGGAAACTGATTCGCTCGCCCTCCCAGGCGATGTCGACCCGCAGGTGCGGTTCGATCACCCGCATCCGTAAGGGGCCGGTATGCCAATCGTCGAAATTCATCGCGTCGGGGACGACTTGTTCGACCTGCTCGTGGATCGGTTCAGGCAGGGCCGGACCGAACAGGGAGGCGCGTCCCTTCGCGTGCCCATCTGCTCGAACGGTCGGATAGATGAATCCGGCAACCCCGAGTTCGGGGAACATCAGCATGTGGGCGAGCGATTCCCGGCCATCCGGCCCCATCGTGTGACGGAACGCGTGCTCGGGCGGAAATCCCACCCCCGTCATCGCAGCGGGTGACATACCGTCGTCCTCCCCACTCATGTCCTGTCGGCGTCGACGCGGGCCGCTGTGGCGACAACGTTTTCGTCAGTGCCCCTCGTGCGGGTGGCAGCTACGCGATGGGTCGGAACCACCGGAGGCTTTCCGACGCTCCAACCCGAGTTCTCGGTGGATACCGGCTTCGTCGACCGGAATCCGTCGAGGAGGCGGTGGCGGCGAATGCCGATCTCGTGCGGTAGCTGCGACGCCACCTCGGCCAGGATCGCCCGGCGATCAACTCCCGGTCGGCGCAGCGCACCGATGAGCCCCTTGACCAGACGCCGGGGGTTGAGCACCTGCTCCACCGGCCGGCCACGATTGAACGTGTCGGAGAAATCCGGACTCTCGTCGCCCACGAACCCGCGCAACACCTCGTGGACCAGCGGACTGCTCGGCGTCGGATGGGTCTCCCGATTACCCCAGTGATAGGTCGAGATCGTGTCACGGTCGCGCTCACGCTCGTAGTCGCGAAGCGCCGCGTCCAACGCCCGTTCGTCGCCGAAGGTTCGGGCAATGGCTTGACCGAGCAGTCGCCCGTGTTTGAGAGCATCGCGCTGCCCGTTGCCGGTGACCGGGTCCTTGAAGTGGCCGGCATCGCCGGCCAGCGCCCAACCCGGGCCGCTGGACCGACGGTAGAACGCCGATAGGTCATCGGTGATGCGCATCTTGCTCATGTTCGTGGCGGCTCCGATTCGCGCGGGCAGGCGCGGGTCGCGGGCCAGCTTCTCCTCCCAGATCTCCTCCGGCGCCGCCCGGAATCGAGGGATGTCCCTTGCATCGCACATGTGGACGACCGTCGCCCTGCCCGCCGGACAACTCGGCAGCACGAGCGCCATATTGGTGTCGGCCCGGAAAATCTCGTACGCGCTCTGGTTCTCGACACCGACCGGGTCGTCGATATAGCGGAAAGCGAAGCCGCGCAGGTTCTTCGATCCGCGATAGGGCTCCCATACCCCGAGCGCGGCGGCGGTCCGCGACCTACGCCCGTCCGCGCCGACCACCACCTCCGCGTGCAGCTCGTGGATGTCATCGGCCTGGCCACTGATGCGGTACCGCACGCCCGCGGCGCGGTCGCCCTTCCACACCACGTCTTCGACGTTGCAGTGCTCCCGGACATCCACCCCGGCTTCCCGGGCGGTGTCCACCAACAGCACGTCGAGCTGATCACGCGGTATGCAAAGGCCGAAGTCGATGCCCTGATACTCGCGGAAGCGTTCCCGGAAGGACACCCCGCCGTCGTTGACCGCCAGGTATCGCGGTTTCGCGGGGCCCAGCGCCAAGACACGGTCGAGCGCCCCCATCAACAGCAGTTCCTGGACACCACTGGGCACCATCGCGTGGGTGCTCAACGTGTCCGACGGGAATCGGACTTTGTCCAGCACGACCACGCGAAGTCCGGCACGCGCCAATGGCACGGCGGTGGCGACTCCGGCCAACCGAGCGCCGACGATCACGACGTCGGCTTCTTCGATCGTTGTCGGCAGTTGCGCGCTGGTAGCCGCCACCATGCCCTGCTTTCCTGGATTCACCTCACTGCAGTTTGCGGCAGGAGCCGCGCAGCCGCGCCATCCGTACGGGTCATATTCCGGTACCCGAAGGGAGGAGGTTCGCTCAAACACGACGGTGGTGGCCGAAGACGTCCCTAGATTCGCAACGAGGTGCGGATGTCCACGCCGCTACCGATACGGCTCCCGCAGCAACGGACGAGGTGGTCTGCCGATGGCTACGACACAACCCGCGCAGATCCGTCCCGAAGAGGTCGGCACGGAGTGGATGACCTGGGCGCTACGTCGATCAGGAACTCTCGCCGATGGCGCACGGGTGACGTCGGTGGACCGCGAGCCCTGCGGCACGGGCCAGCTGGCCGACTCGTACCGCTTCACCCTCGGATACGACTCGCCGGGTGCCGGACCCGGAACGGTCGTGGGCAAGTTCGCCTCCGAGGATCCCGCCAGCCGTGCCTTCGGGCAACAGTCCGGTTACTACCGAACCGAGATCCGCTTCTACCAACAGCTGGCACCCCGGCTGTCCGCGGTGGCACTGCCAACCGCGCTGCACGCCGAGGTCGCCGACGACGGTGCCGAGTTCGTGCTGCTGATGGATGATCTGGCGCCCGCCCGGGTGGTCGACCAACTCTCCGGATGCACGGTCGACGAGGCCGCACTGGTCGTGCGGCAACTCGCAGCCCTGCACGCCGGATCGTGGCGCAACGACCAACTCGCCACGACGGACTGGCTACAGGGCGCCATCGCCTCCTTCACCGACATCACGGCGAACTTCCGGGCCACCGTCGAGGCGTTCCCGGCGACCTTCGGCGACCTGGTACCCGAGTCCGATCTGAGGCAGGCGGCCAAACTCAACGCCCACCTCGCCGAATGGAACAGCCTCATCAGCACACCGTTGTGTCTGTGGCACAGCGATATTCGCGCGGACAACCTGCTCTTCGATGCGCGCGGAGGCCGCACGCCGGTCGCCCTGCTCGACTGGCAGGGCGTGGGCTACGGATACGGACCCATCGACGTCGCCTACTTCCTGAGCACCAGTCTGACCACCGAGGACCGGCGCGCCGCCGAGCGGGATCTCGTCGGGCTGTATCAAACCGAACTCGCCGCACACGGGGTCGACGACTACCCTGCGGACCGGGCGTGGGACGACTACCGGGTGCTGGCCATCCATCCACTTCAGATCGGCGTGTTCGGCGCCGGTGCGGTCCGGCGCAGCGAGCGGGGAGATCGGCTCTGGAAACAGTGGATCTCGCGCGCCGCCCAACACACCCGTGACCTCGACAGCTTCTCCGCCTTGCGAGACCGCCGACCGCTGTAGGAAAGGCCACCCCATGGACACGACCCCCTTCATCGCAAACGTCCCGGACTCGGCGATCACCGATCTGCGTGATCGACTCTCCCGCACCCGCTGGCCGGAGTCCGAAACCGTCGACGATTGGTCACAGGGCATCCCGCTGGACTACGTCAAGCAGGTCTGCGACTACTGGGCCACCGACTACGACTGGCGCCGCTTCGAGTCGAAGATCAACTCCTTCGAGCAGGGCCTCACCACCATCGACGGTGTCGACATCCACTACGTGCACGCTCCGAGCCCGGAGCCGAATGCCAAGCCACTGATCATCATTCACGGCTGGCCGGGATCGGTCGTAGAACACCTCGACATCATCGAGGCGCTGCGTAATCCGACCGCCCACGGCGGCCAGGCCGACGACGCGTATCACGTGGTGGTGCCCTCGCTGCCCGGCTACGGATTCAGCGGCAAGCCCACCAAACCCGGGTGGTCGGTCCCGCGCATCGGCGCCGCCTGGGTGGAGTTGATGAAACGGCTGGGCTACCGGCGCTTCTATGTCCAGGGCGGCGACTGGGGTGGCGCTATCGCGGCGAATATGGGCTATGCGCAAACCGAGACTGTCGCGGGCGTCCACGTCAACCTGGCGCTGTGCAGCCCCGAGGAACTGATAAAACTCGGCGAACCGACCGCCGAGGAGATGGCCCAACTCGGCAAGTTCCAGCATTACCTGGACTGGGAGAGCGGTTACTCCCAGCAGCAGAGCACGCGGCCCCAAACCCTGGGCTATGGGCTGACCGATTCACCGGCCGGGCAATGCGCCTGGATCCTCGAGAAATTCAAGGCCTGGACCGACTGCGACGGCCACCCCGAGAACGTGATCGCCCGCGACACCATGCTCGACAACATTTCGCTGTACTGGTTCACCGCGACGGCTGCGTCCTCGGCTCGGCTGTACTGGGAGAGCTTCAAGGATCTGCTCGTCGAATTCACTCCGGTGACCGTGCCCGCGGCCTACAGCTGTTTTCCCGCCGATCTGTTCACCATGACCGAACGCTGGGCGCGCACCCGATTCACCGATCTCCGTTACTACAGCCAACCCGAGCGCGGCGGCCACTTCCCCTCGCTGGAACAGCCCGAGCGCTTCGTCACCGAAGTACGTCAAGGTCTGCGGGCGCTGCGCTGACCTGTCGACTGGTGACCGAAAAACCCTCCTAAGGGGGACGCAGTCGGCTCGGCGCCGCAACTAACGTGACGCCATGACCTCCGTCTCAACCGATCTCGCCGGCTACCCCGCCCGCTATTTCGCCGCCTGGAGCCAGCGTGACCTCGCCACTGCTCTGGACGTGATCGCCGAGAACATCGAGTGGCTGGACCCGTCGCTGCCCGAAGCCATCACCGATCGCGACGGGGCGGCCGGGTTCTTCACCGCGGCCTGGAGCGGCTTCCCCGACATGGCCTTCCATCCGATCGGCGAACCACTCGTCGACGCCGCCAACAATCGGGTCACCCAGGAGTGGCGGATGACCGGCACCCACACCGGTGAGGGGTTCCCGCCCGGGGTGCCGCCCACCGGCCGTGCGTTCGACGTCACCGGAATGGATGTCTGGGAGGTCGACGGGGCCGGGCGGGCGGTGTCGGTCCACGCCTACTGGAACGTCGCGACGCTGCTGACCCAACTCGGCCTGGCCTGAGTGCACGCGGTCGTCATCGGAGAGTTCGGCGACCCGGCAGTCCTGCGGCCCGACTCCTTCCCCGACCCGCCCGAGAGGCCGGGTTGGGCGACAGTCGAACTCAAGGCTGCGGCACTGAACTGGCATGACGTGCTGGTCCGCCAGGGCCGCTACCGGTCTCCGCTGCCCCACGTCATCGGGGCCGACGGCGCCGGGGTCCGGCGTGACACCGGTGACGAGGTGGTGATCGTGCCCTCGCTGCACTGGGGCGAGCGCGACGAGGCGCCGGGCGCCGACTGGGAGATCCTCGGTGACAACATCCCGGGGACCTATGCCGAACTGGTCAGTGTCCCGGCCGAATGCCTGGCCCCCAAACCGGCCGGGTTCAGCTGGGTCCAGGCGGCCGCCCTGCCACTGGTCGGGCTGACCACCTACCGCGCCCTGTTCAGCCGGGGCCGGCTGCGGGCCGGCGAGTCGATGTTGGTGGTCGGCGCGGGCGGTGGAATCGCCACCATGGCGGTGCAATTGGCCTCGCACTCGGGGGCATCGATCTTCGTGACGTCCTCGTCGACCGACAAGATCGCGCAGGCGAGCACCGAAGGCGCGTCCGGCGGTGTGCTGCACACCGACCCGGACTGGCCGGAGCAGGCCCGACAACTGTCGCCATCGGGTCGCGGCTTCGACCTGGTCCTGGACCCGGTCGGGCGCTGGCCGGAATCGGTTCGGGCACTCCAGCCCGGCGGCCGGCTGGTGGTGCTGGGCGCCAACGCGGCTGAGACCGCCCCGATGGACGTCCGCAGGTTCTACTTCGGCCAATACGACCTGCTCGGCACGACGATGGGCAATGTCCGTGACTTCACCCGGCTGCTCGGCCTGCTGGCCGAACACCGGGTGCCGCCACCGGTGATCGACCGGATCTTCCCCCTCGACCAAGCCGCCGAGGCCCACGAACACCTCGAGAACGCCCGGGGATTCGGCAAGACCGTATTGGAGATCGCATGACCCAGCTCGTCGCCTACGACCCGCGCCCCGTCGGCCCCGAACCGGATGCCCCGCTGGCCGCCTACCTGATCCTCGATGACCCGCAGCGGCGTAACGCGTTGTCCGACAGCCTGCTCGACCAGTTGGCGGACGGCCTCAACCGCGCGGCCGCCGACCCGAGCGTGCGCGTGATCGTGCTGACCTCGTCCCACGAGAAGGTGTTCTCCTCCGGCGGCAACCTCGACGCGTTCGCCGACACCCGCCCGACCATCACCAAATACGCCGGCCTCAACAGGTTCCCGGACCTGTTCCGAACCTTGACCGCGATCGACAAGCCGGTGGTATGCGCGGCGAACGGCGACGTCCTCGCCGGGGCGCTCGGGATCGCGTTGGCCTGCGACCTGGTGATCGCCAAACAGTCCATCCGGCTGGGCTGCCCCGAGATCAACATCGGGGCGTTCCCGTTCATGATCTCCGCGCTGATCTTCCGCGCGACCGGACGGCTGGCGGCCAACGAGCTGATGATGACCGGCCGACTGCTGTCGGCGGCCGAGGCACTCGACGTCGGCCTGCTGAACCGGGTGGTGCCCGACGAGCAGTTCGACGATGCCGTGCGCGACTGGGTCGCCACCATCGCGTCGAAGTCCCCGCTGCTGTTGGGACTCGGCAAGAAGGCACTCGCCGCGACCCGGGACCTGCCCCTCGACGCGGCGCTGGACTATCTGCAGGCCCAGCTTGCCCTGGCCTTCACCACCGAGGACCTCGCCGAGGGGGTGCGCGCGTTCAAGGAGAAGCGGCCACCGGTCTGGCGCAACGCCTGATGAGGACGCCCTTGCCATTTTGGTCTGACCATAATAAGGTTTCGATAATTTATGAAGGGATGAGCAGCGATGAAGCCTGGTAAGCACACCGATCGCTACACGCCCGAGGACATCCGTGCCTATCGCGACGCTGGGCTGTGGGGCGACGAGACACTGTTCGACCTGTTGTCGCTTCAGGCCGACGCTCGTCCGGACAAGGTCTTCGCCACCGACGGGCAGCGCTCGCTCACCTACCGGGAGTTGCGCGACTCCGCACTGCGGCTGGCCGCGGGGTTCCACGCCCGAGGCTGGCGGGCCGGTGACACCGTCGCCGTGCAGCTGCCCAACTGGGTCGAGTTCATCGAGGTGGTGGCCGCGTTGTCCCGGCTCGGGATCATCACCGTGCCGATCATGCCGATCTACCGCCGCGACGAGGCCGGCTACGTCGTCGGGCACGCCGAGGCACGCGCGGTGATCGCCCCGTCGACGTTCAAGGGCTTCGACTACCTCGGCATGTACCGCGATGTGCGCACCGAACATCCGGGGCTGGAGATTCTGGTGGTGCGTCCGGATGCCGACGCCCTTCTGGCTGTCGATGAAAGTGACAGCGGTGTCAGCACATTGGATTCCGCACGCGCCGAGACGGTACCGGCCGAGTCCGACTTGCCGGCCCAGCCGAGCGCCGACGATCCGTTCCTGATCGTCTACACCTCGGGCACCACCTCCCGGCCGAAGGGCTGCGTGCACACGTTCAACACCTACTGCTCGGGAGCGCGCAGTCTCACCAAGGCATTCGGCTACACCGAATCCGACGTGCAGTTCGGCCCTTCTCCGATCACCCATACCACCGGCCTGGTGACCAGCGTGCTGCTGCCGTTGCTCAACGGCGCAGCGACCCACGTGATGGCCGAGTGGGAACCTGTGCGTGGTGCGGCGGAAATCGCCAGGTTCGGCTGCACCCAGGCCGTCACCGCAACCACCTTCCTACAGATGCTGCTCGAAGCGTTCGACCCGGAACGCGACGACCTGTCCAGCCTTCGCCTATGGGTGTGTGCCGGCGCCCCGATTCCCCGCGCCGTCGTCGAGCGTGCCCATGACACACTTCCCCATCTCAAGGTCCTGAGCCTGTACGGCCGCAGCGAGAACCTCATGACCACAACCTGCACGGTCACCGATGCCACCAGTCGGGCACTGAACTCCGACGGCTCGGCAATGGACGGACACACAGTTGCCATCGTCGATGAAGAGGGCCGTGAGGTTCCCCGTGGCTCCGAAGGGGATATCGCCTATCGCGGACCGTCGCACATGATCGGCTATCTGGGCAATCCGGAGGAGACCGACGCCCTGTTCACAGCCGCCGGATTATCGCGGTCCGGTGATCTCGGCGTGATGGATGCCGACGGCTTCGTGAGGGTCACCGGGCGGCTCAAGGACATCATCATCCGGGGCGGCATGAACATCAGCGCCCGAGAACTCGAGGAACACCTGGTCTCGCATCCGGCGCTGAGTGACTCAGCCGTCGTGGGCTACCCCGATGACCGACTCGGCGAGCGTGTCGCCGTCTTCGTCGTCGCCCGCGATGGTCATCCCGAACCGACCGTGGAGGAGTTGAGGGCCTACCTCACCGGACACGGTGTGGCGATCCAGAAGACCCCCGAGAGGGTCATCGGCGTCGAGAGCCTTCCCATGACGGCAACCGGCAAGGTGCAGAAGCACCAGCTGCGCGAACAGGCCGCCAAGGTCGTCGAGGCGGGAAAGTAGAAGCACCGGAATGGAACTCAAGGACGGTCCCCCCGAGGCAGACTTCCGCCGACAGATCCGGGCCTGGCTGACCGACACCCTGCCACTGCTTGGCGGCCCCGAACCGCATCGACTCGAGGACAAGCGCGACTACTGGGGGCGCTGGCAGCGCTTGCTGTTCGACGCCGGCTACGCCGGATTGTCCTGGCCCACCGAATTCGGGGGCGGTGGGGCGGACGCCAAGATCAAGGCTGTCTTCACCGAGGAGATGGACCGCGCCGGCGCACCGGAGCGGCTCAACATCATCGGGGAGGACTTCGGCGGACCGACGATCATCGCCTTCGGCACGCCCGAACAGCAGCAGCGCTACCTGCGACCGATCCTGACCGGTGAACACATCTGGTGTCAGTTGTTCTCCGAGCCGGAGTCCGGCTCCGACCTGGCGTCGCTGCGGACGGCCGCGGTCAAGGTCGACGGCGGCTGGAAGATCACCGGCCAGAAGATCTGGACCAGCCGCGCCCAACTGGCCGCCCACGCAATACTTCTGGCCCGCACCGGCGGCGGTCCCCGACATCGGGGCATCACATACTTCCTGCTCGACATGGCGGCACCCGGGGTGCGCGTCCGCCCGCTCGAGCACATGCTCGGCGAGGCCGAGTTCAACGAGGTGTTCCTCGACGACGTCTTCATTCCGGACTCCGACGTCGTCGGCGATGTCGACGACGGCTGGCGGGTCGCGATGGGCACGTTGGCCTTCGAGCGGGTCGCAATTGCCACCGGACGGGTCAACACCACCGGAGCGGTCAACGACCTGATCGCCGAGATCGCCGGACTCACGGGTGACGACGGTCGCCCGCTGGGCGCCGACCCGCTGATCCGGCAGCGCATCGCGGACCTCTACGGCCGCGCACTGACGCATTATTCGATCAGCCAGCGGGTGATCAGCGGGGCAGCTAGCGGAGAGCCCCCGGGACCGGTCACCTCGATCGGGAAACTGTTCTTCTGCCCTCTGGTCGAGGACATCGCCGATTTCGGCCTGTCGCTGTCGCAGTTGGACGGCCAGTTCTCGTTGCCGGACAAGGACTCCACAGCTGCGGACGCCGCAGCGGAACGCTGGCTGCGGCTGGCCAATCAGGGCCGGGGCACCGCGATCGCCGGCGGTTCGACGTTCATCCAGCGCAACATCGTCGCCGAGCGCATTCTCGGCATGCCCAGGGAGTGACGGCCATGAGTGACTACGTCTGGCTGCCCACGCCGGAGTACATCGACAACGCGAACGTCACCCGGCTGGCCCACCGGCACGGTCTGCGCGACATCGCCGAGCTGCGGGAGCGCTCCGTGGCCGATCCCGCCTGGTACTGGAACGCCGTGCTGGACGATCTCGGCATCGAGTTCGCGACACCGCATACCGAGGTGCTGGACCTCAGCCACGGCATCGAGCATCCGGACTGGTTCGTCGGAGCCGAACTCAACGTCGTCGACGCCTGCCTGCGCCGCTGGCGGGACGCGGGTCCGGACCGCATCGCCGTGCGGCACGAGACCGAAGACGGATCGATCCGCACCCTGACCTTCGGCGAACTGGCCGATCAGGTCGCCGGCGCGGCGGCCGGCCTCGAGCGGCTGGGCATCGGTCGCGGCGACGCCGTCGGCCTCTACCTGCCGATGATCCCGGAGGCGGCGGTGGCGGTCTACGCCGTCGCCGCCCTGGGTGCCGTTCTGGTTCCGCTGTTCTCCGGCTTCGCCGCCGCGGCGATCTCCTCGCGGCTCAACGATGCCGACGTCAAGGCCGTGGTGGTGGCCGACGGAACCGTGCGGCGTGGACGGACCGTGGCAATGCTGCCCCAGTTGGTCACCGCTCTGGCGGATTGCTCGACCGTCGAGCACCTCATCGTGATCGAGAATGTCGGCGCGGCAGCCGATTCCGGGGGTGACGTGACACTGACCCGCTGGTCCGATCTCACCGCCGCGCCGGCCGACCTCGTCACCGAACGCGTCCCCGCCATGCATCCACTGATGCTGGGATACACCTCCGGCACCACCGGGCGGCCCAAGGGTGCGGTGCATACCCACGCCGGCTTCCTGGTGAAGACCGCGAGCGAGGTCGCCTACTCCTTCGACATGACCAGCGCCGGGGTGTTCTGCTGGATCACCGACATGGGCTGGATCATGGGACCGCTGTCGATCATCGGCACCCACGCCAACGGCGCCACCCTGGTGCTCTACGAGGGCTCCCCCGACGTTCCGGACAACTATCGGCTGTGGGATCTCGTTGAGCGACACCGCATCTCCATGCTCGGCGTCTCGCCGACGCTGATCCGGACCCTCAAGGGATCCGACGTCACGCAGATCCACCGTCGCGACCTGTCCTCGGTGCACGTCCTGGGATCGACCGGCGAACCGTGGGATCCCGACTCCTACGACTGGCTGGCCCGCGATGTGTTCGGCAGCCGGGTTCCGGTGATCAACTTCTCCGGCGGCACCGAGGTCGGCGGCTCCTTCCTGGCGCCCTATCCGGTCGAGCCCATCGGTAGCTGCTCACTTGGTGGCCCGTCGCTGGGCATGGACGTCGACGTGGTCGACGACGACGGCCGCTCGGTGCGCGGACAGGTCGGTGAGCTGGTCTGCCGCCGCCCGTGGCCGTCGATGACCCGTGGGGTGTGGAAGGACGACCAGCGATATCTGGATGCCTACTGGTCCCGCTTCCCCGGGATGTGGACCCATGGGGACTTCGCCATGGTCGACGACGACGGCCAGTGGTTCATCCTCGGGCGCTCCGACGACGTCATGAATGTCGCCGGCAAGCGGCTCGCGCCGGCCGAGGTCGAGGCGGCCCTCTCCACCCACCCCGCGGTGAGCGAGGCCGCGGCCGTGGGTGTACCCGATGCGGTCAAAGGTGAGGCGGTCTGGGCGTTCTGGGTGGCCCGGGATGCCACGGGCGTGGACGACGAGACCGTGTCGCGGGAACTCAAGGACATCGTCGGCAACGAGCTCGGCAAGCCGTTCGCGCCGTCGAGGGTGTGGCGTGTCGACGCCCTGCCCAAGACGAGGTCGGCCAAGATACTGCGGCGCGCCATCCGCGCGGCGGCGCTGGGCACCGATCCCGGGGATCTGTCGGGTGCCGAGAACCCGGAGGCCATCGACCGGATCCGCGAGACGGTCGGCGGTCAGTCGTCGACCGTGATGGAGTCGCGTTGATCGACTTCCAGCGCGGCCGAGGCGTAGGAGTGCACGTGCCGGCGCATCCGTCGCCCGGCGGCCTCGGCGTCGCGCTCGCGGATCGCCCGGGTGACCGACTTGTGCGCCCGGGAAGTCACCTCCCGCACCGAATCGTCGACGAACGAGGCATTCTCGGTACCGGCATAGATGGCCTGCGACAGCCCCGTCATGAAGCCGATCAGCAGTTCATTGTGACTGGCGATCGCGACGCCGACGTGCCAGTCCAGGTTGGCCTGCAGAAAACGGGACAGGTCTGCGCTCGGGTCGGCAATCGCGTTGTTGGCTCGATCCAACCGCTCCAGATCCTCGGTCGTCCGCTTCGCCGCGGCGAGCTCGGCGCAGAACGGCTCGAGAGCCTCCCGCGTCTCCATCAGATCCGCGAGCTTGATCTGCCGACCGCGGATCAGCATGCTCACGGTGTTCGCCATCGACGCCGTACTCGGCCGCTGCACGAAGGCACCGCCGGCGCGACCCGCCTTGACCCGCACCAGGTTCTGGACTTCCAGGATCCGCAGCGCCTCACGCACCGTCGCCCGGCTCATCTGGGTCTGCTTGACAAGTTCGCGCTCGGCCGGAAGAGCGGCGCCTTCTGGAAGCTCCCCGCTGAGGATGCGTTCACGCAGTTCCCGAGCCAGCACATCGGGCGCCTTGGGAACGTCGACGGGTCCGAGCGTGATCGCCGGCCGAGCCATGCTCTCGCCCTCCATCACACCTCCTCCATCGAGCTAATGGTCAGACCTTAGCACCCGACAGCACCGACGACCTGCGGAGAGATCAATGCACTGGGAACTATCTGACGAACAGCAGCTATACGCGGAATCGCTGCGCGACTGGCTCGGTGGCAAGGCCGCTTCGGAGCAGCTTCGGTCCTGGTTCGATGCCGGCGACCACCGTAGCTTCGACGATGCGCTGACCGAAGAGGGCTGGGCCGGCGTCGGATTCGACGAGTCCCACGGCGGCCAGGGCGGCGGACTATTGGAGTTGGCGCTCACCGCACGCGAATTAGGCCGGGCCGCAGCGCCTTCCGGACGATGGCTGGCGCGCGCCCTGGCCGACGTGGTGTTGCAGAGCGCGCCGGAACTGGCACAGGCCGCCCTCGAGGGCGGCGAACTGGTCGTCCCGGCTGTCCGCTGCGATCGCATCCCGCCGAGCGGATCCGCCGTGCGGTGGCACAACGGCACCGTCAGCGGTGACGTCCCGTGCGTGCTCGCCGCCGACGACGCCGTTCGGTTCGTTGTGCCGGTGCGAGATGCCGATGGTCACCGGTTGGTCATCGTCGACCGCGATGCCCCCGGGGTCGATGTTCGTCCCCGTGTACTGCTGGACCGGTCGCGAACCGCGACAGACGTCCTGTTCGACGACGCGCCGGCTCGGCTCCTCGAGGCCGGGCACACCTGGGATCTGCTGGTCGACCGCGCGGCGGTCCTGGTGGCGGCCGATGCGCTGGGCGCCGCCGAGCGCATGCTCGACATGACGGTGGAGTACGCCAAACAGCGCAAGCAGTTCGGCCGGCCGATCGCAGCGTTCCAGGCCGTCAAGCACGCGGCCGCTCAGATGCTGGTGACCGTCGAATCGTCCTACTCGGTAACACTTCTGGCCGGTGCCTCGGTTCAGGAGGGTGCGCCTGATGCACGGCTTCATGCCGCGGCGGCGAAGGCCCAGGTGTCCGAGCACTGCGCCGAGCTGGCCGACTCGGCTCTCACCGTGCACGGCGCGATCGGATACACCTGGGAGTACGACCTGCAGTTGTTCTACAAGCGGGCCAAGCTCGACCGCATCCTGTTCGGCAGCCCGGAAGCCTGGAACGAGCGCATCGCCGCCTTGCTGCCGCTGGTACCGGCGTCGGCCTGACGCCCTTCCTTTTTGGTCTGTCCATTAGTATTATTTGACGAAAGATCCCCGACCCGGAGAGTGACCCGTGGACTTCGAACTCAGCGACGATCAGCAGACCATCCGATCCGCCGTGGCCGAACTCGCCGGAAAGTTCGATGATCACTACTGGATGACCAAGGATCACAACCACGAGTTCCCGCAGGAGTTCTACGACGCGTTCGCCGACGGCGGCTGGCTGGGCATCACCACACCCGAGGAGTACGGCGGTCACGGCTACGGCATCACCGAAGCGTGCCTGCTCCTGGAGGAGGTCGCCGCCTCCGGGGCGGGGATGAACGGCGCCAGCTCCATCCACATGTCGATCTTCGGAATGCACCCGGTGATCCTGCACGGCTCCGAGGAGCTCAAGGCCCGCACCCTTCCCCGCATCGTCAACGGCGACCTGCACGTCTGCTTCGGCGTCACCGAGCCCGGCGCCGGCTTGGACACCACCCGGATCACCACCTTCGCCAAGCGCGACGGTGACCGCTACATCGTCAACGGGCGCAAGGTGTGGATCTCCAAGGCGATGGAGTCGGAGAAGGTCCTGCTGCTCACCCGCACAACGAAATTCGAGGACTCGCCCCGAAAGACCGACGGGCTGACGCTGTTCCTCACCGACCTGGACCGCACCAAGGTCGACGTCCGCCCGATCCCGAAGATGGGCCGCAACGCGGTGAGTTCCAACGAACTGTTCATCGACGGCCTGGAGATCCCCGTCGAGGACCGGGTCGGCGAAGAGGGCGAGGGCTTCAAGTACATCCTCGACGGCCTGAACCCGGAACGCTGCCTGATCGCCGCCGAGGCGCTCGGCATCGGCCGCGCCGCCCTGCGCGCCGCCGTCCGCTACGGCAACGAGCGCGAGGTGTTCGGGCGCCCGATCGGGATGAACCAGGGCATCCAGTTTCCGCTCGCCGACTCGCTGGCCAAACTCGATGCCGCGGAGTTGATGCTGCGCAAGGCGACCTGGCTCTACGACCAGGGCCTACCCTGCGGGCGTGAGGCCAACACGGCCAAATACCTCTGTGCCGAGGCCGGTTTCGACGCCGCCGACCGGGCGCTGCAGACGCACGGGGGCATGGGCTACTCCGAGGAGTACCACGTCGCCCGCTACTTCCGCGAGGCCCGTTTGACCCGGATCGCACCGATCAGCCAGGAGATGATCCTGAACTTCCTCGGCTCCCACGTCCTCGGCCTGCCGAGGAGCTACTGATGACGACCCCGGAGCGACTGGCGGCCGCGTTCCGGCTCGACGGACGTTCGGCGTTGGTGACCGGAGCCGGCGGTGGTGTGGGCGCGGCGGTCGCGCGGGCGTTCGCCGCCGCCGGGGCCGCTGTGCTGGTCACCGACATCGACAAGGACGCCGCCGCCGCCGTGGTGGACACGATCACCGCCACGGGAGGGCGGGCCGAGCCCTTCGGCTTCGACGTCCGCGATGCGCAGGCCGCCGCCGAAGCCACCGGTCGGGCCGCCGCGCTGGCCGGCGGGACCCTGCACGTCCTGGTCAACAATGCCGGCGCCATCGCTCCGGCCATGCTGGCCGACCAGACCGAGGAAACCTTCCGCCGCATCGTGGACATCCACCTGGTGGGCAGCTTCCTGTGCAGCCACGCAGCACAAGGACTGCTACCGGACGACGGGACCGGACGCATCATCAACGTGACCTCGGCGGCCGGACTGACCGGCACGATCGGGCAGGTCAACTACGGCGCGGCCAAGGCCGGGATCATCGGGCTCACCAAATCAATGGCGAAGGAGCTGGCCCGAAAGTCGGTGACGGTCAACGCGATCGCCCCGTTGGCAGCCACCGCCATGACCGCCAACATCCGGTCCAACGAGAAACTCGCGGCCAAAACACTGGCGCGTATTCCATTGGGCCGCTGGGCAACCCCGGAGGAGATCGCCCCCAGCTTCGTGTTCCTGGCCTCCGACGCCGCGTCCTACATCACCGGCCAGGTGCTGCCGGTCGACGGTGGGACGGTGATCTGACATGACGATCGACGTCGACGGACCCTTCACCCGCGCCGGCCGGGCGGTGTTCATCGCCGAAGCGGTCCGCACCCCCATCGGTAAATCCCACCCCGAGCGCGGCTGGTTCCGCGACGTGCATCCCAACGCGATGCTGGCCGCCTGTTATACCGACCTCATCACCCGTGCCGGGATCGACCCGGCCGCGGTGGAAGACCTGGTCATCGGCTGCACCGCACCGTTCGGCGAGCAGTCCCGCAACATCGGCCGCAATGCCTGGCTGCAGGCGGGCTACCCGCCGGAGGTGCCGGCCACGGTGCTGGACCGCCGGTGCGGCTCGGCCCAGACCGCCGTCGAGATGGCCACCGCCCTGATCGCATCCGGCACCCACGACATCGTGATCGCCGGCGGCGTCGAACACATGGGACACGTCCCCATCGACTCCCCCGCCAAGATCAGCGAACTCTACGGTGACCCGTGGCCCCCGGAACTGCGCGAGCTCTACAGCTTCGTCCACCAGGGCGAGAGCGCCGAGCTGATCGCCGACCGCTGGGGCATCGGGCGCCAGGAGATGGACGAATTCGCCGCCCGCTCACACGAGTTGGCCGCCGCGGCGATCGCCGAGGGCCGGTTCGGTGCCGAGATGGTGGCGATGACACTGGACGGCGAGGTGCGCACCAGCGACCAGTGCGTGCGGCCCGGCACCAGCACCGAAACGCTTGCCGGGTTGAAGCCGGCATTCAGAAAGGAGGACGGCCGGGTCACCGCCGGCAGCTCTTCGCCCATCTCGGACGGCGCGGCGGCGGTGCTGCTGTGTTCGGCCGACGCCGCCGAGCGGTACGGCCTGAAGACCCGGGCCCGGATCGTGGACCAGACCACCGTCGGTGTCGATCCGATCATCATGCTGACCGGACCCATCCCGGCGACCCGGAAACTGCTGGACCGCAACGGTCTCACGGTCGACGACATCGGCCTCTTCGAGGTGAACGAGGCGTTCTCCTCGGTGGTGCTGGCGTGGCAGCGGGAACTGAAGGCCGACCCGGATCGGGTCAACGTCAACGGCGGAGCGATCGCACTCGGCCACGCCGTCGGCGCCACCGGAGCGCGGCTGATCGCCACCCTGGTCGCCGAACTCGAACGGCGCCAGGCGGATCTGGGCCTGGTCACCATGTGCTGCGGGGGCGGGCTGGGCACCGGAACACTCCTGCAGCGGGTCCCCACTTGATCGACTTCACCAGGTTCCTCTCGCGTGGCGACGGGGTGTGGTGGGGACAGGCCGCGGCCGAGCCCCGCCCCCTGGTCGACGCGCTTATCACCCAGAACGCCCGGATCGGACCGATCCGCACGTTCACCGGACTGTCCTGGAACGACCAACTCGCCGTCACCATGCCCGACCGGGTGTCGATGGTGTCCTACGGCGGACTCGGGGAACTTCGGGAGCTCAGCCGCACCGGTCGCCTGGAGGTGGTGCCGTGCCACTACTCGGCGCTGCCCAGGATGTTCGCCGAACATCACCTTCCCTGCGATGTGGGCCTGGTCCAGGTGTCACCGCCCGACCGGGACGGCCGGTGCTCGCTCGGCGTCGGGGTCGACTACGTCGCCGACGCGGTGCCGCACACGCCGGTGCTGATCGCCGAGATCAACGCGCAGATGCCGGCCACCATCGGATCAGAGCCGATCCCGTTGGACCGGTTTACCGCCACCATCAGCACCGACCGCCCGTTGCCCGAAGACCCGTCGCGCGATCCCGATGACGTGGACCGCCGGATCGCCGACCACATCGCCGAGCTTGTCGACGACGGGGACACCGTCCAGCTCGGAGTGGGGTCGCTGGGTTCCGCGGTGCTGGATTCCCTTGCCGGGCATACCGATCTGGGCTTCCACACCGGGATGATCACCGACGGCCTGATGCGGCTGGTGGACGCCGGAGTGGCCACCGGACGACGCAAGGAGCTCGATGCGGGGCTGATCGTGGTCGGCACCGCGCTCGGCTCCGCGGAGCTCTACAAGCGTGTCCCCGAGTTGCCGGTCCGGTTCCTGCCGACCAGCTACACCCACTCCCCCCAGATCCTCTCCCAACTGGCCTCCCTGGTCTCGGTCAACTTCGCCGTCGAGGTCGACCTGTCCGGACAGGTGGGCGCCGAGGTCAGCGGCGGCGTATACGTCGGGGCCGTCGGCGGCCAGGTGGACTTCACCCGCGCCGCCGCACTGACCGGTAAGCGCTCGGTCATTGCGGTGCGCTCCACCTTTCGTGGACGTTCCACGATCAAGCCCCGCCTCGACGGGGGAATCGTGACCACCGCGCGCGCCGACGTCGACGTCGTCGTCACCGAGCACGGGGCCGCGCACCTACGCGGATGCAGCATCGGCGAGCGGGCCCGGCGCCTCGTCACCGTCGCTGCCCCGGAATTCCGGGACGAACTGGAGAAGGAGATCAGTCAGCTATGAGCCCGAAACTGCCGTCCAGCGCACATATCCGGGAGGTCGGTCCCCGCGACGGATTCCAGAACGAACCGGAGGTCATCAGCACCGCCGACAAGATCAGGCTGATCAACCAACTGGGCCAGACCGGGCTGGACCGCATCGAGGTCGCCAGCTTCGTGCGGCCCGACGTCATCCCGCAGTTGTCCGACGCCGTGGAGGTGCTGGGCGGCATCGACGTCCCCGAGCACGTCTCGCTGACGGTGCTGGTGCCCAACAGCCGCGGCCTGGACAACGCCTTGCAGGTGCGCGAGCGCTTCCACGAGGTCGCGCTGTTCGTCAGCGCGTCGGAGACCCACAACAAGCGCAACGTCAACCGGTTCATCGACGAGTCGATGGCCGACAACGAGATTCTGGTCAAGCGCATCGACGCCGAGGACCTCAAGCCCACGGCCGTGATCGCCACCGCGTTCGGCTGCCCGTTCGAGGGCAAGGTGCCGATGGAGCGCACGTTAGAACTCGCCGAGCAGTTCGCGGCGGCCGGCTGCCGGGAGATCGGCTTCGGTGACACCACCGGAATGGCGCACCCGGCATACGTCTTCGACATCTTCTCCGCGGCCATCGAACGACTGCCGGGCGTCGAGATCACCGCGCACTTCCACAACACCCGCGGTCAGGGGCTCGCTAACGCCTATGCCGCGTTGCAGGCCGGCTGCACGAGTTTCGAGTCCAGTTTCGGCGAGCTCGGCGGTTGCCCGGTTCCGGCCGGATCAACCGGCAACATCGCCACCGAGGACCTGATCAACATGTTCCACGAGATGGGCGTGCAGACCGGCGTCAGTCTCCCGGCGGTCATCGACGCCGCCCGTGCGGCGCAGGCGGTCCTGGGCCGCAAGCTCACCAGCCACTGCATCGTGGCCGGTCCGGTGGACTGGACCCCCGATCCCGACGGCCCCGCCTGCCACTGAATCTGAACAGCGCAACCACGGAAAGGCAATGAACACATGACCTCTCGAGTCGCACTCGTCACCGGCGGTGCCCAGGGCATCGGCGGCGGAATCTCCGAGGCCCTCGGCGCCCACGGGTTCCGCGTCGCCGTCGCCGACCTGAACCTCGGAGCCGCCAAGGAAACCGCGGCGCGCATCGTCGCGGCGGGCGGCGAGGCGATCGCCGTGCCCATCGACGTCACCGACACCGCCTCGGTGCGCGATGCCGTCCAAGATGTGACCGCGCAGTTCGGCGCGATCGAGGTCGTGGTCAACAACGCCGGATGGGACGACTTCATGCCGTTCCTGAAGACCACCGAGGACTTCTGGGACCGGATTCTCGACATCAACTTCAAAGGCGCACTGCGGGTTTGCCATACGGTGGTCCCCGGCATGGTGGAGCGCGGCTTCGGTCGGGTGGTCAACATCGGTTCCGATGCGGGCCGGGTCGGCTCGTCCCTGGAGGCGGTGTACTCCGGCGCCAAGGGCGGCATCATCGCCTTCACCAAGACCCTGGCCCGCGAAGTCGCCACCAAGGGTGTCACCGTCAACACCGTCTGTCCCGGGCCCACCGACACCCCGGCGTTGCGCAAGTTCGCCGACAACTCCGGTGAGGACGCCGACAAGGTGATCGGCGGCATGGCCAGGTCGGTACCGATGAAGCGGCTGGGCACGCCACCCGATGTCGCCGCGGCGGTGGCCTTCTTCGCCTCCGACGCCGCCGAGTACATCACCGGTCAGACGCTGTCGGTCAGCGGCGGATTGACGATGGCATGAGCCAACAGAACGCCGCCGTCAGCTGGTCAAGGGACGGCGCGGTGCTGAGCATCGTGCTCAACCGCCCGCCCGCCAACGCCCTCGGACCCGCCATCACCGAGGGGCTGCACGCCGCACTGGACGAGGCGGACAGCGCGGCGCCCAAGGTCCTCATCGTGTCGTCGGAGCTGCCCGGCTTCTTCGCGGCGGGCGCGGACATCAAGCACATGACGTCGGTGGACGCCGAGTCGTTCAAGGCCTACGGCGACGGACTCCGGTCGGGGCTCGACCGGCTGGCCGCGCATCCCGCCCTGTCGATCGCCGCCATCGAGGGTCTCGCGCTCGGCGGCGGCCTGGAACTGGCGATGGCCTGCACGCTGCGGATCGCCGGGGCCGACGCCAAACTCGGTCTGCCCGAGGTGAAACTCGGCCTCATCCCCGGGGCCGGCGGTACCCAACGGCTCCCCCGGCTGGTCGGCCGCGGGGCCGCGCTGGACATCATGCTCACCGGGCGCCAGGTCGACACCACCGAGGCGCTGCGGATGGGGCTGATCGACCGGCTGGTACCCGCGGGTTCGGCGCTCAGCGCCGCGCGCGAACTCGCCACCGAGTTGTGTGCCGCGTCGGCCCCCGCGCAACAGGCGGTGGTCCGCACCGTCGGTGCCGCGTTCGACCTGCCACTGGCCGAGGGCCTGCGCTACGAGGTCGACCAGATCCAGGAGCTCTTCGAGCGGGGTGAGGCCGCCGAAGGCCTGCGGGCGTTCGTCGAGAAGCGCCGACCGAACTTCACCTGAGCACGAGGAGAAACCATGGAATCCGGCGAGTACCAGACCCTCATCGTCTCGCAGCCCGCCGACGGGGTCTGCCTTGTCACGTTGAACCGCCCGGACCGGCTCAACGCCATGACGGTCACTATGTTCGACGAACTCGAACAGGTGGCGCGCGCGCTCAGTGACGACGACGAGGTGCGGGTGGTCATCCTCACCGGGGCCGGCGCGGGCTTCTGCGCCGGCTACGACCTCGACGACGCCGAACGGCTCCCGGAACTGTCGCCGTTGGGCATGTTCGACCAGCAGAACCGCGCGGCCCGGGCGCTGGCGGCCATCCGGGCGATTCCGGTCCCGGTGATCGCCGCGGTCAACGGCGCGGCCGCCGGCGGCGGCTTCTCGCTCAGCCTGATGGCCGACATCCGACTGGGATCGCCCAAGGCGAAGTTCAACGGCGCATTCGTCAAGATCGGGCTATCCGCCGGAGATCTGGGGGTGTCGTGGTTGCTGCCGCGGCTGATCGGACCCGCCCAGGCGGCCGAGATGTGTTTCAGCGGCCGGATCGTCGAAGCGGTGGAAGCCGAACGGCTCGGGCTGCTGAATTTCGTCACCGGGCCCGACGACCTGATCGAACGCGCCCTGACGATGGCCGCCCAGATCTGCGCCAACTCCCCCGGCGGCATCAAGCTGTCCAAGCGGGCGTTGCAGTCCAACCTCGAGATCGGGTCGTTCGCCGCGGCCCTGGAACTCGAGAGCCGAGGGCAGGCGTTGCTCACCCGGTGCGCGGACATGCCCGAGGCGCTGGCCGCCTTCCGGGAAAAGCGGGCACCGAACTTCACGGGCCGCTGATGTCGGACTGGAACCGGGTCTCGATGCGGCCGATGGCCGACATCCTGGCCGAACTCGGCCAGGCCAGGACCCTGGCCATCGCCGAGCCTCGCCCAGGCATCGCGGTCATGTCGGTCAACCGCCCCGACCGCGGAAACTCGCAGACCGTGGAGATGTTCGGCGAGATCGCCTGGTACGCACATGTGCTCAGGAAGGCACCGCTGCGCGCGCTGATCATCACCGGCGCCGGCGGCGCAACGTTCTGCACCGGGTTCGACCTCCAGGAGGTCGAGGTCATCGCGAAGATGAGCATCCCGGAGTTCAACGAGCTCGTCGACACCGCCTCGGCCGGTACCTCGGGTCTGCGGTCGCTGCCCTACCCGGTCATCGCCGCGGTCAGCGGACCGGTGGCCGGCGGTGGCCTGTCACTGGCGCTGTCCGCCGATATCCGGCTGGCCACTGCCACAGCCAGTTTCAGCGCCGGATTCGTGCGGGTCGGACTGTCGATCGGCGAGCTGGGCGCCTCCTGGCACCTGTCCCGGGTGATCGGCCCGGCGCGGGCCGCCGAGATCTCCTTCACCGGGCGCACCGTGAAAGCGGACGAGGCGGTGCGGATGGGATTGGCCAACCGGATAGTGCCCGCCGAAGGCGAGCAGGTGGTGGCCGCAGCCATCGACCTCGCCGAGGAGATCTCCGGTCACGGTGCGGAAGGCATTCGCGCGAGCAAGAATTCGCTGATTCGCAGCGCCGAGATCGACTCGTTCCTCGCCGCCCTCGAACTCGAGAACCGCAGTCACGTGGTCGTGACGACCACCCTATAGAACGGAACGCTGGTGAGCCCTGAGCACGAACTCCCCCCGCCCAAAGACCTCGCCGAGTCTGGTGCCCTGATCGTCGGCGGCACCGCCGGCATCGGACTCGCGACCGCGCGGGCCCTCGCCAAGGCCGGGGTTCCGCGGATCGTCATCGTCGGCCGCACCGTGGAGCGCGGTGAGGCCGCCGCCGCCGCGCTCCGCGAACTCGGCACCGAGGCGCATTTCCTGGCCGGCAGCCCGCTGGACCCGGCCGACGCCGCAGCTCTCGCGGCCGAAGCCGAACGACTGCTGGGCGGCATCGACATCATGATGTGCACGACCGCCGCCGACGGCATCGCACCGGAGCTGTTCAAAGACATCCCGGCAACCGAGATCAGCCGCATCCTCACCGAGATGGCCACCCCCGCCATGCACATGGCCAGCGCGGTGCTGCCCGGTATGCGCGCCCGCAAGGGGGGTGTCATCGTCAATGTCGCCTCCGACGCCGCCAAGACCGCCACCCCCGGCGAGGCGATGATCGGCGCCGCCAAGGCCGCCATCGTCATGTTCACCCGCACCATCGCCATCGAGGAGAAGCGGCACGGGATCCGCGCCAACGCCCTGACCCCGTCGCTGGTGCACGGCACCGCCTCCACCGAACGGATCACCACCGGCGAGGGTTTCAGCGCCAAACTGTTCGCCGGTGCGGCCAAGCAGGCCGCCCTCGGCGTGCCGGACGCCGACGACGTCGCCGCCCTGGCCGTGTTCGTGTGCAGTGCCGCGGCCGGGAAGTTGACCGGGCAGGCGATCAGCGTCAACGGCGGAATCTCGGCGGCGTGACGGCTCCGGAGCGGTACTCCTACCGGTCGACGGACGGCACCGAACTGGCCGGCTACCGCTGGGAACCGAGCGGTCCGCACACCGTCGGATCCGTGGTGATCGCTCACGGTATGGGTGAGCACCTGCGCCGGTACGACCATGTGGCCCACGCCCTGAACGCACAGGGCCTCGCGGTGTACGGACACGACCATCGCGGTCACGGCGCGTCGATACCGGTCGGCGGCAGCCCCGGCGCGTTGGGACCGGGCGGCTGGCGGGCACTCGTCGACGATCTGAATCTGTCGGTGGCCAAAGCGAGATCGGACCACCCCGACAAACCGGTGGCGATCATCGGCCACAGCATGGGGTCGTTCGCGACTCAGCAGTTCCTGATGGACCACGCCCGGGACGTCGACGCGGTAGCCCTGTCCGGCACTGCAGCCCTCGATCTTCTCGAATCCGCCGTCGACTTGTCCGCCGGTATCGACCTGTCCACTTTCAACGCCCCTTTCGAGCCGGCCCGGACCGAGTACGACTGGCTGTCCCGCGACCCCGACGAAGTCGACGCCTACATCGCCGATCCGCTGTGCGGCTTCGGCATCGACTCGGAGTCGGCCAGGACGATGTTCGCCGGTGCGCGCGACGCCGCCGATCCGGTCCGACTCGGCCTACTGCCCGACAATCTCCCGATGTACCTCGCCGTCGGATCCAGGGACCCGGTCAATGCCGATCTCGCCCTAGTTCAGGCGCTGGCCGACCGCTACCGCGCAGCCGGGCTGACCGATGTCACGGTGCGCGTCTACGACGACGCCCGCCACGAGATCTTCAACGAGACCAACCGATCGGAGACGATCGACGATCTCGTGCGGTGGCTAGTTCGCGCCCTCTCGACGTAGTCGGCTCAGTTCACCGATCGAGGTCTGCAGTCCGTCGAGCTCGGCGACCAGGGCCCACCGGCGGAGGCCGAGTTCCTCGGCCGGCGCGCCGGTGTCCAGTAGCCCACGGTGGCGAGCGAGTTTGACTGCGGTGCTGAACATCTCGCCGGATACCGACTCCTCGGTGATGCGATGCTGCAGTGACCACTGCCGGCCCAGCCGCAGACACCTCTTCAGCAGTTCCTGCTCGGCGATCCTCGCACCGGAATCGAGTTCCGCCAGTTCCTCAGCCACCACCCGGTAGGCATCCACGAACGGCCGCAGCACCAGATCGGCGACGATCAGATCGCTGCTCCGGAGGATCCGCGCAGCCTCGTCCGAATCGAGAGGCGCGTTCGGGTCATGGTCGCGTCCGGACATGATCGCGATCTCGCGCCAGATCTCCTCGGCGAATTCCTCCCGGCCCGGAAAGAAGAAATCGAACTTCAGCAGCTCCCGGATCTCCAGGGCCCGCTCCCATCCGACGCGTTTCGTCAGTGTCGGCGCGTGCGCTATCGCGAGCAGCGCCAACTCGGCGATCGCCCGCATCAGCAGCACATGGATGGCGCTGTTGCGGTACACCGCCACGATCAGGTGCTGATCCTGACCGATGCCCCATACCGTGGTTGGGCCCCCCGAATAGCGGGTCAGTACGCCCGAACCGACTAGATCATGCAGGGTCTGCGAGACGGTGGCGCGCTCGGTGAGGTCCGCGCCTCCGGCCACCGGCCACCCCCGGGCCCGGAGATACCGGGCCAGCGGCGCGACGGTGGCCGAGACCTCGTCGAGGGTTAGCGCACGATCCTCGCCCAGCATCGCCACACAGACGGCCGCCGTCGCCGAGACCGGGGTGGCCCGATTGAGTCGGTGGCAGATGTCCAGAGCGACGCGCTCCACCACCTGCCGGTCGTTCAGGCCGTCCGCCCGCAGGGTCTCGATCCGCTCGTGCAGTGGGACGGGCGCACCGAAGTCGATGTAGATACGCCCCAGCCGTTGCCGCAAGCCACGCGCATAGCTGATCAGCCAGCGCAGGTTCTCCGGCTTCTTCGGAAGCCCGCGCGATTCCTCGACCATCAGCTTGACCTCGTGTAGCGGCAGTTGGTCGAACAGGATCGAAACAGGGACAGCCACGGTCCGCTTCGAGCCGTCACTTTCGACGGCATCGGTGACATAGCGCAACAGACCGTATCTCGGTGGGCGGAGTTTTCCGGTACGGCTTCGGCCACCTTCGATCGACCAGACCAGATTCTGACCGCGTGACACCAGTCTCCCGACGACCGCCCGCAACGCCCAGCGGTACACCGGCAGATCGCCGGTCGAGCGGCGCACCGGAATGAAGCCGTTCCGCCGGCCCAGGGTGCCCAGGGGGAAGAAGTTCAGATTCGCACCGGCCAATCCGAAGGTGGGCGTGATGCCGCCCTGGAGCAGGCGCGGTGGCAGTGAGAACTGATCCAGATACGAGCGGTGGGAGATCAGCAGGATCAACGCGTGATCGCGGTCGAGCGCTCGCAGCTTGGCCAGTTCATCGTCATCAACGACCACCTGGTAGCCACGAACCATCCACGCGGACAGCGCATGCCAGGCGCGAACGACAACCGGAACGTGGGAAACCGCCATCTCCCGCACATAGCCGGCGGCCTCCTCGCGGACATCGGTGACGTCGCGACCGAGTTCGGCGGCGAGCTGGGCCGTCTCGCGGCTGAATTGGGCCGAGTCGACAAGCGCGGCGATTTCCGCGGGGTTGTCCCCGCGAATCAGGTGCCTGAGCCGATCGCGCGCTGTGATCATCACCTCGGCCTTGCCGATGACTCCGTGATCGCGGCGGACCAGCGGGCACCGGCAGCGGCTCCGGGCCAGTCGTCGAGGGTGTCCACGTAGAGCTCGCGCATTCGGGGCACCCAGCTGTCGAGATCGGCCTTCGTCCAGTCCGCCGTGGGCAGCGGCTCGTGCACCACAACCTCGATGGTCCCCTGCTGCGCGACCTTCGCGTTGCGCCACATGATCTCGCCGGCATTCCGGATGACGATCGGGATGATCGGAACCCCGGCATCCCAGGCCATGTGGAAGCCCCCTTTCTTGAACGCGCCGATCGTCGGGCTGTAGGACCGCGTCCCTTCCGGCGAGATCACCACCGAGACTCCGCGGCGCAGCCTCTCCACGGCGGGATCCAGCGCCGACACCGCTTTCGCGGTGTTCGTCCGGTCGACGAAGGCCACGTCGGCCAACTCCAACAGCTTTCCCAGCACCGGGAGCTGCGCCAGCTCGGCCTTCGCGACGGCGGTGAAGCCCCGTTGCACGACTCGCGTGGTCACCAGAAGATCGATCATCGCGCTCTGATGGTTGATGAAGAACACCGCGGGACGGGCCGCCGTGTGCTGCTCGCCGGTCACCTCGATGCGAATGTCGCTCAGCCAGCCACCAAGGCGGCCGAACACCGATGTGGTGATGTCCACCCCGGCGCGCCGGTCCTGGGCCAGTACGCCGGTCACGAGACCGCCGCCCAAAGCGGAGGCGAACCCGCCGAGCAGACCGGCGGTACGCAGCACGGCCAGCGGATTGAACTGGCTCTGCTTCTCGTCCAATCGGACAGTTGCCCAACCTTTTTCAGCGGCGTGTCGAGCCAGTTGGGATCCGGGGTTAACCGGATGCGGATGGCCCACGCCGCTGAGGAATGGCACGTCCTCGTCGCCATTGGCATAGGCATGGCATCCGCTCAAAGCGAGGCGGCGGCGCTTCGCGAAATCACGGACCGCCGCCAGCTTGCCGTCTCCCCACGGCGGACGCCCGACGATCCCTCCGGTGACGACCCCGTCCCGGAGTTCGAGCTCCGTGCACAGGATGTGCTCGATTCCCAGCTCACGCGCCATCGGGGCCACTTGCAGCCGGGTCGCGGAAGAGGCGACCACAACGGTATGGCCCTGATTCTGGTGGGCCCGGACAAGTCGCCATGCCCCGTGAAACAAAGAACCGGCAATGTCCTGGGTGAATAACTCGTCGCCGAGTTCGTCCAGTTCCTCTTCGGATCTGCCCACCCATCCCCGGATACCTTGCAGCAAAAGGTTTTCGAAGGCGGCCTCGTCCAGGGGGCCACCGGTGGCGGCCCGAAGCGTCCCGAAAATCTCGTCGGCGCCCAGCTGGAAGTTGCGGGCCCGATGGGCCAAGAGTGCGCCGGCCGAGTAGCCCTGGATCAGGGTCCCGTCGAAGTCGAAGAATGCCGCCACTTTCGGGCCACTCGGTCCGGCCTTGATCTGCTCGACGAGCTCATCGACGGTCGCCACCGGTGCGCCATGAACCATGTCCATTCCCGTCCGCGCCGACAATGAACCACTCGAGGCGCTGGATTGTGACTCGTCGCGATGGATCGCGTCCGATCCCAAGTATGGGAGTCAACCGCGATTGTGCCGTCACCCCGGAGCCAAATATCCCCCTTGGGCGGTACGAAACTGCCCCGATGTGGCGGCGCATCGGCATCTGTGCGAGCGGCACACTCACTCGTACGCGAAACGCTTTAGCCCACAGGGCTGTCAGAATTCGCGGCGCTAGTTGGTGAGCAGAATTCGGGTGGACCGCCCTGCGGAGAGGCATGACTGGCGACATGGGCCGAAGTGACATTGCGCCGCCGCTGGAACTGACCGCACTGCACCGCGGCGGGAGCGGGGAACCGCTGCTCCTCCTGCACGGAATCGGTGGGATCTGGCGGGCCTGGTCGCCGGTGCTGCCCTACCTGGAGCCGTACCACGAGGTGATCGTTCCGACGCTGCACGGGCACGCCGGCGGTCCGCAACTCGATGCCGGCGTCGACCCCACTGTCGACGCCATGGCCGACGCCATCGAGACCGAACTCGACCGGATGGGCCTGCAACGGGTGCACATCGCCGGGAACTCCCTCGGCGGCTGGCTGGGCATCGAGCTCGCGAGGCGCGGGCGTGCGCGCTCGCTGGTGCTGCTGAGTCCCGCGGGGGCGTGGCATTCCCCGCGCCGAATCAAGATGGCATCGGTCGGCGTTCGGCTCGGATTGTCCGCCCTCGCGCGCTATTCCGGCCGGGCCGAGAGCCTGGCCGAGCGTCGTCTCATGCGCTGGTTGATGCTGGGGCGCCAGGTCGCCCATCCGCACCGGGTGCCGAAAGAGATGCTGGTGACTTACATCCACGCCACCGGTCATTCACCCATCGTCGAACCGCTGCTGCGGGTGCTGCATCTGCGCCCCGTGGATCCACTTCCCGCAATTCGGGACTATCCGGTGCGGCTGGTGTGGGGTGAGCACGACCGCGTCCTGCCGTTCAAACACTTCGGCTCACCGATGCTCGAGCGACTGCCGGGAGCGGAACTGATCCGCCTCGAAGGTGTCGGACACGTCCCGATGTACGACGACCCGGCGCGGGTGGCAGAACTCATTCTGCAAGTGACCCGCGACTCCACGAGTGCCGCGGCTCCGTAGGGAGATGGACATGGCAACCACAGACCCGCACAGCCTCGCATCGTGGGGCGGAGGGCCCGACATGAGCGCCTGGGAGGCGCTGATGTGGCGGAGTTCGGGGGACTACCGCACCCGGTCAACCGGGGTGATCATCGAGATTCTCGACACCGCGCCGGACTGGGAGCGCCTGGTCGCCGCGCACGACGTGTTCACCCGGCGGGTTCCACGGCTGCGCGAGCGCGTCGTCGAACCCGCCCTGCCACTGGTCTCTCCCGCGTGGTCTCCGGATCCGAACTTCGACCTGTCCTATCACCTGCAACGGGTGGCGCTGCCCGGCGACGGATCGATGGCGGAACTGCACGAGCTCGCCGCCCAGTTCGGGGCCCGACCGGTGGACCCCGAGCGCCCGCCCTGGGAGGCCATGCTCGTCCTCGGCCTCGACGGCGGCCGGGCCGCCTACTTGTTCAAGGCCCATCACAGCCTCAGTGACGGCATCGGATTCCTCCAACTGCTCGACATCTCCCACGCGCACGGCCGGGAACACACGCCCGTGGCGGGCGCACCGACACCCGACCCCCGGCCGAGCGAATCCCCAGAGGGACTCTTGGTCGACCGGCTCGGGAACCAGGCCGTCAACGCGCCCGTGAGCGCCGTGCGCGGCGCGCTCGCCGCGGCCGGGCGGTTCGTCGGCGACCCGGTGGGGACCGCCAGCAGCGCAGTCGGATTCGCCATGTCGCTGCGGCGCGTTCTGACCCCTCCCGACGCCCCGCATTCGCCGGCGCTGAGCGGCCGCGGATCCGGGTACCGGCTGGATACCTTCGACGTGCCGCTCGCCGACCTCAAGGCGGCGGCCAAGGCCGCCGGCGGTTCGGTCAACGACGCCTTCCTGGCGGGACTGCTCGGCGGATTTCGGCGCTACCACGAATCGCTCTCGCTCTTTGTCGATTCACTCCCGATGGCGATTCCGGTCAGCGTCCGCACCGACGCCGACCCGATGGGAGCCAACAGATTCGCCGCAGCCCGGTTCGTCGCACCGGTCGGCGAGCCCGACCCTCGCGCCCGCATCGCCGCCATCCACGAGTTCGTTCTCGACGCCCGCAAAGAGCCCGCACTCGGGTTCCTCGATCTCATCGCACCCGTTCTGAGCCGCCTGCCGGAGATCGCCCTCACCCGCATCGCCGGTCAGATGACCGAGCTCAACGACCTTCAGGCGTCCAACCTCGGCGCGATCACCCGGCCCCTGTACCTGGCGGGTGCCAAGGTCACCCGCATCTATCCCATGGGTCCCCGGCCGGGCCTGCCGGCCATGGCCACGATGCTGACCTATGAGGGCACCTGCTGTATCGCGGTGAACTACGACCCCGAAGCCATCACACATCCGGACGATTTCGCCGCGTGCCTGCGTGCCGGATTCGACGAGGTCATCGCGCTGGGAAAAGGCAAGCCACGATCGAAAGGCTGAGCAATGAAGTTTGACGACGTCATCGACATCCTGGACCGCTCGGTCGGTGGGCCCGATGCCGACGTGTCCTCCCACGGTCCGTTCTGGCGGGGTGTCACGCGGGACCGCTTCGTCGACATGAAGGTGGGCGGCCGAAAACTGGTCACCCTCGGCGACGGCGCCAATTCCAACCTGATCAAGTCCCTGCGGGGCGTGGCTCCGTTCGGATCCGACCTCGAACCGGCGCCGGACGGTGCCAACGTCATGCGGATGCCGGCCTATCTCGACCCCGTTTCCGAGGAGGAGATCGCCCGGGTCTCGCAATGGATCGACGAGGGCTGCCCGGACGGCTGACCCGGAGCGCAGATACCCCCAAAGCGGGAGCAATGACTCCACCTAGTGGTGACGCGGGTGGCGTGCCAGCCGACGAGACTTGGATCACGCGCCGAGGCGCTTACCGCAGACAGTGCAGGCAACGTCGGAAAGAGGACCGTAGTGACGACCGCCCAGGACACCAAGGAAGCCATCCTGCCCGACGAGATCGCTCGCCGGATCGTGCTGCCCGAAGGGCATGCCGACCTCGACGCGCTGCACGAGGCCTACAAGTGGATGCGCCACAACATGCCGGTCGGGCTGGCCAAGGTCGACGGCTACGACGATCTGTGGCTGGTCAGCAAGTACGAAGACATCCAGGAGGTCGAGGGTCAGCCGGAGATCTTCACCGCCGGTGGCGGCGACGAGCCGGGCACCCACAACCCGATCCTGGCCAACCAGGCCGGTGACGCCTTCACCAAGCAGTTCCTCGGCGGCAGCCTGCGGTTGATGGACGCACTGCCCTACCTGGATCCGCCCGAGCACACCATCGTCAAGAACATCGCCTTCGACTACTTCAAGCCGAGCAATCTCAAAGGCCTCGAAGGCAAGATCCGCGGGCTGGCCGACGAATCCATCGACAAGCTCAAGAAACTCTCCGACGGCGGCAAGCAGATCGACCTGGTCGACGACTGGGCGCTGGGATATCCCCTGCACGTGGTCATGACGCTGTTCGGCGTGCCCGCCGAGGACGAGCCGCGGATGATGGCGCTCACCCAGGAGTTCTTCGGCACCGCCGACCCCGAGCACCAGACCGAGGAGGTCGACGTCACGGTGACCCCGGAGGCGATGGCCCAGCAGTTCGCGGAAACCGTCCAGACCTTCTACAAATACTTCGACGTGCTGATCGAGGACCGTCGCAACAACCCCCGCGACGACATCTCCACCCTGATCTCCCAGGCCAAGGGCCCCGACGGCCAGTACTGGCCGACGCCGTACGCCTACGGCTGGTTCATGTCGATCTGTACCGCCGGGCACGACACCACGTCGGCCACCCTGGCCGGCACACTGCAGCAGGTCGGTCTGCATCCCGAGGTGCTCAAGCGGGTCAAGGAGGATCCGAAACTCATCCCCGCCCTGATCGCCGAGGGTCTGCGCTACGTCGCGCCGGTGAAGCACTTCATGCGGCGTGCGCAGCAGGACTACGAACTGGGCGGCCAGACCATCAAGAAGGGCGACCGGGTGATGCCGCTGTTCCAGTCGGCATGCCGCGACGAGGACCTGTTCCCGGACCCGGACAAGTTCGACATCGACCGAAACCCCAACAACCACATGGCGTTCGGGTTCGGCGCGCACACCTGCGTCGGCCAGCACCTGGCCAAGCTCGAACTCCGGACGATGTTCGAACAGCTCATTCCCCGACTCGAGTCGATCGACATACTCGGCAAGGGCAGCGTGACCCACACCAACTTCGTAGGCGGACTCAAGCACCTGCCCGCGAAGGTGACCGTGAGCTGAGCGACCGGCGACGCCGCCCCTGGTGATGTCCACCGCCAGCGTTCACGAATTCACCGCCGATCTCACGGTCCGGCGCCGCGACACCCCAGCCGACGGTGTCGTGGTGCTCGAACTCGGCTACCCGGACGACACCGAACTGCCCAGGTGGCAGCCGGGGGCTCATATCGACCTCATACTCGGTGACGAACTCACCCGTCAGTACTCGCTGTGCGGCAACCCCCGCGATCTGACGACGTGGCGGATCGGTGTGCTGCTCGATCCTGCCAGCCGTGGCGGTTCCCAATCTGTGCACGCCAAACTCCACGAGGGTTCGGTGGTGCGCGTCCGGGGGCCCCGCAACCACTTCGCGTTCGTGGATTCACCGAGATACCGCTTCATCGCCGGGGGCATCGGCATCACGCCGATCATGACGATGGTGGAGGCCGCCGCACTGGCCGGAGCCGACTGGTCGCTCCTCTACGGCGGACGGAACAGGGGGTCCATGGCGTTCGCGGACGAACTTGCCGAACGCCACGGGGATCGGGTGACCGTGTGGCCGCAGGACGAAAGCGGTCTCCTCGACCTCGACTCGCTCCTCAACGAGCCCGCGGAGGACACCGTCGTCTACTGCTGCGGTCCCGAGGCGCTGCTGAGCGCCGTCGAGGACCGATGTGCGCACTGGCCGGACGGCTCCCTGCACATCGAGCGCTTCGCCGCCAAAGCACCCGACGCCGAACAGAACGCCGCCGCGCTCGAGCGGTTCGAAGTCGTCTGCCAGCGTTCCGGGATCACCCTCGAGGTGGATGACGGCGATTCGATCCTGGAACTGGTGGAAGCCGCGGGAGTGCCGATCACGACCAGTTGCTACGAGGGAATCTGCGGAAGTTGCAAGGCCAGAGTCCTGGAAGGCGTTCCGGATCATCGCGATTCGGTCTTGAAGGCGCCCGACAAGGAGGCCGGCGACATGATCCTGTGCGTGTCACGCTCGCGAACCCCGAGACTGGTGCTCGACCTGTGACCGCCAACTATCCGAGGAACTGCTGGTACGTCGCAGCGACCGTCGACGAGGTCGCACACATCCCGCTCGGGCGGCGCTTCCTCGGCGAGGACGTCGTGCTCTGGCGCAGTGAGAGCGGCCGGTTGACGGCCTTCGAGAACCGTTGCGCGCACCGAGCATTCCCGTTGACCCACAGCATCATCGACGGTGAGCAGCTGGTCTGCGGCTATCACGGCTGCACCTACGACCCGGACGGCACGTGCGTCCACATCCCTTCCCAGAATCGGGTGCCAACCGGGATGCGGGTTCGGGTCTTCCCGGTGCTCGAGGATCCGCCGTTCATCTGGATCTGGATGGGATCGCCCGGCGCCGCAGCCATCAGCCGGCCGCCGACCGTGCCATGGGTCCGGGAGCCCGGCTGGGAGACATTCCAGGGCGCCTGGGACGTGGCGGCGAACTACATGATGGTCCACGAGCACTACCTGGACTTCAGCTACGCACCGATCTTGCATGCGGCAGACATCCCCGCCTCGATCCGCAGCATGCCGGCCTTCAGCGAGGTCGAAGTCAGCGAGACGACGGTGACCTACACCCGAGTGCTGCCGCCGGCCCGTCCCACCGACTGGGAGGCCGACGCCGGCGGACTCGACCGGGAGGTGGAGTACCGGCGCACCGAGACCGGCACCTTCGCCTCGCCGGCTCTGCACCTGCAGCGCTGGGACGTCGAGACACCGGCCGGCGCGACGTTGACCACCACCCGAATCCATGCCATCACGCCGGAGAACGACACCTCGACACACATCGTGATGATGGGCTCGCGCAACTACGCGCTCGGAAACCCCGCCGCAACCGAACGGCTCAGGACCTTCCTCGCCGGTGTCGCCCAGCGTGACACCGCCGTTCTCGAAATGGCGGCCGCGCACTCCGGCTACGACAGGTGGCGCGACGGCGTCGAATTCCAGGCCGACCTGGCCAGCCTGCGACTACGGCGGATCATCGACGAACTGTTGGGCCAGGAGGCCGGCCCGGCGCGGAGTTCCTCAGCAGGCTAATTTTGGCCTGACCATAATAACAATTGAAATCTCGACCAATTTCTGCGACGCTGTGCGTGACAGCGATCACAACGACCCCTGGGAGGCCCGGATGCCCACGATCGACTACCGCCAGCTCTACATCGGGGGCCAGTGGCGGGATCCCGCCCAGTCGGAAACGATCGATGTGCAGTCGCCGACCACCGAGGAGATCATCGGTTCGGTGCCGCGCGGCGGCCGCGGTGACATCGACGCCGCGGTGGCGGCCGCCCGCGTGGCGTTCGACGACCCCGACGGCTGGGCCACCTGGCACCCCAAACAGCGCGCCGATGTGCTGGAGAAGTTCGCCGCCGAACTCGAGGCCCGCGGCGCCGAGACCGCGGCCCGGGTGTCGATGCAGAACGGCATGCCCATCTGGCTGGCCCAGCAGTTCGAGGCGGGTTTCCCACCCCTGCTGCTGCGCTATTACAGCGACCTCATGAACAGCGCCCCGGTCGAGGAGGAGCGCCAGGGCATGCTGGGCGGGGTCTCCCTGGTGTCGCGCCAGCCGGTCGGGGTGGTCGGGGCGATCGTGCCGTGGAACGTCCCGCAGGGGATCTCGTTCCTCAAGTTGGCCCCGGCTTTGGCGGCCGGCTGCACCGTGGTGCTCAAGCCCGCGGAGGAAACGGTTCTGGATGCGTTCTTGATGGCCGAAGCGGCTGCCGCTGCCGGCCTGCCGCCCGGCGTCCTCAATGTGGTCCCCGGCGGCCGCGATATCGGCGCCTACCTGGTGGAACACCCCGACATCGACAAGGTCTCCTTCACCGGGTCCACCGCCGCCGGTCGCGCGATCGCCGAGACCTGCGGGCGCCTGTTGCGGCCGGTGACCCTGGAACTGGGCGGCAAGTCCGCGGCGATCGTCCTCGACGACGCCGACATCGCGGGATCCATCGAGTCGTTCTTCGGCGCGACGCTGCTCAACAACGGCCAGATCTGCTGGTTGAACACCCGAGTGCTGGCACCGCGCAGCCGCTACACCGAGATCGTCGACACCATCACGGGACTGGCGAGCGCGCTGACCATCGGCGATCCGCTCGACCCTGAGACCAAGATCGGGCCGCTGGTCTCCAGCCGTCAGCGCGAGCGGGTGGAGGGCTACATCGCCAAGGGCAAGCAGGAGGGGCGCTTGACCACCGGCGGCTCCCGGCCGTCGAGCCAGGACCGCGGATGGTTCGTCGAGCCCACTGTGTTCGCGGACGTCGACAACAACGCCGTGATCTCCCGCGAGGAGATCTTCGGGCCGGTACTGTCGGTCATCCCCTACGCGGACGAGAGCGAGGCGATCGCCATCGCCAACGACAGCAACTACGGGCTGGGCGGCTCGGTGTGGTCATCGGACACCGAACGCGCCGCCGGCGTCGCACGGAAGGTCCGCTCGGGAACGGTCGGCGTGAACCACTACGTCAACGAACCGGTCGCCCCGTTCGGCGGCATCAAGGAGAGCGGCATGGGCCGGGAGTTGGGGCCGGAGGGCCTCGACGCATTCCAGGTCTACAAGACGATCTACCTGCCGCCGGCCTAGTGAGGAAGAGGACGATGGCAACGAAGCCAAGCGAAGGCGACGATCAGGAATGTATCGAGCGCACCCGTGCGGTTCTTGGCGCGACAGCGGCGCTGCTCGGCAACGATGAGCTCGCAGTAACGGCAGCCGATGATCTGGCGGCGAGCGACTGTGCCCTGGAGTCGGCCCGCCGGGCGCTGGCTCGGTGCCTTGAACAGAGTCCCGGACAGCTTCCCGGGGTCCGCGCCGCCGCCCTGATGCTGGACTCCTTCGCCGTACAGGCCAGCGTCAAAGACGCGCTGCTCCAGCGGCGGGCGGACGTCGCCACCGGCGCACGGGAGGCGGTCTCCTCCCTGCGCAACGCTCCGTCGGCGAGCGCGCTGGCCGAGCGGGCACCCGTCGAGGTGCGGCGAATCGGCTTCCGGCGCGCGCTGTTCTCCCGGATCGAACAGGGAACCTGGCTGGCGCGTTCGGGTTTCGCGATCGACGATCCCGAATTCGGTTCAGCGCTGGTCGAGGTCGGCCGAGCGCATCCTCGGCGGCTCAACGGACCTCTGCTGGAAAGCGAGATGGTTCGCCGATGTGCACCGATCGTCATCTCCGACGCGCAGACCAATCCCCGGGTGCACACCGAGTTCATCAGATTCACCGGCACAAGAAGCTACGTGGCTGCACCGGTCCTTGCCTGGGGAGAGCCGGTGGCGATGATTCACGCTGACCGTGACATCGACAGTGACGTCGACGATTTCGACCGGTGCATTCTGGGCACCTACGCCGAGGGACTGGGCCTGGCCATCGAGCGGGCACAGTTGATGGAGCGGCTTCAGGCGGTCCGCCGGGCGACGTCGGACTACGTCGCCGGGGTGCAGGCGATCGCCGACGACTTCACCGCCGATGTCATGGATACCGCCGCGCTGGGCTTGGAGGCTGTCGGCGACCCGGTGCACCCCCGCGCACCGCTCGAAGATCGCGGCGAGCGTCTGACCCTGCGCGAGTGGGACGTGCTGCGGAACCTGGCTTCCGGCAAGACCAATGCCCAGATCGCGACCGGGCTGTTCGTCACCGAGGGCACGGTCAAGTCCCACGTCAAGCACATCCTGCGCAAGCTCGGCGCCACCAACCGCACCGAGGCGGTGGCCCGCTACCACCGGATGATCGTGAACTCCGGCGCCAACGCGGGCTGACCGCACCCTGATTCAGTACCGGATGACCCCGCGGATGTTGCGGCCCTCCAGCATGTCCGTGTAACCCTTGTTGATCTCGTCGAGGGTGTACTCGCGGGTGATGAGCTCATCGAGCTTGAGCTCGCCCAGCTTGTACATCTCCAGGTACCGCGGGATGTCGTGCCGCGGGTTGGACGAGCCGAACAATGCGCCGTGAATGGACTTCTCATACAGGGTCAGCTCGAACAGCGAGCCGCCGATGGTGAGTTCGGTCGGATGGCCGATGGCGGTGACGATCACCTTGCCGCGCCGGCCCACCAGGCTCAGTGCCTCGGCGACGTAGCCGGCTTCGGCGACGTCGGTGGTGATGATGCAGGCATCGGCCATCACGCCACGAGTCAGGTCGGTGATCAGTGCCTGAGCCGTCGGCACGTCGGGCGCGGTGTGGGTGGCACCGAAGATCTTGGCCTGGTCGCGCTTGAACTCGACCGGGTCGATGGCCACGATGTGGCGCGCGCCGGCAGCCTTGGCGCCCTGCACGGAGTTGGCCCCGATGCCGCCGACGCCCATGATGACCACGGCATCGCCCGGACGGACGCCGGCGGTGTTGGTGACGCTGCCGAAGCCGGTGGGCACACTGCAGCCGATCACCGCGGCCTTCTCCAGATTGGTGTCGGGGTCGACCTTGACCACCGAGGCCATCGGAACCACGGTGTACTCGGAGAACGTGCCCAGTAGGCACATCTGACCAAGGCCCTGACCTTTGGCGTGGAAGCGGTAGGTGCCGTCGAGTTGCGGACCCTGGATGATCTGTGCGCCGAGATCGCACAGGTTGGTCATGCCGCGGGCGCAGTGCGAGCACTTGCCGCAGGCGGGCAGGAAGCTGAGCACCACCGAGTCGCCCACTTCCACATCGGTGACCCCGGGCCCCACTTCGGCGACGACGCCGGCGCCCTCGTGGCCACCCACATAGGGCAGCCCCACCGGAATGTCACCGGTCACCAGGTGGTAGTCGGAATGGCACATCCCGCTGGCGGTCAGCTTGAGCAGCACCTCACCGGCCTTGGGCGGATCGAGTTCGACCTCCTCGACCTCCCACTTGCCTCCGAGTTCCCACAGAACCGCAGCCTTCGTCCGCACGGGCACACCTTTCCCTAGATCGCTGCCCTTATCGTGACGTGGAACCTACGCCCTGCACATCTTCCAAAGGGGTTAAATCTGCGGTCGGCCCGTATCCCTTCAGAAGTAGCTCCCCTCAGAAGTAGCGCGGGAACCGGCTCCAGTCCGGGTCGCGCTTCTCCAGGAAGGCATCGCGGCCCTCGACGGCCTCATCGGTCATGTAGGCCAGCCGGGTGGCTTCGCTGGCGAAGATCTGCTGCCCGACCAGCCCGTCGTCGAGGAGATTGAACGCGAACTTAAGCATCCGTTGCGCCTGCGGGGACTTGCCGTTGATCTTCGCGGCCCACTGCAGGCCGACGTTCTCCAACTCGGCGTGGTCGACGACCCGATTGACCGCACCCATCTGATGCATCTCCTCGGCGGTGTACGGATCACCGAGGAAGAAGATCTCGCGCGCGAATTTCTGGCCCACCTGTTTGGCCAGATAGGCGCTGCCGTAGCCACCGTCGAAACTGCCGACGTCGGCGTCGGTCTGCTTGAACCGGGCGTGCTCCCGGCTGGCCAGCGTGAGGTCGCAGGTGACGTGCAGGCTGTGCCCGCCGCCGGCGGCCCACCCGTTCACCAGGCAGATGACAACCTTGGGCATGAACCGGATCAGCCGCTGGACTTCCATGATGTGCAATCGTCCGGCGCGGGCGGGGTCGACGGTCTCGGCGGTCTCCCCCGCCGCGTACTGGTACCCGCTGCGGCCGCGGATGCGCTGATCGCCGCCCGAACAGAACGCCCAGCCGCCGTCCTTGGGCGAGGGCCCGTTCCCGGTCAGCAGCACCACGCCGACCTCCGGCCACATCCGCGCATGGTCGAGCGCACGGTAGAGCTCGTCGACGCTGTGCGGACGGAAGGCGTTGCGAACCTCCGGTCGGTCGAACGCAACCCGGACGGTCGGTTGCGGCACGCCGTCGCGCACGTGGCGGTGGTAGGTGATGTCGGTGAAATCCTCGAAGCCCTCGACGGGCTGCCACAGGGACGGGTCGAACGGGTTGTCGGGCATGCGCGTCATGCTATGACCCGTCCGCCCCGCTGCCCCTTCCGGTGTGCAAAGACCTCCCTTTCGGCGACTGGCGCCCGACTCCGCGCAGTGCTGTGGTGGTGCTGAAGGACTGGCGCGACCAAGGAGCAGACGTGGCCCAAGGATGTCGAATCGTCTTCAATCGCAGCACCTGCTCGGGAATCGGCCTGTGTGAGATGCATGCGCCGGACTTCTTCGAGATCGCCGACGACGGCGACGGCCTGATGACGCCCCGCACGCTGACGGTGGATGCCGAGCACCGCGAGATGGTGGAACACGCCGCCTCGAGCTGTCCGACCGCGTCGATCACCGTGGTCGATCTCTAGCCGAACGCCTCTTTTGAGTGGCAGGGCAATTACCCCCGTTGGGAGATGCGCATGCCACCGGGGGTGCTTAGCGTTGAGTCCGTGGTAGCCCCCCACCGAACGGTGGAGCCGGCAGCGGCCGTCTCCCGTTTCGACCTGCCCGGGGCCTCCCGGACCACTGCCACCAAGGAGGCGTTGGCACGGCTACGGGCCGTGTCGAGCAACCACGACCTGGCCGACCGTGTCCCCGCCGAGTTGTGCCGGGCCGGCTTCGGCCGGGTGCTGTTCTCCCTGATCCGGCAGAACACCTGGTTCGTGCGCTCGGCGCACACCGTCGGCGACGCACAGTTGGCGGCGACGCTACTCGAGGTGGGACGAGCCCACCCCCGCCGGCTGCGTAGCCCACTCCCGGAGAGCGCGATGCTGCGCACCAGGCAGCCCATTCTCGTCGACCAGCCGCTGTCAAACCCGGCGGTGAACTCGCGCCTGGTGGCCGTCGTCAAGCCCGACGTGTATGTCGCTGCAGCAGTGCACATCTGGGATACGCCGGTGGCCCTGCTGCACGCCGACGCACCTACCGACAACGGTGACGTGGGGCCCGCGGACCGCGATGTGTTGGGTGTGTTCGCCGAAGGGCTCGGGGCGATCATGGAGCGCAACATCGCCGTGGAACGGATGCAGGCGTTACTCGCCGGCGCCCAGGGGCATTCCAGGCTGCTCGACTCGATTGCCGATGTCCTCGGCGACGTCCCCGACACCGCCAACCCGACACCGGCCGCAGAAAATCGGCCGTCGTCAGAACCGGTCGCCAGCGACATCTCTCACTCGCTCACTCGCCGCGAGGTCCAGGTACTCAACCTGCTGGCAGCGGGAAAGACGAACGCGCAGATCGGCGCGCGGCTGTTCATCTCCGAGGGGACGGTCAAATCACACCTGCGGCACATCATGGAGAAGCTTGGCGCCGCCAACCGCACCGAAGCCGTCGCGCGCTACCGCGAGCAAACCAGGGGTTATCCCCCCTCCGGCGCAGAAACTTGACCCCATAAGCCGATGTGGCGGCAGTCACATCCTCAATAACCTCGGTTCGACGACCGCCGGGCCCATGCCCGGCAACAGGAGAGCTGAGGACAAGAATGACTGCGTCGACCGAGGATATGGACACCCGCCTGAACTCCCTGGAGTTCTGGGCCAAACCCCGTGCCTACCGCCACGAGGCGTTCCGTTGGCTGCGCAACAACAAACCGATCAGCTGGAACGAACCGCCGGAGTCGCTGGACCCCAACTTGCAGAACGCCAAGGGCTTCTGGTCGATCGTCAAGCACAAGCACCTGCGCGAGGTCTCGCGCAACGTCGAGGTGTTCAGCTCGGCCGAGGGCGTGTTCATCGACGACTTCCCACAACTCGAAACCATGCTGTCGTTCATCGTGACCGACCCGCCGCGGCACACCGAACTGCGCAACATCGTCACCGTGGCGTTCACCCCGCGCAACATCCGCAAGATGACCGGCCGGATCGCCGGCATCGTCGAGAAGATCATCGACGATGTGGCCCCGCGCGGCGAGGGCGACCTCTGTGAGTTGATCACCAAAGAGGTTCCCGGGCAGGTCTTCTGCAGCATGCTCGGCATCACCGACCGCGACCAGATCCAGTACACGATGGACGCCGCCGAGCAGTTCGCCTGTTGGAACGATCCGGAGTACGCGCATATCGGTTCGCCGTTGATGGTGTTCGCCGACGCCTCGATGAAGTTGGCCACCCTGGCCAATGAGCTGGTGCCCGAGCGGATGAAGAATCCCGGGGATGATCTGCTCAGCTGGGTCGCCGAGGCGCAATACGAGGGCAAGAAGCTCAACCAGGACGAGGTGGGCGTGTTCTTCGCACTGCTCGCCGCCGGCGCCAACGACACCACCCGGCACATGATGGCCAGCACCCTGGATCTGTTCCAGAAGCACCCCGATCAGCTGACCTATCTCATGGCGGACTTCGACGGCCGGATCGACGACGCGGTCAACGAAGCTCTGCGCATGGAGCCCCCGTTGATGCACTTCCGCCGGACCGCGACGCAGGACTACCAACTCGACGACGTCACCTTCAAGAAGGGTGACAAGGTCGTGATGTGGTACTACGGCAGCAACCGCGACGAGGAGGTCTTCGAGAACTCCGAGCAGATGGACATCAGCCGCGACGAAAAGCACAACCCCCACCAGTCCTTCGGGGCGGGCGGTCCGCATTACTGCCTGGGCCACATCCTGGGCCGCGAGGTGCTTAAGGCGCAGATGCGCGAGATCTACCACCGGATGAAGGATCTGGAGGTCGGCGAGCCCGACCTGCTGCTGTCGAACTTCATGAACGGGACCAAGCGGCTGCCCGCGACATGGACTCCGGAGAAGAAGAAGCCGTCCTGATCGGTCGGGCTCAGGCCGCCGACGCGACGGGCTCCGGCAGGTCGGCGGAACGCTTGAGCTCTCGGAGCATGAACCACGTCGTACCGGAGATGTAGGCGCCCCACACCACCACGGGCATGTAGAAGGCCAGCAGCCCGTGATAGGCGAACGGACCGCTCTTGAAAAACGCCGGCCCGGCGGCGGTGATGATCGACAGGGCTCCGGCCAGCGTCAGCCAGGTGAACCAACGCGGGATCATCGGTCGCGGTCGGTCGTCCATCAACTCGACGACGCCGGTCGCTGCCATCTCGAGGGACAGGTAGATCCAGCCCAGCAGGAACGCGAACCAGGCCCAGTCGTACCAGGATTGGATGACATCGGCTCCGTACTCCGGACGATAGGCGGCAACGATCCAGGCGCAGCAGTTGAAGAACACGATCAGCGAGATGAAGACACCGCACACCGCGGTGGTGAACGACCACAGGGGATGGCGTCCCTCGATCCTGGACAGCATGATGCCGAAGGCGATGGAACCCGGCGTCAGTATCCCGGCCGCGATGTAGAACACCGTGCATCCGACGATGACACCCCAGCGGTGGGTCTCGGTGAACCAGACCTTGGTGGCGTCCAGTCCGAGATCGGCGCGGGCGGGCATGATGAAGTGTGCAATGCCCAGCCACCCGATGGCGGTCAGGGCGACGAAGATCCAGTTGCACCACAGCCCGAACTTCAGCGAACTCTGTCTATCGATGGTCGCCACGAATGAACCTCTCTTTCAGCGGTTTCAGCGGTTTCAGCGGTTTCAGCCGTTCCCCGGGGTGAGGAACCAGAAGCCCAGGATCAGGGCGGTCACGATGACGATCCACCCTTGGAAAACCATCCGGACCCCAACCGGGGCGCCCCGCAGCTCCATGAAGTCCAGCATCACGAATCGAACCTTCACCGCCGCGATCAGGAAGGTGCCCGTGACGGCCACCGCCGGGCTGACGACATCCTTCGACAAAACCCAAGTGGTCAGCACGGTCAGCACGATCAGGCCCAGCCACACCTTGGTGGCGCGCTCGCGCAGCAGCGACATCAGCCGGCCGCCTTCATCAGGTACAGCAATGGGAACAACACGATCCACAGGTAGTCCACCAGATGCCAGAACGACGCAACGGACTCCGGGAGCACCGCATTGGTGCTGCGGTACCGGCCGCGACGCGATCCAAGCCAGACGAAGGTCAACAGTCCGGTGCCCAGCAGCACATGCAGCAGATGAATTCCGGTCAGGGTGAAGTACCACATGTAGAAGGAGTTGGTGGCGGGTGTGATGCCGTCAGCGATCTTGGCGGTGTACTCGATGACCTTGGACACCATGAACAGCGCTCCGGTCAGGGCGCCGGCGAGCAGGTAGCGCGACATCCGCTGGATCTGATCGCGTTTGAGGGCCTGGATCGCCAGGGCGACGGTCCACGAACTTGTCAGCAGGATCAGGGTGTCGATTCCGCCGAGATCACGGTCGAGGGACTGCCGCGATACTTCGAAGAGCGTGTGGTTATGGCGGCGCTCGGTCATGAAGCTCGCGAACAGGATTGCGAAGAAAACCGAGTCGGCGCCGATCAGCGCCCAGATGCCATCGACACCGGGCAGGCGGCCCGTCCGGGCCGCCGGGGCGGCCGACACAGTCACCGCCACATCGTCACAGGACACGGGTGCCGCGACAACGCCCTTAGGTACAAGATCGGTCTCCCTTCCGGGAGACAGCGGGCATGACCCGAAGTTCAGCGCCGGACCGCATCCAGCATGGCGGCGACATCGACAAACTTGGCCCGTGGACGCGAGGAGGCGGCACCTGATTCCCGTTCGGCGGCGTCGATCACCATCCAATCCGTCCAGTCGAGCGGGGTGATATCGCGGGTGGCGACAAGCTCGCCGAGTTCGACGCGGTCACGAATGTCAGATGCCAATTCGCCGGCATCGAAGTCTTCCCAGAGGGCCCCGACGGTCTGCTCGGCGCAGGTGCGGTTGGTGCCGATCACGCCGCGTGGCCCGCGCTTGATCCAGCCGGTGACATAAACCCCAGGAACAGGCTGGCCGCTTTCGTCCAGAACCCGGCCGCCGGCATTGGGCACCGTCCCGGTCGCAGCATCGAACGGGACGCCGGGAACTTCTGAACCCCGGTAGCCGGTCGAGTGCAATATCAGCGAGCTTTCGATGACTTCTGATTCACCCGACGGCACCGCAACCCCGTCGGCGCCGAGTTCGGTGGGGGTGACTCGCAGGCCCGCCACGCGATCGTCGCCGACGATTTCGTCCGGTGCTGCGAAGAACCGGAACACGATCCGTTTGGTAGCCGCCGACGAGGGGCGGCGGGCGTACTCGCGAGCGATCTCCAACTTGACCGCGGTCTCGACGTCGTCAGAGGGGTCCGCATCGAGGCCATGGTCGTCGATCACCACCTCGACGTCGGACATCTGGCCCAGCGCCAGGAACTCGCCGAGGGAGAAGGCCGCCTGCCGTGGACCACGACGGGCGAGGATCACCACTTCGCGAACGGCGCTGGCTTCGAGGGCCTGCAGCGCGTGGTCGGCGATGTCAGTGGTGGCCAGGACGGCGTTCGGCGACAAGAGAATTCGAGCGATGTCCAAAGACACATTGCCGTTTCCGATGATCACAACCCGATTCCCCGACAGGTCGAAGTCGAGGTGGGCTTGATTGGGGTGCCCGTTGTACCAACCGACGAATTCCGCGGCGGAATGGTGTCCGGGCAGCCCCTCCCCCGGTATCCCGAGCGTCCGGCTCGCGGAGGCACCGACCGCGTAGATGACCGCATGATGATGAGCCATCAGCTCGTCGTGCACGACGTCACTGCCAACCTCCACATTGAAGAGGCAGTTGACCGTGCCGCTGTTCAGAGTCTCGGCGAACAGCCGCGTTATGTTCTTGGTGTGTTGGTGATCTGGAGCGACCCCAAAGCGCACCAACCCGAAAGGAACGGGCAGTCGCTCCACCAAGGTGATCTCGACACCCTTGGTGCGGGTCAGCTCTTCGGCGGCATAGCAACCGGCCGGACCGGCGCCGACGATGGCCACCCGCAGGGTCCCCTGTTGAACGGCCGAGTGTGCGTCGAGGTGTTCGGCGATGTCCGGCTGCAGCGGATTATGTTCGAAGTACCGCGCGTTGATGTCGCGGAACCGTGCCAGTTCCGCAGGAAGCCGCTCTTCGGGGTAGATCGCATCAACGGGGCACTCCTCCTGGCAGGCACCGCAGTCGATGCAGACATCCGGGTCGATGTAGAGCATTTCGGTGTCGGTGAAGGAGCCCGGACTGCCGACCGGATGGATGCACTCCACCGGGCATACCGGTATGCAGCTGGCGTCCTTACAGCAGTTCTGGGTGATGACGTACGTCACGAGGCCGCCCCTGGTCGAAGTTCCGTCGCAGGATGCCGAGGCTAGCTGTGCGTCCACGTGCCAGGCACCAGTTGCCGGCAGGATTGCCCACTTCGCTTCGCGAATTTCCCCAGTTCGGCAGTGTGCGACAAGTCCTGCCGTAACCCGCTACTCCGTGGGTTACGCGCCGTCGGACTGGTACAGCATCGACACCGCTTCCACCCGGTTCCCGGCGCGCAGCTTGCGCAGGATGTGCTTCACATGCTGCTTGACGGTGCCCTCGGAGATCACCAGCTGCGCCGCGATCCGCGCATTGCTCATGCCCTTGGCCATGAGTTCCAGAATCTGCACCTCGCGCGCCGTCAAGACTTCTCGGACGGAGTCGACGGCCTTCTTCGTCACGCGCGTCGCCAGGGGCAATTCGGCGGACCGCTCGTCGGGTGCCTGCCCGAGAGTGAACTCCTGGACGCTCGCGACGCTGTCGTGGCATTCGTTGGCGATGGTCCGCAGCTGGGATCCGATGGCGTTCAGCTGTTCGGCGGCCCGGGCCCGGCTGAGCGCGAGTTGCAGGCCCTTGGCGTAGGTGGCGAGCGCTTCGCAGTCCGTCGCGTCGGGGTCGCGGCCCTGGATGTAGCAGTCGGCGTGCAGCAGTCCGACGACCTGGGTGCCGGACATCACCGGCACGGCGACGTAGGAGTCGGACCGCGACGCCTCGGCGATCCGGCGATGCACCCGGGTGGTGTCCCGCTGGACATCGGTCACGATCATCGGCTCGTTGCGGCGCACGACCTCGGTTTCGTGCAGACCGGGAACCAGGCGCTGCGGCTGCTCCCTGCCGATGCGGTTGATCTCCTCGGCCCACTCGGGGTCGTCGACGACGTAGACGGCTTCGGAGATCCACACCCCGTCGACGATCCGGGAGAAGATCGCGCGGTCGAATCCGAGATAGCGGGTCAGCTGCGGGCCGAGGACGGCCAGCTCCGCCACGGTAGAGGGCGCCGACTCCAGCCGGGCCAGGGCTTCGCCCAGCAGTCGCGGTCCCTTCGCGGCGCGCAGGACGGCGTCGTCGGCGACGGTGAGCCGGCGCAGCAGGTCGAGCACCGCCCCTGCGTGCGGGGTGTCGTCCAGCAGGTCGGCCAGCGTCGTCCAGGCCCCCTCCACGATGGCCCGCGCGTCGGCCAGTCGCGGCCGCCACTGCGGATCGGCGGTGTCGGCGATCGACCGCAGCCCGTCCAGGACCGCCCGGAGGCGCTGCTCGTCGGGTGCCCCCGACGGCACCTCCGTCGACCGAGCGAGGCTGTCCTGCATCGCGCCATGGTACGTCCGCGGCTGCCGGATGACGGCGGACTCCGGGATATCCCCTTGGGGTCAGGGAAACATTACGTGGGCGGTATTTACCTGGCGATATGCGCCGCTTTGGATTGATGCGGTTGCAGAACACGACAGGAGCGCCGCATGTCAGTACGGATCATGGACCCCGCCGCCAAGGTGCTGGCCGATCCCAAGGCCTATTCCGACGAGAAGCGGCTGCACGAGGCGCTGGCCCACCTGCGGGCGCACGCGCCGGTCTCCTGGGTGGACGTGCCCCCCTACGCGCCGTTCTGGGCGATCACCAAGCACACCGACGTGATGGACATCGAGCGGGACAACGAGCTGTTCACCAACGATCCGCGCCCCTTCCTCGAGGTCGCCGAGTTCGACGAGAAGCAGCGCGCCGAGCGCGAGGCGGGGATGGGCCTGCGCACCCTGATCCACACCGACGACCCGCACCACCGCGACCTGCGCAAGGTCGGCGCCGACTGGTTCAAGCCCTCGGCCCTGCGCACGCTGCAGACCCGCTGCGACGAGCTGTCGAAGATCTGGGTCGGCAAGATGGCCACGATGGGTCCGGAGCTGGACTTCGCCCAGGACATCGCGGTCAACTACCCGCTGTATCTGATCTTGACGCTGCTCGGCATGCCGGAGTCGGACTTCGGCTTCATGCTCAAGCTCACCCAGGAGCTGTTCGGCGCCAACGACGAGGAGATGGCCCGCGGCGGGTCAACGGACGCGTCCGAGGCCTTCATGGCCGCGATCATGGACATGTTCGCCTACTTCACCAAGCTGACGGCGTCGCGGCGGGAACACCCGACCGATGATCTCGCCTCGGCCATCGCCAACGCGAAGATCAACGGCGAGCCCCTCACCGACATGGACACGCTGTCCTACTACGCGATCGTCGCCAGCGCCGGCCACGACACCACCAGCGCAGGTTTGGCCGGCGGCATGCTGGCGCTGCTGCAGAATCCCGACCAGTTGGCCCGGCTGAAGGCCGACCCGTCCCTGATGGGCACCGCCGTCGAGGAGATCATCCGCTGGGTTGTGCCGGTCAAGGAGTTCATGCGTACCGCCCAGGCGGACACCGAGATCCGCGGCGTGCCGATCAAGAAGGGCGACGCGGTGCTGCTGAGCTACGTCTCGGCCAACCGCGACGAGGAGGTCTTCGCCAATGCCGACAAGTTCGACGTCGGCCGTGACCCCAACAAGCACCTGTCCTTCGGCTACGGCGTGCACTTCTGCCTGGGGGCGTCACTGGCCCGAATGGAGATCAACAGCTTCTTCAGCGAACTGATCCCACGGATCGAGTCCATCGAGTTGGACGGTGACCCGGAGTTGATTTCGACGCTGTTCGTCGGCGGCCTCAAGCGGCTGCCGATCCGCGTCACGCTGAAGTGATTCGATCGTCTCTCGAAGGACTATCGCGGACCTCGGCGGCGCTGAGCGACGATCTGCTGTTGCCGCCGGAGACGGTCGAGATCCGAGCCGAGGCCCGCGAGTTCGCCGAGAACGTGCTGCGGCCACGAGCCGGCGAACTGAACAACGCGACGGAGTCCAAGGCGGCGTTCCCCCGCGACATCCACGAGGCCATCGCCGACGCCGGGCTGTACGCGGTGCCGTTCGCGGCGGACGTGGGCGGCCGGGGACTGCAGTATCCGATGCTGGCGGCGGCCACCGTCGCCGAGGAGTTGGCGTATTTCACCCCCGGGGCGGCGTCCGCCCTGTACGACGGTCAGGCGCTGTTGGTGGGCCGCACCCTCGACGGAGCCCCGCCGCACATCCGCGGCGAGTTCCTGCCGCGGCTGATTCGCGGCGAGATCGTCGGCTCGTTCGCAACGAGCGAGCCAGAGGCCAGCACCGATCTCTCCGCCGCCGCGATGCGCACCCGGGCCACCGCCGTGGCGGGTGGTTACCGGCTGTCCGGGCACAAGCGCTGGATCACCAATTCCTGCGCGGCCGACATCATGACGGTGTTGTGTGTCGTCGAAGACGGCCAGGCCATGCTCCTGGTCGACATGCACGCCGACGGGGTTCGGGTGGCCGAACCGGACCTGAAGATGGGCAACCGCGTCCAGCTCACGTCGGACGTGGAGTTCACCGACGTGTTCGTCCCCGATGAGCAGGTGATCGCCATCCCCGGTAGGGGGCTCTCGACGGCGCTGGCCAGCCTGGCCATGGGACGGATCGGTGTCGCGGCCATGGGCGTCGGTATGGGCCAGTGCGCCTTCGACCACGCGGTGCGGCACATGCGGCAACGCAGCGCGTTCGGTTCGAAACTCGGCGGCTTCCAGCACTGGCAGTTCCGGTTCGCCGAGCATGCCATCGCCCTGGAGTCGGCGCGATCGCTGTACCAGAAGGCCGCACGCAAGGTCGACACCTCGGGCCGGCCCGAGCCCGAGGCGGCGATGGCGAAGGTGGTCGGCAGTCGCGTCGCGGTGGACATCGCCCGCGACGCCATCCAGGTCCACGGCGGCTACGGATTCGTTCGCCAACTCACGGCCGACGGGGTGGCGAACCACCTCGAAACCATCTGGCGCGACAGCAAAGTCGGCGAGATCTACGAGGGCGCCAACGAGGTGCAACTGTGGAGCATCGCGCGCGTTGCGCTCGGTCGCGACGTGACCGGTTGATGAGCTGAACACTCACAGGCCGGAATGGCGCCATAAGCCGCAGTCCGATCATCGCCCACGTTTGGCATCTCAGAGATTCTCGAGCAGCGGGCTGAGTCGGTAGTCGACGAGGCGGCGCATCACCAGCCCGGTGGTGGTCTTCTCCACCCCGTCGATGTCAAGAATCAGTCCGGCGATGCGGTAGAGATCGTCGGCGTCGCGGGCGACGATGTGCACCAGGAGGTCGGTGACGCCGCTGAGACCGTGGACTTCGAGTACCTCGGGCACCCCTTTGAGGGACTCACCTATCGGCGCCAGTTTTCGCTGGGTGACGGTGACCATGATGAAGGCGGTCAGGGGGTACCCGAGCGCAGCGGGGTCGATCCGGCGTTCGAACGGTTGCAGGACGCCATCGGCCTCGAACCGCACCAGCCGGGAATGCACGGTGTTGCGTGCCAGTCCGGTCGCCTCGGCGAGGCCAACCACGGTTGCCCGCGGATCCTTCGTCAGAACCCGGAGGATCCGCGCGTCGATGTCGTCGATGACCTGGCCCGGCTTGGGCATATCGACCAACCCCTCCGCGTGGTGAGCCCTCATGATGAGCATGATGCTCATCAAAATGGCATTCAATTGCTTGGATTGTAGGCCAGATGGTGCACTAATGATCTATCTGCGTAGCACTTACCGAGTTGGGAATCTCATGAACGCGACGATCTCCGTGGACGCCGATCACGGCGTCCACGGGCTGAGCACCCTGGAGGGCATCGCCGAGCGGGTGTTGTGGCTTTCCACCTCGATGGTTCATCACGCCAACCGGGTGCGCCCTAACGCCTCCGGCCTGAAGGTCGGTGGCCACCAGGCGTCGAGCGCGTCGATGGTGTCCATCATGACGTCGCTGTGGTTCGGGCAGTTGCAGTCCGGTGATCGAGTCTCGGTAAAACCGCATGCGTCGCCGGTGTTGCACAGCATCAACTACCTGCTCGGCGAGCTCGACGAGGACCGCATGACCACGCTGCGGGAATTCGGCGGCTTGCAGTCGTATCCCAGCCGCTCGAAGGATCCCGATCCGGTGGACTACTCGACCGGTTCGGTGGGAATCGGCGCCACCGCTCCGATCTGGGGCGCGATGGCGCGGCGCTACGTCAACGCACACCTCGGCGGCGGCGGAAGCGGACGGCAGTACTCACTGGTCGGGGATGCAGAACTGGACGAGGGCGCGGTGTGGGAGGCCATCCTCGACCCCGGCCTCACCGATCTCGGTGAGGTGGTGTGGATCGTCGACCTGAACCGGCAGTCACTGGACCGGGTCGTGCCCAACATCGCCGCACGACGCCTGGAGACGATGTTCGGCGCGGCGGGCTGGCAGGTCATCACCGTCAACTTCGGCCGGCTGCTGCAGTCCTTGTTCACCCGCCCCGGCGGAGAGGCCCTGAAGCGACGCATCGTGGCGATGGAGAACCCCGAGTATCAGCGCCTGTTGCGCTGCGATGCCGACCAGCTTCGCCAACGGCTCCCCGGCGAGGGCCCTGACCAGACTGAGATCACTGGCCTCATCAGCACTCTCGATGACGAGACGCTGATCGCAGCGATCCGCAACCTGGGCGGCCACGATCTGTCCGCGCTGACCGAGGCCTACCAGAAGATCGACGACTCGCGACCAACGGTGATCATCGCCTACACCATCAAGGGCTATGGGTTGCCCACCGAGGGCCATCCGCAGAATCACTCCGCGCTCCTCAGCGTTGACGAATACGGTTCACTGGCAACCCGGCTCGGGATGGATCCGGATAGACCGTGGCTACGTTTCGCATCCGATAGCGCGGCCGGACGACTGTGCGCCGATACCGCGGCGCGGCTGCGACGCGCTCCGATACCTCCCGCGGATCAGGTTGCGATTCCCACCGACATCGGTCGGACCCCGAAAGGCACGGCCACCACTCAGGCGGCCCTGGGCCGGGCGCTACTCGATCTCACGCGGGAGGCACCCGAGGCCGCCAAGCGCGTGGTGACGGTGAGCCCCGACGTCAGCTCGACGACCAACCTCGCCGGCTGGGTCAACAAGGTCGGGGTGTGGTCGGCCACCGAACGGCACAACTGGTTCGCCGACGACGCCCAGACCCTGATGCACTGGAATGAGCGTCCGACGGGACAACATATGGAACTGGGCATCGCCGAGACCAACCTCGTTGGTCTTCTCGGCGAGCTCGGCGCCACCTGGAGCCGATGGGGACAACCCCTTTTCCCGATCGGCGTGCTCTATGACCCGTTCATCGAACGCGCCTTGGAGCCGTGGTCATTCGGCATCTACGCCGGCGGTCAGTCGATCCTCATCGGAACCCCATCAGGAGTGACGCTAGCCGCCGAAGGCGGGGCACATCAGTCCATCAAGACTCCGTCGATCGGACTCGAGCAACCCGGCTGCATCAGCTACGAACCTGCATTCGCCATCGACGTGGAATGGACGCTGCTGGCCAGCATCGCGCGCTTGGGTCACCCCGACGGCAGCTCTGCGTATCTGAGACTCTCGACGCGCTCCGTCGACCAGTCGCTGGCGGCGGTGCCCGAAGACCCGGCGGCGCGAGAACGGCGGCGCCGCCAAGTTATCGCCGGCGGATACCCGCTCCGGCGTCGAACCGACGCCCGGGTGACCATCGCGACGATGGGCGCACTGGCCACCGAAGCGCTCTGCGCAGCAGACCGATTGGATCAGGCCGGGCTGCCGGCCGACGTCATCTGCATCACCAGCCCAGGTCTTCTCTTCGAGGCCTGGCAGTCCCGCCAGGGCCGTCGATCCGGCGACACCTGGATCCTCGACCAGCTCTTCCCGATCGAACGAGCCACACCCATGGTCACCGTCCTCGACGGACACCCGCACACTCTGGCCTTCTTGGGCAATATCCAGCAGGTCCGAACGACCGCACTGGGCGTGTCCGGGTTCGGTCAGGCCGGCGCCCTCGAGGACGTCTATCGATACCACGGCATCGACACCGATAGCATCGTGCGCGCCGCACTGGACATCGCCTGACAGGCCGGGAATGCGGCGGCGATCAGCGGCCGCCACCGCCGCCAGCGTTTCACTGTCGGGTATTGACCTCATGCACAGGCGTAGCCGCCATCGGCGGTGAACTCCGAACCGGTGCAGAAGCTCGCCGCATCGGACGCGAGAAAGGCTATGACTGCCGCGATCTCCTCGGGACGACCCAATCGGGGCATCGGCAGCGCACCAGTCATCATGTCGATGACTTCGCGGGGGAATCCCGTGAAGATCGGTGTATCGGTCAAGCCGGGATGTACCGAGTTCACCCGGATCGAGTACGGCGCGAGGTCCAACGCCGCGCTACGGGTGAGTCCGCGTACCGCCCACTTCGACGGCGAGTAGGCGATGGCGTCCTTGACGCCAACCAGTCCCGCAGAAGATGAGACGTTCACGATCGAGCCACCGCCGGCGGCTTTCATCGAATCGACGACCGCCTTCATACCCAGGAAGGCGCCGATCACGTTGATGTCGAAGGTGTGCCGGAACTCAGCCTCTCCGAGGGCTTCCAGCCCGCCGGGCGTGAAAATGCCCGCGTTGTTGACCAGTACGGAGATGGGGCCCGATTGCGCGGTCACCTCGGCGACGGCGCTGGCCCAGGAGTCTGCGTCAGCGACGTTGAGATGCACGCCGTGCGCGCTGTTGCCGATCCGGCTGGCCGCTGCTTTCGCTCCTTCGAGGTTCACGTCCGCCAGGTAGACCGTCGCACCCTTCTCGGCGAGCGCCGCGGCCGCCGCTTCACCGATACCGCTGGCGGCACCGGTGACCAGTGCGACCTTTCCCTTCAATGACATCGTGATGTGTTTCCTTTCTGGGGTTAGAGGTGACCTTCGAATGCGGCCAGTACCGGACGTGGGTCCATGAACTCGAGATGCTCCAGGAGCTTCCCGTTCCTGAACCGCAGCCGGATGAAGTAGCGGTTGGAGTACGGAGCTCCCCATACCGTCTTCGCCACGGACCGCGCAGTCACGAAGACCAGATCGGGATCATCCGCTGCTGCATGAACATCGACTTCGGAGAACGCGAACGTCTCCCACGCCTGCCACAGCGCCCCCACTCGTGCCCGGTTCTGTTCCAATCCCTCGGTAGGCGTTTCCGCCTCGCCGGGCATCAGTGGGGCGTGCATGCTGAACTCCGGGGCGACCAAGCCGTCCCAATCAGCGACAGATCCCTTCGCGAGGACGTCGAGCCAACGACGTGCGCTCTCGGTACTACTTGTTACTTTCATTGATTGCCAATACCTTTCGATAGTGTTTTTACGAGCCGAACTAAGAGAATCACTCAGCGGTAGCAGGGGCCGCCCCCGGGAGGGCTGCACGATGCCGGCCCGAGCTCCATCCAGCTCAGGTCCGTCCATGGGGCCGACAGCCATGTCCGTGTCGGTTCGATGACGAATCGGAGCGGACCGCGTTCGCAGTAGGTCCGGCCGTCTGGGGTCGCGGCGCAGGTTGTTCCTTCATGCGTGATCTTGCTGCGCGGAGGGAGTACTTGCTGGGCCTCAGTCGCAGGGAACCTGGCTGCTACCGACCAGTCATAGTGCACTGCGCGGTCACCGTCGACCCAGCCGATATGGTTCGTACCGGGCGGCGCGCCCGGAATGTCGCCAGCACAACCAAAACTGCCCAGTCCCCAGATCCCACAACTTTGCCCTGTCGGACCGATGAACCATACTCCGCCGGGTAGAACGAAACTGCTCGCATCCAAGACGTCGTAGTAGCGGATATCCGGGAACGGATTGGGATCTGCATTCGTCGTTGTCGGTTCGGCCCGGGCGATTGTCGGCGCACTTGTCGGTGAGACGAGGACTCCAACCACTAGGCATAGGCCATACAGGACACTCCTCCGTCGCAGTCTCACGTTTACCCTCCTCTCAGTCGACTAATAGGCCCTAGGTGATGCGTGGGGTGACCCCGTAGCAACTCGCATTGCCGACATCCAAGGTGTTCTGGCACAGAACTTTCCCTTGGTAGACAATGCGCACGGATACCCATCGCCCAGGGGCGGCGGACGGGCGCCAGTCTGCTCGTACCTGGCTTCCGCCTGGGGGCGGACCGTGCACCGAATCCACCGCCGCGTCCACACGCCAGGGAAGCGCCACACTTTGCAGTGCCACTCTGCCCGCGCTGTCCTGGTATTCGATGTTCGCAATCCCGATGTCATCCGAGACGACTTCGTACCTCACGACGTCATCAGCCCGCGCTTGCGATGGAGACGTTAGAACCGTCCCCACCAACGCTGCAATGATCGGCAGAGTTAGGACTCGTCGCTTGTTCGCACTGCTGGGCTTCATCGTCCAACCAAGACAACGACAGCGAGAATGTAATTCGTCTGTTCCTCATGGAGAAGGCTCACACCGAAGTCGGTGTATGAGCAGTCGGGAATCGCGTTGCGCCCCTGTAGTAGGACCCCTTTTATGGCGCCCGCCTCATCATGCGCCGCGCCCTGGAGCGAGAGAGCTCGGCCGGAACTGATGCCAAGGTCTTTCAGGATGGCCGTCGGATGCGGTTCATCAGCGGGAACATTCTCAGCGGTGTGATTGAGATAGGCGTACGTCGATTGATTGACGATCTCCGCGGCGTGCTCAACAGTGGGGTTGTAATTCAGTGCTGGACACGGGGAGGATGAGCGGACGGCCGTTATGACCTGGGCGAGCTCCGGCGCGGGTTGAGCGACAGCGTTCGGGGCAACCAGGACGCTCAGGCATGACATCGCGATCATTGCCGACAACTGCTGAGGTTTGCGATGCTCAGCGGCAGACATGGGACCGATTTATCTTGCTGCCCCAGTGCAGCATCCGCTGGAAGGATGGGCCAGTGAACCAGGTCGGCTGGCGTCCTTTGATTCCTGCACTCACATTGGACATCTGCTGCCATAGGCCGTAGAAGCTGTCGCCCTGGTAAATGGGGAAATACAGATCTCCTGCGTGATCGGTGTTCTGAGTGAGTGCTTGAGCGCGAGGGCCGAGGAATTGCTCCGACTGGTCGATGTTGGCGGTGACAATGTCCGCTTGCTGCTGGACTCCGTCGGCGTCGTAATTGCCGTCATTGCGCACCAAGTTGTCGTTGAGCCCTTCGATCTGATAGCGAAGTGCATCGTACTGGGCGTTGAACCATTCGCACATCTCTCTTTCCGCGGTGATGTCCGCGTCGGTGACGTAGCGGCGTAGTTGGTCGAATGGGAACGGAAACATAGGTTGCCAATCACTCGGTCCGGGCGTCACGACCGGTAGCGGTTGCGGCTGGTCGTAACGTGGAGCCGGGCCATAGTCTCCGGTTGGGTCCGCGCCGGCCAACCCGCTGAGCATGACGGCGACTACGGCTGTCACCACTGGGGCGATGAACGCCTTGGCAGTCACAGTCGCCTACTTGCCGAGGGCGGAGTCGATTCCGCCGACATCCGTGATTTGCCAATTGTTTCTGCTGTCGAGGGTGACGCTATACGTGGCGGTCGATTGGAGTCCTTCCGGCGCCTGCAGCGTCTTGGTGAGGACGCTCACGAATGAATCGACGGTGTAGATGCCGCCGGCACTTGAGCGCACCTTTGCGGCCAGTGGCCGTGCGGTGGACCTCCACTGCAGTGGGGCCAGCACCTGCTCCATGGAGTCGGCGGCCTTGGTGAGCTTTTCGTTGAGCTCGGGCGATGTTCCCTTGACCAAGTTGACTTTCCAAGCGGCGAAGTCCTTGTAGTCCATCTGGGCGGCGTTTACCGCGTAGTCCGTCGCCAGTTCTTCGGCTTTGGTTCTGTTGGCTGCTTCGCGGTTCTGCTCGTCGAGCTTGGACTGGGTGCTCGTGTAGAGCCATCCGAGCACTCCAACTGCGGCGACAAGAATACCGATTATGAGCGCAGATACCGCACTGCGCAGAGAGATTGAGATGCGCCTGGGCTCCTTGACGGCTTCCTGTGGAGGTCCGCTTCTCTTGGAAGTCTCTGACCGCTGTTGCGCCTCGGCAGTCGGCGAATCATCGGTTGTCTCGACGGTGGTGTCTTGTTCGGGTTTGTCTTCATCTGTCGCGGCCATGGTGCTCTACTTTCGGGTTGTTGGCGGCTGGCCCTAGCTAGTTATCGGGGATGGTGACATGTAGTGTGATCGCGCCTTCCTCCGGAATGTCAGCAAGCGCGTTTGAAAGCATCTGGGCTGTATCGAAATTCATCAGTGCGCCGCCTATCCCCTCGAACTGCGGCAGGAGCGCTTGCCCGATGACTTTCAAGTCGGAACCCCGTGTGTCGAGGAAGTTCTGGATTCGGTCGAGGAACTTTTGGAACAGCTTCATGTTGACGGGGTTGTTCCACGCGATGGTGTTCATCATCCCGACCCAAACTCTCGCGATGTAGTCGCCGGATGCCCGCACCTGCGGTCCTATGTCGCTGAGCGCAGGTCCCACCCAGCCAGCGTTTTGCAGCAGCGTCTGGAAGTTGTCGAGTACCAGCTGTCCCCGACCGTTCATGCCGAGAACCATGTTCCGAGTCAGCATGCTCGCGCGGGAAATATTGGGCAGGACCAGGTCGGGGTCGGGAAGTGCGGCGTCGGCCTCGGCGAGGATCCGTTTGAGCTGAGAGGGATCCATCTGGTTGAGAAAGTGGACCACCGTGGTTGCCAATTGTGAGACTGAAGGCGGCACTGTCACCGATTCGGTCGCGATGCGTTGACCATCTTTGAACATTGGGCCGTTGGACGTTCGCGGAAGAAAGCCGATGAACGCTTCACCGAGGGCGGAGAGGTTGTCGAGCCGTACCTCGCTATCGATGGGAATCTGCTGGTCTCCGTTGATGTAGAAGTCGATCGTTGCGCCGTCCACTGCAGACGAAACTCGAGTCACCTCGCCTACGGCGGCACCCCGCAGCAGCACACTCGATCCGACTACCAATCCCTTGACGTCAGGGACCGCCATTGAGAGTTTGATGCGGTGGTCCGGCGGCCCAACGCGCAGACCGAAGGAACCCATGTACAGGCCTGCCAGGGCGATGATCACAGCGAATGCGGCGAACGAGAGGATATTCTTGGCGATTCTCATGGGGCTGCTCCGAGTATGCGAAGCACGTCTTGAACATTGCCGATCATCTCGCGACCATCCGGGCCGACGATCGAGGTGATGTTGATCGCCGGGTACTTGTCAACGGGAAAGAAGTCTTCGATGAACAGCTTGCGCCATTTCGGTACCTCTGACTCGACAGCCCATTTGGATTGCTGGACTGCGCCCAGTGCAGTTCCGAGCGAGTCGAGCAAAGGAACCAGCCAGTACCCCCCGCTGTAGATGCTTCCGATCGAAGGAAGAACCGTGCCGATGTAGGAAGCGACCTGAGACGCCCGGTCGAATCCGAGCATGCCGGCCGGGGAGAACCAATATTGGTAGATGGACTTGCTGCCATTCATCACCTCGGCAGTTCCGGATACGCCTTGCAGCCAGGTGTCGACGGTGTCGATGTTGTTGGCGATATCGGCCAAGTCGACCGCCACACGGCTGACCAGATTACGCAGCTCAGCGGCCCGAGACGGCGTGACGCTATTGATGCCGATCACGGTGCTTTGGATCTTTTGTACAGATCCGCTGCCGAAGAAGTTGGCAAGGTTGGCCAGCGTGTCCTCCAGTTGAGGAGGAGAGGTGGTCTGCGTCAGGGGGATGCGCCCGTTCGGGCGGAGCGCCGGCGCGGAGCCTTCATCCGCAGGTCTGCGGTCCAGGGCTACGTAGGTATCGCCGAGAACCGTCGATTGTTGAAGCGTGGCACGGACACTGGCCGGCACGGACACACCGGAGTCGATCCGCGAGGTCACATCGACACGATTCCTCTTGAGGTCCACCCGGGTTACGACACCGATCGTTGTGCCGTCCTGGACCACCTTCGCCCGCTCGGGCAAGTTCAGGACGTTGGCGAACTCAATGACGATGTCGTACCCGCTGCCGTGGGTGGCTCCCGGTTGCGGCAACGAGTTCACCGTCAAAGAAGCACATGATGCGGCTGAGAGGGACACCACCACAGCAGTGGCCGCGGCTGCCAACCGTCTAGTCATGAATGACTCGCTTGCTGAAGCACGTACTGCAGGAGCGCGATGTCGACTGCATACGGTTGTCCGTTCACGTCGGCGCAACTACCGGGCATGGTCGCGTTCATCGCGCCGCACAACGCCAACCCATCGTGTGTCTGGACACGGAAGAGCGGTGGCCGGTAGGCGATGTTGAAGGTACCGAACTGCTTACCGTTGAAGTGGTTTGCCGCAGTGTTGATCCACCATGGGACGCCGTTGAAGAGGCTGGCCAGCGCGTTTGCGTGCGGCGTTGTCTTCCGAACAGCAGCGCTCACCGTGTCCAGCGTTATCTGAGTTTCATCGCCTAACCGATTTTCGAGAACAGCGACCGATTCCAGCAGCGGCCCGAGCGTTCCTATGCCTTGTGGTCCGGCAAGTCGCGCGGTGCCGTCTAGGGCTATGGCGACATCGCCGGTGGTCGTGCGCGCATCGGTGAGGATCTCCTTCACCGGTCCTCGGATGTCTCTCAAGGTTGTGGTCAGCTCGCCGACGTTTCTGATAATCGAGCCGAGGTCGCTGATCGCTTGGTCCGGACTATCGAGCAAGGAGGACGTTGTCGTCAGGAGTCGTCCCGCTGCCGCACCGTTACCCTGCGCCAACTGGTCGACCCCGCGGACAGCATCGGCAATGTTGGTTGATCGGCTCGAGCTGATCGCATTGAGGAAGGTATCTGCCGAGCCGATGACTTCCGACAAGGTTTTCGGCGAGATGGAACGGTTCAACGGTATGCAGTTCTTGGAATCGAGCTCGGGCCCACCTGCGTAATTGCCGACGAGTTCCAGGGATCGATCGGCAAGGATTGATGGCGAACGGATTAAGGCCTTGACATCTCCGGGCAATTGACGATTCTCGGTGACCGAGAAGTCCACACGAACATGGGTCGCCTCTGGCTTTATCGAGGTGACTGTGCCGATCGGGTAACCCATTTGCGTCACCGGATTGCCGACATAAAGTCCGATCGTGTCGGGCATCAACGCGCAGTATGCGGCGATGTCCTCGTGAGTGCGGTTCGTGCAGGAAGAGCCCATCGCTGCAACCACGGTTGCCACAGTTGTCGCAACGGCTACTCGACAGGCACGGTGGACCATGTACACGATCATCAGCACGGACTTCCGGGCATCGGGATACAGAGGTCGGTGGCTAGAAGCTCCGGAAGCGCGTTCTGCGCGTTCAGGATCCGCTCGATCTTGTCTCTGATGCGACGCAGCCTGGGCACTATCCTGCTGTTGTCGTCTACCCATCTCCTGACGCGGTCTTGCCACTCGCGAACTCGCTGGATGAACTCCTCCCGATGGTTGACCCAGAATTTCGCGTACGGGACCAGGAAGGCGTCGGAGATATCGCCCATGCCCTTGAGTGCACCGCCAAAGCCCTTCCCGTAAAGGACAAGCGTCTGCTCGAGGATGGAGATCTTGGAGACCAGCTCCCTGAGCTTGCCCTGGTAGTTCCTCAATGACTCGATGTATTCGTCTGAGAGGTCAAGGATCTGAGTGATCTGACCCCGTTGGCGGTCGATGGTTTCCGTCAGGGTGTTGCCGGCAGCGATGATGGCTTTCACGGCGTCAACGTTGCTTCCGCTGAGTCCCGCTTGAAGTTGATCCAACGACTCGCGTATCGGCCGGGGGTTGATGCGTTCGGTAGCCTTGGTCGAATCAGCCAGGGTCTGCATGAGGTTGTACGGCATCGTCACCCGCTCCAGCGGAATCGCCTTGTTTCCCAGCGGCTTGTCGCCCAACGGAACGAGATTCACGTAGTAGCCACCAACAACGGTGAGCATCCGAACTTGAACCTGCGACTGGTCACCGACAAACGCTTCGTTGTCCACTGCCGTCCGGACCCTGACCTGGTTTGGTTCGATCGAGAGATCGTCAACCTTGCCGACCGTGATGCCGGCGATCCTCACATCTTCACCCCGATGTATGGATGCGGCGTCATTGGTATAGAAGACAACGACCTTTCCCCGTCCCGGTGGGGAGATGTAGAGCAATGCCGCCGTGACGGCAAGGACCACCAGGATCACCAGCGCGGCAACACCCCAGAACAGTGGGTTCCGAAGAATTCTCACGGATTGCACAAGATCACCCGCTGGCCGTTGAGTAGGACGTCCATCACCTCGGGAAGTTGTGCGCGGCCGCGTGAACATGGCAGCGGTGTCCCCGGATCCGGTGCGGGTTCGACGTTGTCCCATATCACCGGTACACGTTTGAATGCGTCGCTGTTGTCGTCGAACACCGTGATCGCGCGATCGATACCGTTGTCGATATCGGCCGCCCCAGGCCTGAACCCGGCGTTTTCCAGCAACCGGACAGCTGCCGAGGTGAACGCCGGTCCATAGAGTTCCGACTTCCGGAATTCGTCCAGTACCGAAAGCGCGGCGTCTGCGGGACGGTTGAGCCAGTCCAGTATCTGGACAAAGTCCTTGGAGTGCCCGCCGAATGTCTCAGCGATCGAGCTGAGATTGCTCATCAATATCGCAACCACCTGTTGACGGTCGGCCACGAACCTGGTGATGGTGCGAATACTGGCAAGCATCGGCCCTAGACCTTCACCATCGCCCTGCAGGAATGTCGCGGCGTTGGTCGTGAAGGTGTCGATATCCTCCGGTTTCAGCGTGGCAAGGACGGGTTGCAATCCGTTGAAGAGTGTTGTGATGTCGAATGATGGTTGAGTCATGCTCAGCGGAATGTGGGTGATCAGTTCCTTGTCCGCGGCGCGTTCGGAAGCGTTGACCACATCGACATACCGCAGGCCGGTGAGCGCCTGGTACTTGATCGCGAGTCGCGTACCAGCCACCACCGCATATCTCCTGTCGAGCCCGAGGTCAACCTCGGCGATGGTCTGGCCGGCTTTCCGCTCGAGACGCATTGCCTTGACTTTCCCAACCCGGACGCCACGGATCCTCACGTCAGAATCCACGTGCAGGCCCGCAACATCGGAGAACTCCGCGGTGTAGGTGCGGATTTCACTGGCTACCGGCTGCCGCAGGACATTCAGGATCAGGACGAAGACAACTGCGGCAAGGGCACTACTCACCAGGAAGCGCCACAATGCGGCCATGGGCTTCATCAAGAGCCTCCCATCGCAGCAACGGGCGCCTGAACACCGGGAAGTTGGTCGAGAACAATATGCACCTGCAGCGCCCGTTGTTCCGGCGAACCGGAGTAGAGCTTCTCGAAGCGGGTTCGCAGCTCGGCGATCGTGTCGGCAAGACCAGCTGGTGGCACCAGTCCGGGCACGGCGTCGCTTAACGTCTGAACCAGATTGACGGCCGGAAGAAGGTCGCCGGGGTGAGAGGACAACAACTTGCCGAGCGCACCGAAGAAGGAACCCGCCATCACATCGAGAGTCGCCAGAGTGCGACGCTTCCAGAACTGATCACTCACCGGCTGTCCGGGTGCGGGAATTTCGTCTTGACCGGGTAGCGAGTCCTCTCCGGAGACGTTGAAAACAACGAAGCCGGACTCCTGGTTGAATCCGTATCCCGCGGCGGTAGCGTCATCCACGAAGGACGGGAAGGCCGCGCTGATTCCTGCCGAGTTCCTCAATAGCTGTTCGGTGCTGACGGTCTGGGTTCTCGCCACGGAGTCGGCGACGGTCAGCATCGACTCGATGAATGGGTTGAGACCGTCGGTAATCCTCGTCGCCCGGTTGATCACGTCGACCAGTTGCGGTGTTACGACACCGCCGGTGATCTCGCCTAAACGCGACAGCAGCGTCTGCAGGGTGAAGTTGCCCTTTGGGACCACACCAATTTGGGTTCCGTCGTGGAGTGGTTGACCACCCGTGCCCGGAATCAGATTGATTCCGGTGACGCCGAAGTAATTCGCCGGACGAAAGTCGACGCCCAGAGCCGTCGTCAATCCAACGGTGGGCGCCGGCTCCAAATCGGCGTTCAGTCGCACGCTGCCGTTGCTCAGAATCGAGACCTTCGCAACTCTTCCGACGGTCACGCCGTGCATCATCAGCGGCGTACCCGCTGACACCCCCTGGCCCACGTAGGGCATGTCCATCACAACCGATACGCGATCGGTCTGCCGGGTACCGAACGGGTCGCGGACGATGAATACGCCAGCCACCGCGAAGCAGATAATGACTGCCAGACCGATCAATGCGAGTCTGCGAGCCTCAGCCTCTGCCGACGTCCGAAAGAGCACCGCAGTCCCCTAGCCCTTGAACACAAACTGTGGTCGCAGGCCCCACAGCATGATTGTCGTTGCGAGGTCGAGGACCATGATCGTCACAAGACTTGCCCGGATGGCACGGCCCGATGCTTCACCAACACCGACGGGGCCGCCGGATGCGAAGAATCCGTAGTAACAGTGGATGAAGGTGACCGCTGTGCAGTAGACGGTCGCTTTCAGCAACGATGCGGCGATATCGGTCGGCGTCAGGAACTGGACGAAGTAGTGGTTGTACGTACCGCCCGGTTGCTCATAAAAGCGATGAATCACTGTATCGGCAGTAATGAAGCTGACGACGAGGGCGAGGAGGAATCCCGGTACAACGCATAGCAATCCACCGATCACGCGGGTTCCGACCACAAACGGGATCGCCCGGAGGCCCATTGCCTCCGTAGCATCAATTTCTTCGGCGATCCGCATCGATCCGATCTCGGCAGTCATCCGGCAGCCTGCCTGAGAAGCGAAGGCCACACCGGCGACCAAGGGCGCCATCTCACGTACGTTGCCCCAGCCACCGATGATGCCGGCCAGGGCCCCCAGGCCGACCAGATTCAGCGTCGCGAACGCCTCGATGGCAACGATGGCACCGACCGCAATGCCCAGAATCGCCAGCACACTGATCACGCCGCCATCGACGATGATCGAACCCCGGCCCCACGCCAAGTTGTTCATCACTCGCAATGTCTCGCGCCGGTATCGGCGCACTGTGACCGGTAACAACCAGATCGTCTGCGCGATGAAGGCCGCCCACTGCCCCGTCGACCGGAACGGTTCGAGGGCCTGCCGCGGGAGCACGCCGCGACGTTGCCTAACGACAGTCACTACGCCACCGCCATCGGGAAGAACATCGTCTGCAACTGCGTGATTGCCAGATTGACGATGATGATGAGCAGAACGTTGAGGACTACCGATGCGTTCACGGCATCCGCGACCCCGCGCGGACCACCTTTGGCCTCCATACCTCGCTGCGAGGAGATCACCGCGACGATCGCCGCGAACATGAATCCCTTCCCCATCGTGAACCACAGGTCCACGGTCTTCGCGAAAGAGCCGAACGACAGCCAGAAGCTTCCGGGTGCCACCCCGTTCACCGCCGTCGCAATGAAGAACGCGGCGCCGACACCCATCGCGATGACAATGACCACCAGGATCGGCGTGATCAACAGCAGCGCCAAAAATCGCGGCACAACCAACCTCCGCACCGGGTCGACTCCCAACGCCCGCAGAGCATCCAGTTCTTCCCGAATCGCCCGGGCTCCGAAATCGGAAGCAATCGCTGCAGCGGCGGCGCCACCCATCAGCAGTCCTGCAGTTACGGGCGCACCCTGCCGCAGGACTGCGACACCTGTCGCCGACCCCACCAGCGAGTTCGCGCCCACCTCGTTGACCAAGCCGGAAAGCTGCACGGCAACCATCGCGCCGAACGGGATCGCCATCAGAACCGCCGGCAACGCTGTCACCTTCAACAGAGCCCAAGCCTGGGTGATCAGTTCGCCGAAGGGAAGCCTCAACGAGAGAATGTCGGTCACCGAATAGCGCAGGACGGCACCCGCCAACATGACAGCGCGCCCCGCAGTACCGGCGCTGCGCACCGGGATGGCGAAGATCCGCGATCCTCGCCCGGCAACCGAACCTCGTCGCTGGAGTCGAGGATCTATCCGGGCGTCAGGAGACACAACCGTCAATGCGAGCCCTTCGTCATCTGTGGTCGCAGTTACTGGGTGACCGTGATGGCCAAACGGGGGCAGCGCTGAGAGGCGAGTATCACGTTGGCTTGTTGGGATGCATCCGGCGTGTGGTTGATGATCCGCACCTGCTCGTCATCGTCACCCATCTCGAAGACGCTCGGCGCGAGCCTCACACACACCCCGTGCCCCTCGCAGCGGTCGTAGTTCACCTCGACCTTCATCGCTCGAAGCCCTCAACTCTCCGGAGTGAAGGTCGCCGGCAGAGTCGGAATGGCGGCGGTCTCGGTGCCGCCGAAGTCGTAATGCACCGCTTTGGCGTCGTCGAGATGGATATCGGGCAACCGCCGCAAGATCTCCTCCAAGGCCACCCGTAGTTCCATCCGGGCCGTCGGCGCCCCCGGGCAGGCGTGAATACCGAAGCCGAACGTCAGGTGGCGGTTCTTGCGACCGAATTTGCGGTCCAGGTCGAACTCGTCGGGGTGGTCGTAGATCTTCGGATCGCGGTTGGCCGCTGCCCAGCAGGCCTGAATGTAGCTGTTTGCCGGGATCTGCGTGCCACCGAGTTCGACATCGTGGGTTGCGCGCTTGTAGAGCCCGAAGAACGGCGGATGCAACCGCAGATTCTCCTCGACGGCGCTCGGGATCAACTCCGGATTCTCCTTGAGCCGCTTGACCACTTCCGGCTTGGACAGCACCTCGTAGAGCAGACTGGCCATCGCGGCCACGCTGGTGCCGTGCCCGGCGATCAGAAACGAGTTCATGATCATGCCGATCTCCAGCGGACCCAGCGGGTTGCCGTTGAGCTTGGCGTGGGAAAGCTGAGTCAGGAAGTCGTCCTTGGGGTTTTGCGCCCGCTTCATCACTTCCCCGGCTCCGAACATGGCGAAGTCCATGAAGGCGATCGGGCCTTTCTCCGGATCCTCCATGTCGGCGACCACACGCAGCGTCAACTCCCGCACCGTATGCCGTTTGTCGAGGTCGAAACCGATCACCCGGCATAGCGCGAACAGTGGAACCTCTTCAGAGAAGTCCTTGACCAGATCACAGTGACCCTTCTTGGCGAAGGTGTCGATCAGGGCGTTGATGTCCGCGCGCACCCCCTCCTCGACCGAAGCCGGCGTGTCGGCGTTGAAGGCCTGGCTGACGATCTCACGCCAGGCGGTGTGCTCCGGCGGATCGAATTCCAGCGGCGGGAAACCCGGCCGGTCGGCGACCGGCAGGACGCAGGTCGGGCTGTACGACCAGGTCTCCCAGTCACTGTGGATCGCCTTGACATCGTCGTAGTCGAGCGCGAGATAGAACCCACCCATCTCGCTGCTGTGGGGAACCGGGCAGCCGGCCGCGCGGGCTTGCTCGAACAGCGCTAGCGCCTTGTCGGGCGTTGAGGTGTAACTGCTGTAACCATCAAGTTCAGCCTTGAGTTCGCTGTCGAGTTCGTGTGCCATGAACACCTTCCTTGTGGGGTGGCTCACATAGTAGCGATACTATTGACTAGGAATCAATGACTTCCAGTCGAATGCCCGTTGACCTGCACTCCAGTTCCTTGACACCAAGTCAACGAAACGGTAGAGAATCACTATGAACAGCACTGCGGCCGACCCGATCGACGTCGTCGTGCGCGACGTCGAGTCGATCGCTGACGACTGCATCGCCCTGGTGTTGGAGCGGCCCGGCGGTGGTGAGCTGCCGAGCTGGGAGCCGGGTGCTCACATCGATCTCGTAATGGGCGGCGGACTGACACGGCAGTACTCGCTGTGCGGAGATCCCGCCGACACGGCCAGCTGGCGGATCGGCGTTCTGCGCGAACCCAATAGCCGCGGCGGTTCGATTTACCTCCACGACCGTGTCCAGGCAGGCTCGGAATTGATCGCCCAAGGCCCGCGCAATCACTTCCCTCTCGTGCGTAGTTCGCGCTACCTGTTCGTCGCGGGCGGTATCGGGATCACCCCGATCCTGACCATGGTTCGGGCCGCCGAGGCAGCCGGCTCCGACTGGCGGCTGTTGTACGGCGGACGGCGCCGCGAGTCCATGGCCTTCGTGGGCGAACTCGAGAAGTATGGCGACCGGGTGCTGGTGCGGCCCGAGGACGAATACGGGCTGCTGGATCTCGCCGACTTCCTGGATGGCGCCGGATCAGACACAGCCGTCTACTGTTGCGGCCCAGAGCCGTTGATCGCCGCCATGGAGCAGGCTTGCGAGAGCGCTTCGCTCCCCCTGCACGTCGAACGGTTCGCCCCCAAGCCAGTCGTGAGCACAGTTGTCAACGAAGAATTCGAGGTCGTCTGCGAAGCGTCGGGAATCACGGTGACGGTCCCGGCCGACTCGACGATCATCGCCGAGGTCCGCAAGGCCGGCGTCGAGGTGCTCAGCTCATGTTCGGAGGGCACCTGCGGCACGTGCGAGACCGACATCATCGAAGGTGTTCCCGATCATCGCGATTCGGTGCTCACACCGGAGGACCGTAAGGCCGGTGAGTCGATGATGATCTGCGTATCGCGCTGCATCGGCAAGCGCCTGGTGCTCGACCTGTAGACGACACCAGAAAGCGGTGTGGGGCCGACACGGTGCCGACCCCACGCTCCCTGCCTTTCAGATCATTTCGGGGTCCACGACGCCGGGCTCGATACCCAGAAGGTTGCGGCCCACCTGCTCGTAGCTGATCTGCGAATTGAAGATCACGTGACGCGATCCGATCGAGAAGTCACGCCAATAGCGTTGCGCCGGCGCCGTGGTCGTGAATCCCGATGAACCACCGAGATCCATGAGGCGTTCGATCGCCGCGTGTAGCAGCTGGATTACCAGGGCGCCCTCCCCCCGGGCATCGGTGCGTTCCTCGACCGTCTGCACTCGACCCTCCGCGGCGGCAGCGTCGATACGGGCGCAGGAGTTCTCCACCATCCGGCGGGCCGCCTGAATCTGCGTGGCGGCTTCACCAATCGAGGCGTGATATGCCGCCGAGTCGCTCTTGTGCGCGTAGGTGCTGTAGATGATCGGGCTCCCGCTCTTGGCGGCAACAACCTCGAGGACGCCCTCAGCGCACCCGACCAGGACCCCAAGCGCCTTCGCCCGCAGAATCGGGTAGTTCACCCAGTAATCGCTCGCCACCCGGACCGACTCGTCAACGGTCGCCGGCGGGCAGACCGCGATGTCCGAGAACGCGGCGATCATGTCAGCCGGTACGAACACGTTGTCCGCGACCACGGTGTCGGAGCCGGTTCCCTTCATTCCGGACACTTGCCACGTGTAGTCAAGTTTCACATCGGCCATCGGCATCACCGCCAGCATCGGCAGCATGTCGGGAGATAACGCGGGGACCATGGTCCAATCTGCGTGATGGGAACCCGTGGCATAGCTCCACTTTCCGGTGAGGCGATATCCATCCCCGTCTGGCGCGAGCTGCCCGATGCCGTTCTGCGGTGAGCAGATCAGCGGAATCCCTTCGACGAAGATCTTGTCCTGGATGTGGGCCGGCAGCTTGGATGCGAACCAAAGGCACGAGTTGTAGATCGTGTACACCCAGGCCGTTGACGGACAACCCTTGGCGATCTCGGCGGCGACCCTGGCCATCGAGCGGCTCGACTGCGCCAGTCCCCCGATCCGGCGTGGTCCGGCCATGGAGAAGATACCGATCTCGGTGAGCTTGTCGACGACCTCGCGGCTGAGTTCACTGTTCTGCTCGTGCTCATCGGCCTTGCTCTCCAGAAGTGGGCGCACCGCTTTCGCCCTGGCTACGAGTTCGTCGGCAAGGTCGTCCTGGAAGCCGAAATCCTCAGTCGCTTCGCGACGGACGTCTTGGTCAATGGACATGGATAAATACCTTTCGTGATGACTTCCGGGTTGGTGTTGGCGGGATGCTTGGGAGCAGATGCGCTGCGGATCGCGGTTCGATGCGGGTCACGATGCGGTCAATCGCCGGAAACTGCTGCGGTGGAACACGATCGGCTCGACTTCGCCATTCGGTTCGTCAGCACAGTGCAGTTCGTTAACGCGCAGTACGACGATCGTGTGATCCCCCGCTGGGACCTGCTGTTGGATCGATGCGTCGATGCAGACACTGCAGTCGGCAATGAAGAGCGCTCCACCCGATCGGCTTTCGACTTCGATGCCGGCGAACCGATCGCCTTCCTTGGCCGCCAACGTCCGAGCAGCCCGGTCATGCGCAGAGCTGAGAACACTGATCCCCAACCGCGGGAACCGGGCCAGTCGCGGCCACGTGGTCGAAGTGTTCTGCACGCACAGCGCCACCAATGGCGGATCGAGGGAAACCGGAACGAAACTGCTCACCGCCATCCCGACGCGTTCGGTACCGGCATCGGCGCAGACCGCGACCACCCCTGTGGGGAAATGGGAGAAGGCGCGTCGCAGCGCGGCCCCGTCCAAGGCAAGCGCTCCCATTCCGCCTCCCGAGTTGGCGACTTCGACGCACTCACCGCCCGCTCAGACAGGCGCGGCGAGGTGGTGCGCGTCACAGTCTAGCGTTCTTTGACTTTCTGTCAATGACTTTTAGTCGACGAGCGTTGACGTGCGTTTATACGACCGATGTAGGCATTGACTCGGGGGAAGGGGCGGAACGTAGGCGCTTTGTGTCCGGCTCAGGCCTTGGCGGCCGTACCCTCGCAGAGTTGCGCGATGGCCTGTTCGACCGCCCCGCTGATCGAGGGATCCAACTGAGCCGCTCCGCGCATGGCGACCACCGTCTGCTCGAAGAGCACATCGGTCAGCGCGGTGACATCGAAGGGTTGTCCGTTCTGATGCCAGAACGCCGCGACGGCGTCCACGGCCCCGGTGGCGGCATGCAGCATCGTCCGCAGGGCGGGGTTCTGCGGATCGAGACCGAGAGCCTCACAGCCGCGGTCGATCTCACGCCAGCGGTTCTCCTCGAAGAAGGCCCAGGCTTCGGGGTCCGTGCCCCTGCCGCCGAGAACGAGCCGGCTGGCCAGGCCGCGGTGCCGCGCCAGGTAGGCGAACTGGTTGTAATAGCGCTGGCGCATCTGAGCGCCCGGGGGAAGCTCGGGATCGACCTGGTGGGCGGCCTCGAAGTCTTGCGCCGCTTCCTCGATGGCCGCCAGGTAAAGGCCTCGCTTGTTCTTGAAGTAGTGAAATAGCAGGCCGTGGGCGACGCCGGCCGACGTGGCGATGTCACCCACCGAAACCTCGTCATAGAGCTGAGCCGAGAAGGCCTCAACCGCGGCTTCCAGGATCCGCCGACGAGTCTCCTCGGCTTGAGCCTTGCGCGGCGGCAGCTCCGTCTTGGTCTCCAACGCCTCGACCTTTCTGCTCACCCATCAGCCCCCAATCCTGGCTCAACCATTATGAATCATCGGCCGTAATCGTCTCGACTTCAAGTCATTGACTATAAGTCAATCTCGTCCTACTGTGAGGCTGCGCACACACGTCGACAGCGTTCAGGGCGTCGGCCCGCGGGTCGACGCCGGCAAGACCGATGACCTTGGGAGACCACGATGCAGGCTCGTCCCCGTCTCGCACACTTCGTGCTTCAGACCAACCAACTCCCTGTCCTGCGAGCCTGGTACATGAAAGTGCTTGGCGCACACGTGGTCTACGAGAATCCGGCCATGTGCTTCCTGACCTTCGACGACGAGCACCACCGGATCGCACTGTTCGGGCCACCCGGCAATGTGATGACCGACCGCACTCCCCTGACGATCGGTATGGCGCATTCGGCGTTCACCTTCGACAACCTCGGCGAACTGGTCGACAAGTATCTGGAACTCAAGCAAGCAGGGATCGAGCCGCGAGTCCCGGTACAGCACGGCGTGACGACGTCGCTCTACTACCGAGACCCCGACGGCAACATGGTCGAGCTTCAGATCGACAACTTCGCCACACCCGACGAAGCGACGGACTACATGCGGGGCGCGGAGTACGGCGCCGACCCCATCGGCCCGAGCTTCGACGCTGATGCGCTGGCGAGGGAGTTCAAGGCGGGCACCCCGGTGGCGACACTGACCACCCGGGCATGGGCGAAGACGACTCCTCAGGTCAACCCCTTCGAACTGCTCACGACGGTCTGAACGCGGATTCGAGCAATGCGGCTAATCAACCTCGGTGGCAGGATGGCGATCGAACGCGGCGGACGGGCAATCGATGTCGAAAGCGCGAGCGGCGGGGCGTTCACTCATGGGTTTCAGGACGCATTCGAGCGCTGGGACGAGTTCCGTAGCTGGGCAGACCACCTCGACGATTCGGACGGGCGTTCTTTCGACCCGGCGGAGCTGTGCGCGCCAGTCGGCACTCCCCGCCAGATATTCGCGATCGGCTTGAACTATCGCGGCCATGCCGAAGAGACCGGACTGGACATTCCGGACAGCCCGATGGTGTTCACCAAGTTCGCATCCTCGATCACCGGACCCTACGGTGAGGTGACCATGCCACCCGGCTCGGTGGACTGGGAAGCCGAGCTCGTTGCAGTCATCGGCCGCCGAGCTGAGAACGTGACAGCGGGCGCCGCCTGGGATTTCGTCGCCGGCCTCACTGTCGGGCAGGACCTTTCCGAACGAGAGCTCCAGATCAAGCCGCCGGCGCCCCAACAGTTCAGCCTCGCCAAGTCCTTTCCGGGGTTCGCTCCCCTCGGTCCGGCGCTGGTCACGCCCGACGAGTTCGCCAACCCCGATGATCTCGAGATCGGCTGCTCGATCGACGACGTACGGGTGCAGAGCGCACGCACCACCGATCTGATCTTCTCAGTCCCTGAGGTGGTTTCGTTTCTTTCCGGAATCCTGCCGCTGTTACCGGGTGACGTGATCTTCACGGGTACACCAGCCGGGGTCGGGTTCGCGCACAAACCCCCGCGTTATCTGAAAGCCGGCGAAGTATTGAGCACGTTTATCGAAGGCATTGGCACCATGCGTCATCGCATGGTTGCCGGACATTCGCGACAGTGAGCACGGATACCTCGGCAGCCGATTGCGGCGAGGTGCTCTGGTCACCGCCGGAACAGACACTCGTGGACTGTCGCATGGCGCAGTATCGCCGCTGGCTCGCGGAGCAACGCGGACTGCAATTCGGCGGCTACGAACAACTCTGGCGCTGGTCGACAGATGATCTGCCGGCGTTCTGGCGCTCGATCTGGGACTACTTCGGTGTCGTCGCCGATGGCGATCCGGACCCCGCTCTGGTCGACGTCTCCATGCCGGGTGCGCGGTGGTTTCCCGGCGTCCGTCTCAACTACGCGGAGAACATGCTGCGCGGCGACGAGAGCGCGATGATCGTCACCGCACTGTCCCAAACCCGCGCCGCGGTGACCTTGACCCGCGGACAGTTGCGAGACCAGGTGGCCCGCGCCGCCGCCGGACTGCGGCGGCTCGGCGTCGGCCCCGGTGACCGTGTGGTCGCCTACCTGCCCAACATCCCGGAGGCGCTGGTCGCCATGCTGGCGGCAGCGAGCATCGGAGCAATCTGGGCGGTATGTGCGCCCGAACTGGGCGTGCGAAACGTGCTCGACCGATTGCGGCAGTTGGACCCTAAGGTTCTCATCGCGATTGATGGCTACCGCTACGGCGAGAAGAGCATTGACCGCGCGGCCGAGCTAGCGACGATCCGATCCGACTTGCCGAGTCTCACTGCGACGGTCGTGGTCCCCTACCCGGACTCGCGAGCCAACGACGTCATCCCGTGGAAGGATCTGATCGCCGAGCCCGCGATGCCACGGTACGAGCGGCTGCCGTTCGATCAGCCGCTCTGGGTGTTGTTCTCCTCCGGAACTACTGGGCTTCCCAAAGCCATCGTGCATTCCCATGGTGGAATCGTGCTCGAACTGCAGAAGGCGTTGGGTCTGCATACTGATCTCGGTCCGGGAGACACCTACTTCGTGTACTGCACCACCACATGGGTGATGTGGAACATCCAGATCTCGGCTCTGCTGCTCGGTTCTGCGATCGTCTTGTTCGACGGCGACCCGGCCTATCCCCGACCCGATGAATTGTGGCGGGTTGTGGAATCGACTGGGGTCACCGTGTTCGGCGCGGGCGCCGCATTCCTCATGGGTTGCCGCAAGGCGGGCATGAGTCCGAAGGACGAATTCGATTTGACTCGGCTGCGCGGCATGATCTCGACCGGCTCGCCACTGCCCGCGGAAGGCTTCCGATGGGTCTACGAGGCAGTACACCCGACGATCTACTTGCAATCCACCAGCGGCGGAACCGATGTGTGCACCTCTTTCGTCGGCGGTACCCCGCTGCTTTCGGTCCGGGCCGGCGAGATCACCGCGCCCGCTCTCGGCGTCCTCGCGCGCGCACTCGATCCGAGCGGCCAGCCCGTTGTCGGGCAGGTGGGTGAGCTGGTCATCTCCGCGCCGATGCCGTCGATGCCGGTGCGGTTTTGGAACGACTCGGACGGCACCAAGTACCGGTCCGCCTACTTTGAGCAATATCCGGGTCAATGGCGCCACGGTGACTGGGTCACGTTCAACGCACGCGGCGGCTGCGTCATCAGCGGACGTTCCGACGGAACCCTCAACCGTGGCGGGATTCGTTTGGGAACCAGCGAGTTCTACTCGGCACTTCAGGACACGTCCGAGGTCGAGGACAGCCTGGTCGTGCATCTCGATGACCCAAGCGGTGGACCGGGCGACCTGCTGCTCTTCGTCCAACTCCGGCCAGGGTGTCAGCTCGATGATTTGTTGCGCTCACGGATTGTCGCCGCGCTGCGTCAGCGGCTGTCACCCCGGCATACGCCCGACCAGATCATCGCGGTACCCGAAATACCCTACAACCTCACCGGAAAGAAGCTCGAGGTTCCGGTGAAACGCCTGCTGCTCGGTTCACCACGGGCTGAGGTGGTCTCGGAGGGCGCGGTGCGAAACCCCACCGCTCTCGATGTTTTCGAGCGGATGTCGGACCGCTACGCCCCGACAGGACGCTGAGTCACCTTTCCAAGGAGGAGAACACATGTCAGACATCAAGGTTCCGGTACTCATCGTCGGGGGCGGCTCGTCGGGGATGATGACCTCGATCATGCTGTCCTGCTATGGGATAGACCACCTCATGATCGAGCGACATGAGGGTACGTCTCTTCTTCCGAAGGCGCACTATCTGAACCAGCGAGCCATGGAATTGTTCCGTCAGTTCGGAATCGCCGACGATGTCTACGCCGTCGGAACCCCGATCGCCAACATGTCCTCGGTGGTGTGGCAGACCACACTGGCTGGCGACGGTCCATTGCAGGGCAAGCGGTTCTACAAGATGGACTGCTTCGGGGGTGGTGCACTCGCGGAACGCTACGAACGCGACAGCCCCTGCCCATCGACGAATCATCCGCAACTGAGGCTCGAGCCGATCATGCGCGAGCACGCCGAAAAGCGAGCACCCGGAAAGGTTCTGTTCAATCACGAACTGACCAAGATGTCGCAGAGCGCGGATGCAGTGACAGCAACCATCGTCGACCGGACGACCGGCAAGAGCTTCACCGTGACCGCCGACTACCTAGTCGGCGCCGACGGTGGCAAGACAGTCGGCCCGATGATCGGCGCAACGATGGTTGGCGCCCATGACCTGCTCGACATCGTCACCGCCCACATGAAAGCCGACTTCTCCCAATGGTGGGAGGACGACATTCTGATCGCCCACTTCATCAACCCCGAGGCCGGCTCCTACCCATCCGGCGGGAACATGGTCCCGATGGGTCCCACGTGGGGCAAGCACTCCGAGGAGTGGGCATTCCACTTCGCGTTCTTGCCCACCGACGACTCCAACCTGGACGAGACGGCCATGCTCGCCAAGATCCGCGAGCTTCTCGCCGTGGGGGATGTCCCCATCGAGATCATTCAGATCAGTCACTGGTCGGTGCAGGGTTCGGTGGCCGATAAGTTCCAGGAGGGTCGGGTCTTTCTTGTCGGCGATTCCTGCCATCGGCACCCCCCGACGACAGGCCTGGGCATGAATACCTGTGTCCAGGATGCCCAGAACCTCGCCTGGAAACTGGCGGCGGTCATCAAGGGTCAGGCGGATCCGTCTCTGCTTGACACCTACGGCGTGGAGCGCCAGCCCGTGGGTCTACGTATTGTCGACTGGGCCTTGTTCACCATGCAGAACCACTTCGTGGTGGACGCCGGCATCGGCCTCCTGCCGATACCGGTTCCACCGGAGATGCATCGCGGCGTCTTCGAGATCTTCTTCTCCGACACCCCGATGGGAGCCACTCGACGAGCCCGGTTCGAGGAAGCGGTCAAGACACAGCGCACCGAGTTTCAGGCGCACGACCTGGAAATCGGCTACTCCTATCCTGCCGGCGCGCTGGTTCCCGATGGATCGGCACCACCGCCGAGCGATCCGATGGGTTCGATCTACTACCCCACCACCCGACCGGGCCATCGACTGCCGCACGCTTGGCTGAAATCTGCAGGCGGCCGGATCTCTACCCATGACCTCACCGGCAACGACGGCCGCTTCGTCCTGATCACCGGGCCTGAAGGTCCGTGGGCGCAGGCGGCGGCGAATGCCGCAGAGAAGTTCGGCATCGACATCACCGTCGCCTCGATCGGCAAGGACTACGAGGACGTCGATGGGCAATGGGAGACAGTTCGGGAGATCGAGCCCGACGGAGCGATTCTGGTGCGCCCCGACAACTACGTCGCGTGGCGCAGCATGTCCGCCGCCCAGGACCCCACCGACGTTCTCGCCACTGCCGTCGGCACCGTTCTTCACCGCTGATCCACAACAAACCGAAAGGGAACCCGTGAGTCCAAACCAAGGCAAGGCAGAATTCGCAGAACCGATCGCCCTGTTCGGCAGTGATCCCGTGGCGGTCAGGGAGATCGCCGCCATGGAGAAGGCGATCGAAGCCAACTACAACACCAAATTCCTCGAGGATCCCGACGCGCCGCTCGAGCACTACATCGAGCACCCTGACGTCAGCTTCATCGACATCTTGGCGCCCGGACACTACTTCGGGCCCGATGTGCGCAACTGGTTCAACTACATCGGCCCGCAGTTCGTCGGCGACCTCGGCCTGATCAACATGCGGATCTTCGCCAAAGACGATGTCGGCTTCGTGTACATGAACCAGACCTACGAAGGCGACCTCGACGACGGACAGCACTTCTTCTGGAAGATGCGCCAGACCGATGTCGTCCAAAAGATCGAGGGCAACTGGAAGATTCTGCACACTCACTTGTCATTCGGCGCGGTGCCGCAAGCCAAGCACCCGGATTCATGGGTTGTTGACTTCGAAATGCCGAAGCGCCCGCAGCCCTGGGATGTCGCCGCCGAACTCGCCGGCGGCTGAGCCGTGGCCGTCAGCGAAGCCCAGACCCGGCTCGAGACGTCGCCGCCCCCGCTGGGCAGGCAGGGACCTGCGACCTTTCTGGCCCTTGTCGGCGTCCTATGGCTGGCGCTCAGCGTCGTCGTCATCGCACGTTGGGTGACATCCGACACCGAATTCCAGCCGGCCCCGCGGATCGGCCCCGACGTCATGGAACCCTGGCGGTTGGGCGCATTGCGGGTCTTCGAGGCGATCAGCCTGCTCGTGATGGCGGCATTCATCTGGTACTGCGTCGTGGTACCGCTGCGCCGGACCGGACGACTGGGGCTGGATGGAAAGTTCGTCGTCGGCGGCATCATCTGCTTTGTTGCCGATGCGTTCCTCAACGCCCAGCAGTACCTGTTCGCCTGGAACAGCGCCAACGTCAACCGCGGTGTCTGGGTCAGATTCATGCCCTTCCACAACCCGTCAGCGCCGAGTCGCTATGCGGAGTCTTTGGTGTGGGGTCCGCCCATGTACATCTACTTCTGTGCCGGAGTCGCGATCGTGGCCTGCCACCACGCGAAGAAGGTACGGCTGAGGTGGCCGGCGATCAGCAAGTTCCGCCTCTTCGTCTTCATCTTCGCCGCCGAGTTCCTGTTCGACTTCGTCGTGGAGAACGTGGTCATCCGGACAACTCACGCATACGCCTTCGCCAAGACGTATGAACCGCTGACTCTCTGGGCCGGCAAGATCTATCAGTTCCCGATCTACGAATCGATCCTGGTGGCATTCGTCGGGTGCATGTTCACCTGGGCGCGTATGGAGGCCGAGGAACGGCCGGTGGGCTACTCACCCATCGAATTCGGCGCACAGCGATGGCGCCCAGCCCTGCAGCCGCACGTCCGCAACTTCGCCGTGTTGGGCTTCTGCATGCTGACTCTGGTGTTCGGCTACCACCTGCCGCTCAACTGGCTCGGCGTGATCGGAACCTCATATGCAGATATGCCCAGCTACATGCTGCCCGGATAGGACCTGCCGGGCTTGACGGGTCAGTTGTGCACAACCCCGTAGAGGAAGTTCCGAATCCGCTCGGCGAAAAGCTCTTTGGCGGTGAGTTGGTTGGTGGCCAATGCTTTGGTCAGGTGCGGGTGCTCGACCGGATCGACATCAGGAAAAAGCACGTGTCGGCCACGCGACTTTCGGACCGCTTCGACGAGAACCGCCCCGACGCAGAGTGTTTCGATGCCGTCGAGAATCTCGATGTGCAGTTCCACCGGGACGCCGGAATCGCTGAGGAACCGCGCCGCATCCTCGAAGCTTCCGACCAACGTCTCGCGCGGAAGGTATTCGATGAGCACCGGGGCGGCGTTGCGGTGACGCAGAACCGATTGCCGAAAGTTGAGGCCGAGCGTGACGAAATACTCCGGCCAATCCGATCCCGGTGGGCGCCGGGGCTTTATCACCGACTTGCCGGCGATGTAGCGGGCGATCGCGTTGAGAATCTCGGTCTTGTCGGCGAAGTGGTGATAAAGCGACGGTGCTTGCACCCCCATGTGTTTCGCCAGACGAGGCAGGCTGAAGGCGTCCAAGCCCTCGCTGTCGATGATCTCGATGGAGGCCTGAACCGCAGCGGCCCGGCTGATCAGAGGTTTCGACGGTCGCGCCATGTCAGTTCAGACTCCGCAGCGGCGTCATCTCGTCAGTATAGGGAGCACCGAGCCGCTTTCGGGTCATCGCGCGGGCCGCCCGAGCCGTCGCCGCCAGTCGTGCGCCCCGAGCATCCGCGTCATCTTCGCGATCAATCGGGATTTGGCCGGCTTCACGGGATACCACAACGGTTCAGACTTGAGCGAGAAGCGCTCCTCGACAACGGACTGCTGACGGCAGTACTTGAGGACGCCATGAGCCCCACCGAACCGGGTACCGAGGCCGGAGTTCTTCCAGCCGCCCATCGGGATCGGCAGTTGGAAAGTAGCCACCAAAGCATTGTTCACCGACACGGACCCGGCCTCGATCCTCCGTGCGAGGCGTTCGGCGCGCCGCTGGTCTCGGGTCCACACGCTCGAGCTCAGTCCGTACTCGCTGTCGTTGGCCAGCGTGATGGCTTCGTCCTCATTGCGCACCCGCATGATCGCCACCATCGGGCCGAACGTTTCGTCGCGCATGCACTTCATCGAGTGGTCGACGTCCACCAGCACGGTCGGCGCGAAGAACCTGCCGTCGGGTGTGCTTGCCCCGCCGAGCAGAATGCGCGCACCTTTGGCCACCGCGTCATCGACGTGGCCTTGCACGACGGCCACCTGCGCCGAGGTCACCATCGCACCGATGTCACAAGCGAAGCTGCCAGGCTTGTCCATACCCTGCCGCAGCGCTCTCGCCTTGGCTACGACCAAAGAGACGAACTCGTCGTACGCGGCGTCTTCGACGTAGATCCGCTCGACGCTGATGCAGGCCTGTCCCGCATTGGTCATGCCACCCCACACCGCAGCGCTGGAGGCCCGCTCGAGATCGGCATCGGCGAGCACGATCATCGGGTCCTTGCCGCCCAGTTCGAGGCTGCATGGGATCAGACGTTCGGCGCAGCGCACCGCGATGGCCCGGCCGGTGCGCACCGAACCGGTGAACATCACCATGTCGACCTCGTCGACGACGGCCGCTCCCGCCGTGGCGCCACCGATGACGCAGGCCAGCACCGGCGGCGCCCCGATGCCCTCACGCCAGCCACGCACCACTTCCGCCCACGTCAGCGGCGTCACCTCGGACGGCTTGGAGACCACCGCGGCACCGGCGACCAAAGCCCCGACGATGTCCATCATCGGGCCGCCCAGCGGGCCGTTCCACGGCGTGATGAGCCCCACCAACTGATACGGCCGAGCCTGGACCCGAAGCCTGCGGACGGCGTTGGCGATCCCAGCCGGTTTCACGGTGCGGTCGGCCAGGAACTTCTCGGCGTTCTTGGTGAAGTAGTTGATAACGTCGATGGCCACCGCCATCTCCAGTGCGGCGTCGCCCCAGGACTTCCCCGTTTCGGCCTGCACCATCTCCACGATGCGCTGCTCGTTGTCCAGCAGCCAGTCCAGCCACCGCAACAGCCACGTCCGCCGCCCGGCAGGGCCCGCCGCCTCCCACGCCGGCTGGGCCTGGCGCAGTTCGGCGCACACCGCTGCGATCTCGACGGACCCCGCCGTGGCGACACTTCCGACCAGCCGGCCGTCGGCCGGGCAGTGCACGCTGATCTCGACGGGCCGGTCCGCTTCGGCCGCGAGTGCGGTTCCAGACTGATCCGTTGACATCTCGCAACACTCCTCGCTACCCCGGAATCTATAACCATAAGTTTTAAGACGCATCCGACGCAATGACTTCCCGCCGGGCAACACCACTGGACCCACCACAAACCTAATGGCTATAGTTTTTGGTGAAAGCCGAACGGAGGAGGCAGTCCGATGCGGGTTCGTCTGGACCGCTCGAAGTGCATGGGCCACGCGCAGTGTTACGCAGTCGCACCCGCCTTGTTTCCCATCGACGACGAAGGCTATTGCGTCCTGGAGGAAAGACCCGTTCGAAGCGGGGACGAGGCGCTCACCGAGGCCGGCGTCGCAGCCTGCCCGGAAGGAGCGCTGGTCGTCGAGGCGAGTGATTGACGCATTAAACCTATAGGCGTAAGGTTTCTGCGTCCGGGTGTCGCAGGTCACACGCTGCCCCCGTCGCCGCACGCAACCCCCGATTTCCGCGGGCTCGTTCGAAGACCGTGGTCCGGTTACCGAAGAGGAGCACAGCAAGGCATGAGACTCGAGGGCAAAGTCGCCGTCATCACCGGCGCCGGTTCTGGACTGGGCCGGCAGTGCGCGCAGTTGTTCACCGCCGAGGGCGCCAAGGTCGCCATCGTCGACATCGACTCCGACCGGGCCGAGCAGACCCTCAAACTCGTCACCGAGGACGACGGGGAGGCGATCGCGATCACCGCCGACGTATCGGACAAGGCGCAGATCACCGCGGCCATCGACGAGGCGGTCGACCATTACGGCAAGCTCGACATCGCCTGGGCGAACGCAGGCATCGTCTCCCGCGGCGGCGCCGCCACACTCGGCATCGGCGATCCGATCGCGTTCGAAGACATGACCGAAGAGGACTGGAACGATGTCCTCGGCGTGAACCTCACCGGCGTCATCTACACCGCCCAGGCCGCCGTGCCACATCTGAAGTCCAACGGCGGCGGCACGATCCTGGCCACGTCGTCGGCCGCCTCGTTGGCGGCCTACCCCAATATCGCCCTGTACTGCGCCACCAAGGCCGGCGTCAACGGGCTGGTGCGAGCGCTCAGCCTGGATCTGGGCCGCTACGGCATCCGGGTCAACGCGATCGCGCCGACCCACGGCATGTCCCCCAACTTCCTTCTGCCCCCGGGCTCGCCGGTGGTCGGGATGTCCTACGAGGAATCCGCCGGTCCGTGGGACCCCAGCGTCTCGCCCATCCCGCTCAAACTGCAGCGCCCTCCGTCGCTGGTCGACAACGCCAAGGTGGCGCTGTTCCTGGTTTCGGACGACTCGGCCTATATCTCGGGGGCGACTATCGGCTCCACGGACGGGGGCACCCTTGCCCGGGTCGGCATGTGGTTCCCGCAGGACCTCAACCCCGAACCGCTCCCCTGATCGCGGCGACAAGGAGACCAACAGATGACCACGGTTGAAAAAGTCCCGGCTCACCTGATCACAGACTTCGATATCTACGACCCCAGCCTCGCCGAGCCGGTCGATGTCATGCAGGAGAAGATGGCCGAGCTGGCGGCCATCGGGCCGGTGGTCTACTCGACCGCGCACGGCGGACACTGGATCATCACTCGTTACAAGGAGATTCACGAGGTTCTGACGCATCCCGAGCGGTTCTCCAGCTATCCGAACAACCTGGTGACCCCGGCGGACTTCGGGCGGTTCATTCCCCTGGAACTCGATCCGCCGGAGCACACCGCGTACCGCCATGCGCTGCAGCCGCTGTTCAGTCCGCAGCGCATGAAGCGGCTCTCCGACGACATCCGCGCCGTGGTGAACGACCTGATCGACGGGTTCGCGGCCAAGGGCGAAGCCGAGTTCATCTCCGAGTTTGCCCATGAGCTTCCGGCCAGAGTCTTTCTGGCCCTGATGGATTGGCCGATCTCCGACGCGGCGATGTTCACCGAGGCCACCGACGCGGTGTTGTTCGGCAAGCCCGGCGGCACCAAGGAGGAGTCCGACCAGGTGATGATGATGGCGGCGATGACCATCGCCGGTTACTTCAGCACCGTGATCGCCGAACGTCGCGCGAATCCGGGCGAGGACGCGACCTCCAAGTTGATTCACACCGAGGTGGAGTTGCCCGACGGCACCCGGCTGCTGACCGACGAAGAACTGTTCCGGATGTTCTTCCTGCTGTTGATGGGCGGCCTGCACACCGTTCAGGGGTCACTGGCCTGGGCGGTGGTGCACTTCGTCAACAACCCCGCCCAGCGTCAGGCCATCATCGACGATCCGGAGTTGTTGCCCAAGGCCGTCGAAGAGGTCTTGCGCATCGAGGCGGCGGTGACGATGGGACGGCGTGTCACCCATGACCTGGAGCTTGATGGGGTGCCGCTGTCGAAGGACGACCAGATGATCCTTCTGCTGTGCACGGCCAACCGCGACCCGGACTATTTCGACTCCCCCGACACCTTCGATGTGACCCGCAGCCCGAACCGACACCTGTCGTTCGGGTCGGGCCCGCATCGCTGCCTCGGCTCGCACCTGGGCCGGCTGGAACTGACGATCGCGCTGGAGGAACTGCACCGACGGATTCCCGACTATCAACTCGTGGAGTCCGACCCGCCGGTCTTCCACTCCACCCAGGTGCGGGGCTGCCACCGCATGCCGATCACGTTCACACCCGAGAAGTGAGACCGCGATGACCACATCACTGCCCCGGCCCGACCGCATCCGGCGCGCCATCGAACTGCTCCGCAACGACACCACCGACAAGTTCGACGACGTCTTCGGATTCTCCGCCGACGAGTTCATCGATCCGGCGCTGGCCCAGGAGGAGCGCGACTACGTCTTCGGACGGGTGCCCTCGATCGTCGCCCATGGCAACGAGATCGCCAAAACCTACGACTTCATCACCGTTCAGATGCCGCGCAACAACGTGCTCGTGGTGCGTCAGAAGGACGGCGGGGTCAAGGCGTTCGTCAATCTGTGCCGCCATCGCGGTGCTCTCATCGAGGAGAACGAGAAGGGCCGCTGTCGGGTCTTCTCCTGCCCCTACCACCGGTGGTCTTACGATCCCGACGGCTCGCTGCGAATGATCACCCGGGACAACACGTTCGGCGAGATCGACCGAAGCAGGTATGGCCTGGTGGAGTTGCCGTGCGAGGAACGCCACGGCTTCATCTGGGTCGTGGACAACGCGCAGGCCTCGATCAACGTCGCCGAGTGGCTGGGGCCCGAGATGGACGCGATCCTGGCCGGCTACCACCTCGACGAGTTGGTGTGCTTCCGCGCGGCCGGTTTCGACGAACCGACCAACTGGAAGATCATGCAGGACGCCTTCCTGGACGGCTATCACATCCAGTACGCCCACCCGAACTCCGCCGGCAAGATCATCCACACCAACGTGATGGCGTTCGAGGACTTCGGCAGGCATTGCCGGTTCATCGCTCCGCGTAAGTCCATCGACCGCTGGCTCGAGGAGGATCCGGGCGACCAGCCGCTGGACCCGTACGTCACCGAAACCCACTTCCTGCTGCCCAATAGCACACTGCTGCGTCAGCCCGACCACTTCCAGTTGCTGACCTTCCGCCCACATCCGACCGACCCGAAGAAGTCGCGGATGGAGCAGCGGCTGATGGTCCCCTCCGTCGAGGCCTCCGGCATCGACAAGGACCACTGGAACAACCGGTGGGAGAAGAACTGGCAGATCCTTCTGACCGTGCTGCACAGCGAGGACTTCCCGCTGCTGCGCAACTCCCAGCACGGTATGGGCAGCGCCGACGCCGGGGATATGTTGCTGGGCCGCAACGAGGTCGCCAATCAGGTGTATCACCGGGAGATCCGGAAGTTGCTCGCCGAAGGCCGGGCTGCCGCATCCCGATGAGCCAATGATCTCCTATGAGTGGCGAACCGAACTGAGCCCGGCCGAGGCCGACGAGCTCGCCGGCCTGCTTGCGCGTGCGGCGGTCTACGATGCCGAGCCGGGTTATTCCACCATCGAATTCGACGACGTGCGGCGGTCGATGGCCTCAGGCGAGCCCGACGCCCGGCATCTGGTGATCCGGATGCTGGCGCACGCCACGACGATGGCCGACCCGAATGCGCCCGAGTGCATCGCCGGTCTGCTGCGCCTTACCGGCGTCTCGGACGGCACCGCCGAGGCCACCGTCGTGATCGACCCCGCCCTGCGCTCGATCGGCATCGTGACACTGCTGCTCGAGCAGGTGGGCCTGGACACGACCGGACCCGCGGGCTGGTTCGGCAGCGGAGCCCACACCATCACCGCCTGGGCGCGGGGCAATCATCCGGCGACGGGTCGGCTCAGCAATCGATTCCTCGTCCCGCGCACCCGGCGGGTATGGCAGCTCATCCGGGGAACCCGGCAGGATCATGAACTCGCCGCCGCACCCGTGTTGGAACCGATCGAGACGCCTGGCGGGAGTTCGGGTTACGCGCTGCGGGAGTCCGGCCGCATCGTCGGGACCGCCGCGCTGAGCCGAAACCCGGTCGAATCCGAGGAATTCGGCGCGTGTGCTGTCGTCGACCACATCGAGCCGTCACCGTCGGCGCCGCCCGGTTCGCTGCGGCGCCTGCTGGAAGGCCTCGCCGTCGTGGCTCACGAGGCCGGCCATCCCGGCATCCTCGTCAACGTCGACTCCGACGACCTGGCACTGGTCAACGCGGCCCGGCTCGCCGGGTTCCACCATGACCGCACCGACGTGCGTTATCAACTCGGGGGTTCGTTGTGACCGGGGCGCCGCCCGACAATCTCGCCGCCACCGTCGAGGCCCATGGCAAGGCGGTGGCCGCCGCGGACAACGAGGCGGTGCTGGCCGACTTCATGCCCGACCGCATCGGTCAATTGATCGCCTCGGCCGACGTCCCGACCCGGTTGAAGGGCTCGGAAGTTCGCAGCATCACCGAGGTGGGCAAGAGCCGATATGACGCCGTCATCCGCTATACCAGACCGGATGACACCTGGTTCGAACTACGCAGCCGCTGGGTGTTGTTCGGGGACGGCGGCTGGCGCGTTCTCAGTGTGCGCAACATCCCGGACACCCCACCGTGGATGGACATCACCGGACCGTCCCCCGACGGGCTGGACACACCGCACTGGGACGGTTTGCGGATGGGCAAGCTGCTGCTGCAGAAGTGCCACGACTGCGCGGAATGGATCTGGTCACCGCGTCCGATCTGTCCGAACTGCCACTCCTTCGAACTACGCTGGCGCGGGGTCGAGCCGGATGGCCGAATCTACTCGTGGACGCGCACGTGGCAGCCGTTCGGCCCGGAGAGCACCGGACATCTCCCCTACGTCGTCGTCCTGGTCGAGCTGCCCGCGGCCGGTGGGCGCCGCGTGGTGGGCGTGCTCGCCCATGCCGACGGCGTGACACCGGTCATCGGCGCGCGGGTCCGCGGACACATCGAGCAGCCACCCGACGACAGGCACTGGCCGCTGGTCCGCTGGCACCTCGACCCGGAGACATCGTGAGCGGCTTCCGCGGTTCCACCGCCGTCGTCGGAGTCGGCGCCACCGACTACTACAGACGCGGCACCAGTCCGTTCTCCTCAGCCCAGTTGGTGTTGCAGGCCATCCTGGCGGCCTGTGCGGATGCCGGCGCCGATCCGCGGTCAATCGACGGCTTCGTCTCCTACGCAGGTGATTCCAGCGAGGGTCTGGCCATCGGCGCGGCCCTCGGCGTCCACGAGGTGCGCTGGTCCACCCAGGTCTGGGGCGGGGGCGGCGGAGCGGTGGCCGCGGCGGTCAACTGCGCCGCAGCGGCGGTGCACAGCGGCCAGGCCGAATGCGTGGCCGTTTATCGCGGGCTCAGCGAGGGCACCGACGGGCGCGGCGCCTACAACAAGGGCCACATGGGCCACCTCTACGCCGCGCACGGCATGCTGGCACCGGCCCAGGTGTGCGCCCTGCGCACCCAGCGGATGCTGGAGGTCGACCACGTTCCCGAATCCGCACTGGAGGCTGTGGCCCTGGCCGGCTACCACCATGCCCAGAACAACCCGCGGGCGGTGGCATACGGCCGGCCCCTCGACCACGACCGCTACCGGGGCAGCCGACCGATCTCCGACCCGTTGCGGCTGTTCGACTGCTCGCGGGAAAACGACGGTGCCGCAGCCATTCTCGTCGTCGCCGCCGACCGGGCCGGCGACTACCGTGGCGTACCCGCCTACATCCTGTCCGGGGTCCAGGGTGCGGCGGCCGGCTGGGCCGAGTCGGTGGAGAACGAGGACCGCTACACCAGTGCCGGCTTCCATCCCGCCCTGGTGGCCCGGCTGTGGGACGGTGCCCACATCAAGCCGGGTGACGTCGACGTAGCCCAGGTCTACGAGAACTTCACCGGCCCCGCGGTGGCGGCGATGATCGACCACGGGCTGTGCCCGCCCGGGGCGGAGGCGGGTGAGTTCATGACCGTGGAGAACCTGACCGTCGAGCGCGGCCGGCTACCGATCAACACCGCGGGCGGCAACATCGCCGAGGGATTCGTCCACGGGATCGGGCTGGTCACCGAGGCCGTCCGCCAGATCAGGGGCGGCTCGGCGAATCCGGTCCGCGATGCGGAGATCTCGCTGCTGATCGGCGGCCCCATGGCACCATTGGTCAGCTCGACGGTCTTCGGCTCGGCGGCGACGGTCTGAGGGCGACAGGACGCGGTAAGGAGGACGATGGCCGCGACAGTGGCTTCGGCAGTGCGCTGGTGGGCCCGTACCCAGGGTGGGCGGGACGCCGTCGTCATCGGCGACGAGCACCTCACCTACCGCGAGCTCGACGTCTGGACCGCACGGCTGGCACGTCGGCTGGCCGACGAGGGTGTCAAGCCCGGTGACCGGATTGGACTGCTGGCGCCCAATGCCCTGCAATGGCCGGTGGCCGCACTGGCGATCATGAAGAGCGGCGCCGTCCTGGTGCCGCTCAACGCCCGCCTCAAACCGGCCGAAATCCGAAAGATCGCCGACGACGCCGAAATCAGCGCCATCATCGCCGCGCCCACTCACCTCGCCGAAGCCGACGAGGCTCGGGTCGGTGGCCGCGACTTCACGGTATGGGGCTTCGATATCGTCGACGGGTCCCGCACCGGTGAACCCGACGATTTCGCCGTAGAGCCCGACCCGCAGGATCCGATCGCGGTGATCTTCACCAGCGGGTCGACCGGATTGTCCAAGGGCGTGATCCTGACCAGCCAGACGCTGATGGGTATGGTGCTGGAGAACACCCTCACCGAGGAGGGGTTCCGGCCGGGGACGGTCACCCTGCTGGTGTTGCCTTTGGCGTTCACCCCCGGGCTGGTCTACGGCCTGCTGATCACCTCGATTCTCGGTGGAACGCTGATCGTGGAGCCGGAGCTCAATCCGTCGCGAGCGGTAACACTGATCGAAACGCATTCCGTCCGAGCGGTTTTCGGTGTTCCGCTGGTCTTCGAGGCGCTCTCCCGAGCCGAGGAGTTCGCCGACGCGGACCTCACTTCGCTGCAGACTGCCATTGTCGGCGGGGCGGCGGTGCCGGTGGACCTGCTGCGCCGCTGGGCCGACAAGGGAGTGCTGCTACGCCAGATCTACGGCATGACCGAAGCCGGCGGGGTGGCGACTGCGACGGTCAAGGCCGAGGCCCTCGACCATCCCGATTCCTGCGGCTCGGGCTCGATCTTCACCGAGGTCCGGGTGATGGGCGACGACGGCTCGCTGGCGCAGCCGGGACAACCGGGCGAACTGGTGGTCCGTGGCCCCGGAGTCACCCCCGGTTACTGGAACGACCCGCAGACCACGGCGGCTGCCCTCCGGGACGGCTGGTTGCACAGCGGTGATCTCGGTGTCAGCGACGCACAGGGCCGCGTTCGCTTCCTGGACCGGATGAAGGAACTGATCATCACCGGTGGCATCAACATCTCGCCCGTCGAACTCGAATCGACCATCGGGGTACTTGACGGTGTCGCCGAGGTCGCCGTGATCGCCGCCGCCGATCCGCGTTTCGGTGAGACCCCGGCCGCGATCGTGACCGTAGCGCCGGGTGCGGTGCTCGACGAGCAGGCCGTGGTCGCTCACTGCGAGGCGCTGCTGGCGGACTACAAGGTACCGCGCTACGTCGTGCTACGCGCCGATCCGCTGCCGCGACTGCCCAGCGGCAAGCTCGATCGCAACGCGATCCGCGGCGAATACCGCGACATTCCAGAACGTTTCGACAAGGTGCGGTAGCCGCTCAATTGGTCGTCGGCGGTGTCATCATGTCCTGCCAAGCCTTCGGTGCGGATTGCGGTGCGAGGTCCGACTGGGTGTGGCGGCGCCCGTCGGGCCCGACGTAACTGCCGGTGGCCGGGTCGTAGTATGCGGCGGCCACCGGCGGGAGCGCGGCTTCGGAAGGCGTCGCGGTGGAGGCCGGCGGCAGTTGCGGGATGTCCTGTCCCGACAGCGTTCCGTTTGGATCGCCTTTCCAGTTGAAGCCGTCATTGAGTGGTACGTATTGCTCGTCGCTCCTGCACATCTTGGCGGTGGGCGCGCGCTTACCGGGATTGGTTAGGCAGGGCAGGTTTCGCGCGCCACGCACCGCCACCCAGGAATCCTGCGGTATCCGGCAATAGAGGTCGTCGACCGGGCGGTCGGGCGTGTCCACCTCGGTCGGAATGCGTTGCTGTTGGGCGGGAAGGTAACCCGTGGTGCAGGGCGGCGGGAGGTTGAGGTTGAGGTTGAACGACAGCACCAGCCCCGGGTTCTTGCTGTCCCGGTTCGCCACCGTGCCGCCCGCCATGACCTGGACACCCATCGGCAGCAACACGAGCAGCTGCTCGATCGCCGGTTCATAGGTGACGGCGAGCCGGCCGATTCCGAGCAGATTGGCCATCAGTATCGGAAGACTCGGGCGCAGCCGATCCATCAGCAGACGAGCGTGGTCGGCAGCTTCACCACCCTCTTGCAGCAGCCCGGCAAGCGAGGTGTCGTTCTTCTTCAGTTGTCCGGTCAGATCGGCCAGGTGGGCTGCCCAGGCCTGGATGGAGTCGGCGGTGTCGGCCTGTGAATCCAGCAGCGGGCCGGCCTGATCGATCAATGTGGTGAGTGGGCCGATGTTCTGGCGCGCGGCGGCCGCCAGTTGTGTCGAACCGTGAACGATCCGGGAGATCTCCGGGCCCAATCCCCCGATGGCGGCGTCACTTTCATCGATGACGGTCTTCAACTCGTCACGTGGTATGGCCTGCAGGCCGCGGTTGGCCGCATCCAGCAGCGTCCCGATGTCCGGGGGAATCGACGTGCGTTCGGCGTTGATGACGTCACCGCGCCGCAAGGACGGCCCCTTGCCGCTGCGAGGTATGAGTGCGACGTACTGCTCCCCGATGGCGGATGTGCTGTGCACCTGGGCGTCGAGATCGGCCGGTATGTGCACATCGGAGCGCAGCGACAACTCGGCATCCACCCCCTTGGGGGTCAGCCGCACCGCGGTGACGCGACCGACCTCGGTTCCGCGGTAGGTCACGTTGGCGCCTTCGTACAGACCCGCGGCGCCCGGCAGTTGCACGGTGACCGGGTAGCGGCCGATGCCCAACATGGCGGGCACATCGATGTATCCGACGACCATCACCGTCACCGACGTCAGTGTGACGATCGCGAAGATCACGAGCTGGATCTTGATCCGCCGACTCACCCGCATGTCAAGGCCCCTGATCCAGGTGGTAGGGCGCAACCAGTGGGTTGCCGGCGGTGTACGGGCTGGGGAGTTGACCGATGGTGCGACCCCACTGCATCTCCAACTCGGTGAGATTGCCTTCCCAGCGGGTGCCCGTGAACAACGTGTTGTCGATCCGGCTCAGGGTCAGGTCGAGTATCGCGGTGATGTTGGCGTAGTCTCCGCGGATCCAGTTGTCCAGCGGTCCTTTGGGCCACGGGAAGGTGCCGAGGAAGTCCAGCGAACGGGTCAGGTCCGGACCCGCGTCAGCCAACGAGTGCAGCACCGGGGCGACCTCTTTGAGCTCCCTGACCAGATTCGCTTTGCTCTGGTTGACGGTGTCGGCGGCCAGGGCGCTGAACCTCCCCAGCGCGGCCAGCGCGTCGGCGAGGTGATCGCGCTGTTCGGCCAGTACCGCCAGGGCGTCGGGGATTGTCCGTATCGCCCGGTCCAGTACCGGCTTCTGGTCGGCGAACTGTGTCACCAAGCCGTTGAAGCTGTCCGTTGCCGCGATGATGTCGCCGGTTTGTGCGTTGATACGGCCGGTGAACTGATCGAGTTGCTCGATGAGGCTGCGCAGGTCCGCTTCCCGGTGCGCGAAAGCGGCCGCAAACGCCGCGGTGATGTCCTGAATCTGGCCGATTCCCCCACCGTTGAGCAGCAGCGAGAGCGCGGCCAGGGTTTCGTCCGTTCCGGGATACGCCGCTGCATTCTGCAGCATGATGACAGATCCGTTGTGCAGCTTGCCTTCCGGTGCGACACCGACCGGCGGTGCCAGCTCGAGGTGCAACGAACCGAGCAGACTGGTCTGGCCGACTTTCACGGTCGAGTTTGCGGGCAGGTCGACGTCGCCGTTGAGGGTCATGGATACAAGGGCGTGCCAGCCCTGGCGCTCGATCTTCGTGATGGTACCCACGTTGGCATCGCCCACCCGCACACGGGAGTTCTGCTGGATGTACCCGACGTCGGGCAGTTGGGCCTGCACGACGAAGGAGCCTGGGCCCCGTCCCTGCGTCCCGGGAAGTGGTAACGAGTTCAGGCCGTGCCACTCGCACGCGGTGGAACCGACGGCGAGAGCCAATCCGATGACCGCGATCGCGCAACGGCTGGGGTAGTTGCGCCCCCGCGGGTTCACGACGGCCCTCCGCGCGGGACCATGAGTCCGGTCAGTCCGGCGGATGGATCAGTTGGCGCGACAGGGATTTCCGGGGCGGAGCCGACGGGCGCCTCGGCAGGAAGCATCGCGATGGGCTGCGCGGCTGCGTTCGGCACGTTCGGCCGTGCGGGTACATGGTCGGGTCGCAGCCAGTCTTCGGAGTAGGTCAATTCGTTGGGGCGGGCGGACTGCCCGACGACGTAGTTCTCCCCCAGTGGGAAGAAGTTGTACTGGCGGTTCTTGATGATCGGGGCAAGGTATTGCACGCACAGTTTCGCGGACTGCTCGTTGTTGAGTCGAGAAGCGGCCTGGATCCCACCGCACAGGAACGAGATGGGGTTGGCGAAGTTCTGCATCGTCAGCGCGCCGGTGATGCCCTGCTGGGTCGGCTGATAGATGTTGATGAAGTTCTGCAGCGTGTTGGGAAACAGGTGAAGCGACTGTTCGATGTCGTCGAGGCTGTCATGGAGAGCACCCGTGATGGAGGCGAGCCTGTCGGTGGTGGCGCCCAGCGCGTCGCGGTTGTCGGCGATGAACTTCGTGGTGTCACCGACGACGTCGTTGAGATCCCGCACGGCGTTCCCGACCGCTTCTGGTGACGCGGTCAGCGCGCCGGTCACCACGGCAAGGTTCTGGTTGAACCGCCCGAGCAACACCGAGCTGTCCTGCAGCGCGGCCACCACCACCGAGAGGTTCTTGATGGTGGCGAACGTGTCGGTGCTGTGATCACCCAGTATGGAGATGGCTTGCGACATCTTGACGACGGTGTCGCGGATGTTCGGTCCCTGACCTCGCAGGTTGTTCGCGGCGGTGTCGATGAAGGCGCCGAGGGTGCTCAGGCCACCGGGCCGGGTCGGCTGGAGGGCGTCGGTGAGCTTGACCAGCTGTTGACGCAGGTCGTCCCATTCCAGGGGCACCGCGGTGCGGGACTGGGGAATGACCGCACCGTCCGACATGGCCAGCCCGCCGGTGTAGGCGGGTGTGAGCTGGATTGCGCGGGATGTGACCAGTTGCGGCGAGATGATCGCCGCGGTCGCGTCGGCCGGCACCTGGTACTTGTCGTCGATCCAGAACGTGATCTTCACATGCTCGGCCTGGGGTTCAATCCGCTCGATGCGACCCACGGGGACCCCGAGGATGCGTACCTCGTCGCCGTTGAAGAGGCCGTTGCTGTTGTCGAAGTAGGCGACGACGTGGAATCTATCGGCGGCCGCAATGTTGCGGACGGCCAAGATGACACCGGCGATAAGGGTGATGGTCAATGCGACGGCGGTGCCGATGCGCAGATTGCGCGATCGCATCACTGACCTCCTTCAGCCGGTGCGGGTTCTCCGGGGGCGGGCACGAACACCGGCGATGGCGAGGGCGCCGGGGCGATCCCATCGCGTCCAGGTGGTGGCGCGGGCCCCCCGGGGGGCGGGCCACCGGGCGCCGGCGCCGGTAACGGCTCGCGGTAGGGGTAGCGCGCATCGCCGGGGTTGCCGGTAATGGCGTCGGGCAGGGTCAAGTGGGGCTGCCCACCCTGACCGGTCCGAGGGAAGGGCACGGGCAGTGGCGGGGTGGCGGGCTGGCCGGTCTGCGGATCGATGCGTTGGGAGGGCAGCAAGACGTTGGGGTCGAGTCCGAGGTCGGAGAACGCAGCGTCGACGAAGGGCTGGATGAACTGCCCCGGAAGCAGATTGGTGATGTAGGCCTTGAAGAACGGGCCCGAGGACACGGATTCACCGAGCGACATGGCGTACTGGTTGAGGTACTTGATCGCCTGCTGCAGGCCGGCTTTGCGGTTGTCGACGATCGACAGCACCGAATTCAACTTATCCAGACTCGGACGTAACTCGGACCGGTTGTCATTGATGAAGCCCTGCAGTTGTTGAGCGAGCGCGGAGAGGTTGCCGGACACCTCCTCCAAGGCGGCTCTTTGCGTCGCCAACTCAACCAGCAGAGTGTTGCTGTCGGCGACCAGGCTTGCGATCTGATCCGCCCGCTCGGAGAGCACACCGGTGGCTTTGTTGGCGTCGGCCAGCAGGCTGCGCAGCGCCGCGTCCCGGATGTCGAGCGATTGCGAGATCCGGCCCACGCCGGCGACCGCACGCTGGAGAGCCACCGGCGTGTCGTGAAAGGTGTCGGCCAACGTCGCCAGCGCATCGGACACCGACCTGGTGTCGAGTCCATTGATGGTGGCCGACAGGTCGCCAAGCGCGTCGGGCAGTTGATAGGGCGCCGTGGTGCGGTCGATCGGGATGGGCTGCGCCAGTTCGCCGTCACCGCGCGGTGTGATTTCCAGGACTTTGGCGCCCAGCAGGCTCTTCGTTCTGATGTTGGCCTCCGTCAGCTGCCCGAGTCGGACGCTGTCGTCCACCTCGAACCTGACAACCACTCGCGCACCCTGCAGGTCGACGGAAGAGACCTCGCCGACGCGGTACCCCGCCACCTGCACCGCGGCACCCGGACGTAGACCGCCCGACTCCGCGAAGTACGCCGTGTAATGCTTGGCGGAGTCGAAGAACGGAAGCTTGTCGTACTCGAGCGCCAGCGCGGCGGTACCGGCGATGGTGATCGCCCCGACGGCACCGATAACGAACAGGTTGCGTTCGGCGAAGGATTTCATGCGGGCGCACACCGTCCCGTGTCTTGTCCGGCGAGTTTGACGTAGACCGGTTGGCCACCTTTGCCGTTGACCTTCAGGACAAGATCGCAGAGGTAGAAGGTGAAGAAGTCACCCATGATGCCGAGCCGGCTGAGCACCTTGTACGAGTGCGGAACTGTCTCGAGGAAGTTGTCGAACCAGACGTGGTCTGCGGCGATGAGGGAACCGACTCGATCGGTCTGCGCGATGAGGTCTTTCGCCGGCTCGCGGGCCTGGACGAGAAGATCGGCAATCGTCTTGGCCCCGGCGTTGGTGTAGGCGAGTGCGGTGGTGATGTCGGCTCGGCGGGCGGCGAGTCCGCGGGTCAGTTCGGACAGCGAGTCGACGGCCTTGGCGAACTGGCCGCTCTGGTTGCTGAGCGACCCCATGACCGTATTGAGATTGGTGATTACCTGACCGATCAGTTCGTCGCGGTCGGCCAGGGTGCTGGTGACCGTCGCGGTCTGGCTCAGGAACGAGCCGATGGTGGCACCTTCATCCTGGAAGGCGGCGATCAGCTGACCGGACAGAGCGTTCACTTGTTGCGGATCGAGCGCGCGGAACAACGGGCGGAACCCGCCCAGGAGCGTGTCGAGATCCAGTGCGGGTTCGGTGTTGGCCAGCGCGATCGTGTCCCCCGAGTTGAGCCGCTGCGTGGTACCGGCTCCTTCCGTCAGGGCCAGATAGCGGTCGCCGATCGGGTTCTCCCAGCGAACGGCGGCCTTGGTCCCGTGGGTGAGCACCACGGTCGGCTCGGCCGAGAACTCGACGAGGGCCAGTGAGTCCGGGGTGATCGAGATCTTCTTCACCTTGCCGACCTCGACACCGGCGATGCGGACGAAGTCGCCGGTGGTCAGGCCGCTGACATCGGCGAATTCCGCGCGATACGTCTGTTCCCTCGAGAAGCGAAACTGCGAGAAGACGGCCAGCAGCGCCAACGTGCCGATGACACAAACGATTACGAAGATGGAGAAGCTGATTGCCGCGCGGCGCACGTTGTTGTTCACGGTGCTCCCGGAGCCGGCGCCGGCGCAGGCGGCAGACCGGGATAGAGCGGCTGGCCATCCGCGCCGTACCAGGGCGCGCCATAGGGCGGCCCACCGGGATACGCCGGAGGGGGGCCGGGAGCGGGACCGGGCAGGCACTCCCCCACATGTGGTGGCTCGGGGATCGCCCGGGTGACCGGGAAGTAGTCCACCGAGCAGGTCTGGCCGATACCGGGGTTGGGTCGCCAATCGAGCCCGGTGCCCCATCCGGTGTTGGTGATGAGCTGCCGGACGGGGAAGTTCTTCGCGACGTCGGGCAGCGACCCGCAGCCCGGCTTACCCCCCGGTCCGCCCTTGGCAGCCACGAGAGGGAGGTTCTCGGGGTATCGGTACAGGTCGTCGCCGAAAGCGATGCCGGCATCCAGGTAGACGGTACGACCATTGCCGCCGAACCATTGGCCGGCCTTGTCCAGGAAGATCTTCGCGCCCTGAACGGTGCAGGTGTACTCCGGGTTGTACTTGAGCAGGAGGGCGGTGGTCGGCTCCAAGGTGTTGATGCTGTCGACGACGGTGTCTTTGTTGGGGCCGAGCAGTGCGATGCCACTGGTGGAGAACCCGATCGTGTTCAGCAGCAGAGCATCCAGGTCATTCGGATGGCCGGCGATCGTGGCGCTGGTGGTGCTGGCCGCGTCGAGGGTGGCCAGGATGTTCCGCGCGGCGGCGGCATAGGCGTCACTGAACCCCTTGAGCGAGCGCCAGTCGGCGCCGACCTTGTCCATTCTCGGATTGACCGCCAGCAGAACCTCGTTGGCGTCGGTGATCGCTTGGCCCATGCTCTGACCCTGACCGCGGACACCGTCGGCCAGCGCGGTCAATACGGCGTTGAGCTTGGAGACGTCGACCTGGTGCAGAACGCCTACCAAATTGTCGAAGATCGTGTTGACCTCCGTGGTCACGTTGCGGGAGCGCAAGACTTCACCGGCACTGAGCCGCTTTTCAGTCGGGTTCTCGGGGTAGATGAGGTCGACGTACTTCGCCCCGAACACCGTCGTAGCCTTGATCTCCGCTTCGACGTTGCCGGGAATGTGGGCAACCTGGTCCGGAAAGATTTCGAGTTCGAGACCGGCCGGCCGAGGGCCCGCGGTGATGCCCGCGACCCGACCGACCTCCACACCGCGCATCTTGACCTTGGCCCCGGACTCCATCACCAGGCCGGTGCGGTCGGCGATGAGCGTGACGTGCAGGTAGTCGCTGAACGCGCCGAAGAAGAAGGCCAGGCACACGGCGGCCATCCCGATGATCGCGGCGAACAAGCCCGCCGTCCACCACAGCGGATGGAAGCGGAGTGCGCCATCTGTCCGGCTCATCCCGCTAGCCCGAGAGATGGAAGTGTCCGGACTGGCCGTAGATGGCCAGAGAAAGGAACAGGACGACGAACACCGCCGAAATCATGGAGGTACGGACCGCTCGGCCCACCGCCTCACCAACTCCGGCCGGGCCTCCTGACGCGGTGTACCCGTAGTAGGTGTGCACCAGCATGATAACGGCTGCCATCGAGATGGCCTGGAAGAACGACCAGATGATGTCTGTCGGATTGAGAAAGGTATTGAAGTAGTGGTCGTAGACGCCGCTGGATTGACCGTAGATGACGGTGGTTCCGAATCGGGCGGCCAGGAAGGCGGTGATCATGGCCACCGAATACAACGGAATCACCACGATGACACCGGCCACCACACGATTCGAAGCGAGGTAGGCCACTGACCGCACGCCCATCACTTCCAGTGCGTCGATCTCCTCGTTGATACGCATCGCGCCGATCTGGGCGGTAGCACCGGCTCCGATGGTGGCAGCCATGGCGATACCGGCGATCACCGGCGCGATCAGCCGCACGTTGAAGAAGGCCGACGCGAACCCGGTCAGCGCCTCCACACCGACATTCGCGAACTGGTTGTATCCCTGAACGGCGACCAGCGCCCCGGTGGAAAGCGTGAGGAATCCAACGATGACAACGGTGCCGCCGATGATGGCCAATGCGCCTGTGCCCAGACTCATCTGGGCGATCAGCCGCACCGTCTCGGCCTTGTAATGGACCAGGGCGTCACGGATCGAGACCAGCGTCCGGAAGTAGAACTGGGCCTGGGTTCCGATTCGCGTCAGCCCGCCCGTCCACCTCGCGAGAGCGCCGTCGAATCCGGGATGGACCCCGCTCGGCGCGGCGCTGGTCACAACGTCGCCTTCACGCCGACCGCGGTGGCGATGATGTTGATGGCGAAGAGCGCCATGAACGTGTAGACCACGGTCTCGTTCACGGCGTTACCGACTCCCGCCGGGCCGCCGCCGACCGAGATGCCCTTGTAGCAAGCGATCAACCCGGCGGCCAGCCCGAACAGCATCGACTTGATCAAGGCGATCACCACGTCTGGGGCCTTGGTGATGACCGTCAGCCCACCGACGAACGATCCTGGGGTGACATGCTGCACGAATACGGCGAAGGCGAAGCTGCCGGCCAGACCGACCAGGATCACCACCGATGACAGCAGCGTCGCGACAACGGTCGCGGCGAGCACTCGCGGCAAGACCAGAGTCTGGATGGGGTTGAGGCCCATCACTCGGAGCGCATCGAGTTCCTCACGGATCGTGCGGGCGCCCAGGTCGGCGCACATGGCTGTCGCCCCTGCCCCGGAAACCACCAGGACCGTCACCACCGGGCCGATCTGGGTGACCGTCCCATAGGCTGCTCCGGTGCCCGAGTAATCGGCGGCACCGAACTCGACGAGCAGGATGTTGAAGGTGAAGACCATCAGCACCGTGAAGGGAATGGCCAGCATGATGGTCGGAAACATCGACACTCGGGCCACGAACCACGCCTGGATCAGAAACTCCCGCCAGGCGAAGGGTCGGCGCGGGACGGCCATCAGCACGTCGAGCGCCATCGCGAAGAAACCACCGAGTGCGACGACGGGCTTGGCGGCCTGAGCTGAAGAGATCGATTCCAGCCGGCCGTTGAGCACGGAGGTGCCCTTCTCGTCAGGCTGTGTCAAGGCCAAGTCCGACCATTAACGTAACCCACCTTCAGGTTCTCTCGCTCATGGACGGACCGAAATCGGCACTGTCCAGCGGTTCCCAAAGTGGCTGCGACACAGCGAGTGTGCCACCACTGTGATCCAGGCCACCAGGCCGATTAAACCTTACACCTATAGGTAAATGTCGTCAATTACGAGGTCCGACGTACTGCCCGGTGGGTGACCGCGCCATCCCCGCTCCGGCGGTTGCTTGGGCCGCCGCCCGCAGCCGGCGACCTACGGCAGGATGTGCAGTCCCCACTGCGCCAGCACCGGTTGCACCGCGATGAAGTAGGTGGTGTAGTCGTCGCCCTCTGGTGAGGACGACAGAATCCCCACGGCGCTGATGGTGCCGTCGGGGTTCTTGACGAAGCCCGGACTGCCGCTGTCGCCCTCGAGGCTGAACACGCTGGCCTCCACCACGTATCCGTCGACGCTGTTGATCACCCCGCAGGTCTCGCCCGTGACGGCGCCGATCTTGCAGAACGGCATGCCCGTCGCGAGTTGACCGGGGGCGAGCACGTCGCGGATCTGGTAACCGCCGACGGCGGTGTAGGGCGCGGGACTACCGGGATCGAGCCGGATGATCGACGCATCCATCTGGTCGCCGTCGTCGACACTCGCGGTGATCCGGCCGACCGGATTACCCTGCGCGTCGGTCCATTCCGCGCCGTCACCGGCGTCGCAGTGACCGCTGGTCAGCAGGTAATAGCTGCCATCGGCGCCCTGGGCCGCGAAGCCCGCGGTGCACGACGCGTCCTCGGTGTCGACCTCGGTACCGGGCGCCGGAGCCGCGGCTGCCGTGCCGGCCAGTCCCAACGCCGCGACCGCGGCCATGCCTACAAGTCCCGGCAATTGCCACAGTCTGGCCATCCCCGACCTCCTCTAGCTGGGCCGATCGGATGCTACCGGGGGGCCGGAAGGAAGGTGAGAACAAAGCGCAAAATCATGAAATCGCAACTTTTGCGCGCCAGTGCACACAACCGGGCCCTGTGGTGTCCCTCGCCGTAGCTTCGGACGCGGTGGTTCGTCAGCGGAAGGACATGCACATGGTCGCCCTCGGTTCGATCAGTTCGTGGCAGCCCGGCCGGGGTGCGGTCACCACGTGGACGGCCTCATTGGACAGCCGGCGGCTCGCCCAGCGCGCCGAGCGCGATCCGCTGCCGCCGAGTCCGCAGCAGGCCCGACACCTGTGGGCCATGCGGGCCGGCGCCGGAGAACTACCCCGGCTGATCGTCGTGGCGTGGGACATTCCCGGCCACTGCGACATCGCCGCGATGACCGCCGCGGTCAACGCGCATGTTCGCCGCCACGACACCTACCACAGCATGTTCGAGTTCGAGAACGACACCATCGTGCGCCACACCATCGACGCGGCGGACATCAAGTTCGCCCCCAAGTCATTCGGCCCGATGGACGCCGATCAGATTCGCGCCCACAGCCTGCAGACGACCCCGTGCGCCCTGTCCTGGGACTGCTTCACATTCGGGATCGTGCAGCAGCAGGACCATTTCACGTTCTACGCCAGCGTCGACCATCTGCATTTCGACCTCACCTCGTCCACGCTGGTCTTCGTCGACATCCATCTGGCCTACCACGATCTGGTGCGCGGACAGACCGTCGCACTGCCGGCGGCCGGTAGCTATCGCGACTACACCGAAGACCGACAGGCGAAGGTCGCCGACATGACGCTGCACTCCCCGGCGATCAAGGACTGGATCGCCTTCGCCGATGCCGCCGACGGTGACTGGCCGAGTTTTCCACTGCCGCTGGGTGACACGTCATCGCACCATCGTGGCGACTTCCTGACCCTGCAGCTTCTCGACACCGAACAGACCGAGTCGTTCGACATCGTCTGCCGCGAGGCGGGCGCCCGGTTCAGCGGCGGTGTCATGGCCTGTGCCGCCCTGGCCGACCACGAGTTCACCGGCGGGTCAACCTTCCACGGGTTCACCCCCTCGGACACCCGCACCGCCGCCGAAAGGCTCACCCTGGGCTGGTGCGCAAGCCTGTTCCCGGTCACCGTGCCGATCGGGGACGGCGGATTCGGCGCGACCGTGCGCGCGGCGCAGCAGTCCTTCGACGCCAGCAAGCCCCTCGGCGACGTACCGTTCGAGCGGGTGCTGCAACTCGCCTCGGCGGACGGGCCGGAGGTCGCGCTGCCCACGCAGCTGCCGATGATGTTGTCCTACATGGACTTCCGCAGCGTCCCCGTGGCGGAGCTGTGGGCGCACGCTGGCTTCGGCGTGTACGCCGAGAACCTGTCATTCGGCGGTGTCAACACCTGGATCACCCGGCACGCCGGTGGAACCGACATCACCGTCTCGTTTCCGGACAACCCCGACGCGCGCCGGTCCGTTCGCACCTACACCGCGGCTCTGGCCCGGGTGTTCGGCGACGTCGCCGCCGTCACGGGCGCGTGGATCGACGAGATCACCCGTCACGCCAAAACCAGCTCCACGCCCGCTTAGCGTTCACACCGAAACGGCCTCGGGCACATTCCGCGGGCGCGCCCGACCCTTGTCGATGGTCTGGAAGATGCTCCACCCCACCAGGATTCCCAACGCGATCGACAACACCGCCGACCCGGTGACGGCCAGCGCGGCAAGACTGCCCGGGCCGCCGGTGACCGCCTCGGCCGCGGACTCGAAACTGAGCGCTCCCGGTACCAGCGCCCAGAACGCCGCCAGCATCATCACGATCGCGGGCGGGGACGTCTTGATCCGCGCCGCCCACATCGCGAACGGCACCTCCAGCACCGCCCCGACGAAGCCGGTGTGGCTGGCAGGCATGACGTTGGCCGCCAACGCCTGCGCGATGACCGCGACACCGATCGCGGCGATCAGCCACAACAGCGAGGCCGGCGGGGCGGACAGGTAGACGTACAGGCCCACCGCCACCACCACGACCGCCACATACAGCGACCACTCGCCCATCAATGCCGGCGGTGACTGAGGATGCAGCCGGTGGGCGAAGTGCAGACCCTGCGCCACCCCGAACACCAGCAGGGCCAACTGGGCGAGCGCGGCCACCAGCCGGCTGGCCCCGGAGATCACCTGCGAGCTGGCCAGCTCCATCGCCGAGACCGTCAGCGAGATGCCCGGCAGCAGCGCCACCAGCGCCGGCGTGATCACCCGCAGCAGGCCGTCGTGGGCGGTGTCGGTGACGAACCACGTCGCCAGGATGGTGACCACCATCGCCGCCACCGTCGGCAGCACCGGGTTCAGCGCCGGGAACGGCCGCCCGATCTGCACGATCGCGCCCACCACCAGACCGAGGGCCAGATACCCGGGCAGGGCTGCCCAGGTCGGATGGACCAGCATGCCGAAGCCCAGGCTGGCCAGGGCGTAGCCCACCGTCGTGGTGATCGGCCCGAACCTCGCCTTCAGCGTGCGGGCCCGGCGGATCTCCCGCACCGCGTCGGCGGGGCCGATCGCGCCGACGGCGGCCCGGCCGGCGATGTCGTCGACCCGCCCGGCCAGGTCGAGCTGCAGGCTGGTGCTCGCCGACCGCCCAACCTCGTAGCCCACGGCTCCCACCTGCACGAACAGCACCGTGGGCAGCACCACCACCTGCACCGGCTCAGCGGTGTACCGCGCCGCGATCTCCTGCAGCCGCGCCGAGACCAGCATCGTCGGCTGGTGCACCTCGAGCAGGGCGGACCCGATCTCGCGTAGCATCGCCGCCACGTCGGTGGGGTCATGCGGCCCGGGGGATGCAGCGGCTCGTGTGGCGCCTTGCGCAGGGTGTCCATGATCCGGCGGACGGAGGTGGATCGGTCGTCGCTCATGGGGGCATCATGGCGAACCACCCTGGCGGCATACTGACAGGTCCGTAAATTGAGCGTCCGCCGCAGCAAAATTGATGACAAATTGGCAACTTTTCTTAGCGACGTATTAGCCCTGGAGGCTTGCACCCTTAATTTCGGTCCCTATCTTGGACTCCATGTTGCTCGACGTTCGATGGCTGCAGTACCTGCTGAAGCGCCCCGCGCACAAGTAGGACGCCCCCGCGCCGGCCGCCGGCGAGGACCGTGACGGTTCTTTGCTGCCGCGGTCACGCGGACCCTGTCGCGCCGACCTCTCACGTCGCCTCCCCCTCCGCTACAGGCCCTGCGTACTCGGCACATGTCACGGCGCACGGCGCGTGAATCGGTGATACAGCCCCGCGGCTTCGGTCCGGTTCGAGGCACCCAGCTTGCGCAGGATTCGCTTGACGTAAACCTTCACCGTGTTCTCCGTCAGGAACAACCCGGCAGCGATCTGAGCGTTGGTCTTTCCCAGCGCGATGCTGCGCAGCACATCCCACTCGCGCAATGACAACCGGTCGAGGGCATGGTCGGCGCCGGACAGCGACGACACCGTGGCCAGGCGCACCGGCGCCCCCGACGGTTCGTGCTCGTCCATTCGATGCCCCAACGACGCCGACGCCTCGTTGATGACCCGCAACCGGTCGGCCAGCTGCGCACGTTCGATCGCCAGGCCGAGCCCACAGGCGTAGAGGCCCAGTAGGCGC
>WBZP01000091.1_pt1 | contig 131480 bp, 114 predicted proteins | sample 5204301 | NCBI WGS metagenome assembly WBZP01 (sample SAMN12412401, study PRJNA552823) | activated sludge metagenome | isolation source: activated sludge from nitrification reactor of wastewater treatment plant... | place: USA: Pennsylvania | collected 2017 | reverse complement strand
GATCAACTGGCGCACCGAGATCGACAAGCTCGCCGGGATGAAGATCCCCGTCTACGGCATCCAGTGCCTCGGACGTAAGCACGCCACCAAGTTCTACGAGGAGCTGGCCCACAAGTCGGGCGGCTTCCACGTCACGCTCGACCAGTTCTCGTACATCACCGACCTGGTGATGGCGGTCTGCTACCAGCAGTCGAGCCCCGAGCAGCTCAAGGGCTACGAGCAGGAAGTCATCAAGGAAGGCCGCATGAACCGTGGCCTGAACAAGATGTTCGACCAGATGATGAAGCGCAAGCCTGCGGCGACCTTCACGCCCGCCGACCTGCGCGCCGTCCCTCCCGGTCGCTTCCAGATCCTCGACGTCGACCGCGACTGCTCGATCCGCGACTTTGTGACGGAGAACGGCCTGATTTTCAAGAAGGGTCGGGGCTTTTACGAGTTCACCAAGACCGAGACGATCCAGGGCTACAAAGAGGTCATCCTCACCGACCGCAAGAGCGGCGACATGTTCGCAGGTGCTGCGGCCCGCGAGCTGCTCGGACTCCCCGCCGAGGGCGAAGGCACCGCTCGCATCAAGCCCACCGCGCTCGACAAATACATGATCTTTGTGCAGAGCACGTCGGTAAACCGCAAGCTCATCGGCAAGACCAAGTTCCTCTACGAAGTCGACGACTGGAGCGAATAAACGCCACGCCGCCGGCCAGTGCCTCGCGGTAAAATAGACAAGTGATTGTCTGCCCACCCGGCTTTTACCAATCTCAGCAACAGGGGGGCTGGTTTCTCCAACCTCCTGACGCACTCAAGCTGCTACCGGTTCGTTACCGAGCCAAGCAACGTCCGCTGCGCGGCTTGCGTGACATCGTCTCCGAGTTCATCGCCGAGCACGACGAATTCACGCCACTTCACGCCTCGCTGCCGGAGACGTTCACCACCGCCGAAGGTGAGTTTGGCGCGCTCACCTCGCTGCTGGTCCGGCGCGGACCCCAACTTGGGTACATCCATATCGCCGCCGTATTTGGAGACGACTCCGTTGACATCATTGATGCGCCGGTGTTCGAAGGGGATGCCGTCGAAAGTACGGCGCTCCTCGTCAAGCAACTCGCCTATACGCTGACGCTCGGGCTCGGCTATCGCAAACGGCGCTACCTATACACCCCCCCCATCGGCTGGACCCACATCGCGGCGGGCCTGGTCACACGATTCTATCCGCCGGATTTTCCGTCTCACCGAGCCATGCTGGTGGTCCATCCGGCGGTGCCGCGCACGGTCTCTCCGCAAGCGCTGTGTACCTCGCTCATCGAGCGCTATCGTAAAAAAGGTCTGCTATTCGATACAGACGGTGGCGCGACTCCGATTACCTCGACGCATGGACTGCACGGCCTGGCCTTTTGTTTGACTGGTCCCGCGCAAAAGCCCCCTGCCCATGCCCAACCTGACCCAAGCTCGCCGCATCTGCTCCAAGACTTGCTGGTCTTTGCCGACGCCCACTACCTGTACGCAATGGTCTTCGAGAGCACAACCGAGACGCGTCGAAACGAGCTGGCCAAATTACTTTCTACCGTCGCCGCCTCAGTCAGACCTCTACCATCCCCACCGAGCCAGCCGAAGCCAAGCTCGACCGCCCCCCCCGCCACATCGATCTATCTGTGAACGAAACACCGCTACGAAAATGTTGCGGTGAAAAGGTTGCGATAGAGGTGGATGCGCGATACATTGGTCAACTGTTCGCGTTGTGCAGCTTGCTTCCCCATCCCGGTCCAGGGGCCGCTCGTTCTGAGCGGCAGCACTGTCAGACCCATCACGTAGGATGTTCTTCGTATCGGGGGCGCTCAGCGCGAAACAAGGAGTCGTTTCATGAGCCAGAAGCAAAAATCCCAGGCATCGCCTCTTCCGTCGGAGACGCAGAGCGGTGAGCAGCCAGCCCGCAAGGTAAGTCAGGCTGCCATACTCGGCATTCTCACCGGCGAACGAGCCCGCAAGCAAGCGAGTGAGGGAGCCGGGGCAGATGACAAGCGCTGCGATGCCGAATGGGCGCTTGGAGTGGAGTGGACGCTGCGCATGATGTCGTAAGCGCGGTGTCCTCTCGGAAGTTATCGAGGTTGTGTTGTTTGTCGGAGGGGCGAGGGGGCGGATCGGGGCCCGGCTGAAAAGCTGGGCCAAGTGGCAGAGCGATTATTCGCGAGCAGCGGCTGGTTGTCCGCGTCGCTGATAAGTCGGCGTATCGAAATCTTCGTCTTCAAAATTGAGACGGGTTCCGAGCGCCGAGCGAGCCGGACGAGGCTGAGCGGTTGGCATCGTCGTCGTTACCGGAGTCGCTACGCGATCACGACGTGTGGCACCCGAAGCGGCAACCTCGACTCGGGGCGGTGGCAAAGCCACTTCCTGCTTCGATACAAACGAAATCGGAACTTGGTGCTGAGTCGTGGTCGGGCGTCGATCATAAATGGTCGGCTCGACATCGGCGTAGTGCGCATCAAAGCCGGTCGCAATGACCGTAATCCGCAGCTCATCGCCAATCGATGGATCAATCACCGAGCCGAAGATGATGTTGGCGTCTTCGTGGGCGGCTTCCTGAATCAGCGTCGAGGCTTCGTTGACCTCGAACAGCGTCAAATCGGGACCGCCGGTGATGTTGATGAGGATGCCGGTCGCGCCAGTAATCGACACGTCCTCGAGCAGCGGCGAGCTAATCGCTTGCTGCGCAGCCTCGACGGCCCGTCGCTCTCCGCCAGCCCGACCAGTGCCCATGAGCGCACGGCCCATGTTCGACATGATGGTCTTGACGTCGGCAAAATCGACGTTGATAAGGCCCGGAATGGTAATGAGGTCGGAGATGCCCTGTACTGCATTGAGCAGTACATCATCCGCCTTGCGGAACGCGTCGAGCATGGTCGTCTTCTGACCCGCAATCGACAGTAGCCGCTCGTTGGGAATCGTGATCAGCGTGTCGACCGCCGCCGCCAACGCAGCGATGCCTTCTTCCGCGTGACGGCGACGCTTCTTGCCCTCAAAACCAAACGGTTTGGTGACCACACCGACCGTGAGTGCGCCGAGTTCACGGGCCACTTCAGCAATAATCGGTGCCGCGCCAGTGCCGGTGCCGCCGCCCATTCCGGCGGTGACAAAGACCATGTCAGCACCCCGAAGCACTTCAGCAATGCGCTCGCGGTCCTCACAGGCCGACTGCCGACCAATCTCTGGGTTTGCGCCTGCGCCAAGTCCGCGGGTCACTTTCGAGCCGAGCGGAATCTTGATCGGAGCCTGGTTGCTCTCGAGCGCCTGAAGGTCGGTGTTGGCGGCAATGAAGTCCACCCCCTCCAGCCGACTTACGATCATGGTGCTTACGGCGTTTCCGCCGCCGCCGCCCACACCAATCACTTTGATTTTGGCGTGGTTGTGGTTGTCGTCGAATTCCAGTAGGGCCATACGGTGTTCCTCCCCGTGGAATCGATTGTTTAAGCCCCGGATCTATGGGTCAATTTTTTCCCAAATTTTTCCTGAAATTTTTTCCTACAATTCCTACTGGTTGGGAACGTCTCCGTCGGAAAGATGCGCCGAGTGCTCCGCTGGATCCGGAACCGATGCCAAGGCTTCGTGTTCCTTTTGCCTGCGCACAAACAGCACAATCGCCACCACGACAATGAGCAAAACCAGCCCATCGAGCATGGCCAGGCCAGGTAGCGGATTTTCCCATTTGTCCATGTTGGTGGTACGGCCAAAATAGGGCGGACCACTGCCGTACGCCTCGATAAGCGACTGAATGTTGATCGCGGCAGCCAGCCCAAACAGCCCGAGCGCAATCAGTAGACCAGTCCCACGAAACAGCGTCATACGAATCCTTTCTCGACGCTACGAGGGTAGAGCCAAGGTGTTGCGAGGTGCTCACCCGAGGATCTAGCAAGTGAAACCGCTCGAGGCAAGAAACCTGAAGCAGGAAGTCGCGGACGAATGAACGAGTTCTTTGGATAGAATGCGCACCATGAAGCAGCAAGCAAGAGCGCTCGCGACGGCGTGGCGAGAGTCACCGCTGCTGGTGGTCGGGCTGATCGTGACGACGATTGCGTCGCTGCTGCCGATTTGGATTGGTCGCTATGTGCCGCTCCTTGATTATCCAGGGCATCTGGCCAACCTATTTGTATGGCGGCACCTGCACGACCCGGCGTACGGCTTTGATCGTTTTTACGAACCGAACCTTCAGCCGCTGCCGTACTGGGTTCAGTACGGTATCGAGTACGTCCTCGCCATTCCTTTTGGAGAAGAGGCCGCCCAAAAGCTGTTCCTTTCGCTGGCGATTGGACTCCTTCCTGTAACGGTGGCTCTGTATGCCAAGCAGCTTGGTCGAGATCCCTGGCTGGGTGTTCTGGCCTTCCCGCTCGCTTGGAACATGAACGTCTCGCACGGATTCCTTGCCTATGTGGGAGGTCTGCCGCTGCTGTTCCTTTCGCTCTGGGCACTCGATCGTTTTGCGACGGCACCATCGTGGCGACGCGGATTCCTTACCCTTGGATTGGGAGTCTCATTGTATTTTTCCCATATTCTCATTTGGGGCGCGTTTCTTTGTGTGGGCACTGTCACCGCGCTCCTTTCGGCACGACCGCTGACGCTGCGGCGGTTCCTGAGCCTGCCACTGCCACTGCTTCCGGTGTTCCTGATCGGAGTCTGGGCGCAGACCTACGGCAATGCGGACAAGACCAACCTTCCGGTGAGCGGCAAAGGGCTGCGGGCCTATGAAGGGGTCTACAACAACTTCTTCGCCAACGTCGGCATGATTCCGGGCTGGACGATGAACACCATTCCCGAGCTACGCGATGAGCAACTGTACTCCGGCGCGCTGCTCCTGTGCTGGCTGCTCCTCGTCGTTACGGGTTGGCATCGCGGATCAAACCCAGAGCAGCCGATGGGTCTTGCCCGCCTCAAAGAGATCCTGCTGGGAAGAGCAGAGGCTGCACTCCTGGTCATTTCGATCCTCTATTTTACGCTTCCGCGCAGTCTGATCCGTCCGTTCTATTGGTTCGCAATCAATCGACGGCTCGCGGTGCTGGTGACGCTGTTTGCGCTGCTCCTCATCCGGGGAACCTTGTTTCACTCGACGGTACGCCGCTTCGTCCTGCTGCTCGCAATGGCGCTCTCTGTGTTGTATTCGCTCGACATCAGTGCGCACTTCTGGCGATTCAATCACCGCAATCGGGTCTTTGAAGACCTGCTCGCACAAGTTCCCAAACGAGCCCAGGTTCTACCGCTGATGTTCGCACCAGGTGATCCCGATTCCTTGATGAACTGTTTCAATCAGTGGGGCAGCTACGTCCACATTCGCCAAGGTGGCTACATGCTGCCGTACTTTCCCGTCGAATTTCCACTCAAGTATCGCAAGATCAAGCGCCCGCAGAGTCCCGCTTGGGATGCCCCCCAACAGTTCCGATTTGACGCGCACGCAGCAGGCTGGGACTACTTCCTGCTACACGGACCTGCGCGGATTCCGGAGTTTTCCGGATCTGATCCACGGGTTCGCTTGGTGGATCGTCGTGGTGACTGGGCTCTGTTTGAAAACGTAAAGGAGCAATCCAAATGACCTACCGACTGCTGGGATCCCTGACCTCGCCGTTTGTGCGACGAATCCGCTTGTACATGGCGAGCATTCCGCACGAGTTTGAGATCGTCAACTGGGCCGAGAGTGATCAAGATGCGCGGCTCACATTGGTGAGTCCGCTCAAACGGATACCGGTGCTTCTCATTGACGGTCAGCCACTGTGGGAGTCACGAATCATCTTCCAATACTTGCAAAGAAAGCACGAAAAGACCGCGCTCTCTCTCGAAGAAGAGAACATCGTGAGCGCGATCGACACGCTGCAAGATCAACTGATCCAACCGTTTTTGATGCAGCGCTTCGGACATGCAGTCGACAGAGGAAATGGATACTTTGAGCGAGTTGCCGAGCGACAGCGACTGATTCTGTCCTATCTGGAAGAGCAGATCGAAGCGGGTCTGCTGGCACGATGGGACTATCCCGCGATGTCTCTGTATTCGATGCTCGACTGGGCGACGTTTCGAAAGCTCTTGCCGGTGCCTACGCTGGATTCTGCGCTGGATCGCTTTGTCAAAGGGTGCGCGCAACAACAATTGGTGGCAGAGACCGATCCTCGCCTGGCGTAAACCGCGACGTACAAATCCACCGACCAGGAGTCCTGCGCTACCTCCGCATGGATTCCGGTCAGAATTACCTCTGCCCCGAGCAGCTAAATCATCAATGGGAATCAGCGGAGTGGAAAGCTGTGACAAAGTCGCCGCTTGCGCCGCGAGGATCGACGCGACCGTCCTGAAACTCCAGCGTATCGTAGCTCTCCTCAAGGGGATGTGCGTACAGACTCCTCACCTTGGCCAGGAACGACTCTGGATCCTTGAGCTGATTGAGTACATGACCAAGCAGTCTCTCATCGTCGCGAGAATCCAACAGAGCAGCAGGAATCCGCCACAACTCCACGAAGTGACCCGTCTCTCCCTCTGATGCAACCTATCACAGTGTTCGTGTAGGAATTCGAAGACGGAGCACTGAGCGTCACCCCTTGGCATGCACGCTGTGGAAGACAGTGTCGCAATCCACGATTGCTGCTTACAACTTTCCTAGCCCCGGAATGAAGCGTCCGGTCTTCGCTGCATAGTGTAGGTAGGAGTCTTTATGAACGCTTCGTAAGTAGGGTTCTTCGACGAGCCGAACTTGGATCTCCAGACCAACCAGCAGCGCCAGGACGGATAGCAATGACACCAGATTGGGAACCAAAACGGACAGACCGATCGCCAGCACCATCATGCAAGAGAAGATCGGATTGCGCACCAGCGCGAACGGACCGTTGGTCACCAAGTGGGTCTTCGCGTTGGGATCGACCCCGATGCGCCAGGAAGCCCCCATGGCCACTTGAGCCCACAGTGTTCCCAGCAATCCGATGCCGTAGGCGAGCAGCGCCAGGATGACAACGGGTTGCGAGGACAGAAGGAGACAGCGATTCAAAAGCCCCCACAGATCCAGCAGGCAAGCCAGTGGACAGCCGATCGTCGCAATGACGAACAGGGCACCGCCCCACCAGTGCAGCGACAAAGGACGACCATGAAAGCCGACAAAGCCGGTCTTCCCGGTCGTCACATACTGCATGACAGAACGAAGGACGAACGCCAGCAGCAGAAACAGAATCCAGCCACACAGAGCAAGAACCGTCATGCTCGGTACGGTAAGCGAGCGACAGTTCGTTTGTCGATTCCTAACGTAGCGACAGCGGATGCGTGGCCAGATACTCCATCAGGAAGCTGCGAAAGGCGGTCACTTTGCGCGGCACAGTATGGCCTTTGGGATAGACCAGATAGAGCGTGCCGGTACGCACGGTGTGACGCGGCAACAATTGGACAAGCTGGCCGCTCGCGACATCGTCTCGCGTCAAAAAGCTTGGCAAAAATCCAATTCCGAGTCCGGCCCGAACCGCATGTCGAATGAACAACAGATCGTCACCGGTCACTCCGCTGCGACGGACCGGCTTGGGAAACGGAGACGGTGGCATCGCACTCCGAAAGTACACCCAGTCATGGCTGGCCGTATCTTCAGGACTCCGCACACTTCCGCGCCGCGCCAGATAGGAAGGAGCCGCATACAGCGCCATCTCTAGTTCACTCAGTCGGCGAGCGACCAGGGAGCTATCGGCGAGCGGCTTGACGCTGACGCGCAAGGCGAGGTCGAATCCCTCCGCGACCAAATCGACCCGTCGTGGGGTCAAACGAGCGTCAATGGTCACCGCTGGATGACGCAGACGGAACGCAGCAATCGCCTCTGGTAGAAACGTCACGCCGATATCGATGGGAGCGGTCATCAGGATCTCTCCGGATGGCTCTTCCTCGCGTTCCGGTAGACTCCCTATCGATTTGCGTAGCTCAAGGAGCTGGGGAAGCACGCGCTCGTACAATGCCGCTCCAGCGGTGCTCAGCGAAACCTTGCGGGTGGTGCGGTTGAAGAGTTGCACGCCGAGATCCAACTCAAGCTGAGCAATGCTGCGACTCACCGAAGAACGCGGCAGACCGAGCTTGAGCCCGGCGGTGGTAAAGGAAGCGGTCTTTGCGACTTCCACAAACAGCGACAGAAGGTTCAGATCCATTGTTGCGAATTGTACAACAGTTTGGCTCCAAACTGACCACTAGTGCGAATTCAAATCCAATCTCAGAATGGACTCAACACTCAAGGAGCACTCTGTCATGAAGTTTTCACACGTTCTTGCCATCGCCGCACTTGCCCTTCCGGGTCTGGCCTCTGCTGCCAACTATGAGATCGATCCGGTTCACTCCTCTGCGCAGTTTGCGGTAAAGCACATGATGATCTCGACCGTGCGCGGCGAGTTCACCAAGCTGTCAGGAACCGCCGTCATCGACGACAAAAATCTGGCCAAGTCCAGTGTTGAAGCGTCGATCGATGCCGGGTCCATCAGTACACGCATGGACAAGCGCGATGAGCACTTGCGCAGCCCGGACTTCCTAGACACCGCCAAGTTCGCGGCCATTACCTTCAAGTCGACCGAAGTCAAGAAGGCGGGCGAAGGCAAGTACAAGGTGACCGGGAACCTGACTCTGCACGGAGTCAGTAAGCCGGTGGTACTCGATGTCGAAGCGCCAGCGACCGAGCTAAAAGACCCCTATGGGAACGTCAAACGTGGTGCGGTAGCGACGACCACCATCCATCGCAAGGACTTCGGTCTGAACTGGAACAAGGCGCTCGAAGCAGGCGGAGTCCTCATCGGAGAGAGTGTCCAGATCACGATTGACTTGCAGCTCGTTCGCAAAGATGCCGCCAAGTAAACGGTCGTAGGTCCATCTCTGAAAAGACATTCCTGATTGACTCCTCATCTCAGGAGTTGCATGTTCCCTTTCCGCAAATCGTTGCCAAAAGGAACTTGTAATGCGCCTCCTGAGTCTGTCCGCATCTTTCTGTTTGCTCCTCCTCCTGACGAGCTGCGCTGATAAACAGCCTGACGGTCCGCCACCCGATTCGACCAGCGATGATGCGGGAATCAGCTCCTCTTCGGATGACGCCGGCATGGTCGTCAAGACCTGTGCTTCGTGCGGTGCCAACCAAGTCTGTGTCGATGGGGCCTGTGTTGGGATTCCGTCCTCCTGTCCGTGTCCCAAAGAGACCTACTGCGACCTTGCCACCACCTCGTGCAAGGTCGGCTGCACTTCGGATAGTGAGTGCAGCACGAGCCGCATCTGCGATACGAGCAAGCGCACCTGCTTTGTCGGCTGCCGCACCGATTCGGCCTGTGGCGGAGGTCAGATCTGCGACAAGCTAAGCTGCCGAACCGGCTGCCGCAGCGACGCAACCTGTGGCAGTGGCAACATCTGCAACATGGCGAACAACACCTGCGTTGCAGGCTGCCGCAAAGACCCCGACTGCGGTGGTGGCGGCAAAATCTGCGACACGGTCACGAACACCTGTCAGAGCGGCTGCCGCAAGGACTCCGATTGTACGACTGCGGGCCAAATCTGCGACACCACGGTCAACATGTGCCGCACTGGCTGCCGAACCACCGCGACCTGCGCCAAGGAACAAGTCTGTGACAGCGCGACCAAAAAGTGCGTGGCCGGCTGTGATGGCGATGCGCGCTGCAACACCGGTCGTATCTGTGAAAGTTCGATGTGCACCGACGGCTGCCGCAGCGATGCAACCTGCGCTCTGAATACCTACTGCGATGAAGCCGGAACCAAGAAGTGTATGCCCGGTTGTGATCGCGATCCGAGCCGCTGCGCGATTGGTGAAGCGTGTGTCGGCTATGTCGATGGTTCCTCGAAGTGTCAATCGAACTGCTACGGCTGGACGTGCAACGGCATGGGTTGGGAGTGTTTCAAGCAAGGCTCGGACAGCGCGGGGGCTCGTTGCCGACAGCTCTGCTTTTCAGACACGGACTGCACCACCGCTGGTCACCGCTGCACCTGGTTTACAAAGAGCATCAGTTCGCCTAGCTCGTACGACTGGCAGTACTGCGCACAGCCCTGCACTGTCGCTGGTTGCGCCACCTGCATCGATCCCTATGGGATGTATGGAACGACCACGTGCAGTGCCACCACCAAAGCCTGTCAGTTTCCCGCCGGCGGCGTGGGCTACCAGACCAGCCCGAGCTACGGTCTGTAGCAAGGGAGTCTTGATCAACTGCCGCCACGCGACAGTCCACAGACATGGATGGGTCGCGCTGGCCAGGACCGACCCAGATGACCCTTCTCTTTGCGAGAAGGAGTCGAGTATAAGGTGGCGATGAACGAGGCAGGCGGCTCCGCCATCGAGAATCACCGCCACTACCGCTACTACGACTTGCTGATGGGTGGCTTCATCACGGTCCTTTTGTGCTCGAACCTGATTGGTCCAGCCAAAAGCTGTATGTTATTTGGTATCAAATTTGGTGCCGGTAATATCTTTTTTCCGATTAGCTATATTTTTGGTGATGTACTAGCAGAGGTATATGGATATGCCCGCTGTCGGAAGGTGATTTGGGCCGGATTTTTTGCGCTGATTTTTGCAACCATCATGGCGCAGGTGATCATTCATCTGCCGGTCAATGTCGATGAACCGCTCAACCGAAGCTATCAGCCTGCCATCGAGCTCATGTTTGGTGGCACTTGGCGGATCGTCGCTGGTTCGATCGTGGCGTTCTGGGCGGGTGACTTCGCGAACTCGTACATTCTGACCAAAATGAAGGTGCTCACCGAGGGTCGCCATTTGTGGAGCCGTACCATCGGGTCGACCATCATCGGCCAGGCACTCGACAGCCTGATTTTTTATCCGCTCGCGTTCTACGGAATCTGGCAGACCAGCGAGCTGATCAAAATCTTGGCTTTCAACTGGATGTTTAAGATCGCCGTCGAGGTCTTGTTTACGCCGCTGACCTACGCGGTAGTCGGATTTCTGAAACGCTCTGAAAACGAAGATTTTTACGACCGCAATACTAACTTTTCTCCGTTTTCGCTGCGCGATTGACGCTGTAATGTAGATAAATTTCGTCATCGATAATATTCGATGATAGAAGCTTCAGTCGTCGCATCTCGGACTGCGAAAATCCCAACCCACCCATCAGGCCCGGTGTCGTCTTGCCGCCAATGAGCAGCGGGCACAGCGTTACATACAGCTCGTCGAGCGCATCGGCAGCCAGAAACTGAAACAGCAGCTCACCGCCCGCTTCGACCAGCAACTGGGTGATGCCGCGCTTGTGCAAACAATCCAGCATCCACGACACCGGCGGCTCGGCGAGCGGCCCATCATAGGCCTCGACCTCGACGGGGAAATTCGCGGGCAGCGCTTGCTTATGCGTCAGAACCAGCGGACGAATCCGTGGCTCGTCTACAAACGCAGGTAGAAGCGGCAGGTCCAGCGTTCGGGTGGCGATCACGTTCCACCACGTCTTCGAAGGAGTTGGATCGGCAGGAATCAGCGGATGAGGCCCGTTGCGAAAGGTGCCACCACCAACGAGAATGGCGTCCGCCTCGGAGCGCAGCTTGCTCATCAAGCGATGGTCGTAGGCCGAGCCAAGCTGGATGTAACCGCCCTCGGTGGTGTTGATGCGACCGTCGACAGAAATCGCCGTATTGCTGACCACTCTCACGGTGTGCCTCCCGTGGCATCGCGAAACAGTAGCTCAAACAGCGAGCGACGACTCCGCTGCCGGTACCCAAAGCCGAGTCGCTGCTCGTAGGACGCCAGCGTTGCGAGTGCGGCCTCGACACTATCTGCAAGCAGGGCCTCGAACTCGACGCAGGTCACGGTTTTTTCAGCGGTACGTGCTTCGTAATAGACGACTTCACAATCGGCAAAGTTGAACACCTGCAAGTCCTTGTTCAGCCCGCCTTGCCAGGTCAAGCCGAGTGGCTCCAGAAAGGCCCGCACGCTCTCCGATTGATTGCCTACTCGCAAATCCAAAGACAATCTAACTTCTCGCCTTATTTCAATATCATCACCCCCAAATGTTTTATAGGTTAGGTCTTGATTGTTTTCATCATAACGATGCCGATAAATCAGCCGTGGTGTCGCTTCAGTAAAATAATATCTTTCGACTACTTGTGCTGAATGAGTCCGCAAAGGCTGTAGCGCTGTGACGCCATGAAAAAAGGCATCACGATCAAAGCCTGGATCCAGCACAAATTTATGTTCAATTTCGAGATGAGTTCCTATTTTGGACATCATCATACCTTCCGACCCAAAATCAGCAGATCCCGCATCAACCCATCCATGTTAGCAACCTCGGGAAGATGTCCCCATTTCACAAAGCCTAGGCGATAAAAGAGCTGAAGGCTCGGTTCATTATGGCCAAAGATAAAGCCCAGCAGCGTATGCAGATGAAGAGCTGGTGCCATCGCCAATGCCTGGGCGAGCACCTTCTTTCCGAGGCCACGACCCTGAGCGCTTCGCTCCAAATACAAGGACACTTCAGCCACACCGTCGTAGGCCGGACGACCATAGAAGCTCTGAAAGCTGAGCCAGCCTTGGTAGCGACCCTCAAGCAGCACCAGCCACAGAGGTCGCCGCGTCGCCTCATGCGCCTCAAACCACGACCGCCGACTGTCGACCGTCACGGGTTGTAAGTCGGCAGTGACCAGGCGCGAAGGCACCGTGGCGTTATAGGTCGCGACGATGCGCTCCAAGTCTTCGAGGCTGGCAATTCGCAGCGTGGGTTCCGTCTGTACGGTTGGCATGGGTATTACGGAAAGCGCTCAGCAGAGAGCTTGAGCAGGATCTTGGCAGGTGTTCGACGCGGACCTTCGACAACCAGTGCGACCACTCGCTCCGGGGCGATGCCGTGCTGAACCAGATAATCCCGAACCGCGATCGCTTGCTGTTCCAAGAGCACGCTGTCCATCGACTGCAGATCCGCCACGTGTTCGATTCGGAGCACCGCCACCTCGGGGTGATGAATGAGCAGATCGACGACTTCATCGAGCACTCGCTCACTGTCGACGGTCAAGCTGGCCCCAGCAGGAACAAAGGTCAGCGGTTGCGACAGGACAACCTCGCTGCTGCCTAGCTGTACCTTGGGTTGCAGGCCGCGCCGCACCAGATGTAGCTGCACTCGTTGCTCGCCACCGTCGCTGACCACCACCGTTTGCTCCCGCGACAGATAGCCCGCCGCATCGATGCGCAAGAGCCACGCGCCCGCCGCCACTCGTGCAAACAGCCCGCCTTCCTCGGTCAGAAGGTTCACGACCTGACCGTCACGAGCCAGCGTCGCCCGCGCCAGCACCTTGCTGCCATCCTCGCTGCGCAGAGCCAACCACAGTCGACCGGCCTGCGCCCGCATCAGCTTGGGCAGTCGAATCTCCACCGCCGCCCGCTCGCCCGACGAGAGCACAACCGGGAGCCGCGTGGTTTGATGATCTCCTCGGCTCGCCTCAATGTGAATCGCTCCGCACAACAAATCTCCGCTCGCAAAGTAGCCTTTGTCGTCGGTAAGGATCGCGTTGTGACGGAGTCCCACGAAGCGCACGACCGAGTCGGCCAGCGGCTGCCCACCAAGCGCATCCCGAATCGTGCCGGTGACCCGACACAGGGGAGTCTCTTTGCTGGCGACCGCTAGCGGCCCTTTGGAAACCTCTTCTGTTGATGAAACCCGGCTCACGCCACCGAGCAGATCGATCTCCCAGGTCAGCGCGCCGTACCCCATCACCCGAGGCACCTTCGCGCCCATCGCATAACCCGCGCTTTGGAGGCCCACCTTCACGCCGAAATCGAGGCTCAGCGGCAGCCCAAACCAAACCCGTCCCCCGAGCGTCAGCCACTGCTGAAAACGACCTTGGAGCGAGGCCATCGGTGACTGCATGCCCAGGAGCGCGAGAAGCACTGGATCAGGATCGCCCACAATCGCCTCGATTCGATAAATCACCGTGGGCACGATCCACAAGGTCCGCCAGACGTGCAGCGGCAACTGCGCCCCGACCGCCAGCCGCAGCCTCGGCAAACCCACCGAGTAGGCCGCCGTGCTCTGGAGCCGAGCCCGCAGACAGTCCGCGACGGTACCGCCCATGCAGTCCTGCGCATCAAGCGCTCGCAGGCTGCGATCGTGAACATAGCCAAACTGGGCCGACAGCGTCAGCGGAAACTGCGGAAGCACTCGCCCGAGCTTCAGGTCGAGCAGCGCATCGATCGCAGCGTCGATGTTGAGCGGTGCCGGCGCAAAGTCCTGTCCCTCGCCAGGCAACCGCACCGTCGGCATCAGCGCCACGTGCACCAGCCGTCCCCACGCCGAGTGCAGCTTGAGCTGAAGCTTGAGCTGCGAAATGGTCAAAAGCGACGCGGACGGCCCGAGCACTTCCAGGCCGCTACTCGACATCGGCTCGACCCGACCGAGCTGGGCCGCGAGCTGAAGTGCAACCTCCACGTGCTGTCCAAGGGTCGCGGCCACGGACACGCCCCCACCGAGCGAGCGAAAACGATCGCCGGCCAGTAGATAGCCGTGCTCCACAAAGCCCGCCAGATAGGCGCCCGTCCGCAGCCGAAAGGCGCAGCCCGGATTGGCGCTTGGCAGATCGAACGAACCGCTGCTCCCATCGGCGCTTAGCCCGCGAAAACAGCCTCCTTCGTTGGTCTGGCTCACATCCGCCCACGCGGCACCACGCCCCACGCCAAACAGCGTGAGTAGGAGCACAAGGCCAGACCACAGAAGGCGCATCAGTGTGAAAGCCTACATATCACGGAGTGGGAAACGATTCGCGAAGGAGTCAGCGTGGCTAACGACCGAACAGACCCGCGAGCAATGCCAGTAGACAGACCACGGCCAAAATCGCCGCCCACACCCACGGCGGTAGCTCGCGCCCGGCTGGCGTTGGTGGTGGTGTCGACGGCGCGATCGCAGCGGTGGAGTCAGGCGCTTGGCCAAGGGAGCGTGGCTCCGTACGAACGGCGGGCGCGGGCTCGGTGGGCTCTTCGGGATTGACCGGCGGCTGACCGGCGGCTGGGGTCGGTTCATACGCCAGCGCCACACCAGGTGCAGGCTCGAGCGGAGGACGCGACACCGGACGCGCCGGTAGACCACTTAGTTGCACCGGCTGAAACGCCGCCCCACTGGCACTCACCGATGGGGATCGCGGATTCGAAATGCTGGTCGGCCCCGATGGTTGCGGCGGAATCACGATCGGCCCACTGTGGTGTAGAGGCCTCGGCATCGAACCGCTGATCGACACCGTGACGCTGCCCGAACCACTGGCCTTCTCCGGATGAGACACCGAGGAAGGCCGAGCACCGTCTCCGGGCAAGGGCAGGTGCTGCGCACGCTCGGCAGACACCGCCAGCAGCGACGCGTTGACGACGGCCGGAATCGTTGGCTCTTGCCCAAACGCGATGCCTTGGAACACGCCGTCACCACGCCCGGCGACCGCTGACTCTGACTCGGTCGACTGGACCGCTGGCAACGCCCCCGCCTCTGGTGGTGGTGGAATCGATGGGAGGTCGGTCACCGAAGTGCGATGCTGGGTCGAGCGAGCAAGCGTCTCCACCGGTGCCTTCGACTCCATCCGCTCACGCTCTTTCATGAGATCGTGTATCGAGACCTGATGAAGCTCGGCGGTCAAACCACTACGCAGTGGTGCCACCGCCATCGGCAGAGGCAGCACCGGTTGCGAAGGTGCTGCTCGACCTGGCGGCTGGATGATCTCGATCGGAACGGTTGGCTTGGTCGTCTCGTGACTCGGCTTTTGTGGCGGCTGCCCACGACGCGCAACATCGGGGTCAACCCTGGTCACCGACTCCGCCTCCTGGGTGGGCGGCGCGAGCACGGTCGGAATGGTTGTCACCAGCGCCCGCAGCATCTCCTCGGCCCCAAGATAGACCGGCTGATCGGTGCCGCCGAGCGCCCGCATCGCCACCTTCCCGACGGGAGACAGCATGATCTTCGGCAGTGGGAGCGCCCGCAGCGCCTCGGCCGAGTCCGGTGGCCGCCGACCCACCAGCAATTCGAACAGCGTCACGCCGATCGCTCGCAGATCACTGGCCACCGCTTGCCGCAACTCAGGCCCCATCGGAAACGTCAGCAGACCGTGCAGCCGCGCTTCGACGACCCGAGAGATACCGTCCGCTGGCTCGCCTTCGCTCAGCAGATAGATGTCAAGCGGGGTCAGGCTCGCGTGCGCGACCCCAATGCGATGTGCCGTCGACAGCACCGACAATAGAGGCCGCACCACCTGCGCCGCCACTGGCGGATCGAGCAGTCCGCGATCCGGCTTTTGCCACTCATCGAGCAAATCCTGAAGCAGACGCAGCGTGCCCAGCTCATGGACCAGGTATCGTGCCCCGTCAGGCTCACTGCCCTCTTCAATCAGCGCCAGCAGACCACGACTTTTGTCGAGCATCCGCAGCGCCGACAACTCGCGGGTAATCCGATCTTTGGTCGCAACCTCGCGAGCGGTGGCAGCAGGAAAAAATGAAATCGCGGCACGAACGCCTGTCGATCGATGGAAGGCAGCAAACACGCCGCCGCCCAGACGAGGAGCCAGCACACCTTCAACCTTCCAGTGCTGGCCTACCGTCTCGGGACAAAGCGGCGCACCATCGTGATCACAGGTGCGGGCAGAGGCAGGATACGTCGCGCCACATTCAAAGCAGCGCAGAGGGGTAGCTGTAGTCATGGCAAAACCTTCGACGGCGGTTTGATTACTTTATCACGCCCCGCGCCGGGCCGATTGAGCGAAGTTTTGCCGTACCGGATGGTGGGTGACGACGGAGTGAGAAATTTCTCAGACGAGAGCATGACGTTAGGGAAACTTTTGCACAAGTCCTACATTGACAGCCGGGGCGGCCTTCTTAGGTTTGCCCATAACCCGCGTCGCATCAGGAATGTCCTGACGAAGTTCGAGAAGATGCAAGCGTGGCCGCTAAGGCATCGTAAGATCGAACCAATACTATTCAGTCATGCGAGCGCTGTTTGAGGCTGTCGTACAGTCAGACCACTCGTCGCAAGGCGCGGTCTGCACAAAGAGGAAACCATGTTTGACCCCAAAGCTAGCCACAGCGAACCGACGCCCGAGCTTCCGGTCCTGCCCCTGCGCAACCTGACGCTGCTGCCCGGTCTAACCCTGCCTGTCGAAGTGGGTCGGCGCAGCTCCTTGCGGATGCTTGAAAACGTCGTCAAGCAGCACCCTCCCACGCTGCTGGTAGCGGTTCAGCGCGACCCGCACACCGAAGACCCGCAGCCTGGCGACCTCCACCCGATTGCGGTGCAGGCCGAGGTTCTCAAGGTGATCCGGACCGGCTCCGACAAGATGACGGCCATCCTCAAAGGAGAACGTCGTCGTCGCTTTGAAGTGGTCGGAACCGAGCCGTTCCTGATTGCACGCTCGTTGCCCGCCCCCGAGTTGGCCGGTGACTCCGTCGAGACGATTGCGCTGGCGCTAACCGTCAAGGAAGCGGGACAGCGTCTCGCGTCGCAAATTCAGGTTCCTGAGTCAGCCCGGGCAGTGCTTCAGCTCCTCGAGCAAACCCGCGACGCTAGCCTGATCAGTGATCTGGCGTCGGCGCTGGTCGAACTCCCGCTCGCCGAACGGCTGAGCCTGCTCAATCAGCTCGACGTCAAAGTGCGGCTTCACCAAGTCCTCGCAGTCTTGCAGCGTCAGGCCGAGGTCATGAGCGCCAAGGAGCGCATCGACAAGCAGGTCCAAAACGAGTTCGCCCGTCGCCAGCGGGAAGCGGTGCTGCGTCAGCAGATGAAGGCGATTCAGGACGAGCTAGGCGAAAGCGACACCGATAAGGACTTGCAGCAGTTTTCGGATCGGATCGCCCAAGCCGAGATGCCTGCCGAGGCTGAGAAGATCGCCAAGAAGCAGCTCGACCGCCTGCGCAACATCCCCGAGGGCTCTCCCGAGGCCTCGATCCAGCGCACCTACCTGGAGTGGCTGTGCGATCTGCCGTGGTCGAAGCGCACCACGGACAAGCACGATCTGCCAGCGGCACGCGCCGTCCTAGAAGCCGATCACTGGGGACTCGAAAAGGTCAAAAAGCGGATCGTCGAATACCTGGCGGTGCGCAAGCTTGCCCCAACGAAGAAGGGTCCGATTTTGTGCCTGGTGGGCCCGCCCGGCGTCGGCAAGACCTCGCTCGGTCGCTCGATTGCGGCGGCGCTTGGTCGCAACTTCCATCGCATCTCGCTCGGTGGAGTACGTGACGAGGCCGAGATTCGCGGTCACCGTCGGACCTATATCGGTGCCCTGCCCGGTCGCATCATTCAGTCGATGAAGCGCGTTGGCAGCAAGAACCCAGTTGTTCTCCTCGATGAGATCGACAAGCTGGGTCATGACTACCGTGGCGATCCATCCAGCGCCCTGTTGGAAGTGCTCGATCCCGAGCAAAACAACGCCTTCTCGGATCACTATTTAGAGGTGTCTTTCGACCTGTCGGAGGTCATCTTCATCTGCACCGCCAACACGCTGGAGACGATCCCGCTGGCTCTGCGCGACCGCATGGAGATCATCGAAATTCCCGGCTACACCATCGCCGAGAAACAGAAGATTGCCGAGCGACACCTGTTGCCCAAGCAGATCAGCGAGCACGGCCTGCGGACCGACCAGATCCAGTTTACCGACGCTGCGATCTCGGAAATCATCGAGCGACACACCCGCGAGGCTGGGGTACGTAACCTCGAGCGAGAGCTGGCATCGGTGATCCGCGGCGTGGCGATGAAAATTGCCGAACAGCCGACCACTCCCGACGCCGAACCCAAGACAGTGGTCGTCGATAAAGTGGATATCTCGGAGTACCTGGGACCGATCAAGTTCTTCCACGACATTGCCGAGCACACCAACTGCCCCGGTGTGGCCACGGGTCTCGCGGTAACTCCCGTTGGTGGAGACATCCTGTTTGTCGAGGCGACGGCCATGCCCGGCAAAGGCAAGCTCCAGCTAACCGGCAAGCTCGGCGACGTCATGAAGGAATCGGCACAGACAGCCCTGTCGTGGGTCCGCGCCCACTCGGCAGAGCTCAACATCGACCCCGGCTTCTTCGAGAACATGGACCTGCACCTGCACGTCCCGCAGGGTGCGATTGCCAAGGATGGTCCGTCGGCCGGAACCGCGATTCTGTCGGCCATTGTCTCGCTGCTCACCGGGCGCAAAGTTCGATCCGATGTGGCCATGACCGGTGAAGTGACCCTCCGTGGTGCCGTCCTGCCCGTGGGTGGCATTAAGTCGAAGGTACTGGCCGCCCACCGCGCTGGGATTCGCACCGTGTTTTTGCCCGAGCGCAATGCCAAGGACATCCTCGAGGTGCCGCAGGACGTACGCAACGAGCTGAGCTTCGTCGTCGTCAACAATGTGCGCACGGTGCTCGACAGTGTCCTGGAAACCACGGCGAGCGGTTCGCCGCTGGCTCCGCTGGCCACCGCCGAGGGGAGTGTCACTGCTGGACCGACCGTCTCCGCCATGGCATAGCGGAGGCAATGAAACACTGCCCGGCCCGCTCTTGGCTCACAGTCCTCGTCGCAATTGCGACGAGCGGCTGCCCGGGTCAAAGCCAGACCATCTCACCCCCCAATCCGCCCCCACCTACCGACGCAGCAGCTAGTCCCGCGAGCTGTCTCCCCGAGCAACACCTCGACCTGGTCGACTACCTGCGACACCAACCGTTTGCAGGTCGCGAAGGAGGTCCGTTCGTGACGGTGACGCGTGGCTCGCCGCGATGGATGGCTGCCTACAACACCGCGCTCGCCTGGGCTTCGGGAGATTGTCCAAGCTTTGCCAACTTTGCCGATCAGATGGGCTACAGGGCGGAACAAATCACTGACACGGTGACCGCCACCCGCCACTGGGTGCTGACCGAGCGAGCGAGTCGCTGGAACGGCCTGTTTGTACTGCGTGCCCCGTCGGAGGTCAGCCGAGCCCGGCCGCTCACGATTACCGCGCCGCATCTTGGCTTCGACTTTGGCGATGACCGGGCCTTGGTGTTGTATCGCGAACTGGGTGCCCTTGGGCTGCTCCAAAACACCGCCCATCGCTGTAACCTCGACACCTGCTCGGGCTGTACGTCGTTTGCGGGCTATGCCTGTGGCGGCTGTTCGCGAGCCTCGGACTCGGCCCACTCCGTCGATCATTTGATGTTTGGGCTGTATTCCGGGCTGGAGGCGATGCAAAAGGTCGTCCGGTTCGAGTATCACGGCTCGTCGTCGCAATCGGCTGTCGCTGGCTGTACGGGCACGGTCAACTTGTCGCAGGGCTCGACTCAGCAACTGACCCCCGAGGTCGACGATCCGCTACCGGCCAGCCGGATGTGGCGCTCGCTCGATCGCACGCTCGGGCCGAAATGCGTCTGTTATCACCAGCGCGAGAATGGTTGCACCCTGGCCGGCACCGTGTCGGTGTTTGGTCGACTGACGAACGAAGAACCGATGCGCTTTTTTGATCCTTGTGCGACAGCGTCCTCACGAACCTCGGGGCGATTCATCCACCTGGAGGGCAACCACGTATCGGTCGAGACGATCATCGGCGCTCTATCGGAAGCGGTGCCGCTGCCCATACCGGGAGCCCCGCCCACTCAGGCCGCGACGCCCGCTTCTCGACAGTAGCGGAGCAGCAGTGGGTCGGCGGGTCCGTGGCTGGGTAGCGCGGGCCAGTGCCGTGCAGAACGACGCAGACCCGAAAAATACGCAAGAGCGACCCAGCCGAGCTTGGCCAGGGCAGACAGCCGAGCCCGCCGATGCAGCGGGTCATAACCTTGCGCCCGCAGCACCCGTCCGATCCGCTGATAGATCCGACTCGCCGAGCGAATCGCCCAGTGCATCCCATCGGGAAGCATCGCAATTCCAACCTCGGCGGCCAGGTAGTGCGCATCCGCCCGGGCAAGCAGCTCGGCGACGGCCTTCCGCAGCGCTGGACTGGCAGGCTGTCCTGACGACGCTTCCTTCAAAACCGCCGCACTCGACAGTCCGTGAACCGCCAACAGCTCGTCGGGCAGATAGACCCGCCCACGCCTGGCATCTTCGCCGACATCCCGCGCAATGTTGGTGAGCTGCATCGCCACACCAAGGTCGGCGGCGCGCAGCATCACCTCGGCATGGCGAGCGTTCGGCAGCTTGTGCCCCATGACGCAGGTCATCATCAAACCGACGGTGGCGGCGACATTGAAACAGTATCCGTAGAGTTCTTCCCAGCTTGCGTAGTGCTGGCCGTGCGCATCTTGCTCCATACCGTCGAGCAGTCGCGACGGCAGCGCCTCGGGCATGTGGGTCCGCGTCACCACCTGAGCAAACGAGCGATCGATGGCATGGGCTGGACCTTCGCCTGGCTCACCACGATAGACCGCCGCGAGTCGCTTGCGCAGACCCGCCACCGCTTGGAGCTGCGCGGCTTCCGTCGGAGCATCAGTGGGCACGGTGCCATCCCCCGGATTGTCGCCATCGACCGCATCATCGGCCTGACGACAAAACGCATACAGCGCCCACGCCTCGTAGCGCACCTGACGAGGGAAGAGCAGTGACGACAGATAGAAGCTCTTACTGTGATGAGCGATGTGCCGCTGACAGAGCAGAAGATCCTCGGTGGCAAGCTGCGCGGGCGACCTGGTCACTAGCGCCGAGGAAGCGTACGTCGAGTTCGCCATCACCGACCAGCATGTGAGCCTGCAATCGCGGCACCTTGAGGCGCACCGGGCAGACGCGGAATCAAGCGATCAACGACCTTGGCGGTCGACAAAACCCCTGGCATTCCGGCCCCGGGATGGGTGCCACCCCCAACGATGTAGAGCCCTTCGACATCCTCGCTTTGGTTGTGGGGACGGAAATAGGCCGACTGGAGCAGCACCGGCTCCACAGAAAATCCCGAGCCATACATCGACGAAAGCTCATCCCGGAAGGTATTGGGAGTAATGAAGCGACTCGTGACGATCTCGGAGCGCAGCCCCGGCAGCATCGTCTCTTCCAGGAAGGCAAAGATCTTGTCGCGATAGCGCTCGCCTTCACTCTGCCAGTCCACCGGCCGATCCGCGCCCAGGTGCGGGACCGGAGAGAGCACATAGAACGCATCCCCACCCGGCGGTGCCAGCGACAAATCGGTCGCCGTCGGGCGATGGACATACAGCGAAAAGTCCTCGGCCAGCGTCTTGTTCGTAAAGATGTCGTCGAGTAGCTCGCGATAGCGTGGCCCGAGCGCAATGGTGTGATGCGCGCAGTCCTCGTAGCGTTTCTTGGTTCCGAAGTACGCGACAAACAGACCCATCGAGTAGCGGGTGCTTTCGACCTTTTCGTTGGTCCACTTGCGCCGCGCATCCTCGGGAAGCAGATAGCGGTAGGTAAAACCGACCTCGGCGTTCGAGATCACCAAGTCAGCGGGAATCTCGGCTCCACCGCTCAGCCTGACCCCTTTGGCCTTGGGCTTAAGTCCGCCGCTTTCGACGAGGATCTGCTCGACCTTGGCATTCAAACGAATGTCACCGCCGATTTCGACGAACAGATCGACCAGCGCTTTGATGATCGCGCCGGTGCCGCCTTGCGCAAACCACACGCCCCACTTGCGCTCCAAGTACAGAATCAGCGCGTAAATCGAGGTGGTCTGAAACGGATTCGCACCCACCAGCAACGGATGGAACGACAGCAGCACCCGCAGGTCGGGATGTTTGATGTAGCTCTTGACCAGCGAAAACACCGACAGATGCGAGCGGAGCTTGAGCATCTGCGGCACGATCTTGAGCATGTCGGTCAGGTTGTGAAACGGCACGTCACCGAGCTGCTCGAAACCGACCTTACAGATGCGCTCGGACTCCGCGACAAAGCGCAGGTAGCCATCGACATCCTCGGGACTCCACTTGCGGATCTGCTCCACCATTTGCTCGGTGTTGCCGCTGTACTCAAAGTAGCGCCCGTCATGGAAACGAACCCGATAGAACGGACTGACCGGCAGCATGGTCAGGTAGTCGTCCATCTTGCGACCGCACAGCGCAAACAGCTCTTCGAACAGATAGGGAGCGGTCACCACGGTCGGTCCGGCATCAAACACGTAGCCGTTGTCACGATAGACATACGCACGACCGCCGGGCTGGTCGCGCTGCTCCAGCAGCGTCACCTTGTACCCCCGCGCCTGGAGACGAATCGCCGCTGCCAGTCCGCCGAAACCTGAGCCGATGACGACCACCCGATTGCCGCTGTGGCCTGACGTGTTCATGGGCGTGTTCATGGTCGATAAGGTGCCACAGCCCAAACGTCCGCTTCAGTAAAAACAGGGGACACAGAGTCCTCTTATTCAGTCCGCAACGGATGTCGCCCAGGATCAGCGCAGATAGAACGTCAGTCCCGCGCCCACCGTGAAGATCGTCGCGAGATACGAGGACTGGTACGGAAACGGTGCGCCCATTTTCAGATACAGACCGACTGGCTGCGAGAAGCGATAGGCGAAGTCTAGCTCGGCCCCCGTCACGAACAGACTCCGCTTGGCGGTCCCGCTGCCACTCACGCCTTCGTTTGCGTAGGTCACCGAATAGGACGAGATCCACTCATGCAGACCCGCGTACAAGTGGACGCCGAGCGCGACGCGGCGATGCAATCCCAGGTGGAAGGTATGGCCAACGCGTGCGAGCAGGCTGATGCGATGGGTGGCCCCTTGGACCTGCGTGGTGTCGATCCACGGTGCCAAAAAGGTCGGCTCATTGCCGTATCCAAGCAGCAAGCCCGCATCAAACGTCCCGGTGGCCCATCGGGTGTTCCAGACCGGCATGTAGCCGCTCATTCCAACGTGGATTCCCAGGAAGCTCTGTCCGCCGATTCCATAGGTCGCCGCCGTATCGAGTCGAACGTGAACCGGGTGTCCGGTCTCGCCCGAGGGAGGAATCCCAAGTGGCGGATCTGCTGCTTGGGCAAGCGCCGACTGCGCGACGCCCAGACCCATCGTCAAGGACAGTACGCTCGCCGCGAACGCCCGTGACCGCAAGGTGGCCGGATGTCTCATGGTGTGCTGTGACCTCATGGCTTGGCTCCAAAGATGAAGTCGAGGCCGTGCTCAAACGAGGGACGAACCGCCCCACCATGATCGGTCTCCAGCGTCTCTTCCCTGAATGTGAGCCCTTGATAGTTTCGCTGCCGAATCCGGTCGACCAGTGCCCGATACGGAATCTCCTGAACCACTCCGTTGTAGGCCGCTCGCGTCGTAAACAAGCGCATGGGGAGGGTCCGGGTCCGTTCCGCATGCCAGCGTTCGAGCGTAAAGAACTGTTCTTCGATTCCGTTGTCCGCAGCAATCGCCCCAGAGAACAGCGGCGGCGCATCGGGAGTATGTCGGAACGTGGAATACCAGACCACCGTCGCTCCCGCTGAGTGCCCGATGAGGACTCTTTGGGTGGCATCGACCCGCAGCTTCCCTTCGATGTGCGGCAGGATTTCATCGCGCAGTACGCGATAGAACAGGTCGACATTCTTGCCGTCAAAGCTCGGGGTCAGTGGCTTGGGAAGTGGATAGTCACGCTCCCGCTTGAAAGGGTCCGGATAGTCCGGACCGACCACAATCGCCTCGGGCCAGCGTCCCTCCTGCGCATAGGCCGAGACCAGTCCAGCCGTGATCTCAAACTCATGCAAACCGACGAACGTCGGATCAAGCTGCACGATCAACGGATAGCGGCGCGTCGGATCTGCGTCATAGGAAGGAGGGAGCCGAATCCGCAGCAGATAGTCATCCTCGACAAGCTGCGAATGAAACGTCTCTTCCGATAGGGTGCCGGTGATCGCCGGGATCTCGGGCGAGCACGCCGATGGCAGCAAGCCCCACACGAGCAGCCCACACACTGTCACAAGTCGCATGTACCCACTCCTTCTCCGGTCACGCACCGGAGCAACTAGGGATTGAAACACCGCAGTCCGCGACTTGTGTTACCGGATTCGCGTGGATTGCGCTCGCTACGGCCTAAACGGGATCTCGGCGACGTGGCCGGTGATTTTCGATGGCGCGGTCGAGGTACCGCCAAAGTACAAGCCGGAGGCCCACTTGAGCGCGGTCGCCGAGGTACCCGCACAGCTCCGGGGCAAGGTCGTGGTCGCGCTGATGGAACGGCCTCGCACCGTGCCCGTGACCGCAAACTGATAGCGGCTGCCATCGAGCCACACTCGGTACGAAAGCGGCTCATCGCTGGCCAGGTCCGCCGCATCGAGTGAAAACAGCGGCGCAGTCGGCCACAGGTGCTTGCCATCGTTGTTGGCGTACGCGGTCACTTCCAGCACCGGCGGCGTCAGATCGATCCGCCACCGCCAGCCGAACATCGCGCCGTTTTTCGACAGATCGAGCGTCCCGCAGTCCGAGATCCCCGGCAGCTTGTTCCAGTCGAGCTGATCGGATGGCTCCGTGGGTCGCGTGATCACATACGCCGCTGAGGAGTTAAACCGAAACCGATAGTCCCGCCCCGCCACGGTCGTAAACAGCGAAATGGGACTGCCCGGTGTGGCCCCGCTCACGCTCGCGCCATGTGCCCCGACGTTCACCGTGTACTGCGCCCAGCTTTCCAAAAGCTGGGACTCCGCCACAGCCACCACGGCATCCTCTGGCATCACTGGCGAGCAGGCCGCCATCGGCAGCAGCAGCAGCCAGCTCAGGCAGGAAAATCGTCGCTCCGCTTGGTTTGACAGGGTTCGTGTCGCTTGGTTCATGGACACGGACTGTACAAACAATTGCCCCCGCCTCACGCCCGAAATTGCAAATCGGGAACTCCCGAACGCCATTGGGGAACTCCCGAACGCCATCCGGGAACTCCCGAACGCCATCCGGGAACTCCCAAACGCCATCCGGGAACTCCCGAACGCCAGTGGGGAACTCCCGAACGCCAGTGGGGAACTCCCGAACGCCAGTGGGGAACTCCCGAACGCCATTGGGGAACTCCCAGACGCCATCCGGGAACTCCCCAGCGCCATTCGGGAACTCCCCAGCGCCATTCGGGAACTCCCGAACGCCAGTGGGGAACTCCCGAACGCCATCCGGGAACTCCCTGGCGCCATTCGGGAACCAGGGGGTTAGCAGGGAGCCGAGTTACTGTCGCGAGATCTTGACGAGGGACTCGACCACGTTGGCGAGAGGCTGGCCGTAGACGCTGGAGGTGCGGGCGGCGGTCTGCCAGGTCGACGGAACGGCGGTCTTGCCATCCCATGCGGGCTGGGTGCCGGTCGGCTCGCTGGCGGACACGGCGCGGGTGCCCGGAGGCGACAGCCACAGGAAGTCGGGGTGCGCGTTCTGGTGCCACTCACCGCCGATGATCTTGCCGGTCGAATCCAGCTCGAGCGTATACAAATAGCGAGCGCCCGAGATGGCATCGCGGGTCGCGCTGTCGGTGGTGGCGTGCGACGGATAGGTCTCGACCGTCCAGCGCGCATCCATCGACACACCGACAATGTGGGTGGTGCCCGGTGCGCGGTAGGCCTTGAACTTATCGGTGGTGTAGTCGGCGACCGCGACCTTGGCGTAGCTCAGCGTCGAGTACGCCTTGTTGGTCTGCGGGTTAAAGTACGAGTAGGAGTAGCCGTACATCGGCTGATTCCAGACCTCGTAGTCGTAGGTGGCGTCGATGACCATCGAGCGACGCGACTTGCCAATCTGGTTGACGACCGCGAGGTGCCAGGTACCGGCGTTGGTGTCGCGGCAAGCGGTGTCCTTGATGCGACCGTTTGCGTCCTTGACCGGATCTTTGACGTTGCAGCGACCGCCGATGAACTTGGTCGCGGGGTCCGAGCTGGCCCACAGAAGGCTCGCCAGCGCCTTGATGTCCGACGGGTAGAACTTGATCTTGGTCTTGCCATCGGCAGCGAGCACTTCAATGGCCTTGGTCGGACGCTGCACCATGAACGAAGCGGGTGCCCAGCCGTGGCAGATGCCCATCCACGTCTCGACCTTGCCGGAGCTGGTGTAGTAGGCCTTGCCCTCATCGAGGTTGAACTTGGTCAGGGTCTTGCCCACATCGCCCACCAGAAGGTCGTACTTCTCGGCGGGAGACAGGTCATCGGGGTTCGCGGGCTGCTTGTTGCGGACGTAGTCGGTCAGAACCTTCCAGTCCTCGCTCTGCGGGAAAGCCGGGTCGCTATAGCGCTTGGCCAGCGAACCCGCATACAGTCCCCAGTAGTCATCGGACCAAGCCGACTCGGCCAGCGAGCTGGAGCGAATGCTGTTCATGTCCGCCAGCGTGGTGACGGCCAGCGAGTCGACCAGGTTCTTCGCCAGATCGTTTGAGCCCGGCGCATCAGCGGGGCCATCCTTGCGGCGCTCGTTCTTGGCGGTGATAAAGGCGCGGCTCTTCACGAGATCCGCAGAGAATGCCGGGCTTGGCGCGCCCGCTTTTTCCGGCAGTGCGTTCATAAACGCGCTCGGATCGGCTTCAAAGCGAGCCAGCGCATCCTCGATCTGCCCCTTCAGAATCGGATCCAGGTTGTCCGAAGGCTCGGGCTCACCACATGCGGCGACCAGAGCCAACGCACAGAGTCCCATCGTCTTGCTAAGCGTCATATTCATAAGTTTTCCTCCTCGGTGTGTCTGTGTGAATGCCGTCGAGAACCCGATCGCCACCGACGGGCCCGAGTGGCAGAAGCTGGCACAGCATACCTGATGGGGAAGGAAAACTCACAAATTAGCTGAGTTCGCTACTAAGCGATTCCCACTCCGCCAGCAAAGACTGGAGCTTGCGGTCCGTGGCGTGTTCCTCATCGACCAGCTTGTGCAGCTTCTGCCAGTCGCCGCCGTGCTCTGCGGACAGCGTGGCCCGCAGCTCTGCAAGCCGAGCTTCGTGCTTCGCGATGTCGCCTTCGACTTGGGCCAACCGCTTGACCAATCGCTCGCGCTGACGTTCGCGATCTTTCTTTGCCTCGTACTCGGCTAGCCGCTTCGATTTGTCGCTGGCATCATCGGCGACCCCTGCGGCTGGTTTGCTGGCGGAAGGTTTCGGACCCGCCTTGGCCTGGGCTTTGGCCTGGGCTTTGGCTGCCGCGACTTTGGCTGCGGCCGCTTCTTGCGCAGCTTCCTGCACGGCGCGCTTTTCATCAGCCAGTCGCCTCTTCCAGTCGCTGTAGTTGCCGATGTGGACATCAATCGACGCCGTCTTGGGATCCAGATGAAACAGCTTGGTCGCCACCCGATCGAGGAAGTAACGGTCGTGACTGACGACCAGGAGCGTGCCATCAAACGCACACAGCGCCTCTTCCAACGTCTCGCGTGCTGGAATATCAAGGTGATTCGTCGGCTCGTCCATCACCAGCAGGTTCACGGGCTTTAGCATCAGCTTGGCAAGCTGAAGCCGGTTGCGCTCTCCGCCGGACAGACCCCGAACTTTTTTGAAGCCGTCTTCCCCGGTAAAACGAAATCGCCCCAGGTACGACCGGGTCTTGTCTTCGTTCCAGTCGCCGCGAATCGAGCGGATCTCATCAATCAGCGAGTGCTCATCATCGAGGTCCGAGAGCTTCTGATCGAAATAGCCAATCCGCACCTCGGGACCAACGAAACACTGACCGGAGCGATGCGGGCCACGCCCAATCAGCGCCTTCATCAGCGTGGTCTTACCCGCGCCGTTCGGACCGATGATGCCGATCCGTTCCCCTCGGTAAATCGTGGTCGAAAAGTCACGCAGAAGGGGTGGATCACTGCCAAAGCCCAGCTCTAGGTGCTCGGTCCGAATCGATTCCTTGGCACCCCGATGCTCGCTCACAGCAAAGCGCAGTCCGATCTCGCCCGCTTCGGCCCAAGCATCGCGATGACGAGCAAGACGCTCGACCTTATCGAGCATCTTGCGACGACTTTTGGCCTGGTTGGTTTTCTGTCCGGCGAGGTTTCTGCGAATGAAGTCCTCGGTCCGGGCAATCTCCCCTTGCTGACGCTCCCACGCTGCATTGAGCAGCTCGTGCCGCTCCTTGCGCGCCACCAGGTACTTTTCGTAGCTTCCCGGATAGCGCACCACGTCACCATCCTCCACGTCGACGATCTCGTTACAGACCGCCTGCAAGAAGTAGCGATCGTGGCTGACGATCACAAACGCCCGCGTTGCATCCCACTGCTGAAGGCGTGCTTCCAAGTGCTCGACCGCCTCGACATCCAGGTGGTTCGTCGGTTCATCGAGCAGCAGCAGATCCGGCTGCGCCAGGAGCACCTTGGCCAGCTCGACGCGACCGCGCTCTCCACCTGACAGCGTCGAGACTGGGCGATGCAGATCCGACTCCTCAAAGCCCAGCTCGTGCGACAGGGCTTTGGCCCGCACTTCCAGGTTGTAGCCGTCGTGGTGCGCGTACTCGTGTTCGAGATCACCGTAGCGCTTGAGCAGCACCTTTCCGCGATCGCCGTCCGCTTCCTCATGCGACAGCTCGGCAATCTGGTCGTGCAGCGTCTGGAGCTCCTCGCGCATCTTGAGCAGGTGCGCAAACGGCAAAAGCAGCGTATCCCACAGCGTGCCCGAGCCATGAAACTCCTGCGACTGATGCAAATACGCGATCTCTTTTCCGCGTGAACACACCACCTGACCGCGATCGGGCACCAGGTCGCCCACCAGCAGCCGTAGCAGCGTCGACTTCCCAGCACCATTGGGACCGACTAGGCCGATCCGCTGGCCGGGGTTTACCTGAAACGACAGACTCTCGAAAAGTTCCGTACCGGGATAGCCGAAGTGGACGTCGGCAAGCTGCGCGATCATGGGGAAGCGATTCTATAGCGCCAGATCGCCCAGTCCGGGTCGCAAAAGCACCGGGAATCTTCTCGCGACCCAGCGATCACTACGTCGGTGGGTGATCCAGTCCGAGATGCTGCATCGCTTCCGATTCGGTCAAAGAGACTTTCCCCTTCGAGCCATGCTCGCGAAACATGCGCGCCACATGAAGTCGTCCAGTTGCCGTCGCGACAATTACGGCGAGTGGATCAAACTGCACCAGCATTGGGAACCACACCTCGCGAATCGCCTGCTCGATCTCGTTATTCGTATTGCCCTTGGCTTTGCGCAGATCGACGAGTACCCGAAAGCGCACGTACGGCTCTACTGCGGCGACCAGATGCTTATGGATCTGCTTCGCTTCGTCTGCTGACTCAAAGCCGTGCTCGCTGCGAATCACGTGTAAAAAGTGTTCCTGACGATTCACGGATGCCCGAAAGAACCTGTCTTCCATGACATGCAGCGAGACGTTCTTCGGTGAGGGGGCACGCAAGCTCATCGGATCGGCGAGTGGTGACCAGTTTATCATGTCGACGAGGAGCGGTCGTCCCGCTTGCCAGAGAAACCCTACTTAAGAAACTCTGTGACGCATGCGCGGTTTTCTGTTTGGGTTCCTACTGTGCGCACTCCTGTGCGGGGGTGCGTATTATCAGTTCTTCCGTCCCCAGCCACTTGATCCCTGCCGGGTGTGTTCGACGGGAACGCGCTGCGTCGCCGAGCTTTGCATCGCCCAAGCAGTGCCGCCACAACCGGTTTCCAAAAAGCGCGGCTGGCGTCCTCGTGCGACGGGCAGTGGCACCCCGCAGGCTGTGACCAGCGGAACCGCGAGCCCCGGAACCCCAGGGAATCCCGGTTCAGATTCGGCCCTGGTTGAAGCCCCACCTCCACCGACGGTGGTGCTCAGGCCCGAGGATCGCCGCCAGCAGTCCGTGGGGGACAAGCTCAACACCACCGAGGTGATCAATATGGAAGAAGCGCACCTGTCCGATCGTGAGCTGTCCCAAGAGGACTTCGACTCGGTGTTCCGTCCCCGTCAGGGCGATATCTTGGGCTGTATCGATGATGCCCGTGGTGATGCGCAGCTCGAAGGGCAAGTTGCGGTTGCGTTTCGGGTCCAGCGTACCGGTAAGGTGAGCGGCGTTCGCGTCGAAGCGCCGACCTACCTCATCGACCATGGACTCCTTGCCTGCATGCGCAAGGTGGTCCAAAGCATGGCTTTTCCCGTCTCCAGCAAGTCTCAAGTCGTCACCTACCCCTTCCAGCTCCGCTAACATCTGCTAAGGTCCGTCCTCGATAAATCGCATGCCGCTCGCGCTGTCTCTTTCGATGCCTGGTTCCCAGGAACTGCTCGGTTACGGCGTGGTGGCGCTGTCAGCCATCTTTTTTGTCGTCGACCCGATCGCCGTTTTGCCGGTCTTCATCACGATCACCGAAGGCGATTCTCCCGAAAAGCGCAAGCGGATGGCCATGCGTGCCTGTCTGTCCACGGCGGGAATCTTGCTAACGTTCCTGATCGCCGGTGGGCTCATCTTTAAACTGTTCTCACTGACGCTGGCGGCGTTCCGAATTGCGGGCGGAATCTTGCTTTCGCTCACTGGGTTCGACATGCTGCGCAGCGTCACCTCGGCCACCCGCACGAGCGACACCGAGGTCACCGAAGCGGTCAAAAAGCCCGACGTGGCCATCGTGCCGCTGGCGATGCCGCTACTGGCTGGACCGGGCTCGATCGCAACGGTGATGGTGCTGGTCGCCCAGACCCGACACTTCTGGCAGGTCGTCATCCTGGGTGCCGCCATCGTCATTACAGCGGTGGCGTCGTACCTCATGCTCCGGGCCGCTTCGCTCGTCAATCGCATCCTGGGTGCATCGGGCCGCGCCATTTTAGAGCGCGTGATGGGTCTGCTGCTGGTCGCCATCGCGGTTCAGTTCATCATCGGCGGGGTCCGCGATGCGTTCCCGGAGCTGTTTCGCGCACATTAATTTTTTTGGAAGCGATTTCTGACCTCGGCTGTTATCCACACACACACCCAAGCACCCCAGGTGGGTTGGTTTGGGGATGGCCAGGAATGAGGACTCTCCCGCTATGACCCATCCCGCAGCGGCACCGCCGCCGGTTATCGACATCCGCGAGGTCAGCAAGGTCTATCGAACCTCCGACGTTGAGGTTCACGCTTTGCGCACCGTCGATCTCACCATCGCACGCGGCGAACTGGTCGCCATCATGGGACAAAGTGGTTCAGGCAAATCGACGCTGATGAACATCATCGGTACACTCGACCGGCCCACCTCTGGCAGCTATCAACTCGATGGCGTGCCGGTGGAAGACCTCGATGAGACTGCGCTGGCGCGACTGCGCAACCAGAAGATCGGCTTTGTCTTCCAATCCTTCAACCTTTTGCCTCGGCATACGGCGCTCGCTAACGTCGAAGTCCCGCTGGTGTATGGTCGGGTGCCCAAGGCGGAACGCAAGCGCCGCGCAGAGGAGTCCCTGCGCCGCGTCGGACTGGCGGATCGTATGGACCACCATCCGAATCAGCTCTCCGGGGGTCAACAGCAGCGGGTCGCGATTGCCCGCGCCATGGTCACGCAGCCGGTGCTACTACTCGCCGACGAACCCACCGGCGCGCTCGATACCGAAATGACCGACCAGATCATGAAGCTATTTTGTGACCTTCATCAGAGCGGCATGACGGTCGTGCTCGTCACTCACGAGCCACTGGTCGCTGCCTATGCCGAGCGAATCGTTCGCTTCCGTGACGGACGGATCGTCTCCGATGAGCAAAATCGAGAGCGAGCGCATGCGCACTAGTCGCCCCTTCTTCAGCCTGACGATGGTGGCCGCCGCAACGTTTGCCATCGGATCGCATGATGCGGTCGCCCAATCAGCCAAACCAGCACCGCCGGGTAACCTGTCGCTCCACGACGCCATCGAACTGGGACTGGCTCGGGATCCGGGAGTCGTTTCGGCCAAGCAAACCCGGGATCGCAGCCAGCTCGCGGTCACCAGAGCCCAGCTTGATCGCTTTTCACTCCGGGTCGATGCCTTCGTGAACGAGCAGTATCGAGTCAGCAACCTCGGTGGTACCGCCCCGACTCCCAGTTGCTCGACGCTGGCCCCGATCCGAGCGCTCACCGGCAGTGGCAGTCTGTACGCTCCGCTCCAGCTCCTCTCAATCGGTGGCGGTGGGATCGCTTCGCCGTCAGAAGCAGAGTGTGGCGCGGCCGGCGGGCAGTTCTACGCGGGGGAAGTCTTGCAGTCGGGCGCGCTCGGACAGTTTAACTTGGCCGCCAACCTAAACGTCCCGCTCTTTACCGGCTTCCGCGTCACTGCCACCGTCGAACGGTCTCAGCACCTTCGTGACTCCGCAGAGGCTTCGCTGCGCCAAAGTGAACGCCAGATCGCGCTCGATGTTCTGCGGGCGTATTGGTCGGCACGGCGGCTGGAAATGCAGCTCGATGTCTCGAAGCAGTCCTTGCAGCGGTTCGATGAAGCGGCGGCGGCGGTCGCAGCGCGAGTCAGAAACGGCCTGGCCCCGGTGATCGACCAAAATCGCATGGAGTCTCGTCGCCAAAGCGAAGTTGCACGGAGGGCCGACCTGCAAGGCGGGCTCATGGAAGCCAAGGCGCAGCTCTCCGTTCTCCTCAACGCACCGCTGCATGACACGACGCTGACCGAAGGTGGGGAGCTACCTCCGCCCCCTCCCGATAGCATGGACAGCGTCGAGCAGCTCCTCCTTGATGCGCGGGCCCAGAGGCCGGAACTGCGGGCCGCTCATTCCCAGGTGTTGGCCCAGCTTCAGGCCGTGCGAATCGCTCGCTCGACCTACTATCCGCAGCTCGCGGTATCGGGTCTTTTGCAGTTCTCGAACAATCCGTATAACCCGCTGATTGGTGCCCGCGTCGCCAACAGCTCGGCAAACCCGTTTACCAACATCACGGGCTCGGTGTTCCTCGGTAGCACGCTGAGCATGAACCTATTTGACACCCTCAATACCTACACAGCGGTACAGGATGCCAAGCTGGAGGAGCAACGGCTGGTTGCGGAAGAACGGCGGATTGGGCGAGCCATCGAAGCCGATGTACGGGTGCTCCATGCCCGGCTGATTCACCTGTACCGAATGCGCGATCCACTCCAGAAGAGTCGCGAGATTGCCCGCGATAACCTCAGCATCCTGGAAAGGCGCTACCGGAGCGGGGATGTTGGGATCCTGGATCTAATCGACGCGGCCGCTGACCTGGTGACCCAGGAAGTCAACCTTGCCAACCAGGCTGCCACCATCGTGCAAACCTGGGGTGAACTTTACTTGGCGGCGGGTCGATTGCCGCCTCCGTCACTGTTGTCGGCCAATGGCCTTCAGCCAGCCCGTTAGCGGGGAAATCAAAGACATGAGCGAGTTTACGCAAAAGCGTTCCAAGTGGCCCACCGTCGTCGGTATCGTCGTCGGGCTACTCTTGCTTTTGGGCGTTGGCGCAGCCTGGAGGAGCCGGACCGGAAAGCAAGCGGCGTTCGATCCATCGCTGCTCACCAAAGTCTCACGCGGCGATCTAGAGGTCGCAGTCACCGAGCTTGGCAAGATCGAGCCTCGCGAGAAAGTCGCGGTGAAGTCGAAGGTCGCAGGCCAGGTCGAAAAAGTGCTGATCGAGGAGGGGATGACGGTGAAGGCCGGACAGCTCCTGCTATTCCTCGATCCAACGGAATTTCAGCGAAGCGTGGTCCGTGGCCAACAAGAAGTCGACAAGGCCCAGGCTGGACTCGACTTTGCACGGGTCACGCTCGAGCGACGCAAGCGAGCCTTTGCGGACCGTGCGGTGGCGCAAGCGGACGTGGATCTGGCCGACAACGACTGGCGGACCCGACGGATCGCGGTGGCCCAAGCCAAAGAGGCGCTCAAGGTCGCCGAAGACCAGCTCCGCTACTCGCAAATTGTCTCGCCAATCGACGGTACGGTCATTCAGCGCACCATCCGAGCCGGTGAGACGGTCATTCCCGGCACCATGGCCACCTTCGATGAAAAGGCACTGCTGCTGGTGGCCGATATGTCGACGCTGATCGCCAAAGTCGAGCTAAACCAAATCGACGTCGCCAAGGTTCGGCTCGGCCAAGATGTAACGCTCACGCTCGATGCACTGCCGGGGAAGACCTACAGCGCGAAGGTATCGAAGATCGCACCCGCTGCAATTACTCCCAAAGGCAAAGAGACGGACATCTTTCCAGTCGAGGCCACGCTCGACCCAGGGGCGCTCACCGACATTAAGCCCGGCATGACCGCCGACGTGAAGTTCCACATCGATGTTCGTAAGGGCGTGCTCAAGCTACCGATCGAGGCGGTGACCAAAGAAGAGGGCAAGTTCTACGTCAGCAAGCTCGTCGAGAAACAGCCTGGCAAGGCCAAGATCGCCGAGAAGCTGGCGATCAAAGTCGGCGTCCGCAACGACCGCGAGCAGGAGATTCTCTCCGGCGTCGCTGAGTCCGATGAGGTCGTGATCCGACCCCCCTCGGCAGAAAAAAACGAGTTCAAGTAAGGAGCCCGCCGGTGTGGCTGACCTACCTGCAGATTGCCTTGCGGGTCTTGCGGGCCAACCTGTTCCGCTCGACGCTGACGGTGGCTTCGATCGTCATCGGAGCGTTTTCAATCGTGCTGATGACGTCGCTGGCCGAGTCTGGCTTTGGCACGCTGTCGCGTAGCTTCGAGGAGCTGGGCGGAGCGCGACTCATCTCGATGTGGCCGTCGAAGCCAGAGCAGGCCGAAGGCAAAGAGGCGATGCACCTTGGTGGTATCGACCGGCATGACGCGGAGGCTGTCCGGAAGGTGCCGCACCTGGTTGCACTGACGCAGTTTGTGTCGTCTTGGCGACAGGATCTCGTCTCCGACACGGGTACCCGACTGCAAGGCGATCTGGTCGGTGGGGATGCCCAGTTTTTGACCTTCTTTCGATATCAAATGGCCTCGGGCCGAGGACTGGACGAGACCGATATTGTGGGCCGAACGCGAAGCTGCATCATCGGTCACGACCTAGCGAACAAGCTGTGGGGCGAAGGTGTAGAGGTCTTGGGACGGAACGTCACCGTCGCGGGCACCCACTGTAAGGTCGTCGGAAGACTCAAGAAAGTCGACCGCTGGGGGCTCGGTTTTGGCTGGAAATGGGATGAAGTGCTGCTCATGCCGATCGATACGCTGCTCGATCGCATGCCGCAGGTCGGAAAACTCGGTCGGCGGATGTTTCTACTGACCGATAGTCCAACGCACAACGACATCGTCAAACGCATCGTCAACGCTGTGCTGATGGAGCGACACCACGGCATCGACGACTTCCGGCTGTTCGACTTTGAAACCCGGCTCAAGGGCTTCTTTCAGGTGTTCCTGATCATGAAGGTCATCGTCGGGTTGCTCGCCAGCATCTCGCTTATCGTCGGTGGGGTTGGCATCATGAACATTATGCTGGTATCCGTCTCGGAGCGAGTGCGTGAGATCGGAATTCGCAAGGCGCTCGGGGCCACGCCAGCGGACATCGGGCGGCAGTTCATCGTCGAAGCCACGCTGCTTTCGGGGGTTGGCGGCGCGATGGGGGTGGGAATGGGTGTCCTCGGGGCGCTGGCCGGTGGTGCCATCATTTCGCACTTTAAGCCAACCTGGCTGACGCTGATCTCTCAGCCAGCGGTGATCGTGGCGCTGTCTTCCTCGGCGCTGATTGGGCTCGTGTTTGGGTATTGGCCCGCCCGCAATGCCAGCCGCCTTGATCCGGTGGTGGCCATTCGCAGCCAGTAGAAGGAGCCCACGATGTCGGTCTTTGCGTCGATTCTTGACCTGCTCGCGTCGGTGCTGCACTCGTTCCGGCAGCACAAAGCGCGGGCTCTGCTCACGCTGCTCGGAATGATCATTGGCGCGGGCTCGGTGGTGCTGCTGTCGGGACTGCTTGCGGGCGGCGAAGATGCTCTGTCTTCAACGCAGCAGTTTGTCGAAGAAAAGGACGTCATCGAGATCGAAAACTCGTCGGCCCCCGAAAAACAGCGCAACCGCACCCAGCGGGCGCTCGACTACCTGGACCAAGGCGCGCTCGATCGCAGCGTCGCGACGGGCGGATCACCGGCTGAAGGCGAGCTGATGGACTGGCGGCACAAGGCCCGGGTCGGTGAAACGCAGAAGAACGTGATGGTGCTGGGAGCCTCGGCACAGGCGCTCGATCTGTACCACGTCAAGTTGGAGCTGGGCCGCTTCATCGACGAGCACGACCTGCGGCAGCGGGCCAGGGTGTGCGTCATCGGCTATGAGGTCTGGAAGGATCTGCTCGACTCAACCCGTGAGCTATCTGGCCGGTCGATCACCGTTGGTGATGTCCGTTGGCAAGTGGTCGGTGTGCTCGCGCACAAGCCGCCGATGGTCGCGGGCCCCGGCACCTGGATGTGGGACCGCCGAGTGGTGGTACCCGCAACGACGTTTCAGGGCGTCATCCGGCACTCCCGCAAGGTCGACAGCATCTACATCCGGATCGTTCCGCAGCTAGGCGACATCATCCAAGCCGTGGCGCGAGGACGGGCCTGGGCCAAGGCAACCCTGCTCGGTCGACACTACGACGTCGAGAACTTCAAGGTCGATTCCGACAAGGAGTCGCAACAGCAAGTCGAAGTGATCTTCCTGGTCATCAACGTACTGATGTTGTGTACCGCAGCGCTGTCGCTGTTTGTCGGTGGCATCAACATCATGAACATCATGCTGGTGACGGTCACAGAGCGCACCCGTGAAATTGGCATCCGTCGGGCGCTCGGAGCGACGCGGGGCGACATCCTGCGGCAGTTTTTGCTAGAAGCGGGAATCATCGCCGGTCTGGGCGGTCTGGTGGGGGTGCTGGGTGGGATGGCCCTGGTATTTGTGGCGGCCAAGGTGCTCGCCTATGTACTTGGGAGCTGGACGGCGCACTACAAGGTGTGGGCCATTACACTCGGGCTGTCCTCGAGCACGTTGACCGGCGTCTTTTTTGGACTGTATCCCGCGTGGCGGGCAGCTCGGCTCAATCCGGTCGAGGCCCTGCGTTACGAGTGAGCGGCTGAGGCACGAAATCGAGCGTACGCACCATCGACGACTGCGGCGATGGTCTGTTCGAACGAATAGCCGGCTCTCTCGGCGGCCACAAACAGACTGGCTCCGGCTTCGAGTGAAGGCAGCGGATTCACTTCCAGAAAATGGATGTTCCCGGCTTCATCGATGCGAAAGTCGGCTCGGGCCAAGTCGACGATGCCGAATGCTTGCACGATCGACGCCGTCATCTGACGAACCCGCAGCAGCTCTGAATCGGAAAGCCGCGCCGGACAGCACAGTGACAGGCCCGAGTAATCGACGTTTTTCAGACGGTAATCGTAGAGATTGAAGCGCGAGGCGAACTGCGACTCGACACAGTATTCAACGGGCGTGAGGACTCCGTCCAAAATGGTTTGACCAAACGCGGCCACAAACGGCACCGTCACGTCGCGCCCGGCCAAAAAGCGCTCAACGAGCACGCCTTGCGGAAACTGCGCCAACTGCCGGGCCAACACAGTGCGTAACGACGCGACATCTTGGACCACACTATCGTCGCTGATCCCCTTCGACGAGCCCTCGTAGTTCGGTTTCACAATCGCTGGCAGCAGCGGCTCCAGCTCGGCATCGAGCAGCGCTGGGAGACCGGGTCCAAAGAACAATCGCGAAGGAGGGGTCGGAACCCCGACGGCGGCCGCCGCTTGCTTGGTCAGCCACTTGTCCTGCGTCACCGCCAGCACATAGGAATCCGACCCAACGAACGCCAGACCCAGCATCTCTAGGATGGCCGGCATCTGTGCCGCTCGTGCCCGCCCAAGCCGGCCCTCGGCGGTGTTGAACACCAGGTCCGGCTGAAACGCGCTGAGCTTGGCCATCACCTCGGGCAGCGGGGCCGAGACATCGAGCAGCTCGACGGCGTGTTGGCCTGCGCATCCGAGGGCTGCGGCCAGCGATTCGACCGTTTCCGGTGTATCGAACTCGGCCTGGGCCTCATCCGTAAGATCGCGACGTAGGTTGTGCGTAAACAGGATCTGAATGGCCAACCCCCCATCCTCATCGTACCCTGCAAACCGCTACGGTGGCGAGTGTCGAAAAAACGAGCGAGGGCTAGTGACTCTGGGGGGTCCGCATCGTGACGAACTCTTCGGCGGCGCTCGGATGGATGCCAATGGTGCGATCGAAGTCGACCTTGCGCACGCCAGCGCGGATCGCGATCGCGATGCCTTGGATGATCTCGGCGGAGTCCGGCCCGAGCATGTGCGCGCCGATCACTTTGCCGCTGACTCGCTCGACGCACAGCTTCATCAAGGTGCGCTCGTTGCGTCCCGACAGCGTGTATTTCATCGGTCGAAAGTGCGCTTTGTAAACATCGATGGCGGTGTGCTTTTCGCGAGCGGCTTCCTCGGTCAACCCAACGGTGGCCAAAGAGGGTTGGCTAAACACCGCCGTCGGAACGTTGTCGTAGTCGGGCTTTTGCGGGTTTTCGTTAAAGACCGTCTCGACGAAGGCTTGGCCTTCGGCGATCGCCACGGGGGTCAGGTTCAGGCGATTGGTGACGTCACCCACTGCCCAGATGTTGGGCACCGTGGTCTGGGAATACTCATCGACCACAATCGCGCCGTCTTGATCTTGCTCCACCCCCACCACATCGAGGCCGAGCCCAGCAGTGTTGGGAGTCCGTCCCGCCGCATACATCACCAGATCGGTCGTGACCTGCTCCCCCGAAACCAGCGTCACCGTGAAATCGCCCCCGTCGTTCCGCGCAATCTTCGCGACATCACTGTCAAACCGCAGATCGATGCCCCGATGCCGCATCGCCTCTGCCAGCTCGATCCGCAGATCCCGATCGAAGCCGCGTAGAAACAGCGAGCCGCGATAGAGCTGACGGACCTGGCAGCCAAGTCCGGCAAAGATACCGGCAAACTCAACCGCAATGTAACCGCCACCCACAATCATCACCCGCTCGGGCAGGCGCGGCAGGTGAAAGGCCTCGTTCGAGGTGATGGCGTGTTCAATGCCCGGCAATGATGGCAAGTGAGGCCGACTGCCCGTAGCAATCAGGAGCTTTTCGGCGGTGATAAGGCGACCTCCGAGTTCGACCGTGTTGCGATCGATAAGCCGCGCTCGTCCATCCAGGATTGTGACGCCCGCACCTTCGAGCAGGCCGCGATACACCTTGTTCAGGCGCTCGATTTCGCGATCTTTGTTCGCGATGAGCGTGGCCCAGTCGAAGCCCGGTGACGAAGGGCTCCAGCCGAAGCCGACCGAGTCCTCGAACTCATCGCGAAAGTGAGACGCATAGACGAGTAGCTTCTTGGGCACACAGCCAAGGTTGACGCAGGTGCCGCCAAGACGACTCTCTTCCGCGACGGCCACGCGGGCTCCGTAGCGCGCCGCAACGCGACTGGCTCGCACCCCACCCGAGCCAGCCCCAACCACAAACAGATCGTAGTCAAACCCGTGCTTGTTCATGGCTCCGATCAAAGCACCGCAAGCGGGTGGGACGCTAGCGCTGCGAACAGCGATTACAGCAGGTTCGAGGCCAGCTCGGCGAGGACTGAGCGCTCTCCCTTGAACAGAGACACCGTGCCCGCAATGGCTTGTCCCTTGAATCGCTCGACCACCGTGGTCATGCCGTTGTTGGTCGCATCGACATAGGGATTGTCGATCTGATAGGGGTCACCAGTCAGCACGATCTTGGTGTTTTCACCGACGCGAGTGATGATCGTCTTGACCTCGTGCGGGGTCAGGTTTTGCGCCTCATCAATGATCATGAATTGGTTGGGAATCGAGCGACCCCGGATGTACGTGAGCGGCTCAATCGCCAAAAATCCCATGTCGACCAAGTCTTGATGGGAGTGCGCACCGCGCTTCTCTTTGCCACCGGTGCCCGATAGTCCCAGCAAAAACTCCACGTTGTCGTAGATCGGCTGCATCCACGGATTGAGCTTTTCCTCGACGGTGCCGGGCAGATAGCCGATGTCGCGACCCAGCGGAAAGATCGGCCTAGAGACGAGCAGCTTTTGACAGACTTTCTCTTCGGCGACCTTTTGAAGCCCCGCCGCAATCGCCAGCAGCGTCTTGCCCGTGCCCGCTTTCCCAACCAGCGTCACCAGCTTGATGTCGTCGTTTAGGAGCAGATCGAGCGCAAAGTGTTGCTCTTTGTTGCGCGGACGGATTCCCCAGCAGCCCTCACGCAGCTTGCGAATCGGAACGACGACTCCCGCCGTCAAATCCAGACGACCGAGCGCAGTCTGCGGCCCGCCCTCCCGATTCTTCAGGAGTACGTATTCGTTGTTGTAGATGTGCGTCGGAAGGCCATCGCACTGCCCGCGCAGAACTTCCACAGACAACTTCCCATCTTGATAAAAGGACGCGATCGCCTGCGCGCTGACTTGCAGCTCGACATAGCCCGGATAAAGCTCCTCGATCGTGATCTGCTCGACGTCGTAGTCCTCTGCGGTGAGTCCGAGCGCATCAGCCCGAATGCGGAGGTTTACGTCCTTGGTCACCAAAATGACCGCTGCCGCTCCCTCTTTCGCAAGCTGGAGAGCGACTCCCAAGATCATGTTGTCCGCACTATGGGAGTTGCGCAGAACCGGCGGTGCTTCATGGGAACCGAGCACCACCCGCAGCTCTCCACCCGACGGCAGAGTGACTCCATCCGCGAGGTGATGGCCTTGCTTGCGCAGCTCGTCGAGACGCCTGCAGACCTCACGCGCTGAGCGCCCCCGATCCGAGAGTTCCTTTTTGAACTGGTCGATCTCTTCCAGCACGATGATCGGAACCACCACCACGTTGTCGGCAAACTGAAACATCGACAGCGGATCGTGAAGCAGGACGTTGGTATCAAGGACAAAGGTCTTGCGTGTAGACATGTTCTCTGCGTTTTGAATGGGTGAATGCGACGGTTCCAATAGCCAAGCTAGAACAAAACCGCGCCCTGTGTAGTCTGCGTATCAGCCGGTCCCTTGGTGCCCTTGGCTTCCTGTCCGTCTTTCGGCTCTTTGGGAGTCGTATACCGGAGCTTGCCATGATGCATTTCGACCCAAGGAGGCAGTGGCGGAATCACTTTGGGAGGAGTCCCCGGAGGAGGAGGTGGCGGCGGAGGCGAGCCTGGCGCTGGCAGCTCGGAGATGTACTGCACCAGGAGCTGGCATTCCTTTTCAGATTGAGCCGCCGTTCGATCGAAGACGAGCTTACTGGCCAGCGCACCTTGCAGATCCTCATCGGTCATTCGTCCGCGTGAATGAACGCGCCGAACGATCCGCTCGACATACTTCTCCCAACCATCATCCGCAGCGCCTTTGCAGTACTGGATGTAGCGCCGCTTGGGATTGGGCAGGATCGACGAGAAAAACGCCGCTTCACGAGGAGTTAGGTCTTTGGCTTCCTTGCCGAAGTAGTGCCGCGCTGCGCGACCGATTCCGAAGATGTAAGGACCAAACTCGATCGCGTTAAAGTAGATCTCCAAGATCCGCCGCTTGATCGGACTCGCTTCACGGATCGCGGCAAAGGACTGCTCCGCTGCCAATCGGGAAGGAGTCATCGCCAGCTCCTTTTCCTTCGCGGCCTGCGCTACGGCGGGAGCGACGGGATGCTCTTTGGCCAACTTGGCGAGGTACTGCGGCACAGACCACCCCTTCGCCAGAGCCTTCACCATGTCCTGATCTTCGGTCAGGTAGTTTTCGATGTACCAAGTCAGAAACATCTCTTGCAGCTTTCGCGACAACGTCTTTTCGCGAGAGAGCATGACGTTTTTGACCATCTGCATCGTGATCGACGAGGCACCGAGCCGGAAGTAGCCACGCTCCAGGTTCGATTGCAGCGCGGAACGGAACTCGGGAACGATAAATCCTCGGTGCCGCAGAAACCCGTGATCCTCGGTCGTCATGATCGAGTTGATGAGATACGGCGACAGTCCTTCAAACGGCACGAAGTCAGGATTTTCGGGACCAATCACAAAGCTTAGTTCTTTGCCCGGCTCGATCTGGACGGTGTGGGTAAAGCTCGATAGCAGCTTCTGCACATCCATATCGGCAGGAGCCTTGAGCACTCGACAGCCGCCGATTCCCACCTGTCCCGAGATCTGCACCGGATCATCCTTGGGATCTTTGCCGTTGCCATTCCCTTGCGGCGCTTGCGGCTGACCAGGACGACCTTTGACCGCTGCCACCTTCTTGGCCACGACCGGCTCAACGGGCAACGGTGTTTCCTCATCGAGCGAATCGGGATCTTTGGGTGGCGGCAGCCTCAGCAGCTTCGCAAAGTCGACAAACAGCCGCACGTCGGTCGAAAACGTCCCATCAAGCTGAAAGTCCCGAATGCGCGGCACCACCGGCTTCGGCAGCGCTTGGAGCAGCGACTGACACTGGATCGGCGGCACCGCAAAGTGGAGCGCCACGGTCCGCCATTTTTCGCGCCAGCTTGGGGCCAGCGGCACTTGAGTGCCTATCGACGTACCGGCTGCTGGCTGATTGCCCATCGCCGCCGCTTGCAGCACGCTCGGCCTACGCATCGTCGGCTGAGCCTCGGCCTCGCCATCGAGCTGAACTTCGACGCCCGCCCAGCGGACGTTCATCGATTCGAGCTTGACCTTGCGCGCCTTGATATCGACCTGACCCTTGGCGTTCACATCAAAGCTAAGGTCACGCACCGGTTCGGCCACCAACCTCGGCGCAAACAGCGATAGGTGCGCCATCCGAAAACCGCCAGCAGCCGCCAGCACGCTCTTTTCGTACCGAAGATCCATGCTGGCATCGACCTCGGTCTGCTCGGCATCGACGATCGGCGTATCTTTCAAAATCGGCTCAAGCTGGGACAGTTTGAAGCGCTGCGCCCGCAGGTGTAGCTCGCCCTGCACACCGCCCACCTTCCAGTCTGCTCCCTCGGGAAGCACCCAGCCATCGGCCTGCCACAACTGGTGTTCGACGCCGCCGTAACCACCCGACAGGGCAATGACTGCTTTGCGAGCGTCTTTTGGGTCCGCCTTGATGGTTCCGGCGATGCCCGACAGGCTCAGCCGCCGCCACGGTGCCACCGAGCCGTGATCGATGCGCACTTCGGGCAGACCGTCAGGCAAAAATCGCGCCGGACTTTGCCACACAAGCTGCACCTTTTCCGCCTTGGCACCGGTTCCCGAGGTCGGGTCCACCGTCACGTCGCTCAGACTCACCTGACAGTCGCCCTGCTTGGCCAGCTCTGCCGACAGCGACCGCACATGCAGCGTCCCGAGATCATCGCGAACGTCTAGCTCTCCGTCTGTGACCAGGATTTGCTCGGGTCCACGCAGCCGCCCTCCCGAGCCGCCCTGCCCGGTCTTGCCTTCACTGCGACGCAGGTGCTTCAGCAGTGAAGTGATGTTGTCATCATCGCCGCCACGCACAATCTGGAGCAGCGGTCGTGCCGCCAAAAGACGACTGACTTCGACCCGTCCGAGCAGCAGCGACCAGGGCGAATACTCGACGCGGACCTCACCCACCGTCACCGGATCCGTGCCGCGTGGGGCCTTCTCATCCCGCACCGAGACGTGAACCAAGCGAATCAGCGTGGGACGAACCACGATGTCGCGCACCGCAATCTGCGCCCCAAAGCGCGCCTCGACCTGGGGCAGCACCAGTTGACGAATCGCGTAGGCACCGACCAGGGGAAGCGAAGCCACCGCTGCGACCGTTACCACACAGAGTCCCAGCACCCACACCGAAGGCCGGAGCATACGCCGAGGAGGCGTACCCGAGTCGACAGGGAGTGGTCCAGCATCTTTCGGCGTCACAGCTTCTCACTCTACCACGCGACCAGCGCCGCCAAGCAGGTCAAATTCCTACCCATTTCCGCACTGCGGGTCTGGATGAAAGTACGCGCTTTCTCACCGCCCAAGCCGCTGCGGATGCTCTCTCGCAGCGACGAAGTCATACCCCAGTCGACCCGCGCAAACAGAGACCTTGCATCCGCGCACTTTGTGATACTAAAGGCACATTGCAGGCTTGTTCCCAACCGGGCGAAAGGACTCTCGCCCATCCGACCCAGAAGGAGGATTCCATGACCAAGCTCACGCTCTCTGTGCTCGCGCTGACCTCGTTGGCCCTTCCCGGCTTTGCTTTTGCAGATGTGCCGGATTCCTGCGGCACGGCAGTGGCCGAACTGACCAAATCCTGGTCAAAGAGCGACTCATTCGGGGATGAGAACTTCGGCGCGGCCTATGCGGCGACCGCCAGTCTGCAAGGCAAGCGTGACGGTTTGTCCGTCGCGGGCAACCTAAGCGCGGACGCGATGCTGTTTGGTAACACCCAGAACGTCGTCAAGGTGACCGGCAAGGCTGAAGCGGCGGTGGTCGCTCGTAGCTCCAGCGAAAACCTCGACGTATTTGTGGTCGGAAAGAACATCTTCCACCACAGCCGCTCCTCGGGAACCGGCTCGGGCTCGGGTGTCACCCTCAACCTCAACAAGAGCTGGGATGTGACCTTCTTTAACGCCGACAAGCGCTTCTGGGTCGGTCCGATCCCTGTCAAGGTCAAGGCCACCGCTGCTGGCTCTGCGGGTATCGCCTTCAACAGCAACATTGGAATTTTCGCGGTCAACGCCACCCTCGCTCCATCGGCCAAGGCCTTTGCCACCGCGAGCGCTTCGGTCGATGCATGGGTGGCCGAAGCAGGGGTTGATGGACGGCTTACCCTGGTCGATGCCTCGGTTCCGACGAGCGGCCAGCTCGACCTAACCACCGTCGGACTCTATTACAAGGCGGACAGTGACTTGGCGCTCAACTACCTCTCGGGACGGCTGAATGTCTTCGCCAAGGCACTCGGCAAGCGCCACGAAAAGAAGATCGCCGATTGGCCGGGCACCACCAAGAGCTACGCACTCGCGCACGAAGCGGGCTGCGTGAAGCTGTTCTAGCACACCCCGCCCTCCCGGCCGGACCGGGAGGGCCCGTATCCACAAGAGGGTCGGCGCATGCGAACTCGTCCTTGGCAGCTCGTCCTGCTTGCGGTGGTGATCGTGCTGGCTCTGTCCCTGTGGCAGCGGCGAGGTCAGCCCCCAAACCCACCGACAGCCACCGGCGATCGGATGACATCCTCGCCCGACGCCCCGCCCCACCGATTCGCCTGGCAACTCGGTACCACCCAGACCTATACCCTACAGACCCGTCGCGTCGTTCACATGCGCGGTCGGGGACAGCCGCCCTCAGATGAGAGCTTTCCGCTGACGCTGTCGGCCCATTACACAACCACCGTGCTTCGTGCCGATGGCATGTTGGTCTCACTGCTGACCCAGCTCGACGGAATCAAACTCGAGATGCCGGGTGAGCCCGCAGCCCAAGCCAAGCTGGTGCGGGATCTGGCTCGACCGTTTCTACAAATCCAGGAGCCGGACGGAAAGCTGCGCTCACTGCGCATCCACCGTGAAGTCGACACCATCGGACGCGGCTTTCTGAAAGCGCTGGCGGCAAGCCTACAGTTTGTACGTAGTCCCAATGGTGGCAGCACCTGGCAGAGCGAAGAAATGGACGCCACCGGTGAGTACACCGCCCAGTATCAAAAAGAGTCCGATGGAACGCACTGCCAAAAAAGTCGAGTCCACTATCTTCAGGTCCGCGCCGCGCAAGGCCTGGTGCCGGTTTCGCAGCTTGGCAAAGTAACCGGCTCGCTGGCGGTGACGTTCACGCTCTCCGATGGCGATGACGAGGCCGGTCGGCTCTTGGCAGCGGAAGGACGCGACCTGCTCGACGTCGATCCGGGGCCTGACATGCCGCTCGTGTCCTCGGAAAGTACCTTCAGCCTGAAGCGAATCAAGACCACCACCGTCGAGCCGGGACCGATCGCGCTGGCGCTGCTCGAATCGGCTGAGTACACGCTGTCACCGCTGCTGCAAATGGATACGACCGATAGCGACCGTCGCTCCGATGAGCAGCGAGTACATGGTGCAAGTTTCGACCAACTTCTCGGGGCGCTGCGTGGCCTCCCGACGACCGACAATGGGAGCCAGCGCGCCGAGCTACAGACGCGTCTGTCCTCGCTGTTCCGGATCCAGCCCGAAACCACCAAACTGGCGTCGCAGACGATCGTGGCCGGAGTGCCCGAAGCAGTGGCCAAGACCGTCCTTGGAGCACTTTCGGGTGCGCAAAGCGAAGCCGGGCAAGCGGCGCTGGTCGACCTGCTGGGTGAGAAAAAGCTGTCGAGTGATCTCCGGCAAAACGCCGTCGCGGTGCTCGGTCTTTCAGATACGCCCAGTGAAGCCACCACCGAGGCGCTGCACAAGGCCCTCCGCGACACCGACCCCGAGGTTCGCAGCACCGCCGCACTGGCACTCGGCAACGCCGCTGGGGCCCAGCGTGGAGCCAGCCAGGTTGGGGCCGCCGAAGCGAACGTCGATGAACTCATCACGCTCTATCAGGCCGCTCAAACCGAGGACGAACAGCTTCTGTACCTGCAAGCCATGGGCAACGCTGGCGATCCGCGTACTTTGCCGCTGCTTCAGACCGCGCTTCAATCGCCCAGTTCCGCCGTTCGAAGTGCTGCCACCCAAGCTCTGCGCTTTATCAACGCGACCCCGGTGGATGCGCTGCTCGCCCAGCTACTCGCACAGGACAGCTCGTCAGAGGTCCGTCGCGCCGCGATTTTTGCCTGCTCGTTTAGGCAGATCGTCGCGGTTTTGCCCTCGCTGCAAAAGTCCCTGGCCAGCGACAAAGAAGCCACCGTGCGTCAAGACGCGCTGCAGCTTCTGGCCCGTCATCGCGAGATCCCCGCCGTGATGCAGCTCATCCGTACCGCCGCAGAGCGAGATCCCAGCCCCGAAGTCCGCCGCGCTGCTGCGGAGCTAGTACGTTAGGATCAGGATCCAGCACCCTCTCGGAGCTGCGACAGGATTTGTTCTGCTCTCTCTTTGCGAACATCGCCCAACTTGGCCAGCTCCGCAGCGACGAGATCGACCATCGCTCCACTGGCACCTGCGGCCACCGCTACCGAACGCGCATGCAGCGACATATGACCTTGCTGGATTCCCTCGGCAGCCAGGGCTCGCAGCGCCGCCAGGTTCGACGCCAGACCCACCGAGGCCATCACCATCCCCAGCTCCGTCGCCGACTTGACCCCGAGGATCTGTAGCCCAAGCCGTGCCCCCGGATGAACCCGAAGCGTGCCGCCCACCGTACCAATCGCCATCGGTAGCTCGATCTGGCCGTGAAGCAAACCGTCGTCACCCGCTCGCCAAATCGCCAACGGCCGGTACACCCCGGAACGGGCCGCGAACGCGTGCGCCCCCGCTTCGACGCCACGCCAGTCATTCCCCGTCGCCAGCACCACCGGATCGATGCCGTTCATGATGCCTTTGTTATGCGTCGCCGCCCGATAAGGATCGAGCTCCGCGAATCGGCTGGCCAGGACAATGCCATCGCGAACGGCCATCCCATCAAAGCGCTCACTGCGCAGCACCGAGAGCGGCACTCGGCAACGTACACGAACACAGCGACGGTCGGCCAGGTTCGTTAAGATGCGCAAACCAAAGCACCCGCCCGACAGCTCTGCCAATCGCGCAGCGACGGCCTCAGCGACGGTATTGACCAAGTTGGCCCCCATCGCATCGCAGCAATCGACGATCAGATGCACAACCAACATCCCTGGCTGCTGCCCCGTCGAGCTTTCCAGGGTTCGGACCTCGATATCGCGTGTCCCACCACCCCGCTTGAGTAGGTTCGGCTGCGCCTCGTTGCAGGCCGCGACCAGCGACTCTTTTTCGGCCAGGATCGCCTGCGTCCCCAGCTCGGTATCCGGGACATCGTATAGTTGCACTTGCGCAATCATCAGCGGCGGGTCTGCCTCAGCAACAAACCCGCCCCCTTCGCGAACCATTCGTGCCGCGTTCGAGGCCGCCGCAATCACCGACGGTTCCTCGACGCACATCGGTACGAGGTAGTCTCGTCCATTGACCTGGAAATTGAGCCCCAAGCCAAGCGGAAGCGAGTACGTCCCGACGACGTTTTCCACCATATGGTTGGCTTGTTCGACGGTGAGACAGCCAGAGCCAAGCAGTTCGACTTCGCGTGGGCTCAGTTTCATCGTCTCGGTCAGCGTTCTGAGTCGTTCGTCCACACCCAGCTTGTAAAAACCGGGAATCCGCGACGAAACCACTCCCCTTGGAGCCGAACCAGCCTCGGGCTGAGGTCTGTCATCGTGCTTACTTTGTGACATGATTTTTCGCTCAATCAACTTGCAACATGAAGACCGACCGCGCTCTCAGTGATGGGGAGCACTGCGATCTCAGAGGAAAACCGCTCCACTGCTGTCGGTGTAGGTAGGAAAACCACCGCCAGGTCACCGCCACCCGCGCCCGAAGGTTTGGCCGCTCCACCGACTCGTCGGGCAATCTCGGAGATGCGTAGATGTTCATCGGTCAGCAGACGGTGACCCAGTGCCTCGCCAAGGCGCAGATAGCCACTGTTGGCTCGCTCGATCGCCGACAGCAGCGCCGCCACATCACCACGCTGCCAAGCCATCAGAAACCCTCGCGCCGCAATCCCCAGCTCGGCGATAGCAGGCTGGGCAGCGTCGTACACCTGGCGATAGCGAGCAACCAGCATCGCCGTTGACACACTCGTCGAGGTCGCCACAAAGCGTAGCTGGGCTGGCAGAGGCCGAGCCTCAACGGCGGTGTCATACGGACCGAGCACCCGCAGCTTGCCGTGGACCGCTGCCCACAAGTCAGCACCCGATCCCGCCGTGCCCTGTGCCGAGTCATGCGCTCGCTTGGCAGCGGCATAGGCCCGTGTCCGCATCTTTTCGTCTGACAAATCAAGGCCCGCTGCATGGAGCAGCGCCCCAACGGCCGCAACCGTGGCAGCCGCGCTCGATCCCACCCCGAGTTTGCGACCACCCTGCACAAACGCCGAGGTATCGACATGCGGCACCGCAGGACCATGTATCGAGCGGCCCAACTCCAAAAGCTCGACGTGGGTTTCACGAATGGCGGCTTCAATGAACGGCGACGAGGGCGAGCCGCCACCCAGAACTGCCCGTGCATAGACGCTGACGGCGGCCACCACCGCTGGCTCTCCTTCCAAGACAGCGTACTCGCCAATCAGCATCGCCTTGCCGGGGGCCAGCACGGCGTGACTCATCGCGGGACTCCCACAGAAATCAGCCGAGCGCCCTCACCAGGATGAGCAATGATGGTCCGCTTGACGCCAGGAACCGATGACAGCGCGGCGGCAACCCGCTCCGCATGTGCTGCCGTCGTCAGTGCCTTTGGATGTGGACCGGCATCGCAGGTAAAGTACGCCTCGATGCCTTCTCGGCGACTCCGGACGATCGCGTGATAGCCCTCAATGGTGCTGCCCCGCAAATAGACGACTCCGGGGTCGGCTGCCATCGCCGACGCATGCATCCGCAGCGCGCTCCGCTCCGCAATCCGTCCCAGCAGTGCCAAATCCTTGCCCCGCACGGCAGCCGTCGCTTCGAGAAGATCCCGAGGTGCCGCCGCCACAAACGGAGCAAAGTACGGAGAGGTATTGGCGGTCAAGGTCATGCCGTCTGTCGAAGATGTCTCCTTGGCTTCGTCAGAAACGACACCGATCACGAGCCGCAGATCGGACCATTCCTCCGGTGCCAGAAGCTGCGTGGCCTGCGCCGAGTCGACTTGCCCCGGTGTCCCCACCCCGAGCACAGCAAGCCCGCCAAACAACGAGCGTGCCGCCGATCCCGAGCCTTGACGCGCCCAGCTTGAAAGCAGGCTCCGGTCGAGGGGTTGCTCCAGCGCCCGCTCACCGACAAGCGCGCCATAACCCGCCACCGTCAGTGCTGCAAAGGCCGACGCCGAAGAGGCCAAACCCGCTGCCGTCGGGAAATTATTGTGACTGCGCACCTCCGCGAACGGACGCCCGGACAGGCCCAACTGGCGCACCAGCCGATCCAGATGGCGACTGACTTTGCGCAGCGGCTCTCCACTCACCTCGCGGTCGTTCAGATGAAGCGAGTCCATCTGCAGCGATGGATCGAGCCGAACTTCGGTGTGAGTGGTCAGACCCGCCAGCGTCAGTGACAGACTCGGCACCGCCGGTAGGTTGAGAGCGGGATCACACTTACCCCAGTATTTGCACAGGGCGATGTTGGTATTGGCTGAAGCGACGGCGTGCATAACGGTCCTGGTTCTATCTGCGGTCGCAGCGGTGGAGGGAGTGCGGGTGTCGCCGCCCACTTCGACCAAAAAAGAGGAATATCCTGCGGCTTGCCACACGGCGAGCACGGTTTGCTCTCGACCGGGGGCCAGGGCCACCACACAGCCGCCGCCACCACCACCGGTCAGCTTCGCCCCGAGCGCTCCCGCGTCGAGAGCCAGCTTGCAGACCTGTTCAATCTCGGGACAGGACACCTCGAGCAGTTTGAGCAGCGCCTGGTTTTCGTTCATCGCCTGCCCGAGCGCCACAAAGTCACGCCGCCGGAGCGCATCGACCGCTTCACCAACCAGGACACCGATTCGGGCAAAACACGCAGCGGTCAGGTCGGGCTTTTCCTGGCACAGCTCGGCGACGCGGGCCACCCGGCCTTTGGTATCACGCGCCTTGCCAGTATGCCCAATGCACAGCCTGAGCGTCGGCGTATCGGGAAGCGGCGACAGGCCATGGCCTCTTCGAAACAGTCCAAAGCCACCCCGCTGGGCGACCGTGTGATCGAGTCCAGACGGCGATCCATGAAACACCTTTTCGGCAGCGAACGCCGCCCCATCGACATCCGACTCGCTCAGACCAAGCTCGGCAGCGCGATCAATCGCCCGAACCAGAGCCACCGATAGAGCCGCTGACGAACCCAGCCCCGCTCCCGTCGGAATTGCAAAACGAGCCACGAAGTCATACGGCAGGTCTTGAGGAACCAAGGGACGACCGATGGCCACCGATAGGCTCTCAACGATTGCCTTCATGGCGATTGCCAGCGAGGACGAGATATCCGCATGGCTCGGTAGCAGCAGATCGCGGAGCGGAGGCGTCGCCACATCCCACTCGGGCACCAGCAGCCGACCTTCCCCGGAAATGGCCTCGATTTCGACGCCACCTTGGAGAGCACCACACAGCGCTGGCACGCCGTACACCACCGCGTGCTCACCGAGAAGGATGACCTTGCCACAAGCGCTGGTCTTCCACATGGTGCTACCGAGCCCCCTGCTGCCACGCTCGCAGCGTCGAGCCAATCACCTTCGGCGCATGGACCAAGTCCGCCGAGCTCTTGCATCCAGTGAGCAGCGTTACGGCCTTCACAGTCTCGATCACCCCACGCAGAAACTCGACCGCCCCATCGTAGCCGCCGGCCTTCCAAGCCTTCAGCACCGGGGCTGCCAAGCCTCCCGCTCGCGCCCCCAGCGCCAGCGCCGACGCGACATCAAGCCCCGTCCGCAGCCCCCCCGTCGCGATGATCTGGAGCCCGAGGTCCGCGAGCAGCGATACCGAGGCCGCTGTGGGAACGCCCCAATCCCACAGCGCCTCACCGACTGCCCGAGCGATGCCATCGGCGCGATGCGTCTCGACGCCGACCCAGGACGTCCCGCCCGCACCGCTCACGTCAACTGCCGAGATACCAATCCGCCTGACCTGAAGGCCGACTTCTCGGGACAGCCCGCAGCCGGTTTCTTTGACGACGATTGGAATGCCCAGTTCCTGGTGCAGGCGCTTGAGGGTGTCGAGTCCGCCTCGGAAGTCACGATCGCCGCCGGGCTGGACCAGCTCCATCGCGGTGGCCAAATGGACGCACAACGCATCGGCCCCGACCGTCTGACAGAGTATCCGCACCTCCTCGGTACTCATCCGCTGCGCCTGCACGAGGCCGATGTTCCCCAGGATCAGCGCCGTCGGAGCAAACTCCCGCACCTGAAAGGTCCGGGTCGTCTCAGGCCGCACCAGCATCGCTCGCTGCGAACCCAGTCCAAACCCCAGGCCCAGCGTCTCGGCGGCGCGGGCCAGATCCCGGTTGATGTCCTGCGCTTCGTCGGTGCCGCCAGTCATTGCGCTGATCACAATCGGCGCTTTGAGCACCTTGCCGAGCAGCGGCGTCGATAGGTCCAGCTCATCGTAGTGACGCTCGGGAATCGCCTGATGAACAAGCTGCACTTGATCAAGCAGCGTCCCTTTGTTGCGAAACTCGACGTCGCCCGAGGCGCACAGAGCGATGTGTTCAGATTTGCGCTGGCTGATCAGCGGCTGCTGCGCCCGCTCGGGGTCGCTTGGACTTGGGGGCTGGCTCATGGCAGATACCTCGCTTACGACTCGGCAGGAAACTTTGGGGTTCTGGGTGTGCCACAGATTGGCCCAGGCTGCAACGGGCCGTGCGCATCCGCTGCACCACATCCCCGTCGTGCGCTATCGCACCAGCCCCGGCCGCAGCCGATAGCGATCATGATCGGAACCCGATTCGTCGGTGTACCGATCCACGCGGGCCGTCGATACCAGGGCTAGCAGGTGTGCTTCCAGCGACTCCTTCGCCAGCGGATACAGCACCGCAGGGGTGTCATCGTAGGCCAAGGGCAACAGCGCGGTCAGCGTCTCGGCCCCAGTGGCCAAAGCTCGGAGCACTTTTTCCTCGCGCAGCAGCCGGTGTGACAGGTAGCGGGCCACCAAATGCTCGCCCTCTTCGACGGCAATTCCGTGCGCCGGCCAGATCCGCTGGTGCCCGAGGGCAAGCAACCGCCGCAGCGAGGCCAAATACAGCGCCATATCGCCATCGTCTTGAGGCGAGACAATGATCGTTCCCTGCGACGCGACCATATCACCGGCGATCACCCCCCCGCCCGCTTGGTCGAGCAAGCAAACATGGCCCGGCGCATGACCGGGGGTATGCAACACCTGAAATCCAGAAGGACCAAACGGCAGCACGTCCCCCTCGCGGATCTGCTCGTCCACCCGCAGCTCGGGACGCTCCGCCAGCCGCCGCGCCGTCGCCTCGTGCGCCCACACCGGCACAGCGAACTCGCGGGCCAAGTCCATCGCGCCACTGACGTGATCGAAATGGTGGTGGGTTAGCACAATCGCCCGCAGTGGATGGCCCGCCAGCAGCAGCGAACGCAGCGTGTCCACAAGGTCGGTCTGCGCATCCGGCCATGGCGTCCCCGGGTCGACCACGATCAGCTCGGCCTCGCCCAGCACATACGCATTGGTGTGGGTTGCAGGCGGCAGGGTCGGGCTACGCAGCGGAACCCGACGAATCCACGGAGCTTGAGGAACAACCTGTGGACGATCGGGCCGGGCGGTGACTGGCTCATGCATGGGAAGTCCCCTCAGTGGAGGCAAACGAGTGCAAGTTCGCGACGTTACAACAAAGCATATGGAGCCACGCCAGGCCAATCGTAAGATGGGTTGTCGGGGGTAGCAGTCGTTCGATGGTAAATGTCACGGCGCGCAAAATCCGTGAACAAGGTCGTGACGCCAGAGACAAGGCGAGCACCGGACCAGGCCGCGTCTATCATGGCTTGCTGGTTAGCTACCCCACCGTCGGAAGAGGCATGGTTATCTTCCGAGATCCAAACGGCCACCGCATGGTCACCACGCCGGTGCGCCGCATTCTCACCGACCCGGACAGCGACTCGGTGTACGTCGAAACGGAAAACAGCGTCTACCGCCTGACCTTTCACGCCGCCGTCCCGCTCGCCGCTGCCTGCTGACTCCGCCGCCGTTAGTCGTGCTCCCAAGGCTGGAGTTCGTCGTCGGGTGCGGCCAGCTCTGCGGGAGGTTCCCGACGAGCCCGTGCAAAACGAGCCTGGTTGGCGCTCAGCGATTGACGAAGCTGCTCCGAGTCCTTGATCAACGGAGAGGCGAGGGCTTGCGCCGACAACCGCAGCGCTTCCTTCGGCTCGCCGCGTAGATGACAAACCTCGGCCAGGGTATCTAGGTAGTATGGACTCTTGCTGTCGAGTGACAGCAGATAGCGCGCAGCACGATCGGCCTCTGAAAAGGCCTGGGCGCGCAAGAGCCGATAGATCATTTGGTTGATCCGCTCCGCCGCAGCCGGTTGAAGCAAGCCGTCGAGATAGCGCCCGAGCACCACTTGGGTCGCCGAGTCGACAGCCCCCAGCCTGAGCAGCGCACGCATCGCTTCGTCGGACTGCGGGCCACTCGGATACAGGGTCAGGTGCTCGATGAGCTGTTGCCGAGGCAATAGCAGTCTCAGACGGAGTCGCCGCAGCTCCCAGTCCGCCCGGGCTGCAACCTCTGCCGAGGAGCCCTTGGCCAAACGCGCTTTGTCGAGCCACTCGGCCGCCTCATTCAGCTCGCCCCGCTTGCGCAGCCGCAACGCCCACAGCAGCATCGCCTCACCGTCGCTCGGATGATTGCGAACTCGCGAAAGGAGTCGCTCTCGCGGTTCGAAATCGATCGCCATCAACCGTAGCCAGCGAACGAACTCCACCTCGGTCTGTGCGCCTTGCAGCACGCTCGCAACTTCACCATCCGTACGTAGCGCAACGAACGTCGGATAGCCCTCGACCTGGAGCAGCTTCACCGCGTCACGCCCCACGTCGGTTTCGGCATCGAAACGCACAAACTGCACCTTCGCCAGAGCCACCCGCACCGACTCCTTCGGCAGCACGTCTCGCTCGAACTGTTTACAGGGACTACACCAATCGGCGGAGAACTCGACCACCAAGGTCTGCTGCGCCTCGCTGGCCCGCTTCCGTGCGGCGGCGAGTGGCTCCCGGCTTGGAGGCGGGGGGGTGGCGACAGAGGAAGCGACCGGCCGTGGGTTCGCTGGACCGGCAGCACCAGCCGTTGCTGCGCCGATTGCGACAACCAGTGCGCCCCAAACGGCGAGCTGGTTCTGTCGACGACTACCGATTTTCATAGCCAAAGAGTGTATCATCGCCGCCCCTGTCGCCCTATCGACAATGAGCAAGCGGATGCACAAACCCCAGACAGACCCGCGACCCCACGCACCATCGCGGCTCGCAGCATCCAGACTGGTGAGAACGGTTGCTGATTCGATTCGAAAGGCTGGCCTTGGCGGAGGTGCGCGTCTTGTGGTCGGCTGCTCAGGTGGACCCGACTCGACGGCACTGATGGTGGCGTTGAGTCTGCTAGGTGAGCGATTGGGATACACGGTCCAGGTGGTTTGTGTCGATCACGGCCTTCGACCGGAGGCGGCAGAGGAGGCCCGACTCGTCCAGCAAGTGGCGCTGCGGCTCGGGCTGTCGGCACGCCGAATGACCGTCCATGTTCCCAAACAGGCCTCACTGCAGGCGGCTGCACGTACGGCCCGCTACCAAGCACTGACCAAGGCCGCCCGTGACTTCGGCAGCCAGGCAGTGCTCGTCGCTCATACGCTCAACGATCAGGCAGAGACGGTCCTACAACGATTGCTCGGTGGGGCTGGACCGCGTGGTCTGTCGGGAATGACCGCGGTGCGTGCGCTTGAGCACTCCGCTCTCGCGCCATCGGTGCTGCTGCTCCGACCGCTCCTTGCGGTCGAGCGAAGCCTGATCCTTACGTTTCTCACCGACGCGCAAGACTGGATCGCGCCGCTGCCCTTCATCGATCAAAGCAACCACGACCTGCGCTTTACCAGAGCGGTCATTCGCCACAAACTGCTGCCGCAGCTCCAAGCGGTGCAGCCGTCGGTCATTCCCCACTTGGGACGACTGGCGGAACAGCTCCGCGAGGATGCCGACTATCTGGAAGGGCTGGCGACGGAGCATCTGCCACAAGTGGTCGATCTCAGCGCACCCAGTTTGCCCGAGCAGCTCGCAGCGTTATCGGTGACTCGACTACGGAAACTCCCGAGGGCACTTTCGACCCGGCTGCTAATCAGGTTGGCACCGACACCGCTCGCCAGCGTCCACCTGGCGGCACTTCACGGACTCTGCGAGCACAGTCGCGGCACTCAGTCGATTGATCTGCCCGGTGGAATCATTGCGGAGCGGCGGTACGACACGCTCTACCTGCGGCGGCGCTCCCCGGAACGCTACGCCGTGGAGCAGACAACGATTCCGGGGTGCGGCAGTTACTCGCACGGACGCCATCGCATCCGGTTTCGTTACCTGCACGAGGACGACGCTCCGATCCAAGAAAGCTCACCGTCTGCGGTGTTTATGCTGCCCGCACCTGGATTTCCGCTCTGGCTGCGTTCACCTAGAGCGGGCGATCGCTTACGGCTCGCGGGTGGACACCGCAAAGTCAGCGACATCTTGGTGGATGCAAAGCTGCCGCGCTCCGAGCGATCGATGATGCTGCTGCTTGGCCATGAACAGGAACCGCTGTGGCTGGTGGGCTTTCGGGTAGCCGTGCCGACTCCACCACGGCGCGATCTATGCTACGTCAAGATTGTCGCCGAATGGGTCACCGAACTGAGCGAAGAAAAAAACCAATCTCCGTCCCCCACGGCTGGTCCGTAAGGTCAACCCGCCTTGCCGGAGTCTGCACCGTGCAATAAGCTACACGTTCGCTTGTTCTCGTCGGAGTACAGAAGCTACGATTCCCCCTGGCTAGCTGAAACAGCACGACTTAAGTAAGCTAGCGGCTCTCAAACGCCGAGGTTCCTATTGCGGCAGTCACACAAGACCCTTTTAGTCTGGCTCATGATGGGCTTGGCCTCCGTGGCCGCCTATCAGCTCATTTCGTCGGCTCGTCTGAGTGAGGACAAAAAGCCGAGCTTCTCCGACTTTATGCAAGAGGTCGAGAAGAACCCAGCTCACATCAAGACCGTCAAAATCGACGGCCAAGAGTTTTTCATCACCTACAACGAAGCGCCGCCAAACGATCGTGCGCGCATCGTCGGTCCGTCGGAGTTGGCTCACGCGCAGGTGCTCGGAGCACTTGATAAAGCCAAGATCCGCTACGAAATCGAGAAGCCCTACGAAAGCGGCGTACTTACGCTGATTCTCTCGACTGTGCTTCCGATGGTGTTGGTGGTGCTGCTGTTCTTCCTGATGATGCGACAGCTTCAGGCTGGTGGCGGCAAGGCAATGAGCTTCGGCAAAGCCAAGGCTCGGCTGCTCACTGAAAACCAGAACAAGGTCACGTTTGCGGACGTCGCTGGCGTCGAGGAAGCCAAGGACGAGGTCGAAGAGATCATCGCCTTCCTCAAAGACCCCAAAAAGTTCACGCGTCTCGGTGGTCGGATCCCCAAGGGCGTGCTCATGATGGGTCCGCCAGGAACCGGCAAGACGCTGATCGCCCGCGCCATCGCCGGGGAAGCCGGGGTTCCGTTTTTCAGCATCTCTGGAAGTGACTTCGTCGAAATGTTCGTGGGTGTCGGTGCCAGCCGGGTTCGCGATCTCTTCGAGCAAGGCAAGCGTCACGCGCCTTGCATCATCTTCATCGATGAGATCGACGCCGTCGGTCGCCATCGCGGGGCAGGTCTCGGTGGTGGCCATGATGAGCGAGAGCAGACGCTCAACCAACTCCTCGTCGAGATGGACGGCTTCGAATCAAACGACGGCGTCATCATGATTGCCGCTACGAACCGTCCCGACGTTCTGGATCCGGCGCTGCTGAGACCCGGTCGCTTTGACCGACGCATTGTCGTCCCCCGCCCCGATGTCAAGGGTCGCGAAGGCATCTTGAAGGTTCACGCTCGCCGAGTGCCACTCGGACCGGACGTTGATATGGCGGTGGTTTCGCGTGGAACCCCCGGCTTTTCGGGTGCCGATCTGGAGTCGCTGGTAAACGAAGCGGCGTTGATGGCAGCCCGCAAGGGCAAAGAGATGGTCGAGATGCGCGACTTTGAAGAAGCCAAGGACAAAGTCCTGATGGGCCCAGAGCGCAAGTCGATGGTCATTTCTGAAAAAGAGCGCCACATCACCGCGATTCACGAAGCTGGACACACTCTAGTAGCGCACCTACTGCCGGGCACTGACCCGGTTCACCGCGTGACGATCATTCCGCGTGGTCCCGCTCTCGGTGTCACCCAGCAGTTGCCGACGGAAGATCGCCTCAATGCCACCAACGTGTGGGCGGCTAGCAAAATTGCCGTTCTGATGGGTGGCCGCGTCGCTGAAGAGCTGGTCTTTTCCCACCTGACCACTGGAGCCGGAAGCGACCTCGAACACGCCACCGACTTGGCGCGCAAGATGGTCTGCAACTGGGGCATGAGCGAAAAACTCGGACCGCTCACCTTCGGACGCAAAGAGGAACACGTATTCCTCGGACGGGAGATTGGCCAAGCGCAAAACTACTCTGAGGAGACCGCACGAGTCATCGACGACGAAGTAAAACGCATCGTGATGGAGCAGTACAGCCGCGCCCACGAGTTATTAACTACACACCTCGAGCAGCTCAAGCGGCTGGCCGATGCACTGCTGACCCACGAAACGCTGAGCGGCGATGACGTCGATGTCGTGTTTAAGGGTGGAACCTTGCCCGATCGTCCCTCGCGACTGCCCAGGTCGACTCGGCCTGAAGCCACAGCGATGAAAGCGCCTGCTTCAGGGCTCTTGGGTCCGCCCGTACTCACTCCGGAGAAAGCGTAGGTCCGCTCTCGATCATGAGTCGGCTTCGGGCCGGCCATGAATCGACAAGACCTAGGTCACGACCCAGGTCATGAACGATCGCCAAGACCCTGACCGAGCGATTCGCCGCGCTGGAGATTCCCTCAAAATCCCCGGCAACACGGTTACGTTGCTTCGTGACGGACCGGCGGTATTTGCGTCATGGCTCGACGACATCGCACACGCCAAACGCTTCATCCTTTTCGAAAATTACATCATTCGCTCGGATCGCATTGGCAACCAGATCGCCGAAGCGCTGATGGAGCGCGCCCGCGCCGGCATCGAGGTCTTCGTACTCTTCGACTGGTTGGGCAGCCTGAGCACCAGCCGGACGTTGTGGGTCAAGCTGCAGCGTGCGGGGGTCAGGGTTCGTGCGTTCCGCTCTTTACGCTTGTCCGAGCCACTGCGGCTGCTCCAGCGAAACCACCGCAAGGTGATGTGCATTGATGGACAGATTGGTCACGTCGGTGGCCTGTGCGTGGGAGATCCATGGGCAGGTGACCCAGTGCGTGGCCTATCGCCATGGCGCGACACCGCCATCCGCTTCGAGGGCCCAGCGGCGGCAGAACTGTGCCTGGCATTCGCCGAAACCTGGCAGGAAACCGGACCTGGACTCCCTGAGCGAGTGCGCATGCCGTCTGACGTACTCTCCACTGGACCGATCCCGCCGAGCTCAAGCGAGCAACAAGAAGACACTCCGTGTGCCAATGCACCGCTGCGAGTGGTATCGGGTCTACCTGGGCGATCGCGTATCTACCGGCTGACCCAAGTCTTGTTCGCCAACGCGGCATCGCGAATTTGGATCACCGATGCCTACTTTTTGACCCCGCCGACCATGTATGAAGCGCTGACCGCAGCAGCTCGCGATGGTGTCGATGTGCGAGTCCTGGTCCCGGGTCGCTCCGACATTGCGTGGATTGCCTGGATGAGCCGGGCTGGATACATGGGCCTGCTGGAGGCTGGCGTTCGAATTTTTGAGTGGCAAGGGCCAATGCTGCATGCCAAAACCACCGTCGTCGATGGTATGTGGTGTCGCGTCGGTTCGTCGAATCTGAACCTGGCAAGCCTGCTAACCAACTGGGAATTAGACGTCGTCGTTGAGGATGCTGGATTTGGACGGGCTGCCGAGCAGATGTTTTTGCGAGATTTGTCGACCAGTCGAGAAATTCATCTCAGCACGCGAAGGGCTCGACAGGGCGGAAGCGCTACCAGCGAAACCGAGCCAGCGCGACCCTCGGCCTTGGAATCACCCACCAAACCCGTTTCCCCGCCACCACCGGTGCTGGTCGGAGGACGAGCCGGGGCTGTGGTCGTGCGAGCGAGTGCCGCCGTCCTTGGGGTTGCTCTCCGTCGCCGCTACGAACGCTCGGCGTGGAGCGTTTCGATTGTGGCGGCACTGTTGCTGTTGTCGCTTGGTGGAGTGGGTTTCTTTCAGCCGCAAATCCTGGGTTTGGCCATCGCGGGTCTGTGTGTCTGGTTTGGACTGGGTTCGTTGATCGGGGGCATCTCCGACTGGCGACACAACGCACGCCGCAAGGCACGCCGCCCACGACGAGAAACAAACCCCGGATGACAAGCGCTCTCGACCTTTGACTTTGGCCACAAATGCCCCCTACTATCGCGCTGATGAAAGAAATTGCGCGGAACGTGGCACGGACGGTCAGTCAGCGGGGCACTTCGCCGAAGCTGCTCGCGACCGGTATCGCGGTGGGAACGCTGCTTTCAGCGGGCGCTTGTCAGTCGATGCTATCCGCTCTGTCGGTCAGAGCTGCTTACGAGCCCAAGTCGCACAAGTCCGTGCAGATGCAAGGGACGCAGCGACTGTGGGCCGGCGACATGAACTTTCACATCAGCCCGCCCGACGATCCAAAGAAGGTTGAGCGCTCGCTCAAGGAATCGGTGGATCTGCTGGGTAAATCGGGACTCGACTTTGTATTCGTCACCCCTCAGATTCCGGCTCGCTTCTGGGAAAGTGCCGATCAATTCGAGCGGGTGCGTCGAGAGTGGCAGTCGCTCCAGCAAACGATGTCGGCGATGACCGAGAAGATGCCTCTGATGATGGTCGGGGCAGAGTACGTCGACGAGAAAAACGGCTCGGCAACGATTGTTGGCGTTGACATTCCCAAGGCGCTAAACGAAGTCTCTCGGGACGATCTGCGGACCAATCCGACGGCATTTATCAACTTGCTCTGGATGCGCGGCGCGCTGGTGTACCTAAACTCACCGCTTGCCACGCCGCTGAAGGCACCGGTTGATTCGCCCCAACACTTCAACAGTGTCGATCATAGCTGGAAGCCGATGACCAAGCCGTCGGCTGGTTATCCCAAAGACCTCCTCGCGATCAATAACCTGTACGACGGTATGGAAGCGTACAGTGTGCCGGTGTCGGTGTGGCGTGACCAATACGTCCAGGGCGATCCGGTGGCTTCGTTATCGGCGGTGATGAGCCGTCTTGACCTGGAAATCATTCGCAAAAAGCGACGGCTCATCCCAATTGGCGGAAGCGACAGTCGAGACGCGACAATTCGTCCCACCATCTATATTGCAGCCCCCGACCGCACGCCGGAGGCACTTCGGCAGGGTCTGGCGAATGGTCGCGTATGTGTACGCTCACCGCTGCCGTGCGGACTACGCGTCTTTGCAGACGACCAGCCGGTGGCCGCTGGCGTTGGAGATCACATCGTCGCCCAGCAGCACATCGACATCCGCTGGGAAGGCGGCGAAGGAGAGCTGTTCCGCAACGCCGAAAGCGTCGGAACCTTCGAGGGACGCGCACTCCAACCCACGAGCCGTTCCGAGTGCCACATCTACCGCTTGGTCGTTGACGGCGGGTTCTCAGCACCGTTTTACGTGAACTGTCCGCTGCTGGCAGCCCCTCGTTCCTAAGTTGAGCGGCGCTCCTGCCGCTTGGTTCATCCACGCCTGATTGTTTCGCCTTCTAGGACTTCTGATGCAACGTCACCTGACCCCTGTTCGCATGGGCGCATTGCTTCCTTTGCTTGGCTGCTTGGCGAGCCCGGCATACGCCCTTCCCCAGGCCGATCCATCGACCGTTCCCGCTTCCGGTGGTGCTGGCTCGGACCCAAGCAGTTCCACGAGCACGCTCCCCGCTCCCAATGAAAGCCCTGGTGCTGAGTCATCGGGAAGCGGCGCGGTCAAGCCCGCAGGTCTGGCCGTTTCTCTGGGATTCGGCAGTCGCTTTGCGTTCATCGCACCAGATGACGGCGGCCCGAGCGGAGTCCCCGGTGGTCTGTTTGGTCAGATCATGGTCGGCTACCGGTTTAGCCGATTCCTCGTCGGTCTGGGCTTCTCGATCGGGCACCTTGGCAACTCGGCCACCTATGTCGCGGGCGCGCACAAAAGCACAGTGACCCGCGCTGACACCAGCTTCCAGTTTGCACCAACGATCCAGATCGATGCCCTGCGCTCTCGCGATGGCCGCGTCGAGCTGTTTGGCGCGTTCCAGATGGGCCTTGGCACCACCATCACCCGGCGCAGCAACGATCCAACGATCCCCGCAGCGTATCTTCCGACTCCCGATTCACACAACTTCCAGCTCTCGTACCAGATTGGGCCGGGGCTACGTTGGTGGGCGCGTCCGCAATTTGCGCTCTCGCTATCGGCAGGCTTCTCGGGCGATCATATCTTCGAGAAGCTGAATACTCCCTCGGGTCTACGATCCGAGCAGTATGACTTCGTTGGAATGTACGGCACCATCGGCGCGCTCGGCGTGTTCTAGCGCGACGGATCAAGCTCAAGAGGAACAACCATGCGCAACCAGCTCTTGTCCGTCGGCCTTCTTCTTTCCGCAGCCTGCGGCGTCAGTCCCACTTCCGCTCCGACCACGTACTACGAGTTCCTGATGGCTCAAAATCAGGTCGTGTGCGAGGCTCAGGCTCGCTGTTGTGGAGTCAAGTGCTCCACCTCGGTCGATAACTCCCTCGTACGTAGCACGCTCGACACCCAGCGATACATTGATGCCGGCAAGCTGACCATCGACACCCAAGCGGCCCAAGCCTGCCTCGATGGACAGCGCTCCCGCTACGATGGCTGCGACGTCCTATTGACCGCCCTGCCCGACCCAAGCGCCGTCTGTGGCCGAGTCATCGTCGGAACCGTCGCCGTTGGCGCGGCCTGTGATCCTGCCGGAACCAACTTCTGCGTCGCCAATGCCTACTGTGATGGGCTAAACCGCGCCTGTACAAAATTCCTCAGCAGCGGCGAAAATTGCACGACCGGACGATGCGGCAACAACTTGTTTTGCGAAACGATGAGCAAAACGTGTAAGCCGCTGCCCAAGAACGGCGAGTCATGCATGGCCAGCCTGTCCTGTGACACGACCGGGGCCAAGCTGGTGTGTTTGCCGAACCTGATGTGCGGCGCACCACTCGATGACGGTCAGATGTGCATGCAGGCCAGTCAGTGCAAGAGCAACCTCTGTGCAACGACCTGCGCGCCGGCGACGACCCCGCCACGAACGCTGCGCAACGATCTCTGCCGAGTGTTGCGCTAACCCCCCCCCCACGATCGACCGTCCCTGATACACGGGACGGTCACCCTGATGAGAACTACGCCTGGCTCTTATCGCCACCCGTTGGCAATCGACCGTTGATCACTGACCAATTGAGGTGCTTGAGCACTCCGGCCAGGTAATCCGGCTTCTTCGTGCCGTAATCGAGGAAGTACGCATGCTCCCACGCATCGATCGCGGCCAGAATCCACTGGTTTGCCTGAAGTCCGATGTGGTGCTCGCCCTGCACCTGACTGTTCCGAACCTTGCGGAAGTTGTAGTCATAGGTCACAAGACACCAGCCGTGACCGGAGCCCACGATGCCCTTCACATCAGCAACCCAGGCATCCCACGTCCCGAAGCTCGATTCGATGGCCTTCTTGAACTCGTCCGATGGACTTTGACCCGCCGCTCCGAGCCCCTGGAAATACAGTTCGTGCAGGATGGTGCCGTTATAGGCCACCGGCTCACGACGACGAAGTTCGGAGTACTCGCTAAAGGAGTAGTTCGCAGTCGTCGGGTCAGCTTTCGCCAGCCGCTCCTCGATCTCGTTAAGCTTTTTCACGTAGCCCTGGTAGAGCGTAAAGTGCGCCTTGAGCTGGTTTTCCGACAGAAAACCGGCGCACTCGGCAATGAGCTGATCATAGTTCTTGGGGGTATGGGCCATGTGGATCGTTCCTCCCTGCTTGCGATGGTGGATCTTCGGCTTCGTTAGATGCCATAAGTTAGCAAGCTGCGGCCAATAATTTTGGCAGCGACGGACTTGCGAGCGCGCTTCCGAACGTGCCAAGGTGCCCGGTGCATGAATCTGGCTCGCCACATTCGCATCACCGCCGACGACTTCGGTTGGACGCCTGCCCACAATCGCGCCGTCGAAAAAGCTGTTCAGGCGGGCACGCTTACCCATGCTTCGCTGATGTGCAACGGCGACGCGGTCGAGGACGCAGTCGCCGTCGCCAACCGCAATCCGCAACTCGGCGTGGGCATACACCTTACGCTTTGCGAAGGTGAACCACTCACGGCAAAACCACCGCTGCGAGGGTTGGTCCGTCCACAAGGCGACTTTCACGACAGTCTTCAACCTCTCGTCGCAAGCTACCTCCGGCGAACACTGCCGCTATCGGCAATCGCCGAGGAGTGGCGTCGACAGATCGAGCGAGCGTTAGCGTTTGGTCTGAAACCAAGCCACCTCGATGGACATAAGCACGTTCACTTGCTGCCGCCGCTCCTCGATCTGACTTGTGCGCTTGGCCGCGAGTACCGCATTCCTTTCGTTCGCTCGCCCTACGAAGCCCCATCGCTGCAGATCGTCAGACGGTTCCCTGGTTGGCTGGTACTTTCCTGCCTGGCTGTGCGAGCCAAGTCGGTGATTCGCCGCCATGGACTCGCTACGGCAGATCACTTCGTTGGCTTCTCGACGAGCGGTGGCATGACCGAAGCAAAGTTGCTGGCTGCTGTGTCCTCCGTTCAACCTGGAACCACCGAAATCATGGTGCATCCGGCAGAGGAAACGGCGGAGCTGGATCCGCTAGCGGCTCGATATCCGTGGGCGAAGACCTATCGATTTGCCGCCGAGTTGGCCGCGCTGTGCAGCCCTCGGGTCGCGGCGGCGATACAAAGCATTTCCACTTCGTCCTCTCACTCGCTGCACTGACCCGGAAAGGACCGCGCATGAAGACTGGATTGCTTGGACTCTCCACGATAGCCGTTGCCACGCTAAGCCTCGGCTGCGCGAACAAACCAGCGCTTCCCGAGATTGAGGCGGCCGATGACGCCCCGACTTGGTATCGAGACATTAAGCCAATCGTCGCCCAGCGCTGCGCGGGCTGCCACACCGCCCAAGGCATCGGACCCTTCACGCTGTCGTCGTACGAGCAGGCCCAAAGCAAGGCCGCCGCGCTTGCTGACTCGGTCCAGAGCCGACGCATGCCACCATGGATGCCGAGCGCAGACTGCCAGCAGTTTTCCCCCGATCGTCGTCTGTCGCAGCATGAGATCGACCAGTTTGTAACGTGGGCCAAAAACGGCGCGCCGCTGGGCAACCCGTCCGATGACAAGGCCGTGCCGCCTCAGAAGGTTTCTCTCGATAATCCATCCGCGACACTCGACTGGGGCACTGCCTATACGCCAAACAGTGCCAAGAACGACGACTATCACTGCTTCCTCATCGACCCGAAGCTTCAGAAAGACCAAGACCTGATTGCGTACGAGTTTGCGCCCGATCAGCGTCACGAGGTCCACCACGCGCTCATCTTTTCGGCCCCGCTCAGCGATGCGCAGGCCAAGGACGATGCGACGCCGGGACTCGGTTGGCCGTGCAGTGGTAGCTCCGACGTCAAGTCCGCTGAGTTGGTCGCGACCTGGGTTCCTGGCGAAACGTATACCGAGTTCCCAACCGGCACGGGCATTCGCCTCGGAGCAGGTCGCGCCCTCGTTGCTCAGCTCCACTACAACACCAGGCATGGCGTCGCTCCGGATCTGAGCAAGCTCAAGCTGCGCTATGCCGAACGCCCGGTCCCGAACCGCGCCTCGATCCTGCCGATCGCCAACACCAGCTTCGTCATCAAGCCCAAAGAACAAGGTGCCACCGCCGTGGCTAGCTCGGGGCCGCTACCGCTATCGCTCAAGGTCTGGGGCGTGTTTCCGCACATGCACGAGATGGGACGCACGGGCAAGGTGGTCGCAGGGAACAACTGCCTCATCGAAATCCCGCAGTGGCAATTTCACTGGCAGCAGATGTACTTCTACAAAGACGACGGTCTGACGATTCCCAAAGGCACCGATGTGAAATACACGTGCACCTGGGACAATCCCACCGACCGCACGGTCCGCTTCGGCGAAGGCACCGAAGACGAGATGTGCATCGCGTTTTTCTACACGACGCTTTACTAGAGGCAACCGCAACGATGACCGTCGAGCGCTCGATGCTCTCTTGGCAACAGGCACGAGAACTGATCCTCAACCTGAGCACCCCGCTCGGCAGCGAAGTGGTCGAGCTGTCCAAGTCGCTCGACCGAGTGCTGGTGTCCGATATCACGGCAATGCGAATGCTGCCGCCGTGGGATAACTCGGCGATGGACGGCTACGCGGTCCGTGTGTCCGATTGCAACGAGGATGAGCCGCTGTCTGTCGGTGGAACCATCGCTGCCGGTCATCCCGCAGGACAACCGCTGCCACAGAGGACCGCGCTCCGAATCATGACGGGTGCCCCAATACCCGACGGGGCAGATGCCGTGATCATGCGCGAGGAGGCCACAGAGCAAGACGGCCATGTCCGGTTTGTCAAGCAGCCACGCCTCGGTCAACACATCCGACATGCGGGAGAGGATGTTCGAGTCGGAAACACCGTGCTCGCCGCCGGTTCACGCCTCGGACCGGGAGAGCTGGGACTTTTAGCGGCCTTGGGACGACTGCTGGTTGGAGTGCATCGCCGACCGCAGGTGGCAATCGTTTCGACTGGAGATGAGCTGGTCACTGCCGACGAACAGCCGCAGAGTGGACAGATCGTCAACAGCAACGCCCATTGCCTGTTGGCTCTCGTCGAGCGCAGCGGTGGAGTGGGACGAATCTTGCCCATTGCCCGCGATAGCAAAGACGACCTGATGCGCTGCCTTGGCGAAGCCTTCGCCGCCGACGTCGTCATCTCTTCGGGTGGCGTCTCCGTCGGTGACTTTGACTTCGTAAAGGAGGTCTTCGCCCAGATCGGGGCCAAAGAGCGATTCTTCCGCGTCGCCATGAAACCGGGAAAGCCTCTGGTCTTTTCCACCATCGAGCATCTCGGTCGCCAGACGCTCGTTTTCGGACTGCCCGGAAATCCTGCCTCTTCGCTGGTAAGTTTCGAACTCTTTGTCTTTCCCGCGCTGCGTCGACTCCTCGGCCTTGCAGCGACAGAGGCGGCACATCCCATCGCGTTGGTTCGTCTGTCCGAACCCATCCGTCCCGACCGAGAGCGGACCCACTTTACCCGGGCACTGGTCACTCGTTCCGAAACGAGTCCGTTTGCGCTATGGGCCCGACCGCTCACCCAGCAAGGCTCAGGCATGTTGCGCTCTCTTGTCGGGATGAACGCCCTCATCGAGGTACCACCTGGTGAGGCAACCCTCCCAATTGGCAGCGAGCTTTGCGCCAGTCTACTGACCGCCATCTGAGGACACGCCATGCAAAATACACGCACCCGCCGTCCACTGCTGAGCTTCACCATCGCTGCCATGTTCGCCTGCCACCACCCTGCGCCACCGACGGCTGCGAACGCACCGCCAGCATCGAGCGTCTCGTCAAACGCGAGTCCGCAGAAGCTTCTCGATTGCTGTCGGCAGTGCCTGCAAGCGAGCGCACGCGATCCAGCCGGTCTTGATCTCTCGCTGCGCGCCTGTACCCACTATCGCGGTTCCTGGCGTGGCGAAACCGGCCTTGATGCCGAATGCACCTCCACCCTACAAGACTCAAAATGGACGGTAAAAGGATGCCGAGAGCTGGCTGAGAAGACTCAGCCTTGACCGGTTACGAATCAAGCCAAGAGAGGTTGGGTAAGCAGGGGGGAGAAGAGAGAGCCGACGCTGACCTGGGAACCCAATGCCAGCGAGGGTAGACCGTGACCGGCTCCGACTAGAAGTCGCTGCCGAAGTCGTCGCCCATTCCGCCCATTCCGCCCATTCCGCCCATTCCGCCCATTCCGCCCATTCCGCCCATTCCGCCCATTCCACCGCCACCACCGGCTGGTGCCTTCTCTTTCTTTTTGGGCTTCTCGGCGATCAGCGTCTCGGTGGTGAGCATCAGGCCGGCAACCGAAGCAGCGTTCTGAAGCGCGGTACGCACGACCTTGGTCGGATCGATAACACCAGCCTCGACGAGGTCTTCGTACTTGTCGGTCGCGGCGTTGTAGCCAAACGAGCCCTGGCTGTTCTTGACCTTGTCGACAACCACAGTGCCTTCAACACCGCCGTTCTGGGCGATCCAGCGAAGTGGCTCCTCGATCGCACGACGGATGATCGAAACACCGTACTGACGATCACCGCTCAGCTTGAGCGCGACAAGCTTGGGCAGAGTCCGAATCAACGCAACACCACCACCTGGAACGATGCCCTCTTCGACGGCGGCCCGAGTTGCATGAAGCGCATCCTCGACACGCGCCTTCTTCTCTTTCATCTCCGTCTCAGTGGCTGCACCGACCTTGATCACCGCAACGCCACCGACGAGCTTCGCGAGCCGCTCTTGCAGTTTCTCACGATCGTAATCGCTGGTGGTATCGGCAGCCTGCGCCCGGATCTGCTTGACGCGTGCGTCGATGTCCACCTTCTTACCAGCGCCGTCGACAATCGTAGTGTTGTCTTTGTCCACCTTGACGCGCTTCGCTCGACCGAGATCCTTGAGGGTCAGGTTCTCGAGCTTGAGACCGAGATCCTCAGTAATCGCCTGGCCGCCGGTCAGGATCGCCAAATCCTTGAGCATTTCCTTGCGACGGTCACCAAAGCCGGGGGCCTTGATTGCACAGCAGTGCAGCGTGCCACGTAGCTTGTTGACCACCAGCGTAGCCAGCGCCTCGCCATCGACATCCTCGGCGATGATGAGCAGAGGACGGCCCGAGCGAGCAATCTGCTCCAGCGTCGGAACCAGATCCTTCATGTTCGAAATTTTCTTCTCGGAGATGAGGATGTACGGATCTTCGAGGACGGCTTCCATCCGCTCGCTGTCCGTAACAAAGTACGGCGAGATATAGCCACGGTCGAACTGCATGCCCTCGACGACGGTGAGCGTGGTCTCCATGCTCTTCGCCTCTTCGACGGTGATCACGCCCTCTTTGCCGACCTTCTCCATCGCCTCGGCGATCAGGTTGCCGATGACTGAGTCACCGTTGGCACTGATCGTTCCGACCTGAGCGATCTCCTTGTGGCCCTTCGTCGGCTTCGACATGGCCCGCAGTTCGCTGATGATGACCGCGACCGCCTCGTCGATGCCGCGCTTGATCTCCATCGGGTTGTGACCAGCCACAACCATCTTCGCACCCTCGGTGTAGATGGCTTGGCCGAGCACGGTGGCGGTGGTGGTGCCGTCGCCGGCGATGTCAGAGGTCTTGCTCGCGACCTCCTTGACCATCTGCGCGCCCATGTTCGCGAACTTGTCCTCAAGCTCGACTTCCTTAGCCACGGTGACGCCGTCCTTGGTCACCGTCGGCGAGCCCCAGGACTTCTCGATGACGACGTTGCGGCCACGCGGCCCAAGGGTCACTTTGACGACGTTGGCGAGAGCATTGAGTCCACGAGCGATCTCGTTGCGGGCGTGCTGGCTGTACAGAATCTCTTTGGCTGCCATGGTTCAGTGTTCCTTACCGTGAGGGGAAACTGACAACTAACCGTCGATCACGGCGATGAGATCTTCCTCGCGCATGATGAGGTGCTCCTCACCATCGAGCTTGATCTCGGTTCCGGCGTACTTACCGAACAGTACGGTATCGCCAGCCTTCACCTTCGGTGCGGCAACCGAGCCGTCGTCCAAAACGCGGCCTTTGCCCACCGCGACCACGATTGCCTGGGTCGCCTTTTCCTTCGCGCTGTCGGGGATATAGAGGCCGCCGGCAGTCCGCTCTTCTTCGTTCTTACGCTTTAGCAGCACTCGGTCGTGCAGGGGACGAATCTTCATCAGAATCCTCCTTCTTCGTTGTGGTCGTAACTTTGGTTGTGGTTGGGAAAATCTGCGTCGAGAGCGTAGGCCTAGGTCGAGGAGTCGCCCGAGCCCGAAGTCGAACCGCCCGAAGAGGACGACTCGCTCGATTTCTTGTCACTCTCGTTAATTTTTTCAGTGAGCTTGTCGATTCGCTGGTTTTCAGTGCGACCAGCGGAGCCCGAGCTTCCGTAGCCGTCCTTGTACCAGCCGCCGCCCTTCAAATGGAAGGCCGCTGCAGTGATGAGTCGCTGCAGTTTGGGCTGGTTACACGATGGACAGTCGGTGAGCGCTTTTTCAGTAATACGCTGCGAGGTTTCGAACGTGTGGCCGCAGCTCTGACACTCGTAGTCGTAAGTTGGCATGGTGGTACCCTTCCAAACGGCGCTGGTTACGCTAAGTACGGGCTGCGGAATGTCAAGCACTCAAGCACGAAGAGTGCTAACGAAATTCCCGAAGTCCTTGATTTCCAAGGACTTTGCCAAGAGTTAGACGCGCCGAAAGTCTCACCCTTAGCGCAGCTCGTGCGCCCCCAGGTCGTAGCCATCCCCTTTGGGTCTGCCCCCACCAAAGTGGTCACTGCGAACGGTTTCATCGACAATGCCTTTGTCGATGACGTACATGCGATTGTTCGGGGTGTTGATGAGCCGCAAGCTCTGATCGAGGTCGGGAATTGCCCGAATGAGTCCCTCGCTCGGTGGAGTGACGACGGTACCATCAATCCCAACGACGATACGGGTGAGTCGACAGTCCCCAGCAAACTGGGATCCCAGCGGCTGCCCGCTGGCGTCGACGCGAGTGCTCATCGCGTTTTGAATAACGATCGAGTTGGCGACGGTCCGGGTCGAGGTGCCGCCCATCTCACAACGCACCGCACCGCCGTCGACGCCCTTTTCGCCGTTGTTCAAGATGGTGTTGTACGAAAAAAGGCCACTGACCGTCGCAGCGATGGAAACGCCGTAGCCGCCGGAACTCTGACCGTTGCCGTTGATCACATTGTTGACGATGCGGTACTGACGCGTCGAGGCACCAACGCGAAGGCCCAAGCTGCGGTTACCGAGGAGGATCGACTGCTCGACGACCAAGCGGTTACAGCCGAGCGAATCGATGCCGACGCCGCCGTTCTGTACGACGCTGCGCAAGACCCACAGGCTACCGTCTTTGCCACACATGACCCCGACGGAATCCCCTCGAACTACGACATCGCTAAGAACAAGCGTCGTCTGACTGCCACTGACGCTAAGCGCCGCGATCTGCACCGGGCTGCTGACGTCTCGGCCCGACCCGACGATGGTGATTCGCCGACCATCGCTGACAGAGAGGCCGCTGTACAGACCACTGGTGCGTGGGCGGACGACGACGAAATCTGCTTTGGCGATGGCGCTCGTGATCTCGCAAAATGGTCGCTCGCTGCTTCCCGTCGCAGGTGGTCCTCCTCGTGGACAGCGATCGGCATCGACAAAGACGACCTTGCTCGCAGGTACACACTGACCGACTTTGACCTCGGGCAAATCGACCACACCACCGCCGAGGTTGCACACCTGCGAATCAACACACTCGCTGTGTCGTTGGCAGGCTCGACAAGAAAAACTGACTGCATCACAAATCGGCTTGCCGCCATCGGTGCAGTGCGAATCAAGGCGACACTCCCCACAGTTGCCTTTGCGGGCCCCGGTTCGAATACAGGCGGCCACATCTTTCTGGTTCCTGTTTTGACAGGCCTCGTCGGCAACCTCGGGCGAGGCCAGGACATCGCAGGCTACGCAGACTGCGCCGTTACAGACGGGACGCTCGCTGACAGTACACTGCTCAGAGGTCAGGCACGGCGAACCAGCCTTGCGACGGCATTGCCTGGTCTCGGGATCGCATTCACCACCCGGTCCACAGATTTCGGGACTCTGCACACAGTCGACAAGCATCGCTGGAGCGCTACAGCCGAGCGTCCAAAGCAGCATCACAACCAGCGTCAGTATGGCAAGCCGCAGTAAGTGCATGATTTCGCACCACGGGAACGCACAGGCTGCGGAGCGTAGGCAACGGGACCAAGCAGTGTCAAGCGACGAACCGACGGCAAAGCATGAATGCTCGGTTGACTACGGGGCAGGCCGGGGCGTCATCGGAACCCGAAAGCGATACAGCACCGGAATCGTCGGCAGCAAGTCCATTTCCCCCTCGACATAGCCGTCGGTCCAGTTGTTCACGATAAGAGGCAGCCCGGACGGACCGAGCCGATCGGAAACGATGCCTGCGTGGTCCGCCCCCGCCTTGTTTGGGAACGTGTCGAGCAAAACCATGTCACCGGGAAGGTATGGTGCGTCCTTCTTAACCTCGACGAAGTGTTGACGAAAGTACGGCAGCATCATGCGGATGCGACGGTGATCGATGTTGGCGTCGGGTGCCTTCTCGAGTGGATAGAGCCGAGGCTTGCGGATGGCGTCCTCGTGGATTCCGCTCTGCAAGTCCCAGCCTGCATTGCGAAGTGCTCTCACCAGAGTATCGGTACAAACGCCCTCGCTGCGCGGCACATCGCCATTGGGGTAGCCAAGGGCCCGGTAGTTCGAGACATAAGCCGCTTTGTTTTCGCAAAGCTTTTTGGCTCCGACGAGCACATCTAGCGTGTTGACGATGCCATCGCCGTCTCGATCCTCGTGTCGAGGAGGAGCCCCCCACAGCACCGACACCGAACCCGTCAGGCGACCCCGAACCTCTGCTGCCGATCCCTTATCGAGTAACGAGAGAAGCTCTTCGCTGTTCGGGGTTCGTGCAAGCGCTGATAATTGCTCGGCACTCGCCGCGATCGGATATGCGGCGAGCGCGACGCCGCCTTGGCTGATCGTCATCAAACGGTGTTTTTCGTCGATGCGAACTGCGAGTGGACCGTCGCTAACTGGCCAGCTCGGCGCACGGATCTGAACGCGACTGCCAAGGTCGGGAAAGATCCCTTGGTCGATGGACCCAAGAAGCAGCAAGGCAGCCACGGTGCTGAGCATGAACAACTCCTGCGGTACTCAACGCGGCAGTCCAACCAAACGATCCAAGAAATTCTCACGACCCCTGGAGGTGCGCTGGCCCATCGCTTCGCGCATGCAGGAGGTTGTCCTACCTCACCGAACAATGCGCTTTTTTTAAGCATCTTCACCCACATTACTCGGATGCTTCACGCGGCAGTTGAGCAGACGAGAACGAAGAGATCCTGAGTTTTAAGTAATAAAGAACACGTATTTTTGTAAAATCACTATTCGACCCATCTCAGAGTGTGCGCCAAGGGGAGGCAGCATCGTGGTGACTATTTGTCGTTCGCGCTGGTTCTGGGCTGCGGCTCTCGCCGTCTCGTGCTCCGCAAGCACGTCCGTCGCTCAAAACAGAGACAACTTCCGCAACCCGACCTTTGACATGCAGCTCTACCGTCCCGCGACTGACTCGCGTGGCTACGTGACGGTGAACTCGTCAAAACTACTCGGGCATCTCGACTTTTCGCTCGGGCTACAAGGAACCTGGGCGTTCCAGCCGCTCAAGCTGCAGCTCGATGGAGGGTCCGGCTACGGTGGTGATCCCGGCGCTGCGGCGGTCACCAATACCCGAACCTTTTCCGTCGACCATTTGGTAACACCGCAGCTTCAGTTCGCAATCGGCTTATTTAAGTGGGTCGAGCTTGGTATCGGCATTCCACTTGGGCTTACCATCGGCAAGCGTCAGCAATGCGACGCAAACGGTGAAAACTGCGGTGGCTTCAACCAGGCAGCGGCGAGCGATCAGCTGCGCTTCACCAAAGTCATGCTGTCGGACATCGGCCTGCACGCCAAGGTCCGCATCCTCGATCCATCGAGCTTCCCTATCGGGATCGCGGCTCTGGTGTCCGCGTACTTCCCGATCTCGAAGTGGGCCAACGACGACGGCTACAAGACCTTCCTAGGTGAAGACAACGTCACGCTGCGGCCTCAGCTCATCCTCGAGCGCGAGTGGGGCGATTCCAGGCGGATCCGAACCGCCATCAACGTTGGTGCGGTGGTTCGTTTTGGCAGCACCACGTTTACCGACATCGGTAAGAGCATCGCGCTTGGTACTGGTCAGATATGCTATCCGTCGGACGGCACGGCGCTGACCGGAGATTGTACACCTGGCGTAACCAGCGGTGGCACAGGCTTGAGCCGATCCGTCGGAACCCAGGTCACCTACGGATTCTCGGCGGCATTCGGCGTGGTTCAAAATCGACTCGACATTCTTGTCGAGGCGTTCGGCTATGCCGATGTGACCGGCAACGCCAAGGCATTCCCCGTCGAAGCGCTCGGCGCGATCAAGTTGTATCTGGCCCGTAACTCGTTCTTTTTGGCCGGTGCCGGGGCCGGTGTCTACGGCAACGGTGGCGAACAGACGGGCAGCCCTCGCGCCCGGGCCTTCCTTGGCTTTGTTTACGAGCCACGGATCGGCGATCGAGACGGCGATGGTATCCGTGACAACATCGATCAGTGCCCGGACGAACCCGAGGATCTCGACGGATTCCAAGACGAAGACGGCTGCCCGGAGCTCGATAACGACAACGACGGTATTCCCGACAGCAAAGACCGGTGCCCGAACGTGCCAGGAACCTGGGACAACAAGGGCTGCCCAACCGATGCTGACAAAGACGGCGACGGAATCCCCGACAGCAAAGACAAGTGTCCCGACGATCCCGAGGACCGTGACGGCTGGGAAGACGACGACGGCTGCCCGGAGCTTGACAACGACGGCGACGGCATTCCCGATCACCTGGACAAGTGCCCGAACGAGGCCGAGACGGTCAACGGCATCGACGACAAGGACGGCTGCCCCGACGGAGAGGACACCGACAAAGACGGAATCCCAGACGCAGTCGATAAGTGCCCGTACGAGGCTGAAGACAAGGATGGTTTCGAAGACACCGACGGCTGCCCGGAGCCCGACAACGACAAAGACCGCATTCCCGACAAGGATGACAAGTGCCCGAACGAGCCGGAGTCCTACAACGGTTTCGAGGACACCGATGGCTGCCCTGACAAGGGTCGCGTCATGATGGAAGGCGGCAAGATCAACATCCTCGATAAGGTCTACTTCGAAACGGGCAAGGCGACGATCAAGCCGGTCAGCTTCCCGATCCTAGACGCAGTGGGAGCAACGCTGGTGGGCAACCCAGAGATCGAGTTGCTGGAGATCCAGGGTCATGCCGATGAACGAGGTGACGACAACGCCAACCTTCGACTGACGGCAGCGCGCACGCAATCGGTGAAGGCGTATCTAGAGAAAAAGGGCGTGGCTGGCAACCGACTGATCGCCAACGGCTATGGCGAGACCAAGCCGGTCTGCACCGAATCAAACGAGGAATGCTGGGAAAAGAACCGCCGCGTCGAATTCGTCATTCTAAAGCCCGCAGCGCCGGGCTCGACCCCACCGTCCCCGCCACCGCAGCCCCAAATCAAGGCAGTGAAGGGCAAGAAGAAGTAGCCGAATTTTTCTCACCCAGGTTGCCTCGCCCGGCCTACACTTTGTCTGGCGCGGCCCTAGCCCCTGTCCGCCGAGACGGGGGGTTCTGGCAAGCAGTCCGCGTCAGCGACGAACATGCTGGGAAACCTGCTCAGGCCAGACATCGAAAAGATGATTCGGGACAAGGACTGGAAACACCTGCGCCAAGAATTTGCGCAGTTGGATCCGTCCGATCTCGCTGAAATCCTTGAGGAGTTCCCGCTCCAAGACGCCGCGCTGGTCTTTCGCATCCTCCCCCGTGACGCCGCAGCAGTGATCTTCGAGTATCTACCGCTCGAGCTACAGACCAAGCTGGTCCAAAGCCTGGCCGATGAGCAGCTCGTCAACGTCGTCAACGCGATGGCTCCTGACGATCGGACGCGACTGCTCGAAGAGCTACCGCCGGAAGTGACCAAACGCGTCCTTGGCAGCCTGACGCCAAGTGAACTCAAGATCGCTCGTCAGCTACTCGGCTACCCCGAGGACTCCGCCGGGCGCTACATGACGCCTGAGTACGTTGCGGTCCGCCCCGACATGACCGCCGCCGAGGCGCTGGCGTACATCCGCAAACACGGCAAAGGGGCCGAGACCCTCAACGTCATCTATGTCATTGATGAAAAGGGGCGACTGCTGAGCGATCTGAAGCTGGCAGCGCTGGTCATGGCGAACCCTGCCTCTACCGTCGAAGGACTCAGCGATGGACAGATGTTCAACATCCCGGCCACCGCCGATCGTGAAGAGTTCGTCGCTGCGTTTGAAAAGTACGACCGCGTCGCGCTCCCTGTCACCGACTCTAGGGGCGTCATGCTCGGCATCATCACCATCGACGACGTGCTCGATGTGGCCGAGGCTGAAGCGACGGAGGACATCCAGAAGCTCGGCGGTATGCAAGCGCTCGAAGCGCCGTATATGGACAGTCCGTTCCTGGACATGATCAAGAAGCGAGCGGGCTGGCTCCTGGTGCTATTCTTCGGCGAGATGTTCACCGCGACCGCGATGGCCTATTTCGAGGGCGAGATCAAGCGGGCGGTGGTGCTCGCGCTGTTTATCCCACTCATCATTTCCTCCGGTGGTAACTCGGGCTCACAGGCGACGTCGCTGATCATCCGATCACTCGCCGTACGTGAGCTAGAGTTGTCCGATTGGGCCCGCGTCATGCGTCGCGAACTCCTCTCGGGTGTCGTGCTCGGCTCGATCCTCGGCATCGTAGGATTTTTCCGAATCGTGCTGTGGCCGTCTCGGCTGGCGATCTATGGTCCGCACTTTGTCGGGGTCGGCATCGTCGTCTCGATCAGTCTGGTAGGCGTGGTGCTGTTTGGGACGCTGGTCGGCTCGATGCTGCCGTTTTTGCTGAGGCGACTGGGACTCGACCCAGCAGCGGCGTCGGCACCATTTGTTGCAACCTTGGTCGACGTAAGTGGCCTGGTGATCTATTTCACCGCTGCATCAATCGTGCTGCGCGGCCTATTGCTCTGACGGCCACCGTGGAGACACACCAAGATTCTTTCGAGCCACAGGGCAAACAGAGTACCTTGTCTCTATAAAGTTGCACTTCTAGGAGGCATGCGATGAGTTCCGGCAAGATGAACATCCTGGTCGCCGTCGATTTCAGCGATACCTCGGCGGTGGCCATGTACCACGCGCTGGCGCTGGCCGAGCGTACCAGCGCGGTGCTGCACCTGGCCCACGTGGTTCCTGGTGATATCCAAATCCCAACGGATGTCGGTATGAACGTCCCGTACGAGCTTCCCGAGGTCAAGGAAGCACGCACTCGATTGGAGAGGATGCGTGCGATGATCGGAGGCAAGGTCGACGTCGAGTTGCACCTTCGAGCCGGCCAGGCAGTCCCGGCCATGCTAAAGCTGGCCAAGGAGCTAAAGCCAGACCTCGTGGTCGTTGGTAGCCATGGTCACGGTGCGGTCATGCGTCTGCTAATGGGCAGCTTCTCGACGCAAATGACGAAGCGTAGCCCGGTGCCCGTGCTGGTGGTACCCGCCCCCGGTCGCGAACTCGAAGCCGACAAGCCCGAGCCACAGATCGAGCCGGCCGCAGATGCCGGTCTGCCCTCAATCGGCCAGGCCGCTGGCGATGGTGGTGAGCAGTCGCACGAATACCACGGCCTATCTGGCGGGTTGTCGAGCGGCGTCGGAACCTCTCCCGGTGGCATCTCCGGTCTCGACGTCAACGCCGAACTACGCGTCCGCTATTAGGCTCACTTCTTCCGCAGCAGCTTCGCGAGGAATATCTTCTCGCTGAAGCTTCCGTCTAGCCCCATCCCGAGTAGTTCCGAAACCATCTGTCGACCCAAACGAAAGCGCTGTGGCGAGCCTCCGACGGGATCGATCCGCACGGCGTATTCATAGCCAGCCGCTTGAACGGCCGCTTCAACCCGTCCATCACTGTCCCCATTTGGATAGGACAGACCTGGACACTGTCCCACCAGTTCGCTCAGCAGCCGCTTGCTCTCCCGCAATTCGTGGAGCAGGTCGGCATCGCTCAGGCGGGTCAAGATTGGATGTCGACAGGTATGTGACGAAACCTCCGCCCCAAACGTGAGCAGTTGCTGGACGGACTCCCGGTCTAGGTAGCGAGGCACTTGGGGCCGGGCCAACACCGCATTCCCTACCTCATCCCACAGTGCAGCACAGACCTTTTCTCGTTCACCATCAGCAAGCGCCTTCAGCGTCTGCATCACCGAAGGAACAAGCCGAAAGCCGGGCAGTCCGTGCGTCAACACACGCCGAAGCGACTCAAACTGACCCAGTACCGCAAGTGAGCGGCCCGCCGTGCTTGCAGACGCAAGTGCGTGTTGAACCAACTCGTACCAAGGCAGCTTGAGCTTCCCCGTGATGAGGTCGGTGATGCAATAGACGGTAAAGGGAACCCCGAGCGACTTCAGAATGGGTGCGGCCACGGTAAGCGTGTCCAGGTAACCGTCATCAAAGCTGATCGCAAAGCTCGGTCCCCGGGAAGGCTCGGCCCCCAGCAGCTCTTTGGCTTGGTCGGCCTGCAACACGGGCCGGTAGCCTCGGGCAAGCAGCGCTTTTACCTGGCGCTCGAACGTCGTAGCCCCGACAACCAGGTTCGGATCCACGCCACGCAGCTCGCGAACCACTTGATGATAGGCCAAAGAGAGCGTCCGGGGCCGGGTCACCACCGTCAACACCCGCGCTGCAGAAGCTTTCAAGAGGCCGTGGCCAAGGGAGCGGTGAGAACGCTCGCCGAGCAGCTCGATCAGAAGCTCGACGATGTCCCGCAGTAGTTCAGGTGACGGCGCTGCCTCGCCTTGAGGAACGGGGAACGTGTGCAGCCGCTCCATCGGCCAAGGCTGCGCTCCTGAAGCAAACGCTTGCACGGCGTGACGCTGGGTCTCGGTTCCAATGATCGCATGCGAGGGCAACTGACGCTTCGTCGAGCCATCCTCGGGATGCCTGTGGAGATGCAAATTGTGCACCACCCCGTGTGGCCAGTAACACGCGACCACTGGCTTCCCTGCAATCGTCGCCAGCCCGCGAACCTCCGTGAGCGAGGCGGCCCCGCTTACCAAGTAGAGGTCTGCGGAAAATCCACGAAGCTGCTGGCGAAGTCGGAACCGAGCCAGGCGGCCGAGTCCGTGGTGCAGCACCTGCACGGAAAGCCCGATCGCAGAAGCAGCCTCCGCCAACATCGAGAGCGCACGGTGATCGGCCTGGGAGCGGCTGCCCTCAATGACAATCGCCAGGCGAGGCTTTTTATCGATCGCGTCTGCGGACATCGGATTTTCGCGCAACGGTTGCGTTCCTATTTCGCAAGCTCTGACCGAGCAGTGCAAGCAGCGAATGCAATAGCGGCGATCGATAGGTATCGCCTGCACCGACACGGGAACACCGCGCTACGACGAGACCTGTCACCGATGGGAGGTAGCAACTTCCTTGCCGAGTGCTCCGACTATTAATGTAATAGAAGTTACATTTGGGGGTTCTCGATGGCTGGCGAATCTGGTTTTGCGTCTGGTGACAGCTCTGGCGTAAGCCCGTTTGCAAGTGGAATGCTCCCCGGCTTCGGCTTTGGGGGCATGGGTGGCTTTGGCGGGGGCATGGAGGGCTTTGGGGGAGGCATGGAGGAAGCCCCCGTCGGCTCCGGCAACCATCATCAGGGTACCGGCGAAGCGATCGTTGGTCAGCAAGGGAACACCAACTCCACGCCGGAGGCCCAGGAGGCCACCAGCAAGCCAACGCCAACCCTCGGCAGTCGTGAGCAGGTTCTCGCGAATCCCGAAAAGTACGGCTGGAAGCCCGGAATGACGGCGTCCCCCGAGGAGTACGCTCAACAGTACTTCCACGAGGCCGCCGCCAAGCTGTGCTACAAAGACCCGAGCGTCAACGGTGATGACAAGGGCAAAGCCGGTGAAGGCGGCTACACCGCTGCGGATAGAAAATTCCTAGAGCAGTGGGGTTACAAGATCGGCCCCGAGGTTCGCGGAAGCGGTGCACTGGGAAATACCGACTCCGGTATGTACGCCGTGCGCTTCGAGCCGATCGATCCCAAGTCCGGCACGGCACCAGTTGTCGCATTCCGTGGCAGCGAGTTCAACGAAAAGATGGTCGACTGGCGGAGCGACCTCACCGACGGCACGATCGGTCAGCGCCAGTACGAAGGCTCAAAGAAGGCGATCGACGACCTGATGAAAGTCGCGCCGGGTCAGAAGCTGGAAGTCACCGGCCACAGCCTGGGCGGAGCGCTGGCCCAAAAAGCCGCCGCAGAGCACGCAGCCAGCATCGGTGCGGTCACGACCTTCCAGGCTCCCGGCGTCGACGCCGCCGACGCGGCCAAGTTCAATGCCAACAAGGCTGATGGCGTAAAGGTCAACCATCACTACGTCTCTAGTGACATCGTGCATCGCGCTGGCGAACAGAAGCTGGACGGCAACTTCTACGAGCACCACGTTCCAGGCGCGGGAGTCGGTGACATTGGCGCTTCGCACACCGCGAACCTGCTCCACAACACCGGCCAGGTCGATGACAAAGGGAAAAACAAATACATTGACGCGGACAATAATGAGTTCGGCCAGAAGCGGGACTCGGTCACGCATCACGACAAAGATGTCCAGGGCGACCGCCACTTCTTCGAGGGACTCCGCCAGCTTCTCGGCAATGGCCTAGGTGGCCCGATTGAAGGCGTCATCACGGGTATCGCCAAGGCGGGCGGCGGCCTGCTGACCGGCGTCAAGGATGTCGGTGCCGGTATCAAAAACGGATTTATGAGCGCCATGCACGGCATTACCGGCGGGATGAGCACCGCCTGGGATGGTGCCAAAAAGGGCGGCTCGGAGATGGTCGGCGGCTTCAAGCAGATGATGTCGGGCAACATCCTGAGCGGCCTCGGCGGCATGGGCAAAGGGCTCATGGACGGTGCCGGTGGGCTGCTTTCAGGTGCCGGTCAGGCACTTGGTGGGGTTGCATCCGGAGCCTGGGAAGGTGCCAAGGGTCTTGGCTCGGGTCTGTGGAACGCGGGCAAAGGCCTGCTAGGTGGTGCCGAGGATGTGCTAGGCGGAGTCGGACGCGGCTTGCTGGGCATTCCCAAGGGACTTGCGCACCTGGGGACTGGCGCTGCGGAGTGGCTCGCGGACAAGTCCGGCGCTCTGGCCAATTACGATACGGGCAACGGGATTGGCAACGGACTGCTCCAGGCTGTGGGTGGCACCGGCAAAGCGATCGGCGAGGCGGGGGCCGGGCTCGGCAACGCAGCGAACAGCGCACTGTCCGGCATCGGCAGAGGCGCGGGAGCTGCCTGGGATGGCCTCAAGCAGGGCGGCGGATCGATCCTTCAGGGTGCGGGACAGATCTTTTCTGGCTCGCCACTAGCTGGCCTGGGCACCATGGGTAAGGGGCTCGTGGGCGGTGCCGGTAGCATCCTCAAGGGAGGCGCTGACGCAGCCGGCTCAGTGATCAAGGGCATCGGCTCCGGCGCGATGGCACTCGGCAAAGGTGCACTCGACACGGGCAAGTCGGTGCTGACGGGCATCGGTACTGCCGGCAAGAGCATTGCCTCCGGAATCGGTAGCGCTGCAAGTTCCGCGTGGGATGGTGCCAAGAACGTCGGTGGGGCCATTGCTGGCGGTGCGAAAAAGCTCCTCTCCGGCTGGTAAGTCCGCCGTTTCATCTTTCTTCCAAAGCCTGTAACATAACGAGCTAAGCGGTCCGAACCATTGCCGAGGGGGGCGCTCCTTAGGAGCTTCACTGTGTGACTACGCCCTCTGTGATTCCCCACCGCCACAAGTCCTTACTCGAACATCCGCAAGGAGAGTCTTCCATGGCCACTGATCCGACCTCGATTGGCAACTTCCCCGACCTCGTCAAGCTACTCGAAAAGGACGGCGTTCTTCACAAGACCGACCTCGCCGAGCAGACGGTGCAGATTCCCACCCAGCGTGGTGAGCTGGATAGCGTGCTGCTGATGCGCTGGCAGGACTCTGATGGCGTCGTCCAGTTCATCCAAGCGCTGCCGATAGAGGTTCCTGCGGACAAGCTGCTGATCGTGAGCGATGCGGTCACGAGGCTCAACCACGCGCTGGCGATCCCGGGCTTCGACCTCAATCACCAGCACGGCCTGGTTGCCTATCGACTGTACCTGCCGATTTATCCACGCGGCTCGATTCGACCGAACGAAGTCCAGGCGATGTTCCGCCTGACGGTCAAGACCGCCGCCGACTTCTTCCCGACCATCCGCCGCATCATCGCGGGCGAGATCAAGCCAGAGGACATCGTCGATGAAGCCAAGAAAGCCTGGGAGGCCGCTGCTGCCGCTGCTCAGCCAGCCAAACCCGAGGCCCCGCCATCGACCAATCAGCCCCCTCCCGGCGCCAATATGTACTAGCCCGGACCCTGCGTACAGCGCGTACCCGGCATAAACGCCAGATCATTTCCGTTTTTGCACTGCGGCTGCGGACGCGCTCCCTTGCCATCGTCATTGGCTCGGAACCACAGATCCACCGTACCCTGCGGCGGATTCATCCACGGACAACTTACAACCTCGCACTTTCCTGGCTGAATCGGCGCGGTCGTATACGCCACACAGATTGCGCTCGACGCTTCGACCCGTGGATCCTTTTGATAGAACGTACCCGGCAGCATGCCCGCGATCAGATCCGAGCCTCGGTTGCAGATTTGCGCGTAGAGCTTCCACTGCTTGGAACAGTCCGTCTGATCTGGCGAGGTCGAGCCGCGACTTGTGGCATCCGGTAGCGGCACCGTCTTCACCAGCGTGCCCTGGATGTTCTGTCGATAGTTGTTGTACGAGGTCCAATTCGGGGTCTCGGAAGCTGGCACTGTCCCGTCATCGTTGACGTTGGTGATGTGGTAGGAGTGCTCGTTCCACATTGAGCGCGACGGCATCCAGCGATTCATGGGATCTTTCAGGATGAACACACCCTGGGTGACGCCGGTGTGAGCCATGCCGGTGTCGCGCTCTGGGTTCTGGTCTGCACAGTAGCCGTTGCCCTGGATCGAATCCGAGGGAACGATGAGATCGGCGTGTCCGTCATTATCGACATCAGCGACAATCGGCATCTCGAGCGCGGTGCCAGACGTGATCGGTCGCGCAAACACGGTCTTGCCATCGGGACCGTTGTAGACGCGCAGCCAGCACTCATCTCGGTAGACGACCTCGGCTCGACCATCGCCGTTGAAGTCAAAGACCGAGGATGCGGTACCGCCGGAGGACTGATCTTTGGTCACGGTATTCCACAGCACCCCTGGAAGGGATCCACGACACTTGGCTGGCTTGGGAGTCTTCAAGCAGTCGAGCGAGAACACGTAATAGGAGCGCGGCCCTGCCGTCCCGAAATCGGGAGTCCCATCCCCATCAAAGTCCGCCACCGTAGGAGGCCCACCCCATCCGTTGGGAATGGTGGTCGGTGACATCAGGAACTTATCGGCTTTGACATCGATCACCGCGACCTTTTGATCACCGCTCGCAGACTGCACAAACACCAGATCAGGGCTGCCGTCTTTGTTGAAGTCACCAATCGCCGAGTAGCCCCCCTGCGCGAGCGTGATCATAGAGGTCGGCGTCTTGTCGGCCCCGGTCAACCCATCGAAGATGCGGTTGCCCGAGATGATCTCCGGCTTGCCGTCTCCGTCCATGTCGTTCACCAAAGTCAGGGTTCCCCAGGTCGCGCCCGACACCGGAGTATTGAACACCTTATCTAGCTGACCTTTGACCTTGTTCCAGCGCAGCACCATTCCACCGACAATGATCTCGGGCTTGCCATCGCCATCGAGATCCGCAATCGCCGGACCCGAACAGTCGAACGCCACACCACCGGACAGTGAATAGGACTCACCGCTGCTTGCCAATAGCTTGCCCGTGGTGCCCTCAAACACTGCGACCGGATGACCCGAGCCCGGTGCTCCTGTCGATAAGATGCCGACGATCTCTGGACGCTTGTCACCATCAAGGTCCGCCGCTGCAATCTGCGAAAAGCCCTGCAGGTTGGCCGCAACATCGTAACGAACCGCGCAGTCTTTGCCGGACATCGCCACCAGGCGGCTAGGTCCGGCACCGGTCTGCGGCGCAAAGATGATCTCGGGGAACGTATCCCCATCCAAATCGATCACAAGCGGCGTCATCACCACATCGCGAGCACTCGGAGCCGGGCCCGTTTTGGGAGGCCATTGGCAGTGATCCACCGGAGCCTTGAACTCGGTCGCGGAAAAGCCATTGCCTTTGCACATCGCGTCCGAATCGCCGTCTTTCCAATCGAGGCAGATCCCGCAGCTCCCACCATCGCCGACTTGCACACTACAGCGAGTGTCATTTTGACAGTCGTTGTCGGAGCAGCAAGTGCCCCGATCGGGGACACACTGCATCATGTGACAGAGCCATCCGGTGGGACACGGCTGGTCAGGACCACACGGGATGCGTGGACCCATGGTCATGTCCGCAGAGGGATCTTCGCCTCCATCGAGAGCGTCCTCATCAACGCCAACCCGGGCTGGACTACAGGCCGCGAGCAGCAGCAAACCAGTCAGAACGCCCCGCCCCACCTTACCCACGGAAACCCTGCGGCGACTTGGAACTAGCGACATGGCGACTCCTTGACGACGGTAACGGATCTGTCGATCCGAGAATCGCCGCGACTATAGCAAGCGAGCTGTGCCAGATCGAGCGTTTCGCTGCTCAATCTATCGCCCCCGGGCCCTGCATCAGCCCCCAACTCGGCAGCGCATCCCAAACCGCAGTGCTACGGACCCCTCAGCAAGCTCCTGGGTTCGCGGCAATTTTGTTTCCCGACAAGCCATCATTTGGCCATCCCTTGGCCTCCCCTTGCTTTCCCCTTGGCCTCCCCTTGGCCTCCCCTTGCCTTCACAGAGGACTCCCAAAGCTACCTATCTGCGCCTACTTTCCTTCGAAGAAAGTTAACAGAGAGCGGCCCACAAACACCTTTCGCAATTCTGTCGCGATTGGCTCTTGTACCCTCCGTTCCTCTCATGTACCTTTCGCTCCGTTTCCAGCACTACTACTAAGCTCGCAAAGGAATCATCATGAAGAAGCGCAGCACCTCGAATGAACTTCAGGATCTCATCAAGCAGCTCACGACGATCCGCAAGGAGCACGTCCGCGCTCTCGAAGAGATCGAAAACACCTTCCGCATGTTCGGCCTAGATCGCCTCCTCAAGGAGTCGGCTGGCAAGAAGCGTGGCCCGAAGAAGGGCGGCGGAGCGAAGGCCACAGCGACGGCTACTACCGCCAGCAAGCGTGGTGGGAAGAAGTCTGCGGCAGCCAAGACCACCAAGGCTCCCAAGGCCAAGGCGTCCAAGACCAAAGCCACCAAGGCTCCCAAGGCCAAGGCTCCCAAGGCCAAGGCTCCCAAGACCACCAAAGCCACCAAGGCTTCGGGCAAGGCCCGGGGCTCTTTCGAGATCACGGGTGACGAGCTGATTCTACGCTTCGTCAAAGCCCAAGGTGGAGCAACCACCGAGCAGATTCGCAAGCACTGGGAAGCCCAGGGTCGTGGCGGCAAGTCCGACAACAACCTCACCAACCTGGTGAAGAGCGGCAAACTCGATCGCAACAAAGACCCGAACGGCGCTGGCTCGCTGTACACCACGGGCACCGCCGCGCCCGCGCCAACCACCACTCCCTCTGCGTCGTAGCACAGACAGCTCTGCCGCACTCCGGGGCTCATCAGGGCCTCGCCCTACCTCACTCCCTCTTTTCAACTTTTCAATATACCAACGACGACACGCGCCCCCTCCCGTAAGGAGTGAGCGCGGACTGAGTAGGCTTAGCTATTGGCGGGTATCGGGCGAGTCGAAGGCTGAACAATCGGCTTGGCCGAGCGACCCATTCCATAGCGCGACTGCACCAGCACCTCAGGCATTGGCGAGTAGGCATCCCGAAGTGGTGGGAACGTCTGAGACACGGTACGAACTGTCGGAGCAGGCGTTGTGGCTGTGGCCACGATTTCTGGCACGACAGGCAGCAGCTCACTGCCTCGCAGTGGCGGAATCTCGCCCACGCGCTCCTTCTTCGTCACGGTGACAGCGGCCAGCATCACATTTGGGTCATGCGGCCGCAGTGGCGGAAAGGGAGTGCTGCGATGGCTCGGGGCCAGGTAGAACGCGAACGGACTCGGCCCAAAACTACGCAGCGGTGGCAGTCGGTTGTCGCGGCTTGTCTGTGCTTGATGGGGATCAGGCATCGGCCAAAATACGACCTTTTCGATCCCTTGGAGATCAATTGCCGAATACACCCCCGGTAGGAGGTCGAGCACTCCACGATAGTGCTCCCCAGGAAGCAACTTACCAGTCCGAACGTGCCATTCTCCATTGTGATTGAGTGCGCCCCAAGGCCCACGATCTACCACATAGGCAGTGGTACAACGACCTGTACGCTGGTTACAGATGCCAAGCCGCGTTCCACATGCCAGCGTGCGATGAGCCACGCCATGGTCACGCATCTTCTGCCAGGTCTTCTGTCCGTATCGTGAAGCCAGTGTCCTTCGGCAGGCGAACGTCCCGACGTTGTCGAATGCATCCCCCTCATAGCCATAGCGGGAGCCGTTTCCAACGTCCATGCCTGCCATCATCGAGATCGCAAGAAGAAGCATCAATGGCGCCCTCCCCTGCGCTTCGCTAGCCCCCAGTCACCGCGACGACCGAGCACCAAAGTGGAGGCTCGGCTCTGGGTGACTGCTGTAGCGTAAGTGCGCCAATTACAACACATTTGCAATGACCAGATTACGAAACACCGCGTAGAAGGATATCAAACAGGCGAGCGAATCCGATCCAAGTATTTTACACCCACACAGAAATAAGTGAGATAAAGTAAGGAGAATAAACACGAGATGCGACATGCAGCGCGAACATCTGACACAGCGTCGCTTTTTCTAATCTCAGGCGGGAAACATCAAGTATATGACCACCGCAGTGCCAACACTGGAATACCACAAACACGCGGTCGGACCATTAACCACACAACCTGCCTTTATGATATCAATCAATTACAAATCTACACAGCAATAGACATATATGTATTCATCAAAGCAGTAAAATCTACAAATTCCACAAAACCACAGCGCGCAACGATTCATAGCGAATCGCTCCTCTCACGAGGAAATCCACGAGGACACGCCAAGTAATGGCGATGACTCAGCAGCGTTGGGTGTGGTTACTTGCAGACTGGATGGACAGAAGGCGGGCGGCGATGAAGCAGGCTCAGACGTTGTCGCGACGCGCCTGGAGCCAATCGCAGTATCGGACGATGCCTTGCTGAATTGCGACCTTGGGCGAATAGTCTAGCTCGCGGCGGGACCGCTCGAGGGAGGCCCAGGTGATCGGAACATCGCCAGGCTGGTCGGGTCGCCACTCGATCCGCGCCGGGCTACCAAGAGCCGACTCCAGAAGTCGCACCAGCTCACGCAGCGTTGTAGTGTGTTCACCGCCCAGGTTGTAACAGCGCAGGCCGAGCGAGTCGTCGTTGGTCTTATGCAGCGCAGCGACAATGCCATCGATGATGTCGTCGATGTAAGTGTAGTCGCGGGCGCTGTCCCCACTGCCGTGCAAAAAGACGGTCTCGCCTCTCAAGATACGGGCCGCAAAGCTGGCGATGGCCATCTCAGGACGCTGATGCGGTCCATACACGGTGAAGAAGCGCAGCGCCGCAATCGCTCCACCATAGAGCTCACAGTGGGTTGCGCACAAAAGCTCTCCGGCCCGCTTGCTGGCGGCGTAGGGAGAGGCTGGTCGCACTGCCGGGTCTTCTTCCCGAAATGGCACCGCAGAATGTGCTCCGTACACCGAGCTGGACGAGGCAAAGACGATGCGACGGATTCCTTGTTGTCGACAGGCAGCCAGCACGTTCTGGGTGCCTTCCACGTTGCAGCGCATGTAGCGGCAAGCCTGTGCAAGGGAAGGACGAACACCCGCCAGTGCGGCCAAATGAATCACCGCAGATGCCTCTTTTGTCAGCTCGGCCAGGAGCCCGGCAGAGAGGATGTCACCTTCGACAAACTGGAAGCGTGGCCGGGCCAAAAGGGGCGCGAGCTGTTCACGATGAAGCGCGGCGGGATACAGCGTCTCGTCCAAGCAGTCTAGTCCGACCACGGTCAGACCGAGATCGAGCAGTCTCTTCGCCAGATGACTGCCAATAAACCCTGCGCACCCGGTAAGAAGTATCTTCATTGGCAACCTCAGAAGCGGCCCAGGACCGTAGCACCGTTAGAAGTGGGCAATACGGCGATGCCATCTACCTCACGGAGACGAGGGATCGCTCCGCTGAGCAGCATCACAAAGCCCGTGGTCTGGAGTAGGCCGCTCGTCAGGAGCCACGGAACACTCCAGGCCGAAAGGACCGCACGGCCGTTGCCCTCTTCAGCCTGCGCCGGAGCCGCGATCGCCGTGATGTAGGGACCAAGCAGCGGCACCAGGAGGGAGTAATTCGCGAGCGCGCTGGGACCATCCGCAGTATCGGCCTTGGGCCACAGCAACAGCGGAGCGATGAATGCAGGCAGATATCCCGCTGCCCAGATCAGCGCACCCACGCGGATCTGTTTGGGATCGCGCCGTATCGGCGGCGGCAGCGGCTGCAACACCAGATCATTCGCGAGTCCGCCAACGGTCCCTGCACCAACACTCGGTTCCAGAGGTGACACCAAAGGTGGCGGCGGCAGGTACGGTGGAAGGACCGGGACCGGTGGCACCGGCCTTACCACGACGGGCTTCGCATCCACTGGCTTGGTCACCACTGGCTTGGTCACCACTGGCTTGGCAGCCACCAATTTGGTAGCAACCGGCTTTACCGACTGCACCTCGGCCCTTGTTAGCGAGGGAGCAAGTATCGTGAACGCACACCCGCAGAACACCGTGAACCACCGACCGCAGCAGCGCATCGCCAACCAGGGTATCGTGCTCAGGTCACGTCGTCGAGAGATCGCCCTGCGGTCAGGTCGCATCAAGGCAAAGCTCGACGGTGTTGATGACCAAGTCGTTCGACGATGGACCTGCATAGAGTCGAATTCCGGTCAAACCGGGCGCATCGCCGACCTTTACGTTCCCCGAGTAGTCAACGCTGGTCCAAGTGTACGGCCAGGCATTTGAGATCGAGTTGGTCGGTGACTTGATGCTGCCGTAAATTGGTGACCATGCGTCAAAGCTTCCGCTCGCACCAGTGTTGTAGGACCGTCCGTAGACGGACAAGGTCGCCCCTCGAATGCTGGTCAGGCCAACCACGCTAAACCGAATCAAGATCCAGTTGCCGCTGGCGATCTCGATGCCGCCGCCATGGAGCGCATCGGTGAAGCTGGTCGACCGAGCTGGAACCGCCTCAAAGTTGCTGCGATCGGGCAAGCCCAGCGCATCAATGCTCGCCGAGGTACTCCCCGAGTAGTGAAAACGAAACGCCGCCCAGCCCGTCCCGCGCATGCACGGCGGTCGAGTGGACATATCGGGCGGACGACTCAGATCGGGAGGCAGGGACATATCCGCTGGCACCGTAAAGTCAAATGGTGCCGAAAAGTCACCAAGCCCGGCCAAATCTGTCGACATCGCCAGGTCCGAGCCCAGTGACAGATCGTCGGGATCGCCACCATCCGTCATCACCGATAAATCGTGAGGGGTCCGCAGGTCGGCAGTCCCGCCATCGCCATAGTTGCCACCTTCTCGGGCACCGCCGTGACTGCAAGCCGATAGCAGCACCTGACCCGCGAGACCAAACGGCACAATCCATCGCCGAAAACCGAGCGACCGCCAAGCTAAGAAAGCGACCATGGCCGCTTTTTACCAAACGTCTACGCCACGCGCCCAATAAATCCCCACACCGCAGGCTCGACACTCTGATTGGCTACGCAAAAGCGCCGCCGACAACCGTTTTCAGCACTGGCCAATTGAGGTTAGGATAGGTAGATGGTCAGTTTGCCCTGGAGCCGCGACTATGGGCTCTGTGGCCTCCTTCTTGACGACGCGGAGTAGCACCCATGAAACGAGCACTGTCCTTTGTCCTTTTGCTTGGCTTGGCCGCCGGATGCGGCATTCCCAAAGAGCAGTGGGAACAGAAGCTGCGCGAAAATGCCGATCTCCAGACGCGGGTCACCGACTTGGAGAAGCAGAAGCAGAAGCTGGAGCAGGACATCGCCGACTTGAAAAAGGAAAAGGCGGACCTGCAGCGGACGATCGACAACTTGAAAGACAGCATGGGCAAGCTCGGTAAGGACAAGGCCGACCTGCTGGAACGCATGGCCAAGCTGAGCGCGACCCTCGAGGATCTTGAGCGCGCCAAAGCGGCCGCCGATAAGCGCAGCAAAGCGTTCCGCGACCTGCTCGCCAAGTTCAAGGCGATGATGGACGCGGGCAAGCTCCAGGTGGAGGTCCGCAACGGCCAGATGCTGGTCAAGCTCCCCGACAACATCCTGTTTGATCCGGGCAAGACCGAGCTGAAGAAGGAAGGTCAGGACGCAATTGCCCAGGTCACCCGCATCCTCGGCAGCATCGAGGGTCGCAAGTTCCAGGTCGCCGGTCACACCGACAACGTCCCGACGGGCAAAAACTCCCGATTCAAGTCGAACTGGGAGCTGTCTTCGCAGCGCGCACTCACCGTGCTCGACCTGATGATCAAGGAAGGAATGGACGCACGCAGGCTCTCTGCGGCGGGGTACGCCGATGTGCTGCCGGTTGGATCGAACGACACCGATGACGGCAAGCGACAAAACCGTCGCATTGAAATCGTTCTCCAGCCAAACATCGAAGATCTGCCCGGTATCGACGAAAAGCAGTAGCCGCCGTAGCGACCGTGCATACGGCCGTTCACGATCACGACCTGCTTCGTGAACCGTTCGATACATCTGGCCGATCCCCGACGACAGCGTCCGCTGGCATCAAAACTGCTACGATACTAGGCCAACAACCAGTCTTCACCTGCGCGGCGAGCTAGGTCTGACACGGGCCGGCTCGCACGTCGAAAGGAACCAAGCCATGACTCGGACTCAGCTACTTGTCTCGTTGGCCGGAACCATTGCGCTCGCACTTCCCAGCGCTGCGGTCGCTCAGGTCGGACCTGATCCGAATGTCCCACCGCCGCCCGAAGGCTACTACGCGCCACCACCCGTTGGGTATGGCCAGCCGTATCAGCCGCCTCCACCGCAGCCCTATCAGCCGCAGCCAAACTATCCGCAGCCGGGATATCAGCCCGCTCCGGTTTATCAGCCCGCTCCGGTTTATCAGCCCGCTCCGGTTTATCAGCCCGCTCCGGTTTATCAGCCCGCTCCGGTTTATCAGCCCGCTCCGGTTTATCAGCCCGCTCCGGTTTATCAGCCAGAGCACCATCAGCCCGCCCTGCCGGTTGGTCGTCGGTCGCTGGTGTACGGCGATCGCTTCCGTCCCCAGTTTGGACTGGCCGCTCGCTTTGGCGGGTATGGCAACTACGGCTCGTTCGGCAGCTACAGCACCGGTGGCGGTGGCGTCGATATGCTGTTCCGTGTTCACCCTCGGATCACCCTCGAAATGGGCTTTCAGTATCAGCGCATCTCGCAGGAAGACTTGTACTGGAACGAGTTTCAGTACGAGCGCTTTGATGTGCCGATGACCATTGGGATGCGTGTCCACCTGGGCAATCCGATGTGGATGTTTTCGCCCTATCTCGTCGGTGCCGGTGGATTCACCTATTCGCGACTGTATCAGTTTGACTCACTTGTCTATGAGGAGCACACGTTTGGCGAGGTCCAAGGCGGCGTCGGATTCGAGTGGCGTCTCGGCCCGCACTTCGCCTTCAACTTCGACGTGCGTGGCCAGACTCGCTTCCGCAAGGTCGGAGAACTTGGGACACCGGACAGCACCGAAGGGACGCTGACCGACCAGTACGGCAATACCGTCCCATCAATGGGGACGAGCGTAGGCTTCCTCATCAACCTCGGCATCGGCGGCTTCTTCTAACGACCGCCAACGACGCCAGCATTCCATCCGCCGAGCCCAAAGTCCGCCATTGGCTTTGCCTGAAAGTACGCTCGTCGCGTATCTTCAAAAGTTACATCCGATGGCAGATCCCAGGGTTAAGCGACACCTCCAGCAAGGCATCAAGCTTCATCAGTCCGGCCAGCTCGCCGAAGCGGACACGCACTACCGCAAGGTGCTGACGATTGAGCCGAACAACCCCGACGCACTGCACATGTCCGGGGTAGTCGCACTTCAACAAGGCAGACCGGAACGAGCCCTGGCGCTGATTGTGCGGGCACGCAACGGCTATCCCCGAATGCCGGAATTACATAATCACCTGGGCATGGCGCAGCGAGCGCTCGGACGATCAGAGGACGCGCTTGCATCGTTTCGGACCGCGCTTCTGCTCAATCCACGACTGGCGGACGCTCATTCGAACCTGATCGATCTGCTGGCGGACCGTGGCGCTCTCCAGGAAGCGCTAGCGCAGGCTCAGCACTCGCTGCGCCTCGAACCGCGACATCCTGCTCTTTACAACAGCCTCGGCAATGTCCTGCAGCGGCTCAAACGATACGACGAAGCGGTGGCAATCTATCGCTCCGGATTGGCGCTGCACGAATCGGGGTTACTGCAACAAAACCTCGGCAATGCGCTACGCGAGCTCAAAGACTATCCATCCGCAGCGGAGGCCTATCGTCGAGCGATGGCCCTAGAACCGCACAACCACCGAATCTGTCTGACGCTCGGTGCCACGCTCGAACGAATCGGACAGCAAGCGGCCGCCGAGGAAGCATATCGCGAAGCACTGCGTCGTCATCCCGGCTGGGACGAGGCAGCGTTCTTTCTATCCGCACTGCACAATTCACAAAGTGAGGTGCCAGCAACCGCGCCCGCGCAGTACATTGCGCAACTCTTCGACGGCTACGCCAACACGTTCGAGCAGCACCTCATCGGCAAGCTCAACTACCGAGCGCCCCAGCTTCTGTGCGAGGCGATTCGTCCTCACCTGCCCGAGAAACCGGTGCACATGCTCGATCTCGGCTGTGGTACAGGCCTGCTCGGAGAACTGCTGCGACCCCACGCCGCGACGCTGCACGGAGTCGATCTATCCGAAAAAATGCTCGCCGAGGCCAAGCAACGCAAAGTCTACGACCAGCTTGAGCAGGCCGATATTGTCGCAGCACTCTCCAAGCACCACGCCAGCTACGATGCCGTGCTCGCCAGCGATGTTCTGATCTACCTTGGGGATCTGGAACCGCTCTATCGAGCCACGACCCAGGCCCTGCGTCCCGGCGGGCTATTTGCGTTCACCGTCGAAGCAAATCGCGATAGCGACACTTTCCGACTCCTGCCATCTCGACGCTACGCTCACGCTGCTACGTACCTGCGTGCACTCGCCGAAGCACGCGGCTTCGTCGAACTAGGCCTGACCAGCGACGTCCTACGTGCTCAAAGCGGCCAAGACATCACCGGTCACATCGCAGTGTTCCGCAGGGCCGCCAACAGCCCTTAGCTACGGACACTGCGCACGAGGCTTCAGACACACGTCGGAGGTTCGCCGCACCACCGCTGTCCAAAACAGTGTCTTGCCGCTCTTGCTCGCTCCGTTTTGCAGCATGCCAACGAAAGTCGCCTCTTGACCCGCAAAGATCACCGGATCAAACCCCGCGAAGCCTTTGCCGGGAAGCTGGACGTTGAAACGCGTACCAAGGCCACCGTCGAACGAAGGATTGACGCCGCCGCAGCCGGTGCTGCTCTTGGGATCGGTGTCGACCTGGTTAATGACGACGGTGTTGTACTGAATCCAATTGCTCTTGCGGTTGTTGTCCTCGTTGACCTCACAGACAATGCCGGACACACGGACCGGAGCCGCGATCGACTTGGTCAGCCACTGATTGTTTGCCGAGGTGGGCCCGCCGGTGGGACGGTGGGCAGCGTCGAGTTCGACGGGAGCAGGCACCAGATCAGGGCGGAACGAACCGGTGGGAATCAGCGTCGGATTGGCGAGCTGCGTCATTCCGTTGAACTTGGCGATCGCACCGGACATCCGCTCCAGCACCGTCCCGATCTGAATCTGTGACGACGGCTGCGAGAACGTAAAGATATACATGCTGCCATAGTCCGGCGATGAGGTATCACTCACCGCCAGACCGCTCTGGAACAGCGACGACACGATCAGCTTGCCTTGCGGCGTTGCGGTGGTATCAACCGTCACCTGCCGCGCCAAATAGGGACTACAAAACGACGCATTCCCGGCAGCCAAATCGAGCGGCTTCATCAGCCGAGCAATCGTGGGGTTAGGAAAATAGATCGGCGGTGTCGAGCTCAGCGCTTGGCTCTGCGGATCTTCGAGGTTGATGGCGATGCGACCGAACACTGCTGGCATGTTCAGCGGAACCTGTTCGCCCATGACCTTGCCGCTCCGCATGCCAATGCTCTTGAGCACCGTCGGATCGCCCGTTGGGGTCGCTGTCTGACAGGGATCGACGAGCGACAGCCGACTACCACCAGCCACGACATAGGCTGACAGGCTGGCATCGACCGCCATCAACTGGCCTTTTTCGTCGAGCGCTTCGACATCAAACTTCAGCGTCGCAGGAGTCACCGTGTTCGACGGAGAGCCCAGCTCGCTCTCGGTCGGAGCCCGCAACAGCATCCGCAGGCTGGTCAGGCGGTGCTCGCCGGCAATCGGGTTGTCGCAACCCGGCGCAACGATGAGTGCCATCGCTCCGAGTGCAATCGCGCCAACACCCAAACCAGGAACGCAGGTCGTATGTCTCTTCATCACCAGCTCCCGTTAACGCACCAGGGGTTGGATGCGCCCATCGTGGGCAAACACCTCTGGCAGAAGGCACGTTACGCCCGTGTAGTCGTAATCTCCCGTCTGACCACGACCCTTGATGTTACTCCACTTGCTGGCGTCCTTACAGCGGTAGCGATCCTCGACCCCGAGACTACGGATGAAATCCGCCAGCGAGTCGCGCAAGCTGATGCCGGTATTAAAGCGCGTGGTATTGCGCTTGAGGACTACAAAGCCAGATCCACCGACGGAGATATAGTCGTTCACGGCAACCTTGTAGCTGGCAAAGCAGTCGAGCGGCTTGCACTTGTCGGTATTGACGCTGCCATCCATGTTGCGGCAGTCGTCACCAAGGACAATCTGGTCGGCGAACGGACCGACCCACTTGGTCTTCTGTGCAGCGGTCGACTTCAACCGGTCGACGCAGGACTGCGAGGTTGGACACTGGGCCTTGTAGGTCTGGCAGTCGGCAGTTTTTGAACAGTCGCACAGATCAGGATTCGCACGACACGCACAGCGCTGGTTCTGACAGTTGAGCGTGAAGTAGATGCCAGAGACTTGCACTTGGGTCTTGCAGCCACGATCGCTCGACTTGTCTGCCACGAAGTCGAGCATCTGCAGCACCTCATCACCCGACAGAAACTGCGTTGTGATGGTGTTGTCGAACGGGAACACGTTGTAGAGCTGTTCCAAGGTCAGCGGCCCAGACTCGAAATCGGCGCGGATACCGAGCGAGTTCGTCAGGGCAAAGTCGGCCTCGACTCGACGACGCAGACGCATCGACGTCGCAACCATGTTGCCAAGCTGCGAGTCACCACCGCCCGCATCGTTGCGCAGCACCTTCGGACAGTTTGAGGAGCCCGCTGGACACGGCACCACCGCGTAGACCTGCCCAAGGTTGAGGAGCTGCTTCATCTTGATTTCGTAGGGCTCCAGCAATCGCGACATATCGGCGTCAGGCGGGGTACAGACCACCCGCGGCTTCGGGGCCGGCATCGCTCCCTTGTACGGACAGGTCACCTTTGGGTTCGACGGATGCGGCGGATCGCAGCGAATCGATGGATCACATGGATCGGTCGGATCTCCTTGCTGCCAGGGACGCTCTCCAACGGGCAGAACACGGAAGGTGTAGCTTTTGACATAGCTGCGACGGTTCAGCGGATCAGCAGAAGCCGGGTCACCGACGTGAACGACCATGTCGAGCGAGCCAACAAACTTTGCGAAGGCTCCGCTGTTGACGATGATCGTGTGCCCTTGATAGTTGCCGCTCTTGTCGTAGTGGGAAATGTCGACCGGGGGGTTATAGACGGTGTGGAGGTGTCCCCCGAGCACCACGTCGATTCCATTTAGGTCGACGGCCGCGCTGTTGGGATCGTTGCCCGAACTATCCATGCTGTCGTCGGAAACTTCCCGCGCCACCGCCGTATCATCGTCGGGGCCCATGTGGCTGACCACCACCATCAGATCGACTTGAGGCCGCAGCACCCGCACCAGATCCGACACCGCCTGCTTGGCATCGCGTGAGCGCAGACCGAGCGAGTTGTCCCCTTCCACCGAGCTGTTCAGCGATGACACATTGCCGAGCCCAATCACGCCCACCTTGATGCCGCGCACGTTATAGACCGACATCGGCTGAATGAATCGCCCGAGCTTCGGTGAACGCTGGTCATCGGGATCGGACCATTCATAGTTGGCGGCCAAGATGGGAAAGTTCGGCCCATTGTTCATGAGCTGGATGCCGAGCAAGTTCGCGCCCTTGTCGAACTCGTGGTTACCAAGCGCCATTCCCTGCACGCCGAGCAGACCCATCGTCCGGACCTCGACCTCGCCGTTATACAGGTTGAACACCGGCGCGCCCTGGAACATATCGCCTGAGTCGAGGTGCAACGTCCGTGGTGCCCGCGCCCGCTCGCGCTTCACCACCGTCGCCATCCGTGCAATACCACCAACAGACGCCGTCGGAAACGAGGCGCAATCAGCGTCGGACGAACACATTCGCGACAAGTCCGAGCTGCAAGTCCGAGCGTCGGTGCAAACCCCCGACAGCACGTTGAGCCCAAGGTTGCGATCCGGCAAGTTCGGCGCGTACTGATACGGCAACAGCCGCGAGTGAACGTCCGAGGTATGGATCAGCACCATGTGAACGTCTTGACCACGGAGATCCTCTGGTTCACGGGTGTAGGTGCAGGCCGACAGACCGGCCAGCAAAGGCAAAGCCAGAAGCCACGGTGCTCGCCGACAAAGGTTTTTGAACAACATCAGGCTCCTCGTAAGAAGTGAGCGGTACTGTAGCAAAAACTCAAATCCCCGTCGAAAAACCTGCCCGCGCCAGATGCCCTCTTGTTGTTATATAAGCCAATTCATAAGTAACAACTTGAACCCTTACGTGCACGATAGATTTTGAGCTTGACCACCTCGGAGTGGCATCTGATACTACGCGGCAAATCTCACGCATACGTAAGGGTTCAAGTTGCAGATCAAGGATCCCACAAACCAGGCGACCCCGACAGCCCCGGCTGAAGGAGAAAGCGAAGGCGGGCAGCATCGGCCCGACAAGCTGTTGCGCATTGGTCAGCTCGCCGAGCTGTGCAACAAGACCACACGGGCGCTCCACCTGTACGAGGAGCTAGGGCTGCTCAAGCCGGTCATTCGCTCACGCGGAGGATTTCGGCTGTATTCGCAGACGGCCATCGAGCGCGTGCAGTGGATTACGCGGCTCCAAGAGGCCGATGTCTCGCTCGGAGAAATCTCGCAGCTATTGCGCGACCTGGAAGAGCAGCGGGTCGGCATTGAGGCGATGACCAAGCTGCGATCGCTCCTCGATCAGAAGCTGCGCGAGACTCGAGAACAAATGGACAAGCTTCGTCAACTAGAGCACGACCTGCAAGCCGGGCTCAGCTACCTCGACGGATGCAAGGTGTGTAGCCCGGAAATACCCGCCTCCGAGTGTGGTGGCTGCCGCATTCACGGCCACGACGGACCCCAGCCACTGATGGTGGCCGGGGTGCTGGTTAGTTAAAGGACGAACAATGGCGCTGAAGCTCCCGATTTTTATGGATTACCACTCGACGACGCCGGTTGATCCGCGTGTCCTCGAGGCGATGCTGCCGTACTTTACGACGCACTTTGGCAACGCCGCGAGCCGCAATCACGCCTTTGGCTGGACCGCCGAAAAGGCCGTCGATGATGCCCGTGAGCAGGTCGGTCAGCTCATCGGTGCCTCGGGCAAAGAGATCGTGTTCACGTCGGGTGCGACCGAATCGAACAACCTCGCGCTCAAGGGTGCGGCGCACTTTTACAAAGATCGCGGCAACCACATCATCACGACGCAGATCGAGCACAAAGCCGTGCTCGATACCTGCAAGCGACTGGAGCTGGAGGGATTCGAGGTCACCTACCTGCCGGTCGAAGCCGATGGCCGACTCCGTCCCGAAATGCTGCGCTCGGCGATGACCGACCGCACGATCCTCGTCTCGGTGATGTTCGCCAACAACGAAATCGGCACGATTCAACCGATGAAAGAAATCGGCCAGATCGTCAAGGAACGGGGCGCGCTGTTCCACACCGACGCAGTTCAGGGCGTGGGCAAGGTTCCGTTCAACGTCGGTGATGTGCAGGCGGATCTGGTGTCGCTGACGGCGCACAAGCTCTATGGCCCAAAGGGTGTGGGCGCGCTGTATGTGCGTCGCAAGCCTCGGGTTCGCCTGGAAGCGCAGATGGACGGTGGTGGACACGAGCGCGGGCTCCGCTCGGGAACGCTCAATGTTCCAAGCATCGTCGGATTCGGCAAAGCCTGCGAAATCGCGATGAACGAAATGACCGAGGAATCGGCTCGGATCGCTCGTCAGCGTGACCATCTCGAAACCGCGCTGATGCAGGCGCTGCCGCATGTGTTTCGCAACGGCGCCGTGGGACAAAGGCTGCCTGGAAACTCGAACCTAAGCTTCGCATACGTCGAAGGTGAGGGTCTGCTGATGGCGCTCAAGGACGTGGCAGTGTCGTCGGGTTCAGCGTGTACTTCGGCATCGCTGGAGCCGTCGTATGTGCTGCGCGCACTCGGTATTGGTGAAGAGCTTGCCCATACCTCGATCCGATTCGGATTGGGACGTTTCACCACCGACGAAGAAGTGGACTTCGTGATCAAGCTGACTACTGAAAAGGTGAGTCGGCTGCGCGAAATGTCGCCGCTGTGGGAGATGGTCCAAGAAGGCGTCGACTTGAAAAGCATCGAATGGAGCGCGGCCCACTAAGGCCCGCCGAACCAAAGAGAAACCACCATGGCTTACAGCAACAAAGTCATCGATCACTACGAGAACCCCCGCAACGTCGGCAGCTTCGACAAAAACGATCCGCATGTCGGAACCGGCCTCGTTGGGGCCCCAGCGTGCGGCGACGTGATGAAGCTCCAGCTCAAGATCGACGATGAGGGAGTCATTCAAGATGCGCGCTTTAAGACCTTTGGCTGCGGCTCGGCGATCGCCAGCTCCTCGCTGGTCACCGAGTGGGTCAAGGGCATGTCGATTGACGAAGCGGAGAAGATCCAAAATTCGTCAATTGCCGACGAGCTGAACCTGCCCCCGGTCAAGATCCACTGCTCGGTGCTCGCCGAGGATGCGATCAAGGCCGCAATTGCCGATTACCGTCGAAAAAAGGTCGGCCCGGGCGAGACGGAGAAAGCGAGCTGACGATGGGCATCCAAGCAACCAGCAAAGCCATCGCAGAGGTGAAGCGGCTTCAAGAGAAGCGTGCCGCCGACGGCAAAGCTGCGCAAGGGCTGCGGATCGGCATCCGTGGTGGTGGCTGCACCGGCTTTTCGTATTTGTTCGAGTGGGCCGATGAACCGCCACGCAATACCGACAAGGTCTTTGAGTTCAACGATGGGGTCCGCATCTTCGTGGACCCAAAGAGCCTGGTCTACTTGAACGGCACGGAACTCGACTTTGTGACGAGCATGATGGGCTATGGTTTCAAGTTCCAGAACCCGAACACCAAGGGAAGCTGTGGTTGCGGTGACAGCGTCCAGTTCTAAGACCTACTTTTCACTTCTGGAGCTACCGCAACAGTTTGCCGTCGATGTAACGGACCTGGAGCGGCGCTACCGCGAGAAGTCCCGAAACTGGCATCCTGACCGATTCAGCCGGGCTCCAGCCAGCGAACGAGCGGCAGTTCTTCAGCGTGCAACCGAGCTGAACGAGGCCTATCGAACGCTGCGCAGCGATGGCAAACGAGCTGAGTATCTGCTCAAGCTGCACGGCATTGATGTCAGCGACGAAAGCAAAAGGCCTGCTCTCGACCCCGCATTTCTCGGGGAAATTTTGGAGCTGCGCGAAGAGCTTGCGGACGCCCGCGTCGAAGAAGATTCGATTCGGATGGCTTCGATCAAGGCTCGGATTGAAGCCGAGCGTCACAAGTTGGCCGAGAGGCTCCACGAGGGCTTTGCTAGGTTGGAACAGCACGACCCCGCCGCACTGGCCGAGCTGACCGAAATCGTCTTTGTGCAGCGTTATTATCAGCGCTTTGCCGACGACATCGCTGAGCACGAAGAGAAGCAAGCCGATCATACGGCCGTGTTATAAGCCCCAGGTTTCGCGACGTTCCGCATCTGCGCCGCCACAATCCCCGTCGTCAACCTTAGCCAAGAGTGACCAAGAGTGCATCGATGAGCCTGTTTCAAATTGCCGAGCCCGGCGAGTCCAGGGCCAAGGAAGCCTGCAAAGGTCGTGTCGTCGGCATCGACCTCGGCACCACCAACTCACTGGTCGCAGTCGTTCGTGATGGCGAGCCGCAGTGCCTGCTGGATGAACATGGTCAGGCACTCCTGCCATCGGTGGTTCGCTATCGAGCAGGTGGAGCACCGATCGTCGGTCGCGAGGCCAAGCTCACTGCTTTTGAAGCGCCTCACGACACCATCGCCTCGGTGAAGCGATTTATGGGTCGTGGTCCGTCCGATATCGCCAAGGACGGCACCGCACAGCGCTTTGGTCAGTACCGATTTGCCGATCCATCGCAGTTTCAGGACGGCGTGGTGCGGCTGCTGGTCGCTGGTCCAGGCGGTCAGCGAGCAGTCACTCCGCTAGAAGTCAGCGCCGAAATCCTCCGCGTGTTGCGGACCCGAGCCGAGGAACAGCTCGAGGGCGAGCTAGAGGGCGTGGTCATCACAGTTCCCGCGTATTTCGACGATGCACAACGGCAGGCGACAAAAGATGCAGGTCGACTGGCAGGCCTGCAGGTGCTGCGATTGCTCAATGAACCCACTGCGGCAGCGCTGGCTTACGGGCTCGACAAGAAGCGCGAGGGTAAGTTCGCGGTCTACGACCTTGGCGGCGGGACTTTCGACGTTTCGATTCTCGACCTGTGCGACGGCATCTTTACAGTCATGGCAACCTGCGGAGACACGGCGCTCGGCGGCGATGACATGGATCATGCGCTGGCCGAAGTACTACTGGCCAAACACCCGGCCGGTCACACGCTCGCACAGCAGGTCGCGCAGAATCCAGCGCGCTCTCGGAAGCTTCTCGATGCCGCACGAGCGCTTAAGCACAAGCTGACCGCCGAGGAACAGACGAGCATTGACTGGGAAAACGCGTCCATCACGACCACCCGTGGTGAGTTTGAAACGGCCATCGAGCCGATTCTGCAGCGCACCGCAGGTCCATGCCGTCGAGCGATGAAGGATGCCGAGCTATCTGCCAAAGAGCTGTCTGGCGTCATCCTGGTTGGGGGTGCCACTCGAGTGCCGGCGGTTCGCCGCTTCGTTGGTGAGCTATTTGGACTGACACCGCTGTCCGATCTAGACCCGGAGCAAGTGGTGGCGCTCGGTGCCGCCGTCCAGGCCGATATCCTGTCCAGCGAACGTCAAGACGCGCTGCTGATCGATGTTGCTCCGCTATCGCTCGGTCTGGAGCTCATGGGCGGTATTGTCGAAAAAATCATCCCGCGCAACAGCCGTGTGCCAACGGGAGCGAAACAGGTTTTTACGACCTATGCCGACGGCCAGACTGGCTTCGACTTACACGTTGTCCAGGGCGAACGCGAGACCGCCAGCGAGTGCCGCAGCCTCGCCCGGTTCAAACTGACCGGCATCCCCAAGATGGCCGCTGGAATGGCGCGACTCGAGGTGATGTTCCTGATCGACGAAAATGGCCTGCTGCAAGTCGGAGCGCGTGAGCTGACGTCGGGGCGGGCAGCGCATATCGCCGTCAAGCCATCGTATGGACTCAGCGAAGAACAGATCGAAAAAATGCTCGTCGACAGCTTCGAGCACGCCGAGGGAGATTTACGTAAGCGCGCACTCCTCGAACAAAGAGTCGAAGCAGAGCGGATCTTGCAGGCTCTCGATGTGGCGCTGAGCCAAGACGGCCACATTCTCAGCGAGGAAGAACGGCAGCCGATCATCGAAGCCCGAACCGCCTTACTAGTAGCAAAAAACGGCGTTGATCATCGACTCATTGCCGACTGCATCACCGCGCTAGATGTGACCAGCAAAGAATTTGCGCAGCGCCGCATGAATCTTGGGCTGAGTCGCGCCATGACTGGTAAGTCCGTCGGCAGCGTCGAGCAAGCGGTGCACTTCGACGAACATGCCGTCCCCAAGACCGCCCCTCTCGTTGAGTAAGCCCATGCCTACCGTTACATTTTTGAACGACCCTGCCCCCGATGGCAAGCCGAAGACCATCGAGGTTGAGGCGGGAACCAGCATTCTCGAAGCAGCCAAGCGCAGCCATGCCCAGGTCGGTTATGCCTGTGGCGGCGTCTGCGCGTGCTCCACTTGTCACGTCTACGTCCGTAGCGGTTTATCGTCGCTGAGCGAGCAAAAAGATCGCGAAGAGGACATCCTCGACAAAGCCTTCGACGTCCGCGCAAACTCTCGACTTAGCTGTCAGGCCCGACTATCAAATGGCCCCGTTGAGGTCGAGATATCTCGCGAGAGCCGCCGTGCCTACTTTGACGAGCACCCCGAGTCGCGCCCCTAAACCGCCACGCTCTGTCGCTGAAGCAGCGCCTGCATCGCCTGCGCCGCCGCCAACTGTTCAATCACCAGCTCAATGGTGGCTCGGTCGCTAAGATTTTCGGCCCGAGGTTCCGCGAGCAGTAGCCTCGCCAGTTGCGGCCAGCCAGTGCGCGCCTGCTCGGCCAACTCTCTCAGCTCTCGTCGCAGCCGATACAGTTCGGGCTCCGGCGAGGTCGGTGCTGAAAACAACACCTGTGCCAACAATCGCTCTTTTTCCTCGATAGCACGCTGCACCCGAGCCCGCTCCAGCTCGGGGAGCTCGGTTTCTAGCTGAAGCCGCTCGCTCAGCGCCAATATCTGCTGCCTGAGTTCGCTTTTGTGATGCTGAAGGCGCGTCTGCTGATGCTGCACTTGTTCCGTCAGCAGCTTGATTCGTCGCTGCCTTTTGTCTTGTGCTTGGGTGTTGCCGGTCAACAGTTCGCGCAGCATCTGCGGCTTGTCTGGCCACGTATCGACCCACAGTTTGGGCGCAAGCTGCTCAATCAGCGTCGACAATCGTGCGAGCAGAGTCACGATCTCGGCATCAATGGCTTCGATCTCTGCTTGACGAGCCGTGGCAGTCCCTTCTCCACGAGGCAAAATCACCGTCTCCGCCCGCAGTGGTTCTGGTGCACCCTGCGTGCTCGGCAAGATCACTGTCTCTTTGCCACGCAGCAACGCGTCCGTCCCACCGACCGCAGGCTGTTCGGATCTCATAAGCTGCACTGAACGCGTCGGCATCAGCGCACGAATCCTCGTCAGAATCTCGACCGCCTCCGATGCAGTAGGTCGCTTGAGCGGATTCTTTTCCAGCAGTTGCGCCGTCAAGTCATCCAGTTCACGAGGAATCAGTGCATCGCGACGACGTTCCGAAAGTCGCGGCGGAACAGCGTTCATGTGGCCATGCAGGATCTCTTTGAGATCACCCTTCCACGGTGGCTCACCAACGACAGTATCGTGCAGCATGATCCCGAGCGCATACAGGTCCACCGATGGAGACAGCTCACCCGATGCCGACATCATCTCTGGGGCAATAAACTCCGGCGTCCCAATGATCTCTTCACCAACGCGAGTAAGCGGCGGTTGACCCAGCACACGAGCCACCCCGAAGTCAAGCACTTTCACAAAATTCGCCTGCCCAGCGACAGTGGTAATCAGAATATTCTCAGGCTTGATGTCGCGGTGGACTCAAGCCCCGTCGGAGAACGGTTTGAATCTGTTCCCCAGATGTGTCTTTCTCTCGGCAGCGTGGGGAACGGGCTGAAAGCGCCGCGCAAGCGGGCAGGCTGTCATGTCCGCTCTGAATGGACATTGTAGATCGCTTCGCACGATTCCCAGCGCGTCGATACGCAGAGTCGGCCAAACTTACCCCGAGCCACTACCGCCAGATTGGGCAGTGGCACGACGCTTCGAGCGGTGAGGTGGGCCGAAAGTGCAAGCCGCTAGCCTCACCGCAGCCCACGAGTGCAAGCGCCCATGACTTGGTGTGCGTGCCATTGTTTGAGGAAAACCGCAAGGGCCTTCCCGTTACAACGCGGCACCAAGGGTACGTTTGACACGCAACACAACACTCCCCCGGATAGTTCAGTGGGTTGTTGTGGCGGGAATCGTACCGTGCAGTTGGAGGACTGCTGAGAGCAGACTGATCGATGGATTGGATTTCACTACCGTAGTGATAAAGAAATAAAACGAAATCGTTGTGACTGATCGCAGTATAGGGGCGCAAGTTGCGCAGCCCTGGAAAGCAACGTTTCCGAACTACGTCTTATCCACTGCTTTTGGAATCAGCCTACGTGCTGGCTATTTCAAGGATTTTGTTTCTTCACAGATTGCGTAGCAGAGAGCCCCCATTGCCTACCTTAGGCGCAGTCAGTGGCGCCAAATCACCAGGTAGTGGCATAGGACGCCCCAAACCATCGGCTAGGTCAGCAATGAACGACCGAAGGAATGTCCCATGTGCCGAAATCCCGAGCACCTGCTTCCAGTCAAGTAGACGCAACGCTTCTGCGCCGCCGCGTGTCTCCTGATAACGGCCCTGGCCAGGTGTCACTGGATCTGGCTCACAGAGAAAGGATAGATAGTGCTTGGGATGCTGTTCGCGTTGAGGCTTCGCCCAAGATACGGCGATGCCGCCTTGCTTGAGACCGTCTGGGTATCGCTCCCGGTCTACAAACGCAGTCGTTCCCACATGAAACTTTTCTACGTCACACGCTTCGGGGACAAATGCAGAGGTCTGACACGCACCGGCGCGGCGGAGAGCGCCTGATTCTGTATCGGCTTCGCCAAAGAAGTACGACTCCACCATCGGGACCAACAGGTGGAAAGAACAACGTGCACGGGCTCGGTCACGGGCTTTGCTGCGGCTGGATTCGCTAGCAAAGGATGCAGTCTCCAGATGACGGCTTACCGCTTCCCTCATCAAGTTCACTACCAGGGCTGGCTGGCTGGCATTGCATAGCTCTAGGTCTTCGAGGGCAAAGACGAAATCGTAAGGCTTGTTTGTGCGCTGCCCTGGCTCGATGGCAGCCACTAGTTCCCCAGCAATCGTCTCTACTTTCGTAGGTAGACCAGTACATGGCGGAAGAGCACTAGGCACAGGATTCGATGTAAATCCATCAAGGTAAACCGAATCAAATGTAACATCGGGAAATAGCCGACTGAGGGCGGAACCAAGCGCCTTTTGCTCACAGCGCCCTGTAACAAGCAGCAGAACACGCATGGGCTACGAGCCGACCTAGCTCTCTGAGGTTGGGGTTGCAATTCGCTCCCGAGAGAGCAGATCCCCAAGCGAAAACTGATCAAGCCATTCTCGATTGTACAGCGCATCGAGAGGCGCAGGCAAAATCTCTGCTTCGGCTGGATCCATGACAAAGACCTGCTCATGTTGATCATTGAACTGGTTCAACACAACAGGAGAATGGCTAGCCAGCAGAACTCGGATTCCGCGAGGCTCGACCCATTCGCGGAACGCGCTAATTAGCTGGCGGATGGCAAGAGGGTGCAGTTCATTCTCGAAACCATCCAACGCTACTGTTCCGTTTAGCTCGGTAGAGGCAACGGCGCATAAATGTAATAGTGCTACCAGAAAACCGTTAGGGACGAAGTAGTGCGGAATAGTTTCATTGTATCGGTGCGTTATTATCGAGGCAACTACATTTTGACCGGCTGTCTCAAGTTCAAAGTCTACAAAAAAATCCTGAAATATCTCGCATAAAGTCTGTTGTACGAACTCGGCCCGCTCGCGCATCTCCCGTTTCCCGGTTTTCCAATTGCGCAAAACAGCGAAGACATTCTGTCCTGCTGGATGCAGGAATCGATCTCCAGAATTGGGCGAACCGTTCTGTCTAATCGGATACAGATGATAACGATCATACAGTCGATAGCTTCGTAATGCCTCTACAATTGGAAGCAGTGGCTTCTCCAGTTCAGGCCATAAACCCTTGTCCATGAAAGCCCGAAGCCCCAATCTTTGGTCGGTCGCTTCGCGTTCCCATTTCATAAACTTCTTTTCGATCGGGAATCCACCTGAGACGAGCCCTGGTTCAGTATGACAGTCAAATAGAGCATCCTCATAGTTCTTCAGTCTTAGCTCTTTGGCGATGTAGGCACTTTCTTGCGTTTTGCGCCCATCGGGGCTTGGGAGAACTTGATACAATAAGTCACCTACTCTAAGAGCCAAAACGATAGCCCCGTCGGGATGACTAGCTAGATTTCTTAACCCCCACGTCCCCCCTCGATAGTCGAGTGCCGATTCCAGACCTCGCTCATAGGCATTGCGGAGGAGATCGATCACCCACAATAGGGTACTCTTGCCCGCTCCATTCGGGCCAACGAGCGCGCTGACCCCAGGGGGAATCTCCCAGCGAACCTTCTTCAGGGCGCGGAAGTTTACGACGTGAATAGCTAAGTCCATGGCGATTGCCTCAATCCGTGGTCACCGTAGTCGTCGGAGACCATGTCGTCAAGCCATAGATGAAGCAATATTCTCAGAGGGCTATCCCTTTCCTTCACGTAGCCTCATCTCCGTTCATCCTGAGCGAGCGCACCGAATCGAAGGACGCCGCGTCGGACCAGAACCCTTCGACTCCGGGGCGTACGGACCCTTCGCTCGGCGAACGGATTGGAAAGTCACAGAGGAGTACTTTCCCGTGCCCCCCGCCGCACGCTACCCGCACATTTCGGCGACAGTCTGACATAGAAGATTCATTCCGTCGTTGACTCGGCAGCCACCTTCCCAATCGTTGCACCGCAACACCCCCAACCGCGAGACGAAGCCGATCGTCTCGGTCCCACGGCAGGCTTCTGCCATTACGACGATCTCCGTACCTCAGCGGGGGATGTGGGTCAAGTAGAGATCTGCGTGGATGGTTCGGCAGTCGAGCCAGGGCTGCGATGTCTTCGTGCGTGATGCGCAAGGGCACAGGCGGCGTTCAGTGTTAGGCGGCGTCAAGGGACCGGTCCGCCGATCTGGGGTCAGGCGGTCTGAAGCGATTCTGACTCGGCTGGGGTCGGGCGTGGCGTTCCCGGCAGCTATCTATGGTTTCGATGCTGTGGCCTCCATCAAGCTGCGTGACGGCGACCCCGAGCAACACTTCCTCATATATCGATTCCTACGCTGCGACCCGAGGCAGCTAAGGTACTTGGGCGGTTCGCAAGAATGGTTTGGAGCAGGCTCCGGGCGCTCGATTTGAGGGCGCTGGCGGCGGTTTGCTTCACATAGTCGTGCATGCCGTTGATTTCATTGATGTTGGGTATTTGAAACAAATCCGGTCAAAATTCCAACTGCTCAATATTGCTGCACTTTGACAAGGTGCTTATCTGCCCAATATTTGGATTCATGGGTTAAGTCCACGAAGACGCTCATCGATCAAATCAGGCATTACGAGCAGTTAGGTCGCATCCCGACGAGAGAAGAATGAAAATTCCTTTGGATCGATGTGCTGATTGATGCCCGATTTACAACATGCTGAGAAGATTGCTTCTAAATGAAAAAGCAAATGCCGGATTTAATTGCCGATTGATTTCGAGGACTTGGATTTGTTTGCTGATTTGATTTCAAATCCCGAACAAATAAATTGGGCGCTCTCTACGAGCTGCTAGGCCGAAGGTCCATGAGTCGAAGCGCCTGACGCGCTGTCCGGAGCGTCTCGTCACTGAGAACACAGATCCGCGCCCCCTTGCCTTGCTTGTGCCTGAGCGCAACACAGGCTGCGGGCGCTCGACTTCGGGGCACCGAGGCGCTGGCGGCAGTTTGATTCACATAGTCGCGTATGCCCTTGATAATCTTGAGGTTGATCATTTTAAAAAAATCCGGTCGCTTTTCTAACCTCTCGTTATCGCTGGATTCTCTGAGAGAACCAAGTTTCCCAATATAGGAATTCATGATCCAAAGCCGCGAAATCAAACAGACATAAAATACAGATTTATGGGAACTTAGATCGCACTCACTCGGGCAGTTTACAAAAATCACCGAAAAAAAGTCGACTTAATTGCCGGATTGCCTTCGGTTGAGCGGATATGTCCTCTTTTCCATGTTTTCCATAAAATAATCAGAAGAAATTAAACCTCAACAATTTTGCGCGGTTGGTATTTTCCAAAACATTTTTCAAAAAATGATCGAAAAATCCGGCTCCGGCGTCATGGTGCGCTGAGGCCGGAATGCGATGGAATAAGGACCTGCCCATCGCTGACGGCGGAATTTTGTTTGTGGCCGCTATCCAGAAGTCAGACTGCTTGGTTCACTCAAGTGAGCGGGTCCACGGGCGGTGCAACTGCGGGCAAGCCCAACGGCAGGCCGAAGGCCAGGTACGCCAGTCGAAGAACCCGACAGCCAGCACGCGGCCAAGGCCTGCAACGCCGCGTCCTAGCGAAACCGATCCACTTCTGCTTTCAGCGACGCCACCTCGGCGAGTAGATCGGCAAGCCTTCGCTTGATGTCTCGCTTCTCGGCATTCGTCGGTGTCGATGCTTGCTCTGCGCTTTGCGCCTCGGTCCAGTCAGGGGGCTGACCATCGCCATAGGCGAGCCAGCACCGGGAAACACCGAGCGCCCGAGCGAGCTTTTCAACGGTATCGCCTCGGGGCTGCTTGTTCCCCTTCTCAATCACATTCACCGTCGATGCTCCAACGCCAGCCCGATCGCCCAGCTCGGCCATCGTGAGCCCTCGCTTGTCTCTGGCGAGCTTGAGCCGTTGCCCGACGCACAGAGATCCCAGTGGTTCCGACTCACCCATGCAGAACCCAATATCACGCAACTGAGCCTAGATCAGTAGCTACTTTATGATATGCACTTATGTGTATATCTGTTTTCGCTGACCGTTGGGAACCAGCAAGATTTACCGACGGTGATGTGAACTCGTCGATTAGGTTAACCGCTGCCGACGAGAGAGAAGATTTGCTTGACTTGTATATTTTAGAGCATGCACTATTATGCATAAACCAGGAGAACAAACATGTTCACCGACGAAAAACAGCTATCAAAACCCCCAAGAATCCATCTGACGACCGACGACGGCTCGACGGTCTGCCGTTGCCAAGTCCCTGCCTATTTGGTGGGTTAGTACGTCGAGAGCCTGACGATCACCGATCGTCGTGTGCTGATACGGCGTGCGGTCTATGTCGATTCAATGCTTGTGAAGCGTAACGAGCGTTGCTCTGTGTGTTTCCGCAGACACGAAAGGATGCTGTAATGAGCGATTACCCGACAATGGAAATCACGATCAAGCTACTGTTTACGCCTTGCGCGTCTGGCGTGCAGTATCAAGTCACAAGCTCATGCTATACGAAGGTAAACAACGGAGAGGAAATCAAAGGTAAGTCCGGTCCTATTCGCGATTTCATGCACGCTGATGATGTCAAATCGTGTGCAAAGACAAACATAGATATTTGGATAAAAGGCAATACTCATCATCTGTATTGCTGCGATGTGTCGAGCGGGTTACGTGTCTTTAATAGCGTACTCCGCCGAGTCGCAAGAGGTGAGCAATGAGCACCATCAATGAGCTATACAGCGCACCACGTAGCAGCCTAAAGCGCAAACTCTCACGCAAGAGGCCAGAGACGAAGGACACAGCGCAAGCCGACGAGCCGCAAGAGGCACCGAAGGTGCTAGGACCGTATGAGAACAAAGACAAGTGGCGTCTAGTTGTCAAGAGTGGCGATAAGCGCAAGTCGCTGGTATTCGATACATTCGATCAAGCCGAAACAGCCAAAAGCAACCTACTAGCCAGTTTTGACGATTCGGCAAAGCTGACAGTTGGTGACTTGCTCTCTCAGTTTGTCGAGCATAAGCGACAGCGTGGATGCGTCGATCGCTCCCTGCTTCATGTGAAGCATACGATCATGCGCATCTTGCCAAAGCTCGACAAATCGGCCCATATGTCACCAGAAAAAGCCGAAGCTCTGTATCTGGCAACTGTTGAGAAATACGCCGTAGCTTCGCATGCAATCGCTCTTAGAACGGTTAAGGCGATGTATCGCTTTGCAATAAAAAAGAGGCTTGTCGCCAAGAATCCTTTTGATGAAGTCCAGTCCATCGGCAGAGCGAACAAAGGGAAGCTACAGCTTCGGACGGATGAGGCGAAGCGGCTAACGGACTATCTGACAGAACGGGCGGCGCTTGGCGAGTGGCGAGCGCTGGCACTCCTCACGCAGTTGTTTCTCGGCTTGCGCAGTAGCGAAGTGCTCAAGCTCAAAAAGCGCGATCTGGACTGCGACGCAAGCGTGATTGTCGTCGACGGAACCAAGACGAAGAACGCCAAGCGCCGTCTAGCGCTCGATGCACCTATCGTTCGCGAACTACTGCGCCGACGTGCCGAAGGCATGAAGCCGGAAGCGCTGCTTTTCTCTCTCAATGGCTCGACGGTGCTTTCTGCGACGTGTCTGCACAAGGCGCTGACGAAGTATTGCAAGCAAGCCGACTTGCCGACGGTTTGCCCTCACTCGCTGCGCGGTCTGCACTCCTCACTAGCGGTACAGGCAGGGGCAAGCTCGAGCTACGTGGCGCGTGCGCTGGGGCATGGTTCCGACGAAGTGACCAAGCGCCACTACATCAGCGAAAGCGCGATGGATTCGGCCCGTTCTGCGCGTGTTTCGGAAGCGCTCGCAGGCGACCTTGACGGCTTGATCGCCCACCTCCTAGCGCTGTCCCCCGCGCAGCGTGATCAAGTCTGCTCCGCCATCGGCTACCGTCGCTGACCTACCTACAGACAGCCGTTCCCTAGCGATTCCTCACGATCAAGAATCCCAGCAATTACCGTCAGTTAAATCACTGAAAAAGACCCCTGTGGACCACCCCTCGTTGGTGGGCGTGTTCGAGGGCACGGGCAACCTGCAAGCTAATGTCGACGGCATGTAGTGGATGCAAGCACTTCGTAGGGCTGCCAATCACGAGTTGATAGAGCAGTGTGCCCTCGACGTATTCCATCACCAAGTACGGCTCACCTTTGTCGGTCTGGCCATAGTCGTAGATGCTGACGATGTTCGGGTGGTCGACGCTGCTCGCGACCCGGGCTTCGCGAAAGAAACGAGCCAGCGCACGCTCATTGCTGACGAATTCTCGACGGAGGAGCTTCACTGCGAACGGGCGCTTGAGGACGTTGTGGTTCGCTAAGTAAACGACGCCCATACCGCCTTTGCCTAGTCGCCGCTCGAGGACAAATCGTCCAGCGATGACGCGTCCGATCCACGGATCTTCACTGGCGCGCACCGCCTGTACAACCAGTCGGGTGCCATCCTTCGGACAGAAGAGCTTGTCGTCGCCCAGATAGACGTTCCGACAGGATGGACACTCTCGCCGCTTAGCCATCGTCCCCGCACCCCCAGAGAATCTTTGAGGGGTTAACGCATCGTATCACGAAGCTGGCTGTAAGCAGTCACAAATCTTCCGAGTGAACAGCGACGGTGTCAGACCCAGGCGCTATAAAGGTTGCTGTAACCCATCGCAATGCAAGGAGCGACCATGAACTCAAAACCAACCATTTTGTCGTCGCTGAACAACCACCTCGCCCGGGCGCTCTCGACCTGCGCCAAGCTCTGCCGCCGACTTGGGCAAGGTGTCGCCGACTTCGTGCTCGCCTCTGGGCAAATGCCGTCGCCAGTGCGTGCTCCTGAGATAGCAGCCTTCACGGCGCTCGCTGCCGAGCGTCGCAATCGTGTCCTGGTGAGCCAGGGAGCCCCGACCGCAGCCCTGCTCGTTTCGGCGTCGCTGTCGTAGCAACGCCCTGGCTCATCCGGCGCGACCGAAGTAGCTATGCGATGAGCCTAGGCGTCGATTTGGCGGCCATGGCAAGCACATATCGGTGCGGCCACCAACCGACGCTGCGATCTCCACGAGAGAACCTGTATCGCTACAAGAATCAGCAGGCTCACTCGCTTGGCAGCCTCGACATCCATCAGCAAGCCGAGCCCGCCCATGGCCAACGCCAGCACGAACAGCGCCGCCAGCTTGCCCTGCGTCATTCCGAGACGGAACAGCCTCACAGCCACGACGATCATCGAAACCAGCCACAGCGGACATTCGAGCCAATCACTCGAACTCCAAAGCGAAGCCGCTGTCGGGAGAGCTAGCGCCAGCCCCACGGAGCCCACGCAGTGAACAAAGCAGAGCGCCGGTAGAGCCGTCAGCACACGCTGCACCACATCGCTCGACCTTATCGTCGGAGCCACGTCCATTAGTGCGTGTTCATCTGGAATCGCCATCGCTGTTTCGACCTTCGTGCAACGAACTCCCCCTTTTTGCAAGATACTTGCATGTATGTCAAGGAGACCTGACCAAGGAAGTCTTGGCTCACCACGATGGGTTGCGGTTGACGCAGTGCGCGCACTCGGGCATTGCTCGGGGTGCGGACGCAAGCCAAGCAAACCGTGCGAGCCTTGACATGAACAGTCCAAACAGTCCGTCGACCCGTCGCAGCTATTTTGCCCGTGAAGCGCTCTTGCCGACCGGCTGGCACAAAAACGTGCTGATGACGGTCGCTGATAACGGAACCTTCATCCAGGTAACACCAGCAGCGACGGAAGAGCCAGAATCGGAACGTGTTGGCGTGGTGCTGCCGGGGATGGTCAACCTGCACTCGCATTCGTTCCAGCGTGCGATGGCCGGTCTAGCCGAACGCCGTGGGCCGCTCACCGACAGTTTTTGGACCTGGCGTGAGGTAATGTACCGATTCGTGGCAGGTCTGAATCCCGACGATATCGCGGCGATTGCGGCCCAGCTCTACGTCGAGCTACTCCTCGGCGGATTCACCGGCGTCGTCGAATTTCATTACCTTCACCGAGATCCCACCGGAGCGCTCTATCAAAATCCAGCCGAGCTGGCGCTACGCATCCTTCAAGCCGCTGAGCAGACCGGGATCGGCCTGACCCTTCTTGCCAGTTTGTATCAACAAGGAGGCTTCGCTGCTGCCCCGCTCAACCCTCGCCAGCGCCGCTTCTTTCTCGATGATGACGAGTTTGCGACCGTTCTGACGGAACTCTATCGCTGTCGTGGTGCCGGTGTGACGGTTGGGATTGCGCCGCACTCGCTGCGCGCCGTGACGCCAGAGGCACTCCGTCACTCGCTCGCCCTGCTCGAGCAGCACGATCGCGGTGCCCCGGTTCACCTGCACATCGCCGAACAGCCCGCCGAGGTGTCCGCCTGTCTTGCCTGGTCTGAAAAGCGCCCGATAGCCTGGCTACTTGACAACATTTCCGTCGACGAACGCTTCTGTTTGATTCACGCTACCCACGGCGAACCATCCGAACTCAAGCGGCTAGCCGGTACCCATGCGACCGTTGGACTGTGTCCTAGCACGGAAGCCAACCTCGGAGATGGCATCTTTGCTGCCGCTGATTTCCTCGCTACAGATGGACGGTTCGGCATTGGCACCGATAGCCACGTCGGCACTTGCGCGCTGGAAGAACTGCGTCTTTTGGAATACAGCCAGCGTCTGAGCCAAGGCCGACGCTGCGTCTTGGCTCCGAGCGAAGGTGTTTCTACTGGCACGCACCTGTGGCAGGCAGCAGCACGCGGTGGTGCCCAAGCCGGGGCACAGCCAACGGGACAAATCCTTCCTGGTGCTCGCGCGGACTTGGTGATTTTGGACGATGCCCAGCCCTCGCTATCCGGACGCAGCGGTGCGACGTTGCTCGACAGCGCGATGTTTGGACCAGGCCGTTGCCTCGTTTCCGATGTGATGGTCGCGGGCAAATGGGTTGTCCGTGCCGGTCGTCACTTCGCCCAAGAAGCCATCGCTACCCGCTTCCGCTCCACCCTGTTACGACTCACCACCTAAACCCGATCAAGTCCTTCAAGAAATGTCACCCTAGATGCTTGGGGTGTAAGTTCTCCTAGATGCAAATGCAGCGGCCATTTCGCACATTTATTGGCGTCGACCTCGGTGGTGGCAAAGGCAAGACCACGGCAGTGGTTCGGCTACGCTTGTCCGGTTCGGGAGACAAGCCGCTGATGGTCACCGATACTGGCGGAGGCAAGCCGTTTTTCGATGATCGCTTGCTCACTTCGATCGAAGAACACTGCGCAGATGCGGTGGTAGCCATCGACGCACCGCTGACGCTGCCGGTCTGTGTACGCTGTACGTTGCCAACCTGTCCGCAGCTTGCGACATGTACCGTCGACACGATCCGCTGGTTTCGCGAGCGCACCGTCGAGACAACTGGCAAGCCTCGCTACACACCCTATACCCAGCGTGCCACTGAGGTGATCCTCCAAGATCAGGGAATTTTGCCGAGAGAGACGCTCGGCCAAGGAATGGGGCCACTGACGGCCCGCGCCGCGTATCTACGCCAGGCCCTGCGTCGCTCGTTTCAGCTCAATCACAACCTGCTTGAGGTCTATCCCAAAGCGACGCTGGCGCTGCTGTTTCCCGATCCAGCACCGCCGCAGCCGGCATCGGCGATCCGCTATCGAGACGCGCATGGTCGACCCGTTTCATTGACTGGCAAACCGATCCCGCTCTCGCTGGGCTCAGAAGTGGCACGCACCTACAAGCGCTCCGGTCACGGGCCTTCGGTCCGCGAACGGGTTCTGGCTGCGCTCCCCGAACTGGCCTTCGGTCCAGGTCAGTGGCGAGAGTTCGTCGTCAAGAACGACCACATTTTCGACGCGCTGATCTGCGCTTACACCGCCTATCTGTGGGCTCGCGATGGCTGGCAACTGCCTTCCGACCCAGTGTTTCAGGAAGACGGCTTCATCTGGGCCCCTCCTCGCCGTAGTTCGTCGCTGTAAATACCTGCGAATCGATATCTCTGTTGCTGCCAACCAACCGCGTTGGTCGGTTTGTTCATCGCCCGTGCGAGAAAAACCGGTCCTTGGGGTGGGCAGCGGCGAACTCATCCATATACTTACTCGTATTCAACTTGCTTCTTGCGGGAGTACCTGTTCATGCAAATGTGGCATCGGCTCTGCTTTCTTGGCGCTGCTTCGGTTCTGGTAGGGGTCGTTAGCTGTAATCACGACAACACCAATGGCAGCGATCCGAACGACATGGTTACCACTGATGACCTTTCCGGCGGCGTGGGCGATGGGGGAGACACCAGCGGAGATATGACGGGAACCGCTGGTGATATGACAGCAAACCTGGCGCTGACTGGTGCCAGCCCGGCTCAAGGCCCCACGACGGGCAACATCGACATCACGCTCACTGGCAGCGGATTCCTCACTGGAGCGACCGTTACCATTGATGGCCAAGCCGCAACCGTCAAGTCCGTCTCCCAGAGCCAGATTGTCGTCACCTTGCCAGCCCGTCCGGGTGTCAAAGGACTGGTGACGGTCGTCATCACCAACCCCGGCGGACGGGCAGCGATGAGCGGGACCATCTTTGGCTACTACTACGGCACCGTCACCTTCGATCCTGCCGCCAAAATCTCCGTTGGTGGATCGCCGTACAACATCGCGGTGAGCGAGCTGGAAAACAACCTCAAGGTTGATCTGGTTGTGACCGACAACAGCTCGACCGGACAGATCCTGACCTTATCTGGAAATGGCGACGGAACATTTTTACCGGTGGCCAAGTATCCCGCCGGGACTTCGGCCTACGGGCTGAAGGTGATCGACCTCAACGCCGACGGCTTCAACGATGTCGTCGTCACCAACTTCACCAACGCAGCCGGAGTGAGCCTGCTGACCAACAGCAAGACCGGCACCTTCCCCAGTCGCACACCCGTTGCTTCGGGAGACTTGCCGCTCAGCGTCGACGTCAAAGACGTGAGCGGCGATGGCATCCTCGACATGATCGTTGCCAACAGCGGCAGTGGTAGCAACAACATCACACTGCTCACGGGCAAGGCCGGCGGTACCTTTAACGCACCGGTTCCGCTCGTCGCAGGCAGCGTTCCTCGCCATGTCCAGTTTGTCGATGTGAACAAAGATGGCAAGACCGACATTGTCGTCGCCAACGAATCATCGGCCAGTGTAAGCGTCCTCATTGGCGACGGGGTGGGCAACTTTGCTACCAAGAAGGACTATCCGGCCGGGGCTGGGCCGTACACCGTGCTCGCTACCGACTTCAATGCAGACGGAAACCTCGACCTGCTGGTCTGCTTATCCAAGGACTCCACGGTGGCGCTGCTAACAGGCAATGGCGATGGAACCTTCGCCAACCCCAAGACCACGTCGATCGGTACCGCGATGATGTCATCGCCCACCAACATCGCGCTCGGAGACGCCAAGTCCAATTAAACCCCTCCGTTAAGGGCGCACATGCACTGACGGAGGAAATGTGATGAAGGCGGTTATCAATCAGTCCGCGCGGACGGATTCCTTCACAAACCGTAATGTCCCGACTCGGAGGGCGATTGGCTATATCCGGGTATCGACGGACATGCAGGCAAGCGAGGGGCTTTCGCTCGACGCGCAGCAGTCGGCCATCGAGCACTACTGCGCGGCGCAGGGGCTCCTGCTCACGAAGATCTGCAAAGACGTGATGTCGGGAGGGAAGGACCAGCGGCCCGGATTACAGGAGGCACTCACCTGTCTGGAACGTGGGGCGGATGTACTGGTGGTGCTCAAGTTTGATCGCTTGAGCCGGTCGATTCGGCACTTCTGCGAACTCTATGAACGCTACTTCAAAGATGGCGCGAAGGAGCTGGTCGCGATTCGGGAATCGATTCGGCTCGACTCGGCGATCGGGCGGGCGCTGATCAGCATCCTGCTCGTCTTTGCGCAGATGGAGAGGGAGGCGACGGGTGAGCGTACGCGCGAGGCGATCCGGCACATTCGCCAAAGCGGTTACCACTTCGGAAAAGTGCCGTTTGGCAAACAGTCCATTCCGGCTCCTGACAACCCGCGCATGCGGATTCTGATCGAGGACGAAGCGGAGCAAGCAGTACTCGCACAGCTCAAGGCGTGGGCAGCGGAAGGGGTGGGGATCACGGAGATGGCCCAGCGTCTGAACACGGCAGGGACTAAGCCGCCGCAGGGCGAGCGATGGACCAAGAGCCTCATCTATAACCTCAGGCTGCGGCTGAGCTGGATCTCGCCGCGTCCCCACAACGAGCGTCCACACACGGACGAGGAGCTGAAAGAGCGAGTCGTCATGCTGCGGGGGCGCGGGCACACGCTGCCGCAGATCGCCTCGATCCTGAACGAGCAAGGCTTTATCCCGCTCAAAGGTCGGCGCTTTACGACACGCAGCGTGCAGGGTCTGCTTGCGCACTGCAACCAGGCAAAGCTCCTGAGTCCCCGGCGCTTCATCGAAGCAATGCTGGAGCGGATGAAGCAGGAGCACGAGCGAGCACACCCAGGCGAGCCATTCCAGCGCCCCGGCTATCCCAAGCTGGCCAAGCTGCTCACCGAAGCCGGGTATCCGACGCCCAAGGGCCACTCGCACTGGTGGCCGGCGCAGGTGCAACAACTGCTCGACGGAAAGTTCGAGCGTTACTACACACGTCCCGCGACCGCAGCCCCGTAGGGGCCGCAGTCACTGAGCCAAAATGAAACGGCTCCCGTCGTGGTTCAGACGGCGAGGGCAAAGTTCTCCGCTGTGCGCTAACACCCGTGGAATGTCGCGCAGCGCACCCCACGGGACTCCCTCAACGCAACTGCGCTTGGAGGTCGGTATGCTGCCGATTCAACGTCCCCCGTCTGTCTTCCGTCGTCGTCTTTTTTCTTCGGCCTTGCTGTGCGCCGTGCAGGCCCTGAAGCGGTTCGCCCTCTTTGGCGATGCTGCCGCTGTTAGTGCAGGACCAACACGCGATACCAGCTCCGATGGCGCTGCTGGTTCTATCGGCGTTTCTTGCGCTGTCGTACCTTGGTGGCTGGCCAGGGGGCTGGCTGTGCGCTCGAAAGCTCGGCGCTCGCTGGTCGACGCTGACAGGAATGGCGCTACTGGCCCGTGGCTAGCGAAAGCGCCCTGGGGCAACCGCCTGCCCGCCTGTCTTTCCACTTCGCTCGGCCCTGGACATCACTAACGAGTTTATGACAGACTCTGGACTCAGTGGAGAATAAGATGGCTATGTGCATCTCGCTTATAAACATGAAAGGTGGCGTTGGCAAGACTACCCTCGCAACGCAGCTAGCCTGGTACGCCACTCAGACTAAAGATAAACGTGTCCTACTTATTGATCTTGATCCTCAGGCCAATGCCAGCCAAGCAGTGATGTCACCAAGGGTTTATAGCGATCATATCAATCGTGATAAACCAACCGTGGTAAACATATTTGAACAATTTACTCCTCCTGGTCTTTATCGTGGCAGTCCAATCAAGATGAAGCCCCAAGATGTGATCGTCAGACGTGTCATATATAAAGACGGGAGCCTCCTTGACATCGTTCCCAGTCGTCTAGAGCTTTCACGAACACTCCGAAATCCGGAAAACAAGGCATCACTGCTACCAAAGTTCATTTCAAAAATCGAAGATCAATATGATATGATTATAATTGATTGCGCTCCTACTGATTCAATGTTGACCGACGCTGCATATTTGTGCAGTAGGTTTATTCTTGTTCCCATGAAAGCAGAATTCTTGGCCGCTATTGGCTTTCCTCTGTTGTCCCACAGTCTTGAGACATTTAAACTACGCCATGAAGATCATGAAATCGACATTTGTGGATTAGTTTTTAATGACTACAAGCGCGGAGGCGGACGTGAGTACAATTTAGCTCGCCAAGACGTTGAGGAGAAAGCCACAGACTATGGGTGGTATGTCTTTGAGAATGGCATCCCTCATTCTGACTCATACTACCGCTGCGCCAGAGATGGCCTAGACATTGATTCTACTAAGGGTACGCATGGAAAGGTCAAGGATGAATTTGACGCTTTTGCAACAGAGTTTTTCCAGAGGATCGGCTTATGAAACAAATAACCGCTGAAAACTATCTTGCAGAGGCGCTCATGGCGCTTGTACGATTTTATGGCATCGATCGGATCAAACAAGAGCTAGACGCAATTTCTAAGCAGGGTGAGCAATTTCCAGCCCCCACAAATCGACAAGACCGCATTGACACCGCTAGGTCCCCTAAGCCAAAGCCCTTACCTAAGGTTGTCATCGAAATATCTGAACGCGAACCTGAGAAGGGCAAGCTTCTGGAAAACTTTTTTCAAAAGATAATCTCAGCTATTTTACTGCCAGAGGCGGAAGATGTCCGCCGATTCGCAGATTTAGTTGGAATAAAGAAACTCAAGGGGAAGTCGCGCAATGAGCTTATTACAAAGTTGGCCAACGAGCTTGTTCCCCTGGACATGCGAAGTCTAGAGAACCTGTTGCCGCAGGCCGATGGAATCTCTTCTGCGCAGAGAAGAGAGGGCTACTCAATCTTGACTGATACTTTGATGCAATCCACGAAGCGTCAGACTTCCGAATAGGCAATCTACGCTTGAGAGTATTTATGTCTGAGGATTGGCCTCAATAATGTAGGGGAAAGTGGTTTGGCGGTTTTGCTTGACATATTGAGGCATGAATTGAGCATAGGCTTCTTCGAGATCTCTTAAGTCGGTCCATGAAATACAGAATTCCGGTAAAGATTTGGGCGTCACATCATCTTCTCCTATCAAGAAATCGAGCAGCATCTGCATTCTGCCCAAGAGTTCTGTCCCACCCTCGCTCGTAAGCTCAACAAATGCCTCGTAAGGTTTTCTATCCTCGTCTACTTGCTCTATCCGTCGTAGTGCTTTCTCAAAATTTGGGATCATTGCCACGACCACAGCGTTAGCGTTAGCAGCCTTCCTGATATTATCGTTATCTGTCCAACGGCCATTAATTGTCTTGTCTGCTTTCTTTGGTCTGTCGCTATCATGCAGGACCGCATATCGCGTTTTGAATTGGTTTAGTATTTTGCAAATTGTAGGGATACATGACTTGCCACGGGCTCTAATAATATGAACGTCGCTATATCTATCCTCATTTAATAATGAAATCGTGGTTTGTAACGCGACGTACTCTGTGTCTCCTTCGACAACAACGATATTCTTAGCAAAGAAAAATTCTGCGACATAAGGATCGAAGGCCGTGAGCATTGTTAGATTCTTATGATCATCTGGGTCTAGATTTGCACTTGCAGGCCTATAGATCGTTGTGCCTCCAATGCCTTTTGAGCGGTTATCACGGTCAACTCTGACAATTGAAGTATTATTTGAACGGAGATCAATAAAGACGGGCGAATGCGTAGTTATCATGACCTGCCAATTTGGCAGAGCAGCAATCTCTTGCAGGATCTTACATGCATGCCTAACTGCTGTCGGATGCAAGCATAGTTCAGGTTCATCAATCAGGAGCAAATATGATTTCATTGTGGCTATATCTTTTTCTTTTGCTTTGCCTAGCTGCTTTTGTTCAGCAGTAGAACGAAGCGCGGCCCACATAATCATTCTTTGGGCACCACTACCTTGCTTTTCAAGAGGACTGAAATGCTCGCCAAATCCAAGCGACAGTTTAGGCAAGATAGTTGGCACGAAATCTAAAATCTTCTGTCTCAGATTCACCTCATGCGGAGGATCAAAACGTACCATATGCTCAGGGAACACTCGGCTGACGATCCTTGTCATTGCCGTTGTTACCTCTCCAACTTCACTGGATGCTGCTTGTACCAATTCTTGATACAAAGTCACCAATTGGCCCCAGCCTGTCGTATCGGTTTGTCCCATTCGATCTTTGAGGGGATTCTTGAGCAACTTTGCAAGAGTCTCTTCAATCTTTTCTGGACTATCAAATGGGCTTAATCGCAACGGCTCGGGGCGCTTCGGCTTCGCTACACCTTCAAAGCCCCAAGGGACCTTCTGGTCTTCGTTTTCAGCCCAATCTCCAATCTGTACGTTGAATGCTACATGGCTAGCTTTTCCTGGTTGGTTCCAGCGCCAGCGTTCTCTCACGTAATGCTCGCTATTATCCTTATCATAACATATCCACTTGTCAGATGGCTTTGTTTCCTCTGTAACGACAGTTTCCAAAATTATCTCTGGCCATAAATGCTCGGCCTTCTTATCCGGAATCTGATGGCATGGAAAGTCCTCTATATTAAGTTCGGCTGCTTTCTCTCCGGATCGAAGCGCTATTTCATAAGCCTCAAGTACCGCGCTTTTACCAGTATTGTTTGCTCCAACTAAAACCACAATTTCATCTAATGTAACCGTGACACCTTTCTGCCCGATGCAGCGGAAGTTCTTTACTATTAACTTTCTTATCTTGGGATGGCTGGCAGCGGCGACTGTCTCTTTGGCTGGTTTGGCCTTCTCCGTTGCTGGTTTACGGCCTCGCTTTGTCTCGGACTTACTTTCGGCTGCCATAGTTGACTCCGTTCGGACTGTAGAACTGGACCCACGGTATAAGGCAGAGCTTGGGGTAAGAGCAACTGGTAGCATCCACTCTTCCCCTTTTCCGTCACGACTAGCGGCGCGTAGATGAGTGCTGTCGGAGTGCAGCGATCATGTCCGTCGAGCCGAGCTATAGATCCGCCACGGTTTTCAACATCCAGCCAGCTGCTGCGCGGGGAGAGATAGCTCTCGACCGTTGGCAAAGAGTTAGTCTGGTGCGCCGAGGAATCAGGCCTTGGGTGCTATACGATTGGCCATTGCCTCGGAGGTGCCACAGCCATTACCGCTTGACGCGCGACCTTCGCCGATGGCACGGTTCGCCGATTTTTGACATGAGGCATGTATGTCCCGTTCAACGCGCTTTCGAGTAGACCCACGCCTCGCCACACTTCTTGGGGAAAACTACCGCTCCTCCGAGCTTGCTCTGAAGGAGCTTGTGGATAACGCATGGGACGCTGATGCGACGGAAGTAGACATCAGCTTGCCTGACCCGCTCCTCGCTGCGGCACCGATTATCATCAGAGACAATGGCTCCGGCATGACCCCTCGTGAAGTTGAGGAGGAGTATCTAAACGTCGCGAATGACCGACGCAGCAGACGAGGCGATAAGACGCAACGCCTCAAGCGGCCTGTCAAGGGGCGCAAGGGGATCGGCAAGTTCGCGGGCCTTGTCGCTGCCTCCACGATGGTGCTGGAGACAAGGGCGCGTGGTCAGCTTACCCGGCTTCGTCTTCGCAAGGAGGATCTCCCTCGGGACCGCGACCTGGAAGCCATCGATCTTCCGATGGAAGTCCAGCCGTGCCACGAAGGTGAGCACGGTACGACGCTTACCCTAACGGATCTAAATCAGTCGCTTGAATTTCCTAGCCCAGAGAAACTCCGCGAGCTGATGGTACTTGAGTACGTTCGCAGCCAGGACTTCAGGATTGAGGTCAATGGCGAGGTGCTCGACATCGACGACTTGCCGGGCACCACGTTTGAACATACCGCCGACCTTCCGCGTGCTGGCGCGGTACGCCTTCGGTTTGGAGTGCTGGAGAAAAAGAACGGCGTGAAGCAAAGCGGGATCGTCGCGCGTGTCGATAATAAGATGGTAGGTAAACCGCACTGCTTTGGGCTCGAAGACGATGAAGAGGTCCCCGAGAAGCTAACAAAGAAGCTTTTCGGCGAGGTCTGCGCCGACGGTTTGAAGGACCACGTAACAGCCAATTGGGATGCCATCCTGGAAAACAGCGCCGCGTTCAAAGAGCTGGCAACGTGGGTGCGGGGTCATCTCAAGGCGGCGCTGACCGAGGTTCATGCACGCGAGATGAACCTCGCAAAAGCGCGCATCCAACGTCAGCTCGAAGCCACGCTCGCCAAGCTCCCCGATCATCGTCGGCCTGTCTTGCGGCGAATGGTGCAACGCCTGCTCGAACGACACTATGAAGACCCTGAGCGCATTCTGACCGTCGCCAGCGTTTGTATCGAGGCGATGGAAGAGGCGCACTATTTTGCGGTCGTCGAGGCGCTGAAGAACACTGACCTGGAGGACGTAAGATCCCTAGCCGATGCACTTCGCGAGTTTGGTTTGGCCGATCTCGCGATGATCCATCAGCAGGTTACGGGCAGGCTGGCGTTCCTTGACCATCTCGATCGACTCATCGCCAATCCCAATACTCTGGAAGCCGAGTTGCATAGAGCGATCGACAGCAACCTGTGGCTACTCGGCGCGGAGTATGATGGCCTCTACTCGAACCAGACGCTTGCGACTGCTCTGGGGGGAGTTACAACCAAGATACCCGCCGCCAAGCGTCCCGACCTCTTGCTCGCAGATCGCATGGGTGAGTGGTATTTGCTCATCGAGTTCAAGCGACCGTCGCACGTTATCGATCGCTTCGACATCGCGCAAGCCGAGGAGTACAGAGGGCATCTTAAGCAGAAGTTCGACCCGATCCGAATCATGATGCTAGGTCAAGCCCGAGACGCTTCGGTAGATTCGAGCACGTTGCCGCGCGATGTCCAAGTGCTCTCGTACGCCAGCCTGATCAGTCGCGCACGGAGACAACTTACCTGGCTCCGCCAGGAACTTGCGGACGGAGCGGGCAGAGCAGGCAGTGAATTCTAGTGGGCATCCTCGCCTAGTAGCGATTCAAATCAACAAGGACGCGCAGCGCGTCCTTGTTGCCGCGGTCTGTTGCCGCTGTAGCTGAACATGCAGAGGCAGTCCATGGTGGCTCTGGCTTTGCTTTTGTTAGATGAGCGAGTGGTGTGCAATTTCCACAGTCATCGACACCGGTCTAGCTGTTCCTTCTGTTTCTGCGCACAGCGCTGCGATTGCGCAGCCGCGGCGGCGGTCGCTGGTGATTCGCGATAGAAAAAGCGGCGCTCATCTGGCGACAGGCAGGTTGCAAGCTCCCATAAGGCGCAGCGTATCCTTTTCGGTGTCAGCGGCCAGCCCTTGAGCGGACCGCTCATCGAGGATGCCATCAGCCATTCCCCGTTGGGGGAGAATTGGACTTTTTGGTTCAGACCATTGGCTATTTCAAGATCGACGTGCCGGGAGGGGTCGCTCAGAAGTGCCAGGCGGATGTGTTCGCCTTGAATCACGGCGAACCATCGACCGTCCCGGCTGATGTCGAGCTGATCTGATGACAGCGGCGGCCAGATGCGGAACAGAATATCGTCCGGCTGTCTGTGCTGGCTGTCCACGATCTGGATGCTCCTTGGTCGAATTAAGTCTGGTAGTTCTCCCGTCGGATCCGAAGTGCGATTGCCAAGGAAGGTGAAACGATGAGTCTGCTGTTCGTTGAACCCGCCGTTGATCAGCGATGACTGGCCGGCTGCGGCCGAGTACAGGATGGGAATTGGAATCGTTGAGTCGGGCGGAACGAATTGAAACAAGCGGTCGTTACAAACGACCAGACCCGCTGCGGGTGAGCCGCCCAGGTCGCTGCCGATCCAGTTGCTCGAATCGCCGCATAAGCTCCCTCGCGATATTGAGTCCTGCTCCTTGGGAACCGCGCGAAAGCTTGGCTTCTCCTTCCCATCTTTAGGGTCAACTTGTGACGTGAGCTTGAGTAGAGCCGCACTCTTTTCTCCAGCGCCCGGCCGATACGAATTGGCATAAGCGAGGTCACAGGTGACGTGCCGGATCGGTAATTCTGAATCGATGCGCCGCCCCGTCGTCCAGACGTCGCGTTCGGTTTGCTTCTTGAGATCGATTTCCAGAATTGCCTGCGTGCCGAAAAAGTAGGCGCGCTGCGATTTGGCACACACTTGGCCTCTGAACGCCACGAATTCCCCGGGCTTGAAGAGCTGCATCAAGTCAGGCAGATTTACCTTCACCCGATGGGCGTCGTTGGTACCGATTCGCGATCGAATGCATGACACAAACCCGAATCTCTTTGTCTCTGTGCCGGCGGGTGAACCGTCCAGATCCTTTGCCATATCAGGTCCACATTCTACGTACTCCCCATCATCAGGCAGCATCGAGGAGAAGACCGTAAGAAGGTGGTCCCTCCGGTTTTCAATGAGACGCTGCCGAGTCCGCCAGTAGCGAATCGTGCGACCTGCGAGGGTTGCCACCTGTCCACTGCTCAAAAATAGAGCAGCAGAGATGGGGGCATCTGGATCGTGCAACGAGATCTCTTTGAGAGCGTACCGAGGCCTGCTGAGGCTGGGGCTCATCATCACATCGGAAAGCCGATCGAGCGACGAGGTGAAGGATGCAGCGGGCAGAACTACGGCCTCGGTTCCCCGAGCATCCATCAGCATGACATGCTTGAGGTCTGGACTGACAGCAAGTAGATCGCGCGGATAGCGCCCAAACGCCAGGATGTTAGAGTGCTTGTATGCTCCGTTTTCATCGAGCGTCAGGATCCGCAAGATTGTGTCGTGAATGAACCGTGCTCTAGCCGTTTCCACCGCTGGAGTCGCAGCTTTGGCCGCTGTCTGTCGGTCCGCCGCTTTCGCATCTCCCGCGCTGCCATCATCTGCCTGAGTCGAATGCTTCTCACTGATGGTCTCGGGAACAGAGAGAGTCAGAAATTGGCCAGCCTGGGTGGGATGAGCCGCGATGGCGGCGACCTTCTCTCCCTGGTCGGGCAGGATGGCATCACCGGACAGCGGCGCTGCGCCGTGCGCGGGCAACAATCGAAGCTGATTCCCTTCGCGGGTCCTGAGGAGAACCAGGAGCCATTTGCCGCTAGCGTCGAACTCCGCCCCGAGGATGTCCCCTGGAAGCAATCGATGCTGCAGGGGGGCCTTGGTGGTGACGTTGAGCAGAAACAGCTCACTCGTTGGTGCTGGCTGCTGGCTGCCCGGCGACGGATTCTGGTTAGTGCTCGCGGGCCGTTTCCAGGCTGCTAGCAAGCCGGAGTCGCTTGCTGAAAATCCATCTACATCTACGGCGTCTAGCGCTTCCAGCTTGCCTTGCAGCCCCCAGTAATATAGCTGCCGGTCCGCTTTTACGACTGCATGCGAAGCATCTCGCGGCTGTTCCGTCTTTTCGCCAGATGCACGGCTGTTGGACTTCAGCGAAGGCCCGCCGCGTCTGATGAACAACCTCGCCTCGACGTTCTGCTTGTTGATGGGCAAGTCGGTGCGCGCCAAGAGTCCATGCTCGCGATTCCAGAGCTGAAGCTGCTTGGCGTCAGAAAGCAGGATCGCGTTCCTGCCGTCTTCGGTGAGTGCTAACGGACGGGCATCGGGGAAGGTCCACAGATCATGCGCGAGCGGCTGTTGCAGGACCTTCATTCCCAGGAGCCGCCAGTCATCGTCGTCTCTTTGCTCGGGCGTCTCGCGAAGTACCAAGGCTGCGGTAGTGGGATCTGCATCCGCGAGTACACGGAGTCTGGCCAGTTCCTGTTGGTGCAGCCGTGCAGCTGCCTCACGAAACGAATTATATCGAAAGTAGCCAGCAACCAAGGCCAACAACGCGAGGACGGGCAATGCTCCCCGTAGTGCCCAGCGCCGCCTCACATTATGGGTCAAGCTGTCTTCTAGGAGACGCTCTTCATCCGCTGTGAGCTTTTGCATCCCCGGCCGACCTGCCTCTATCCGCTTGCAGGCATCTTCGCTGAGCAGCGCCTTGGTCGGCTGTCCAGGCAGATGCCCATCGAGGATACGTCTAGCAGATTGGCCTGGCCGGAAACTCGCGTGATAGTGGCTGCGAACGATGGGCGCTAGCAGGTCGTGGACCAGATAGGTGTCCGAGCCGGTAACATTCACCAGCAGTCGGACTTCTGGTAACAGCAGTATCTTGATGAGCGACTTCAACCCATCGCGCACATGAGCGTAGCGTTCGAGCAGCTCATCCTGTGAGCGGCGAAGTGCAGTGAACTGATCTGTCGTGTGAAACTTCAATATGTCTAGGAGCAAACCGGAGTCGACGAGGGCTGGATAGTAGGCCCGTACCTTCTCCTCCATTCGCCGGAAATACGTTGTCAAAGGTGGCAACTCGTCCGTCCACACCCGCTGGAAGAGGTCCTCATTGAATTCTCGGGCATCATCGTTCTTGTGTTCGACCTGTTCCCACATCCAGGTAAGTACGATCTGCAGCGCGACAGCGGTCGGCACTTCTCCCTTGCCTCGCAGGGTGTTGCTCAAGAGCGACACTAGACTCGCGTCCACTCTGAGTCCGTACTGCCGCTTAGTATTCGACCAACGGGTCAGGCCAAGGATCACTTCACGTTCGCCGCGCTCACTCAGCCCCTCCAATAGCAGATCCTGTGGTACCCACTCTTTGCCCTGGCGGTCCTCAAATGCCTGCCGGATAAATGAGAACCACTCCACTCTGGTGCTGAGGATGATTTTCCACTGACAACTTAGTGGTAGTTCATAGAGCACATCGATGAGTTCCTGCAGTTCCTCATTTTTGCTGCTGTTGGGGTCATACAAATTAGAAGAATCTGATTCGGATCTGCCGCGATCTGCAGCCAGAGTCTTGGGTGTACTGCGCGGCTGAATGAAGCATTCTTCAACCTGATCGAGCACAATCAGCCCACGAATCCCCGGTGCCAAGGGCTGTTGGATCGCTTGTCGAATCTGAGCCGGCATCCCCGAGCCAGGTGCGCGTCGCAGCAGCGATACTTGCCACCCATTTCCGAGCCGCGGTATCAAACCGGCTTGTAAAAGAGAAGACTTCCCAACCCCCGACCTACCTTGCAGCACCAGTACCGGAGCAGAAGAATTGTTCGTCCACTTGAGCAGTTCCAGGGTCTCCTGGGCGCGGCCAAAAAATACGCCTGCATGCTCGGCATCGAAGCTCTGAATTCCTACGAATGGTTTGTCTGGCAGCTTGCCACCAAAGGGGCCGAGACATGCCAAAGCGGCCACTTCCGGAAAGTGGTCCTTCGCGATCTGCACGACCGCTGCGATTGGGGTGGCCCACAGGGTTTGCGTGGTGTTTCGTCTCGCTGCGTGTTCGACGTCCGCTTGTTTCGAAAGAAGCGCCTTGGTAATCAGCCCCACGATGCGCCCATTTACCAGAACCGGCGCACCCGACATGCCTGCAATGTATGTTTTCTGGTCAGCCTCAGCTGGCGCTGAGGCTGCTTCAAACTCGCGCTTGGGCTGGAACCACTCCAGTTGACAGGACCGCTCCCAGCTTTGGGTCGAAACTGCGCCGTAATATTGGCAGCCGAGCGGTACTCCTTCGGGATAGCCAAAGCTGTGAAAGATGACACCCGGTTCGAGTTCCATCACATCGCAGGCGAGGGGCGGGATTCCGCCCGGCGGGTTTTCGACTCTTAGCAACGCCCAGTCATCACGCTGGCTACTAGCCAGAAGCGTGAGAGTGCTCCAGTCCTCGACATCTATGAACTGGGCAGCCGCTTGTATGCTACTGGTCCGCAACTCCTCATCGGTCTGATTCGGGTCGGCTACTACGTGCCGTGCAGTCAGAAGCACGCCGGGTGCGACGAGGAAACCCGTGCCGTGAGGGCAGTCGCCGGGGGGAGCCTTCTGCGAGGGCTTCCGGGGAGCCTTTTGCCACCATATCTTGGCGATTGCACGGCGCGCCGTTTCAGTCAGCATATCATCTGCGCGACCGGTCTTCATACGGGGTCCTCCCATCAAACGGCGAAGCTTCCGTGTATGTCGGGATAGGTCGTCAATTTGGCCTTCGTAACCTGCCCGTTGTCGTCGAGAACTAGCCTGACATAAGTGAGGCTGGTCGCCTCCGCGAATGGGAGACTGGACGTCGGTTCGAGGAGCTGCTTCACGAGGGCATTGAGAGCATTCCTCGCCGTCACTTCATTATCGCTGAATACATTTTCCGGAATACGAAGCAAGTCCGCCCACGTTCCGCAGTTCAGATAGCAAACGGCACGCTCCGGCGGACTGGTTGCTATCTGTATTTGCTTGGCCAGGTGCGTATGTCCGAAGATTACGAAGCGAGCATTGAATACAGCAGCCAGGTTCTCGGCACCCCGCAGCGTCATCCCTCTGCTTTCGTGGCCGATGTCGAACGAGCGATCCCGGCACAGCGCCCGCAGCGCACGCTGCAGGGCACGGAGGCGCCGCTCATACTCATCGCGAAGCTCGGAATGTCGCAACCGATACAGTGTCAAGAGTCCCAGTTTTTCCTTGAGATAACCGGCCGCGCTGATACTCACCAGATCTTCATCGATGTGAGACGCGCCCCCCTCAGATACATTATGAATTGGCAAGTATAGCTCACAGAGAAACTCCTCAGCGTCAACGGGATCCATGGTCTGGAGCAGCGTGCCGGCGACCACGACGAGATCCGCTTCCAATGCGAGCAGGCCAATCTGTTCGATCGTCCCTTCCAACTCGGGGGTCGTCCGGATCCCGCCCATACGGAGATGCGCAGCCAACGCCAGATACCGACCAAGGAATTTCTTTACGAGTGCCTTGGCTCTGCCGAGACGTTCTTCGGTCAGAAGCCGACAGCTTCCAGCAACACGAGTCAGGTGTTCTGGTTCGAGGAGCAGGAGGAGCGGGATGACACTTTCCTCTTCTGGCTTCAGAAGATCGACAAAGGGATAACGTTCCTTGAGCGGGTTCATCACCTCGATGACCAGGCAACTGCCTGGCGGTGGTGAGAACCTGGGCGGTGGTCCAATGGGATTCTCACTCCATGCCGCATACCGCGCGAGCGCTTCATAGTCGACCTTGTTCCATGCGTCGTACTGATTGCCGTGAACGATCACCGCTCCACCCACTGTGTAGGCATCGCTGCGTAGCCATAGATTGTGCGGAGCAATTCCCAACGCAGCCGCTAGAACCTCCTTTACCTTGGGCAGGGCCAACTCTAGATCGTGATTGCCGAGCAAAATGCGCAGAGTGTGTCCGCGTGTAAGCAACCTGCGCAGCTCCAAGAACACCTGGGCATCGTAACCATTGACGATCTGCTGAAGACGCGCCTCAGCGGCAGTGGGATCGGCAATAAATGCCGCCCCTTCTTGTCCGGTCGGGAGGAGGAAGTCTACGAAATCGCCATTGATTACAAGTTGGGCAGTGGCAGAGGGAAGATCGGCAACGGCTCGGATGAATCTGGCCAGAGTAGAAGAGTGCGAGCAGATCCGCTGCCCGCGCCGTCCATCATCAATCGAGGGGCCGCCAAGGTGGAGGTCTGAGACGACAAAAATCTGCTGAAGGACCATAATCAATTATAGCGCGAGGATGCGCGGCAGCGCAGTGCTCCTGCTGCCGCCCATATACCAGCGACGGGCGGCTAGGGATACCAGGAGCCGCGCGGCGGAATTGTACGGTCACGAGATCTGGTCGCGCGCTTTGGTCGAGTGCTTCATGGTCGTCTCCGCTTGTTCGCCACCTTGATCTTCGGCGGGTTAAACGGGACGCGCTCGGCGGGGTCCAGACCCTTCGCGAGCGATGGACGGGCCGGTCGCTTCGCACAGAACTCGCAGTGCGGGTCGCGGCAGTTCTTTGCCCACCAGCGGTCGCACGCGCGGCAGAACTCCGCGTCGTAGGGATGTGAGTAGTCGAGCAGTGCCCCGCAAGTGCAGCGGCGGTTGTACTCATGCGACAAGCGGACACGAAAGCCGCGCACCGCGGACGGAGATCCATTTGCTGGCATGTGCTTCTCCCCGGCGTCGTCTACGACGCGCTCCGCAGCGTCATCGGCATCAGTCCCATGCCCTGCGCCGTGCTCGTGCGAACTACATCCTCTTCACTCATGATCGGCATCGACTCGATCAGCTTGACCAGCTCGGCGCGCAGCACGGTGATCGTGGTACGGAGCGCCGTCCGCTCCTCGGCTGAAGGCTTGTGAAGGATGCGATGGTTCAGCTCCACAATCGTCCGCATGAGCCGGATCTCCGGCGTGTCGCGTTCATCATGAAATGGCAACATCTGAGATGACTCCTTGTTGAAAACGGCGAGCGCCATACAGCGCCGCTCCCATTTCCGAATGTCCTCATCTGCCCCTAGGCCGCGCAGCATTGGCGCAAAATGGGCAAGCCTATCGTGGCCTGCCAGCAGATCCTGATACGTCAGGACTTGTCTCCTTGCTTGTCCTGAGATGATGCGAAGTCCCCGAGCACAGAACCCAGCGCGGATGTCAGGAAGCTGCCCTGGCCATCGTCTTGGTTGGTCGCATCCTCCGCCTTCCCAGAGGACAAGACACTGCTTGCAGCCTTCCGCAGTGCAGGGTTGCCGAGCACCTGCTTGATGACGGAAAAGGCAGACGACTCTTGCGCGGCGGGAACTGCCGTCCCCTGCGCCAGCGGCACCGCTTGCCCTGCGGCCAGCGGCACGGCGTCACCTTGCACAAGAGCGACCGGCGATCCCTGGACGAGTGGCACCGCGGTCCCCTCTGCCATGCGCGGCCTTGAAACTGGCCCGGTGCCGATC
>WBZP01000090.1_pt1 | contig 131753 bp, 86 predicted proteins | sample 5204301 | NCBI WGS metagenome assembly WBZP01 (sample SAMN12412401, study PRJNA552823) | activated sludge metagenome | isolation source: activated sludge from nitrification reactor of wastewater treatment plant... | place: USA: Pennsylvania | collected 2017 | reverse complement strand
ACTTATGATACAAAAACTTCGGGAAGCCCTCGCCAACACGACGAAAGCGGAGTTTCAGCGTGAGTGGGCAGAAATACAGGCAATGGGTTTGAAAGGCCCGACTGTGTCCGAATTGTTGGCTTACCAACGCCCGCCCGCCTCATATCTGCCCGACAATTCTGGAGAAGGGGGTGACTCATCAGCTCAACGCAATCAATATACAGTTACTTCTGAACAAAATATCCAACTTGCATTCGCAGCATGAGCAAGCCGTCAAACGCCCAAATACAATTTGTGAACTTCCTTGTCCTTGATAGCAAAATTGCTATCAAGGATCGCGGCAATTTTGAACTCGCTTTTGATTTTTACAAGCCTTCAGGAACTTACCTGAAAGATCTGGGACAGTTTATGCTTTATCTCAATCTTAGAATAAAAGAAAAAAACAATCTTTTAAGCATAGATATAAAAACAGTCTCTTTCTTTCAGGTTGAAGATACAGAATATGAGACATTAAAGAAGTTTTTTACTTACAATTGTCCGGCTATTGTTTTCCCTTATATTCGTTCTTTTATCAGCACTATTAGTGCACAATCCGGATTTGGCACGATCACCATTCCAACCATGAATTTATTACCCCTGAGTACTAAATTAGAGAAAAATCTCACGATCAACGAATAGCCATTGATCCGTCTTCGGCTCGATACGCCATCGGAGAGCCGGCAACAGCAAGGTTTCTTTTTTTGTATATTTCTTTTCCGCTGCCAAGCCTCCTTTCCCTCCCCCAGCGACTTTGTCCACGACTATTGCGCACTCATTCATTCCGCAGCGACTTCACGGGATCGGCCAAGGCCGCCCGCAGGGATTGGAAGCCGACCGTCAACCACGCAATGCTGATCGCCGCCGCGCCCGCTGCCGACAAGCAGTTTTGAAATGCGTGCAGCGCATAGGCGTAATTTTTTTGTATCGTTGACGATGCAAGGTGTTTAAAACGATGTTTCAGGGCGCGGCCTTGAGGTGGGCAAAGCCGGTGGCTGTCTTATCGGGATGCACCACTGACCTTGGCAGGTGCAATTTTTGATAAGGGTTTACAAACTTTCAAACTATTTCTAAATGTCGTTATCAAACTGTAAATGTAGCGGGAGCGTATGCCGATAGGTTCGCCCGACCGGGATGGTTACGTCTCCGATTTTCAGCCCGCCGACAGTCCAATAAGCGGCTTTTGCTTTGGCGACGATAAACGATTTATGTACGCGGACAAACGCTTCTTCACCCAGTTGTTCCAGCATATCGGACATAGAAGCCCTGACGACGTATTTTTTGTCAGTGGTGAAGATGAGGGCGTAGTCTTTCAGGGCTTGCACATATAATATGTCGGCACGTCGGAGCGCGTAGCGTCTGATGCCGCTTTTGATATGGATTTCGTCGGTTTTGACGCTTTCTTTTTCTTGCCTCAATTTGATCAAATCCAGCAATTCCAGCGCGCGAACGACGGCTTTTTCAAAGCGTTCGTAAGCGATTGGTTTGACTAAATAGTCGAGTACGCCAAGTTCAAAACCTTCCAGCGAATAATCTAAATAGGCCGTCGTAAGGATGGTGACGGGCTTATCTTTAAGCGATTGAAGCATACCCAGACCGGTCTCTTCGGGCATTTTAATGTCGAGAAACAACAAGTCAACCGGATGTCGCCGTAGTAAATTCCGGGCTTCGTCTGTCTGAAAAGCCTGGCCGACAATGGATAGGGTACCCATTTTTTGTATATGGTGTTGCAGGACGCGGTGTGCGATGGGTTCGTCGTCCACAATGAGGCAAGTGGCTTTCATGTCGTTGGTAATTGTAGCAAGACGCGGAAATCGGCATCTGTTTCCGTGATTTGAAACGTATGCCTGCCGGGATACAGCAAGGCTAAACGGCGCTCGACGTTCTGAATACCTACGCCGAGGGAATGGTCGGTATCGGGTGATTTGCCGTTTTGAATGATCGCCGTTAATATGCCGCTTTCGACCGTTATGCGCAGGTTTAAATAGCCGTTTTGCGTTTGTTTTTGAACGCCGTGTTTGAAGGCGTTTTCCACTAAGGGCAATAAGAGCAGGGGCGTAATGACGCACCCTTCGACCTGTTGCGGCCAATTGATGTTAATTCGCCCGGTATGCGGTAGTCGCAGGCATTCCAGTTCGATGTAGTTCTTTAAATGGGCTAGGTCCGCGCCGAGCGCTACTTTTTCGTGTTTGCCTTCCGAGAGGATATATTTTAACAGATCGGCGAGGCGCAATACGACTTCGGCCGATTGCTCCGATTTGTCAAGGATCAGTCCATAGAGGTTATTCAGGGTATTGAACAGAAAATGCGGATTGACCTGTACCTGCAAGGCCATGAATTCGGCCTTCAATTTTTCCATCCCGACATCGGCTAAGCGTTTTTCCTGGTTGTAATGTTCAACGGTAATTTGCAGTAAAAACGAATAAAATAAGTAGCGAACGACCGTAGAGAAATCACTATACAGTCGTTCGCTTACATTATAATTAAAATCTTTGCCGGCAAAAACCCGCCAAATGAAGACATCAATCCGATTGATTAGCAGCGCGGTAAAACAGACCAGCCCTACAACCAGCGCCACATACGCCACGTACCGTTTTTGTTTCCAAAAAATCGGAATTAACCACAGTATATTCGTGTATGCAACAAGCATCAGCAACGCGGTTTTTATCCAAACGACGTGGATATACTGCCAAAAACTGATTTTTGATACCCAATTGAATTCGAATACAAAAGCGTTGACCACCATGATCCAAAACAGCAGATGGTAGCGGTATTTGGCGGAAACTTTGCTGAATACCATGGGCAAATGTAGGGATATATTAGTATTTCCTTTCAAAAAGCGGCCTTATTTACCGATAAAAAACACGGCAGTAACGGTACCTGTCTCATGTTTTTATGCCATTATTCCTGTTTTACACCGTTCCAGGTACCCGTGAACGTTACGCCGTTGTAAACGCCCGCACTCGTACCCGTCATGGCTTTGGCGGAGGTTATTTTGGCGCTTATTTTATTCACAAGGCCGGCGGGCAGCGTGGTGCCGGTCTTATATTCCCAAAAAACGCTATCCACAACCCGTTTCCACGGGCCGCCGTGTTGGTATTGGTCAATAAACGTTCCGGCAGCCTCGTCGCCCGAAAAAGTGAGGACATTGGCACCATTTCCCGACGTGGTGACGATAGCGAAAGACCATTTGCCCAATACGGATTTGGTTTCGCCTTGCGGTGTGGGTGTCTCGTCGGATTTTGAGCAGGCTACTGCGAGTGCGGCGACGGACATGGATATGACACCGACAAAAAAATAAAAAATTTTCATTATGTGAAAAATAGAATGTTATAGACTTTTCCAAGACGATTGGAAAGTTATTTGACCAATGGTTATCGCTTGAGTTGATCGAGCATTTTCCGTGCGTTTTGCGCCGTAACGCCCTTCGGCTCGTCCTTGGCAATCGCCATTTCGTAATAACGAATGGCTTCTTCGTTTTTACCCATTCTCATAAAACTTTCGGCATAACTGTCGTAGGCGTTGGCCGATTCGGGGAAGAGGTCAATGTTCATCTTGAGGACTTTGTTGGCGGTATCAAATTGTTTTTTTTCAAACATTCGATAGCCATATTCGTTAATCTTGCTTTCTAAATCGTCTTTAGAATATTGATGAACAGGGTTTTGTATATATGCTTTGGCGATGTCCGTCGCTTCGTCAAATTTTCCTTGTTGCACCAAATTGCGGAGCGTGGCCTCTATGTCTTTCTCTATCCGGGCGGTTTCGATGGCTTCCATCGCGGGGTCGTTCCCTTTCTGATAGTCCTCAAATCGCAGTGCCGTCGCCAAATGCGGGGCCATCCACGGGCGTTTGTCGCGCGGGTCGAGGTTTTGCCACCAAAGCCAGCTGAGGTTAACTCCCAAGCGGCTGTTGGGGAGCGTTTCGGTGCGCGTGTCGCCATAGAAATTGATGTTTTCGCTCGTCGGTTCGCCGACAAAAGTCACCTCCGTGTATTTCGATAATTCGTTGACCAGGTTTTGGCAGGCCGAAAAGGTGCGTCGCCCGATGATACAGAAGAATTTGCCGGGTTGATTGATTTTCTTGGCCGCGATGATGTTGGTGATGATCGGTTTGTTCAAATAATTGTTGCCGCCACCGTTCATACGGACATCGAGAACAAGTTTTTCAACGGGGTTTTTGTCAATGAACTCGCCTACCTGATTGAAATACTGCTCGATGGTCTGGTCGCCGTCGTTTAGCGTGACGCTGTGACGCACATAGAGCGTTTTTTGATCTTTCAGAAATTCCATGTAGCGGTACGCCGCAGGTTCACGGCACCAAAGTGGCACAACAGCGGCAGGGGCCGCGTCCACCCAGCCGTCCGGAATGGTAAGGCCGGTAGCGCTGAACAGATCGCCGGTGTTGGCCGTTTTTTCGAATACTACCTGCGTTTCTTTGCCGCCTTTCGCATACGTGACGGGCAGGTTGTTCGACGAAGCGCTAATACCCGCCGCCTTTGCCAATTCAGGGATGGTCAAATAATAAGGGAAGTTTGATTCAAACCCTTTTTCATTTTCATAAACGGTGTAAGGCCGTATGGCCTCGAGGGCTTGCCGGACAGACAAATTGCCGATGGTCAATACCTTACCGCCAACGGCCGCCGCGTACTGCTTATCTGCCGCTTTGATATATAAGCCGTCTGAAAAAAGGTAAAATGATACGGGTACGCGACTTAGGCTCATGCCTCCGTGTTCGCCGCCGTGCCGATGTTGGGGTGTCAGCATCAGTTGCGTGTGACCGATGCGAAACATAGCGACGAGCCGACTCATTTCCGCCACGATTTCGTAGGCTTGTAACTGGGGTAAACGTTGGTCGAGTTTGGCGACTTCGGCATCGAATTGCGCAGCCGTCACTTTGTGAAACAGGTTGGGGTACTTCTCGTGTACCGTTTGTTGCAGAAATTGCAGGTCTTCCCGCCATTGGGCGGTCGTGGGTTGGGCACCGAGCAAGTGTAGCGTGCATATCGCAACGATACATAACGCGATTCTTCTTTTCATAATCAAAGCTTAGTTAGTGAGTGAGTAAGACTACACATTAGACCTCTGCAAGCGCAATGGCGTTGCAAAGCGGGAGCTTCTTTGCGATGAACGGCGTTTTTATGCGACCAACGGGCCAGAAGTGTTTTGTATCACGCTTGTATTTTATACTGAACGCTTCCTGAAAGGCTGCATTATTTGTCATACAAAGCACTTACGAAAAAAACCTTCCAACGCGTGGTATAATTGCTTACTTATCCACGAATTGCTCAAATTTCAAAAAACTTGTTCCGACGCATTGCACACTTGGGCCTATTCGCTCCGCAAACTCTTCACCGGATTGGCCAACGCCGCCTTCACACTCTGAAAACCCACGGTCAAAAACGCGATCAACACCGCCGCCATGCCCGCCCCGGCGAACATCCACCACTGCATATCAATGCGATAAGCGAAATCGGCAAGCCAGCGTTGCATAAAATAATAGGCGATGGGTGAGGCGATGACAATGGCAATCAAAATCAGGCGTAAAAATTCTTTCCCGAACAGCCAAAGGATTTGCGCCACATTCCCGCCCAATACCTTTCGAACGCCGATTTCTTTGGTCTTTTGCGCGACCATAAACGATACTAACCCATATAGACCCAAGCAGCCAATGAACAACGCGATAAAGGAAAAGAATTGCACCATCGTCAGGATGCGGTCTTCGGCCTCGTAAAATTCCGCTAATTGTTCATCCAGCAGCCGGGATTCAAAAATTTGGTCGGGAAACTGCCGTTTCCAAACCTGCTCGATGGCAGACAGGGTCGTTTTAGCATCATGCAAGTTCATCTTGACGGCGATATACGCATAGTTTTCCGTATAACTCATGAAAGCCATTGGGCTGATGTCCCGATGAAAAGAGTAGTCATGAAAATCTTTCACCACGCCTACGATGGGGCCGACCATAGAGCCGCCGTTGGCTGTAATGGTTTTGCCAATGGCTGTTTCGGGCGACGGGAGGTTGAGTTTTCGCACCAATGTTTCATTAACCACGAATTCTTTGACCGAGTCGGCGGGAAACAGGTTTCTTCCCGCTACTAATTCCACCCCAAAAAGCGTCAGATATTGGTCGTCGGAAGCTTTCATAATGGTTCTGAAATTGACCTCCTCCGGCGCATGATCGAACCGGATGGAGTTGCCCCAATTGCCGGCGGATGCGGGCGCGGCGGTACAGAGCGAAACCTTTTCGACTCCGGCAATTCGCGCTATTTCATTTTTCAACACCTTCATTTTCAAGCGGGTAGAATCAATGCCTATTGGAACCATCGCAATGGCTGCTCGCTCGAAACCCCAATCAGAGTTTTTGGCGTATTGCATTTGACTCATGATAACCACCACGCCGATGACCAATATTTGGGAAACAATAAATTGCCCCACAATCAAGGCGCGCCGCGTTTTAAACCCGCCGATATGTTGCTGCGACAAACTTCCTTTTAGAGCAACGACGGGCTGAAAACGCGCCAGTACGAATCCGGGGTAAGAACCGGCCAAAAAAGTCACCGCAACACCCAGCCCCACTATGAACGGCCCCAAATATGGGTCAGAAAATAAATCAAGGGTCATCCGGGTTGTAAAAAAGTCGTTGATCAAGGGCAACATTTGGGACGAAAGCCCAACCGCAAGTACAATGCCTATAGCGGTGATCAGCGCCGTTTCGGCGATAAATTGCCAATACAATTGGGATTTCATACCGCCCAACACTTTTCTTACGCCAATTTCTTTGGCGCGTTTCAGCGCATGGGCAGTAGATAAATTGATAAAATTGACACAAGCCGTCAGTACGAGAAGAAGGCCAATCGCGCCCAAGGTCCACAAATGCCGGATAGAAATCGCCCCGTCGTATTGCGTATTGAAATGCATGTCTGACAGCGCCTGCAATTTATAATGATGCACATTTTTGCTGTTCGGGCGGTACTTTTTGACGTAAGGCGGAAATATATTTTCCACTTCCGATACGCGGACATTAGGGCGCAAAAGCGTAAAACATTGCATGGCATCGTCAATGCCGCCCCAGGAGTCGTCGCTGCCCAGCCATTCGTTGTAGGATTTCAGGGAAGCGTAGGAAGCGTAAATTTCGGTTCGATGGTCCGTATTTTCAGGCAAATTTTTCAAAATGCCCGTTACCTGAAACGAGAGATTGTTGTCCAACCAAAAAATTTGACCGACGGGATCTGCATTGCCAAAGTACTTTTTGGCCATTTTTTCGGTTAAGATGGCGGAGCCGGGCGCGTGGAGCGCCGTTTTGGGGTCGCCTTCCAACAGCGGGAAATTGAATATTTCAAAAAAATCCGTTTCGGCAAAAGCCAAGCCTTCCGCCTCCTTGAATATTTTGGGCGCGCCTTCATTTTTGATCGAAATGAGGCAATCTCTTATGGTGGCTACCCGCGCCGTTTTTTCCGCAAAAGTGTGTTCGTCGCGGAATACTTTGCCCAACGGAGCAGGTACGCTTCTATCATACCCGACGGTCTCGCGGTGGGTTTCCGTGACGATGCGATAGATTCGGTCGGCGTTTTTATGAAAGTTGTCAAAACTCAGGTGGTGTTTCAACAGAACAAAAATAAGGATGCCACAGGAGAGACTCAACGCCAGTCCTGCCACATTGATCACCGCGTTTATCTTGTTTTTGCGAATACTACGCCAAGCGATTTTAAAGTGATTTATTGTCATGTGCTATGATATTTTGTGTGAATTTTGGGTAATGTGAAATTCTGATTTACTCGCTCCGCAAACTCTTCACCGGATTCGCCAATGCCGCCTGCACACTCTGAAAACCCACCGTCAAAAACGCGATCAACACCGCCGTCGCGCCTGCGAGCGCGAACATCCACCATGAAATATCAATGCGATATGCAAAGTCAGAAAGCCAGCGTTGCATGAAATAATACGCCACCGGCGAGGCAATGACAATGGCGATGCCGACCAATTTCAAAAAGTCCTTGGCCAAAAGACCCGTAATACCCACAACGGATGCACCGAGTACTTTGCGGATGCCTATTTCCTGCGTTCGGTTTGCCACGGCCAACGCTGCCAAACCAAGCAGGCCCAGACAGGCCAAAAAGACGGAAATACCGCCCGCCCACGCAATGATATTGCCCAGACGCGCCTCCGATTTGTAAAAACGATCCAGGCTTTCGTCGAGGAAATCATACTTGAAAGGCAACACCGGCTCAATGCCCGACCAAGCGTTTGTCAGAGCCGACAAAGCCGGGGCAGGGTGGCCCGGAGCGAGGCGCACGAAATATTTAAAGGGCTGATAGCTACTGAACTGATGAAACAATTGCGGCCTGATTTCTTCTTTCAAGGGCCGGAAATTAAAATCCCTGATCACACCCACCACCGTTGGAAGCGGGACTTTGGGGTCTTCGTAATAGCCCCTGAGTTGTTGGCCGAGTGCGCTTTGGTTGGTCCAGCCAAAAGCCCTGACCATGCTCTCGTTGATGATGATGCTGCTCACGGTGTCCAGTGAATTACCCGGCTCGAAATTGCGTCCGGCGAGCAGTTGCAGTTTCAAAACGCCAAGAAATTCGCAGTCAACAAAATACTCGAACACCTCGCGGGGCGTGCCATTATCGTCCCAACTCTGGCGGCTCCAGCCCTGTTCTGCGCCGATACCGAGTTCGCTGCCCGCAATGCCCAAAATGCCGGGCATGGCTTGGGCGGCCTGTTTGAACAAGGGGAAAACCCGTTTTGAGTCCGCGCCCTCGGCATCCACCATGACCACGTTTTCGCGGTCGAAACCCGGGTTTTTTGAGCGCATAAAATTCAATTGCCGTAAAATGACGAAGGTCGAAACCATCAACCCTACCGACAAAACGAACTGCCCGGTGACTAAGCTTTTGGTGAAAAAATTGGAGCCGCCCAACCGAATTTTGCTTTTTAAAATCTCCACTGGTCGGAAACCAGACAGCACAAATGCGGGGTAACTGCCCGCTAAAAGCCCGGTCAGCAGCACCACGCTGCCGAGCAGCCAGGCCATTTCAGGAAATTGTGAGAGGGAGAACACCAGTTGGCGGTCGGCCAATTCGTTGAACGCGGGCAGCAACATTTTTGCCAATAACAGCCCTAAAGCGCCCGAAATAAGTGCCAAAAGCATGGATTCTGTTAAAAATTGCCCGATCAGCCAACGGCGGTCGCTGCCCATGACTTTTCGGACACCCACCTCACGGGCGCGCCCGGCGGAACGCCCGATGGCCAAAGTCGTAAAATTGACGCAAGCGATGCCCAACACCCCGGCGGCAATGGCGAGCAGTATCCAGATACTACGCGACTCAATGGGCGGTGTAATGCCACCCGTTACCATCGTTTCAGTGTGCATGGCCCGAATCGGCTGCATTTTGTACGTGATGGGCGCACCTTCGCCTGCCCAGTATCCTTCCTTGCGAAGTTCGCTTTCCTCTTCCGGGTAGTATTTTTTTCGGAAATCCTGTAGCCTCTTTGCATCGTTGGCTAATCCGCTGCCGGGGCGGAGCTTCACGAACGTAAAATAAGCGGAGTGGCTCCAACTCGTCCAGCGTTTTTCCATGCGCGGCAGGCTTCGCAGGACGTTGAAATTGCCCAACACCTCAAATTTTACCGTAGAATTAGAGGGCAAATCCTCAGCCACCGCTGAAATGGTGAACGGCACAAAAGTCTCGCCGTTTTTCACTTCCAAAATACGCCCAATCGGGTTAGATTCGCCGAAAAGCCTCAAAGCCGTTTCTTCAGTCAAAACGAGGCTGTTCAGGACCGTCAAGGCCGTAGTAGGGTCGCCATATTTCAGCGGGAAAGTCAATACATCGAAAAAATCGGGGTCGGCAAAGGAAATCTCCTGCCGGGAAACCACGCCGTTGGCACGGACAAAATCGCGGCCCCAGGCATCGCGCATCCGAACGGCTTTTTCCACATCGGGGAAATCGGCCGCCAAAGCCGGAGCGAGCGGGATGGGCAAATACGGATCGCCCTCCGCCTCATCGCCGCGCATGGCCTCCGACCAGCGATAAACGCGGAAAATGCGCTCGCTGTCGGCATGAAAACGGTCGTAATTGAACTCGTTGACGGCATAAAGCAAAAACATGGCAAACGCACCCAGCCCAATGCTCAGTCCGAGGATGTTGATGGCCGTCAAACCTTTCTGTTTCCAGAGGTCTCTCAGTGTGATTTTTATAAAATTTTTGAGCATGACGTAATGCTTAATGATTTGAAAATCAATGTATTGAAATCAATTTATTCGTTTAGCCGGTTTCAATTCGCCCCGGTGGCAGGTAAAACAATTGATGCCAGGACGCTCGCTTTTCAGACCCTTGATTTTTCGCAAATCAGCGTTTACCCGTTCGCCGAGGCTGACCATTTGGCGGGCGATTTCCTTTTCCGGTTTCACTTGCTTCGGCACACTTCGCTTAGCACTATTCACTCTTCAACGACTTCACCGGATTGGCCAACGCCGCCTTCACACTCTGAAAACCCACGGTCAAAAACGCGATCAACACCGCCGCCATACCCGCCGCCGCAAACATCCACCACTGAATATCAATGCGATAAGCGAAATCGGAGAGCCATTTTTGCATAAAATAATACGCCACCGGGGAGGCGATGACAATGGCGATGACCACCAATTTTAAAAAGTCTTTGGCCAGCAGGCCTGTGATGCCTGCAACGGAGGCGCCGAGTACCTTGCGGATGCCGATTTCCTTGGTGCGCTGTTCGGCGGCAAAAGCGGCGAGGGCAAACAATCCTAAGCAGGAAATCAGGATGGCAATGCCGGTGAAACTGCCAATCAGGCCCGCCATTCGCTGGTCGGAGGCATAGTTTTTTTGAAAATCTTCGTCCAAAAACGAATATTCTAATGGTTCGCCGGGTACAAGGGTTTTCCAAAGTGATTGGATGTGGGCAATGAGGTTGGGCAAATCGGCCTGGGCGTGTGCGCGGGCAATGAGATAGTGGTGATCGGTGCGGCCATTTAGTTCAAAAGCATAGGGCGCAATGGGTTCGTGCAGGCTTTCAAAGTGAAAATCTTTGACCACGCCGACGATTTCAAAAGCGTACTCCTGGTTTTGGTGAAAAATTTTAATCTGCTGATTGACAGCGGATTGGGCCGAAGGGAAGCCGTATTTTCTGGCAGCCGTTTCGTTAATAACAATTTTAGCAAGGGTGTCGCCCGGAAATTCCGGGGAAAACAAGCGGCCGGCTGCGGCCTTGAACTCCAGGGTTTTCATAAAATCGACATCCACCCAATTGCGGCGCGTCATCACCGCCTGATCAGGCGTTTGATCAAATTTATAGAAGGCCGCATCGGCGGCGTTCATGATGCCGGGGTAGAATTGCGAAGCCCCGATGCCGGCTAAGCGGCTGTCTTTTGCGAGTTCGGATTTCAAAGTGGAATAGGCCGAAATCGCGTTTTCGCTGCGCAAGGGCAGCACGATTTGCTGTTCCTTTTGAAAACCGAGGTCTTTGTTTTGCAAAAAACGCATCTGCTCGCCGATGACGAGCGAGGCCAAAATCAGGCCCGCCGAAATGACAAATTGAAAAACAACCAGCGATTTTCGCAGGAAAACAACCGAAAGGCGGTTGCCAAAATTGCCTTTCAGCACCTCCACAGGGCGGAACGAGGACAGATAAAACGCCGGATATATGCCGGCCAAAAGTCCCGTCAGCAAAACTAAGCCCAAAAACGCAGCCATCAAAGCGGGCTGTTGCCGAGGGGAGAAGGTCAGGTGCAGGTCGGCAAAATTGTTGAACGCGGGCAGGGACAACTGTACTAAAACGAAAGCAATGACAAACGCCATCAGGGAAATCAGCAGCGACTCGCCTAAAAACTGCTGCACCAATTGCCATTGGCTCGCGCCGACCGACTTGCGTGCGCCCACCTCGGCGGCGCGTTTGGAGGAGCGGGCCGTACTCAAATTCATAAAATTGATGCAGGCGATGAGCAGGGTGAAAAGTGCAATGGAGCCGAGGATAAAAAGATACTGCTTTTTGCCGATTGCGCCTTCGGTGTGCAAATCGAAAAGGTGTACATCGGGCATCGGCACGGCAAAGATTTTGCGGGTTTCGCCCCGCGCCTTCAGATCGGTGGCCATGTGTTTTTCCACAAAAGCGGGGATTTTTGCCTCCAAATCGCCGGCTTTCGCGCCGGGGCGCAAGCGCAAATGCGTGATGAACATGTTGTTTCGGACCATGTTGGTTTGCCGATTCAAAAATTCCGCGAGGTTGCCGCTGTGCATGGCCATAAAAAAATGGCCTTTGATCTGGCTCTGCTCCTCCGGTTTTTTGAACACGCCGCTGACGCGGAAATCCATTTCGCCGCCCTCGAACCAGGTGGAACTGATGCGCAGCACTTGGCCTTCGGCGGCTTGGTTGCCAAAAAATTTATGTGCTAATTCATCGGAAATAACCACAGAACCTGGCGGACGCAGGCAATGCGCGGGATTTCCCTCCAAAAACCTGTATTTGAACAATTCAAAAAAGGTGGAATCGGCAAAATAGCCGTTCGGCTCATTGAACGCCGCCGCAATGTTTGGGCCGTCCATGACGCGGATGAGCGTTTTGTCGTGCTGCATCATCGAGAGCAGCCGGGCGGTTTTTTCGATCTCGCCAAATTCGTTTTTCAAGCCCTCGCCAAGCCGGGCAGAGGTGCCGAAAGTCCTGAATTCCCGGCCCGCGTCCTCGCCGTTCAGGTTGATGAAAGTGGTGCCAAGTCGGCAAAGTTCGTAAGGCCGCTCGTGGTGGCGGTCGAAATGCGTCTCATTAAAAATATAGAGCGAAATCAACATGCAGCAAGCCAGTCCGACTGCGAGGCCGAGCGTGTTGATGCCGGAGAAAACCGGTGATTTGCGAAGGCTTCTGAGAGCCATTTTCAGGTGATTGGACAATATCATTTTGTTTTATTCGCTTTTAAGCGACTTTACCGGATTGGCCAAAGCCGCTTTTATGGATTGAAAACCAACCGTCAGGAAGGCGATGGTGATGGCCAGAATGCCCGCTGCCACAAACATCCACCACTGAATGTCAATGCGGTAGGCAAAATCGGCGAGCCATTGTTGCATAAAATACCACGCAACAGGCGAAGCAATGGCGATGGCGACGATTACCAATTTCAAAAAGTCTTTTGCCAGCAAACCCGTGATGCCCGCCACGCTCGCGCCCAGTACCTTGCGGATGCCTATTTCCTTGGTGCGGCGTTCGGCAGTATAAGCGGACAAACCAAACAAACCGAGGCAGGCGATGAAAATGGCCAGCAACGCGAAAAGGCCAAAAATCCGCTGCGCACGGAGTTCACGGGTATAAAGTGCCGCGAGGTCGGCGTCGAGAAAACTGAAATGAAAAGGCTGATCGGGCAAAAACGATTTCCAGCGCGATTCAGCATCTTTTATAAATTGATGAAAATAAGTAGGTTGTATGCGAACGGCTAAATTGTTTACAGTGCCAAGTGCCACCCGGTTGTGTACCAAAAATAGTGGAACGATGTTCTCATGAAGGCTTTGAAAATGAAAATCGCGCAGTACGCCGACCACCGTAAACTGCACGGGGCCCTCCTCCGGGTCGAAAAAACTTCCGGGCATGACCAATTTTTGGCCGACAGGTTCGGGGCCGAGACCGAGGCTGCGGACTGCCTGTTCGTTCAAAACGACCGAAAGCGAATCGTTGAAATCTTTTGAAAAACTGCGTCCGACGGTCAGTTCCATGCCAAGCGTTTGCACAAAATGGTCATCCACAACGGCGCAACGCCCAGTGACGGTCTCGTTGTCTTGCGGTTTTTTGAAAGAAGTACCGAAATAATTGGGTTCACCGGGCATCGAACTCGTGCCGCCGACCGCCAATACGCCGGGGATGCGCAGCAATTCCTGTCTGAATGGCTCGGTCTTTCTCCCCAAAACGCCCGTGTTGGTCAGCGTCACAACGTGCTCTTTTTGAAAACCAAGTTGTTTTTTGGAGACAAAATCTAATTGCCGGAACACGACCAGCGTGGCGACAATCATGCAGATCGAAATGGCAAATTGAAAAACCACCAGACCGTTGCGCAATACCACACCCCGACTTTGCCCCGAAAATTTGCCTTTCAAAACAGAAATCGGCTGAAAACCGCTCAACACGCCCGCCGGGTAACTGCCTGCTAATAAACCAACGGCCAATGTAAAACCGAGTAAAACGGGCAAGGTCAGCCAGTTCAAAAAGGGTTTCAGCGACAGGTTTTTTCCAGCCAATTCATTGAAAAAAGGCAGCACCAAAGCTACCAAGGCAGCAGCCACCAAAGCCGAAAACGCGGAAAGCAGCACGGCTTCGAGCAAAAACTGCCTGACCAATGGCAATCGCCCGCTGCCGAGTGTTTTTCGGATGCCGACTTCGCGGGCGCGTTCCGCGCTGCGGGCGGTGGCGAGGTTCATAAAATTGACGCAAGCGATGCAGAGGATAAACAAAGCCACGAGGGTAAAAATATTGACCATCGCGGCATTGCCCGGTGGCCGGAGTTCGGCTTCGAGGTTGCTGTGGAGGTGGATGTCGGGCAGGGCGGTCAGGTAATAGCGATAACCGTTGCCCGATTTTTTGTAGTCCTCCCAACTCACGCCGAAGTTGCGCTGGATTTCCCCGGCGGCGTATTTTTCGACAACATCGGGGAATTTTGCCTCCATTTTGGCGGCACTCGCGCCTGGTTTTAGCAAAAAATAGGTGCCGGCCGCAAAACTGATGTGGTTCGGACCTTTCAAAAATGGCTCCCCGACGGTCGGCATCAGCAGCGAAAATTGGAAATGCGAATTTTCGGGCAAATCGGCGCAAACCGCCACGACGGATAAATCCCGGGGAGGATTTGCCCCGGCGATTTGGAGGGTTTGGCCGAGCGCGTCCGTTTTTCCGAAAAACCGCCGTGCCGCGCTTTCGCTCAGCACCACACCCGTTTCGTCGGTCAAAACTTTGTTTGGGTTGCCGTATAACAGCGGGATTTTGAAAACTTTAAAAAAAGTGGAGTCCACCCCCAGTACATTTTTTTCTTCAAAAATGCGGTCGCCGATTTTTATGGGAATCACCCCGGCGTTGTTGAAATCCGCGATTCTGACTACCTCCTCCACTTCCGGGCATTCGTTTTTGACCGATTGGGCATAACTCGGCGGCACAATCGCGTAACCCGCCCGCCGGTCAGGGTAAATCCGTTCGAGCGACATCCGAAAAATGCGGTCGCTGTCAGGCCAATGGCGGTCGTAACCACGTTCGTCGGCCACGTACAGCAGGATGAGCAGGCAGCAGGCGATGCCCGTTGCCAGTCCTAAAATATTGATGGAGACGAACAAGGGTGTTTTACGGAGTTGACGAAAAGCGATTTTTAAACTATTAGGTAACATGACTCTTTTTTTAAAAAATTTAGCCTAAATGAAGGATTTTATTGCTGTACCATTCCTTATTCACTCCGCAAACTTTTCACCGGATTGGCCAAGGCCGCACGCAAAGACTGCCCGGTCGTTGTCAAAAACGCCACAATCACCAATATTAACGAAGGCAATACATAAAACCACCAGCCCAGCGAAACGTGAAAAGCGTAGGTTTCCAGAAATTTCTGAACGCCAAAGGCAGCCAACGGCAAGGTAATGGCCCCGGCGAGCAAAATCAGCAAAACATACTCTCGCGTGACCAAAGCGACCACCTGCGCCACGCTCGCGCCCAACACTTTTCGGATGCCGATTTCCTTCTCCCGTTTGGCTACCGTGAACAGCGACAGGCCGAACAAACCCATGCAAGCCACCAACAAGGCCAGCCCCGTACAACCAAGCAAAACCGAGCCGAACGCCCGGTCAATCTTGTACTGCGCGGCATAATATTCATCGAGAAAAACGTGGCGGAAAGGCGTGTCAGGGAAGTGTTTTTTCCAAAGCGTTTCGACCTGTGCGAGCAGGGTTTGCGACTCCGACATATTGATTTTCAGGGAGTAATTGTCCCAGTTGTCGAAATTCGGATAAAAAACCGTCGGGTCGAACGCATGCCGCAGCGACTGCTGATGATAGTCTTTCACCACGCCGACGATGCTCCGGCCGACGGAATCGCCCGCCGTGAGTTGATGCCCCAAAGCCGCTTCCGCGCTTTCAAAACCGAGCACTTTGACGGCGGTTTCGTTGAGGATGACGCTGTTTACATCGGCTTTGAAATTTTCGAAAAAATCGCGCCCGACCAACAATTGCAATTCGTATTGCCGGATGAAACGCTCGTCAATGCCGAGCGTGCGGCAGCGTTTTTCCGAATTTCCCCCGACGAGTTTGACCCCGGTCGAATTGCCGATTTCTTCACCCGGCACATTGGTGCTTTTGGTCGTCGAAACCACGCCCGCCAGTGCGCCGACCTCGTTCAAAAAGGCCCGAACGGGCGTCTGCCCCGTTGAATCCGGGCGCGAGGCCGTTTCGGTCAGCACCAAAGTCTGTTCGATATTGACACCAAGCGCCTGATTTTGCATGAATTGCAATTGAAAAAACAAGGCCAGTACGCCCGTCACGAGCAAAATGGCAATGGCAAATTGGCCGACCACAAGTGTCTTGCGCAAGCGCGCCTTGCCGCCCGTCTGGCCTTTTGCCAGCATATTTTTCAGGGAAAAAACGGGGTTGAAACCAGCCAGTATCCGCGCCGGGTAAAGCCCTGCGAGCAGTGCCCCAAGTCCAAAAACGGCAACCAAAAATACCCAAAAACCCGCGCTGCGCGGCAACAAATCGGTCGGGGCCGTACCGACTAAACGCGCAAAAAAGCCCAAAGTAGCCGAAAAAATCACTACGCCGAGGCCAATTGCCAGCGCATTGACGAGCAATGATTCCGCCAAAAACTGCCCCATCAACTGCCGACTGGAAGCCCCGCTGACCTTGCGCACGCCGACCTCCTTGCCCCGGTCAAGGGCGCGGGCGGTGGCGAGGTTGACGTAGTTGAGCCAGGCAATGAGCAGAATGAGCAACCCCGCAGCCCCGAGGGCGTATATGAATTTGAAGTCGCCGTTTCCGGCCAATTCGTAGTCGTAATTGGAACGCAGATGGATGTCGCGCAGCGGCTGAAGGATGAATTTTTGCTCAAAACCCTCCTTTTTCATCTGCTCGCTCATATAGCGTTCGGTAAAATCGGGCAACTTGGCGGCCAAAACCGCTGCCGCGATGCCGTCTTTCAGCCGGATGTAGGTGTAAAAATCCGACCAGCCCCAACTGCCTTCCGCATCGCCACCCCCTTCTTTGGCAATTTGCACATACGTCGGATAATCAAGCAGGAGGCCGAGTTGCATATACAAATGCGAATTGACGGGCGGGTTTTCGAGCAGCCCGCGCACCGTCCATTCGCGGTCGCGGAACTTGAACGACTGCCCGACGGGATTTTCCCTGCCAAAAAGCCGCTCCGCCATTTTTTGGGTCAAAACCGCCGAATAGGGCTGCGAAAACACCGTTTTGGGGTCGCCTTCCAGCATTTTAAAAGAAAAAATATCGAAAAACGAAGCATCCACATAGCAGCCCTGCACCTGCTGTGCCAGCTCCCCGCGCTTGGCCAAACCGCCAAAAAATCGCAGTCGCACCATTTCCTCGACCTCCGGGTAATCCTTTTTCAGGTGTGGCCCCACGGCAGGATAAGTGAAGGCGAAGGTCTGCAGCGGGCCGCCTTTTTCCTGCACAGTCATCGGCACACGGAAGATGCGCTCGGCGTTCGCCTGAAATTCGTCGTAACTCCGCTGAAATTGAATGAAATTCAGCAGCAGCAAGCAAACCGCCACGCCGATGCTCAAGCCCAGGATGTTCACCGTGGAAAAAACCTTGTTTTTCAGGAGGTTCCTGAACGCGAGTTTAATGTTATTGGTTAGCATGATTTTTTAATTAATTGAAAATCAAAAAGTTGTAATCACCTAAAGTGTTGGGTTTCAGAAATTTTTTCAGGATATTTCAAACGTCCAATCTTACTCGCTCCGCAGCGACTTCACCGGGTTCGAAACAGCAGCCCGCCAAGCCTGAGAACCGACGGTCAAAGCCCCCACGCCAAGCAAAATCAAAATTCCAGGCAGCAAAACCCCAGCGCCCATCGAAATGCGGTTGGCAAAAAGTTGCAAAAACTGGCTTCCGAGCAGCCATCCTATCGGCGCGGCCAGCAAGACCGCAATACCGAGCAGCACCAAAAAACGCCGTGACAAAACCGTCACTAATTGCCAGGGCGATGCGCCGAGCACTTTCCGCAAGCCAACTTCTTTCATCCGCGTTTCGACCGTGTATGTCGCCATGCCAAGCAAGCCGAGCGCGGCGATGACGATACCCAGCAGGGCAAAAACGCTGATGATGGAAAGCATGTCGCGGAATTCGGCAAAATTGCGTTCGATGGCTTGGTCATAAAATTCCGATTCCATCGGACGGTCAGGCACAGCCAGCGACCAAGCGCGTTGGAGGGCCACGACGGTCGTTTGCGGGTCGCCGGGCGCGATTTTCAAGTTGAGCATCGTCCACTCACGTGCACTGTTGCGCAGCAGCAGCGGTTCGAGGGCATCTTCGGCGGGGCGAAAAAGAAAATCCTTCACCACGCCCCGTACGATGAGCCGCCCGGAATCGCCCATGAGGATTTGTTTGCCAAGGGCTTCGGCGGGCGTGCCGAGTTGAAATTTTTCGCAAAAATGTTCATTGACAATGGCAAAACTCTCTTCTCGCTGACTCGCTGCCGATTTTTCCGGGAAATTTTCACCCGCGACGAGGCTCAATTGCAGGTTTTCAAAAAAGTTTTTGTCCACAAAATACTCCCGAACGGGTGTCTTTTCGGCCTCAGGCGTAACGCGCACATCTTCCGCCATATCATTGTGAGTGCCCAGGGTGTGCGACATGGCCGAAATCCGTTCCACGCCCGGCACAGCGGCCAAAACCGGGATGATTTTTTCAGGCAACTGGCCCTGCAATTCGACGTTCAGCAATTGGCTTGTGTTGAATCCGTAATCCAACTGAGCCATAAAACCGATTTGTTTAGAAACGGCAGTCACCATGATGATGAACAGCAATGACACTGCAAACTGAGTGATTAACAAGGCTTTACGCAAGCCCAAGTGTTTGAAAAAGCGCAAATTCACCAACCGCTGCAACACCGAACTGGGGGTGATACGCGACATTGCCAATGCAGGCAAAGCCCCGGCCAGCAAGCCGACGGCAATGGCAAACCCAAGGAACCAAAGGGCCGTCACGCCGTCCTCCTGAACGGATACATCGAGATACTGCGTAAACGAAAGGCTGTTGAAAGCGGGTTGCACCAATTTCATCAGCAACCAGCCGGTGCCCAGCGCGAACAAAGCCGTGACCACGCCTTCACCCAACAATTGCCCGGCCACCTGCCAGCGGCTCGCGCCCATGACCTTGCGCACACCGATTTCCCGCGCCCTCGAAATGGCCCGTGCGAGCGTCAAATTGGTGTAATTGAAACAGGCCGAAAGCATCACCACGCCGCCCAAAACCATCAAAAACCAAAGCAAAATATTTGGCACGCCGCGCCCCATGCTGTTCGAGAGCAGCGGCCCCGGGGTGATGCCATGGAGCGGTTGGAGGTAAAATTCGTAGGCATCGTCACGGCTCTCGAGCCTTCGATTGCCATATTCCATTTTGGCGATGGAGGCCAACGCCTCGTTCATTTGGCTTGCTGAAACGCCGTCCCGAAGGCGGATATAGGTGAAAGTGCTATAAATGTCGTTCCAGTTTTTTGAAAAATCCGCGTCGAGGCTACGGCTATTTTCCAAGGCCGGCATGGAGGCTGCCGAAACGAGTGCATCAAATTCGAGGTGCGTTTTCCCCGGGGCTTTGGCCAAAACACCCGTGACCTGAAATTCGCCATAACCATTGATTTTCAATGCTTTACCAATGGCTTCTGTCCGGGGAAAGAATCGGTCGGCGGCTTTTTGGCTCAAAACAATGCTGAACGGCTCGTTCAAAACCGAAGCCGCATTGCCCTCCAAAAGCGAAAAACCAAACACTTCGAAAAACGAAGGCTCGGCAAACATCCCCCGGATGGGCAGCACCTTTCCGTCCCCGGAAACTTCGCCGTTGACCCGATTGGAGATGCGCGTCGCCGCCTCGACCTGCGAAAAACCCGTCGCCAGTGTCGCACCGAGCGGCCAAGGGGAAGTGGCATAAGGTTCTGTGTCGCCACTTTTTCGGATGGAATTAGTGTTCACCCGGTAAACGCGATCACCCTCCGGATGGAATTTGTCGTAATTGTAGGCACTTCGGATGAGCAATAAAATGAACAGACAAACGCCCATGCTCAGACCTAGGCCGAAAATGTTGATGCCCGAAAAGAGGTGGTTTTTTCGGAGATTCCTCCATGCTGCGATAAGATAGTTTTGTATCATTGTCAATTTTTTAATTTATTGAAAATCAATTGATTGTAACTTATTTTGAAGAGGCTGTATCATAAGTCGAAATTTGACAACTTTTCAAAAGTTGTCAAATTTGTAATCAATTAATTATGAATTAAATATGAAAATTAATTATTTATATTTAATCGCAGAACCAAACTTATGATACAGCCTCTTGCGTTAGACACAATAAATTCACTCACTCCGCAGCGACTTCACCGGATTGGCCAATGCCGCCTTCACCGACTGAAAACCCACCGTCAAAAACGCGATCAGCACTGCCATTGCACCCGCACCCGCGAACATCCACCACCGCAAATCAATGCGATAGGCAAAATCGGCGAGCCATTTGTTCATAAAATACCAGGCAATGGGCGAGGCGATGACGATGGCGATCAGCACGAGTTGTAGGAAATCTTTGGCCAAAAGACCCGTGATGCCCGCCACGGATGCACCGAGTACTTTGCGCACGCCGATTTCTTTGGTGCGCTGCCGGAGCATATAGACAGCTAAACCCACTAAGCCCATACAAGCAATCAATAAACTTAAAATATTGAAAATCAGTGAGATGTGGCTAAATCTTGCTTCCGACTTGTACAACCGGGCGTGTTCGTCGTCGAGGAAACTGTACTCAAAGGCGCGGTCTGGCACACGACTTTCCCAAGTGCTTTTCAAAAAACCGATGGCCGATTGGAAATCGCGTTGTGCCACTTTTACAGCCATATATTGAATCATGAAAGCGTTTTGCCCGTCATTGAACGGCACGTTCAACACAAGCGGTTCGATGGCATTATGCAGCGAAGCAAAGTGAAAGTCTTTGACCACTCCGATTACCCGTTTGCCCTGTCCGTCTATTTGTTTTTGCAGGGCATTTTCAGGAGTCCCCCAGCCCAAATGTCGCACTAAGGCTTCATTGATAATCACACTGGCGGAGTCTGCCCGGTAATTTTGGGAAAACGATCGGCCGGCGAGCAGTTCGATGCCGAAAGTCTCTAAAAAACCGTCGCGCACGAACAGCCTTCCGAACTGGCGTTCTTTGTCCGAGCCTTCCGGGCGGTAGGTACCCGTGTTAAAGCGCACGCCGAGCGGCTCTTCCATAGCGGTAACGCTTTGGATGGCCGGATTTTGAAGCAGTACGCGTCGAAAGTCGTCAAACCGGCTTATTTTCTCTAAGGCGCAGCGCGAAACCGGCAGCACTAAAACGCCCGATCGGTCGTAGCCCAAACGGGCTTCCCGCAGGTGTCTGAATTGTCGGTTGGCCACAATGGTCGCCACAATCAGTACGATGGAGATGGAGAATTGCAACACCACCAAGGCTTGTTGGGTGCGCGAACGCAGGGCGGGTTTTTCAAATGCACCTTTCACAGCAAGGGCCGGGCGAAAACTGCTTAAATAGAACGCAGGATATAGCCCGGCAAGCAGACCTGTGGCCAAAACGCCTGCCGAGAATGCGCCGATATGCTGCCATAAATCATTGAAAGTGAATGTCTTATCGGTAAGATTGTTGAACGCAGGCAAACAAACCAGCAGGAGGACCATGGCCACCATGCCCGCCAGAACGCTCGTCCAAACGGCCTCTCCGAGCATTTGACGGATGATCCGTCCCCGTGCCGCCCCGAGGGTTTTGCGCAAGCCGATTTCCCGAATGCGCCGAAGCGATTGTGCGGTCGAGAGGTTGATAAAATTGATTACAGCAATCAGCAGCACAAAAAAGCCCACTGCCCCAAAAACTCGAATATAGGTATGGCCGCCATTCGGTTCTATTTCTCCCACTAAGCCCGTGGAATGCAGGTGGATGGTGTGCAAAGGCTGAATGGGCAAGGTGGTGCCGCTGCGGATGGACTCGGGAATGTATTTTTCGACGATGCCTGGCAGGGCCGCCTCCAATTGTGCAGGCTGCACGCCGGGTTTTAATTCGATATATGTCCAGGCCGGATTCCAGTAAAAACCGTTTTTCTGACGGTCGGTCAGCAGGTTGTCAAGGGTGGAAAACGATACGAGTGCGTCGAAGTGCAGGTGCGATTCGGCGGGTACATCGGTAGCTACCCCTGTCACCCTAAGGTCAGTTTTCCCTTCAAAGCGCAGGGTCTTGCCGAGCGGGTTTTCGTTGCCGAAGTATTTCCGGGCAGCCTTCTCGGTCAAAACGATCTGGTTGGGCGCGGCCAAAGCCGTCGTCGGGTCGCCTTTTTTCAATGGAAAACTGAACATCGTAAACATACCGGGGTCGGCGAAATAGAGCTTTGTTTCGTTGAAACGCCGTTCCGCGCCATTTTCCAGTAAATAGGAAATGGCCCGCAGCTGCATGATGCGGGTCTGCTTTTCGATTAGTTGCGGCAAATCCCGCAATAGGGTGGGGCCGAGGGCAATGGGGGCGCTGGCGCAGTACTCGCCGGAGCCGTCTATCCATATTTTTTCCGTTACCCGAAAAATGCGCTCGCCATTTTCATGAAAACGATCGTAGGACAGTTCACTTTTTACCCAAAGGGCGATGAAGAAGCAGGTGGAGAGGCCCAGCGCCAAACCACCCACAAGCAGGGCAGTCTGCCCTTTTTGGTGCTGAAAATGGCGCAGCGTGGGCTTCAAAAAATCGCTGAACATGGCTATTTATTTTTTGACTTTTCTTCGTTTTTAGGAAATGGCCGCCAAGTATAACTTTTTTGCACGATTTTCCACGCGCCTTCGTACCTGAGCAGCAGAAAATAGTCTGTAAAAATACGCCAGTTGGGTACCACAATCTCTGCTTTGGCCATTGCCGCATTGTGCTCGTAATCTATGGAGATAATCCGACCAATGCGGTTGGCTTTTTCCCCTTCCTTCACGCCTGCCACATAGGCCGTACCCGACCGGATTCTTAAACTGTCCTGCTCGGTCACCGTATAAAGGTTAAAGTCGGGGTGAAAAGCCTTCTTCAATCGCGCCGGTTCTCCATTGGCGGTTCCCTCGATGTAGTCCATCAGCGTCTCCGCAATTTGTTCGAGGTCCGATTTTTTGTTTTCTGTTTGAGCCTGCGCGGCTCCTGCTGCGCTGAGCCATAGCGCGATGGACAGAAGTTTGAGTCCTTGCATTTCTTTAATCATTTTAGAAGTATGAACGGTATTTGCCGGAAATGGGTTTGCGTTATTTTTAATGAAACTATTTGAAAATCAGGATATTATAAAATTAACATATTGTCAAATTAACACATTCGTACATTCGTTTATTTACTCGCTTCGCAGCGATTTCACCGGATTGACCACAGCCGCCCGTACCGACTGAAAACTGACAGTCAGGAAGGCCAGCAACACCGCCACCGCGCCTGCGGCTGCAAACATCCACCACTCTATGTCAATCCGATAAGCGAAGTCCGAGAGCCAGCGGTGCATAAAGAAATAGGCCACCGGCGAGGCAATGGCAATGGCAACGATCACCAATTTCAGGAAGTCTTTGGCCAGCAGTCCGGTGATGCCTGCCACCGAAGCCCCCAGCACTTTGCGCACGCCGATTTCTTTGGTGCGCTGCTCGGCGGTGAAGGCAGCCAGGCCAAACAACCCTAAGCAGGAGATGAGTACCGACAGAAGCGCAAAAACACCGGCAATTTTGGCCACCCGGCTTTCCGCCCGATACATACGGCCAAAAGCGTCGTCGAGGAAACGCACAGCAAAAGGCTGATCGGGGGCCATGCTTTTCCACTGCTTTTCCAAGGCCGCTACCACGGCAGCCGTTTCGGTGCCTTTGTAGCGGAAGGCGGCCGTCGTGGGGGAAGTGCCGAGGCGCAGGCACAAGGCACCGATGTTGTTGCGCAGGCTTTCGAAGTGAAAATCCTTCACCACTCCGACCACTGTCAACGCCTCAAAGTCCTCCGGACGGGGCGGTCCTTGTATATTTTGGGTCAGCGTATATACTTTTTGCCCAATGGGATCGGAGAAACCGAACTTGCGCACTGCCGACTCGTTGAGGATGATGGCACTACTGTCCGTCAGTCGGGCCGGGTCGAAGTCGCGGCCTGTGGCTATTTCCAGGCCAAGCGTTTTTCGATAATCGCTGTCCACGCGCCAATGTTGCATGGCCACCGAGTTGTCCTTGTTAAAAGAAGGAGTCTTGGAAAAAGTCTGGTCGCTGCGGTTGGAGGTAACAGGGAGAAAACCCGACACCGTGCCACTTTCGATGGCCGCATTTTTTAGCATTTCTTCCTTGAAATTATAGACGCGATTGCCCAACGCATAGGCATCGTCTAAAATGACCACCTGACTTTTGTCGAAGCCTAATTTTTTGCTCTGAATAAAATGTAACTGCCTGAAAACCAACAAAGTACTGAATATGAGGGCCACCGAAATGGCGAACTGAAACACGACCAAGGCACTCCGCAAACTGCCGCCTGCACTCCGCAGGGGGTTGCCTTTCAGCATCCGCACCGCATTGAAAGCAGAGAGGAAAAACGCCGGGTAACTGCCAGCCAGCAGCCCCGTCAGCCCGATACCACCTGCCAAAGCCGCCCAAAAAACAGGTTGGTTCCACGGCATGGACAAAGTGCGGTCGGCCAAACGGCTGAAAGCAGGCAGGGCCATGGCCGACACCAACACGCCCAACGCGACTGCCATAGCCGTCAGCAGCAGCGATTCACTCAAAAATTGGCCGATCAGGGCAGAGCGCCCACTGCCCAGTGACTTTCGCACGCCCACTTCTTTGGCGCGCCCGGCTGAACGGGCAGTGGCAAGGTTCATAAAATTGATGCAGGCAATGAGCAGGATAAAGGCTGCAATGGCTCCCAGAATCCATACATAGCGGATGCTACCGTTGGGTTGCAACTCAATGCTCAGATCGGAGTGCAAGTGAATATCAGAGAGGTTTTGGAGCTCATAGCGGGCATACTGGCCGGTTTTTGCCAGCTCTTCCACTGTACTACCGATTAACTGTTGGGCAGTGATGGCCATCTTGGCAGCGGACAGGATTCCAAATTTTTTAGAGAACGCCGCCTTATCAGCTTCTTTATGCAGCAGAAAATAGGTGTGGAAATTGTTGTTGGCTCCCCAAAACGGCGGATCATTTTTCACTTCGCTGTCGTTGGTCATGGAAAGCAGCAAGTGGGCCTTAAAATGAGCGGCAGTCGGCAGGTCCTCATAAACCGCTGTGATCTGCCAGCGGTCTCTGTTTTCGAGCAGCAGTGTCTGTCCGACAGCCATTTGCGGATTGGGGAAATACTTTTCCGCCCAACTGCGCGAAATGGCCATTGTCTGTGGTTGGTTAAGCCCTCCATCCGGGTCGCCGGCGACGATTTTCAAAGGGAATACCTCAAAAAAGCTGCTGTCCACGGTCAGGACGTTTTCCTCCCGAATGTTCTGGTGTCCTTGGCCCTCGCGCTTTACCAAATACGACCCCCGATCCCGGATGCGTGTCCAGGATGTTATGTCGGGCAGCTCTTTGGCCGCTTCAGGCGCGACCACCGAGCCGGTTACGGCCATTTCAAAGTGGTTGCCGGCGAAGTTGATGTCGGACACCGGACGCACAATGCGCTCTGCAAGGGGATTCCATCGGTCATAGCTGAGCTCGTGTACCACATAGAGGGTAATCAGCAGACAGGCCGCCACGCCCAGCCCCAACCCGAAGATATTGAGACTGGTGTAAAGGGGTTTTTTGCGCAGTTGGCGCAGGGCCATAGTCAAATAATTCTTAAACATATTTTTTATTTTATTTTGTAGCAAATGAGGAGTAGATGCTCATTCACTTTTGAGAGACTTTACCGGATTGGCCAGTGCCGCCCTCACACTCTGAAAACCCACCGTCAAAAACGCGATCAACAACGCCGCCGCGCCTGCCGCCGCAAACATCCACCAATGTAAATTAATCCGATAGGCAAAGTCCGAGAGCCAGCGCTGCATAAAATACCACGCAATAGGCGAAGCAATGGCAATGGCGACAAGTACCAATTTCAGAAAGTCTGTGGCTAAAAGACCTGTGATGCCTGCCACCGTTGCACCGAGTACTTTGCGGATGCCGATTTCTTTGGTGCGCTGCACCGCCGCGAAGGCCGCCAAACCAAACAGGCCGAGACAGGAAATCAACACGGCCAATCCCGCAAAAAAATTGAACAAGCGGCCTGCCCGCGATTCGTTTTTGTACAATGCGTCGTATTCGTCGTCGGCAAATTTGTACTTGAAAACCTTTCCGGGGCAGGCTTTTTCGTAAGCAGCCTGAGCGGCAGCGAGGGCTTCGGCGTATTTTCCGGGAACGGCTTTGACGTAAAAAAAGTCCTGCCACTCGGCATTTTGATAAATGACCAGCGGTTCAATAGGCTCGTGCAGCGACTTGAAATGGAAATCGCGCACCACACCGCTGATATAGCCTTTACTGCCGTTGAATTCGCAGATTTTCCCGGCGGTTTGCCCCGGGAGAAGGCCCATTTTCCGGGCGGCGGTTTCGTTGATGACGAAAGAAGTCGTGTCGTTGCCGTTCATTTCGGGTCTGAACCAGCGGCCTTCGGCCAATTCCAGCCCGAAAAACGCGGGCAGTTCATTGCTCGCGCCGAGTTGCCAAATCGGAAATTCCGTCCCCGGCGGTTTGCCTTCCCAAACGATGTCGCCGTTTTGGCTGCCGATGTCAATAAAGGAGTTGTCGCTCAGGCATACCTCCAAGACACCGGGCTTACCCGGAAGTTCGTTTTTGGTGATGTGTGCCGGTGTTTTGCTGCCCCAGGTGTTAAACGAGAAAATGTGTTCCTTTTCAAAACCGAGTTTTGCCTCCCGAAAAAATTTCATCTGCTGCGACATCACCAAAGCCGTAATGATCAAACCAATGGAAAAAACGAACTGCGCCGTGACTAAGGATTTGCGCAGCAAAGCATTGCCTCCGGAAAGCGCGGTCAGCCCTTTCAGGGTGCGCACGGGGTTGAACCGCGTCAGCAGCACGGCCGGGTAAATGCCTGCCATCAGCAGGGCCAAAACGGCTACGCCCGCCACCACGCGCAGCACGACGGGTTGTAAAAAATGCGCGGGCAAAAGGTCTTTCCCTGACAGGTCGTTAAAGACAGGCAGGGCAAGCATGGCAGCCGTCGCCCCCAGGGCCGTTGCCGCCAGCACCATGAGGGCGGATTCGGTCAAAAGTTGGCCAAAAAGTTGGCCTTGGCCCGCTCCGATGCATTTCCGAACGCCGACTTCCCTGGCTCTGCTGGCAGCACGAGCGGTGGCGAGGTTGACGTAATTGATACAGGCAATGGCCAAAATCAACAGGCCGATGATACCAAAAATCAAAATTGTCTGGCGGTTGCCGCCGGTGCCCGACCATTCCCCCAGGAAACCTGAATCCAGATAAACCTGGTGCAGGGGCTGCAAGGCATAATAAAACGGCGCAAACTCCTTCCGATGCACGGCGGCGATGGCCGCAAGTTTGTGCGCGACGGCTTCCCGATCGGCATCCGGACGCACGAGCGCCCAGGTGGTGTAATTCATTTGACCCCAGTGGAAAGCGTTTTTCGGATCGCGCACCATTTGGTTGGCCACAGGCTCCCAGGGCAGCAGCGCGGAAAACTGGATGCTCGAATTCGAGGGTGGGTTTTTCAAAACGCCGGTCACCGTGAGGTCGAGTTTGTTGTCGAAACGCAGGGTTTTGCCCAGCGGGTCGGCATCGGCGAAAAGCGTGCGTGCGAGTTCTTCGGTTATCAAAATGCCGTTCGGCGTGGAGAATGGAACCGAACCATCGGTTTTCACGAGCGGAAAATCAAATAAGTCTAAAAAAGTGCGGTCAACAATGAGTGTTTGGTCAACCCCAAATTTGGCCGCCCCGACTTGAAAAGTGCGTTCGCTCAATCGCCACACCCGCGCCACTTCCTGGATTTCAGGCAACTGCGCTTTCGCTTCCGGGGCCAATCCGGCGGGCGTGGTGGTTGTCCATTGGCGGTTGCCGCCGAAATCCCAATTGGTCAGCACTCGGACGATGTGGTCGCCCTGCCGATGCGAGCGGTCGAACGTCAATTCGTCCTGTACCCAAAGCAGGAGCAACATGGCCGCGCCGAGTCCAATGGCAAGGCCGAACAGATTGAGGCCGGCGTAAAAACGGTCGCGGCGCAAGGCGCGGAAAGCGATTCTGAGTTGATTGATAAACATGGCTTAACGCTTTTTAGCTGTTTAAAATGAGAAATTTACCCGTCCGCAGCAAGGGTGCCGGGTTCGCCCATAGTTTCACCCAACGCGGTTTTGAACCTTGTAAAAGACCTGGCAAAACCTGTCCAATTAATGTGCCATTCCAGTAAGTTATTGTAAATCAATATTTTATGCATTAAGCCTGTTCATTTTCGGACAAAAACCTGTGCGATAATGTACAGTACTAATGCAAACGTCCATCCCTGTATTTCGATGGGATAAGCAAAATCGGCCGGCCGTTGTTGCATCAGATACCACGCAATGAGTGAGGCGATGACGATGGCAGGCACTGAATTTGACCAGTAAGCCTAAAAGAAAATCGTAAACGACCGCATAATTTTTAGCTTGCGGTAAATGGACCGCTTGTTCTATAAATTCTGATACGCCCCGCAAAACAAATCCAAAAACCGATGTCCCGGAAACGACTGGAGCACAGCGGGCAGGCGCACCGTTTCGGGCAGCGAAACAAAGCGGATGTGGCGAAAACAGCGCGCAAGCGCCTGATAGCGGTCGGTTTGGGGGTCTAAGTGGCCACTGCAATGGAGTGGCACCTGTTGGGGGTCAAGCCGGAACTGCTCGAAGCCGAGCAGCGCGTAATATAGCAGGTCTTCCGGGTGGCCGATCTTAAAACTGTTGTAAAAAAGCAGGTGGCGGCGTTCGTAGATGCCGATTTGCAGGGTATCCCAGCGCAGATTCACAAACACCCCCGTTTCCTGCGCCGGGGCCAGCCGCAGCCAGTAGCGCAGCAGCGCAGCCGACAGGTGGGTGGGGGTGCCTTGCGGGAAGCGCTTGGTATAAGCCTCAAACAGGGAACGCGGCACCGCACAGGCTAAGTGACAATCGAACTCGGGCAGGGGTTCGGCGTGGTAGTGCAGGTCTTTGACCTCGGGGCGGAGCAGCAGTTGGAAATAGGAAGGCAGGCGGGCTGCGTCGAACAGGCGGCGCGGAATCAGAGTGGCATAAGGCGTGCCAAACACTCCCGTAGTGCGGGCAAACGAATAATGCAGGGCCTCGCTGTTGCTCCATATTTCCTGCAACTCTTTGGCCGGGTCGTGGCCATACCGGCTGCCATTCGGGTACGCTTTTACCAGCAGATGGCGCACCAATTGCCCGGAAGGGTTTTCTGCCACCGCCGCACAACCGGCGCTGTCAATAAAGAGCCGCAGCGTACATTGGGCAGCGTCAGAAGCACCCCATCCCGGAGCGTGGTATTCTGCTGAGTAGTGTTTCATAAAAAATCTGAACAGCACCTGCCATCCGCACCGACAGGGCAGGCGGGGCAGGTACTCAACGAAGTGCCTGATCGAAGTTAATTTGTGTCAATTTTAATATAACTTTTTGATAATTAATACATTACCATGCCAAAAAAATTAACATATTAACCAATTAACCAATTTTCACATGGGCCTGTTCCCTTATTTGCCTGCGGTGGCCACAGCAGCAGCTGCCGGGGCGCTTATCATAGCGCCAATTTTGCAGGAACCGTTGTAGCGGGCACCCTCTTCCACCACCATGGTCCGGGCCGTGATATTGCCTTCAATGACGGCAGTGTCCATCAGGTGGAGGGCTTCTTTCACCGTGACATCTCCTTTAATTTTCCCCTTAATGGCGGCATCGCGGGCGGTGATATTGCCCTGCACATAGCTCGAATCGCCCATCACAAAGCGCTTTTCCACCTTCACTTCGCCGTGTATGGCCCCGTCTAAGCGCACGTTTTCGTTGCAGGCAAACTTGCCTTCTATCACCGTTCCTTTGGCAATGACGGTGGTGGTATCGCCGCTTTTTTCGGCGGGCAACCCTAAGGCAGGCGAGGGGCCTGCGGGTTTTTTATCCTTGTTGTTATTTCCAAACATCGCAAATGAAAAATTTTATTAAAATGAACAGAAGAAACCCGATACCGGTCTTTCAGGTTTTCCCGGTATCTGTTTTCCCGTCATCACAATAAATAATCGTGCCAAAAAGTTGTAACGGAAAATTTTCCGGTCCATTGGGAATCGGTGTGGTACAGCCTTGCGTTTTTATCTGCCGCAAAAGTCGTAACTTTGCCGACATTTTTCAAAAAAATATTTTAAATTCTGATTTTCATGTCTTTATCGCCTGTTTCGGCCCCGGCAGTCACCATTTTAGCCATCGAATCGTCGTGCGACGACACGGCGGCGGCAGTGGTGCGCGACGGCACCGTATTGTCCAATTGCGTGGCCAATCAGGAAATACACCGGCTCTACGGGGGCGTGGTGCCGGAAGTGGCTTCGCGGGCACACCAGACCAACATCGTGCCGGTGGTGGCGGCGGCCCTCGGACAGGCGGGCCTGACCCCCGCTGATGTGACGGCCGTGGCTTTCACCCAGGGGCCGGGCCTCATCGGCTCGCTGTTGGTGGGCAATGCCTTCGCCAAAGGCTTTGCATTGGCCCACGACTTGCCGCTCATTACCGTAGATCACATGGAGGCCCATGTATTGGCCCATTTTGCCGAAGACCCCAAACCCGCATTCCCTTTTTTGTGCCTTACCGTCAGCGGCGGCCATACCCAGATTGTATTGGTCCGCGACTATTTGGATATGGAAGTGATCGGCTATACCTTAGACGACGCTGCCGGAGAAGCCTTCGATAAAGCAGGCAAAATGCTGGGCCTGGACTATCCCGCCGGGCCGCTTATAGACCGACTGGCCCGCACTGGCACCCCGCGTTTCGAGTTGCCCGAACCCGCTGTGCCGGGCCTGAATTTCAGTTTCAGCGGCCTCAAAACCGCTGTGCTTTATTTTTTGCGCGACCAGAAGGCGCAAAATCCCAACTTTGTTGCCGAAAATTTGTCTGACATTTGTGCTTCCCTGCAAACGACTATTGTCACCATTCTGCTCAAAAAACTGCGCAAGGCCGTGCGCCAGACCGGCATCCGCGAGGTTGCCGTGGCAGGCGGCGTATCGGCCAACAGCGGTTTGCGCGAAGCCCTGCGGACGTGGGGCGAAAAGGAAGGCTGGAATACCTACATTCCTGCTTTTCAATACTGCACCGACAATGCCGGTATGATTGGTGTGGCCGCCCATTATCGCTATCTAGCCGGTCAGTTTACCGGTTACGAAGCCATGCCCTATGCCCGCAGGTAGGCTACAGGCCACCTTTCAGAACCCCAACGGTGGTCATATTTTATCGCCCTTTTTTACGTATCTAAAAATCCTGATTCCATGCGTTTACCCTTTCTTGTCCTTTTGTTTTCTGTGTGGTCGGCGGCCATAGTGCCTGTGGCAGCGCAGGACCCTGTTTTCTCGCAGTTCTACGCAGCGCCGCTCCAAACCAATCCGGCCTTTGCCGGCAGCGCTTTTGCCCCGCGTATGGGCTTAGCCTACCGCAATCAGTGGACGGGTTTTTCCAATGCCTATCGCACCTATGCCGTCTGGTATGAGCAGCGCTTAGACCCACTCAACAGCGGCATCGGCTTCTATTTGCAGGGCGACAATGCAGGCGACGGGATCATGCGCACCAACACCTTTCATACCCAGTATTCCTATCAGTTGCAGGCCGGGCAGGGGCTGAACCTCCACCTCGGCATCGAGGCGGGTGCACGCCAGCAAAGCCTCAACTGGGCCGCTTTGGTATTTCCTGATCAGCTCGACCCCCTGAAAGGCAACGTAATTACTACCCGCGAGACAGCGCCCGATGCCCGGGCAAGGGTGCTTTTGGACATCGGGGCCGGACTGCTGGCCACGGGGCAGCGCTGGCATTTCGGGTTTTCGGCCAGACACCTCAATCAGGCCGACCAGCGCTTTCTGTTGGTGAACGACGAATTGGTGCGCGGCCTGCCTTTGTTCTACAGCGTCAGCGGGGGCGCAGACCTCTTTGTTAAGAAGCGCAATAAAAATTCAGACGGCTCGTTTCTATCGCCGAATTTTCTTTTTGCCGCGCAAGGGTCTTATTGTCAGTTGAACGTCGGCACGTATGCTTCAGTAGGGGTCATGTTTTTCGGCGCGTGGTACCGCACTACCTTCCGTAATTCCGATGCGGCTATCTTATTGGCCGGCTTTCGACAGGGTGTTTTTAAATTGGGAATCAGTTATGATGCCACAATTTCAGGGCTGGCGGGCAGTGCCGGAAGCACTTTTGAAATGACGATGGGCGTACTCTTAGACCAGAGTGAAACGTTAAAAAAGAAAAGAAAACGTGCAAATATGAACGACTGTTTGCGCATGTTTCAATAATGCGCTACATTTGCGCCTCATTTTTTTGAAAATTTGATTTTTAATTATTTTGTAATGAAACAAAATTGCATTCACGGGTTTATCTGTCTCCTCGCAGTGGTGATGTTGGCCTCCTGCGGTGGCAAAAAAGAGCGATCTGCTACCACCGGATGGAAATACAACGACCAAAAATGGGGCGGATTCGAAAAATTAGATTATGAAGGCCAGGCAACCGGCCCCAACCTCGTACCCATTGAAGGCGGTACGTACACCATGGGTTTGACCGATCAGGATGTCACCTATGAGTGGAACAACGTGCAGCGGCGCGTCACCGTTTCCTCCTTCTATATGGACGAAACAGAGGTGTCTAACATTGACTACCGCGAGTATCTTTTCTGGACCTACAACACCTTTGCTGCTACCTATCCTGAGGTATGGCGGCGCGCTTTGCCCGACACCTTGGTCTGGCGCGAAGAGCTGGCTTTTAACGAGCCGTTGGTGGAAACCTATTTCCGTCACCCTGCCTACGACGACTACCCGGTGGTAGGTGTCAACTGGATACAGGCCAATGAGTATGCCAAATGGCGTACCGACCGCGTGAATGAAATGATCCTGATCGAAAAGGGCATCATTGATCCCACCCCCGATCAGAAAAACGAAAATAACTTTAACACAGAAGCCTATCTGGCAGGCCAGTACGAACCCAGCGTTCGCAAAAACCTGAAAGACATCCGCACCGGAGGCGAACGCCGGGTGCAGTTTGAAGACGGCATTCTGTTGCCCGAATATCGCCTGCCCACCGAAGCCGAATGGGAATATGCTGCCCTGTCGCTCCTCGGCAATCAGGCCACCAGCAATGACGAGGTGATCACCGACCGTCGTATTTATCCGTGGAACGGCAACACCGTGCGCTATCAAAAGCGCAACAAATACCAGGGTCACCTGCTTGCCAACTTCAAGCGCAGTGGCGGTGACTATGGCGGCATGGCCGGTGCCCTCAATGACAAAGCTTTCACGCCTTCCCGGGTGCGCGACAACATGCCCAACGATTACGGCCTGTACAACATGGCCGGCAACGTGAACGAATGGACTGCGGACATTTACCGTCCGATGACCAGCTCCGACCTGGCCGACAACGAAAATCAGGAACTGAACCCTTATCGCGGTAACAAGTTCATGCACAAGAAATTGGACCCCGAAACGGGCCATCCCTCTGCAAAAGACAGCTTAGGCCGCCTGAACTACGAACTGGCGGATACTACCGCTACCGCTTTGCGTGACAACTATAAGCGTCCTGAAGTATATAACTTCCTTGATGGTGACAAAGAGTCTCTGGCGGAATACCGCTATGGCGTAAGCACCCTCATCAGCGACAATGCCCGCGTTATTAAGGGCGGCTCCTGGGCCGACCGTGCCTTCTGGCTCTCGCCGGGTGCCCGCCGCTATTTGCAGGAAACCCAGGCCAGCAAATCCGTTGGTTTCCGTTGTGCCATGACCCGTACCGGCAGCCCTGTGTTCGACGATGAGGCCGGCAGTGGCAACGTGTTCAAGACAAAGAAAAAAGGCGTAAAACGCAAGTTTAAATAAACCCGGCCTGTCCCTTTAGGGCATGTGCTGTTTGTCAACGGGCGACGGTAATCGGGAGATTGCTGTCGCCCGTTGTTGTTTTGTCGGGTCTTGTTTTCTCAGGTAAGCAAAAATGTCTTTCCTCCATTCCATTTTTTCGCGTGTTCGCGCTTTTGTACAGCGTCGGCCCCTGTTCAGTGCTGCGTTGGCGGTGCTTTTTGGGGTGTGGCTGCTGTGTCTGCCCCGGCCCTTGTTCCGTGAGCCGCTGTCGGTGGTGCTTGAAGATCGCACCGGTACGCTCTTGGGTGCCCGCATTGCCACCGATGGTCAGTGGCGTTTTCCGGAGACCGAAAGCGTACCCGAAAAATACCGCATCGCCCTGATTGCTTTTGAAGACCGACGCTTTTTCTGGCATCCCGGTGTAGATCCGGTGGGGCTTGGCCGGGCTATGTGGCAAAACCTGCGCCGGAGAAAAATTGTAAGCGGCGGCAGCACCCTGAGCATGCAGGTCATTCGCATGGCCCGGGGCAATCCGGATCGGACATTTTGGGAAAAATGGGTGGAACTCTGGATGGCCACCCGCTTAGAGGCTGGGTGTTCCAAAAAGCGCATCCTGGCCCTGTATGCTGCTCATGCGCCTTTTGGCGGCAACGTGGTGGGGCTGGAAGCCGCTGCCTGGCGCTATTATGGCAAAAAGCCCGATCTGCTGAGCTGGGCAGAGGCGGCCACTCTGGCCGTATTGCCCAATAGTCCGGCCCTCATTCACCCGGGCCGCAACAGAGAGGCGCTTTTGCAAAAAAGAAACCGCCTGCTGGCTTATTTACAGAAAGAGGGCCACCTCAGCGCCGAAGATTGCGCTTTGGCACAGGCCGAAACCCTGCCCGAAGCGCCCCTGCCGTTGCCCCAGCGGGCACCCCATCTGTTGGATCGGCTCTATGCACAAAGCCGGGGTCAGGTCTCCCGTTTTGCCACCACTGTAGATGCTGCTTTGCAGGAACGCATCACCGAATTGCTGGCCCGCCGACAGGAACAGTACCGGGGCAACAGCATACATAACCTCGCTGCTGTGGTGTTGGATGTGCCAACAGGCGAAGTGCTGGCCTATGTAGGCAACATAGTGGGAGCAGGGCGCGAACACGGCGAGTCGGTAGATATACTGGCTGCCCCGCGCAGTACCGGCAGCATTCTGAAGCCTTACTTGTATGCCCTGGCTTTGGAGAGCGGCGACATCCTGCCCCGCAGCCTTCTGACCGATGTGCCGACCCAGTTGGGCGACTATAAACCGGAGAATTACTACGAGACTTACGACGGCGCAGTGGCGGCCCGGCGGGCCTTAATACGCTCGCTCAATGTGCCTTTTGTACTCCTGCTCAAACAGTACGGCTTGGAAAAATTTCATTTCAACCTGCGCCGATTAGGGCTGACAACGCTGCACAAACCGCCCCAACACTATGGACTGTCGCTGATACTCGGCGGGGCAGAGGCCAACCTGCTTGACATTACCAACGTTTACGCCGGCATGGGACGCACCCTCGGCTTTTTCTATGACCGCAATGGCCGCTACGACCCAGGGGATTTTCACCCCCCTGTTTTTCTGAGACCCGCCCATCCTGCCCCCCCAAAGGCCCCCAACCTTCAAAAAACCACCGATCTGCTCAGTGCAGGTGCCATCTATTACACGTTTGATGCCATGCAGGAAGTGGAGCGGCCGGTCAGCGCCGGAGAATGGGAGGTGTTTCGCACGGGGCGACGCGTCGCTTGGAAGACGGGGACGAGTTTTGGCTTCCGCGATGCCTGGGCAGCGGGGGTCACGCCGCGCTATGCGGTCGGCGTATGGGTGGGCAATGCCGACGGAGAAGGCAGACCGGGCCTGATCGGCGTGGATATGGCGGCTCCGGTCCTGTTTGAAATTTTCCAACTATTGCCCAACGACGGGCGCTGGTTCGACCCTCCCTACGACGATATGGAGCAGGCACCCGTATGCAGAGAAAGCGGGTGTCGGGCGGGGCCTTATTGTCCGGTGGATACCAACTGGCTACCCCGTAATGGCCTGCGGGCAGCGGCTTGCTCCTGTCACCAGTTATTGCACTTAGACCCATCGGGCAAATGGCAGGTCAGCAGCGAATGTGCGGCTCCTTCGGAAATGCAGCATCGCCCGTGGTTTGTTCTGGAGCCTTTACAGGAGTTTTATTATCGGAGCAAAAATCCGGCTTACCTTTCGCCTCCGCCTTTTCGACCGGATTGTCTGCAAAGCAGCCACATTGTAGGTGCGGTTCCCATGCAGTTAATTTATCCGAAACACCCGGCCCGTATTTATGTGCCGGTGGACTTGGACGGAAAGCCGGGGAAAACGGTTTTTCAGGTGGCACACCGCAACCCGGAAATGCCTGTTTTCTGGCATTTAGACGATCAGTATCTGGCTACGACCACGACTTTTCATCAATTGGCTTTACAACCGCCACCGGGGCCGCATACGCTCACTTTGGTAGATCGGGACGGACACCGATTGGTACAGGCTTTTGAAATTATAGGGAAAAAGTAAAGCATGGCTGTCGTCATGGAGGCTGCGCCTCTTAAACAGGCGGATAGAAATAAACCGTATAAAAAAAGTCATGGCTGCAAAATCAAAAATCCCCGTACTTTTGCCGCCCCCTGCGAAGTTACACTCCTCACTCATCACTCATTACTGCTTATTTCATGTTTTTTGCCCGTTTTTTGTCTTGGATTGGCCACCCCTTGTTGCTGCTCACCTATGGTTTGATCCTGCTGCTGTGTGCGAATCCGTATGCTTTCGGGGTGAACAGCATTTTTGAAAAGCGGGCGGTTGTGTTGCTCCTGTCGGTTTTTTTCACTACTTTTTTATTGCCCGGTGTGGGGGTGGCTCTGATGAAGATGTTGGGCCTGATCAAAAGCTTTGAAATGGAAGATGCCAAAGATCGCATTGGTCCATATATTGTTACGGGTATTTTTTATCTGTGGCTTTTTAAAAACCTGTGGTCGGGGGGGGGCGCGCCCTGGCTATACGTAGTATTTACCCTCGGTGCTGCACTGGGGCTGTTTCTTGCTTTTTTTATCAATAATTTTACGAAAATCAGTGCCCATGCCACTGGCGTAGCGGGGTTCGCCACCTTAGCCTTGCTTGCAGCCTTCGAGTGGTCAGGCACCTATATAACGCTGCCATTGTTTGGCGGTTCCTTACAGGTGTCTTTGTGGGCGGTAGCGGTGTTGTGCATCGTGTTTGCGGGCCTGGTGGGAACAGCGCGGCTGGCACTGGGCGCACACACGCAATTGGATGTCTGGCGGGGTTATATGGCGGGGGCAGGGTCTGTGCTGTGTGCCTATATTATATTATAAGAACACACACGCAACAGGGCTTTTCTCATCGAAATGTTAAAAAAGTAGTATTTTCCTGCTCATATATACTAAAAAGCCCTGAAACGAGCGTTTAAACAGTGATCTTTTAAAAAAAGCGCAATGAAGAGAATCTGCAATCTTGTTCTACCTTAATCCTTGATCCTTGAACAACATGTCATATTTAGTATCTTCGCATCCTGTGTCTGTAAGTACGCGCTACGTGTTCGCTGACACCGTGCGTCGCAACCGTTCTCTCATGGGGGCCTGTTTATTGTTGATGGCTATTCCGGCTTTGCTGATTGTGGGGGTGGGGGCTTTTTTGCATACCATCGTCAAAAGGGTCTTTTTTACTTCATAGAAAAATAAAAGTCTGGTCGGTTTTTTATTGATTTACAGACTTGCTGCCTTACCTTTGCGGCATAAATGGTTATTTATGCCCACTTTGCAGCCATTTATTGCATGCAGAAGTGTTGTATGCAAAAGGGCTAAAAAATAATGATGCATATTACAGTGATTGGCGGCGGGTCTATGGGCAACGGGATTGCCCACGTGTTCGCCCAATTCGGCCACTCCGTGATTTTGGTGGACGTTCAGCAGCCTATTTTAGAGAAAGCACTCGCTACTATTCAAAATAATTTAGACCGACAGGTCAAAAAGGGCGCTTTGACGGAAGCAGATAAGCTGAGTACCCTGAGCAGGCTGACCACCACGACCGATCTGGCAGCCGGTGTCTCAAAAGCAGACGTGGTAGTGGAGGCCGCTACCGAAAACGTGGCGCTTAAACTGAAAATCTTTCAGGATATAGATGTCGCAGCGCCTGCACAGGCCATTTTGGCTACCAATACTTCCAGCATCAGTATTACCCAAATTGCTGCTGCCACCAAGCGCCCCGACCGCGTAATTGGTATGCACTTTATGAACCCCGTGCCGGTAATGAAGCTGGTAGAGGTCATTCGCGGCTATGCCACCTCCGATGAGGTGACGCAACAGGTTATGCAGTTGTCGCGCGATCTGCAAAAAGTGCCGGTGGAAGTACGCGACTACCCGGGATTTGTGGCCAACCGCATTCTGATGCCGATGATCAACGAGGCCATTTATACCCTCTACGAGCGGGTGAGCGACGTGGAGGGCATTGACACCGTCATGAAATTGGGCATGGCCCACCCGATGGGGCCGCTTCAATTGGCCGATTTTATCGGGCTGGACGTGTGTCTGGCTATTTTGCGGGTACTCCATGAAGGGTTCGGCAATCCCAAATATGCCCCCTGCCCGCTTTTGGTCAACATGGTGACCGCCGGGAAATTGGGTGTGAAAAGCGGCGAAGGCTTTTATGTTTATACACCCGGTTCTAAGGATTTAATTCCGTCGCCGCGCCTGTAGAAATGTCCCGCGCTAAATGCGTGGGCATTTTCCCCCTGAATTTTTCCGGCTATGCAAAAGCGTTCCTCTCTCGTTGTTCTTCCTGTGCTGCGGCTTTTAGCATTGGGCTTGTTGATAGCCCTTTGGATACTTCCGCTGTATTTTTATCATCGGCTGCCCGATCAGGTTCCTGTACATTTTAACCTGGGCGGGGACGCAGATCGCTGGGGCAACCGGACGATGTTGTGGCTGCTGCCCATCCTTGGCACCCTGATTTATGGGGTGTTGGGATGGCTTTCTACCCGGCCTGAGCAGCTGAATTATTTGCAAAAAATTACGCCCGAAAACGCCGCCCGCCAATACGCGCAGGGCATTTGGGTGTTGCAAATGGTGCGTTTTCTGGCACTGACAGTGTTCGTTTTTGTGATGGTTAATACGCTGCGCATTGCCTTGGGACATCCGCCTTTTTTGCAGGGTAATGGCTGGGGACTGGCTGTTTTACTGGCTTTTTTAGGCTTTAACTGCTATGCACTGTATCGGATGGGAAAGAAGGAGGTTTGAATGTAATATATGATTTTAGATTTTAGATTTTTTTATTCAAGATTTAATAATCAAAAATCGTAAATCAAAAATCGTAAATCAAAAATCGTAAATCAAAAATCATAAATTATAAATTTAATTAATTATAAAATAAAATTAAATGCGTTTGATTTTGATTTTGTTGGCTGCGCTCAACTTTACACATATTCTGGATTTTATGATCCTGATGCCGCTGGGCAATTACCTGATGCCCTATTTTGGCATTTCGCCGCAGGCATTTTCTCTTTTGGTTTCTGCTTATACCATTAGTGCGGCCATTTCGGGCTTCGGGGCTGCTTTTTTTGTAGATCGTTACGACCGGAAAAAGGTGTTGCTCCTAGCCTATACGGGTTTTTTATTGGGTACAGTGGCTTGTGGCCTGGCTCCTGTCTATGAGGCCCTGCTGGCTGCACGCATCGTGGCAGGATTGTTTGGCGGCATGATTGGTGCTCAGGTATTGTCTATTGTGGCGGATACCATCCCATACGAACGCAGGGGAGCTGCCATGGGGGTCGTGATGTCGGCTTTTGCGATTGCTTCCACTTTTGGAGTGCCGTTTGCGCTGTATTTGTCCAATTTGCTGTCGTGGCATGCACCTTTCTTCTTTGTGGCCAGTGTGGGGGCCTTGTTGCTGCCTTTGCTGATGCGCTATCTGCCTTCTGTGACGAAGCACTTGGAGCAGTCGGAAGTGCCGCGCTCGAGGATGACCATTATTCAGGATGTACTTTCTAATAAAGATCAGTATAATGCATTGATTTTCAGTGGATTAATTATGTTTGGACACTTTGTGATTATCCCTTTTATCAATCCTTATATGGAGTTTAACGTGGGTTTTTCGAGAACTATTACTCCACTTATCTATCTGACCGGTGGGGTATGTTCTTTTTTGGCTTCCAACATTCTCGGCAGGGTAGCGGACCGATATGGCAAACTAAACGTGTTCATCTGGTGTACGTTGGGTGCCCTGCCCCTGATACTGACCATTACCCATTTGCCCCCTTTACAATGGTATGGGCCGGTGTTGGTACTGTTTGGAGTCTGGTTCATTATGGCCACTGGCCGGGGAGTGGCTGCGGGTGCTTTGATCAGTCAGGTGGTGGTGCCTGCGCAAAGAGGCAGTTTTCAGAGTTTCAACAGCAGCGTGCAGCAGTTGGGTACAGGGCTGGCATCGCTGCTGGCAGGCTTTATTGTCTCGAAGGATGCCGGGACGGGCAGACTGGTACACTTTAATGCAGCAGGTTATATCAGCGTGGCGGCACTGGCCATTTGTGTATGGTTGAGTCGCCGGATTTTTAAAAAAGCATAAATTGAAACACAACAACTAAAAACGACGGATTCCGGGAATTTGAAATAACAACATGGTTGATTTTACACGTAAGGTTTTGCCAAACGGGTTGCGGGTGCTGGTACACGAAGACAAAAATACCCCTTTGGTAGCAGTGAATATGGCTTATTATGTGGGTTCGCGCGACGAGCATCCTGAAAAGACGGGTTTTGCCCACCTTTTTGAACATTTGATGTTTGCGGGCAGCAAAAATGTACCCGACTTCGACGGCCCCCTTCAAAATGCAGGCGGAGAGAATAATGCCTACACCACCAACGATTATACTACTTTTTATGAAATATTGCCTGCTGAAAATATTGAAACGGCGCTGTGGTTAGAAAGTGACCGCATGGCCGCCCTGCATATTTCGCAAAAGGCCCTCGGCATTCAGCAAAAGGTAGTGGTAGAGGAATTTAAGGAGACCTGCCTGAATGAGCCTTATGGCGATTCGTGGCACCACCTTTCCGATATGATGTACCACACCCACCCGTACCGCTGGCCGGTGATTGGCTTAGTGCCGGAACATGTGGAAAATGCCACACTGAAAGATGTGCGCTCCTTTTATCGGCAATGGTACACCCCTGCCAATGCCGTATTGTCCATTGCAGGCCACGTGGACACCGGAGAGGCGCTGCGGCTGGCAGAAAAATGGTTTTCGGACATTCCCTCCGGCCCTTCTGTGGAGCGCTCCCTTCCCGTGGAGCCGCCCCAAAAAACGAAGCAATACCGCGCTGTCCATGCCAATGTGCCTGCGGCGGCGGTGTATCTGGCTTTTCGGATGCCTGCCCGCTTAGACCCCGCCTTTTATACCATAGATTTGCTGACTGATATTTTGGCAGAAGGCCACTCTTCGCGTCTGTATAGGCGTTTGTTGAAAGAAAAGGCCCTTTTTTCCCAAATAGATGCCTATATCACGGCCAACCTCGATCCGGGTCTTTTTATCATAGAGGGCCGTCCGGCTGAAGGCGTGTCGAACGAGGCCGCTTTGGACGCAATATGGGCGGAATTGCGATTGCTACAAACGGAAATGGTGTCAGAGAGGGAATTGAAAAAAATTCAGAACAAATATGAGAGTACATTGGTTTATTCGGAAATGAGCATTCTGAACAAAGCCCAAAACTTAGGCTTTTACGAGATGCTGGGCCGCGCCGAATGGATGAACGAGGAAACTGCTGTGTATATGGCCGTGCAACCCGCCGATATTCAGGCGGCTGCCCTTGCGCTTTTTCAGCCCGACCAGTCCGGCACCCTGCTCTATTTGCCCCAACCGCCTGTCGCAGACCAACAATTCGACACTCAACTATAAAAAAATGTATCAGGCAGAATCCACCTCTTTTGGCCCTTACACCCGCTATCGTTTGTTCAACCCCGCCACAGGCAATGGGTTCAGCATTGTGCCTGACAAAGGGGCCAATGTCCTCAGTATTCAGTTTGCAGGCAGGGAAATTTTGGATGGCCACGCTACCCCGGAAGCCTTGGAGGAGGGGAAGTGGGGCAAAAGTACGGTGTTGTTTCCATTTCCCAACCGCCTGCGCGACGGGCGTTACACCTGGTTGGGCCATGAATATCATTTTCCCCTGAACAATGCGGCCACGGGCAACGCCATCCACGGATTTGCCCGCGACCACGCTTTTACAGTGGATAAAATAGAGTTGTTGCCCGATGCGGCCACTTTTACCTGCGACCTGCACAGCACGGGCCACCCGACGGGCTATCCCTTTCGTTTTGTGCTGCAACTGAAATTCACCATTACCGATCGGCAATTGTTCACCTTAGAAGTGGCCTGCCGCAACCTGCACGACCATGCGATTCCGGTAGGTTTCGGTTGGCATCCCTATTTTCGCCTTGCTGACCGTGCAGATGTCCATTTTTTGCAGCTGCCTCCGGCCCGACGGGTCGAAATTGACGACCGCATGATTCCCACCGGAGCAGATACGGCCTATGCGGTTTTTGGAGAAAAAAAGCAGGTGGAAGATACCTTCTTAGACACCTGCTTTCGGGCGACAGGTAAGGGCAATTATCACCTCCGCCTGTCCGGTACCGATCAAAAAACCCTGCGTGTCACCAGCACGGCAGCGCATTGTCCTTTTTTCCAGGTTTTTACACCCCCGCATCGCCAAAGCATTGCTTTAGAACCCATGAGCTGTAATGTCAATGCCTTCAACAGCGGAGACGGTCTGGTAGCCTTGCAGCCGCACAAAACCTGGAAGATCGCCATGGAAGTAGCGCTTTTCGACTAAGATGGACGCACGTCCCGACAAGCTCCATTCTTGCTTGCACTACCTCGCTCCTTCCTGTTTCAAAGAAATCAGATTGGCAAAAAGCCGGAACGCACCCGGAACCCCCGCGGGCAATTCTCTGAAAAAGGACAGACTGGTGTAAGCATAATAGCCCTTTCCATAGGGAGCAATCAAAATAGCACCGTCCGCAGGTTTTTCTTCGGGATCGTTGCAGGAAATCGGAGCCTGAAAGGCAGCATCCCATTCCGTCGGAAAATACAAGCCCCGCTCCTGCACCCAACCGTCGAAATCGCGGGCAGAAAGTTTATTGGGCGTATTGAGAATCGGGTGGTCGGGCAGGTTGAAGCGCACCGGGCTATTCTCATCGGTCACCCGCACACGGCCCAATTTCATGGGGAAGGGAGACAACTTATCCAGAACCAATTCAAAGTTGTTGTTGTATTGCAACAGGAGCATACCCCCGTTTTGCGCATACTCCAACAATTTTTCGTGCTGAAATTTGAGTCCGTTCTTCGTATTATAAGCACGAACGCCCACCACAACGGCATCAAACGACGCAAGGCGGTCGGTCGTAAAATCTTTGTCTTCCAGAAGTGTCACATTACAGCCCATTTGGCGCAGGGCAGCGGGAATGTCGTCGCCTGCACCCATCAGATACCCCACGTTTTTGGCAGTCACCTGCATGTCAATGCGCGAAGCTTTAACGGTCGCAGGCATCAGCACACTCTGTTGCGGAATGTGGTCGTATTTAATGGTAATCAGTTCATAGTTATAAGTGCGATCGCCTACGTGGGCCACCGCGCTCAAGGCCCCTTCGGAGACCGTACCGCCGGGCGTTACATGAAATACCAGCGTCTTCTCCTCGCCCCTTCTTTTAAAAAATACATTCTGGCTGCCCTCTGCTACTGTCCAACCCGCCGGACATTGTATTTGCACAGCAGCCTCGGCAGAGTCGCGTCCGGCCTTGACCTGTACCGTTACCGCCTTGCTTTGAGTACCGGTGAACAGGTAGGCCGATTCGGAAAAAGACAAATAGACTGGCGGCAATATTTCAAAAGGCCGCCAAACTTCTCCAATGGCAGATTCCTCCACCTTCCACGCCACTTCGCTCTCGTACTCGAAGGGGACACCCTGCACCTGTACAGTCCAACGCACTTTCACCAAGCGCGGGGTTTCTGCTTTGCCCCGCATCCGCTGCTCCTCTACAGTGTACATACCATTGGTATAGGGCGACAAAAGCCAGTAGGGAGCCGAAAAAGCGGCATTGTCGGGAATGCGCACCACTTTGTCGTACGTAAAGGGCTTGTTCATTGCCAAGGGCAAGGACAGGGTGGTGTCAAAAAAAGCAGGCTCTATTGCCATGCGGGTCAAGACCACAGGAACGGGGGTGCGGTTGGTTGCTTCCACCGAAAGTTTCACTTTTTCGCCCGGTGCCACGATGGGTTCTTCTGCGACCGCTTCTATGTACAGCCCCAGACAGTGGCGGATCACCTCTTTGATATCGCGGGACTTCACGCGTTTCCAGTGTCCGTCGGGCAGGGCGGCGATCAAAGCAGATGCCTTGAGCAGGTCAGGGACAGAGGCAGCCGGATTGTCGGGACGGAAAGCGCGGTCAATTTTGGCCATTAGTTTGCCAATTTTTTCCCCTCCTGCCACGCGTGTCCACGTGGTATTGATGCCTTCAAATAAATCATCGCCTTTGGGTTTGTCGCCTTTCACCAAGTCAAAATAATCCCTGCTTTCGCCGCGCACGCTCATGGCACCAAAGCCCTGACACCGGTGCATGGAACGCGCCTCTGCCGATACTTCGTTGTTGCTTTTTCCTTTCAGGGGCAAAAACACGCCGAGATCTACAGCCGTCATGTTGCTTTTATCTGCTTTTTCAAATTTATCGCGTCCGCCATAAAACCACCACGAAGTATTAAAAAAATTGCGGCGCGGTTGCCACGGTTGTACATATTGCAATTGTTCGGGATAGGCATCCGGACGGCCCGCCAAGTCGAAGGCTTCCACGCTCAACATCGCAGAAGACGTATGGTGGCCATGCGTATCTGCTTTTTTGTGGTAAAAGCGATTGACTACCACGTCTGGCTGGGTTTCCCGAATGGCCCAGACCACATCCGACAAAACAGCGTCTTTTTGCCAGATCCGCAACGTTTCGTCGGGGGTTTTGGAAAATCCGAAATCGTTGGCGCGGCTGAAGCGCTGCTTGCCGCCGTCTATGGAACGCGCCATCAGCAGTTCCTGAGTGCGCAACACGCCGAGCAATTCACGAATTTCCGGCCCAATCAGGTTCTGCCCGCCGTCTCCTCTTGTAAGCGACAAATAGGTCACATCAAACAGGCGGTGGTTGGCACAATAGCTGATGAAGCGCTGGTTTTCGTCGTCGGGATGAGCAGCTACATACAAAGCCGAACCCAGTACGTTTAGTTTTTTAATGGCCTGATGGATGTCAGCGCCCGAAGGTTTAGCAGGTTTTTGTGCAAACCCGAAAGCGGATAGCAACAGGCAGCACACAAAGCCTGAAAATTTGTAGTACATCGTGAATGGTAGTTTTTGTTGCTGAAACAGCACGCAAAGGTACGTCCCCCATACTCAAAAAAAAAGTTCTGCCCCTTTGCAAAAAACAAAAGGACAGAACTTTTTTAAAAAGGTTGAGATATGAACACAAAGCACAAAAGGAATACAATATGAGTCTCATCACTCATCACTCATCCCTCATATCTACCTCAACACGGTCACATCTCCCTTATACAACACCGTTTCTCCGTCTATGAACTCAATTTCGGCATAATAGACATAGACACCGTTGCCGACTTCCCTGCCACCTATTTTACCATTCCAGCCAGAGTCAGGATCGTTGGGCAGGAAGTTGCTGGCCTCATGCAGTGCATTGCCCCAGCGGTCAAACACCATGAAAGACTTGATGTTTTTTACGTCGTCATAACGGCCATTCGTTTGTATAAAGAAGTTGTTGTTCTTCGTAGAGCCGGGCGCAAATATCTCCGGGATGAAAATATGACGAGTCTTGTCCACCAATACCCGTCTTTCATCTGAGGCCCTGCAACCGTTGCTATCAATCACAGTTACCTGATACAACAGGCTTTTCAAAGGCATGAATTGGCCGTTGTTAATCAGAGAGTCTATACCCGCAGGGAATACCTTTGTAGTAGCCACGCGTTTCGGATCGTTGACAATATCGTCCAAAGACAGAGAAATGCTCTCTCCCAGTACAATAGAGGTATCTTTACCGAGATTAACAATCAGTTCTTCCGGCTCTTTTATATCGAATGTGGTACTAAAAGTACACCCATTGGCATCTTCCACCTCTAAAGTATAAGTACCGGCTGACAAATTGGTGTAAATCACTTTATTAGAGAACGGACTGCCATTCAAACTAAACAGAATTGGAGCAGTGCCGCCTTTAACAGAGTCTATTATGATAGCACCATTTTTGGCACCAAAGCAACTGATGTCGCGGTTATTCAGTCCCAAGCCCGAAGGCGTTGCCGGATCGGCATCTACCTGCGCTGTGCGGACGGTTGTGCAGCCATTTTGGGTATTCGTAACAGTTACCTGATAATCGCCGGCAGCGCTGACGCGCACAATGGCCGCCTGTCCGCCGCTTACGATGTTGCCGCCGCCCCAGACAAAGGAGTAAACGCCCGCACTACCTGTGCTGGCCGTAATGTCCACTTCCGTAACCGTGCAGGTCAGAATAGCAGGCTCGCTCAATGTAACCACCGGCGGTGTCTGGTCGGCTTTGATTTCTACCGAAGTAGAAACTTTGCAACGGTTGCTCAACGAAGTGGCCTCTACCGTGTAGTTGCCCGGCGCGTTGGCGGTCGGGTTAGCCAGAGCAGAAGTGAAGCCGTTGGGACCTGTCCAATTCCAGTCCACATTGGTATTGGAAGTTGCAGACAGGGTCAAAGAAGGAACTGCACAAGTAACTATACCCCCTTTCGCAGAAATCACCGGTGCATTTTGGTCGGGTGCAACCTGTACGGTGCGCGACGTGGTACAACCGTTGTTGAGGGCTGTGACCACTACGGTGTAAGTACCGATGGCTGTTACAACCGGTGCAGCCTGAGTCGAACTGAAAGTGCCGGGGCCGGTCCAGGCATAACGCACACCCGAAGTGGTAGAGGCTGCGGTGACTACCCCTGAATTGGTTGCACAGGTAATGGTATCACCTTGTACGCTCAAATTCGGATTTTCGATATTCTGCGGCACCGTGATGGAGAACTCGGAAGTACAACCGTTCGGGCCTTTGGCCACTACCCGGTAAACACCTGCCTGTGCGGTGGTGGGGTCTTCCAGAGTAGAAGTAATCGGACCGGTCCACTGGAAGGTTGCGCCTGCCGTGTTGGTGGTTGCATCTAAAGTAACCGTCTTGCGGGTACAGGTCAGGGTATCTGTCTTGGCCGTCAAAACCGGTTTAGTCGGGTCTTCAGTCACCACTGCCGTAGCGCTGGCACTGCATCCATTGATCGGGTTGGTCACTATAACGGTGTAAGTACCTGCCGTTTTGACATCGCTCGGATTGGGAAGCGTGGAGGAATAGGCACCTCCGGGACCGCTCCAGGCATACGTAACGCCCTGTGTGGCAGATGTTACGCTGATGGTCGTGGTGGGAAAGTTACAATCCAATTTGCCCCCGGTGGTTTTCAAATCCTGAGGTGGCACAATGTCCTGTAATACGGTCGCGGTAGGCGCAGATTTACAGCCGTTTTGAGATACAGCCGTAAAGGTGTAAACCCCTGGTACAGTAGCGCGCAATGTGTCGCTGCTGGAAACAGTAGCACCGCTGGCATTTGTCCATATAGTGGTACTCACGGGCGAAACAGGTGCATTCACAGTTGCTTTCAACAACAAACTTCCCACTGCACAGGTCAGTGTGCCTTCGCCGGACAAAGTCACAATAGGAGACGACAAATTGGGATTTACAATCGCTGTGGCGGTGTCAGTGCAGGCATTGGCACCTTTGACCGTCAGGGTATAGGTACCCGGCTGGGTCACCGTGGGAGTAGCGCCCTGGAAAGTCGTCTGATTCGGACCGGCCCAGGAATACGTTACGTTTGGAGTAGTGGAAGCACCTGTGATAACCGTCTGGCTGGAAGTACAATTGATAACACCACCGGTTGCCGTGGCATTCGGAGCCTGAATATCCTGCGTAATCACCACGGTATCGCGCGAAATACAGCTGTTCGGAGCGGTTACGACCAAAATATAAGAACCCGGCCGTGTGGTTTTACTGTTTTGTTTCGGATCGTTCAGACCCGGGCCATTCCACACATACGAAACGCCTGTGGTGGTGGAAGCACCTGTTAACTGCGCCTCCAAATCGTCACAATCCAATTGGGCAAGCGAAGATGTGGCCGTAGCGCCCGGCGGGTTCACATTTTGTGCAATGATGGCCGTTTTGGCCGTGGTACAGCCGTTGGCACCCGTCACTGTTACGGTATAAGTACCCGGAACAGTCAGATCAAGCGGATTCTGACTGTTGGATTTATAGGTGCCAGGGCCGCTCCATGCGTAGGTTACATTGGTAGTGGTTGAATTGGAAGCCAGATTGACTGCCAATTTCAGACAGGTCAATGTATCGCCTTTGGTGGTTACACCGCGCGGAGCCAGGGTGTCCTGTTTTACTTCTATCTGTCTGGAACTGGTACAGCCATTGGCCGGGCGTACAGTCAGCGTATAGAGGCCCGGACGGGTAATATCCGCAGGGTCTTCTACAGAGGAAGTATAAGAAGGGCCGCTCCAAGTAGTGGATACTACCGGCGAGGCACTGTTCACAGTCGCATTGATACCTACAGTCTGGTCCGTGCAGGTCAAAATTTTATCCGGTGTGCCGATAATCACCGCCCGCACAGAGTCTATCAGTACGGATACGGTGGCCACTGTGGTACAACCATTGAAGCCAGTGACAGTAACCGCATAACTGCCCGCAGCAGACACACTGGGATTGGCAGTCGTGTTGGTCAGTGTACCTGTCGGGCCGCTCCATGCGTAACGCGGGCCGGGAGCGGTCGTTGTTACAGAAATGGGTACGTTCGGGCGGTTGCAACTCAGGGTATCCCCTTTCATGACAGCATCCGGCTTTTCTATGTTCTGTACGACTTCAACAATTTGAGTGCCGGTACAACCATTTACATTGGCTGTTACTGTTACTGTGTAGGTGCCGGGTGTAGTGACATTCGTAGGATTTTGCAGGATGGAGCTGAAGCCAGGCCCTTCCCATTTGTACGTTGCCGTCAGACTCGAACTTGCATTGATACCTACGGCCGTCTTTTTGCACGTCAGCGTATCGGGCGAAGCCGCAGAAGCCACAGGGGCGTTTTTATCTGCCAGCAATTCCGTAGTGGTCTGCGAAGTGCAGCCGTTTTTGTTGGAAGTCACGATCAATGTATAAGTACCTGCTTCTGTCACCAATGGCTCCTGTACATTAAAGGTCAGGCCGGTAGGTCCGGTCCAAGCCCAGGTGACATCAGTAGCGGGCAAGGGCGAAGCACCTTTCAGGGTGAAAGAAGGATTGGCGCATGTCAACGTGCCTGCGGTGGCTGTGGCACCCGGCGCGTTGATATCCTGTGTGACGACGACGCTGGTGGTTACCTGACAACCGTTGGAGGAAGTAACTTTTACCGTATATGTGCCAGGTTGGGTCACCGAAATATCTTCTGTGGAAAAGGTAGAGCCGGTAGAGCTGCTCCAGGAAAGTCCGGTCTGGGTAATGCTGGAAGGCAGTGTTATATTGATATTAATGGCTGACGCAGTATCTTTACATGTCAGCACAGCCGGAGTCTCTGTCTGAATATCGGGGATATTAACGTCCTTGTTGACTGTAGTTTCTGCGGTTTGCGTACATCCGTTGGGTGCTTTGGCAGTGACCGTATAAGTACCATTTTGGGTAACCTGTGGGTTTTGCAAGGCAGAGGTAAAGCCCGCCACGGAGCTGGCCCACGAGTAAGTAACCCCGGTAGTGGTGGAAGTAGCGGCAATAGATGGTGTCGGATCGGCGCAGGTAATCAACGCTCCTGTGGCATTTACGTCCGGTTTGACAATATCCTGCGTTACGACTTGCGTATCGCGCGAGATGCAACCATTCGGAGCCGTTACTTTTATAACATACCTGCCCGGAGCTGTCACATTCAGGGCTGGCTGTGTGCCAGCAGGGGTGCCAGCGGGATCTGACCATTCATACGTTACCCCGGTGGTGGTCGAAGCGGCAGTCAGTATAATGGCTGGTACATTACAATCCAAATCATCTGACTTGGTGCTGCTGATGTTGGGAGCATTGATATTTGCATTTACAGTAGCGGTGGTGCTGGCCGTACATCCGTTGGGAGCGGTCACCACTAAGGTATAAATACCCGGATTGCTCACCTGAGCACTTTGCTGGGCAGCACTGAAGTTGTTACCTGTCCATGCGAAAGTAGCACCCGGAGTAGTGCTGCTTCCGGTAATACGAACAGAAGTGACAGCACAGTCCAGCGTGGCACCGGTTGCAGAGATATTGGGTGCCGCTTTATCCTCGGTTACAGCAATTACTTTTTCGCTGGTACAACCATTGGCGGAAGTAGCTACAATCGTGTAATTGCCGGGTGCAAACACCATTGGATCCTGTGCGGCAGAGTTAAAGCCGCCGCCACTTGTCCAAACCACACCTGTTACCGGCGATTGTGCATTGGTTACCGTTGCGTCTATAGTAATGGTGTCGTTGGCACAGGTAATAATGTCAGGGGTCTGGTTAGTAATGGTCGGTTTTTCCTTATTCTCAAATACTTCAGCGGTAGCCGTGCTGGTACAACCATTGGCAGCCTTTGCAGTCACTGTATAAATACCCGCAGTGGAAGCAGAAGGATTTTGTGCAGTATTGCCGGAAATACCCGTGCCTGCCCATGAATAAGTGGGGGTACCCGTGCCTGGTGTGGCAGTAATGGTTACCTGCTGTTTCGTACAGGTAAGGGTGTCGCCCGTGGCAGTCACGCCGGGAGGAGTTTTATCCAGATCTACCGGCGCAGAAGTGGTACTGGTACATCCGTTGGCATTAGAAGTAATCGTTACGCGATAAGTACCTTCCAAATTGACCACCGGATTTTGCTGGGTGGAGGTGAAGGCCGGCGTACCCGGGCCGGACCAGCTGTACGTGGAGGGTACAGAAGAAGTACTGGTAATGGTACGCGACGGGTTATCGCAGGTAAGTACAGCACCTGCTGCACTCACAGTCGGTGGAATTTTATCTTCGAGTACGGTCGCCGTGGTAGTGGAAGTACATCCATTGGCTCCGCGTACTGTCAGGACGTATGGCCCGGAAGCCGTTACGTTGTTCGGATTCTGGATATTGGAGGCAAAGCCACCAGGGCCGCTCCAGGCCCAGGAAGTCACCCCTGTAGCCGGAGAAGTACCACTAATCGTAATAGTGGCATCTTTACAGGACACCGTACCGCCTGTAGCAGTAGCGCCCGGAGGGGTTTTGTCTTCAAGCACATTGACATTGGCTTCGATTTCGCAGCCATTATTGGGATTAACGGCTTTTACTACATAAACACCTTTAAGACTCACTACCGGGGTAGTGGAAGGCAACAGCTGACCTAAAGGGTTGATCCATTGCAATTGCACCCCTGCCGGAGTTGCCGTTGCAGTCAGGGTAACCGTTGGATTGGCACAGGTGAGGGTGCCGCCATTGGCCATTACCTGGGGTGTGCCGGCATCAGCGGTTACTTCGGCCATGGCGGTACTGGTGCAGCCGTTGGGGCCACGCACAGTTAGCGTATAAGTGCCGGGCAGGGAAACCACCGGATTTTGCACCGGACCGGGCGTGCCAGGACCTGCCCATGAATAAGTGACACCGGCCGTAGGCGAATTGCCTTTCAATTCTACGGAAGTGGAGGAACAGGAAACCACGCCGCCTGTGGCAGAAGCGCCCGGAGGTGTGACATCGCTGACCACAGTGGCAGAGGCGGTCGAAGTACAGGCATTCGGCCCTCGTACTGTCAGCGTATAAACACCGGCTGCATTGGCCGTCACAGTGGCTCCATTGGAAGTGACCGGCCCAGACCAGGAAAAGGTCGCACCGGAGGTGGCCGAAGTGCCTGTCAACACAATGGAAGTCGTGGCGCAGTTAATCAATCCGCCATTAGTCGAGGCATTGGGTGGCAATACATCGCCCGTTACAGTGGTAGTAGCCGTGGCGGTGCAGCCATTGGAGTTATTGCGGACGGTGACGGTATAGGTGCCGGCAGTAGTCACCGAAGGATTCTGAGCAGTGGAATTGTTGTTCCACAGGTAAGTAACGCCCGTCGCAGGAGTCGTAGTGACGTTTACGCTCGGCGTGGTACAACTAATGGTGCCTAAGGTGGAAGCGCTCGGCGTAGGCGGCGCGTTATCCAAATTGACATTTACAGTCGCTGTTGCCGTGCAATTATTTTGTGGGTTAGTCACTGTTACTGTATAGATCCCACTAATGGTTACGGTAGGATTGGGTACAGTAGTGGAAGACAAACTGGCACCTGCCCAATTGTACGTAGCTCCCGGAACGGTAGTGTTGGCCGATATGGTCACCCCGGTAGCCGTATTGGCGCAGGTCAGGGTGTTGGTGGTTGTGGTAATATCCGGCGGCGTAGTACTGCCTTTTACCTCCACCGTAGCGCTGGACGTACAGCCATTCAGCGGACTTCTGACCACCACGGTATAAATGCCTGTTATCAGGGTCGTGGGAGAAGGCTGCGTGGTCAGGGTAAAACCGGCCGGGCCTGTCCAGATATAAGACGGGTTGGCTACGTTAGTGGTGGTAGAAAGCGTAACAGGAACGCCTCCGCATCCTATTTGTCCACTTGCGGTCGGGGTATTGGCCGGGGGTAGTAAATCCGAAAGAATTTTGACAGTATCTAACTTCGTGCAGGAAGTCGTTTGCGAAGACATGGTCACGTTTAGAACATAGCTGCCCGGAGTAGTCACCACTAAAGTGTCGCCAGTGCCAAGGAGGCCGCCCGCCAAAGTACGCCAAGTTTTTACGCTTCCGGTGGCAGAAGGTGCGGAACGCAAAACGATCCGGTTATTCGCGCACGTCAGGAGTGTGGATGAGGACCGAATATCGGCCGTAGGATTTAGAATGACCATTTCGAGATTGACGATACTGTCGCAATCATATTTGAAGGTCTTACACTGGGCAGAAACGCTTGCAGGTGCGCAATACTCCGTGCCACAAATATTCAGGCAGGGTTTATCTGCACAAACGAAGCGCGGCACCGGCGGATTATTGTACGCAGGTCTGCCCCGCAGGGTAATAGTCACTACGCTGTCACATCCGGCGGGCGTGACCAATGTCTCTGTAAAAGTACCCGGATTGTTGGCATCATTGCCCCAGGGAAGCCCATAGGGGAATTCATTGAAACACACATCCACTGTGGGCAGAATAAGCGGCGGTATAGGGGCCACTGTAACGGGTTTTGTCCTCAAAGAACCTCTCCGGCAGGCATTCGTCGGTTCCACGCTGATCGCACCTCCGGAATTTCCAAAGGTAATTTCCACGTTGGTTCCTTCTGCTACCTCAAAAGTATGCGGACCGGGGCCGGGCAATCCATTAATAGTCGCATCCGGCGGAATGGTCCAAGTGTAAAACTGTGCACCCTGAGCAGGCGTAATAGTGTATTGTACGGTTGCACCCGGACATACTTTGCTGGGGCCGATGATGGGGCCGGCAGGGCGAACTGTCGGGGCACGCACCGCACTGGCAGGCGAAACGCTTAGAGCGAAGTTGCATACATCACCCCCGAAGCCGTCTATAATCAGGAAATAGGTTTGTCCCTCAATCAGACCAGCTGTAATGGAGATGGGGGTGTTGCCCTGGCCTGTGCCGCCGCCGTCGCAGGCCAGAAAGCCCGACGAACAGTTGGGGTAGAGCGCAATCTGTACGCCGTCGCCATTGGTACAGTTACTCGGACTAAGCGTAAATGTAACATCCACGCTGCGACCCGCAATAAAGCCGTACCATTGATCATTTTGAATGCCACTGCAAAAACCGTTGGCACCATCGGCAGCAAACCCTCCGGTACTTCCTCCGGCACCACCAAAGTCACAGTTAATACAGGCCTCATCACAGGATTCTGCTGCAACAGGTACCACGCAAATGGGGTTGTTTTGGGCCATTGCGAAATGCCCGGCAATCAGAAGGGTAAGCAGTAAATGTAGTTTTCTTACCATAATAGGTAGTTGAAAAAGGTACAAAAATTAGGTTGAGCATTCGGACTACGTCTGAATGGCCGTGTAGTAAGTGGGTGGATTGAAAAGAAAACCGTGTTTTGATTAAAACAGAAAGCGAAAACGAAATGAATTCAACAAGATGTGTTTCAACAAGATTAATTGTTGTTGGCAGACTGTGTGCATATTGCCCGCAGCCATTCCGTTATTAAATTTGGACACGCAAAGTAACGCAAACTTTTATTTTTATTCACCAATTTTTTTCTTTTTCTTTTAGTTAATATTTTTTTCCTGACACCAAATAAACGATCCCTAAATCATCAAATAAGAAAAAATAATAATATAATTATTTGTTGATGATTAAAAAACAGTTTATTAAAAATTAAAAAAAATAATAATTATTGATCCGCTTCCTAAAAAATCAGCACATTCTTTTTACAAAAATTTAACAATCTCCTATGCCTGCCCTGATTTTTTTCTGTTATTTTTGCCGCCGCCATGACTGACAAGACTTATCACACCGATATGCCTCCTCCCGCTCAACCGCCCGCAGGGGGCAACAATACCTTGTTTCCCATATTTTTGAAGCTGGATCAGCTCAACACCTTAGTAGTAGGCGGACGGCAAAAAGCCTTGGAAAGGATAACCGCCGTTCTGCGCAACAGCCCGGCAGCCAAAGTAACGTTGGTAGCGCCCGACATTTGTTCGGAGATTTACACACTGGCCCATACCTATCCGCAGGTCGTTTTGCTACAGCGCTCCTTCGATCCTGCCGACCTACAAGGCAAGCAAATGGTTATCGGAGCCACCGACGATCCTGCTCTGCATCGGGAAATAGCCGATTTGGCCCGCGCCTCGGGTATTCTGGTCAATGTAACTGACAGCCCTGCCTTATCCGATTTCTATTTGAGTGCCATTGTGCAAAAAGGGGATTTGAAGGTAGCCATTTCCTCAGATGGCCACTCTCCTACCATGGCCCAACGGCTTAAAGAAACATTGAGCGAAGCCCTGCCGGTGGAATTGGACGATCTGTTGCAAAATATGGGTGCCATCCGCTATTTGCTGGGCGGCGACTTCATGGAAAAACTGAAAATTATCAATACCATTACCACCTCTCTGGCCATTGGCGAAGAAACCCTGACATCGGTTATTCCCAACCAGAACCTCCAAAAAATTCGCGACCGACGCTGGCGGCGCATTGCCACCCTGGCGCTGGCGGCATTTGGCCTTTCCCTCATCTTCCATATTATATCCTTTTATGTCCCCATGCACACCTGGGGCGAATTTGTGGCCAGTGTTCCCGAGTCCTTCTGGATTTTTGCTGCCACCGGTTTTGTCGCCCAGTTGGCCGATGGCATGTTGGGCATGGGTTATGGCATTACCACCCAAATCTGCCTGATGAGTGCCGGAGTACCCTTAGCGGCGGTCAGCTCGAGCATTCACACAGCGGAAGTATTTTCCGCCGGAGCCTCCGGCCTGTCGCACTATCGGTTTGGCAATGTGAACAAGCGGCTGTTTAGGGGTCTGTTGTGGCCGGGGGTGGCCGGTGCCATTCTCGGCTCTGCACTTCTGGCTTGGTTGGGCGATACGTACGCCGATTACATCAAGCCGCTGCTGGCCTGTTACACCCTGCTGCTCGGCCTGCGCATTTTGTCGAGGGCATTTGTGCGCCGTACCAAGCGCAGAAAAATACGCAATTTAGGGTGGTTGGCCGCCGCAGGAGGATTTTTAGATTCTTTCGGCGGCGGTGGTTGGGGGCCTTTGGTAACCAGTACGCTGATTTCCAGCGGCAAAACGCCGCAGTATGTGATTGGCTCCGTCAGTCTTTCCGAATTTTTTATTACCTTTGCCAGTGCCATCACGTTTTTTTCCCTGATTGGCATTTCCCACTGGCCCATCATTGCCGGACTGCTGACCGGAGGGATTCTGGCTGCTCCTCTGGGCGCACGGCTGGCCGGGAAACTGCCTGCGCGGTTTATGTTTTTGGCCATCGGGATCACCATTATTTTTTGGAGTGTGCGCATTTTAGTAAAATTATTGTGAAAACCCACCCTGACTTGCTACATTTGCCGTTCCTTTGCGTCTGAATACGAAAAATAGAAATATGAGAAAATTCATTGTTGCAGTACTGGCTGCCCTTCCCTGTCTCGTTTTTGCTCAAAAAGAGCAGTACAAGGTGGCCGCCATTGGTTTTTACAACCTCGAAAACCTCTTTGACACCTTAGATAACCCGCAGATCAACGACGAGGATTTTCTGCCAACCGGCCGTCTGCTGTGGAATACAGAAAAATACATCTCCAAACAAGCCAATATGGCCAAAGTCATCAGTCAGCTGGCGACCGATCTGACCCCCGACGGCGTGGCAGTCCTCGGCGTAGCCGAAATTGAGAATCGCAAAGTGCTGGAAGACCTTTGCATGCAGGAGGCCATCAAAGGCAGACAGTATCAAATTATCCAATACGACTCGCCCGATGAGCGCGGTATAGATTGCGGGCTGCTCTATCAGCCCAAGTACTTCACTCCCGCAGGTTCCAAACCCCTGCGGGTGCTGCTGAAAGACCCCAAAACCGATAAAGAAGACTTTACCCGCGACATTCTGTACGTAGCGGGTACTTTCGACGGCGAATTGATTCACGTGATGGTGGGCCACTGGCCATCCCGCCGGGGGGGAGAAGCGGCCTCTGCCTGGGCGCGCGCCGCCGCCGCACAGGTGTGCAGAAATACCGCTGACAGCATTCGCGCCATTCAGCCCGATGCTAAAATCATTGTGATGGGCGACCTGAATGATGATCCCGACAACAAAAGCGTTACGGTGGTACTCAACTCCAAAGGCAAAAGCGAAAAAGTAGAGGCCGACGATTTTTACAATCCCTTTTACGATATTTTCAAAGAAGGCAATGGCTCCTTAGCTTACCGCGATTCCTGGAATCTCTTTGATCAGATTATGGTATCGCGGGGGTTCGTTCATAAGAAAACAGGAGGGTGGCAATTATATAAGGCGCAGGTATTTCGCCAACCCTGGATGTTCCAAACGGATGGCCAGTTCAAAGGCTACCCTTTCCGTACTTTTGTGGGTGACATTTTTATCAACGGCTATAGCGACCACTTGCCTACTTTCATTTATTTTTTGAAAAAGGAAGCACGTCCCTAAGCATCAAAGGCACCCGTTGATGATGGCGCAATACAACGGACAAACCTTTACTTCCGGAAAAGTTAGCAGGATCAAATGGCCAAAAAAGATAAAAAGCGACATGTCACCTCTCCCTCGGAGGCAGGTCAGACGGAAAAAGCGCAGCCGACCGAAACCGCAACGTCCGTCACAGTCTTGTCTGCCGCTGCGTCTCCGTGGTGGCAAAATGCCCTCTTGCTCGCAGTTGTGCTATTCGTAGCCGGGTGGTTGTATCTCCCGGCTTTGAGCAACGGATTCACAAATTACGACGACGATGTGTATGTAACTGCCAACCGCAATGTGGTGTGGCAAAGCGCTCATTTAGATACACTGCTCACCAAACAGGTGGCGGGCAACTTCCATCCCCTCACCATGTGGTCGCTGGCCCGGGATCGGGGCAGCGACGCTGCTGCGCCGCTCAATCCTGCTCCTTTTCACCGCACCAACGTGTGGCTGCACCTCCTGAATACGGCATTGGTGTTCTGGCTGGCCCTGCGTTTGCGCGCAGGTACGTGGGGGGCCGCAGCGGCTGCCCTGCTATTTGCCATCCATCCGCTGCACGTCGAGTCGGTGGCCTGGATATCGAGCCGCAAAGACGTTTTATACAGTGCTTTCTTTCTCGGCGGCCTGCTGATCGCCACAGCTGCTTTCCGACAGGGAAAGTGGTACTATTGGGCGGGGGTGTTTGTGCTGTTTTTGTTGTCGCTGTTGTCCAAACCCGCTGCCATTGTCTTTCCGCCGGCCCTCTGGCTGATTCACTGGTATGAGCAGCCCCAGGCAGCCATACAGCCGAAGCGGTTGGTGTATCTGCTGCCTTTTTTGGCCTTTTCGCTGATTTCCGTATTCATCACCTTCGCTTATCAGGAGGACATTGGTGCAGTGGATCAACAATATGGCTTTGGCAAGCGCTTTTTATTCGCTTCCTACAGCGCTGTGATTTACCTGTGGAAATGCGTTTTCCCTTTTGGCCTGTCCGCTTTTCATCCGGCCCCTTTGGCCAATGAAGCACTTTCAGGGCGTTTATATGCTGCGCCCCTCCTTGCCATTGGTTTAGCAGGCGCGACCGTATGGGCCTTCTTTAAAAAACGCTTGCTGTTTTTTGCTCTTGCTTTCTATTGGATCAGCCTGCTGCTGGTATTGGGCTTTGTCAAGTTGGGCTCGTCGCTCTATGCCGAACGTTATACGTATATGGCCTATACCGGCATTTTTATAGCGGTCGGCACCCTGTTGCAGCAGGCACTGTCGGCTCCCGCTGCGTGGAAAAAAGGCTTGGCCATCGGATTGACTGCACTTTTTGTGGCGCTGTTTGCGTGGCAGACTGCGCGTCAAATTCCCGTTTGGAAAGATGCAGAAACCCTTTGGACACAGGTGCTGCAACAATATCCCTCTGATAAAAACTACGGATCGCGGGGCTATCACTTCTACCTGACCCGACAATGGGAAAAAGCGCTTCGCGATTTTGAAAAAGCCACTGCCCTCAACCCGGCAAATGAAACTGCCCTGCAAATACAGGGGATATGCTGGCAAAAACTGAATAAATACGACGAAGCCATCCGCGTTTATGAAGACTGGCTGAAAAAATTCAAAGCCTCCGTAGCGGTCACATTTGAATTGGGCAATGCCTATATGGCTCAAAAAAACGCCCCGGCCGCCGTGGAGGCTTATACCAAAACCCTCGCCCTGCAACCCGAACATCTGGATGCCTTGAACAATCGCGCCGGTGCGTGGTTTCAGTTGAAAGAGTATGCCAAGGCAGAGGCCGATTATTCGACCGCGCTTGCCATACGACCGGATTTCATCGCGGCCCTGAACAATCGGGGGGCTGCCCGCCTCAACAGCGGCAACCGCACGGGAGCTGCCAACGATTTCAGAAAGTCACTGGCCCTGCAACCGGATCAACCCGTCATCCGGGACTATCTCAGTAAGACAAACCAATAAAAAACGTTCCGTTGAACAGTTCCATCCGACTCTTTACGTGGTTCCGTATTCCGGTGCGCCTGCACTGGACTTTCGGATTTATTTTCCTGTACGTCTATTATGAATGGGACAAACAGGGCGCACCCAACGAACAATTGCCCTGGCTTATGGGATTGGTGCTGGCCATGTTTTTCTGCGTGCTGCTCCATGAGTATGGACACGCCCTGACCGCCCGCCGATACGGCATTTCCACCCGCGATATCATCCTGACTCCCATTGGCGGCATTGCCCGTTTAGAACGCATGCCCTCCAAACCCTGGCAGGAATTTGTGGTGGCCATTGCCGGGCCATTGGTCAATGTGGGCATTGCGTTGGTGATTTACCTTGTTTTCAAAACCGCTCTTCCGGAGCAATGGGGTGCCATTCAGTCGGGGATGGAAGCCCTCAATATGGAGGACCCGGAAACGGGCGATATTATTGCCCGGTCAGCCCTGCCGCCCTATATCGAACTGCTGTATAACCTCTTTATTGTGAACATCGGTCTGACGGTCTTCAACCTGCTGCCCATTTTTCCCATGGACGGGGGGAGGGTGCTGCGGGCGCTGCTTTCCATGAAACTGGGCCGCCCGAAGTCCACCCGCATCGCCGCCCGCATCGGGCAGACCGCCGCTTTGGCAGGGGCAGTGTATGCGCTGTGGGAAGGCCATTACCAACTGCTTATTCTCTGCTTTTTTGTATTCGTGGCAGCCCGCACCGAGAACCAAATAGTGCAAATGGACGATTTTCTGCTGCGCTACCGGGTGTCGGATCTCATGCGCCCGCAATTTACGCGCTTCTATGCCAACGACTGGATTCGCACGGCCATTGAACTGCTGCAACGCAGCTTAGAGCGCCATTTTTTGGTCTTTGATCTGGACGACCGTTTGGCAGGCTTGCTGGAGGAAGACCGCATTGTGGAAGCCATGCAGAAAAATCAGCGCTCCGGCGAAATACGCAATTATATGAGCGCGGTACAAACCGTTCATCCCGATGCCCCTTTGAATCAGGCATGGCAGCTGATCCACCATCAGGGGTGCGGCATGGTGGCCGTGGTGGATGAAACGGGCCTCATCGGCGTGGTGGACGAAGCCGGGTTGAACGATTTTATCCGCATCAACCGGTAAGCGCAGGAAAAAACATATTTCGCCCGGAAGGTGGAACTTTTTTGTTGGAAGCAGGGTTTTCTTTGTTTGAATAAAACAATTTCTTCAACTGATCCAAACATCTTCCTTCTATGCGCTCTGTCAATCGCCTTAGCATTGCCTGTTTCATTCTTTTCACATTGGCTCTGCTTTTTTCCTGTAATAACGATTCCGTAACGCCCCCTGCCGCCCAACGGGGTGCTGCCACTCCCGAAGAGCTGACGCTGCGGCTCCAGGAGGCATTTGCCCAAAAAAATGCACAACTATTGGCCCCCCTATTGGCTGATACGGTCTCTGATGGCTCGCCGGACGGCGGCGCACGGTGTGGAGACGGTGGTTGTACTCCTGACTCTTTCATTTATCGGCGTACAGTAGAAACCGATCATTTATGGACCGGCTTTGATCAGGCCGTCCAATATGGTTTTCGATCAAACGGTAAAAACGTCCTGACCGCTCCCTGGTATGAGGATGAGAGACCTGAGGGCGATTACGTTTTCATCGCCGGTAAAAACGTCAATATCCGCGCTGCTCCGGGCAAAAAATCGGCCATTATTGGTCAAAAAAGTGATGAAATGATTGAATATGTTTCCAAAAAAGTCTATATGGAAGAATGGGAAGAAATGGTAGATGAAATGGATGTGGTGTCGAAAGACAGCATGGAATGGCTGAAAGTGAAAGTGGCAGGCAACCGCGTTGGTTACGTGGCCATGCAATACGTCCCGTTAGGAATATCCACCATTCGAATTGAGCAGCAAAAAGGCCGCTGGTTCATCACCCTGATGGATGACACGAGCATGAATGTATGCACCCTGTAAAGACGGGGGGAGGCGCTTGTACTGACTACAAACAGCCTTGCGAAACAGATAAAAATCTGCCAGACTTGTTTGAAAGTCTGGCACAAACTGTCCTATCTTTGTCGCCGTCAGAATGCGCGGGTATGCTGTTCAAATTCAGGGCATAACGTGGCATTTGAAAAATCGTACCGATCTGATATGGAACACTTAGAAAAATACTGGGATGTGGTTTATGCCACAAAACAACCAAATGAAGTGAGCTGGACGCAGGAAGTGCCAACCACTTCATTAGAATTCTTACATCATTTCAACCTGCCAAAATCAGCCAAAATAATAGACATCGGCGGTGGCGACAGCCGACTTGTAGATTATTTACTGCAAGAAGGATATGAGAATATCTGGGTGCTGGATATTTCAAAAAAGGCCCTCACACGCGCCAAAAAAAGACTGGGTGCATCCGCAAAGAAGATAAATTGGGTGGTGGCAGATATAACAAAGTACCAGCCTGAAGAAAATTTCGATTTATGGCACGACCGGGCCACTTTTCACTTTCTGACCACCGAGGAGCAGATAACAAAATATCTGGCTATTGCGCAAAAAGCCATTTCTAAGTATCTGATTGTGGCCACTTTCTCCAAAACAGGCCCCATGAAATGTAGCGGCTTAGAAATAAAACAATATTCCGAAGCAGAAATGGAAAAACAATTTGAGCAGTGCTTCGACAAAATACAATGCAAATCTGAGGACCACATTACGCCCTTTCAAACTGTTCAGAATTTCACTTTTTGCAGCTTCAGGAAGCACCTCAGCTAAAAAATGTCAGGCCGGATCGGCCCATATCAGGGCGATGAAGAAAATTCACTGCGCCTCCGGACTGACTAGTCACTTTCAGGGGATTGACATTCTCACGGAATATCTTTTGTCGCACTAAATGCAAGGGGCGCATTGGTGGCACACAGAAAAACGGCGATTTTTAGGAACTTCTGGAACGCTGGTCGGCGCAAATCGGGCGAGGTGCTTGCCTGAGGAATTAGCTGACCCCCTAAAAAGAAAAAAGCGACCTGATGAGTCAGGGCGCTTTCCAATCTTCATTGACACTAAGATGAATTTTGACTGCCGGATTGAGAGTCAGGCAAGAAAATTCAAAAGCGGCTAATCTTTATCAGCCGCCAGCATAAGTATATCTTTGTGCGAAGACCTTTTACGGTATGAGAACATCAGTGATAATGTACTCTCCTTCGCTGTTACTTTTCGTAGTGGATGTAGTGGTGTTAGGGGTGTCGTTGGTGACCGTATTGTTTTCAGAAGAAAGGGCGGTCAAAAAAAGGCTGAGAACGATTGTGATAATTGTCATGATAAATAGTGTGTTGCTTTGTGAATTTAATGGCACAAAGGTCTTACACTTTTTTCTTCCTGGCAAGGACACATTTACGCTTCCGGCTATTTCCCTATAAAAAGGAGATTACAACACACAATATTTTTTTATTCTTTTAGAATAAAAGAAATAAAAATGAAAAACTGTTTTTGCCTTAAAAAAGGAATCCTATATCAAAGAATGAATTAAATAATTCACTATTATTTTTTTAATATAAGGATTTTTTCGAAAAACCTGAAAAATTGTTTACATTATTTTATCTCCTTATTCATACCTGTCTTCCTCCACTTATCCTTTAAACATGGTGCAAAGGTACAGGCGGTATCAGTAATAGCAAAGGACAGATTACAGGTAGTGGCTAAATTACTAAATTTATTCAGTTCAATCTTTTGTTTCATGTTATTCTGTAATAGATCTATTTTTTATTTTTTTATTTTTTTAATAAATCAAATTTAGGATTTATATTTCTAAAAATAAAAAAATGAAAATGAATAAATTAAATTTAATATATTTTTTTTATATGTATTTATACCATTTTATATTCAGTTTTTGTGTGTTTTCTGCAAAAAATAAGACCGTTTTTCAACATTTTTTTACATTTGCATCGCAGTTAAACAGGTATTCGATCATGGAATTCGTTGCTTTAAAGGAATTAGTACGCACTATTACGCCTCGTAAAATGCGTAATATTGATATATTGGGTTACACTTCTGCCGAAGATGCCCCTCTTTCAGCCTTATATGAAGGCATTGCCAATGGAAAAATCTCCTCAGATGAAGAAGCAAGGGTAGCTATACTCGGAGCAGGTGCCTCTAAAAAGAGCTACAATGCTCTGCGGAGCCGTTTGATCCGCCAACTTATCAATTCTGCCTTTTTGGTAGACCCCCATCACGTGTGGCAAACCGACAGACTGGAGGCTTATCATCACTGTCTGATGGACATTGCCGCCGCGAATGTTCCTTCTTTGCGCAACACCTCGTTGGTCGTTGTCGAACTATTGGAGCGCGTTATACAGTATGCAACCAAGTACGAATTTCCATATATGGGAGCCGATGCGGCCCGCCTGTTGCGATTGGAATATGGAAGGATGCAGAGCGATCCGCAGAAACATAACTATTATGCAGGATTGCATCGAAAATTTGAACATGCCCGACAGTGGGATGTCAAAGCGTGGGATTACCACGAAAACCTGATCCATTATTACATTCATCGAAGCATCCCCGATAAAGAAATTTACAAAAAAGCGGCTGCCTATTTCGAAGAACTACACCCACACCTTTCTACTGTGGATACCAGTGAGTATTACCATAAGACCTACGAAATCGGTATGATTCAACATTTCGCCATAAATGACTGTAGGACGGTCTTCAATCTGTGCGATGAATTGCTGGGCATTATCAGGGACAGGCCCAACAGCAACCGCTCCCACGTTATGAGCGCTTTGTTCCAAAAAATTCTGTGCATTATTCAGCTCAATGACTTCGATGTAGCGCGTGACCGGGGTATCATAGAGGAATGTATGAGTTATGTAGAAATTTCATCTTACAACTGGTACAAGGCAATGGAATTGAGATTTGTCTATCATATTTACACGCGGCAATATGCAGAGGCCCTGGGCATTTACTGCGAAGTGACTGCTCAGCCCCGTTTTACCCTTTTGCAGGGCAAATTGCGCGATACATGGGAGCTGTACGGTGGCTATTTGCACTTGCTCGCTGCATTCGGAAAGTTTCCCGGCATGAATATGGAAACAATAGTTGGTTCCTTTAAGTATTCCAAATTTATCAATAACATTCTGGTCATTCCATCCGAAAAAGAAGGAATGAATATCCCCATTGTATTCCTGCCGATATTATTCGGCTTGAAAATGGGTACCCTGCATGAAAACTGGTTTTCCCGGGAAGCGTTTATTAAATACAAACGGCGCTATTTAGACAATGAACTCAATGTACGCAGCAGTGCTTTTGCCAACCTCCTCCTGGCGCTCTCCAATGATGTATACAAGTCTGTGAAAACCCCTCGTATTATCAATCGGGAATTGGAAGTGCTTCGGCAGCACAAATCGGCAGTTTCGCGCCAAACCACCGTTGTAGAAGTTATTCCCTATGAACACCTCTGGGAAATGCTCATAGCGCCTCATTAATGCCCAAAGATGTCGGCAGAACTTTACACCTGATCTTGTAGAGCGCCCGTGTTGCCATTTTTACAGGTTGCTCTATAAAAACTGCCATGTTTTTGTCAGCCCTGCCATTTTATTTTCTGAAAAACTGACAATCCGTCAGCCCTTGTTGAGTGGCACACCAATTGATCGTAAAGCGCGACGGCCTGTTTGAAGCATTTTGAAAAGGCCTTCACTGGTTTTAACAAAACAAATTTCAACCGAAATAATCATATTCAGGAAAAAGAATTATGGGTAAAATTATTGGCATTGATCTTGGCACGACCAACTCCTGTGTTTCCGTCATGTCTGGCGGCGAACCGGTAGTGATTGCAAACGACGAGGGTGCACGTACCACCCCTTCTATCGTGGCGTTTTTGGACAACGGGGAGCGCAAAATCGGTGCGCCTGCAAAGCGTCAGGCGATTACCAATCCCACGCGTACCGTATCTTCTATTAAGCGTTTCATGGGCATGCGTTACAGCGAAGCGACGAAAGAAGCAGGACGCGTTCCTTATAAAGTGGTGCGTGGCGACAACGATACCTGTCGCGTGGACATAGACGGTCGTCTGTACACGCCTCAGGAAATTTCCGCCATCATTCTGCAGAAAATGAAAAAAGTCGCCGAAGACTATCTCGGTGAAACCGTTACAGAAGCCGTTATCACGGTGCCTGCTTATTTCAATGACTCGCAGCGCCAAGCCACCAAGGAGGCAGGTGCCATCGCTGGTTTGGACGTAAAGCGCATCGTCAACGAGCCGACCGCTGCTGCGCTGGCCTACGGCCTTGACAAGCGTTCGCGCGACATGAAAATTGCGGTTTATGACCTTGGCGGGGGTACTTTCGATATTTCGATCCTCGAACTCGGCGGCGGTGTATTTGAAGTAAAATCCACCAACGGCGACACCCACCTCGGTGGCGACGACTTCGATCAGGCCATCATTGAATGGTTGGCCGGAGAATTTCAGCGCCAAGAAAATATAGACCTGCGCAAAGACCCCATGGCTTTGCAACGCCTGAAAGAGGCTGCCGAAAAAGCAAAAATCGAGTTATCCAGCGGCATGGAAACCGAAATTAATCTGCCCTACATTACAGCAGTGGACGGTGTACCCAAGCACTTGGTGTTGAAACTTAGCCGCTCCAGATTCGAGCAAATGACCGACAGTCTGGTGCAGCGTACCCTCGAACCCTGCCGCAAAGCATTGCAGGATGCCGGTATGCGTCCCGCCGATGTGGATGAAGTAATTCTGGTAGGTGGTTCCACTCGTATTCCCCGCATTCAGGAGGAAGTGGAGCGCTTCTTTGGCAAAAAGCCGAATCGCAGCGTGAACCCGGACGAAGTAGTGGCCATTGGTGCCGGTGTACAGGGTGGTGTATTGAGTGGTGCGGTTAATGATGTATTGTTGCTGGATGTCACGCCGCTCTCTATGGGAATTGAAACGATGGGGGGCATTTATGACGTGATTATTGAAGCCAACACGACCATCCCGTCTAAAAAAGTAAAGACCTATTCAACGGCTACCGACAATCAGCCGAGTGTGGAAATTCATATCCTCCAAGGCGAGCGCTCCATGGCCCGCGACAATCGGACGGTGGGTAAGTTTCAATTAGATCAGATTCCGCCGGCCCCACGCGGGGTGCCGCAGATTGAAGTGACTTTCGACATGGATGCTAACGGGATTCTCTCCGTTTCGGCTGTGGACAAAGGCACCGGTCGCCAGCAGAATATTCGCATTGAAGCCAGCACGGGTCTTTCGAAAGACGAAATTGCCCGCATGAAATCGGAGGCTGAGGCCAATGCTGAAGCCGACCGCCAGACCCGCGAGCGCGCCGAGAAGCTCATCACTGCCGACTCTTTGATTTTCCAGACAGAAAAGCAGTTGCGCGAATACGGCGATAAAATTTCAGCTAACCACAAAGAGGCCATAGAGAAGGGACTCGGCGACCTGCGCGAAGCCCACAAGTCCCAGGACCTGGGCCGCATAGAACAGGCCAGTGAGGCACTCACGGCTGCCTGGAATGCTGCCAGTCAGGACCTGTATCAGGCCCAGCAGTCGGCGCAGAATGCACAGGGTAATCCTTACGGCAGCGCCACAGGCGGCCCGGCGGGCGGCAGCGCAGAAGCCACGCAGGATGTGGAATTTGAAGAAGTGAAAAATTAAGCAGCAGGGCAGGGTGGGGGAGTTGTCCGCAACTTAACATTCTGTCTTTTTTATGAACAGCCCGTCAGAAGCCCTGTGCTTTTGACAGGCTGTTCTGTTTTTGGTCGAAGTCCTGAAGGAAATCTGCCCGTCCGACGCTTACTTACCCGCAGACCAAATCAAACAAGCGTTGGCTGTAGCCCGAACAGGCATTCGCGTATCCTTATGCTACCGCCTGCCTTTCCCCTTCGACGAGGCGGGTGCTACAGTAGCCTGCGGGCGGCTTTCGCCTTCTATATCCGTCAGCACGGGAGGTTCCCCTGTATTTAAGCCGTTTCTCTTATACAGAAAAAACAACCCTGCGGCAAAAAGCACAATGGCCAGCAGAGAAGCAATGCGTGCGATGTTTTCCCCCTGATAGAACGACTTCGGCTCAAAGCGCATTTCCAACTGCTGTTTTTGACCCGCAGGCAGCCGCATACCGCGCAGGAAATAATCCACTTTAAAGAAATCGGCAGCGGGTTGCCCGTTGATATAGCATTTCCAGCCTTTGGCCGGGGGGTAGTACATTTCAGAGAATACCGCCAGCTGGTCGCTGTTGCAGGAATATTCGTACTGCATCTTATCGGGGTGGTACGAAGTCAGGCGAATGGAAGCAGTTGTATCCGGCTGCGGATTAAAGCCCTGCAAAGCGGCGGCCTGTGCTTCCTGTACCACAGCGGTGTCTCTCGGATTGAGGCGATGCAGGGCATTGAACTCGGCATCGCCATTGGGTACCACCTGAAAATGGCGCACGAACCACGCATTGCCCAGTGCCAACTGGTTGGGTATCACATCGCCTTTTTGCGAGATGATGTATTTGGCATTGAACATGCCCACCACATGCAGGTTATCGCTCAGGTTGCCCATCAGGAACGTGTCGGCCACCTCCTGAAAGCGCTGGAGCTTGGCAGCGTGATAGCCACCGAGGCTTTTGTGAAAACGGGAGGGTTCGTAGTTGGTAGTAATGGCCCCGCGTGCCAAATCCAGTACGCGGTAGTGGATATCTTTGTCCTGTTTGATCTGTGTATCTGCGGGCATTTCCTTTGGCGGAGCGAGGGCCGTACGCCGCGCTTCGTATTTGTCCGAGGAGATATTGCGCGTGGCCACCAACCAGTGGTCGGCCAGCGACAACAGAGTTACGGCCGCCACCGCCCAGGTGGCCTTCAGGCGGCCTTGCAGGGCAAACCACAAGACCCCGAAAGCCGATAAAATGAAGCCAAGCGAGCGCAGCACGTCGTTGCGCAACAGCGCGGCGCGGTCTTCGCGCAACAAGCCCGGCAGGGCAGGGTTTTGCTCGCCCAACATCTTGTCGTTGGGGCCTTCTCCACCGCCGATTGCAAAAGCCAACAGACAGAACAACACTGTCACCCCTAAACCATATATTAATGCCTTCTGTTTCCTGCTCTTGTCTATATCGGCACTAAAAAATGCCTGTAAACCGAGGGCTGCCAAAGCCGCAAAGCACAATTGGCCGAGGCCCAATGCCATAGACACCGCCCGGAATTTGTTGAACATCGGCAGATAGTCGTAAAACAGGTGATTCAGGAAGAAGTGTTTGCCCCACGCTAAGGAAATGCTGAATAAAGCGCCCGTCAGCAACCACCATTTGATAGCACCGGGTACTAAGAAGGCCGCGAGGGCAAAAAGAAAACACACAATGGCACCGTAGTAAATGGCAGTACCTACAAAATCCTGTTCGCCGCAGTAGTAGAACGGAGCGAGTTGTTGCGCCAGTTGCCGTTTTTCCACCGGAGATGCACCGCGTGCCGCCATATTCATCAGTTTGGTATCCAAGTGCCGCTCGTTGGCACCGCCGCCACATACGCGGGGTACTAACAGAGAAAGGGATTCGCCAATGCCATAGCTCCAGCCGAAGAGGTATTCCTTCGTCAGGCCGTTGCCCCGCCCCACATTGCGCTGGCTGAGTTCCGAGCGCCCGCGAATGGTCTCCTGACCGTATTCGTAGGTGGGCCACAGGCGAGAGGCATTGGAGGCAAAACCCAATGCCACGGCTACTGCGCAAATGGCAGCGGCTTTGGCCCAGCTGACTAAGGTGCCTGCCCGTACGGCTTCTGCCAATTTCGCCACAAAGTAAATGCCCGTAATCAACAGTGTATAATACGTAATTTGCGGGTGATTGGCAAATATCTGCATGGCCATGAACAGGGCCATCAGGCCTCCCCCCATCAGCCAACGCCCTTTCCCGGCCAGCACCGCCCCGGCCAGTACCCCCGGAGTCAGGGCCAAGGCCGCCATTTTTGTAGAGTGACCCGCCTCTAAAATATCCACATTATAGGTGGTAATGGTATAAGCCAAAGACCCGAAAAGGGCCGTCAGCCAGTGGGCACCCAATACGCTCAGCAGCAAATACATGCAAATCATGGCAGCAAAAGTCTGCGCCCACACACTGGTATAGTCCTGCCATAAAAAAAGGCTGCGATAGACCGGTTGCGTCAGGTTGCCCTTGATAGGTGCTATGATTTGGAAAGACGGCATCCCCCCAAAAGCGCTGTTGGTCCACAGGGGCGCTTTTCCTTCTTTGTCTAAATAATACCGAATCTCGGTTTGCATGGCCCGCGCTTTGTCGTTGTCGGGTTGTGGCAACACCTTGCCGCTGAAGGCATTGGGAGCATAAAAAATAGCTGAGGTAAGCAGCAGTACCGCAATAGCGATCAGGTGGGGATAAAATTTTTTAAAATTCATGTTTGCAAATACCGGCTGTAATGCTCTCTGTACTTTTTGTGAAAATGTCGGGCATTGATAAAATACATTGAATTAATTATCAATTTATTACGCATTTAAAAAAACAAAAAGACCGCTGAAAGCACGGCTTTGGTGTCGCAAAGGTATTTTTCTTTTCAGATTTTTTTTGCATCTTTTCCGGAAAATAAATTCCGTTGACTGCCATTTTGTTTTTCGCCCGACACGCCACATTGGTAAATAAGTCCTACCTTTGCGCCCTTATTTTTTAAATCATTTGTTGCTGTACGTATATCATCGGTGCATTGTTTATGGCCTGACCCTTTCTATTCTTACCAAACAATAAACCGCCAGTATACCTACTAATGACAGCTGCACAACAACAAGAAGACTTATCCATGATTGGGAACCTGACGCAAAACAGTGCCAAACTCAAGCGTGTTTTCATAGAACCTAAATTACCGGCTGGTCTGTCGCCCCTGACCGGGTTATCCCATAACCTGTGGTGGTCTTGGAACCACGAGGCTATTGCCCTTTTTCGTGCCATAGATGCCGACCGCCTCGAAGCGCTCAACTATAATCCGATTGCCCTGCTGGAAGAACTGAGCATCGAAAGAGCAGAGGAATTGCTGGCCGACAAAGCCTTTATGAAATCCATGCACAGTGTACACGAAGATTTCAAAGCCTATATGTCGGTTAAGCCCGCTGCGAACGATCCCCTGATTGCCTATTTTTGTATGGAATACGGCCTGCATCAAAGTATGCGCCTTTATTCCGGTGGCTTGGGAGTACTGGCCGGGGACTATCTGAAAGAGGCCAGCGACCGAAACGTCCATTTCCTGGCAGTGGGTTTGCTGTATCGCTATGGATATTTTCAGCAGGGCATTTCTTTGCACGGGGAGCAGATACACCATGCCGAACCCTCCAAATTTACGCAATTGCCTCTCTTGCCCGTGCGCGACAAGCAGGGCGAGTGGCTGAAAATCAACGTGATACTGGCGGGCAAAACTGTCTGGGCCAAGGTCTGGTTGTTGCAGGTAGGGCGCATTCCACTTTACCTGTTGGACACCGACATAGACGACAACCGCTGGGAAGACCGCTCCATTACCCATCAGTTATATGGCGGTGACAACGAGAACCGCCTGCGGCAGGAACTGCTGCTGGGGGTAGGGGGGTGTCGGGTACTCAATGCCCTGCACCTACAGCCTGATGTGTACCACCTCAACGAAGGACATGCTTCTTTTCTGGGATTGGAGCGCCTGCGGAATTATACAGAGACCCAAAAAATGCCCTTGGCCGAGGCATTGGAATGGGTGCGGGCCACTCAGTTGTTCACTACCCATACGCCGGTACCTGCGGGCCACGATACCTTTTCTGAAGCCCTTTTGCGCGATTATATCCAGGACTATGCCTTCGCATTGGATGTATCTTGGGAAGACATTATGGCGCTGGGCCGTCTGAACCGTTCTGACAGCAAGGAATTGTTCAATGTGAGCCATTTAGCCATCCGCACTTCGCAGGAGGTAAATGGCGTGAGCCGTCTGCATGGCCTTGTCAGCCAGAAAATGTTCAACGAACTTTACCCGGACTATAATTTTTCGGAAAGCCACATCGGTTATGTGACCAATGGAGTGCATTTCGATACCTGGGTGGCTGCCGAGTGGCTGACCCTCTACCAAAAGACTTTTGGGGCCGATTTTTTCGAAGACCAGACTAACCGCAAATACTGGTCTAAAATACATCAGGTGCCGGCCAATACCATTATGGACATCAAAAAGCGGTTGAAAAAGCGCCTCTTAGACTGGGTGGCCAAAAGTTTGCAAACCGACCTCACAAGGCGGGGAGAAAATCCGCGCAGCATTTTTGAAATCGTCAATGGTATCCGCGAAGACGCTTTGGTGATTGGGTTTGCCCGGCGTTTTGCTACTTATAAGCGCGCCAATCTGCTGTTTACCAACGAAAAGCGTTTAGCCGAAATTGTCAACGACCCCGAGCGGCCGGTGGTGTTCATTTTTGCCGGAAAGGCGCATCCGGCTGATAAAGGCGGTCAGGAATTTATCCGCCTCATTTACAATGTTACCCAAAATCCGCAGTTCAAGGGTAAGGTGCTTTTCCTGGAAAATTACAGCATGGAGATGGCCAAGCTGTTAGTGCAGGGTGTGGACATCTGGCTCAACAATCCGATGCGTCCCAAAGAGGCTTCCGGCACCTCGGGCATGAAGGCTGTGATGAACGGAGTGATGAATTTCAGCGTGCTGGACGGCTGGTGGTGTGAAGGCTATAAACCCGGTGCCGGCTGGGCATTGCCTGAAAAAGAAACCTATTCCGACCCTGCGTTACAAAACGAATTGGACTCGGAAACCATGTATAACCTGTTGGAAAACGACATTATTCCCGCTTATTTTGAACGCGACGCAAACGGCATCAGTGAAAAGTGGGTCAGCCACATCAAGAACACCATTGCCGACATTGCACCCGATTTTGTAATGAAACGCCAGCTGGATGATTATCAGGAACGCTTTTACAGCAAACTGTGGGAACGCAGTCAGCAGCTCAAAAAGAATCACCATAAGGCTGTTAGCGAATTGGTAAAGTGGAAAACCCGGATGCGTACTGCGTGGGAGGCTATTGAAATCATCAAATTGGAAGCACCCGATACCTACAATCATTCGCTGCCTTTGGGCGACCATTTCAGAGCGGAGATCAGCCTGCACATTCAGCAGTTGGATCAGGCAGATTTGGGCGTGGAGGTGATTTTTTTCAAACGCCATTCCGAGACAGAACTGGAGCTTATTTCGTGTCGCCCCTTAGAAGCCGCCGGGCAGGATGGTTCGGTAGCCCTCTGGCGGTGCGACTTTAAGCCGCAAAGCGCCGGGGTTTTTGAATACGGCTTTCGTTTGTATCCCAAACATCCGTTGCTGGCACATCGGCAGGATTTTGGATTGGTGCGGTGGCTTTAAATTTTAGATTTACGATTTTAGATTTACGATTTAAAATTTACGATTTTAGCGATTCTCGCTTTGGAAAAAGCCGCTATATGTTTTTAACCTGAGTGTCATGCTGAACGGAGTGAAGCATCTGGCGGGGCATGAAAAACGGTCGTTTGAGTATGACCGGATTCTTCCTCCTGCGTCGTCAGAATGGCAAACTTAAATTTTTGACACATAATAATTCAAACCGAAAATCGCTGTTAACAACTAACACATTATCAAATTATCAAATTAATCCCATGTATGCATACCTGAGCGGCAAAATTGCGTATCGGTCTCCGGCCTTCTTAGTAATAGATGTACACGGCGTGGGATACCATGTGCATATTCCGGTAAGTACCTATTCGGCGGTGGAGGGTAAAGAAGAGGCCACCATTTACACCCACCTGATTGTGCGGGAGGATGCCCACACCCTGTTTGGTTTTGCCACCCAAACGGAACGCACCCTGTTTATTCAATTGATCGGGGTGACAGGCGTGGGGGCCACGACCGCACAGATACTCCTTTCTTCCATGAGCGCCGACGAGATCCGATCGGCCATTCTGGGCGAACAGGCACATGTACTGCAACGAGTGAAAGGCATTGGGGCCAAGACGGCCAAACAGATTATTTTGGACCTGAAAGATAAAATGGCCAAAGGAAATACGGGGGATACGCCCGTCCTGCTGCCTGCTGCGGACAATAACGCCCGCGAGGAGGCATTAGCTGCCCTGCTGGCGCTGGGCTTCAACCGCATTGCTGTACAGAAGGCACTCAATACAGTGATTAAGGAGAGTCCGACAGTCAGTAAAGTAGAAGAGATGATTAAATTGGCCCTGCGTACTCTTGCTTAGTGCGGGAGCATCGGGAAGTCAATCGTACTTGCTTCCGAAAATATAGATTTGCTGCATTTATGGTAAGATTTTTGCTGTATTTTCGATAGATCGAAAGCAGGACGTAACTAAAAACGGTTTTCTTCGTTATTAAGTTCTGCATTTGTTATAATCTTTCCACACCATCCCTGAACAAGCCTGCTCGTTCCCAGCCACAGGTAAAACTTTGTATGCGTATGACCAACCGGTTACCTAATTGTATAAAAACGGCCATTTTTGGTTACATTTTCACGGTTTTTGCTTTTTCTATAACGCACGCTCAAACGGGTGCGTTTAATTTTTCTTATCCCGGCCCCCATCTGATCGGCGTGGGCGCAAACTGTGATGCAACGTTGGCAAGTAGATTGGGTACCCCCGTGGTCAGCTCCAACTTGGGAGCCACGATTACCATGTCTATGTACGATTCTGTGGCAACCGGCTTTGGCCTGTACGATCCCAATCCGCCCGGCACCTACACCCTTTCGTGGTTTGTTAAAGACGATGCAGGCAGGTCGGCCACCTTCATTTTTAATGTGACCCTGCGCGACGACACTCCCCCCGTTTTTGACCTCAGCATGACCCCTCCTGTATTGCAGGTGAGCTCTGTCAGTCAGGTGCCTCCGATGGAAAGTTTGCCGGTTTCGGATAACTGTACACCGCTTGCCAATATCGTCCGCAGCTTTACCAATACCAATTTGCCCGCACGCTGCCAGGGAGGTACTTTTACACGTACTTGGACAGCAACCGATCAGGTAGGCAACAGTACCACTTTTATACAGACTGTTCAGGTCAGCGCCGATATAGACCCGCCCACGATCGGGGTGCTGCCACAAGGCGCTACGGGGGTTTGCCCCGACATCAGCGGGGGATACAGCGCCTGGATTGCGGCCCAACGCCTTCGGTTCAGCGCTTCCGATCCTTCGGGCATCTTGTCCTACACCGATAATGCTCCGGCTACTTATCCTTTTCCGGTCTGTCCGGCTTCCGTTACTGTTGTTTTTCGGGCTACCGACAGCTGCGGGCTTTTCTCTACAGCGGCAGCTACTTTTGCCGCTGCCGATAACGCTGCACCTATGGTGGTACAGCTGCCCCGCGATACAGTGATGTTTTGTTACCCCGACAGTAGTTATGTCCGGCAGTTGGGGGAGTATATCAGGCAGCGCGGCTATGCACAGGTGACGGATAATTGTACTTCCGGTAGCCAGTTGGAATGGACCATGTTAGTCAACGGCGGTGCGCCCCGCGATTCTGCGGAGGTGGTAGCTGCTTTTTTTGAATCTTTCAACAAAGTGCCTTGTGGTTTTCAGGTGGTGGGCAGCAAAATATACCCCAAAGTGCGCGGTTATGTACCCATTGACTTTTTTGTAAAAGACCGATGTGGCCAGCAAACGTTTGTTGGTAAAAGCTATTTCATCCTGTGCGATACTACCGGACCCGCGCTTACAGGGGTGACCCGCGTGGAATCCTGCGGCGGTGGCGACGATCAGACCGCTTTGCAAAACTGGATCAATGCACACGGCAACGCCATTGTGCGCGACGGCTGCTCTACGGTCACATGGACCAATTTTTCTTACACGACTTCCAATGGGCAATCGGGCAATGGCAGCTTTGGGGCAGGCCCTTATCCGACAGCACTTTCGAACGGATGCAGCTGGCATACGGACGTGACTTTTCGGGCCACCGACGACTGCGGGAATACCAATTCCGTGGTACTGCGTTTTGAGGTGCGCGACACCACCGCTCCGCTCATTGCCTTAGCCCAGCCTGAGATCACGGTCTATTGCCCCCATGATGCCCCTGCCACTCCGCCTGTGCCTGTGTTGAGCGACAACTGCGACGCGGCTCCGACCGCCACCTTCACCAGACAAACCATTCCGGATGCCAATGTGGCATGTCTCGGGAACTATACGGTTCGATTTACCTGGACAGCTGCTGACCAGTGTGGGAACACCCGCACTGCTATCCAGAATTACATCATACGCGACACCACTGGCCCTGTCTTTACGCTGCTACCCCTTGAAAAGACCTTTCGCTGCGATACTTTTGTACTCCCTGCGGCACCGCTGACCGGGGTGAACATCAATGCCACAGACGAGTGCAGCCCCCTGCAATCCATCACCACACAGCTTATGTCGGGCAGAAACCCCAACCCGGCTGCCTGTGGCCATTACAATTACGAGATTACCCGTATCTTCACGGCTACGGACGGATGCGGCAATACCCGCACTGCTACCCAGCTATTGCGTATTGTAGATAATCTGCCCCCGGTTTTTGCCGGCAAGAGCGATACGACTTTGTTGTGTTCTGTACCGGCGGCATTGCCTTTTCCTTCTGCCACCGATGCCTGTAGCGGCCCGACCGGCTTCCCGGTTATTGAATCCTCCAACGATGTACCCGGCAGCTGTCCCGATGCCTTTACGCGTACTATTGTGTGGCAGGCCGCTGATGTGTGCGGCAATACGGCGCGTTTTACCCAAACCATTACCGTTATAGACACGCTGCGCCCTGCCCTGAGCGGCACACCGACGGATGTTACGGTCAATTGTCAGAATATTCCTGCGCCGCCTTCGACTGCTACCTTTTCGACCACCGACAATTGCGACAATGATGTGGGCGTTGTCCTGACCACCACTGAAATACGTTCTCCCGATATCAACGATTGTGCCCGTTACCACAACTACAAAATAGTACGCACCTGGGTGGCCACCGACAATTGCGGCAACACCGCTTCCCGCTCGCAGACCATTACGGTCATAGACGATACGCCCCCGCAATTGGTGTTGCCTGCCGATCTGACACGCCCTGCTGATGCCGGGCAATGCGCGGCTCTGGTGTCTGTACCCGCTCCTGTTTCTTTGTACGACCAGTGTACGGCGCAAGCCGCTACTATTACGCTCTCTGACACCATTCTCCTCACCAACAGCACGGGCGTGTTCAACTCTTCCCTGCCTGTTAGTCCGGTAAATTTTTCCTGGACAGTGGCTCCTGCTTCCTACACAGCCGCTGTTTTAGGAAGCTCCTCCCTGACGCTTTTTTTGGACAATACCGATGCCAATCAGACCAGCGAGTTTTTTAAAGTTTTCGTAGAGGGAGACAGCATCGGGCGCACTGCGGTAACGCCCGGGGCCAATAGTTGCGTCAACAACAATACTCTGATAACTGTGAGTGCCGCGCAGATGAACCACTGGCTCGCCGACGGTCAACTCAATATGACGCTGACCACAAACGCTACCGGCAGCAACGCGATCAACTATGTAGGCGGGTGCGTCGGGGCACCACCCCGCGTGCGCGCTGTCTGGTCTTATATAAAGGCTACTCAACAGGCCCCCGTTTCATTGACCTATCAGATTGATGCCCTGCCTGCACAGCCGTACGTGGGTGGAAGCAATGCTACCTTGTCCGAGGGTCTCCACACCATTGTGTACACAGCACAGGATTGTGCCGGAAACAGCACTGCCGCTTCGTTGCAGATAACTGTGGAAGATAAAGAGAGACCAGTAGTTACCCCTCCGGCTGCCCAAACCGGATATACCGGGATCAATAACTGTACTGCTTCCGGCCCCCTGCCTTTTCCGACCGTTACAGAAAATTGCGCCTTATCGGGAAATGTGGCCCAGGCATCTGCGATTTTTCCGTTGATTTTTGAAAATGACCCCGACGCAGGACCTGTGCCGTCACCTGTTACTTTAACAGTCAGCGGCATCATTCCAAATGCGGTAGGCAATGGTGTCCTCAAAATACGTTTTAAAGGAGACAATGCAGGCGGATTGGAGTATTTCACCGTGCGCGATGAAAACAACAATATCCTTCAAAATACCACCGCCGCTACGCCTGCCGACGAATGTATCAATTTCCACGAAACCCGAATTCCGGTAACAGCGGCACAAATCAACCAGTGGGCTGCCAATGGCAATGCGGTCTTTCAGGCGGTGGCGAACCGTACTTTTGGCTCTGTACCCGACGAGCTCATCAAGCCTTGCGGCCCCCTGAACAATGCGGGACAAGATGGGCAGAGCGCTTTACAGGCCGTTTTGGAATATAATTACGCAATTGTCGAGTACGAAATTGCCAATGCTGCCAACAGCGTGGTACAATCCGGCACCTTAAATGGCGGCCAGACCACTTACAACAGCCTGCCTCCCGGAGCATACACGGTGCGCTATCGCACTTCCGATCGCAGTGGCAACACCGGACAGACCCAATATACCCTGACCGTGCGCGATACGGTGCGCCCCATTGCCCGCTGCAAATTGTTGACCACCATTCTGACGGATGCATCGGGATTACTGACGGACACACTGCGTGTCAGCGCCGTCAACAACAGCAGCACGGACAATTGCAACCAATTGACTTACCAATTGTCGCGCACCCTTTTTACCTGCGACGATGCCGATGCCCCTGCTCCCATTCCGGTGGCGCTGACAGTGCGGGACGGGGCGGGAAATGTATCCGTGTGCAGCACCTTGGTCAAAGTAGAAACCCCTCCATTGACACCTACTTACAATCAGGGCGTATGCGAACAGGGTACCCTGTTTCTGAATGCCAATGTGCCTTTGGTGCAGGGATCGGAAGCCTATAATTATAAATGGTATAAACCGGGTAACATTTTCTTTTCTACTGATAAGGACCCTGTTATTTTAAATACTAATCCCGCGTCGGAAGGGGTTTATCGCTTGGAAATTACCGCAAAAACCAATATCTCCGGTTGTGCGTCTCAGGGTACAGTGGATGTGGACCTGACCAACCTGCCCGGTCAGCCTGTTATTACTTCCGATAAACCCCAATATTGTGCCGGACAACCCATTGTACTGAGTACCACCAAATACGGCGGTACTGATGTGACCTACAGATGGTTTTTGCGCACACCGGGTTCGGACATAGAAGTACAAAGTAATAAACGGGAGTCTTATCCAGTGCAGGGTTTCGGGCCTGGCATCTACCGCTTTTTTGTAAAAGTCGTGTCGGACGGGTGTGCCTCTATCAACTCCACGGAAATTGTGGTACAGGTATTTCCCATTCCGGTAGCTGCCGTGCGGGAAAAAGCCGTACGCGCCTGTGTGGGACAACCCATTACAGTAGGTACAGATGTCTTTGGGCCGAATATGACATGGTCATGGACGGGGCCAAACGGCTTTATGTCCACTCTGCAAAACCCTCCGGTCATTCCTTCCGCCACTGCCGGCGATGCCGGGCCTTTTGTATTGGTAGTTCGCGAAAATGGTTGCACCTCCCAGCCAGACACCAGTTTCGTGGCGGTGGATATTACCCCTCCGGCCCCTCAGATTATCGGTCCTTCCAAAGTATGTGAAGGCGCTTCCATCACGCTGGTCGGCCAGCCTGCCAATGCAACGACTTATTATTGGATTGCTCCGGCTTTGGATACCACGCCTACTGCCATTAATGCACTAAATATAGATAACATTGGCATAGACAGGGCAGGAGACTGGCGGGTATATGCGGACGTTGGGGGGTGTCGCTCTTTATTGTCTGCCCCCTTTCGCTTAGAAATTTCTCCTTTCCCAATCATTTCCATGGATACGCTTATCCAACGATGCGGTGGGGATACTTTGCGCCTGCGTCCTACTGCCAACATGGGAAATTTGGCATGGGAATGGACAGGGCCGGGTGGGTTTACGTCTTTCCAGCAGAACATAGATCGGCCTACCGTTGCAGGCAACTATCGCGTCATTGGTCGCATTCCTGATTTTGGGTGTTCCGATACTGCTTTCACAAGGGTAGTGGTAGTGCCTCCCCCTATCATTAACGGTCTCACCACCACCGCCGTCGGGTGTTTTGCAGGCAATACCACCGCCGTTATCCGGGCATCGGTTACGTCCCAGGCACCCCCTCTTATTTATAAATGGACTTTGCCTTCCGGGGTATCCCGTATCGGGCAGGATTCAGTATTGACTCTGACTAATGTGAGCAGTGTATTAAATGGGAATTATGTGCTTGAAGTGACCAATGCGGCTGGTTGTGTTTCGCTGCCCAACAACATTGTTGTGAAAGATATTCAGGATGTACCCGTACAACCTGTATTGTCTGTTACACCTGCGGTATTGTGTCCGGGTGAGTCGTTACAGGCCACAATAGTTAACAGCAGTGCTTACAATGGGCGCAATCCGAGCTATTATTTCACTACCCCGGTATTTCCGGGGGGCGTTTTAACCCCCGATCCACAGATTCAGATACCGCCCGTTTCCAAGCGGGATTCGGGCTTGTATTTTGTGCGGGTGACTATAGGTGGCTGTTCTTCTGTGTCTCTGCCTGTCCATGTTCGGGTGAAAAACACCCCGCCGCCGCCGACCGCCAGTGCCGAAGACAAAATATTGTGCGCCGGAGAAACCCTGCGTTTGCGGGCGCTCACCATTCCCAACGCCCAATACGTCTGGAGCGCCCTGCCGCCCAACCAATACACTTCCTCCATACAAAACCCCGACATTCTGAGTGTGGACACCCTGAACAGCGGTGCTTACCGGGTGAAAGCGATTGTGGAGGGATGTGAATCTGCTTTTAGCGATACGGTTGTTATTAAAGTCAATCCGGGGGTACGCACGCCTTTTGCGTTGCCTGCTTTCCCGGAGGCGCTTTGTAGAAAAGGCCCTATTAACCTCCTGCGGCTGCGGGTAGGCAGCAGCAGTGTCACACCCGGTGCAAAGTATGAGTGGTTTCATGTGGCCACCAATAGTCCGGTGGCCCCCCCTTCTACCGATACTGTTTTAAATGCCAATGCTGCTGCCATGGCCTTTATAAAACCGGGCATCAATAAATTTTATGTAATTGCCTCTAAAAACGGCTGTTCTTCTGCTGCATCCAATCAGATTGAAGTGCGCTTAGATACCATTCCCAATGAAACGGCTTTTGCAGGCCCGGACTTTATTGCCTGTGCAGGCAATACCATTCGCCTCAATGCGACCATGCCTTCCATAGGAACCGGGGAATGGAGCCTGCTACAGGGGCCGCTTGGAGGAACCCTGATAAGCCCTTCTTCGGCCAACACAGTGGTGGATGGCTTACAGGCGGGGAGTGAATACACATACCAGTGGAAACTGTCCAACGGAGCCTGCCGCGACTATAGCAGCGATGCAGTGAAGGTAACTGTCAATGCCTTTGAGCCGCCCAACGCAGGTGCCGACCAACAAATGTGTTCATCCGGACAAATGGTTTCTGCCACGCTCAGTGCAATTCGGGGAAAGAATCCTGTCGGGCGCTGGAGCCAGTCCTCCGGTCAAACCCAGGCAGGTGTAAAGATTATGCAACCTGATTCATTCCGAACAACGGTGACCGATATGCGGCCGGGTCAAATCTATTACTTCTGCTGGAAATTAGCAGATGTGGGATGCGGGTCCCCCTGCGATACGGTGGCTGTCCGCATACTTTCCTCCCGCCTCTATGGAGGGCCTGATCAACCGGGTGTGTGTGAGCGCAATGCCTGTGCAGCCATGAATGCCACTCCTGTACCGAGGGAGAACGGAGAGGTTGCTTTTTGGTCAGTTCCTTCGGGCAGTCCCCTGACTTTCGAGCGCGATAACCCCACCACCAGCGTCTGCAATCTGCAACCCGGCGAAAACATCATTTATTGGAACAGCAACCCCGATGTGTGCGGATCGAATTCGCGCGATACCGTTGTCATCACTTACGAAAAATCTTTATTGCGCAGTGACACTTTTCGGGTGGTTTTTGGCAGCAATATTACGGGCAATGTATTGGAAAACGATATACTGATCAAAGGGTCTAAATTCAATGGCCTGCCCAATGTCAGCAGCGGTACTTTGCAGCCATTGGCAAAAGAAGGGTCTTTTGTATATACACCCCGCGCTACTTTTTCCGGATCCGAGACCATTATTTATCAGGTGTGCAGTGGCGTGTGCATCAATTCCTGTGAGCAGGCATCTGTTACGTTTATTGTGGGCGACCCGGGACCGTGTTTTATTCCAACTCTGATTACGCCCAACAATGACGGTATCAACGACGGGTATATCATTCCTTCCTCTTGTTTCATCAATGGGGAAGGCGTGGAAACCATAGAGGTCTCTATTTACAACCAGTGGGGGGACCTGATTTATCACAGTGATAATTACGACAATAACGCCCCGTGGAACGGCAGGGCATCCGGCAACGAGGAGTTGCCGGTGGGTACCTACTTCTATTTGGTGCGCATCGGCGAACAGGCACCCCGCAAAGGCTTCATTGTATTACAACGCTAACTACTCTTTTTTCACCGGCTCGTCCACTCATTATGTTCCAACTTATGCCCAAAACCTTTACCCTTTTTCCTGCATTGCTCTTCAATGCTTTTTGTGGAATCCTGTATGGCCAGCAGGAACACACGTTTTCCCAGTTTATGTACAATAAAATGGCCTATAATCCGGGGTATGCAGGTACCGCCCAGTCGCCTGTGCTGAACCTGCACGACCGACACCAGTGGATTGGCTTCGATGGGGCCTTGAACGCGCAGCGCATTGCTTACAGTCAGCCGATCATGAGTCGGCGGGGAGGCTTGGGCGGTGCCTTATCGCGGGTAGAAATCGGCATTACGCGCACGGTGACTTTTGAATTGAGTTATTCCTACCGCATCGCGTTTCGCCGGGGCTATCTGGGCCTGGGCCTTCAGGGAGCCATCCGGCAGTTTTCTCAAAACTGGACGGATGACCGCCTCAGGGCACCCCAATTGGATCAGGACGGAGCAGTACCTACCGGTAATTTGAACAAGTTTTTTCCCAATTTTGCTGCCGGAGCCTTCTACAATGGCTATCGGTTTTATGCAGGAGTGGCCATACAGCGCCTGCTGCCCGCCAACATTGACTTTTCTGAAATCGGCGATGGCGAATCCAAAGAGGTGCCTCACCTGAACGCCATGACGGGCATAGATTTTATGCCCAATGAGGATGTAAAAATTACGCCTCAGTTGCTGTTGCGCTACGTTCCGGGCGCACCTTTCGATGCGGACATCAACGTAACAACGGCTTTTAAGGAGCGCTTTTATACAGGCCTGACCTACCGCACGGGCGGCGACGGGCCGGGGGAAAGCATCATTCCGATGGCTGGTATGCAGGCTACGCCCAAGTTGTTTTTTCAGCTGTCCTACGACGCTACCCTCAGCCGCCTGCGCAGTCAGCAGGCGGGTACCATTGAGGTGTCGGTGCGGTGGTGGTTTGCTCCTCCGGCACCTGATAAGAGTAATGACACTGCCCCTCCTGTGTATTGATAAGAGATTGATATTTAATAATTTATAATTTATTTTAATTAATAAGTGCCACACCCTCCTGTCGGCCCGCTTGGGGAGGCCGCTGCTGCTGTGTATTTGGAGCGCAAAGGCTACCGTATAGCTGCCCTCAATTATAAATCGCCCGCAGGGCGCGGCGAAATAGACATTATTGCGTGGCAACGCGATGATCTGCTGGTGTTTGTGGAAGTTAAAAGCAGAAAAGGGGACGGATTTGGAGGACCTACACGGGCAGTAAATGCCCGAAAAATGGAATTGATGGCCCGCACAGCGGGTTTATATATGGAGGCCGTGGGTTACGAATGGGCAGTTCGCTTCGATGTTATCGCTGTTTATATACGGCAAGGCGAGGTCAAAGGCATTGAACATTATGAAGATGTATTTTTTTGAACAGGTATGCGTCCGTGTCCTCTGATTGCTTTGTTTACATCTATAATGGTACTTTTTCGCTGTTCAGTCGAAAAATAATGCACGTTTCACTGCATCTTTTTATCTTTGTTGCTTAAAGCGCATTCAGCGTTTTTTACCATCATGTTAAAGCCTCTTTTACTCCTGCTCGCCGCTCTTCCGGCCACCCTTTTCTCTCAAAATTTCAATGCCACTTTCCGCTCCAAAATGAGTTTCCCGGGGCAGACGGCAGCCAATATCTGCGGCTATGCGGCCAACGGCCGTGAATATGCCTTAGTGGGTGGCTCCGCAGGCCTGATTATCGTGGACGTGACCAAACCCGATGCGCCCGTTAAACTCGCCCAACTTCCCGGCCCAAACAACCTGTGGAAAGAAATTAAAACCTATAAACACTACGCTTATGTGACTTCCGAAGGCGGCCAGGGAGTACAAATTGTGGATATGAGCAAACTGCCTGACCCCAACCCGACCTATAAGTTTTACACAGGCAACGGAGATATTGCGAATCAGTTGAGCAGCATCCACGCCCTTCACATAGACACTACCAAAGGGTTTTTGTACGCCTACGGATCCGGTTTGTTCAGTGGTGGCGCAGTGGTACTCAACCTGAAGGACCCGTGGTCGCCTGTATATGCCGGTCATTTCGATCAATTAGGCTATATACACGACGGCTGGGTGGACAATGACACCCTCTATGCAGGACACATCTATATGGGTTCTTTTTCGGTAGTGGATATGCGCGACAAAGCCAAGCCCGTAGTTTTGGGCCTTCAAAGAACTCCTCAGGCTTTTACACACAATACGTGGATGTCGCGCGATCGTCGGGTCATTTTTGCCACCGATGAAGTAGATGACTCCTCGCTGAGTGCTTTCGACATCAGTGATCCGCAGGATATTCGTTTCTTGGACAAAGTAAAGGCACAACCGGGCAGCAACAGCATGGTACACAATACCCATATTCTTGGCGATTACGCGGTCACTTCGTGGTATTCGAGTGGGGTGTCCATTGTGGACGTAAGTCGGCCCGACAACTTAGTGCAGACAGGGCTTTATGACGTGGCACCAGCCTGGGAAGGGGGCGGCAGCGAGGGTTGTTGGGGCGTATATCCCTACCTGCCCTCCGGTACGCTGCTGGCTTCCATTATATCGGGTACTCAAAGTAGTAATACCGGCGAGCTTTGGGTATTGACCCCCAATTATCAACGCGCTGCCTATTTAGAAGGAGTGGTCAAAAACGCAGTCACCGCAAACCCCATTGCCAGCGCCGTGGTGGAATTGCTCAACGGGCGACCGGGCAGCATGGAAACCACCGATGCCAACGGCCTGTTTAAAACAGGGCAGGCAGGCGGCGGCACTGTTCAGGTAAAAGTAAGCGCGCCCGGCTATATCACCCAGACCTTAGAAATAGCGCTAACCGCCGCAGAAGTCACCCCCCTGAATGTGCTGTTGCAACCCGAAGCCACCGTGGCCGTCAGTGGAAAAATCGTGGCTGAAAATACCAACGCCGGCATTCCCTACGCAAAAGTGGTGGCTTTAGGTCCGTTGGAATATGAAACCCAGGCAGATGCGGCAGGCAATTTTTTGCTTCCTGCTGTTACTATCGGCAAATACACCATCGCTGCCGGCCAATGGGGCTATGGGTATGTCAAATTTACCAATCAAAATTTGATGGCACCTCAAACCTATACCCTGAAATTGCCTAAGGGCTATCAGGACGACTTCGTGACCGATTATGGATGGGAAGTCAGCGGTACGTCCATTACCGGCGTTTGGGAGCGGGCCAAACCTGTCGGAGTGAATCCCGGCCTTGAGCTGGCCCCGGACAAAGACCTGAACGGCGACATTGGAGACAAGTGCTACGTGACAGGCAATAAGAGCAGTGAAGTGGGCGAAGACTGCGTAAAGGACGGCACCATGATACTTACTTCCCCTGTTATGGACCTGACCACATACAACGATCCGATTTTCCGTTCATACTTATATTTTACCCATTTTAATCAAAACAATCAGTCTTTAGACTCTATTAAAATTTATGTAGAAAACGGTTTGGAAAGCAAACTGCTGTTTCAATTGTCAGGAAGTACTTTAATGTGGCAATCACTCCTCAAAAAAATCAAACCTGTGATTGCCCTGACCAAGACGATGCGCATTAGTATCCAGTGTTATAACAAACCGAGTGCAGGGAGTTTCAACTCCTATGAGGCTTCTTTCGACGGTTTTCGTATCTTAGAGGGCAGCAGCGTCGGAACAGAAGAAGCCTTTGATGGCAGCTCTTTGCGTGCCTGGCCCAATCCCTTTGGGGAAGCCACCACCATTGCCTTTCAGACTCCCGACCAGCAACAGCCCTATACCCTGCGGGTATATGATGTGACGGGCCGCTGTGTGGAAACACTGTCCCTGTCGCCCGGACAGGGTACCATTCAGGCAGGCGAGGGCCTGCAGGCAGGCATTTACTGGATGTGTATGGAGCAGGCAGGACTTTTGGGTCCAAAAGTGAAATTGGTAAAGACGCAGGAGTAAGGCCATTGGTTGATTGCCTTAATAGGAAAAAGCAAAGCGCATGCTTTCATATTACTTTCTGTTTGTATAAATTTTGATCTTGGAAATGCCTCCGGGCCGACCGGGGTGTAAAAAATATACCCGATTCGCTGACAGGTATCGCCCGATGCCGTATTATTGCAGCGTTTTTCAAAAACATTGCGTTTTTTAATATGTCGCTCTCTTTTTCTTTCCAGCCCTTCCCGGAACTTTCCACCGACCGCTTGTTACTGCGGCGCTGCACTGCGGCCGACATCCCGGCCCTGTTCCGCCTGCGCTCCGATCCCGCCGTCATGCAATATGTGGCGCGTCCACGCTGCCAGACCGAAGAAGATGCCGCACGGGTATTTCAAATGATGGAGGACAAAATAGACAATAATACAGGCATCAACTGGGCCATTGCACGGCCTGCCGATCCTGCTGTATTTATCGGGCTGATCGGCTTATTCCGCTTAGATACCGAGCACCATCGGGGAGAATTGGGCTATATGCTTCTGCCGGAATACTGGGGGCAGGGCTTCGTCAGCGAACTCATTCCCGTAGTCATGCGCTACGGCTTCGAGGGATTGCAACTGCACAGCATAGAGGCCGCCATAGAACCCGAAAACCACGCTTCGCGTCGGGTGCTGGAAAAAAACGGCTTCGTGCAGGAGGCCTATTTTCGGGAAAACTGGTACTTTGAAGGGCGTTTTTTAGACTCTGTCGTCCTCAGCGCCCTGCATCCGCTATCCGGCCGCCAAGCCTGATCGGCATGAGTTCAACGCCTTCTGGTACGGGTTCCGGTACGGGTTTTCAACAACGATGAGAGCAGCAATACCAGCACTGCCCCAATGACAGAGGTGACAATCAGATCGAGGGTTTTATTGCCTAAGTTCGGGTGTATGCCGAGGCGGGTAAGCAGCCATCCGCCCACCACCGAGCCTAACACCCCCATGATGATATTCCACAACAGGCCATATTCTTCGCCTTTCACCAGCAGCCCGGCGAACCATCCGGAGATTGCCCCAATAAACAAGGTATATAAAATTTCCATAATCCGGGTAAAAATTTAGAAAGCAGGTCCGCTCTGTTGATTGTTGATGTAGTTTTTCCACCCCACCCGGGTGCCCGGCTGAATGCCTAACTTATCGGACAGTCCGCCATTGATTTCCAAAACATATTGAGCCGGGCCGGTAGAGGGCAGGGGTGTATCGTTTAGGATTCTGCAATTTTTCTGGATCGAGACCACCCGGAGTTGCTCGTCAATATAGATGATGTCTAAGGGAATGTACGTATTGCGCATCCAAAAAGACTGCTTGGCGGGGTAGTCGAAATAAAACAACATCCCGCGTTCGGGCAGCATATTGCGCCGGAACATGAGTCCGCGCGCCCTCTCTGCCTGCGTTTCCGCAATTTCTATGTCAAACTGCCGAAGCACTTGTTGGCCATCCGGGCCAAAAACAGCCAGTTTGCCCTCCTGTACAAAAGGCTCCTCCGGCACTTTACTATTGGGGTCATTATCGGTTGGTGCAGGGGGAGCAGTACGCTGCGCGACCGCCGGGGAAGGAGCAGGCTTAGGTATCGGCGGATCGTCGGCACAACCTGCCCAGAAGGAAATTGCTACAAAACAATATATTATTTTTGTAAGAGGAGACGTAGAAAAATTATCCATCGCGGGGTCGTCAGTTTATTGAAACATCGAAAACAAAATTCTACTGTTGTATTTTCCCAAATATCAAAGGCATATCGGGTCGCAGAAATAAAATGCCGGTCACGGCCACCGTGTCTCCGGCTTTCACGCCTTCTGTCACCTCAATCAATTCGCTTTGTCGCACCCCTGTTTTCACCTGTACAAAAGCGGCTTTGCCATTGCGGACCACAATTACCTGCTTATTGCGGGCCTGCGGAATAATGGCCTGATTGGGGATCATCAGGGCTTGGGCCTTGTTGCCCAGTGACAAATCTACGGTAGCAAAAGCGCCGGGCAGCAAAGAACCGGCATTTTGTACCAAAGCGCGTACCTGCAGGTTGCGCGACTCCGTTCCAATGCTTTGGGCAGTAGCCTGCACCACTGCTTTGTAAGGCTTAGCGCTCCCCTCTACCGAAAACTCTACGGTTTGGCCCCGATGGATCAGACTGCTGTATTTTTCCGGCACTGAAAAATCCAGTTTCAGTGCTCCCGCCGAGCGAATGGTAGTCACCGTAGAAGCAGGCGTAACGTAGGCCCCCGGGCTGATGTTGCGCAGACCCAGCACCCCGTCGTAGGGTGCACGCAATTCTGTTTTTTTCAGGTTGATGCGCAATAACTCCATTTCACTTTTCAGTGTCTGCACCTGCAAAGCGGCCAAATCATATTCCTGCTGGCTGACCCCCTTCACCTTGAGCAACTCGCCGAGGCGCTGCTCCGTGATTTCTGCCTGGCGCAATTGGGTTTCCAATTTGCGCAGCTGGGTGTTGAGGTCATCATCAAAAATTTTCAGCAGCAGCGTCCCTTTTGACACCCGCTGCCCTTCCGGCAAATGGATGTGGGTCACTCGCCCGGAAGCTTCCGGGTGCAATTCTGTGTTCTCTCCTGCAATGAGGGTACCCGAAGCCGTAATCCGTTCGGTCAGTACGGAAGGTTTCACGATAAAGCCCTCCAGATCCGAAACGGCGTATTGGGTTTTGGCCGAAGAGGCCGATGCGGCTGGCGCACTTTGATCTTTGTGCTCGCTTTTGCAGGCAGTGAACACGACGGAGAGCCATAGAAAGGCCCGAAATAAAGAAGTCAAACTTAAAAAGATAGTTGATGGTGAGTGCGCAAGGTACAGGGTACAGGCAATCCGGTCATTACGAATCGTTCGAGTGGCCATTGATTTTGGCATCCGGGGCTGGTGGTGCCTGTTGTTGCTGTGTTCTTTCGTGCCACGCTTTTCGAATAGCCGCTATACGTTCGGTTGAAACTTCAAAAATACCCCCCACTTCTTCGTCGGTAAAATGGGGGAATTTAAGTATGATTTTTTCGACGGCCTCTCTGAATGCCTGTTCGCGACCCGCTTCCAGACCTTCTTCGCGACCCGCTTCCAGACCTTCTTCGCGCCCTTCTTCGCGCCCTTCCTTCCTGCCTTTTTCAAGTCCTTTTTCAAGTCCTTTTTCAAGTCCTTTTTCAAGCCCTATCTGTTCTCCTCTTTGAAAAAAAGGGTCCTGCCGTTCGTCAATAATTTCAGAAATATTCAGCATGATTTTTTCAAAAATTTGTTGTAAATGGTGTAAATTAGACAAAATGTGCAGCTGTTGCACATGATGCTGGAATTCAATGTGGCTCAATCCTGCCTCCTGCCATTTATGTACTACTTCACGCATCACCATCTCTGCCGTTTTTCCCCTATAATTTGCCAGCACTGCCAGCAGTATAAGATCTGGTTCTTCCGTATTTAAGAAAGACTCGTATGGAATATCTTTAATCCAGATCAGATGAAACTGAAAATTGATGTTTCGATTCTTTAAAGAAGTCAGCATTTGTGGGGACTCCTTCCCCAAGTAAAGCACATATTGTAAAACAGTGTGGTCAGGGTATTGGTTCAGGATGAGTGCCGAATACATCAATTCCCGATAGATCATTTTGGCATCGTTGGCAGCCTGCACTTCTATATGGATGATGTATTCCACGCCATCGGTTGCCTTCACCTCGGTAATAAAGTCGGCTCTTCGCTCCAATGTTCGCTGCAATTCCACGTGAACAGACCTGTAGTGCCCGTACGGAAGTCCCAAAATTTTGAAAATAAGGGTCGGCATCCCGTGACGCAGTGCTTCTTTCAGTATTCTATCATACTGATTTCCCTCTCCTTCTCTTTCCCGGCTCATCTGCTCTTTCGGTCTGGATTTTGTTCTCTTGGCCATTAATATAAGTAGTTGAACGGAAATAAATCTTCTTTGACTTTACCACAAATTTACAGTAATCAATGGTTTATGACACTCATCCCTCATCCCTCATCACTACTTACACGCTCATCGGATCCTTTTTTGAACCGTCTATCCCGTATTTTGCTGCAAATTCCAATACTGCTTTTTCCGCGATTTTGCCCTGTTTTTGCAATAAACGGACCGCAGCAAAGGCAATGTAAGAAGGACTGATCTCGAAGTAATTCCGCAGGTTTTCCCGACTTTCAGACAGCCCAAAACCATCAGTTCCCAATGCCGTAAACGAGGCAGGCATCCAGGGGGCCAACTGCCCGGCAGTCACTTTCATCCAGTCGTTGGCGCTCACAAACACCCCTTCCGAACCCTGTAACGCCGTTTTGATATGGGGCGTTTTCTCCGGCTGTCCGGGATTCAGCAGATTCCAGCGGTCGCAGGCCACCGCATCGCGATAGACCTCCGTCCAAGAAGTGGCGCTCCACACATCCGTGCTGATGCCCTCACTTTCCAACAGCGCTGCTGCTTCCAGTACCTGCTGCATAATCGAGCCGGAACCAAATAAATGCGCCTTCAATCCCTTTTGCGCTTTTTTGGCCGACTCTCTGAAGCGATACAGACCCCGCCTGATCCCTTCCTCCACCCCTGTGGGCATAGCAGGCATGGCGTAGTTTTCATTATAGAGCGTGATGTAATAAATCTTGTGTTCATTGTCCACATACATCCGGCGGATGCCGTCGTGTACAATCACTGCCAACTCGAATGCAAAGGCCGGATCGTAACTGATAACTGAGGGCATGGTTTGCGCCAGCATCAGGGAGTGTCCATCCTGGTGTTGCAAGCCTTCGCCGTTCAGGGTGGTGCGCCCGGCAGTGCCGCCCAGCAAAAAGCCTTTGCACATCATATCGGCGGCGGCCCACACCATGTCTCCCACGCGCTGGAAGCCAAACATCGAGTAGTAGATGTAAAACGGAATGGTGGGTACCCCGTGTAGCGAATAGGCCGTACCGGCGGCAGTAAATGAGGCTGTGGCACCGTCTTCGTTGATGCCCTCCTGTAGCACCTGTCCGGTTTTGGATTCCTGATACTTAATGACAGAAATGCCAATTTCTAATGGCGTATAAAGTTGGCCCTTCTGATTCCATATTTTAGCAGAGTTGAAAAGGGTTTCCATACCAAAGGTCTGGGCTTCGTCGGGTACAATGGGTACCACATATTTTCCGACTTCCTGATTGCGGATCAATTGCGTCAGAATATCCACCAGAGCAGAAGTAGTCGAAAACGACTTCCCGGCGTTGGCATCGCTGCCCTTCAACTGTTTGTCAAAAAGAGTGACTGCGGGCAAGTCAAAGCGGGTATATTCCTCGGAGCGTTCGGGCAGATAACCGCCCAACGCCTTCCGGCGTTCATGCAGGTACTTCGTCTCCGGTGCGTCAGCGCCCGGATACCAGAAGGCCGCCTTATGGGTATCAGCTTCGGGCAGGGGAATGGCGTAGCGTTGCAGGGTTTCCATACGGCTCTCCTTACTCAGGTCTTTGGTCTGATGGGCCTTGTTTTTCCCTTCAGCAGCTTTGCCCATGCCGTAGCCCTTGATGGTCTGCACAATAATGGCCACCGGTTTGCCCTGCGATTGGAGGGCTTTGTGGTAAGCGGCATACATCTTCAGGGGGTCGTGGCCGCCCCGGCGCAATTTTGCCAGATGGTCGTCGGATATATCTGCCAGCAATGCCTGAATGCGGGCGCTGTATGCGTCGCTGCCAATCAGTTTTTCCCGAATTTCGCTGCCTTTCAGTCCGATTAATTCCTGTGCCACCCCGTCCACCATGTTTTCCAGGCGATACAACAAGGCACCGTCTTCGTCGCGCTCAAAAAGCGGATCCCAGTCGCTGCTCCACAACACTTTAATCACTTCCCAACCCGCCCCAAAGAAATGGCGTTCCACCTCCTGAATAATTTTGCCATTGCCCCGCACCGGTCCGTCCAGGCGTTGCAGGTTGCAATGGATTACGAACACTAAATTGTCCAGCTGTTCGCGGGCCGCAGTGCCGATAGTGCCGTATATTTCCGGCTCGTCTATCTCGCCGTCGCCTATAAAGTGCCAGACGCGGCCCCCATTTTGCGGTTTCAGGCCCCGGCTTTCCAAGTACCTCATAAAACGCGCCTGATAGACGGCCGTCATGGGGCCTAACCCCATACTCACCGTGGGTGCCTGCCAGAAAGTCGGCATTCGGCGCGGGTGCGGGTACGAGCTGACCCCACCGAGGGTTTCCTGACGGAAATCCGCAATGGCCTGCAAAGGCAGCCGCCCTTCCCAGACAGCACGCGCATAAATGCCGGGCGAAGCATGGCCCTGCAACATCAGCAAATCACCTCCGTAATCAGAAGAGCGTTTGCGCAGAAAATGGTGGAACAATACTTCGAGCATGGTTGCCGCAGCCGCATAAGTGGCAATATGGCCACCAAGAGCAACTCCTTTGTCCTGAGCCTGTAGCACCATTGCCTGGGCGTTCCAGCGCATTACCTGTTCAATGCGGCTCTCCAACTCCAGATTGCCCGGATAGGCAGGCTGTTCCTCTGTCGGAATGGTATTGAGATAAGGGGTATTGAGGGCAGGCCCGCTATTGGCCACGCCCCGACGGGTGAGCAACTGGCGCATTTTTTGAAAAAGCGCTGTGGTGCGTTCTTTGCCCTGTGCTTCAAGCACTTCTTCCAAAGCCTCTAACCATTCCTCCTGTTCAAGGGTCCAGTCATCGAGTTGTACCATTTCACCCATGATATTATGTATGCAAAAGCGTTAAAAAGTAAAAAGCAGTGCGCTTTGCGCCGCAAAAATAAGTATTCTGGAGACAATAAAAACAAATAACGCAGAATTTGCATAAAGGTTGGTAACTTTACAGGGCGCATGGCCGAAACATTTCTACGGGGCCGTGCGTTAAAGGGCTTGTACAGCGGCTACATATAAAGCGGTCCAGGTACATGATCATTTTTTATGGCACAACAAAACAAAATGAATACGCCGGAGTCCCACGATCCGACTAACCACGAAATAGAACATCTTCCCGGCATTGTACCCTTTGGAAGCGTTGAAGTAAGTACCCGTCATGCCGATGTATATCAGGACATTGTCCCCGACCGCGTGGTACGGGTGCGCTGGCACAAAGATGTGTGGCAATTTGATGCCGCCAATCATACCTCTTTGCAGATCAGTTGTATCGCGCCCGGCATGGTGCGCTTTCGTTACAGCTACGACGGCCTTTTTCCGCCCGATTTTTCTTACGCTCCCGATCCCGATTTTTTGTCCCGCCCCGCCCCGGCCCGCTTAGAGGAACACGAGCAGGAATATCGGCTCAGTACCGACGAGTTTCAAATCGTTGTACTCAAAAACGGCATGAAAACCCGGGCGTTCAATGCAGCCGGGCAATTGGTGATGGAAGATGCGGCGGGATTCAGGGCAAGGCGCACCATCATGAAGGGTGTAAACGAAGTGTGCATGGAAAAAAAGTGTGGGAAAAAAGACGTGTTTTTTGGCTTGGGCGATAAAACATGCGGTACCAATCTGGCTGGTAAAAAGTACGACAACTGGAATACCGATGCCTATGCCTTTGGGCGCGAAAGTGGCCACCTGTATCGCACCATTCCTTTTTATTATGCCTTGCAGCAGGGCTTGGCTTACGGAATTTTTTTTGACAACCCCTACCGCAGCCATTTCGATTTTGATTCTGAAAAAAACGGTACGCTGGCCTTTTGGGCAGAAGGCGGGGAAATGAATTATTATTTCCTGTACGGCCCCACTCTGGACGAAGTGGCACGCCGCTACGCGCTGCTGACAGGCAGAATGGAACTCCCGCCTATGTGGGCCATCGGCTTTCATCAATGCCGCTGGAGCTATTACCCCGACAGTCGGGTGCGCGAAATCGCTGACACATTTCGCCAATTGCAAATTCCCTGCGATGCCCTGTATTTAGACATTGATTATATGGATGCCTACCGCTGCTTTACCTGGGACGAGCATCACTTCCCGGAGCCGATGCGTTTGGTGGCCGACTTGAAAAAACAGGGATTCCAGACGGTGGCTATGATAGACCCCGGCGTAAAGGAAGACCCGGATTATGCCGTCTATGCAGAGGGTATGAAACAAGAGCATTTTGTAAAAACGGCGGATGGAGACGTGGCCAAAGCCCCGGTATGGCCGGGTTTTTGTGCTTTTCCTGATTTTACCCGACCCGAAACCCGCCATTGGTGGGGCAACTTGTACCAGGCTTTGTACAACGAAACAGGCATCAGCGGTTTTTGGAATGACATGAACGAGCCTGCGGTTTTCCATGTCACCCACAAAACCCTCCCGGACGATGTACGCCATCACTACGACGGCCATCCTTGTAGTCACCGCAAAGCGCATAACGTCTATGGAATGCAAATGACGCGCGCTTCCTGGGAGGGGTTGCAACGCCTGCAACCCCAAAAGCGCCCTTATTTGCTGACACGGGCCACCTACAGCGGCGGGCAGCGATATGCGGCAGTCTGGACAGGCGATAATGTCGGCTCATGGGAGCATTTGCAGGTGGCCAACATACAGTGCCAGCGCTTGTCGGTATGTGGATTTTCGTTTTGCGGTACCGATATCGGAGGGTTCACGGGGGCCGAAAGCGGTGAGTTGTTTGTGCGCTGGCTACAGTTGGGCGTTTTTCACCCCCTGATGCGAGTACACAGCATGGGCAAACACCTCAGCGGGGATGCCCTGACCATAGACGATCCCGACAATCCACATCCCGATCCTGACCAGCCTGTTGTCGTGTCTATGCCCCCTATTGCTAAACAACTCGATCAGGAACCCTGGTCTTTTGGCGACAAATGGACCCCCATAGCCAAGAAAGCCATCGAGTTGCGCTATTACCTGCTGCCCTCCATCTATACGGCTCTTTATCGGGCCAGTACAGACGGTACACCGGTCATTCGGCACCTTGCTTTTGCCGATCCGCTGGATCCGCGTTTTTGGGAGCACGAGCGCGACTTTCTTTTTGGCGAACACCTGTTGGTCAGCCCGGTTATTCAGCCAAAAGTACAGGTACAAAACGTTTGTCTGCCCAAAGGTTCAGACTGGTATTATTTTTGGTCAGGGCATTTGCACAATGGGGATGTGCATGTGCATGTCAAAGCCGAAGAAATTCCGTTTTTCGTACGCGCCGGTGCGGTACTACCTGTCTATCCGGTGCGCCAGTGGACAGGGGAAAAGCCGATACACGAATTGAGTTTGTATGTTTATTACAAAGAGGGTACTGAACGGAGCCATCTGTATGAAGACGAGGGAGAAGGGTACGAATACCGCAACCAGCATTACAGCCTGAAAATTTTTGAGACGGAAGGGAAAGCAGGTGTTTTTACCCTGCGCTGGCAACACGACGTTAAAGGTGCCTATATTCCCCCTTATAAACGTATCAAAGTGTTCCTCATTGGCTTCCCCGCTTTTGTTAGACACTGTCAGGCCGACCAGAAAGAAGTGCCTGTAAAGGAAATTCGTTTGCGCGAGCGTTCTCTATACACACTGGAACTGCCATCGGAATTTAAAGAGATAATTTGGCGCGGTTAAGGGAGACAAACGTAGGATTCACCTCGGAAAATGTAGCACTGAACCACTTCCTCTTGTATATCAGTACCTTGTACATTATCTTTGTGGGAACTTATGTTACTTTTATAGAAGAGAAATTACAATATAACAAGTAGATAAGAAATTCATCTCAATGAAGCATATCAGGGAAACGTCCTTGATATGCTTTGCTCTTTTTTTAGACAGGGTCGTTTTCTTCGTCTGCCATTTTATCCTTGCCTCCCTTTTCAACAATGCCAAGGCGTATTTTGAGTGCTGCCACATAGGAAGCACTTACTGGTATCTTGTTGCGCGGCATATTGCGCAAATAAACGTGATACGCTCCGCCTGCGTAATACTGTAGGCTACTGACAACATTTACATTGATGACATAACTGCGGTGCACCTGCATAAATTGATCAGCCGGCAAGCGCAACAGCAGATCGCGCAGTGTCGTGCGTGTTGTATACAGATGCTGACCCGCACAAATCACGCATTCACCAGACAAAACATACGCATAATGAATGTCGGATATATTGATGAGCTTGTGCTGACCTTTTTCCCGAATGGCCAGACTGTTCTCCAAGCGGGTTTCGACCACGCGATTTTGCGTTAGCCACTCCAATGAACTGGGATAGTCTTCGAATGTCTGCCCGATGTACTGGTCATTGGTTTCCAGGAACCGATCCAAGGAATAGCGGGCGGAAGCAGATTTTGAATAAATAAACGCGACTTTCTTCAAACCGGCTGCCAAAAACTTAGGCAAAATCTCGTTGGCCAGAAATCGAATAGACTGAGTCCAGTTGCCCAATACCTCTCGATTGTCGTTCAACAAATCTGTACATTGGTAATGTAAGAGAGCATCCAGAATGCGGTAAGTCCCTTCCCTTATCTGAGGGAGGGCCAGATAACCTTTCCAATTGATATAGATATAGTGTGCAGAGTCGTACTCCACAGTGATGTAGGAAGCATTATAAAGCAATGTTCTGCTCATTATGGGGGCAGAAAATGGGTAGTTGATATTAAAATATTATGATAAGGGTCAAAAAGTTTTAAAACGGCTGGGAAAGGAACTGTCAATACGGGATTAGATTTTTTTGAGGGTGCAAATATATGACCTTTGCGTCAGGCAACCCCAAGAAAATCCGGACAATTTTTTTATCTTTTTAAAAACCCTGCTACTTATCGCGCAAACGCTTATCTTTGCACTTTAATACACTAAAAAAAGTGACTTCTCCATGAAAAAGCACTGCTTCCTGTTTCTTGTCTTTTTACTTGCCGCCGGTGCGTTGCCCGCCCAAACCGCCAAAAAATACTTGCTCATTGAACACTTTACCAATTCCTGGTGCAGTATTTGTAAAAGCAGAAACCCCGGTTTTTATAACACCATAGCACCCTATGCAAAGGATATCCACCATATTTCGATCCATCCTTCCACGCCCTATGCGCAGTGTATTTTTTATCAGGCCAACAAAACCGAGAATCAGGCTCGGGCAGATTATTATAGTGTGATCGGTACGCCACGGGTAGCACTGAACGGCATTATGCAACCCAATACTACCACTCTGTTGCCGCTCACAGCGTTACAGACTGCCCTTGCCCAAAAAACTGCCCCGCTGGCTGTTAAAATGACAGACGTGATCGGCGGCGGCAACTTTAAAACCACCGTACAGATCAACTACGATCAGGCCTTGCCTTCCGGCGATTATGTACTGCATGTAATGCTGGTAGAAAAACATATCCAGCTCACCACGCCCAATGGCGAAACCGACCACTATGATGTCTTCCGGGATCAACTCACTCCCGCAGGCGGAGTCTCTCTTGCAGTGGGCAGTGCCGGCATGACCATTGAAAACACTTATTCGGCACCGCTCAATGCTGCCTGGAATACAACGGAACTGTACGCCATTGGTTTTGTGCAAAACAAAACCACAAAAGAAGTACTGAACAGCGGTTCCCGGTTTGATGTCACCAGCGCAGCGCAGGAAGTGTCGGCACAGTCGCTTACCCTGCAACCCAATCCGGCCCATCAGCAGGCGGTATTTCAATTGGAGGAAGGCAATACGCCCACCGATATGGAGGTGTATGGCATAGACGGCCGTCGTTACAATCCCGCTTTTTCTGTGCAGGGCGGCACCGGTCACATCAACACCACAGAACTGCCGGAAGGTGTTTATATAGTAAAAGTACAGAGCGCACGTCGGATACACACCGGAAAATTTGTAGTGCGTCACTAACCGGTCGGCACATGCCCGTAGCCTCTCTCGTGGAACCTGTACAACCAACTCACCCTTTCCCGCTTTGCGGGATCAGCATTTTGTATTCTGAATTTTGGTATCCCATATTGTTAAACTGACCAATGCAGACATTGCACAGCCCGACACAGAACCTGTGTTGAAACAAATCAGCCTGACCATTGGGCAGGGGGAGTTTACCTATCTGATTGGGAAGACGGGAAGTGGCAAAAGCAGCCTGTTGAAGACCCTGTATGGGGCATTGCCCCTCGCTACCGGAAGCGGCGAGGTGGCGGGTTTCGATTTAAGAGCTGTTGGCAGAAACAACGTGCATCTGCTGCGGCGCAAGCTGGGCATTGTATTTCAGGATTTCAACCTGCTGACCGATCGCAGCGTAGAAGCCAATCTCTATTTTGTGCTACAGGCCACCGGATGGACGGACAGTGCTGCTGCTCAGCAACGCATCACTACAGTATTGGAAGAAACCGGCCTGTCGCACAAGCGACATGCCATGCCTTACCACCTGTCGGGGGGGGAGCAGCAAAGGGTAGTCATCGCTCGTGCCCTGCTCAATCTGCCTGCCCTGATTTTAGCAGATGAGCCTACGGGCAATTTAGACCCTGAAACCAGTGACGATGTGCTGCTGCTGTTGCGCAATTTGGCGCGGCAACACAACACTGCTGTATTGTGTGCCACCCACGATTATCGGATTTTGCAAAATTTCCCTGCCCGCATTGTGCGCGTAATTAACGGAAGGCTGATAGACGAAGAGGGAATCACGCTGCGGTAGTCAGCTGGTAAGTGTAGGTCTCCACAATGAGGTTGGCCAACAATTGCTGACACGCCCTCTCCACTTTTTGACGGGCTTCGGCCTCCGTAGCGGCCTCTATGTGCATCACCACATGGCGACCAATACGCACATCCTGTACGCCGGTCAGGTCCAAATGTTTCAAATTATTGACCACTGCTTTTCCCTGTGGGTCAAGCAGTTCCTTGTGGGGCATGATGGTAATATCAGCAGTAAATAACACGGAAAATAAAGGGCTGATTTAACAGCAGGTACAAAAAACACCTGCCCGTTTGAATATTAAGCGCCTAAGTACCCTTTCAGCAATTTGCTCCGGGAGGTAGCGCGCAGTTTATTGATGGCTTTGTCTTTTATCTGCCGCACCCGCTCGCGGGTCAGACCAAACTTATCGCCAATATCTTCGAGCGACATGGGATGCTCCACCCCGATGCCAAAGTAGAGTTTAATCACATCGCATTGCCGATCAGTCAGGGTGCCTAAGGAACGCTCTATCTCGCGGCGCAGCGAATCGGCATATTCCAGATGGGTATCTGTACCCGGCATAGTGTTGTTTTCCAAAACATCGAGCAGGGAGTTGTCCTCGCCCTCCACAAAAGGCGCGTCCATAGAGACGTGGCGGGCTGCCACACCCAACGTAGTTTCCACTTCGTCGGTGGTGATTTCGAGCATATCGGCCAATTCCTCCGGGCTGGGTTCGCGCTCATACTGTTGCTCCAATTCCGAAAAAGCCTTGTTGATCTTATTAAGCGATCCGACTTTGTTCAGGGGCAGGCGTACAATACGGCTTTGCTCGGCCAAAGCCTGCAGAATGCTTTGGCGAATCCACCACACGGCATAGGAAATGAACTTAAAACCCCGTGTTTCATCAAAGCGCTGTGCGGCTTTGATAAGACCCAAATTTCCTTCATTGATGAGGTCAGAAAGGCTGAGACCCTGGTTTTGATACTGTTTGGCCACCGACACCACAAAACGCAGGTTGGCTTTTGTCAATTTTTCTAAAGCAATCTGGTCGCCCTGCTTAATGCGTTTTGCCAAATCTACTTCCTCCTCCGGGGTCAACAAATCCACTTTACCGATTTCCTGCAAGTACTTCTCCAAGGACTGACTCTCGCGGTTCGTAATGGATTTGGTTATTTTTAGCTGTCTCATTGTACCTTCTCTAATGTTGTTTTTGTAAAAACGGGCGCAAAGATAAGACATGACAACAACGGTTGTCAAGTATATGTTCATTTTTATACGAGAAAAGGCCGTTTTGTTACAAAATGATGATGCAGAACTCAGGAAAGATGCCTTTTTTATCCGTTACGTACCCTGTTGCCCCCGGGCGGTGCCGCATTTTACAGGGTTAAATCTCCTGCTGCGTGCTTCAGGATGTGGTCTGATGGTGCTTGCCGCGCATATAAAACCACAACAGGCCGAAGGCTACAATCAGGCAAAGTGGAAAAGTAAGCAGGTGGGAAAGCGTAGCCTGACCTGCCACCAAGTCTACGTCTGCACCAACAGCACCTTTTTCTACAGCCATCCTTTTGCCACTGTCAATCCACCCGCCCACAACCGGCTGTAGCAGCCCTGTGGCAAACATACCGATGCCCCCCATCACAGACATGCCGAGGGCACCGGCACGCGGGATGTATTCGCCCACAAATCCCAGCATAGTGGGCCAAAAATAGCAAACCCCCATTGCAAAAACCGCCGCTGCTACATAGACAGTCGGGCCGGTCACCCGGCTCAACAGGAAAATGCCCAGTGCCGCCAGAAAAGCGGAACCCCATAATACACCAGTCGGATTGATGCGGTGGATAAGGGGGCCTCCGAAATAACGCCCCAAAGCCATGATGCCGGTGGTGAGGGCCAGTACCAACATGGGCTTGGCCCCGGAGGAGCGCAACAGGGCTTCCACCCATTGCTGGGTGCTGAGCTCTGTATTGGCCGTCAGTACCATGCACAGGCCCATGAACAGGTACAAGGGGGTAAGCATCCCTGACAGGTTGGAACCAATATCCGCCTGACCGGCATCAGCACCCTTCGGAAAGGTCTGGCCCCAGAAAAGATACGCATATATGACGGTAGGAATCAGCATAACCGCTACCTGTGCCTGCCAGCCCGTGCCTGCGTCTGTCATGAAATTGGAAATGAGCGAGCCGATGAAAATACCGCCCGGAAACCAGACATGGAATTTGTTCAGCATGGTGGTCACATTATCGCGATACATGGCTGCAATAAGCGGGTTACAGGCGGCTTCCACCATGCCATTGCCCAAGCCGATCAGGAAGCTGGATACGAGCAACATAGAATATCCGGTGGCTCCTATGGTCATGACAATGCCGAGGAAGTGGCATGCCAAAGCGATGAGCATCATCTTTTTGGGCCCCAGGTTGTTATAAAGCAGGCCCCCTGCAATGGTAGCAATCGGAAAGCCGATGCCCAATACCAGCAGGTTGATCAGCCCCATTTGTTCGCCGGACAGGCCAAATTGCGGGCCAATAAATTTTGTTAAAGTGCCTGCTCGAATAGCAAAAGCAAAAGCCGTGGTAATGAGGGCAAAACAACTGGCATTAAACAGCCGTGATGGGTTAAAAGTAGCCATGTCCAAGCAATGGTTAAAGCATTTTTCGTTATGGAATGAAATAAAGCGCCAAATGTAGAAACTTGAAACTCAATGGACGGATATTTTTGAAAAATAAATTTTCTTTTACAAATTTTTGGTTAAAGTGTACCCCACACACGCCAAACCCCTAAAAAAACGTTACTTTTCTTTGTATCTTCGTTGATAAACAAAACATATAAAGAGACATGCATCTGCAAAATTTTTCCTGCGACCTCTGTTTGTGTTTTTACATTCTTTTACCATGAAAAACCGCATTCTCCTTCCGTTTCTTTTATGTATCTTTGGCATGGTTGCACAGGGATCGGCCCAAACTGATTCTGTGCCGCAGGGGGCCTGGGCACGCATGGAGGTAGTCAATGGCGATACTACTTTTGTGATGTCGCTTCGTCTGGTACGTATCAGCGATCGCCGCATTTTTAAGGATTCCTCCGAGTGGCTCCAATACTACAAGTACAAGATAGCAGCCCGCAAGGTGTATCCCTACGCCGTGCAGGCCATCAACCTTTATAATGATATACGCTTGGAAACAATGGACATGGGGCGTTGGAAGCGCAAGCGTTACATCAGGAAAGAACATAAGGAGTTGAAAGACGATTTTACCGATAAACTCAAAGGCTTGAGCCGTACACAGGGCAAGGTACTCATCAAAATGATTGAACGCCAGGTGGGTAAATCGTTTTTCGACATCGTAAAAGAGACGCGCGGCGGCGCAGTGGCCAACTACTGGAATACGCTGGGCAAAATGTATAACTACGACCTCAAGGATGCTTACCGTGTGGGTTCTGATCCCCTTCTGGATGAGGTACTGATGGACTACGATTTTGGGGAGGCCGTCTGGCGGTATTAAGCCGGTGCAACAAAATTTCCGCTTCGCCTGATAGATACACCATAAAAAGTATGTACTTTTGCCGTTTGTAAAAAGGGGCGCTGTTGATAACCCGTTCAGTAAGTAGTAATGAGATGTAAACAATGAGTGGCGTGTGTGTCATCAACTGTTGACTACTAAAAACTCGTAATGAGCCAAAATACGGCTTATTTCTGTTCATCTGCTTATGTGGGTTCATCTTAAAAAAACAGCAGAAAAATCCTGAAAAAACTGGTCGGCATGAAAAAGATTTTGGTTATTGAGGATAACTCGGATGTCCGTGAAAACTTGCAGGAAATACTTGAATTGAACGGATATGCGGCTATAGGCGCAGAAGACGGGAAAGCAGGGGTGCGCAAGGCGCAAAGTGACGTTCCCGATCTTATTCTTTGCGATATCATGATGCCGGAACTCGACGGCTATGGCGTGTTGCATATTTTGAGCAGACAGGCCAAAACGGCCGATATCCCTTTTATTTTTCTGACAGCCAAAGTTGAAAAAGAGGACTTCAGAAGAGGCATGTCTATGGGAGCGGACGACTATATTACCAAACCCTTCGATCCGACCGTGTTGCTCCAAACCATTGAAGCGCGTTTGGCAAAGAGTGAACGCCTTCGGGCGGGTTCTGCACCGAATACGGGCGGACTGGAACACTTTATCAATGAGGCCCGTGCTTCTGAAGCACTTAAATTGCTCTCCGACAATCGGGAAGAGCGGCGTTACAGAAAGAAGGACATTATTTTTAAAGAGGGAGACCATCCCCGCTGTCTTTATTATGTGGAAAGTGGCCAGATCAAACTGTTCAAAACCAGCGAGGACGGGCGCGAATTGATAGTCTCTATTGCACAGACAGGTGATTATCTGGGTTTTTTGCCCCTTATCAGCAATTCCCTGTATCCCGAAAGTGCAGCTGTGCTGGAAGACTGCGTCCTTAAAATACTGCCAAAACAGGATTTTACTGCCCTGTTGTTTGGACACCGCGATGTTAACGCACGCTTTATTAAAATGCTGGCAGGCCATGTCAGCGAACGCGAGCAGCAACTGATTGAACTGGCTTATCACTCGGTGCGTAAACGCGTGGCTACTGCCTTAGTACGCCTGTGCGAACAAAACGCAGATAAAACCATCAACTATTATCGCGATGACCTCGCCTCTATTGCGGGTACGGCCAAAGAGACCCTTATCCGCACCCTGACAGACCTCAAAAACGAGGGGCTGATTGACATTCGGGAGGGGGCCATTACGGTCATTAGGCTGGAGCGACTGCGTAATTTGCCCAATTGAGTACTATTTTACTTCAAAAGGGGTACTCACCGATCGAACGGTGAGCACCGGACATTGGTGGAAGCGCCGGAGGTGTAGTCAGGATAAGGCAGCCAAAAAAATATTAAATCTTTCAAATGTCCAAAACTTTGTCCGATAACCGTCAAATGACCTGCATTTTAAGGATTCTTTAAGTTGATAAAAACGAATATGGCAACGTTTTTGATCCTTCCTGCCAGTTAAGTCATTGCTATAAAGCAACTACTCCTAGTCATGAAAAAAATAGTACACCTGCTTGTATGGGCTTCCTTTGTTTTTACCTGGAATGCCTGTACCCCCGACGACCCGGTCACCAGACCCGATGCTTCTAAAAATAAAACAGAAGCCACCACGGCTGCCTTAGCCAACGAATATTTTGCGCACAGCATCGGTCTTACCAAAAGCACCGCCGGTTTTTCTCCTCCGGTAGCTGCCCGTTCTTACGGTTATCTGGGCTTGGCGCTTTATGAAGCGGTGGTAGGCGGTATGAGCGACCACAAAAGCCTTCAGGGAGTCATACAAGGCCTGAAAGAAGGCGACCTCCCTGCACCGGAGGCAGGCAAAACCTACCACTGGGGCGAATGCGCCAACCGCGCACTTTCGGTGATGATGCTCAAACTGTATTCCATTGCTGCTTTGGACAGTTTGAGCAAGGTCACTGCCACCGAACGCAAATACGAATTGCAATTTGAAGGCGAAGTGGACGAAGAAACTTTCCAGCGCTCCAAAGACTATGGCACAGCGATGGCAGAAGCCGTTTTTCGCTACGCATCCTCCGACGGGCAATCGCACGCCTATACATCTAACTTTCCGGCTGCGTTCACAGCGCCTGTGTTTACAGGGGCATGGGTTCCTACGCCCCCTGCTTTTCAAAAAATACCTTTGCAGCCTTATTGGGGCTTGGTACGGACCTTCCACCCCAACAGTGTATTGCACTCTCAGCCCGTTCGGCACCCTGATTTTTCGACCGACCCTGCTTCTGCCTTTTATAAGGATGCCTATGAGGTGTTGACAGTGTCGCAAACCCTCACTGCCGAACAACAGGGTATTGCGGAGTATTGGAGCGACGATCCCGGTAAAACGGGTACCCCTCCGGGCCACTCTATTTCCATCGCCCGGCAGGTACTCCAAAAGGAAAATGCCAATCTGGCGCTGGCTGCCGAAGTGTACGCCAAAGTGGGTATGGCCGTACACGATGCATTCGTCTCCTGCTGGAAGTGTAAGTACGACTTCAACCTGATGCGCCCGGTTACATACATTCGTCAGTACCTCAATCAGCCCGGCTGGAACTCCCTGCTGGCTACGCCGCCTTTCCCGGAGTATTCTTCGGGTCACTCCGTGCAATCGGGGGCCACTGCGGTGGTTTTATCTGAACTGTTTGGGTACAATTATGGCTTTACCGATGCCACCCATGCTGCCCGACAGGACATCAATGGCGCACCGCGTACTTTCCGCTCCTTCACAGAAGCTGCCGATCAGGCTGCTATCTCGCGCCTGTATGGCGGTATTCACTATCGCTTCGGGATTGACTTTGGGGTAGAACAGGGAAAAAAAGTCGGAAAGTTGATTGCCGACCTGCCGATGAAAAAATAGACAAACTAAACATTGGACGTATATAGACCTTCCAGGTGCCACATCTGGAAGGTCTTTTTATAAATATCAGTGGCCCGATGCCAAAGCGGGCAAAAGTACCCCCTCCCGGCACCGGTTTATATCTGTGCTGGCGGGTTATGGCACAAAAATTGCAACCCATGATGCGCCTGTTCCGCTCCGTTCGGAACAGCAGAAGCCTTGTAAAGGGAAGAAAAATTATTGTAAACGATTTTTAATTCAAATGTTTGATAATCAATATATTATCAAATAAAACATTGGCCATTTGAAATCCGGCTCCCTTTATGTCGCAGCGGCTTCCTATTTTTGCATTTTCCAAACTCCGCTTTACATAGTTGTTTCATGAAATATCTGTTACTTGCATGCCTGTTATCGGTTACTTCCCCCGGCATTGCCCAAACCGGAGACTGCGCCGTTCGCTTAGGTCCTGATGCCACTGTATGTGCCGGTGCCTCCTTTCAGTTGAATGTGAATGGCCCAATAGGAGGCCGCTATATCTGGTCGGGCGACGCAGGACTGAGCTGTACCGATTGCCCCACTCCCACCTTGACCGTAGGCGTACCGGGTACGTATTTCTACACAGTACAGTATCTGGCTTTTGGCTGCGATGCCCGCGATACCCTCAAAGTGACGATTTTACAGGGCCAACAGCCGCGTTATAATATCATCGAAGACCGAAATGTCTGTCAGGGAGACGCTGTTACGTTGGGAGGTACACCGGTGGCCAGTACCAATTATATTTGGTATTCCCGTCCCGCCACTTTTACGGTGGGGGGGGCACAACCCGTTGTCAATCCCACCCAGGACATTACGTGGTATCTTTCTGCCACTTCTACTGCCTGCGCCGTTCCCGCCATAGACAGCGTTGTGTTGAAGGTATTTCAAACGCCTGCCCTGCAAACACAGCGGGATACGGCCATTTGTGCCGGAGCAGCAGTGACCTTAGGGCGTACTGCTGCCCAATTAGGAGTGATTTATCAATGGACGGCCGATAAAGGAATTATTTCAAACCCCGCATTGCCCAATCCGACTGTCACCCCGGCCGAAACAACGACCTATTTCCTGACTGCCTCGAATCCGGGTTGCAGCGCCACTGCCACCCTGCGCGTTAATGTGGTTGCTTTGGAGATTGACCTGAACGTGCCGGATACGGTCGGGCTTTGTCTGGGCCGGTCGCTGCGGATACAGTCCACGATCACTCCCGGCGGCAACATTCCTGCCTGGCAGCCGGGAGTGCAACTGCAATTGGCAGATGGAGGGCGCACGGCTATTGTAACACCCACCGTGGACCGCACTTACACGGCGCGGGTGCAGGTATCGGGCTGTGCGAAATCCAGGAGTGTGCATGTACAGGTCAGCGCCCTGCCCCCCCTGTGGTTGTCGCTGACAGACACAGTGATTTGCGCGGGAGCTCCGATTACAAGCAAATCGCCTGCTTTCGATCCTGCTGCTTTTCCCGGACTGTCTTTTGACTGGTCGCCCCTGACAGGCATACAGGGCAGCAATCGCGAAGCGCAGGTCACTGTGGCACCGCTTGTTTCTACTACCTATCGGCGCATTGCCGACAATCGGGGGTGTCGGGATACCTCCTTTTTGCGCGTTACCGTCCGGGACAACGGTGCCCGCATCGTACCTGCCGACACGGCCATTTGCGTGGGCGGTTCCGCCTCTTTGCGTTTTCGCTCCAATTATCCGGTGCAAAACCTCCAATGGTCGCCTGCCACAGGTCTGAGTTGTACCGATTGCCCCAATCCCATTGCTACACCGATTACCACCACTGCCTATTCTGTCAAAGGGTTTGATACAGAATTGGGATGTACGTTTCAGGCCAATGCTACGGTGCAGGTAAGTAGTCCGAATGCAGTGGTGTTTCCGACAGACACTAAATTGTGTATTGGCGATACCCTGTATTTGAACAGCCTGAACGATCCTTCCACTACTTATTTTTGGAGCTCTTCTGATCCTGCTTTAGGGACATTTACGACGGCACAACCTGAAATTCTTCTAAAAAAAGCCACTACTTTTTTTGTTAAAACAACAAATGCCTGTGGCACCGATCAAAAAAACATCTCCATTGACGTATTCGACGGCAATTTGCGTGTGCGCAAAGATACCACCGTTTGTCAGAACAGACCGGTCGTATTGACTGCCCTCGGTGATTTTCCCGGAACCTATGTCTGGAGCAGCGGACAGTCGGGTCAGGCGGTTCAGGTGACCAATGATACCACTGCCACCTATCAGGTGCTGTATAGTTACGGAGACGGTTGTAAGCTGAAAGCCAATATCACGGTGTTTATAGCCGATCAGGGCATCGGGGTGGATTTTCCTGCGGATACCCGCCTCTGTGCGGGCGAGAGTCTGCTGCTCAATTCAAAAGCCACCCTCAATGCTACCTATGAATGGACTTCCTCGCCTGCGGGCTTTAGTTCTTTAGACCCCACCCCGGAAGTACAACCCGATAAAAGCACAATTTATATTCTGACCACCCGGTTTGGCAATTGTGTACAAACTTATACCCTGCCGGTCGAAGTAGCCGGTTCAGATTTGCAGGTCACCAAAGACACGGTGATTTGTAAAGGAGAACTCCTCACCTTTCGGGCAGTGGGTACCGCTACCGGTCAGGTGCAATACCGCTGGCTGCTGGGGTCGGATACCCTGTCGCGTGAAGCGGCCTGGACCACCCCGGCCAATCGTGCAGGTACTTATCGGCTGATTTATACTTTTGGCGACAATTGCCGCCTCCTGCGCGACGTAAATGTTCAACTCAGAGCGGGCTTGGACAGTGTAAACATCGTGGCGGAACCTGACACCACCAAAATTTTTTCGGGCGATACCCTGACTTTGCGCGCTGTCGTCAGCCCGACACAGAACTTAGCAGGTTTCCGCTTCAACTGGATAGAGAATGGCAGCACGCCGGTGGGTAGCACGGAGTCCATAACTTTAACACGCACCACCTCCGACGAAAACCCCGCGCTTTTTAATTATGCATTGGGAGTGCGTTCCGGGAATGGCTGTTTGAAAACAGACAAATTTTCACTGACCGTTTGTCCCGATTTGGTGGTGATTCCCAATGCCTTTACACCCGATGGCGATCAGGTCAACGACCGCTTTCGGCTGCATGTCATCGGGGGGCGGGTGCGTACCGAGCGTTTTTCAATTTACAACCGCTGGGGCCAATTGGTGTATCAGTCCATAGGGCCTGATGCGGCCTGGGATGGTACCTTAGAGGGGCTACAGGCTCCCGCCGATACCTATATTTACATCATAGAGTATCGAAAGGGCAATGGCGGCTTAGTGGTAGGAAAAGGCGAAATTATCCTGTTGAGGTAATTTTTTGAAAACGGGCATGAAAGTTCAAAAACGCACGACAATGTCCGAAAATGAACATTTTGTGTAGAATTTTTTTTTGCAAACCGTTGATAATTAAAATTTTATAAAGCAGGCACACGGCTTGCGGAGCATTGGAGATATACAACCTGCTTTGCGTATGTTTTCCAACTACCTGACAATGGCTTTGCGTACCCTGCGCAAAAATCGCTTATTCACTGCCCTCAATGTACTGGGTCTTGCATTGGGACTGGCTATTGCCGCGTGCCTGCTTTTGTGGATAAAAAATGAGTGGTCCTTTAACCGGCAATTTGCCCAATATCCACACATATGCAGAATCGTGCTCGACCGCCCCTTGGAATCGGGGAAGGTGGAACGCATGTCGAATGCGCCCAATGTGGCAGGGCCTGCGGCAAAAGAAAACATTGCTGCCGTACAGCAATACGCCCGCCTGCTGGCCAATAACTTTACGGGGGAAGCTTTTGTGCGCACCGACCGTAAAGACCTGATTACGGACAAAATGGTATGGGCCGATCCGGGATTGGCAGAAATTTTTGGGATTAAAGCCCTTCGGGGCGATATGGAAGCCGCCTTGCGCGAACCCAACTCCGTTGCCATAGATGCCACCACCTCTGCCCGCTTGTTTGGCAACAGTGATCCCGTGGGGCAAACGCTGCGCATTGACCGCCGGGATGCTTTGGTAGTACGGGCTGTCTATCCGGATTTTCCGGATAATTCCACGTTGGAAGCCCGGATCATGGGATCGTTCGTCACTGAAAAATGGGCCAATGCCCCCTTGGTCTGGTCAAATGCCAGTTTTGAAACCTGGCTGCTGCTTGCTCCCGATGCCGACCGGACGGCCGTTGCCCGCGATTTAATGGGGGTTTATGAGAAAGCCACGCCTTCCGAAAACCGCTGGTTTTCCCTTTGGTTACAGCCCTTAGCCGACGCACACTGGGGATCATCCGATTTTCAATACAGTGTCTCCGCCCGTTCGGGCGATTTGCGTCAGGTGGCATTGCTCTTGGGGCTGGCCATCGCGGTTTTGCTGATTGCCTGTTTCAATTATATGAATCTTTCCACGGCTCATGCACAGCGCCGTGCAAAAGAGGTCGGCATTCGCAAAACATTGGGGGCTACGGCACTGCAAATCAGCCGCCTGCTGATCAGCGATTTTTTAAAGTGGGTGTTGCTGGCCATTGTACTGGCTGTTCCCGTCGCCTGGTATTTCATGCAACGCTGGCTGGCGGACTTTGCCTGTCGCATTGATTTGCAATGGTGGATGTTCGCAGTCACAGGAGCGGGCGTGGTCGTTGTTGCGCTGCTGACGGTGAGTGTGCAAAGTGTACGGGCGGCATTGATAAATCCGGTGCAGTCGCTGAGAAGTGAGTGAAACAGACATGCTCTGTTTTTAGAAGGGAGACGTATCGGAATGTCTTTGTCTTTAAAAAAAATTAACCACTGCAATGTTTTCGAGTTTTTTCCTTGTTGCATGGCGCAATATCCGGGCGCAAAAAACGGTGTCCTTTATCAACGTCTTCGGATTGAGTGTGGCCATCGGCATCTGCATTACCGTTTTTCTGTTTTTAAAAAATTACTGGAATCTGGATACTTTCCATGTCCACGGAGACCGTATTTTCATGGTGGAATACCAAACCGACATGGAGGGTACGGTGGATACCTGGGGCGATTGTCCGGTACCCGTGGTAACAGCCTTAGCCAATGATTTTGCGCAGGTGGAGCGCACAGTGCGTATTTATCGGGAGGGCATCGAAGTGTTTCACAAAAACGATCTGCTTGGCGAAGTGCTGACGTATGCAGATGCCGGCTTCTTCGATATGTTTACTTTCCCGCTCGAAATGGGCAATCCGGAAGCACTCAAAGACCCCAAAGCATTGATTATCAGCAAAAAAGCAGCGGAAAAATACTTTGGGCAGGAGAATCCCATTGGCCGGGAACTGGCGCTCATCAATGGCAGCCGCGAGCGCGTGACGTTTACGGTGCAGGGGGTGGCAAAACCTTTTCCCAACAATACCGGTTTTGCCTTTCAATTGCTGGCCGGGTGGCACCCGCTGCATCGTGCGCTCAAAGACTTGGACTGGCGAGACCGTTCCGACGGGATATTTGTGCAACTACACCAGGCAGCCGATGCCGAAAAGGTGGCCGCTCAGTTGCAGCCTTTCATAGCGCCGTTCAATGCAGTGAACGCCGACTACAAGGCTACCCATTTTGTGTTGGACAACCTGAAAAGTCCCAATCCGGGGGCTTACAATGTGCGCAATCGCCCGACAGAAGCCGCCCATCCGGCATTGACGGCCATGTATTTATTAGTGGCTTTGCTGATGCTGGCCCTGTCCTGCTTCAACTATGTGAACATTGCTCTCGGCGCAGTCGTACACCGCCTGCGCGAGATTGGGGTGCGGAAGGTCATCGGGGGCAGCCGCCAACAGATCATCGGGCAGTTTATGACCGAAAACTTAGTATTGGTTTTCTTTTCCCTCCTGATGGGTCTGCTGCTCACGCAGTGGGTGTTTATTCCCTTGCAGAATACCATGATGGTCATCAAAACCGATTCCTTCCTCAGCGATTTGAAAGTGGCGCTTCCTTTCTTAGTGGCGCTTTTGGCCTTTGTGGCGTTGGTGTCCGGAGCCTATCCGGCGCTTTATGTGTCGCGCTTCAACGCCACTGCCATTTTTTCAGGCAAACAAAAATTCGGAGAAAAGAGTGCGCTGCGGCGGGTGCTGCTCGGCGCGCAGTTTACGGTGGCTTATTTAGCAGTAATTGTCAGCGTGGTGTTGTTTTTTTCGGGGGGAGATTTCAGGAAGATGCCCTGGGGATATGATGCAACCCGTTCGTTGGTGGTGGAGTTGAGCGACAGCACGCAGTTTTCACTTTTAAAAAATGAACTGCTGAAAAACGCACAGGTGGAAGCGGTGGCAGGCGCGGTAAATCACATTGGCAAGGGGTCGCAAAAGCAATTGGTGGACATAAACGGTGAAAAACAGGAGGCCAGCTGCTATAGCGTGGGACAGGGATACGATCAGGCCCTGGCCCTTCCCTTATTAGCAGGGCGCTTTTTTCAGCCCGGTGCAGGCGACGAAAGGGTGGTAGTAGTCAGTAGCCATTTTGCGCAAAAACAGGGCTGGAACGAGCCTGTAGGCAAAACCCTCCGTATTGATGAACAGGATTATGCAGTGGTGGGAGTGATCGGCGACGTTAAAACGGTACCCACCAATGCGCCGCGCCCAATTATTTATCTCAAAGCTACAGACACAGAGCACCAGTATTTAGTGGCCCGTTTTGCGCCCGGCAGCGGGGCAGGTATCGCCAGCGCTACGGAGCAGACGTTTAAACGACTTTTCGCGGGGCTGCCCGCACACTATTTTTTCCAGCACGAAATTTTCGACAATTTTGACCGACAGTACGCAAATCTGGCTACTTCGTTCAGCTATGTGGCGCTGTTGGCCCTGCTGCTGGCCTGCATGGGGCTGTATGGCTTAGCAGCACAGCACTATGCACGTCGGCTGAAGGAGGTGAGTGTGCGAAAGCTGATGGGTGCTTCGGTGGGCCATATTTCGCTGCTGGTCAATCGGCATTTCGGCTGGATGCTTTTGGTGGCAGGCGTGCTGGCCTCTGCCCTGTGTTGGACGGCCACTCGGCTGGTATTGAACCAGTTGTCCGAATATGTGGGTACCTATCGCCCCGGCCTTTTGCCCTTCGTGCTGGCCAATTTGGTGGTACTATGTACCGCTGCTCTGACAATTGTGCATCAAACGCGCCGAATTGCCGGGGTGAAACTGGCTGAAACACTTAAAAACAGCGACTGACTGCTCCTGAGCAGTTGGGCGAAACTAATTCCTGTCAGCACTGCCCCCCTTTGAAAAATGTCACGATATATGATGCACCTGCGTGTCCTGCTGAATGGAGTGAAGCATCTTGAAAAATTTATTTATATTTTATAATCCAATCGCACACAAAAACTGCGGGGTGCCTCCAGCAAAGCCGGTCGCATGGTATAGGTTTCGTTCAACAAATTGTTACACAGCAGGCTGATTTTGAAAGACCTCGTCAATTTATAGGAAGCCCGCACATCCACTAAATACGTGCCACTGTTGTGCTTTTTCCGGAAGTTGTTTACGCCCTGAAAAGGCTCTACAAACCCTGACTCAAAGATGGCATCAATGGCCTGCATAAAGCTGAAATAATTCAATGCAGCACCGGCAGCAAAGCCACCGATATTGTATTCCACATCGGCTTTTGCCAAGTGGCGAAAACGATACTTCAGTACGTTGTCCTGCGTGGAAGAGCCATAGCGCAGGGTATCTTTAAACACCGGCTGCATAAACGTGTAACCGCCCAGCACAAACAAAGTCCCTCTGCCGATTTGGCCCTGCCCTGCCACCGAGGTTTCCACGCCGGTCACTTTGGTATCGCCCGAATTGCGCGATTTGAAACTCGCCCGTGCTTCGAAGCGCGGCGGATTGCCGGGGATGAGGACAATGCCGAGGTGGTCTAAGGCAAATTCCATCATGTTCTGATATTCCGACCAAAACCCTGCCACGTCAATAAATCCCTTCCAACGATCTATGCGAAAGCCCTGTTTCAGGGCTAATTCGGCCGTCCAGCCCACTTCGGACACCAGATCGGGGTTGGGGCGCACCGAATTGCCTGCGCTAAAGTCGGTGTTGATGAACTTTTCAGCGATGGTGGGGTAGCGGTATCCCTGTCCCCAGGAGGCGCGCAGATAAGTGGCTGTGGCCAGCTGGTAGTTGGCTCCCAAGCGGAACACGGGTTTGGATTCCTGGGTGAGGCCATTGGGAACGGTATCACTCTCCGTGGGTGTGATGCGAATAATCTCCGGGCTTTTCAGCCGGTTATTCTCGTAGCGGACACCGGCGGAAATATTCAGGTCGCCTATTTTGTAGTCGGCCTGAATATAAGCCGCTAAGTTGCGATTGGTATTAGTGGACTGGTTGTACAGGGGCGCATCCACTGTGGTATAAATGCCCACCACACCTGCTGTTGTTACCAGGCCGATGCGATCCATGCGCCGTTGAAACTGATACTCGCCGTAGTACATGCGGCTGTCGTTGCTCTGGTTGCCACTGTTGTTGTTGGACACATAGTAATAGCGTCCGAGGAATTTATGGCGATTGCCGTCCCTGCCAAAATACTGCACCGTCGGGTCTATGTTGAAGCGCAAACGCCCCAGCGACTGCGAGGCCGAATTTAAACCTGCCTGATAAGCTTTGTTGGTATCGTTGCCCCACACAAAAAAGCTGCCGCTATAGCCGCCATTAAAATTCATGTTCAGCCCCAAAGTCAGTCGGTCATTGACCGTATAACGGAAATTGGGGGTGAAGCGCAGATAGCGGGTATAGGAGTCGCGGTTGTAGCTGTTGCGGTGCAGCCCATAGCCGCCCAACACCATGTCCAGCCTCCCGATTTTTCGACGGTGTACCAGACTGAAGCCGTTTTCCATGGGCAGCCCCACGCGAAAACTGTCTAATTGCGGCACTTCTTCCTTGCGTTGCGACAGTGGGATGAAACGCGTGTAAGAGTTGTCCTTGCCCCACCACTTCATAACGGGATCGGCAGGAGTACCCCAGGCCCTGCTGAACACCGCCACTTCGGTTTCGGGTTTGTCTTTGGCAAAGCCCGTGCGGATATTGATGATGCCGTTCATAGCCGAGGAGCCGTACAGGGCGGAGGCGGCCCCTTTTAGCACTTCCATTTGGGCGATGTTTTCCACCGGAAAATCGTCCCAATTGGGAAAACCGGCATCTGCCTGCAAGGCCGGGATGTCGTCCACTAAGATTAGGACGCGGGTACCGGCCCCGTAAGAAAATCCGGCTCCGCCCCGAATGCTCGCCTGACCATCCACAATGGCCAGCCCCGGCACTTTGGTCAGCACCTCATCCACAGAAGTGGCATTGGTGTTTTCGATCAGGCGGGGTTTGAGGACTTCTAAGGAAACGGTGACTTCCCCGACGGGCTTTTCAAATTTGCCTGCGGTGACCACTGTGGTTTGCAACAGGTTGTCGGCATCGCCCAACTCCACGTTGTATTCCAGCACCTGACCGGCGGAAAGGCGCAGGTTGCGCACAGTGGGTTCGTATCCCACAAAAGAAAAGCCCACCGCGTAGTTGCCGGGGGGGAGCGACAGGCTGTACCGCCCCTCTATATCGGTGGCAGTGGCCGTGGTGGCGTTGGCCCGCACGGTCACGCCAATCAGTGTTTCTTTACTGGAAGCATCTGTAACAATACCTTTCAGGGTGGCATTTTGCGCGAACAGGGAGGTCGCAAAAAGGAAAAGTAAAAGGGTAAGAATGGGTGTATTGTTCATAGGTATGTTCGTGATGGTGAATGAATGCCTACCCTTTTTTCATGGTAGGGGCTGCCAAAGGAGCGGGCCGCCAGCGCGCTACTTTGCCGAGTACCATAAAACGGGCAAACAAAAAGCCGCCATAGGCGTTCATGCGCCCGCCGGCCAAGCGCTGGGTGCGGCCCGTCAGGTCGGCTTCCGCAAACAGGTGAATGCCAACGTGTACCGTTCTGGATTCGTTGAGGGCGCGTTGCGCGTCGAAACGCAGGGTGGCTAAACTGCCCCGGTTGCGCCCGAGGGAGACAGGAGAATCGCGGAAGAAATTCTTTACTTCGTCGGCTCCTGCGCCAAAACTGTTCACTAAGGTCTCGTCGCCCCACCCCTGATCCAGCACAAACTTGTAGCCGCCCAGAAAAGCAAAAGTGAAAGCGCTGTCGGCATCGTGCAGGGCATAACGAAAACCGCCAATGCCGCCATAGCTCATTTTTTGATAACTGGAGCTGGAGCTGATGGCCTCTAACTGAATGAACAGGGGCCAGTTGCGGTACAAGAACTGTGCATTGATGCCGTAACGGGGCTGAAAAATGGTGCTTTTCAGTTTGTAATCCTTTTCAAAATCTTCCCATTCGTAGGGGATGTTGCGATTTTTAAAAGGGATTCGCACAAATTCGTACAAATCGTTCAGGGGCGTACTCCTGAAATTCACATTGTGGTGGAGGCGGGAAGCCCCCATATTCAGGCCAACGTCAATACGCAAATCCTGCGCACAAAGCAAAAATACGGAACCGGGGAGGGAAGGGATTAAAAAAGACAGTACCAGTAAAATTTTGCGCATGTGGGTGGTCTCAGTTAGGTGTTAAAAACGACAAATTCGCAGGGCAAAGATACAGGTTTTTTTATCAATCTTAACACATTTTAAAATCCAGGGGGAGACTTTATAAAAACCTTAACGCAGCCTGCTATTTTGACCAACAATAAGAGGACTGAAAGGCGCATTTATACAACTGTTCGCGCTGCAAAAAAAACACAGCGCTCCCGACCGTTTACATTTTCTCATTTTCAAATCGTTTTAATTCATGAAAAACGCTTTTTCGGGCTTGTTTTTTGCCCTCTTTGCCGTATTACTCCTTCTTCCTTCCTGCAAAAAAGACCTTACTTTTGAAGAGCAACTCATTGGCCACTGGCAGTCTTCCAAAGTCAAAATTTCCGGTGTGGATGCCACTACCTCCAGCAGCATCCTCTTTAAACTTACTTCGGAGAAAAAATTCTCTATGGACATTACGGGCAGCACTTTGCTGATTGGCAGCACAACCCAAAAGTTTACAGGCACCTGGGAAAAGGACCCCGCCGACGATAACGATATTTTGCTGACTTTTGACAGCAATGGCCAAAAGAGCCGCTACGAAATAGATACCTTAGAGGATGACCGCATGGACGCTGACATTATAGTGGGCGGTGTGTTGTATGAGATTACTTTTGAGCGCAGATAGAGCGTTCTCCATGATGCCCCCTGCCCATTTTAAACTGCCCCTTTCAGGTATAAGATTCCTGTAAAAGTTCAATACGAAGATCATCTGCGCATTGAACTTTTACAGGAAAACGTTGAACCAAATCAAGTGGAAACAGAAACTTGTTTTGGCCCATTCCAACTCCAAAATGTGTATTTGTGTCCTTTACCTCAGGATTAAAACCCGTTTATTTATTTGGCTGCCGCCCACCAGATAGATTTGCAGGATGTACATCCCTTCATGGCGGGCATATATATCTATAACTCGATTGTTTTTGCTATCCACCCGTAGCACCCGGCCATGCATTGAAGCCATTTGCATACTTTTCGATCCCGCTATTTTCGGGCACATCTATATAGAGGACAATTCAAACCTCGCGTCCCTTAGTTTTTATTCCCTCTAAAGTCAAAAAGAGACATCCAGCACCTTTTCTGTCTCCTGTCGCTTCACCTTCATTTTGGTGCTGTCGCCTTTCTGAAACAGCGAAAGGGCTTTCATGTAATCGGACATGGTCTTGATCTTCATGTCGCCCAGCTCCACGATGATATCGCCTTTTTGCATGCCCGCCTTTGCGCCCGGTCGCCCGTCGTTGATGCCGTCCGCCCGCACTCCTTCGCCTTCGTAGGTGTAATCGGGCATGATGCCGAGGGTTACCTTGAAGCGGGGGGCGTTTTCCACTTTCGATTTGGTTTCCTGAAAAGTAAGTTTGGGCGTTTTATCCAGCGCCGCAATGGCTTTTACCACCAAATGAAGCACCTTCACTTCGCCTGCATAATTGATTTTGTCCGTATCGTCGCTGGGGCGGTGATAATCGGAATGCTGTCCGGTAAAAAAGAACAGTACCGGAATGTTTTTCAGGTAAAAAGACGTGTGGTCGCTGGCCCCCACGCCCGAGCTGTCCAATTTAAAGGTCAGATCGGGGGTCTTGAGTTTCTCCAAAAGGGGTACAAAATCGGGGGCAGTGCCAACTCCCCCTACCATAATCCGGTTTTCCTGATTCATGCGGCCGATCATGTCCATGTTCACCATAAAACTGACCGTAGAGAGGTCAACAGTGGGGTATTCTACATATTTTTTAGAACCATACAGGCCGAGTTCCTCTGCGGAAAAACAAATAAAAAGGAAATTATGGGCCTCTTTTATGCCGTTTGAAGCATAATAGCGGGCCAGTTCGATGACCCCGGCCGTACCGGAAGCGTTGTCATCGGCCCCGTTGTGGATTTTTCCCGTCGGATTGGCCTCCAGGGAATTGCGATCCAATCCAAGCCCTAAGTGGTCGTAGTGTCCGCCAATCACAATGGTGTGGGCGGCCCCGTTATCTAAATAGCCCACCACGTTCCGGCTGTACATTTGCGGGGCAGTTTCCAAGTCGGTGCCGTGCGGATCTTTGGATTTTTTGTAGCCAAACTGGTGGTACCAGCTGCCGTTGTCACCTTTGGGCTGCAGACCTGCTTTTTTAAAGCGTTTGGCAATATAAGCCGCCGCTTTTTTTTCCTCTTTGGTCGAAGTGCCGCGCCCTTTTAGCTTATCGGAAGCGAGATATTCTAAGTGTTTGCGGATGTTTTTTTCGGATATATCCTGTGCTGCAATGGTTTGGAGCATCAAAAAGGGGGCAATAAGCACCCAAAATAGTGATTTTGTGGTCATATTTGAAAAATTTAGCGCAAAGTTACGCGATTTCCGGTAAAACAGCAACAATTCGGGAGACAGCGGGCAGCAGATTTTACAAACAATTGGCGTGCTGCGTCGGTGTCGCCGCAATTCCTTCAAAATTAAATTGCCAGTCCGACTTTCTTGCTTATTTTTGCGCCGTTATTTTCTAACGAAATGGCAAAGTATGACCGCTGCTGCCATTAAAACCAAGCGTGCCGCATTGAATGTTATCCAAACGTAAGACTGAAACGTTCAATGTCGGCATTTATCAACTATTTGGAAAAATATGCGCCAACAGATTGTAGCAGGCAACTGGAAAATGAACAAAAATTTGGAAGAGGGTCTGGAACTCGCCAAAGCCGTATTGGACAAAGTGGAAAAACCGCGCGGTTTGGTCATTCTGGCTCCCCCTTTTCCGCTATTGCGGGATGTCGGCAAAATGCTGAAAGTACGCAGGCATTTTCACCTGTCTGCCCAGAATTGCCACCACGAAGAAAAAGGCGCTTATACCGGCGAAGTGGCCGCAGGCATGCTGGCCTCGGTGGGGGCGGAATTTGTGATTCTGGGGCACTCCGAGCGGCGGCAATACTTCAAAGAGGACAACACTACCCTGGCCCGCAAAGTGGACTTAGCGCTGGCTGCCGGGCTGCGGCCCATTTTCTGCTGCGGCGAACCCCTGAGCATCCGCGAGCAGGAAACCCATGTGGGCTATGTGGCCAAGCAACTGAAAAAAAGCCTGTTCCACCTGCAGGATCACGACTTCCGGAAAGTGGTGATTGCCTACGAACCCATCTGGGCCATTGGCACCGGACGCACCGCCACCACCGAACAGGCGCAGGAAATGCACGCGGCCATTCGCATTCTCGTGTCCAAGCGCTATGGCAAAGTGGTGGCTGAAGATACCAGCATCCTGTACGGCGGTTCCTGCAACGCACAAAACGCCCCCGAGCTGTTTCGGCAGCCCGACGTGGACGGCGGACTGATCGGCGGCGCTTCACTGAAAGCCGACGATTTTGCAGCCATCATTCAGGCCCTGAAATAAAAAATATACAACACACACGTGGTCTTTGCTCAACCCTGGTGGCTCCTGCTGCTCCTGCTGGTACCTGTGCTCATCCTGCAATACAGACGTGCGGCCAACCGCCGGCACGTCACGCTACAGGTATCGCGCATGAGCGCCCTGCGCAAAGGCAGAACATGGGTGGTGTATGCGCGGCGCTGGCTACAGGCGTTGCGCTGGGTGGCACTGACGCTGCTCATCCTCGCTATGGCGCGCCCGCAGCAGCAATGGAAGGAAACCCGGATCGAAACCGAAGCCATAGACATAGTGTTGGCAGTGGATGTTTCAGCCAGTATGCTCAGCAAGGATTTTGCGCCCGACCGCCTGACAGTAGCCAAAGAAGTGCTGTCCGATTTTGTCAGTCGCCGCCCGCACGACCGCATTGGCTTGGTGTTGTTTTCCGGAGGTGCTTTTACCCAGTGTCCCCTGACTCAGGATCGGCGGATTTTGCAGGCGTTCATCCAAAATATGCACACCGGCGACCTGCCCGACGGCACTTCCATCGGCATGGGGTTGGCCACTGCCATTGACCGCCTGAAAGACAGCCCTGCCGTCGGCAAAGTGGTAATTTTGGTAACAGATGGCGAAGATAACACCGGTGATCTTGGCCCTTTACAGGCTGCCGCCATGGCCAAAAGTTTAGATGTAAAAGTATATACCATTGGTATCGGGAAAGATGGCACTGTATTGTCGCCCAGTTATCGAAGCGCCAACGGGGTCTATTATTTTGCCCCCCGCAATATGCAGTTTGATGCCTCTATGCTCGAAAAAATGGCCGGGATGACCGACGGGCGTTTCTTTCGGGCAACCACTGCGACGGATTTGACCGCCATTTATCCGGAAATAGACCGCTTGGAAACCTCCAAAACCACCCAAAAAGCTTTAGTGCGCACTTATGATCTCTTTTTTTATCTCCTCAATGCTGCCCTGTGTTTCCTGATCCTTGACCAATTGCTGCGTTGGGGGCCGCTGCGGGTCATTACAGTCTGACTTCACCCACACAACACTTCAAATAACAACACTACTTATGCTTAGATTTACAGAATATGGCTTGTTCCTTTTGTGCGTTTCCACACTGCTCCTTTCCTCCTGTCAGGAAACCAAAACCACACAGGAGCAAATAACACGCTTAGAAAAGGCCGTTGCAGCGGGGACGACAGAGGCACAGACCGACTCCTTGATACAATTGTACTTCGCAACCGTGCAGGAACACCCCGATGAACATGCTGCCAACCTCAGGTATCTGATGAAGGCTGCAGAACTGCAATATGCCAAAAAAGACCTGACAGGCGCAGTACAATCGGCAGAGAAAGCGCTGCACGACCACGGTGCCGGACAGTCTCTGACCCCCGTGATTCAATGGTACACGTTGCTGTGGCACCAGTACAGCAAAAAAGATCCGCTGGCATCCACGCTGGCCCCCGATCAGGTAGTACAGGTCAATCTGGCCTTGGAAAACAATCAGGCGTGGTTGGACAGCAGTCTGGTAAGTTTAGATAAACAAATGGGATCGCCCGTTGTGACCAATAAAGCGGCGGCGAGACAATTTATCAACGTTGCCGAAACCTATGCCGGTCTGATACGCGACAAAAATCCCGATAAAGCGATAGACCTGATGCTGAAAGCAGCCGGATTGGCCAAAACTATTGAAGAGCCGGAGAGGGCCTTAGAGCTCTATCAGGAAGTGGTGCGCAACGGCAACCACCATGTAAAAACACCAACAGCGCTTTTTATGATGGCTTTTGTGTATGAAAACGACCTGAATAACCTCTCCAAGGCAAAATCCCTGTATGAGCAGTTCCTGCGGGAGTATCCCAAGGATCCCGATTTTGCCGACGATGCCGCTATGGCGCTCAAAATGTTGGGAAAATCGCCGGAGGAAATTATTAAAGCCGCAGGGAATTGAAAATAAGGAGGGACAAAAACGATCCCCTATGAGTCAATTCCATTTTCTCCGTTTTGTCCCTGTACCAAAAAGAAACCCTCATGGCCCAGATTTTGGTACAGGGGCATCAGTACATAACCATCAGTTTTCGCTAAAACGGGGCCGTTGCGGTCGTCCGCCAAATGCTCCCCGCGCCGCACCCGCTGAAAATTCCGATAGCCCGGTCGCATTTTAAAATGGTCTTCGGGTACAATGCGATATACACTGTGCAGGCGCACCACTTTGGGAAGGTTGGCTCCGTCTGAACGCAAGAGGGCCACCGCATCGGGCAGGTGTGTATCAGCAGGCAAACACCCCACAGACTGTAAAGCACTCAAAATGGCCCCTACACAGCGTTCGGCTGCATGTGGATCGGTATGTCTGCCCGCTTCAAAAGCCACACCCAGCACTTCTTTCGGATAGCCACTTGCTACATTAAAGCCGCCTTCCACAGAAAAGCGCAACAGCGTACCCTTCACATTATCGAAAAGGCTTAACACCACCGGCACATGAAAGGACTTGGCCAATTCCAGACTCGGCCCTTCATCAGTGGGGATAGAGAACAGGCCATCGTCTGCAGAAGTTGTATGCAGATCAATAACAATGAGGCGTTCGGGGTGATAGGCCCTGACCTTTCGCTGAATGGCCTGATAAAGAGCAGCCAATTCTTCCTCGTCTTCTGTGCAGCCTTCTCCACATTCAAACAGGGATTGTTCGACCCGTTTCTGCTCCCAAAGCCGATTCAAGTCTTCCTGAAAAAACCGAATTTGTTGTTTAAAAGCAGTATAATGCCCAATCAGGCCCACTACTTTCCCCTTAAAAATCACATCCGGAGGCAGGCGATGCAGAATATCAAAAACCTGCTGCAAGGCAATCACCCCTGCGGGTTCGTTGCCGTGAATTGCACCTGTTATAACCACCAGGGGGCCAAACACATCGCCCCGATGGGTCCCGATAATACGTAAATCCGACATACGCCAATCGCAAATCCCTCTAATAATAATTGATTTACTGATTGTCCGTAGAAAGGGCAGATGTACTTTCCTTAGACGTATTGGCCGCTTTTGCCGCCCCTTTTGTACGCTTAGTTTTGGCAGGCGATTTTGCAGCAACGCCGGAGCTTTCTGCACGGGCATTTGTACGGTTACCGGATGTTTTAGTGGCTTTTCCCACCCCTTCGGTCCGCTTTGTTTTAGCAGCGGGTTTCGCTTTGTTGGGAGCAGAGGCAGCAGACTTCGTCGCTTTGGGCTGTTTAACTCTTCCCGTCTTACCGGATTTTTGTTTCGCAGTTGAAGTGTCCTTTGCTCCCGTAGCAGATTCCGCCTCAGAAAAAGCTGCTAACTTGGCGGCCTTCGCCCTTGCCCGGCCTTCGGCCATTCTGGCTCTTTGCTCAGGAGTTCTGGTAAGCTTCGGTTGCACAGCAGGTTTTGCTTCGGGAGCAGGCACAGCGCCCCCCTCAGAAACAGCCGCTGCCGCCTTTGCGGCCTTCGCCCTTGCCCGGCCTTCGGCCATTCTGGCTCTTTGCTCAGGAGTTCTGGTAAGCTTCGGTTGCACAGCAGGTTTTGCTTCGGGAGTCAACGGCCTGTTTGAATGCGCCCCTTCTTCATAATGGCCCGTTAAAGAGGCAGATTCCTGATAGTCATCCGGGGCGTGCTTCGCAGTCTGTGCAACAGACCCTTCTGCCGTTTCGGAACGGGGGCTTTCTCTTTTTTCATGCGCTTCATGCGACTTCTTACGAGGATGGTCTTTTTTCCCTTCTGTCCCTTTCGCTTTTTTATCCTTACGCGTTCCCCCTTTTTCCTTTTCGCCGCCCTTGCGGCCCGCTTTTTCCTCTTCTTTTGAATTGGATGCGTCGGTCACTAAGCGAATATGCGCCAGATGGTGCTTGCTGTGCCATACATAAAGCGCAATAGCTTCTGTCAGCGGAATGCTCATTTGCAGCACCGGATGATAATAGGCGCGTTCCAGATCATCGGCACTCAATACAGACATGAAGCGTACCCAACGCCGATGTATGGCTTTGAGGAGGCTGAGCGACACCTTTACAGGCCCTTCGCGGCCATCCTCCAATTCTGCCCATCGGTCTTCTTCATACGGTTTTACCACGGGTACAATTTCCGTAACCGCCAGCTTCATCCTAATATACGCGTTTACATGGCTGTCCGCCAGATGGTGTACCACCTGGCGGACAGTCCAACCTCCCCTTCTGTAGGGAGTGTCCAACTCTAAGGACGAAGCTTTGCGTATGACCTTTTTCAACTTTTGGGGAAAATCCGCCAAAAATTCAATGTTTTTTTTGGTTTGCTCAATGGAATACGTTTTCCCATATTCGAATTCTCCGATTGGGTAACGTCTGGAATGCAAATCAGACATAAATTTTTATTTATTAATCGTTTTGAGCAGGGTACCTTCCTGCACGGTTGTACTCTTTTCCATCCCGTTCAGGATAGCCAATTCCTCCAAACGAGCCGCAGGCATCCCCAATTGTGTCATGGCTTCCGCAAAAGTGGTTGTGCGGGCTACTTTCTTAACGCGCAGGCGCTCCGGCAGGCGGTTGAGCTTGTCGGCATCGGTCAATTTTTTAAAACTTTGGGCGGTGCGGTCGAACTGCGGGGCGTACTGATTGAACAAAGCCGCATAAGTAAGACCGTGAATGGCGTATATTTGTCCGTTGTATTGGATGAGATAGGTCAGTACGCGTACAGCGTTGGGATTCTGCTGGGGAGCATCATTGGCATTGGTGCGCCCCTGTCCCTGCCCCTGTGTATTTGTAGTGGTGCCGGTTCTGCCCTTTTGTCGTGGCTGATTGGCACCGGTTGTCTGGCCGTCATTGCGGCTCTGTCCTTGTCCGCCCTGCGTATTGCTGCTGCCCGCCTGCGAGCGTTGCACCTGCTGGCCCTGTTGTGCCTGCTGCTGGCTGACCTGTTCGGAAAGCAGGACGACACACGGATTGCCATCTACGGTAGTCCGGCGCGAATCCATGACCTTTAAGGAATACTGCTGTGCAGTGGCCTGTGCTGCTTCCTCGAGGGTCTTGCCCTGTGCCATTGTAAGCAGCATCATGGCTTTTCCGTCTTTCGAGGCCATTTGAAACTGAATGGGAGAATTTTCGTGTGCCCAGTCGGAAGGCAGAGAAAACTGAAATTTGAGTTCAGGATGATAAAATACGCCGTTTTCCACGAAGCCCTGTTTGGGGTCGTCGCCATAAATGATGCCATCAATTAAATTGAGGTAGCTGTTGCGATTATCCACATAAGTACCCGGGTGCTTCTGCTGATAAGCTCGAGCCAGAAAGTCCACCTTCTTTTCGCGGTCGCCCGGATCGGGGTGTGTGGAAAGAAAAGTGGGAATATCGTGTCCGCTTTTTTCACCGATGCGCCGCAGGGTGCCAAAAAAACTCGCCATGTGGCGGGCATCATAGCCGGTCTTGCTGGAATACTCCACGCCCAGATCGTCCGATTCGGTTTCATGGTCGCGACCAAACTTCAGGAACAACAACCCAAGGCCCTGATTGGCGACATCGGCATATTGGGCCAATTCAGGTGCTGCCACCATGCCGACTATCAGGCCCAATTGTCCCAATATCTGTCCGGTTTGCTGGCGGGCGCTGTGGCGCGCCGTTACGTGTCCGATCTCATGCCCCAGTACGCCTGCCAATTGTGCCTCACTGTTAAAATGCGCCAGAATGCCGCGTGTGAAATACACATACCCGCCGGGTACGGCAAAGGCGTTAACCACCGGAGAATCCACCACCTTGAACTGCCACGGCAGATCGGGACGATGCGACACCTTTGCCATCGCCATGCCTTTGTCGGTCAAAAACTGTTGCAATTTTGGATCGTTATAGACCCCGAAAGTGGCCTGCACCTGGGGATCGTAACCTGCACCCATACTGATCTCCTGTTTGGTGGACATAAAGGAGAGCATTTTCTTACCCGTCACCGGATTGCGGGCACACATGGCACAAGTGAACGCCACGAAAACGGTGAGCATACACCGTGTAAAAAAAAGCGATTTCATAATTGTATTGTTTGTTTAAGTTCTGAATTTACTTGTTTAAAAGTATTAAAACGATAAACAGATGACCGGAAAAGAAGTTTTAAAGACCTGAAAATAAAATACCCTACCCGCCGTTAATACCCCAAAATTCGCGTATTGACACAGTATTGCGCTGTGTTTAAGCACATTACCCATGATTCGTTTTTTCCTCCTTGTTTGCTGCACCCTGTTTTTACAGACAGTCCGCGCCCAAAAAAGTTCCTCTAAAAATTCGCCTCCTCCCCCTGCTCCTGCTGTTTCGCCCGGCGTTTCCACTGCACTGCTGGAAACCATGCGCTGGCGCAATATTGGCCCTTTTCGCGGAGGCCGTTCGGCAGCCGTGACGGGCGTGCCGGGCAAACCCAACCTGTTTTATATGGGAGCCACCGGAGGCGGTGTATGGCGCACCAAAGACGGCGGACGCAGCTGGGAAAATATTTCGGACGGCTTTTTCGGGGGCAGTATCGGGGCCGTGGAAGTAGCTCCATCCGATCCGAATGTGTTGTATGTCGGCGGCGGTGAAGTGACGGTGCGCGGCAATGTCAGCTATGGCACGGGCATGTGGAAAAGCGAAGACGCAGGCAAAACCTGGAAGGCGGCAGGCTTGGCCAGCAGCCGCCACATTCCCCGCATTCGCGTCCATCCCAACAACGCGGACGTGGTATATGCAGCAGTTTTGGGCGATCTTTTTAAACCCTCGGAAGAACGCGGGATATACCGCAGCCGCGACGGCGGCAAAACCTGGCAGCGCATTTTGTTTGTCAACGTACATGCAGGCGCTGTGGACTTATGTATGGACCCTTCCAATCCGCGCATTCTGTACGCCTCTTTCTGGCGGGTACGCCGCACGCCGCACGACCTGTCGAGCGGGGGCTGGGGCAGTGGCCTGTGGAAAAGCACAGACGGAGGCGATACGTGGAGCGACATCAGTCGGGCCGACGGCATGCCGAAGGACACCCTGGGAATTATCGGCGTGACGGCCAGCCCGGCGCGCCCCGACCGTGTATGGGCCATTGTGGAAAGCCAGACAGGCGGCGTATTTCGCAGCGATGACGGCGGCAAAACGTGGACAAAAACCAACGAAGACCGCGCCCTGCGCCAAAGGGCCTGGTACTACTCCCGCATCTACGCCGATACCAAAGACGAGGACATGGTGTATGTAGTCAACGTACAGTACCACCGCTCCAAAGACGGCGGAAAAACCTTTACCGCCAAAAATGCGCCCCACGGCGACCACCACGACCTGTGGATTGCCCCGGAAGACCCCCGCCGCATGATTATTGGAGACGACGGCGGCGCACAGATCAGCTACGATGCCGGCGAAACGTGGAGTACCTGCCACAATCAGCCAACCGCCCAGTTTTACCGGGTCACCACCGACAATGCCTTCCCCTACCGCATTTACGGGGCGCAGCAGGACAACAGCAGTGTGCGCATTGCCCACCGCACCGACGGCTATAGCATTTCGGAACGCGATTTTGAGTCCACCGCCGGCGGGGAAAGTGGCCATATTGCCATTGATCCCCGCGACAATGATGTGGTCTATGGGGGCGAATACCACGGATTTTTGAGCCGTATTGACCATAAAAGCCGCAGCCGGCGGGTCGTTAATGTCTGGCCGGAAGACAACATGGGCCATGGCGCGGAAGATGCCAAATACCGCTTCCAGTGGAATTTTCCGCTTTTTTTCAGCCCCCACGATCCCAAAAAGTTGTATGCCGCCAGCAATCAGCTCCACGTCACCTACAACGAAGGGCAGTCGTGGACTGCCATCAGCCCGGATTTGACCACCAATGACAAAGAGCGGCAGCGCTCTTCGGGCGGCCCCATTACCAAAGACAATACCGGGGTGGAATATTATTGTACCATTTTTGCTGCTGCCGAAAGTCGGCGGGTACCCGATCTGCTGTGGACAGGCAGCGACGACGGTCTGGTACACGTCAGCCGCGACGGTGGTAAAAACTGGAGCAACGCCACGCCGCCCGATTTGCCTAAGTGGACGATGATCAACGCCATAGAAGCCGACCCGCACACCGATGGCGGTTGCTACATCGCCTGTACGGGCTATAAACAGGGCGACTATCGTCCTTTTTTGTACAAGACCAAAGACTATGGCAAAACATGGCAAAAAATAACCGAAGGCATTGATAAAGAACATTTTACGCGGGTGATACGGGCCGATCTGCAACGCGCCGGGCTGCTGTATGCAGGCACCGAACAGGGCATGTACGTCAGCTTCGACGATGGCAATCGCTGGCAGTCGCTGCAACTCAACCTCCCGGTTGTTCCCGTCACCGACCTGACCCTGAAAGACGATGCGCTGATAGCAGCCACCCAGGGCAGGGCCTTCTGGATGATTGACGACCTCACGCCCCTGCGCAGCATTCAAAGCACGCCCGACTTTTATACCAAAGGCGACCTGTCGCAAAAAGCGGTTCACCTGTTTAAGCCCGCCGCCGCATACCGAATGCAGGGCGGTTCTGCCAAAAACAACCGTTTTGCAGGCGAAAATCATCCCAACGGCACCATTGTTTATTTTTACCTGAAAAACAAGCCCGCAGAAAAAGACACGGTGCGCCTGACCATTTTGGAAAACGACGGCGATGTGGTCAAGGTTTTTTCCAATAAAACGGCCAAAGACAATACCGACCCGAAAAAGGCCCTCTTAGAAGTGAAAGAGGGTGGCAACCGCTTTGTGTGGAACCACCGCTATGCGGATGCCGAAAAATTTGAGGGCCTGATCCTCTGGAGTTACGATCTGGAAGGAGCCAAAGCCCTGCCCGGCATGTATAAAGTGCGTTTGGAGGCAGCAGGCACCGTACAGGAGCAGGCTTTTGAAGTAAAGGCCGATCCGCGCACGGGGGCTTCGCCGGCAGACCTGCTCGCCCAGTTTGAATTTGTACAGTCCACAGGCGATAAACTCACCGCCGCCCACCGGGCTATCCGGGAAATGCGCGAAGTGCGCAGGCAACTTAAAGGGCTGACTGAGGGTATGGGCCAGAACAAAGAATGGAAGGCGCTGACCGATTACGCCGCTCAGGTGGATTCTTCCATGACCGCCATCGAAAAGGCCCTCTATCAGACGCAAAACCGCTCTTCGCAAGACCCGCTGAACTTTCCGGTGCGCCTGAACGACAAATTGGCCAACATTATGGGCCAAAATGCGGAAGGAGACTTCCCCCCTACCCGGCAGGCCTTAGAGGTGCGCAACCAGCTCTTTGCACTCACCGATGCAGAACTCAACAAATGGAAAGAGGTGCAGACGGTACAACTGCCGCACCTGAACCAGATGATTCGGGAGATGCGCGTGGATGTGATTCGAACAGGCAAACGCGAGTAAAATACCAATAATCAATGGTTTATGACAATGATGGCCCGTCCGCAGCGCCCCACTATGTAAAAAAGCCCATCTGGTCGGTCTCAGCAGACCAAGACCAATGCACCGCTACGGAAGATATACTGTCGGCGGAAGTGCCTTTGGAAATCCATATTCAATATGGCCCGACGGGACAACGTCGGCACCTGAATGTAGCCGTGACCATGCGCACGCCGGGCCACGACGAAGACCTGTGCATGGGTTTTCTGCTGACAGAAGGTATTATTGGCCGTCCGGATGCCCTGACCGAATGTCGCCCTGCCGGCGAAAACCGCATTGTGGCGGCCCTGCATCCCTCGGTGGTTTTTGAGGCGGAACGCCTGAGCCGCCATGTGTTTGCCACTTCCGCCTGTGGCATCTGTGGCAAGGCCGCCATTGCCAATATTCACACGGTCGCCTGCTATTTTTCCCGTAAAAACCACCCGCGCATGGCACCAAAACGCCTGTGTAGCCTGCCGGAACGCCTGCGGGCCGCCCAAACGGGTTTTGACCAAACGGGGGGCGTACATGCTGCGGGCCTTTTTAACGCAGCCGGAGACCTGCTGCTGCTGCGCGAAGACGTGGGCAGACACAATGCAGTGGACAAAGTACTGGGGGCCGCAATTCGGGCCGGGTGGCCGCTTCCGCTGAACGACTACCTGCTGTTGGTGAGCGGACGTGCCGGATTTGAACTGGTACAAAAAGCCTCCATGGCAGGCATTGGCCTCATGGCAGCCATTGGCGCACCAAGTGCCTTAGCCGTGGAAATGGCGGAATCCGCCGGAATGACCCTGACGGGATTTCTACGCGATCACCGCTTCAATATTTACTGTGGTGCCGAGCGCATCGCCGCCGACTAAGCAGCAAAGGAAGTGCCGCACCCGCAGGTGCTGCTCGCGTTGGGATTGTTGAAAGTAAAACCGCGATTGTTCAGACCCGAAGAAAAGTCTATTTCCATGCCCAACAAGTAAATGGCATGGGCGCGGTTCATCACCACCGGCATCCCGTTTATTTCAAAGCGGTCGTCGTTTTCCTGGGGCAGATCAAAGCCCAATACGTATGTGAAACCGGAGCAGCCCCCGCCTTTCACGCCGACGCGCAGACAATAGTCGTCGGGAATCTGTTCGGATTGACGGATGGAATGCAGCTGCTCCACCGCACCATCTGTAAGAGTGACCGGTGTTGCAACAGTAGCAGGGGAATCAACAGTAGCTGTCATGTGGATGAATTTATCATTTATCGCCTCTTTCAGAAAGAGACCCGGGCTTATATATTGAAATGCTTTGCGAAATGTTTTTCGGCGCAAAGATACGTCACATAACAACGATGTCCTAAAAAAGTTTACCTTTGCGGCACCTTTAGCCTCCTGTCATAATGGAATCTTTTTTGGAAATATTAAAATATACAATACCCGGACTGACGGTTTTCGGAACGGCGTATTACTTGCTGAAACAGTACTTCGATCATCAGGTACGCACGCAGCAGCTGCAACAACGCGGGGAATCGCTCAAAATTACCCTTCCCCTGCGCCTGCAGGCCTACGAACGCCTGATGCTCCTGTGCGACCGCGCCATGATTCAAAACGTTCTGCTGCGCGTACAAGCCTCCGGCATGACGGTGAAAGCACTGCGCGGTGCCCTCCTGCTGGCCATAGACCAGGAATTTCAGCACAACACCTCCCAGCAGCTGTATGTATCGGCCACTTTGTGGAAAATTCTCAAATTGGCCAAAGAAGATACCATGCAATGGGTGGCCCAAACGGGCAGCGCCTTAGACCCGGATGCAAACGGCAACCTGCTGGCAGCAGCCCTGCTCGAAAATCTGGAAACAATGGGCGACCAACATGCCCTTGTCAAAGCCATGATTGCCATTCGGACAGAAGCGGGCGAGTTATTTTGACATTAAAACTGAACATTACACGCTAAAAATTAAGCACCGTTATGGATACCTTAACCAAACCGGCCACTGCCGCCACCACCGATACCTTCCCGATTAACGGCACCGACCACTTAGAATTGTACGTGGGCAATGCCAAACAAAGCGCCATCTATTATCAGGCCGCCTTAGGCTTCGACTGGGTGGCTTATTTAGGCCCCGAAACGGGCGCGCGCGACCGCGTCAGCTACGTCCTGCAACAGGATAAAGTGCGCATTGTGCTGACTTCCTCGCTGCTGCCCGACACGGAAATTGCCCGACACGTGCAACTACACGGCGACGGCGTGAAAGTACTGGCCCTGTGGGTAAACGATGCAGAACAATCCTATTACACCGCCTTAGAACGCGGGGCCGAGTCGGCTTTTCCGCCCAAAACCCTGCGCGACGAACACGGGGAAGTGGTGGTGGCTGCCATCAAAACCTACGGGGATACCATCCACACCTTAGTGGAACGCAGCCGCTACAAGGGGGCCTTTCTGCCCGGCTACGAGGCCCGCAAAAGTGTGTATCCGGTGAAAAATGTGGGCCTTAAATACGTGGATCACTGCGTCGGCAATGTGGAATTAGGCGATATGAACCGCTGGGTCAAATTTTATCAGGATGTCATGGGTTTTAAACTCCTGATTACTTTCGACGACAAGGATATTTCAACAGAATACACGGCCCTGATGTCCAAAGTGGTCAGCAACGGAAACGGCTACGTGAAATTCCCGATCAACGAGCCGGCAAAAGGCAAGAAGAAAAGCCAGATTGAGGAATACTTAGACTTTTATCGCAGTGCCGGGGTGCAACACATTGCAGTGGCCACCGACAACATCCTCGAAACGGTAGATCAGATGCGGGCCAACGGCGTGGATTTCCTGTATGTACCCGAAAACTACTACGAAGACGTGCAGGAACGCATGGGCCACATAGACGAAAATATTGAAGACCTGAAGCGCCTCAATATTCTGGTGGACCGCGACGAAGACGGCTACCTGCTGCAAATTTTCACCAAGCCGATTCAGGATCGCCCCACCGTCTTTTTTGAGATCATTCAGCGCAAGGGTGCCAAATCTTTCGGCAAAGGAAACTTTAAAGCCCTTTTTGAAGCCATTGAACGCGAACAAATGCTGCGCGGCACCCTGTAAGCAAGCCAGCGGCGGCTTCCCGGTTTCTCATAAACGGGGAAGCCGCCGCCCACCCATTTCCACCCCTATGAGTGCTTTTCTCAAACGCCTGAATTCGCCTTTCTCCATGCGCCTGTTCCTGCTCTGGCAGCTGCCGGGGGCGTGGTTTTTTGGCATCGGCGTGCGCCGTGTGACCCCCGAAATGGCAGTGGTGTCACTCCCCTACGGCTGGCGGTCGCAAAACCCCTTCCGCTCCACCTATTTCGCAGCCCAGTGTGCGGCGGGCGAGCTGTCCACCGGGCTGCTGGCCATGCTGGCCCTCCACGGCCAGCCGCCGGTTTCGATGCTGGTACTCCAAGTGGAATCGGCTTTTTACAAGAAAGCCGATCAAACCCTCCTCTTTACGTGTGAGGACGGCGCTGCCATCGCGCAGACCATCCGCGAAGCCTTGGACACGGGCGAAGCCCGCAGCTTTCGCGCCACTTCCATCGGTCGCCTGCCGGACGGCACCGAGGCGGCGCGGGTGTGGATTACGTGGTCGTTTAAAGCGAAAAAAAAATAATTTTTAATTTTTAATGGTTAATTGTTAGTGATTAATTATATATATAAAATTTAAATTTGAGACGTTTTTTCGTACTGTAGCGCCGATCCCCTGATCGGCGAGGCTGCATTGTGTTTTTTTTAGATTTACGATTTACGATTTACGATTTACGATTTACGATTTACGATTTAAGATTTACGATTTACGATTTACGATTTAAGATGAGTGCGTGACACATTTGGGGGATTTCCATATCAAAAGTGGGAGTTTGATAAAAAAGTTGGGAGTTTAAAAGTTGTTGTAACTTTATGGTGCAAAAAAAACACATCAAC